>Ga0335075_10000071_pt1 | contig 208611 bp, 195 predicted proteins | sample Lox_Sample_24_FD_206723 | JGI IMG/M metagenome (GOLD analysis project Ga0335075, IMG submission 206723) | Soil microbial communities from Loxahatchee National Wildlife Refuge, Florida, United States - Lox_Sample_2.4 | ecosystem: Environmental > Terrestrial > Soil > Wetlands | place: USA... | reverse complement strand
AACACGACCGCGCCGACCGCCACGCCCGGGAACAGCAGCGCGAGCGCGGCGGCGGCCGACGAGGCCAGCGCCGCGACGCCGCCGACGAGCGCCGGCCCGGCGACCTGGCCCGCGTCGCCCAGCGCCGCGTTGAGCGCGTGGCCGGCGCGGACGAGGTCGCCGCCGGCGACGGCCGGCCACAGCGCGCGAGCGGTCGCGATCAGCGGCGGCACGCACGCGCCCGCCACCGCGGCCGCGCCGAGCAGGCCTCCCGGCGGCCAACGGGCGACGCAGCCCACGACCAGCAGCGCCATCGCGAGCGCGTGCGCCGCCGCCAGGACCGCGACGACGCGCACGCCGCGCCGGTCGACCAGCCGCCCGCGCGCGGGCGCCAACAGCGACGAGCCCGCCGAGAACGCGGCGACCGCGCCGCCGGCGGTCGCGAACGAGCCGGTCGCCTCGCGCACCGCGAGCACGACCGCCAGGCCATAGGCGGCGAACGACAGCCACCCCATCGAGCAGGCGAGCGCCAAGCGGCGCGCGCCCGGACGCGCCAGGACGGCGCGGTAGGACACCAACACGTTCTCGCTCCCGGGTTCGAGGACGACGACGGACGACAGGACTCGGAGCCGCGCGCGAACGGGCGCGCGGCGGCGGTCCTACGGCGGCGTCGGGCGGGAGCGGGTGCGCATCCACCCACGATCTTACGAGCGAGCCGTCGCGGCCATCACGTACGACGCGAGACGACGTAGGCAGGGATCGGGTCGTCCCAGCTGTGCCCGTGCGCCAGGCAATATTTGGTGTTCTCGCCGATCCCGAGGTCGAGCAGCACGTTGGCCTCCAACACGTACGTCAACACGGCATTCAGCAACAACAACTCATGGAGCGGAGGCATCGTGACCTCGTCCGGAAGATGGGTGTGGTCGTTGCGCCACTCGACGAGACGACTCGTCAGCTTGGCGGCGTGGCCTTCCAGACGGTCGTCCGCTTCAGCGGCTCGCTCGATCAACCACCTGATCCGCGCACGCTGGGACTGGCTGTTGGCGTGTGCGAGCCGACCCTCGTAGTGCTTTCTGACCGTCGCTTTCTCCGGCAGCGCGTCGATCATTGCCTCCAACATCTCCGCGTGTTCCTCGTCGGTGAACGGCGGGTCGTCATGCAGCGCACGGTGATAGCCCTCAGCACACGAGGTGAGGCGAAGCAACCGCGTCAACAGAGGGATGTCCGGGGAGTTCAACACCTCGAACAACGATCGCGCGACGGCGCCCAGATCAGCGTGCAGCTTGCGCCACTCCGCGATCAGATCGGAGAAACCCTCCTGCTCCCATATCCCAGCGGGCAGAAGATCTCGCTGATGGTATTCAACGTGGTCGGGTTGGTGCACTGCCACGTCCGGCGCCTCGTAGACCCGGATCTCCTGGAGTGGGTCGCAGCGCGCGTCAGGATGCCCGGTGAGGAACAGCACCACCGTCTGCTCGCGCGTCCCGAACAAGACGAGATCACGAAGCGGTTCGATCCAGCGTTGCTTCCACTCCGTGAGCGAAAGCGGTGCGGTCGCCTCGAGCAGAAGCGTTGCCGAGGTCTCGTAGAGCCTGGTGAAACGACCCATCGTCGAGAGGCTGAACGCCACCGTCGCTTGGATACGAACGTCATCGACCTCGAACGACGCCAGATGCACCCGCTCATCCGAGAGTCGACGACCGTCCGAGCCCTCGTCAGAGGGGACCGGGCGCACGCACGGCAACGGCGTCGTCGTGTCCTTGGTCCAGCCCATGAGCCACTCACGCAACCCTCTGAACGAGGTCTGCAGCGTTTGCAGATAGACGTCGTCCTCGGTCGCTGCCTCGATCCCGTAGACCAAGCGGTCGGCCACATAGCGGACGCGTGACCGAGGCGAGCCGGGGTCGGCCTCTCCGCCCACGAACCGCACCCCGTGCAGGCTCATAGGCCTTTCGGCAGCGGTGTGACCGAACAGCGTCCGGACGCCGATAGCCGAAGCATCACCGTCACCGACAACCGCTTGCCACGGATCCGTATCGATGTCGAGCCACACCGAACCGTCGCCAAAGGCGCTGACCCGGCCGTGCGCGACCAGATCCTCGTGGCCGACCGGCCACCACGTACCGTCGATGAAGACGTCCTCGCGCTGTTCCGGTCCGTTCTTGTCCCGACGCCAGTTCGGCTCGCCAACGCTGACCTTCACGACGACTTCCGCCTGAACGAACGCGGAAGCTAGGCCGCGGCGTTCAGCTCGCCCAGGATCGTGAGGACGTCCTGGTCGTGGGTCTCGGGGTTCGCCTTGAAGGCCGCGCGGACGACGCCGTCCTCGTCGATGACGAACGTCGCGCGCTTGGCGCCCCAGTAGGTCTTGCCGTACATGGACTTCTCGACCCAGACCCCGTAGGCCTCGCAGACCTCGTGGTGCTCGTCGGCGAGCAGCTCGAAGTTGAGGTGCTGCTTCTCGGAGAACTTCTTGACGGCCTTGACCGGGTCGGGCGAGACGCCGAGGACGACCGCGCCGTGGTCGGTGAAGTCGGTCAGGTGGTCGCGGATGCCGCACGCCTGCGTGGTGCAGCCCGGCGTGTTGGCCTTGGGGTAGAAGTACAACACGACCTTGCGGCCGCGGAAGTCGGAGAGCCGGACGGGCTCGCCGTTCTGGTCGGGAAGCTCGAAGTCGGGGGCTTGGACTCCATCGTGGATCTTGCCCATGCCCTCCATGATAGGCCCGGCGGGCGGCGCCGCGGGGCGCGGCGGGGCGCGGCGCGGCCTACTTCAGCAGCCGCGACAGCCGGCGGTCCTTCAGCACGCGGCCGCCGGTCTGCTCCTCGGGGCAGTAGCAGAGCACGTAGTCCTCGTAGTGCACCGCCTCGATCGTCGTGCCGCAGCGCGGGCACGGCTCGCCGTGGTGGCGGTGGACCAGCAGCGGCAGCGGCAGCTTGTCGGGGATCGGCAGCGCGACGACGTCCTCGTAGTGGTCGATCGCGCCGCCGAGGCGCGCGACGATCGCGTCGCGCAGCGCGCGGGCCTCGTCGGCGTCCAGCTCGTTGGCGCGCTTGAACGGCGACAGCTTGGCGGTCCAGAGGATCTCGTCGACCCACGAGCGGCCGATGCCGGTGATGACGTGCTGGTCGCGCAGCGCGGCCTGCAGCGGCCGCGCGCCGACAGGCTTCAACAGCGCGGCCAGGTCCTCCGGCGGCTCGGGCCACGCCTCGGGCCCCAGCGCCGCGATCGCGTCGTCGGCGGCCAGGCCCTCCGGCGTCAGGACCTTCACCCACGCGCGCTGCTTGGTGCCGAACTCGCGCAGCCGCAGCTCGCGGCCGTCGTCGATCCGGATCAGCAGCCGCGACGTCTTGTCGCGCAGCGACGCGCGCTTGTCGTACAACTGCAGGCGGCCCGCGCTCATCAGGTGCAGCAAGACCTTCAACTCGCCGCTGACGTCGACCACGAGGTGCTTGCCGATCCGCCGCACGCCCTCGATCTGCCGCCCGTCCAGCGCGTGCAGCGGCGGGTCGAACGTCTTCAGCGCGTTCAACCCCGGCGCCATCGTCGACTCGATCGTCGCGCCGGCCAGCGCGTCGCTCAGGCGGCGCGCGGTGATCTCGACCTCGGGCAGCTCGGGCATCGTCGGCCACCCAGGGTAGAGCGTTCGATCAAGGCCCCTGCGCGGACCAGCGCAGCGACCCGGTCGCGTCGGGCCGCTTGCACAGGATCCCGACGCGCGCGCGGCGGTCGGCGGCGGGCGGCGCGCCGTTGAGCCGCAGGCGGATCGTCGCGCTGCGCGCGACGCCGACGACGGTCCCCGGCACGTAGCTGACGTCCAGCCGCGCGCCGGTCGGCGGCAGCAGGTCGGCGACCGCCAGCCCGGCCGGACAGCCGATCCGCAGCGTCCGCGGCGCGTGCCGGGCGCCCGCGCGCAGCAGCACGTCGCGCCGCACGATCGCGGTGCCGCGCGGCAGCGCGACGCCCTTGGCGACGCCGTGCGCGGGCAGCGCCGGGCTCGACAGCGCGACCGGCGCCGGGTCGCCCGGCCCGAAGACCTGCTCGGCCCCGACGATCCCCGCCACGCCCGCGACCGCCAGCGCGCCCGCGGTGACCGCCGCGCCCTTCGAGGCCCCGCCGAGCTTGACGCCGACCCCGCCGCCCGCGCCGAGGACGGTCAGCAGCAGCGGCGCCGGGGCCAGCAGCCGCAGCGCGCGCCGCTCGGCCTTCAGCGCGACGCGGAACTCGCGGCACCGCGGGCACGCCGTGAGGTGGCGCAGCGCCCGTGCCGGCGGCCGGTGCCGCGCGTCGTGGGCGGCCAGCAGCTCGGCGCGCACCTCGTCGCAGTCCGCGCGTCGCCCGCCCTCGATCTTGGCCAGCGTGCCGCGCGCGCGGTGCACGAGCGAGCGCGCGGCCGGCTCGCTCATCCCCAGCTCGCGCGCCAGCTGCGCGTGGGTGATCCCGTCCAGCTCGCGGCGCACCAAGGCGTGGCGCTGGGACTCCGGCAGGACCGCGAGGTCGTCGATCACCTGGCGCAGCCGCGCGCGGCCCTCGGCCGCCACCGCGGGCTCCAGGTGCGCGGGCGCGGCCAGCGCGCCGCCCTCGATGACCGCCAGGTCGACGGTGTCGGTCCGGATCCGGCTCAGCTCGTCCAGGCAGCAGTTGCGCGTCAGCCGGTACAGCCACGGGCGCAGCGCGATCGGGCGGTCGTCGCGCAGCAGCCCGCGGTAGGCGCGCAGCAGCGCCTCCTGGACGACGTCCTCGGCGACGGCCTGGCGGCCGGCGAGCACGCGCCGCGCGAAGCGCACCAGCAGCGGGCGGTAGCGGTCGTGGATCGCGTCGAACGCGCCGGGCTCCCCGGCGCGCAGCGCGGCGACCAGCCGCTCGTCGCTCAGCGCCTTCGGGCCTGAGCCGGGCACAGCGCCCCGTTCGGGATCCAGCCCATCAGGCCCTCGCGAGCGCGGATGAGCACCCAGCGATCGACCGGCCGTCCGAGGACGGCCAGCCGCTGCGGGCGGTACAGGTGGCCGATCGCGTAGCCGTAGGGCGCGTCGCGCACGGTGACGTGGTCGACGCACAGCGCGCGCGTCGCGCGCGGCGCCCGCCTGGCCTCGGCCGCCGGCGCGGCGGCGCAGACGACGGCGCCGAGCGCGAGCAGCGCCGGCACGCGGGCGACCAGCGCGCTACCGCCGGACCAGGACGCGCGCATGAAGCGTGATCGTGGTGGGACCGGCCAGCCGGCCGGCGTCGAGGGTGACGACGAGCCGCATCTGGCGGCTGCGGCGCAACAGGCGCAGCCCGCCGAGCCTGACCCGGACCGAGCCGTCGTCGAGCCGGTTGGCCGGCCGGACCTCGCCCTTCCGGCGCGGGTGGCGGATCAGCACCATCCCGTGGGGGTGGGACCGCGCGCGACGGATCTCGTCCGCGCTGGCCACGCCGGAGCGGGCGTCGACGTACCGGCTCCAGCCGATCTGACGGCAGCGCGCGCCGGCGTACCGCTCGCGGAGGTGGACGGCCGCGCGCGACTCGGGCAGGTACCAGCCGTCGGCGCGCAGCACGGTCTGCCGGTCGTAGGGCCGGTGAACGCCCGGCTCGGCGACCCAGCCGTAGGTCCGCAGCCCGGCCGCGGCCAGGTCGATCCCCGGCCCGGTCAGGTCGAAGCCCCAGCACGGGACGAGGATCGCCCGCGGAATCGCCAGCTCGGCGATCGGCAGCTCGAACGTCTGCGTCGCGTTGGGCGCCACCCTGTAGGTGACGTCGTGCGTCACGACGCGGTCGGCGGTGACGTACTGCGGCAGGTCCGGGCGGGCGACCGCCTCGCTGGCCCCAACGCCGAGCGCGACCGCCCCGAGCAGGGCGGTCGTCAGCGTGGCGGCCGTGATGCTGCGCATCGTGGTGATGACTCCTCCCGAGGATCCTTCGTTGCGTCCGGCATCGTCCACAACCGGGCGGTCGGGAGAGATGTGACGCGGTTAGGTCAACAGCACGTCGTAGGCGCGCTGCGTGCGCCGCAGGCGGCACGCGTCCGGGCCGCAGGTGGCGGCCAGCAGCTCCAGCGTGATCCGGCCCGAGCCGGCCTCGCGCCCGAGCGCGAGGTCGATCGAGACCGGCAGCGCCGAGGCCGTCCACGACGTCGGCTCGCGCAGCAGGCCCTCCTCGCTGGCCGTCGCCCGCACGCGCACCGGCGGCCCGCCGGCGGGATCGAGATGGTCGTCGCCCTGGTCGAGGTCGAGCTGGACGGTGACCGTCGTGCCCGCGGGCTCCACGAGCGTCCCGGCGATCGCCTCGGGCTGGTCGGCGGGCGTGTCGCTGGAGCCCGGGCGCCCGACCGCCAGCGTCTTGGTCCGCGCGCGCAGCGGGTCGACGCGCACGATCCGGTGCCGGCCGGTGTCGGCGACCAGCAGGCGGCCGTCGGGCAGCGCGGCGAGGCCGCCGGGCTCGGTGAAGTCCCGCACCGGCACCGTCCACAGGTGCGCGCCGCGCCAGACGCGCAGGACGTCGTTGAACGTGTCGGCGACGTACAGCTCGCCGTTGGGCCCGAGCGTGAGGCCGAGCGGGTGCTGCAGCCGCGCGCGGTCGCCGTCGCCGTCCTCGTCGCCCCAGGCGAACAGCCCGGCGCCCGCGAGCGTCCGCACCGCGAACGTCCCGGCGCGCAGCACGCGCAGCGCGCTGGCCTCGGCGTCCAGGAACGCGAGGTCGCCGTCGGCGGTGACGGCCAGCGCGCTGGGCTGGGCCAGCACGGCCTCCAGGCCCGGGCCGTCGTGGAGGCCTTCGGCGCCGGTCCCGGCCAGGACCTGCAGCTCGCCCGCGCGGTCGACCGCCCACAGCCGGTGGCGGCCGGCCTCGGCGACCACGACGTGCCCGTGCCAGACGACCACGTCCCACGGCGCCTTCAGCTGGTCGGTGATCAGCTCGCGCGGGCGGCCGTCCAGCCAGACGCGCCAGACGCGGTCGGCGCCGGTCTCGCAGACCAGCAGCGACGCGGTGTCGCCGACGCCGTCGAAGCGCACGCCCTGCGGCTGGTAGAAGCCGGTGAGCTCGTGCTCGATCTCGCCGTTGAGCGTCCCGACGAGCACGCGGTCGTGGCCGGTGTCGGCGATCGCGATCCGCGGCGCGCGCGTCGCGCCGTCCTCGATCGCGACCTTGCCGGGGAACGCCAGCTCGCCGGTGCCGACCGCGCCGACCGCCGCGTCGGCGTCGGCGGCGTCGGCCACGTCCTCCAGGCGGCCGCGCCGCAGCGTCCCCCGCTCCCGCGCCTCGTCGATCAGCGCCTCGATCGCCGACGCCAGCGTCACCGCGTGGCCCTCCCCGGAGACCGTCAGCGCGACGCGCCCGTCGGCGTCGATCAGCACGAGCGTCGGCCACGCCTTGACCGCGTAGGCGTCCCACGTCGCCATCGCCGGGTCGTCGAGCACCGGGTGCTCGATCCGGTGCCGGGCGACCGCGTCGCGGACCGCGCCGTGGTCGTGCTCGTGGGGGAACTTCGGCGAGTGCACGCCGACGACGACCAGCGCGTCCGCGAAGCGCCGCTCCAGCCCGCGCAGCTCCTCGACCACGCGCTGGCAGTTGACGCAGGCCAGCGTCCAGAAGTCCAGCAGGACGACCTTGCCCCGCAGCCGCGCCAGCGAGAGCGAGTCGACGCCGACCCAGCCGCTGGCGCCGTCGAGTTCCGGAGCCCGGACACGGGCGCGATCCAGCATGCGTCCAGTGTGCCGCGTCAGGACGCGCGGTCGGCCAGCAGCCCCGTCAGCGTGAGCCTCAGCGCCGCGGACGCCGCCTCGACGTCCAGGCCCTGCTGGGCGCGCAGCGCGTCCCACGCCGACCACGAGGCGACGGCGCCGAGCGCGGCGGCCAGCGCGGCGCGCTCGCCCGCGTCGGCGCGCGCGGCCAGCTCGGCCGCGAAGACCCGCGCCAGCTCCTCGCGCTTGGCCGCGCGGAAGGCCTCCAGCGACGCGTGGACCGACGGCGAGAACGGCTCCATCAGCAGCGCGCCGCGGCGCACGGCCGCGATCCACTCGTAGATCCGCGCGCGCTGGGCGGCGATCTCCTCGATGCGCCGCGCCAGCGGCGCGCCCGGGTCGATCGCGCCCATCAGCTCCTGCAGGTGCGCCTCGCGGTGCGCGGAGACCGCGGCGAACAGCGCCTCGCGGTCGGCGTAGTGCTGGAAGACGGTCCGCGGGGCGACCCCCGCTCGCGCGGCGATCTCCTCGACCGTCGGCTGAGGATTGCCCGCTTCGAGCAGGCCGACCAACGCCTCGACGATCGCCGCGCGCGTGCGACGGGATCGTGCGACGCGTCCGTCCAGTGGGGTGACGTCCGCGGAATCGATCATGAACCGGCGTCACCAATCTACGTGCAGGCGAAGGGCCCACGCAACGACCCGAAGAGCTAGGTCGCGCGGGCCACGCGCGGACCGCGGACGCGGGCTCCCGGACCCCCGCGGCTCGGGAGCGGCGACGCGCCACGTTCGCGGCGGCGGTCGAGACGCTGCATCCTGCTGCGCTCACCCGGTGAAGGGCCGCGACCGGCGCGGCCCGCGACCGCCAGGAGACCCCGATGCCCAAGTACCTGATCCTCAAGCACTACCGCGGCGGCCCCGAGCCGCACCACCCGTTCCCGCCGATGGACCAGTGGGCGCCCGAGGACGTCGAGGCGCACATCGCCTTCCAGCGCCACGTCGTCGCGATGCTCCAGGAGCGCGGCGAGTACGTCGACGCGCAGGCGCTGACGCCGACGCGCACGTGGGTGCGCTACGGCGGCGAGGGCGCCGCGCCGGTCACCACCGACGGCCCGCACCCCGAGACCAGCGAGCTGATCGCGGGCTGGTTCATGATCGACGTCGAGTCGCGCGAGCGCGCGCTGGAGGTCGCCGCCTACGTGTCGTCGGAGCCCGGCCCGCGGGGCGAGGCGCTGTACGAGTGGCTCGACGTGCGCGAGGTCATGTCGGCCGACGCCCACGGCGAGGGATGACGCCCACGACGCCACCGCTGGACGAGGGCGCGCTGCGCGCTCTCGTCCCCCGCGTCCTGGCCGGCCTGGTCCGGCGCGGCGAGGACTTCGACGCCGCCGAGGACGCGCTTCAGGAGGCGTTGATCGAGGCCCTCCGGGTCTGGCCCGAGCACCCGGCGGACGACCCGCGCGCGTGGCTGACGACGGTCGCCACGCGGCGGCTCGTCGACGCCCGCCGGCGCGAGGCCGCCCGCGCCCGCCGCGAGGAGGCCGTCCACGCCGAGCCGCGGCCGGACGCGGCCGACGTCGAGGAGGGCGACGACACGCTGTTCGTCCTCTTCTGCTGCTGCCACCCCGACCTCGCGCCCACCTCCCAGGTCGCGCTGACCCTCCGCGCCGTCGGCGGCCTCACCACCCGGGAGATCGCCGACGCCTTCTTCGTCCCGGAGGCGACGATGGCCCAGCGGATCAGCCGCGCCAAGCGCGCCCTGCGCGGGCGGCGGCTGGACCGGCCGGGCGACCTCGCGGTCGTCCTGCGCGTGCTCTACCTCGTCTACACGGCGGGCCACGCCGGCCGGGTCGACCTGGCCGCCGAGGCGATCCGGCTCGCCCGCCGGCTCACGCTGGCCACCGACGAGCCGGAGGCGCGCGGGCTGCTGGCGCTGATGCTCCTCAACCACGCCCGGCGCGCGGCCCGGCAGGACGCCGCGGGCCGGATCGTCACGCTCGACCGGCAGGACCGCGGCCTGTGGGACACCCGCGAGATCGCCGAGGGCGTGCGCGTGCTCCAGTCCGCGCTCGCGCGCGAGCGCCCCGGCCGGTACCAGATCGAGGCGGCGATCGCGGCCCTGCACGACGACGCGGCGACCGCCGCGGAGACCGACTGGCCGCAGATCCTCGCCTGGTACGACGACCTCGTCGCGCTGACCGCCGAGCCGGTGCGCCAGGACCCCGCCGCCGTGCTCGGACGCTCGGTCGCCGTCGGCCACGTGCTCGGCGCGGCGGCCGGGCTGCGCGAGACCGACCGCCTGCGCGACGTGATCGGCGACCGCCACCGCTGGCACGCGGTCCGCGGCCACCTGCACGAGCTCGACGGCGACCTGGAGGCCGCGGCCCTCGCCTACGCGGAGGCCGCGAGCCGAGCCACGAACGTCGCCGAGCGCGACCACCTGGTCCGCCGGGCCGCGCGGGCCCGCGCCCGGGCGGACGCCTGAACGCCGCCCCGAGGAGCGGGCGATCTCAGCCCGCGATGCGGTCCAGCTCGCGCGGGCGCAGCAGCGCGACGAGCTCGCCGCGCGTCCCCTCCAGGCGCACGCCCGCGACGCCGCCCTTCTTGAAGTCCACGCGCGCGCCGGTGAGGTCGTGGACGACCTGGGCGAAGTCCGGGTTGTGGCCGACGACCAGGATGCGGCCGTCGGGCTCGACGCCCAGCAGCAGGTCGCGGGCGTCGGCGACCGAGAAGTCCTGTGACAGCACCGGCGTGACGATCGGCTCCTCGCCGAGCGCCTCGCAGGCCAGCAGCGCGGTGTCCCGCGCCCGCACGCGCGGGCTCGTGTAGACGGCATGGAACGTCAGCTCCAGCGCCGCCAGCGCCCCGCCGGCCGCGCGCGACTGGTCGCGCCCGCGCTCGGTCAGCTCGCGGTCGAAGTCGGGCTTGGCGTCGTGGGGCTCGGCTTCGCCGTGTCGCAGCAGCCACAACTGGTTCGCCATGCCCGCGGACGTTAACCGGTCCGCGGGTCCGCGGGCCGCTCAGCGTGGGCGCCGCGCGCGCCTCACTTCAGCGAGCGCGTCGGCGGCCCGGTCCAGGTCTTGCCCGACGCGTCGGTCCACCGCACGCGCCACTCGCGCGTGGAGCTGCCGCGCACGGCGGTCGAGGTCCAGTAGCCGAGGGCGTTGGTCGTGACCGTCTTGATCGTCTTGAACGTCCCGCCGTGCGTGTTGCGCTGCTGGACGACGACCTTGGTGACGCCCTTGGCCGGGCGGGCCAGGCCCCACAGCGTGACCTTCGACGCGCCCGAGATCTTGGCGACCAGCGGCAGGCGGAAGCCCTCCAGCGCGGGCTTGGCCTTGCCGGCGGCGGTGCGCAGGCCGGACTCGAAGCCGCCGTAGGAGGTGCCGGGGCCGGCGGCATCCTTCTTGTCGTCGGTCAGCAGGTACTGCGAGAACGCCTTCACGCGCGGGTTGTAATAGGCCAAGCGCTCGGCGTAGGAGCGGTACTCGGCCTGGCGCTGCAGGCTGACGCCGTAGAGCGGGTCCGGCGTGGACTGGATGCCGAACTCGGTGAGGTAGATCGGCAGCGACTTCTTGACGACGCCTGCCTTGGCCGCCTTGTCCAGCGCGGCGACCAGGCGCGACAGCGTCCCGATCATCACGTCGTTGGGCTGCGGGTTCTTGAACTGCGGGCCCTTGCGCGTCGTGTAGGCGTGGTGCGCGTAGCCGTCGACGCGCAGCTTGGCGCAGCCGCCCGACTTCTTGTAGGACGTGCTCAGGCACAGCGCGCCGCGCAGGAACGTCAGCGGCGCGACGTCCTTGCCCGTGCCCGTCGGCGCGGTCTCCCCCATCAGCACCGGCTTGGTGTCGCCCGCGTTGGCCAGGCCGCGCAGGGCGGCAGCGTAGAGGCCGCGGTAGATCTTCGGCGACGCCGGGCGGTGCTGGGAGTCGTACTGCGGCATCAGGAACTTCGGGTGGTTGGGCTCGTTCCAGATCGACCAGCGGCTGACCTCGTCGCCGAAGTGCTCGGACAGCGCCGTCATGAACATGCGGAACTCGTTCGGGCTCGGGCGCGTGACGTTGTCGCGCGCGCCGTTGGTCGCCCAGGTCGGGACCGGGCCGGACGCGGTGACCTGCACGGTCCACCCGCGGGCCTTGGCCTCGTCGAGCACCGGCTGGTACTTGGACCAGTCGTAGACCGACGGGTCGGTCATGTCGAGCTTGGGCTTGATGCGCGAGTCGGCGTCGGGCGCGACGTCCTTCCAGTACAGGACGATCCGCAGCGCGTGGGCGCCGAGCGAGTCGATCTCCTTGAACGCCTCCTCGCGCTTGGCGGCGTCGGAGTCGAACAGGTCGCGCGGCGCCTCGAACGTGACCTCCTCGTTCTTGCTCGCGTGGGCCGCGGGGGCGTGCGCGAAGGCGGCGAAGAGCAGGGCGGCGAGCGCGAGGAGCGCGGCGCTGAAGGGGCGTCGGAGGAGGGAGGTCATCACGTGAAGGGGACACGCTAGCGACGCCCGAAGTTGCGTGAGCGTGTCATGAGGCTTGCGTCGTCCCGGGGTTTCGCATACCTTCGAGTAGGTATGCCGACCCGAGCCGCCGCCGCCGAGGCCACGCGCAGCGCGCTGATCGACGCGGCGATCGAGCGGTTCGCGGCCGACGGGCTGCGCGCGTCGTTCGACGCGGTGGCCGCCGACGTCGGGGTCACCAAGGGCGCGCTGTACCACCACTTCGGCTCCAAGGAGGGCCTCGTCGAGGCCGTCTACAAGGAGGCGATCCGGCGCCACGCCGACCGCGTCATCGCGGCGTCGGCCGACGGCGACGGCCGGACGCGGCTGCTGGCGCTGGTCGACGCGTCCACGCGCCTGTACACGTCGCGCACGCCGTTCTACCGGCTGCTGACGACGCTGCACCTGGCGGCCGCCGGCGAGCGCCCCGCGCTCGCCGACATCGCCCGGCGGAAGCAGCGCACCCAGCGCGACTTCATGATCGACCTCGTGCGCCAGGGTCAGCGCGACGGGTCGATCCGCCCGCGGCTCGACGCCGAGGCGGTCGGGCTGACGGTCAACGTCGCCCTGGAGGGCTTCCTGACCCAGCAGCTCGAGCCGCCGGCGCAGCAGCGCCGGTGGGTCGCCTCGTTCCGTTCCTTCTTGGAGGAGTTGTTGTGATCGACTTCACCGTGCCCGACGAGCTGGCGGAGCTGCTCGACCGGGTCAAGGCCTACATCTCGGAGGAGGTGCTGCCGGCCGAGGCCGAGATCGCCGACCCGCACGACGTGCTCGCGTCGTGGGACGTCGTGCGGCGGCTGCGCGACCGGGCGCGCGAGCGCGGGATCTACACCCCGCACCTGCCCGAGGAGTACGGCGGGCTGGGGATCGGGGTGTTGGGCATGGCCTTGATCTCCCAGGAGCTGGGCACGGCGCCGCTGGGCGCGCTGGGCATGAACTGCATGGCGCCCGACGAGGGCAACATGCACACCTTGCTCATCGCGGGGTCCGAGGAGCAGCAGGAGCGCTGGCTGCGGCCGCTGGCCGAGGGGTCGATCCGGTCGTGCTTCGCGATGACCGAGCCCGACGTGGCGTCGAGCGACCCCACCAACCTGGAGACCACCGCGGTGCTGTCCGACGACGGCGACGCGTGGGTGCTCAACGGGCGCAAGTGGTGCATCACGGGCGCGATCGGCGCGGCGTTCGCGATCGTGGTGGCCAAGACGGGTTCCGACGAGGCCGCCGGCCACCGCAACTACTCGCTGATCCTCGTCCCGACCGACACGCCGGGCTGGGCGGTCGAGCGCGACCCGGAGTGGATGGGCTCGCACTCGCCCGGCGGCCACCCGATCGTCACGCTGACCGACGTGCGCGTCCCGCGCGCGAACCTCCTCGGCGCCCAGGGCGAGGGCTTCGTCATCGCCCAGAAGCGCCTGGCCGGCGGGCGGCTGGCCCACGCGATGCGCTGGATCGGGATGTCGCAGCGCGCGCTGGACCTCGCGACGCAGCGTCTGCTGACGCGTAAGACCTTCGGCAAGGAGCTGGCCCGCCACCAGATGCTCCAGGCGATGATCGCCGACTCCGCGATCGACCTGTACGCCTCGCGGCTGATGGTCCTGCACACCGCGTTCAAGCTGGAGCACGGCCTGCCCCACCGCCAGGAGGTGGCGATGACCAAGACCTTCGTGTCGGAGGCCTTCGGCCGCATCGCCGACCGCGCCGTGCAGATCCACGGCGCCGCGGGCATCGCGCTCGACCTCCCGGTCGGGCGCATCTACCAGGACGCGCGCGCGGCGCGCATCTACGACGGCGCCTCGGAGGTGCACCGCATGACGATCGCGCGCGAGCTGCTGAAGCTGGCGATGAGCGGCGAGTCCACGAAGGCCGCGACCGGAGACCTCGCCTAGCCATGGCCCACGAGATCGCACCCGACGACGTCGTCCGCACGTTCGAGGACGGCGCCGCCAACGACCGCCCGCCGTTGTTGGTGCTCGACCCGTTGTTGTCGTTCCTGGACGAGGCCGGGCTCGGCGACGGCGAGCCGTCGATCGCCGCCATCGGCGACGGCCACTCCAACGCCACGTACCTGTTCGAGCGCGGCGGGGCGCGGTTCGTGCTGCGGCGCCCGCCGCGGCCGCCGATCCCGCCGTCGGCCAACGACATGCTGCGCGAGGCGCGCGTGCTGCGCGGGCTGGAAGGGCGGGCGCGGGTGCCGAAGGTCCTCGCGGCCTGCGACGACGCGTCGGTGATCGGCGCGCCGTTCTACGTGATGGAGCTGGTCGAGGGCGACGTCGTCACGAGCGCGATGCCGCCGGCGCTCGACACGCCGGAGGGCCGGCGCGCCACCGCCTTCGAGCTGATCGACGCGCTCGTGGAGGTGCATGGGGTCGACTGGCGCGCGGCCGGGCTGGAGGGCTTCGGCAAGCCCGACGGCTACCTGGAGCGCCAGCTGCGGCGCTTCCTCGGGCTGTGGGACCACAACAAGACGCGCGAGATCCCGGCGGTCGAGAGCGTCGGCGCGTGGCTGGGCGCCAACCTCCCGGTCTCGCCGCCGGCCACGATCGTGCACGGCGACTACCGCCTCGGCAACGTGCTGCTGGCGCCGGGCGCGCCGGCGCGGATCGCCGCGATCCTCGACTGGGAGATGTCGACGATCGGCGACCCGCTGGCCGACCTGGGGTACTTCTGCACGCTGTACGTCGAGCCGGGCGACCCGCCGGTCGGCAAGTTCGAGCTGTCGAGCGTCACGCGCGCCGAGGGCTGGCCGACGCGCGCCGAGCTGATCGCGCGCTACGAGGAGCGGTCCGGGCGGTCGATGACCGACATCCGCTGGTACCAGACGCTGGCGCTGTGGAAGTCGATCGTGTTCATGGAGGGCAACTACAAGCGCGCGTCGTCGGGCATGAGCGACGACCCGTACCTGAAGGCCTTCGGCGACGGCGTCGTCGAGCTGGCCCAGCGCGCGGAGGGGCTGACCCGTGGCGCGTGAGGCGACCCCGCGTCGCGGGCTGCTCCTCGACTGGGGCGGCGTCATGACCACCAACCTGTTCGCGTCCTTCGGCGCGTTCTGCGCGCGCGAGGGCCTGGCGGCCGACGTGCTCGCCCAGGCGTTCCGGACCGACCGCGGCGCGCGCGACGCGCTGATCGCCTACGAGGAGGGCCGCCTGGAGGACGACGCGTTCGCGCTCGCGCTGGCGGCCGCGCTCGGCCTCCCGCCCGAGCGCGCCGAGGGGCTGATCGACGAGCTGATGTCCGGCGCGACGCTGGAGGGCGACATGGTGGACCTGGTCCGCCGCGCGCGGGCGGCGGGGATCCGGACCGGGATGGTGTCCAACTCCTGGGGCGCGGACCGCTACCCGGCCGACGTCGTCGCCGAGCTGTTCGACGCGACCGTGATCTCCGGCGTCGAGGGCTTCCGCAAGCCCGACCCCAGGATGTACGCGTTGGGGGCCGAGCGGATCGGCGTGCCGGCGCGGGCGTGCGTCTTCGTCGACGACCTGCCGTTCAACCTCGAGCCGGCCGCGGAGCTGGGCATGGCGACGGTCCTGCACGAGGACCCGACGGCGACGATCGAGCGCGTCGCGGTCCTGCTGGGGATCTGAGGGGTCCGGGCGCGCGTCAGGCGCCGGCCCGTGGGACCCCGGGCGAGCACCCCGGCAAACGGTGGGGCTCAAGCGCGGTCGGCAGATGCCGACCACGCGAATGGATGGAGAAGCCAACCGGGTCCTGGCTGTGTCCGACGGAGGCGGACCGCGCGCGCATGCTCGAGGCGGGGTCGCTCGTGCGGCTCACGCGGGTCTGGGTGTCGCTGCTGGTCGCCGTCGCGACGGCCGCGGCCGGGCCGTGGGTCGGCTGGTGGCCGTCGATCTTCGGCGTGCTGGCCGCGCTGCAGGTCGCGACGCTGGACCGGCGCGTCGTCGGCAGCGCCCGCCCCGAGCGCTACGTGGCGGCGTCGTTCCTCTCCACCGCGATCTTCGCGACCGCCGGCGCGGCGAGCTCCGGCGGCCCGCAGTCGCCGATGCTCGTGCTCGTCGCGCTGCCGGCGATCCTGATGGCCAACCGCTTCCGGCGGCCCGTGGTGGTCGCCGGCCTCACCGCGACCCTCGTGATCATGCTGCTGGGCTCGGTGGCCGTCGACCCCGCGTCGTTCGCCGACGACCCGTCGCTCGTGCTGATCTCGTGCGCGCTGGTGATCGGCGTCGTGGTCTTCACGCTCTCGCTGAGCGACACCGAGATGGCGCTGCGCGAGGACGCCCGCGTCGACCACCTGACCGGCCTGAACAACCGCGCCTCGCTGGCCCCGCGCTTCGAGGAGCTGCGCTCCAACGCCCGCGCGACCGGCTGCTCGATCGCGCTGGTCGTCTACGACCTCGACTGCTTCAAGTCGGTCAACGACGACCTCGGCCACGACCGCGGCGACGCGGTCCTGCGCGACACCGCCGGGCTGCTGCGCCGACATCTCCGCGCCGCCGACCTGGTGTACCGCCTCGGCGGCGAGGAGTTCTGCGTGGTCCTCCCGGGCCTCGGCGTGACGCAGGCGGCCGAGATCGCCCAGCGCCAACGGGAGTCGATCGAGGAGGCCCGCCCCGGCGGCGTGGCCATCACGATCTCCGGCGGCGTGGCCGCCGCCACGGGCTGCGAGGTGGAGTGGGACCCGCTGTTCCAGTCCGCGGACGCCGCGCTGCTGTTGGCCAAGCGCGAGGGCCGCAACCGCATCGTCGTCGCGGGCGGCGAGGACGCCTCGGCGCTGGCGGCCGCCGCCTGAGCCGCAACCCCGGGAGCGCCGCAACCCCGGGAGCGCCGCAACCCCGGCGGTGCGGGTCACTCTATGACGAACTATTCGTCATAGACCGACCCGGATGTCCTCGCGCCCGCGGCGCCCGCGGCGCCGGCGCCACCGCCGTCCCGCAGGATCCGCGCCCGCAGCTCCACGCCGCGCCCGGCCTGCACGGCGCGCGTCGCGCGCTCGGTCGTCAGCTCCACGCCTCGCGCGGCCGCCAGGTCGAGCAGCTCCTGGCGCTCGTCGTTCTCCGCCGCCGCGCGCAGGAACAGCCAGCAGAAGAGCCCGATGGTCAGCAGCGACTCCTCGAGCATCATGATCGCGCCGGCCACGACCTGGTCGTCGGCGCCCGAGATCCCGTGCAGCGCCTCGCCCGGCGCGTAGGCGTCGTAGAACGCGCCGCCGCCGAACAGGAACGCGTTGGCCAGCGCGGCCCCGACCAACCGCACCATGATGATGTAGCCGGCCTTCCACCCGGTCCCGAACCACGCGGGCTTGGGCAGCGGGCCGAACAGGCACATCCAGACGTTCGCGCCGAAGAAGATGAAGCACAGGTGCTGGAGCGCGTGGACGCCGTCGTGGCGCAGCGCCGCCTCGTGCAGCGCCGGGACGTGCCACAGCACCAGGTCGGTCGCCCACAGCGGCAGCGCGACCAGCGGATGCGCCAGCACGCGCAGCCGGTCGAAGAGCCCGATGCGCAGGATCGGCGCCAGCAGCGGCCCCGTCAGCCCCACGACGATCAGCAGCGCCCCGAGGTCCGCGATCGTCAGGTGCTCGACCATGTGCGCCCAGAACAGCTCCTCCGACAGGGAGGACAGCGGGGACACGAGCACGGCCACGATCAGCCCGACGCCGCAGTAGAACGCGGCCTGCCGCCAGCCCGGCACCGCCCGCGGCGTCCCGCTCAGCGTCCGCGCCCGGCGCCAGTACAGCGCCGCGGTCACCGCCGCGGGCGCCAACTGCAGCGGCGCGAACGTCAGCGTCATCCCGCCGCCACCGCCCCGACGCCGCCCAGCGCCAACACGATCCCGAGCACCTGCGGCGCGGCCACGCGCTCCTTCAGCACCGCCGCGGCCAGCATCACGGTCATCACGGGGTACATGCCGCCGAGCACGCTGACGACGCTCAGGTCGCCCTTGGTGTTGGCGATCGCGATCAGCGCCGTCGCCAGCAGGTCGACCGTCCCGACCGCCGCGATCCCGAGCCCGAGCTTGCGGGTCGGCAGCCTCGGCCGCCCGCGCGCGATGATCAGCGCCACGAACGGCAGCGCGGCGCTGCGCGCGATCACCAGCGTCCACGGCACCGACGCGTCGCTGGGCGCGTCGGTCAGCGCGAAGAAGCCGCCGAAGCCGATCGCGCTGACCAGCGCCAGCGCGACGGCCCGCCGCGAGGACGCCGCGGCCTCGGAGTCCGCGTGCTCCTCGCGCGACGCCAGCACCACGCCCGCGACGATCGCCGCCAGCCCCAGCGCGGTCACCGCCGACGGCCGGTTGCCGGTCGCGATCCCGACGACCACCGGCAGCCCGACGCCCGCCGAGGAGATCGGCGCCACCACGCTCATCGTCCCGATCGACAGCGCCGCGTAGAAGCAGCCGAGCCCGAGCACGCCCGACAGGCCGCCGCCCAGCGCCGACCAGAAGTCGCTCGCGTCGTCGAAGAACGGCTTCCCGGACACCAGCGTGATCGCCAGGATCACGACCAGCCCGCCGCCCTCGACCAGGAACAGCACCACGGGCACGCTCACGCGCCGGCTGGCGAGGCCGGCGAGGAAGTCCGCGGTCCCCCACGAGACCGCGGCGGCGAGAGCGAGCGCGATGGCCATCGGAGGCGGATCGTGCCACGGGTGCGGCTAACGCCGCGCCGCGCCGCCGCGCGACGGGATCGCGGGCACGACCGGGGTCGCGTCGCGCTCGTCCCGCGTGCGCACGGCCGGCCGCGCCGCGTGCGGCCCGGCGGGCCCGAAGACCAGCTGGCGGAGGTAGTGCGCGCGGCCGACGCCGCCGCCCTCGCCGACCACGGCCACCGCCGTCACCGCCAGCCCGACGAGCGCCAGGGGCAGCGCCCGTCGCAGCACACGCTCCCGCGTGTCCCCGGCGCCCGGTACCGTCACGCGCGTGCGGCGGCTTTCCATCGCGCGCTCGGTCCAACTGGCGCTTCTCGGATTGACGATCGCTCTCACGGCGATCGCGGGTTTCGGCGTGGGCGCGCTGTACTCCTCCCGCCAGCACTACGAGGACCAGCTGGCCGAGGCCTTCGAGGTCAAGGCGGCCGCCGGGAAGCTGCTGGCGGCGTCGGTCGTCGAGGAGGCGACGCTGCGCCTGCCGGCCGACCAGCGCACGCCCGCGGCCGACGCGCGCGCCCGCCGCGCCTACGAGCAGCAGCTGGCCGACACGCGCCGCCGCGCCCAGGGCGATCCCGAGTCCGTGCGCCTCGTCGCCCAGGCCGGCGCCGCCCAGGCGCGGCTGCGCCGCCACGACGCGCCCGCGGGCGCCGCGCTGGCCGCGCGCGCGCCGATCAACGCGCTGTCGCGCCGCCAGGACGCGCGCCTCGACAAGGCCGACGACAGCGCCCGCGACGACTCGCGCCAGGCGCTGGCGGCGATCACCGCCGCGGGCGGCCTCGCGCTGGCGGGCGCGATCGCGCTCGTCGCGCTCCTGCTGGCCGGCGTCCGCCGTCCGCTGGAGGCGCTGGTCGACGCCAGCGCCAAGCTCTCCGAGGGCGACCTCTCCGCCCGCGTGGACGAGAACTCCGGCCCCGACGAGCTGCGCGAGCTGGGCCGCTCGTTCAACGCGATGGCCATCGACCTGGAGGAGGCCAACGAGCGCCTCGACGCGGAGCGCCGCAGGCTGGCGGTGACGGTCCGGTCGCTCGGCGACGGCCTGCTGATCATCGACGACGAGGGCCTCGTCTCCTCGGCCAACCCGCGCGCGCTGCGCCTCGTGCCCGAGATCCGGGTCGGTCACCCGCCCGACGTCGCGGGCCTGGCGCTGCCGTCGGTCGACGAGGCGATCGGCGGCGTCGAGGTCCTGCTGGAGCACGACGGGCGCACGCTGGCGGTCACCGCCGCGCGGCTGGAGGAGCACGCCGACGGCGGCGTCGTCTGGACGCTGCGCGACGCCACCGAGCGCGCGCGCCTGGAGCGCCTCAAGAGCGAGTTCGTCGCGACCGCGTCGCACGAGCTGCGCTCGCCGCTGACCTCGATCAAGGGCTTCGTCGAGCTGCTGCGCGCCGGCGAGGGCCTGGACGACCGCCAGCGCGAGTTCCTGGACATCGTGCTCGTGTCCACCAACCGCCTGGTGGACCTTGTCAACGACCTGCTCGACATCGCGCGCCTGGAGGCCGGGCGCGTCGAGGTCCACCGCCGCCCGGTCGACGTCTCCGAGGTCCTGGAGGACGTCACGACGCTGCTGCGCGGCCGCATCGACGCCAAGCACCAGCACTTGGTCGTCGAGGTCTCCGACGACACGCCGCGCGTGCTGGCCGACGCCACGCGCCTGCGCCAGATGCTCACCAACCTGGTGACCAACGCGCACCTCTACACCGACGAGGGCGGGTCGCTGATCCTGCGCGCCGGACGCCATCCGGCGGGCGTCCGGATCGAGGTCGCCGACACCGGCCGCGGCATGTCGCCCGCCGAGCTGGAGCACGTCTTCGAGCGCTTCTCGCGCGGCCAGGGCTCGACCGGCACGCCGGGCACGGGCCTGGGCCTGTCGATCGTGAAGTCGCTGGTCGACCTGCACGGCGGGACGATCGACGTCTCCTCGACGCCCGGCGAGGGCACGACGTTCGCGGTCACGCTGCCCGCCGCGCCCGGCCCGGGCGTCGTCACGCGGCCGTCCGACGCGCTGCGCGGCCGCCGCGTCCTGGTCCTCGACGACGAGCCCGAGACCGCGCGGCTGATCGCCGAGCGCCTGGAGCCCTTCGGCGTCACCTGCGAGATCGTCCACGACGGCCAGACCGCGCTGGCGCGGCTGCGCGAGGAGCGCTTCGACGCGATGACGCTCGACGTGCTGATGCCGGGCACCAGCGGCTTCGAGGTCCTGCGCGAGCTGCGCGCCGACGAGCGGCTGACCGACCTGCCGGTCGTCGTCGTGTCGGTGTTCTCCGGGCGCGAGGCGCTGAGCGGCGAGTGGGTCGTCTCCAAGCCGATCGACGCCGAGGAGCTGGCCGACGCGCTGGGCAGCGCGGTCCTCGCCGGCCGCGTCCGCGTGCTGGCCGTCGGCCGCTCGGACGTGCGCACGAACCTCCGCGCGGTCCTCGACGACCTGGCCATCGAGCACGAGTGGGCGTCGACGCCGCTGGAGGCCGCGCGCCTGTGCGCGATGCGCCGCTTCGAGGTCGCGCTGGTCGACGCCGGCCTGCCGGACGCCGAGGCCGCGATCGCCGGGCTGGACCTGCGCGGGCGCCGTCTGCGGCGCTCGGTCGTGGTCGTCAGCGCCGACGAGCACGGCGTCCCGGGGCTGGCGCGCCTGGACGCCGAGCCGATCCCGATCGCTGAGGCCGGGACCGCGGTGCTCGCGCTCTTGGAGCCGACGGCGGCGGCGGACTTGTAGGCTCGCGGTGGAGGACATGCCTGGCAAGGGGACGATCACCGACGTCGCGGTGCTGCAGGAGCGGCTGGCCACCGTCGAGCGCTCGGCCGCCGACAAGGAGCAGCAGCTCGAGCGCTATGCCGCCGACCTGCGCGAGACGTTCAAGCGCGAGCGCGAGCGACGCCACGAGCTGCGCCGGTCCTACATGGCCACGGTGCGGGCGCTGTGCAACGCCGTCGAGGCCCGCGACGCCTACACCGGCAAGCACGCCGAGCGCGTCGCCGCCTACGGCATGGAGATCGCCAAGGAGCTCGGCGCCGAGTTCGCCGAGGACCCCGAGGTCGAGTTCGGCTTCCTGCTGCACGACGTCGGCAAGGTCGCGGTGCCGGACTCGATCCTCTGGAAGCCCGAGCCGCTGACGACCGAGGAGCGCGCGCTGATGGAGCGCCACCCGATCGTCGGCTGGGAGATCCTCAGCGAGATCGACTTCCTCGGCGAGGCCAAGCTCGTCGTGCGCCACCACCACGAGCGCTGGGACGGCGCCGGCTACCCGGACGGGCTGGCCGGCGAGGCGATCCCGCTGGCCGCGCGCGTGTTCGCGGTCGCCGACGTGCTCGACGCGCTGACGACCGTGCGGCCCTACCGCCAGCCGTCGTCGCTGGACGCGGCGCGCGGCATGATCGCGGAGTCGTCGGGCACGCAGTTCGACCCCGAGGTGGTCGACGCGTTCATGGAGATCGCGCCGGCGCGGCTGGACGCCATCCGGCTCGAGGTCGGTTGATGCGGTCGGTCCTGATCGTCGACGACGACCCGTTCATCCGCAAGCTGGTCTCGACCACGCTGGAGGACGTCTCGGAGTTCCGGCTGCACGAGGCGGCCAACGGCCTCGAGGCGGTCGAGCTGGCCGGCGAGGTCCATCCCGAGGTCGTGTTCCTCGACATCGACATGCCGCGCATGGACGGGATCGAGGCCTGCCGGCGCATCCGCGCGCTGGACGACGGCACCGCGTCGAAGGCGACGATCGTGATGCTGACGGCCGCGGGGGCGCAGGAGAACGAGACGCGGGCGCGGTCGGCGGGCGCGGACCTGTTCCTGACGAAGCCGTTCTCGCCGCTCGACCTGCTGCGGCTGGTCGACGAGCTGTCGTAGCCGCGCCGCGCCGCGGCGCGGGAGCGCCGCGCGAGCGCCGACGCGCCAACTCCGCGGGGCGTGTCGAGATCGCCTCGACGCCGTTCGTCGCCCTGGGTGAGAGTGTTCATCGAGCCCCTTCCCAGGAGGACCCCACCATGCGCTACATGATGTTCATGAAGGTCGACGAGGCCGTCTACGAGCGGGACCCGGCCGGCGAGACCGAGGCCTACGCCGCGATGGGCCGCTACAACGAGGAGCTGACCAAGGCCGGGGTGCTGCTCGCGCTCGACGGCCTGCAGCCGCCCAGCGCGGGCGCGCGGATCGAGTTCGGCGAGGGCGGCGCGACGGTCGTCGACGGGCCGTTCGCCGAGGCCAAGGAGGTCGTCGGCGGCTACTGGATCATCGACGTCAGGTCGCACGACGAGGCCGTCGAGTGGGCGCGGCGCGTGCCGGCGCGCAAGGGCGAGGCGATCGAGCTGCGCCCGATCTTCGAGGCCGGCGACTACGACCCGGCGGCGCTGGAGGCCCACGGCGAGCTGTCCAGCGCGCCGCCGCGGCAGACGACGTCCGCGTCCGAGGCATAGGCCTTGGCCGCGCCGGCCCGCGATCCCCGCGCGACGATCGACGCCGTCTGGCGGATCGAGTCACCGCGGTTGATCGCGGGCCTGGCGCGCATGGTGCGAGATGTCGGCGTCGCCGAGGACCTCGCGCAGGACGCGCTGGTCCGCGCGCTGGAGACGTGGGGGCGCGACGGCGTCCCGGACAACCCGGGCGCGTGGCTGATGGCCACCGGCCGGCGCCTGGCGATCGACCGCCTGCGCCGCGCGGACCGGCTGGCGCGCAAGCGCGACGAGCTGGAGTGGCTGGCGTCCTCGCGGGCCGCCACGCACGACGACGCCGCCACCGGGGTCGACGACGACCTCTTGTCGTTGATGTTCACCTGCTGCCACCCGGTCCTCTCGCCGCGGGCCCAGACGACGCTGACGCTGCGGCTGCTCGGCGGCCTGAGCACCGCGGAGATCGCCCGCGCCCACCTGACGAGCGAGGCGACGATCGCCCAGCGCGTGTCGCGCGCCAAGCGCACGCTGGCGGAGGCGGACGTCGGCTTCGCGCCGCCGGCGCCCGAGGACGTCCCGGCCCGCCTGGCCGCCGTCCAGCAAGTCATGTACCTCATCTTCAACGAGGGCTACACGGCGACCGCGGGAGACGACTGGCTGCGCCCCGACCTCTGCTTCGACGCCCTGCGCCTGGCCCGCACGCTCGCCGCGCTCACGCCGCACGAGCCCGAGTCCCACGGCCTGGTCGCGTTGTTGTCGTTGCAGGCCTCGCGCCTGCGGGCGCGCACCGCGCCCGACGGCACGCCGATCCTCCTGCTCGACCAGGACCGCACCCGCTGGGACCGCACGCTGATCACCAGCGGCCTTCAGGCCCTGCGCCGCGCCGAGCGCTGCGACGCGCCCGGCGGCCCCTACGTCGCCCAGGCCGCGATCGCGGCCTGCCACGCCCGCGCACCGACCGCCGAGGCCACCGACTGGGTGAGGATCGCCGCGCTGTACGAGGCGCTCGCCCACCTGACGCCCTCCCCCGTCGTCGAGATCAACCGCGCCGTCGCGGTCTCCTACGCCTTCGGGCCCGAGCCCGCGCTGGCGATCGCCGACGCCCTCCTGGCCACCGAGCTCCTCGCCACCTCCCACCTCCTCCCCGCCGTCCGCGGCGACCTCCTGGCCCGCGTCGACCGCCCCGCCGAAGCCGCCGCCGAGCTGCGCCGCGCCGCCTCCCTCACGCGCAACGCGCGCGAGCGCGACCTCCTGCTCGCCCGCGCCGCGGCGCTCGCGACCCAGGACGACTAGCGCCTTATATCCGTTTATAGCTGATGTGGCTATAAACGGATATAAGGCGCTAGAGCCCGGTCAGACGTACGGGTAGTTGCGGCGGACGAAGTCCGCGCAGTGCGGGACGGTGAAGTCCACGACGCCACGCCTGGGCGCGTAGATCACCGCCGCGCGCATCAGCTCGTGGCGCACCGGCGAGAGCGCCGTCGTCGTGCGACCGAGCAGGTCCGCGACCTCGCTCACCGGCTGTGGACCGTCTCCCAGGTGCGCGATCGCGGAGACGTAGGTCCGCTCGCCGTCGGTGAGCTTCCCGATGCGGTTCTCATAGAACTCCTCGTCGAGCTGCGCCTCGACCACCGGCTGGACGGCGTCCACGTCCGCGCGCGCGATGCGCGGCGCGCCGTCGAACGCCCAGACACGTCGCCCGTACTCCTGCAAGAAGAACGGATAGCCCTCGGTCAGCTCGAGCACGCGGGCGACCGCGTCATCGTCCCACCGGACGCGTTGGCGCTCAGCCGGGAGGACGAGCGCGGCACGCGCCGCCGCGACGAGCGCGAACCCCACGCCGCTCTCCTCCGCCGCCTGCCCCACCGCGACGAGCATTCGGGGCGACGACAGAGCGTTCTGGGCATCGATCGGCGATCTACCGATAAACCCCTATAGAAGCCGACAGAACGCACGCGCGCCCGCCGGAAGGGCGGGCGCGCGGGTGAAGCGGACGGTGAGGTGGCGGGCTAGTCCCGCTTGCCCCGCCCGTAGAGGAACTTGAAGAACTTGCTCAGCCGCGTCGTCATCTTCGCGGAGTAGGGGTACATGTGCGGGTCCTTCTTGGTGGCGAAGCGGGTCACCAGGATGGCCTGCTGCTGGCAGTACTTGCGGATGCCGCCGGCGCCGTGGCGGGAGCCGAGGCCGGAGGCCTTGGCGCCGCCCATGGGCAGCTCGAGCGCGCTGTAGTTGATCAGCGCGTCGTTGACGCAGACCGCGCCGGCCTCGACGCGGCGGGCGACCGCCTCGGCGTGGCCGGTGTCCTTGCCGAAGACGCTGGCGCCGAGGCCGTAGGGCGAGTCGTTGGCCATCTCGATGGCCTCCTCCTCGTCGCGGACCTTCATGATCGGCAGCGTCGGGCCGAAGGTCTCCTCGGTCATCGCCAACATGGTGTGGTCGACGTCCACGAGGACCGTCGGCTCGTACCAGTACCCGCCGCCGTGCTCGCCGCGCTCGCCGCCGACGAGCACCTTGGCGCCCTTGGCCTTGGCGTCCTCGACGTGCCGCTCGACGATCTCGACCTGCGGCGGGAACGTCATCGACCCGACGTCGGCGCTGCCCGACGGGCCGGCGCCCTGGCGCAGCGCGCGCGCCTTCTCGGTGACCTTGGCGACGAACTGGTCGTAGACCGGCTCCTCGACGTACACGCGCTCGACGCTGATGCACGTCTGGCCGCCGTTGAACATGCCGTAGTACAGCGCGGTGTTGGCGGCGCGCTCGACGTCGGCGTCCTTGAGCACGATCATCGGGTCCTTGCCGCCCAGCTCCAGCGAGACCGGCGTGAGCGTCTCGGCCGCCTTGGCCATGACCTTCTTGCCCGTCGCGGTGGACCCGGTGAACATGATCATGTCGACCTGGTCGACCAGCGCGGCGCCCGTCGCGCCCAGGCCGGTCGCGACCTGGAAGACGCCCTCCGGGATACCGCACTCGCGCAGGCCCTCGGCGAGCTTGAGCGACGTCAGCGGCGTGATCTCCGACGGCTTGAGGATCACGCTGTTGCCCGCGGCCAGCGCCGGGATGCAGTCGCCGAAGGAGTTCGTCAGCGGGTAGTTCCACGGGCCGATGACGCCGACCAGGCCCAGCGGCCGGTAGCGCAGCAGCAGCTTCTTGCCCTTGACGAGGACCGCCGACGACTTGACCTTCTCGTCGCCCAGGTACTTCTCCGCGTTGGTCGCCCAGAACCCGAACGCGGCGGCGCCGTAGGAGATCTCCGCGATCAGCGCGTCCTCATAGGTCTTGCCGGTCTCCGACCGGATGACGGCGATGATCTCCTCCTGGTGATCCATCACCCACTTCTGCATCCGCTTGAGGATGCGCGCGCGGCCCTCGAAGCCGAGCGCCTCCCACGCGGGCTGGACCTCGCGCCCGCGCGCGGCCATCCGCTTGATGTCCTCGGGCCCCAGGTTGGGGCAGTGGGCGATGACCTCGCCGGTGGCCGGGTTCTCGACCGCGAAATCGCTCGGGGTGCTCGTCGTCGCCGTGTCGGGGACGGCGACGTCCGGCTTGACCTGCTCCTCGGTGCCTGCCATGGGGTGCCTCTCGGTCGGGAGTTGGCTGACGGTGTGTCAAGCGTACCGGTCCGAGGCGTCCGTGACGACCGCGTCACCTTTCCACTGGCAGACTCGTTGCGATGCCCGTGACCGTCCGTCGCAACCTGCTCTGCTTCGCCACCGGCGCGCTCGTCGCGCTGGCGGTCGTGCTGCTCGTGCGCGGTGGCCGCGACGGCACGCCGGACAGCGCCCGCGCGGTGACCACGACGCCGGCCGCGACGACGACGACCACCGCCGCGGCCGCGCCGTCGGTCCGGCTGAACCGCCGCCACGACGTGCGCCGCCGGCGCCACGCGACCGGCGCGACGTCCGGCGCGGCCACGAGCCCCACCTCCCGGGCCTCCGCGCCGCCCACCGCCGGCGTCGCGCGCGGCGCCTCGCCCGCGGCGGGCGCCCAGCGCCGGACCGCCCCGACGTCGACGACCCCGGCCGACGCCGGCTCGCCGCCGGCCGTCCCGGGCACCGACGGCAGCGGGGACGCCGGCGGCGGTCAGAGCACGACGCCGGCGCCCACGGACGGCACCGCGAACGCCGGCGCCGGCGACCAGACGACGACGGACGCGGCGGGCGGGACCGGTGTCACCATCCCGAACCCCGCCACGCCCGACGCCTCGGTCGGCGGCGGCTAGTGTCGTGATTCAGTAATTCGCTGGCCGCCTCCGGGCGCTCGCCGCCGCCATGCGCCCGCCGCTGATCCTCAACGACCCAAAGGGTCGCCTGCGGTCATCGACGACCGCCTGACGGGGCCGAGCATCCCGGAATGCTGCGACCGAATGAATGAATCACGACACTAGTCGTTGAGGTAGCCGCTGCCGCTCCCGGTGCCCGTCCCGGAACCGGAACCGGAGTTGGACGACGACGACGTGCCGCCACGACCGCCGCGGCCGCCCGGGCAGTCGCCGCGCGGGCCGTCGTCACCGGTGGAGGCGTCGACGTCGTCGCCCGAGGAGGACGACGCGATCCCGACCAGCGCCTCGATCGCCGTCCGCGTGGCGGTGACCTGCGTCTGCGCGGCGGTCAGCGCGCTCTTGGCGGCGTCGGTCAGCGTGTCGTCCGACAGCGCGTCGGCGAGGTCCGACAGCTCGTCGGCCACGTCCTCGGACGCCGAGTCCAGCGCGTCGGCGTACTCGGCCTCCCGGTCGGCCGCGAGGCCGCCGATCGCGGCGACCAGCGCGTCGCGGCCGTCGTCGGCGGCCTTCAGCGTCGTCGCGAGGTCGTCGACGACCGTGCCGTCCTGGCCGTCGAAGAGGTCGGCGGCACCCGCGGCGACGCGGTGCTCGGCGCGCAGCACGACGTCGGCCGACGCCGGGCCGTAGGCGTCGCCGGCCTGGACGTGCTTGGTCGCGGTCTTCAGCGCCGAGGCGAGGTTCGTGCGCGCGGCCTTCAGCGCCGCGGACGCCTTGGTCGCGTCGCCGTCGTCGACGGCGTCGGAAGCCCGCGCGATCGCCTTGACCGCGCGGGTCGCCCGATCGGTCACGCGCGACGGCGCCTTGGTGACGTGCCGGGTGTCGGCGCGGCGGCCGCCGCCGTGGGCCGAGGCCGACGCGGGGAGCGCGGCGAGCGCGGCGACCGCCGCGAGCGCGGCCAGGCCGCGGGCGGCGGGGAGCTTCGGTGTCGTGATGGACATGGACCGACGACGCGGCGCGCGCGACGCCGTTAGGTCCCTGGACGGCGTTGGACACCGGTCGGCAACAGGACTCTCAGGGTCCTCTCACCGAGCGCTGCGAGCGTGCCCGCACCCATGACCCCCTCGCTGCTCCGGATCGTCGGCGACGAGCGCCTCGCGCGCATGGTCACGTCCGGGAACGACGGCGCGTTCGCCGCGCTCTACGACCGCTACCACGACGTGCTCGTCCGGTACTGCCGCTCGCTGGTGCGCGACGACCAGGACGCGCTCGACGCGTTCCAGTCGACCATGTTGAACGCCTTGCGCGCGTTGCGCGAGGACCGCCGCCGGGCGCCCGTGCGGCCGTGGCTGTTCCGGATCGCGCACAACGAGTCCATCAGCACGCTGCGCCGCCGCCCGGCGGCCGAGCCGCTGGAGGACCATCACGTCGCCTCGGTCGACGTCCACCGCACGGCCGAGGACCGCGAGACGCTCGCCGGATTGTTGGAGGACTTGGGCTCGCTGACCGAGCACCAGCGGGGCGCGCTGCTGTTGCGGGAGTTGGGCGGGCTGGCCTACGAGGACGTCGCGCTGGCGTTGGAGACGACGCCGCTGGCCGCGCGCCAGGCGGTCTTCGCGGCGCGCGCGTCGCTGCACGACCAGCGCGAGGGCCGCGAGCTGCCGTGCGCGATGGTGCAGCGGCGCCTGTCGGACGCCGACCGCCGCGCGGCGCGCACCCGCGCGGTCCGGGCGCACCTGCGCCGCTGCGACGACTGCCGCGGCTTCGCCGACTCGATCGGCCGGCGCCGGCGCGCGGCGCTGCTCCTGCCGATCCCGCCCGCGTTCGCGTCCAGCGGGCTGCTGGCCTCGATCCTCGACGCGGGCGGCGGCGCCGGGACCGTCGGCGGCGGCGCGGTCGCGACCGGGCTGGTCGCCAAGGCCGCGGTGGCGCTGTCGGCCGCGGTCGTGGCGACCGGCGCGACGGAGGCGCCGCGGCGGACGACCGCCGGGGGCGGGAGCGGCGGCGACGGGGCCGCGCGGACGACCGCGGCGACGGCGGAGGCCCACGCGCCCGCCGCGCGCACGGCGACCGCCACCACGGCGTCCACGGCGCCGCTCCAGCTCGCGAGCGCCGCCGCGCCCGCGACCAAGGCCACCACCACCACTGCCCACTCGGCACCACGGCAGGACCACACCACCACGCCCGGGCCGTCGTTCGCGGTCACGACCGGCGCGCCCGTCCGCCTCGCGGCCCGGAGCGACGGCGGTCGCGGCGACGGCCCGCCCGCCTGGGGCGACCGCCACCGCGACCGTGACCGGTTCGCCGACCCCGCGCGCTCCGGCCCGATCGCGGCGCGCCCGCGGCGGCCGGACGCCCCGGAGGCGCTGGCGACGGAGGCGCCGGCGACGACGGAGGCCGCGCCGAGCGCGCCGCGCCCGGCCGAGTCGGCGCCCGAGCCCGAGCCGGCCGCACCGCCGACGGCGACCACCACCGCCGATCCCGTCCCCGCGCCGAGCGACGCCGAGACCGCCACCGAGCCCCCGCCGAGCGGCTGACGCGCCGCGCGGGCTACCGTTCGCCGCGTGCCCGCCAAGCAGCAGCTGCGCCGCGCGCTCGCGTCCGTCGGCCTCGAGGACCGCGCGGTCGCCGTCCGGCGCGCCTTCGAGCCCGCGTCCCGGACGCAGGACCGCCGCGACCACGAGTCGCTGGCGACGATCTTCGCCGCCGCGCTCGCGCCGGACAGCAACTGCGTCGACGTCGGCGCCCACGGCGGCGACGTCCTCGACGACCTCCTGCGGATCGCGCCCCACGGCCGTCACCTCGCGTTCGAGCCGCTGCCCGACCTCGCCGCCGCGCTCCAGCGGCGGCTGCCGAGCGTCGACGTCCGCGCCGTCGCGCTGTCCGACACCACCGGCACCGCCACGTTCGCCCACGTCCTGGACCGCCCCGGCTGGTCGGGGCTCAAGGCGCGCCCCACGCCCGACGGCGCCGCCGCCCGCGTCGCCACGATCAGCGTCCCGACACAGCGCCTCGACGACGCGCTGCCGCCCGGCTACGTGCCGCGGCTCGTCAAGGTCGACGTCGAGGGCGCCGAGCTGCAGGTGCTGCGGGGCGCGCGCGAGACGCTCGCCGCCCATCGCCCGATCGTGGTGTTCGAGCACGGCCTCGGCTCGGCCGACCACTACGGCACGCGCCCCGAGGACGTCCACGACCTCCTCGGCGCCCTGGGCTACCGGATCCTCGGCCTCCAGGGCCAGGGGCCGTTCGACCGCCAGGCCTTCGCGACCGCCTTCCACACCGCGGCCCTCGTGAACTTCCTCGCCACCCCGTGAAGTGGTGTAGTCCACTTCGGCTTGCTGGTCTATACCACTAGTGGTAGCGTCCGCCGCGCACGAACCACCGAGGAGGAGGAATCGCATGTTCCCCAAGCTGCACCCGCGTCTCACCGCGGGCGTCCTGCTGGCGACGTCGCTCGCCGCGCTGGCCGCCGGATGCGGCTCGAACGACGACAAGGGCTCGTCGTCGACCGGCGCGTCGTCGTCGGGCAAGGGCGCGAAGATCGCCCTGCTGCTGCCCGAGAACAAGACGGCGCGCTACGAGAACCAGGACAAGCCGTTCTTCGAGGCCAAGGTCAAGGAGCTGTGCCCGGGCTGCCAGGTCATCTACTCCAACGCCACGCAGGACGCCGCCAAGCAGCAGCAGCAGGCCGAGGCCGCGCTGACGCAGGGCGCCAAGGTCCTCGTCCTCGACGCGGTCGACGTCGCGTCGGCGGGCGCGATCGTCACCCGGGCCAAGCAGCAGCACGTGCCGGTCCTGAGCTACGGTCGTCTGGTCGCCAACGCCCCGCTGGACTACTACGTGTCGATCGACCCCTACAAGGTGGGCCAGCAGCAGGCCCAGGAGCAGTTGAAGGCCCTCCAGGCCGCGGGCAAGTCCAACCCGCGCATCATCATGATCAACGGCTCCCCCACCGACTCCAACTCCGCCCCCTACAAGAAGGGCGCCGAGTCGGTGTACAAGGAGGGCGGCGCGACGATCGTCAAGTCCTATGACACGCCCGACTGGTCGCCCGACAAGGCCCAGCAGGAGATGGAGCAGGCGATCACGTCGGTCGGCAAGGGCAAGTTCGACGCGGTCTACGTCGCCAACGACGGCATGGCCGGCGGCGCGATCGCCGCGATGAAGTCCGCGGGCCTCAAGCCCGGCCAGTTCTTCGTGACGGGCCAGGACGCCGAGGTCACGGGCGTCCAGCGCATCCTCGCCGGCGAGCAGCTGGAGACCGTCTACCAGCCGCTGAAGATCATCGCGAGCAAGTCCGCGGAGATCGCCGTGCCGCTGGCGCAGGGCAAGCCGGTCCCGTCGGGCATCGCGCCCGACAAGACCGACAACGGCGCCGGCCAGGTCCCGTCGGTGCTCGTCCCGACGTTGTCGGTGGACAAGTCCAACGTCAACGACACGGTCGTCAAGGACGGGTTCTTGAAGTCCTCGGACATCTGCACCAAGAGCTACCGGTCGGCCTGCCAGGAGGCCGGCATCCAGTGAGCCCCCGCGCGGAGCTGCCCCGCAAGCTGTCTCGGCGGAGCCCCAAGGGCGAGCAGCTCCGCGCGATCCTGGAGGACCTGATCGACGCGCTCGCGCCCGGCGATCCCCTCCCCTCCGAGCGCGAGCTGGCCGAGCGCTACGACGTCGCGCGGATGACCGTGCGCGCCGAGATCACGGCGCTCGCCGCGGAGGGCCGGGTGCAGCGCGTCCAGGGCCGCGGCACGTTCGTGGCCGAGGCGCGCGTCGCCCAGGCGGCGGCGCTGTCCTCGTTCACGGAGGACATGCGGGCGCGCGGCCTCAAGCCGGGCTCCGAGGTCCTCGGGCAGGGCGTCGTGCCGGCGGACGACCTCGTCGCCCGCCGGCTCGGCCTCGATCCCGGCACCGACGTCGTGCGCGTGCGCCGCGTGCGCACCGCCGACGGCGAGCCGATGGCCCTGGAGGAGGCGTTCCTGCCCGCCGACCGCTTCGGCGCGCTGGCCGCCGCCGACCTGCGCGGCGCCTCGTTGTTCACCGTCTTGGAGGAGCGCTTCGACGCGCGCTTCCCGGTCGCCGACCAGCAGGTCGTCGCGGTCGAGATCGTCGGCGAGGACGCCAACCTGCTGCGCGTCGCCCCGGGGCGCGCCGGCCTGAAGTTCCACACCATCTTGCTCGACGAGGACGAGCGCCCGCTGGCCTACGCGTGGTCGCTGTTCCGCGGCGACCGCTACGAGATCCGCCTGCGCCAGGAGCGCCGCCCGTGAGCGCGCCGGGACAGCTGATGGCCGCCGAGATGGCCGAGCAGCCGCGGGTCCTCGCGGAGCTGGCGGCGCGCCGCGCCGCGCTGGGCGCCGAGGTCCGCGCCGCGCTGGGCGCCGCCGCGCCGGTCGGCATCGTGCTCGTCGCGCGCGGCTCGTCCGACAACGCCGCGGTCTTCGGCCGCTACGTCCTGGAGCTGGCGACGCGCCGCCCGGTCGCGCTGGCCGCGCCGTCGCTGGTCACGCGCTACGGCGTGCGGGACCGGCTCGACGGCTGGCTGGCCGTCGGCGTCTCGCAGTCGGGCAAGACGCCCGAGATCGTCACCGTGCTGGAGCGCTACGGCGCGGCGGGCGCGACGACCGTCGCGATCACCAACGACCGCGACAGCCCGCTGGCCGGCGCGGCGAGCGCGACGATCGACACCGCCGCGGGCGCCGAGCGCGCGGTCCCGGCGACCAAGACCGTGACGTCGCAGTTCGCGGCCTTCGCGGTGCTGGCCGAGGCGCTCGCGCCGGACGCCTCCGCGCTGCCGTGGGACGACGCCGCGTGGGCGGCGCTGCCCGACGCGGTCGGCGGGCTGCTGGCCGACGACGGGCCCGCGAAGCGCGCCGCCGCCGCGATCGGCCCGGAGACGACCGGCCTGGTCGCGATCGCGCGCGGCCTGCTGCTCGGCGCCGCGCTGGAGTCCGCGCTGAAGGTCAAGGAGACGACGGGCATCCTGGCCGAGGGCGCGTCGGCCGCCGACTTCCTCCACGGCCCGATCGCGGTCGTCAACCGCGCGCTGCCGGTGCTGACGCTGTCGGCCGGCGGCCCGGCGGCCGCCGACGTCGCGGAGTTCGCCGACGCCGCCCGCGCCCGCGGCGGCCGCGTCCTGGCGATCGGCGCCGATCCCGGCGCCGACCTGCCGATCCCCGCCGCGCTGGGCGACGGCCTCTCGTCGATCACCGCGATCGTCCGCGCCCAGCAGCTGGCCCGCGCCGTGTCGCTGCAGCGCGGCATCGACCCGGACACGCCGTTCGGGCTGTCGAAGGTCACCGCGACGCGCTGAGCGCTCCGGGTAGGTTCCGTAGGCCGTGAGCGGCCTTCAGCTCCTCCTGGTCATCGTCGGCGCGATCGCGGTCACCGCGTACGCGCAGCGCCGGGCCGCGCAGCCGGCGCTGGTGATCACGCTCGTCGGCCTGGCCGCGTCGTTCATCCCGGGCATCCCGCGGTTGGAGCTCGACACGGACATCGTCCTCGGCGTCGTCCTGCCGCCGCTGCTGTACTCGACGGCGCTGAGCTTCAGCGTCGTCGCGTTCCTGCGCAAGCTCGGCCCGATCCTGCTGCTCGGCGTCGGGCTGGTGATCGCGACGACGTTCGCGGTCGGCGCGGTCGGCGCGTGGGTCCTGCCGGGGCTGACCGGCGGCGCGGCGATCGTGCTCGGCGCGGTGGTGGCGCCGCCGGACGCGGTCAGCGCGGTGGCGATCGGCCGCGAGCTGGGGCTGCGGCGGCGCGTGCTGTCGGTGTTGACCGGCGAGTCGCTGGTCAACGACGCGGCGGCGCTGACGCTCTTCAGCGTGGCGGTCGCGTCGGTGACCGGGTCGCACACGTTCGTCGACAACCCGTTCCTGCTGTTCCTGTACTCGTCGGTCGTGGGCGTGGTGTCCGGGCTGGCGATCGGGATCGTCGCGCTGAGCATCCGGCGCGTGCTGAACGACGCGGGCCTGGAGACCGTGCTGGGCCTGGTGATCCCGTTCGCGGCCTACATGTTGGCCGAGGAGCTGGAGGCCTCCGGCGTCCTGGCGGTGGTGACCGCGGGCTTCCTGGTCGGCCAGCTGTCGGTGCGCTTCGGATACGAGACCCGGCTGCAGGAGCGCCAGGTGTGGGGCGCGGTCGACGTGTTGTTGGAGACCTTCGTCTTCGCCTACATGGGGTTGCAGCTGCGGTTCGTGATCGAGGACCTGCAGCACGCCCACGAGTCGGTGCCGCAGGTCTTCGGCGCCGGGCTGTTGGTGTTGTTGGCGGTGATCGTGATCCGGCCGGTCTGGATCCTGCTCACGCTCGGCGCCGGGCTGGTCGTCGAGGACCGGCCGGACGACCCGGCGGTCGTCCGCGCCCAGCGGCGCCTGCGCGAGGCCAACGCGCGGGCGATCGCGCGCGGCCGACGGACGCGGCCCGAGAGCTCGATCGAGCCGCTGACGCTGCGCGAGGCCGTCGTCGTGTCGTGGACCGGGATGCGCGGCGTCGTGACCCTCGCGGCCGCGGCGGGCATCCCCCTGACGCTGCAGAGCGGCGCGCCGTTCCCGGGCCGCGCGGAGATCCAGGCGATCGCGTTCCTCGTCGCGGTCGGGACGCTGCTGTTGCAGGGCGCGACGCTGCCGTGGCTGATCCGGCGCCTGGGCGTGCAGGACCCGCTGGAGGAGGAGAAGGCGCGCGAGCAGCGGCGCGCGGCCGAGCGGATCGCCCACCACGCGGCCGACGAGGTCTACCGGGAGTTCGTGGCCTCGCCGCCGGAGGGGATCGACCCGAAGTTCGTGGAGGCCACGGCGCAGCGCCTGCAGCGGACGCGTCAGGCGAGCGTCGACGAGGCGGCCGATGCCCCGACGCGGGGCGCGGCCGGACGCGCGATCGCCACGCTGACCCGCCGGGTGACCGCGGCGCAGCGCGCCGCGCTGGTGGAGGCGATGCGTCGCGGCGAGGTCGACGACGAGGCCGTGCGCGACCTGCTGGAGACCGTGGACCTGCAGGAGGCGGCGATCGCGTCGCGGGTCCGCGCGCGGCTGTAGATGCGGTGGGTGGCGCGCGGGGGCCGCCGATCGAGGATCCGGGTCGGTCTATGACGAATAGTTCGTCATAGAGTGACCCCGATCGCCGGGGTTCACGTCTGGGCGCTCGGGGGCGCTCCTACGCCACCGGCGCCGCGGCGAAGCGCTCGACGCCGGCCACGAGCGTCCGCATCACCCGCAGGTCGTCGTCCAGCACGGTGACGTCGGCGATGCCGTCGACCTGGAGCGCGCCGAGCGACGGGTCGCCGAGGAGATGAGCGGGAGCGCCGGTGGCGGCCCAGACCGCCTGCTCGAACGTCGCCCCGCACGCGTGCAGGTTGCGCACGGCCGCGTCCATCGTCAGGACCGACCCGGCCAGCAGCCCGTCCGACAGCTCGGCCCGGGCCCCGTGGACCGAGACCTCGCGGCGGCCCAGGCGGTAGACGCCGTCGCCCTGCCCCGCCGCCTCCATGGCGTCGGTCACCAGCGAGAAGCGCTCGCGCGCCGTCAGGAACGCGGCGTACGCGGCCTCGGGCGCCAGGTGCACGTGGTCGACGATCGCCTGGACGGTCACGCCCGGGCGCACCAGCGCGGCGCCGGCGACGCCGGGGTCGCGGGCCGTCCAACGGCGGTGGGCGTTGTAGAGGTGGGTGATCGCGCGGGCGCCGCGGTCGAACGCGGCGTTGGCGGTCGCCGCGTCGGCGTCGGTGTGGCCGACCGAGACGACCACGCCCCGTGCCGCCAGCGCCTCCACCAGGTCGAGGCCACCAGGTCGCTCGGGCGCCAAGGTCATCATCTTGACCGGGCCGCCCGCGACCAGCGCCAGCGCCTCGGCGACGTCGGGCTCGCGCAGCTGCGCCGGGTCGTGCGCGCCGGGCCACGCCGGCGACAGGTACGGACCCTCCAGGTGCACGCCGAGCACCCGCGCGCCCGGCGCCTCGGCGGCCATCGCCTCGGCGACCGCGGCCAGCGCCGCCGGGTAGTCGCCCATCGGCGACGTGATGAACGTCGGCAGGTAGCCCGTGACCCCGCTCGCCGCCAACGCCGCGCTCGCCGCCGCGTAGCCCTCGGGCCCGGCGGCGAGGAAGTCGACGCCGACGATCCCGTTGATGTGCAGGTCCAGGAACCCCGGGACCGCGATCCCACGCCCGGCGCCCTCGCCGCCGCCCACGCCGACCTCCAGCACCCGCCCCTCGGCGACGACGACGTCGCCCTCGACGAGCGCGCCGTCGACCAGCGCGGCGCGCACGCCCAGCCGCATCGGGCCGGAGAGGTCAGGGACGGGGCCGGACATGTGGTCTAGACCACTTTACACCCCGCGGCCCGCGTCCGCGAGGGACCACGGCGCGGAAGGACACCGCCCGCGCGCCGCCCCGGCGGACCGAGCGAAGCACGACCACGCCCCTGAGGCCCGGATCGTCGTGCCTGGCGGTGCCCGGCGAGCGCCGGCGGGCGGCCGCCCGTCAAGCTCCGCCGGGTGCCGCCAGGCGCGGCGAGGCGGCCCTCAGGCGGTGATCTCGACCTTCTCGATCAGGACGTCGTCGGTCGGCCGGTCGCGCGCGTCGGTCGGCTTGCCCTCGATCGCGTCGACGACCTCCATGCCGGACGTCACCTGGCCGAAGACCGTGTGCTTGCCGTCCAGCCAGTCGGCGGCCGGGATCGTCACCAGGAAGAACTGCGAGCCGTTGGTGTTCGGGCCGGCGTTGGCCATCGCCAGCGCGCCGCGGACGACCTTGTGCTCGTTGATCTCGTCCTCGAACGTGTAGCCGGGACCGCCGGTGCCCGTGCCCTGCGGGCAGCCGCCCTGGATCATGAAGTCGCGGATCACCCGGTGGAAGATGAGCCCGTCGTAGAAGCCGTCCTGCGCGAGCTTCTTGAAGTTGTCGACGGTCTTCGGGGCGTCCTCGTCGAAGAGCTCGATGGTGATCGGGCCCTCGCTGGTGGTCATCGTCACGGTGGACATGACCGGCAGGCTATCGGCCTCAGCCGAGCAGCTTCAGCTCGCTGATGCGCACGGTGCTGCCCTCGGTCGGCGGCGCCGTGAACCACAGCAGCACGTGGCGATACTTCGTCGAGCCCGCGCCGAGCTTCACCGTCTCGCTGCCGTCGGTGTCGGTGCCGACGCCCGTGACGTCCTTGAGGTGCGCCCAGCGCGTGTCGAGCACGTCCGGCGGCAGGTCCTCGTCGTCGGTCGCGTAGATCTCGATCTTGAAGCCCGGGGTCTTGGTCTTCAGGTCGATCTCGCGGATGCCCTCGAGCTTGGGCAGCGCGACCGTCAGGCCGGCGCCGATCTGCTGGGAGCCCGCGGGGACCGTGATCGGGAACGACGTGTTCGGGTCGCCGTCGAAGGCCTTGGTCGGGTCGCCGGCGGCCGTGTCGCGCTTGAACGGGTCGTACAGCGCGCCCGCGTCGTCGGCGAGGTCGATCGGGACCGGCTCGGTCTCGGTCTTCGTCGTGGAGGTCTTGGTGGTGGACGTGCGCGTGTCGGCCGTCGAGTCGCTCTTGGACGTGTCGGTCGAGGTCGACGTCGACGAGGACGACGAGCTGCTCGACGAGGACGAGTCGCTCGACGACGTGGACGGCGTCGAGGGCGTCGACGGGATGTCCGGGATCGAGCTCGTGCTCGGCACCTTGGTCGTGCCGGTGTCGGTCGGCGGCGTCGTGGTGGCCGTGTCGCCCGGGAACGCCGTGCTCGGCTCGGACGTCGTCGCGCCGGCGTCCGGCACCGCGGTCGACGGGGGCGCGACCTGCGACGCGTCGGCGGGCGCCTGCGCGAGCTGCGTCGGCGTGTTCGGAGCCGTCGTGTCGTCCTGCAGCGCCGCGTAGGACGCGGCGACCGCGCCGCCGACGAGGACCGTGGTCAGCGCGAGGACGGTCGCGGTCGCCCGCTTGCCCGGCAGCGCCACGCGGCGGCCGCCCGGCTGGGCCTCGCCGCAGTTCAGGCACCAGTCCTGGCCTTCCTCGAGCGGGGCCGAGCACTTCGGGCAGGTCCGCGTCTCGGGCGGCGCCGGCGGTGCCGGCGCCTCGGTCGCGGCGCCCTCGGGCGTCTTCTCGGTGTCCGTGCTTCGCAGAAGGAGCGTCATCGGCTGGTCCTCACCTTACCCCGAACTGTTTTCGGGACACGGAGGTTGCGGTCCTGCTTGCGAAATCGCCGCTAGGTCCGGGCCAGCTCGACGCGCAGCTCGCGGCCGCCGTCCAGCTCGGCGCCGTCGACCGCCTCGACGATCTTCTCCGCCTCGCTGTCGGGCACGGAGAACAGCGTGAAGCGCTCCAGGACGCGCACGTCGCGCACGGCCTCGCCGTCGAGCCCGGCCGCGCGCGTGACCGCGCGGATGACGTCGGCGACCTCCAGCCCGTCGGCGCGGCCGGCGCCCGCCAGCACGCGGCGGTACTCCTCGGCGCCGTTGCGCGACAGCTGCGGCTTGCGGTGGCGCTTGGGCTTCTCGGAGACCTTCGCGGGCTCGGTCTTCGCGCCCGGCTCCCACGGCTTCAGCCCGGTCGAGATGTGCTTCTCGATCGCCGCCAGCTCCTTCTTCTGCTTGGGCTCGACGAACGTCACGGCGCGCCCGGACCGCCCGATGCGGCCCGTGCGGCCGATGCGATGCACGTAGACGTCAGGCGACGTCGGGACGTCGAAGTTGACGACGTGCGTGACCGTCGAGATGTCGAGGCCGCGGGCGGCGACGTCGGTCGCGACGAGGATCGGCACGCGTCCGGCCTTGAACGACAACATGACGCCGTCGCGCTGGCCCTGCGACATGTCGCCGTGCAGCGCCTTGACGTTCATGCCCTTGTCGCGCAGCTTCTTGTACAGCTGGTCGGCGCGGATCTTGGTGCGCGTGAAGACGATCGCCTGGTCCGGGCGCTCCTCGCGCAGGACCTCGACGAGCTTCTCGGCCTTGTCCGCCGTCTTGACCTCGACCTGGAACTGCTCGACGGTGTCGACGGTCAGCGTCGCGGCCTTCACCCGCACGGTCTGCGGGTGGTAGAGGTAGTGGTCGGCCAGCGCGCGGATCGGCGGCGGCATCGTCGCGCTGAACAGCGCGGTCTGCCGTCCGTTGGGGCAGAGCTTGAGGATCTTCTCGACGTCCTCCAGGAAGCCGAGGTCGAGCATCTCGTCGGCCTCGTCGAGGACGACGAAGCGGCAGTCGCTGAGGTGCAGGGACGCGCGGCTGAGGAGGTCGAGCACGCGGCCGACGGTGCCGACGACGACGTGGCCCCCGGCACGCAGCTGCGCCTGCTGGGAGCGGATCGGCGCGCCGCCGAACACGGCGACCACGTCGACGCCCTTGCGCTTCCCGTAGGAGCGCAGCGCCTGGGTCACCTGGATGCAGAGCTCGCGCGTCGGCGTCAGGACGAGCGCCTGCACCTCCGGCTCGGAGGGGTCGACGTGCTCGATGATCGGCAGGCCGAAGGCGGCCGTCTTGCCCGAGCCGGTCTGCGCCTGGCCGATGATGTCCTCACCCTGGAGCAGGATCGGGATCGCCTGCTCCTGGATCGGGCTCGGCTGCTCGTAGCCGACGTCTTGAAGTGCTTGAAGGGTCGGCTCGCTGAGGCCGAGGTCCGCGAAGGCGGTCATGTACCCCAAGAGGGTAGTGCGCCATGGCATGATTGCGCGCGGTGCTACTTGGCCGTCAGCGCGAGATCGCGCACATCGAAGAGCTGCTGGAGGGCGCCAAGGAAGGCAAGAGCGCCGCGCTCCTCCTTCACGGCGAGGCCGGGATCGGCAAGTCCGCGCTGCTTCGCGCGGCGCTGGACGCCGGGATCGAGCGCGACTTCGGGGTCCTGCGCACGCGCGGCTTCGAGTCCGAGTCCGACATCCCGTTCGCCGGGCTGCTGGAGCTGCTGACGCCGCTGCTGCACCTGCGCGGCCAGATCCCCGAGGTCCAGGCCGCCGCGCTGGGCAGCGCGCTGGCGCTGGAGCCGCCGACGCCGTTCGACCGCTTCGCGGTCCCGGCCGGGATGTTGTCGTTGTTGGCGGCCGCCGCCGAGGAGAAGCCCTACCTCGTGGTCGCCGACGACGTCCACTGGCTGGACGACGCGTCGCGCGAGGCGCTGATCTTCGTCGCGCGGCGGCTGGGCGCCGAGGGCGTCGTGCTGCTGTGCGCCGCCCGGGTGGGTGGGGACGGGGTCGCGGTGCTGGAGGCCTTCGAGGGCGTCGCCGACCAGGCGATCGGCGGCCTGGACGACGAGGCCGCCGCGCAGCTGCTCAAGCGCGAGGCGCGCCACCGCGTCGCCGAGGAGGTCGCCCACGACCTCGTGGTCACCGCCGCCGGCAACCCGCTGGCGCTGACCGAGATGCCGCGCACGCTGAGCGCCGACCAGCTCGCGGGCCGCGAGCCGCTGGCCGGCCCGGTGCCCGCCGGCGAGCAGATCGAGAACGCGTTCGCCCGCCAGGTCGCCGACCTGCCCGACGCCACCCGCGACGCGCTGCTGGTCGCCTCGGCGATGCAGACCGGCCGCCACGACCTCTTCCTGCAGGCGCTGGAGCGGCGCGGGCTGCCGGCCGACGCGCTGGACGCGGCGATGAGCGCCGGGCTGGTGACGCTCGACGGCCGCATCGAGTTCTTCCACCCGCTGCTGCGCTCCGCGATCTACCACGCCGCCGATCCCGTCAAGCGCCGGTCGGTGCACGCGACGCTCGCCGACCTCTCGACGACGCCCGCCCGGCGCGCCTGGCACCTGGCCGCCGCCGCCGACGCGCCCGACGAGGAGGTCGCCGCCGCGCTGGAGAGCGCCGCGTCCGAGGCGCGCGCCCGCGGCGGCGTCGTCGGCAGCGCCCGCGCGTTCGAGCGCGCCGCGAACCTGTCGACCGACGACGAGGCCCGCGCCCGCCGCCTGCTGGAGGCGGCCAGCGACTTCGCGCAGTCCGGGCACGCCGACCACGCGCTGGCGCTCGTCGGCCGCGCCCAGGAGCTGGTGCCGGGCGGCGCGCTGGCGACCGAGGTCGTCCGCGTCCGCGGCCGCGTCGAGATGCGCCGCGGCGCGCCGGTCACCGCGCACGACCTGCTGCGCGACGAGGCCGACCGCATCCAGGACGACAACCCGGGCGTGGCGGCGTCGCTGCTCGTCGAGGCGGCCGTCGCCCACATGATGACCGGCGACATGGAGGCCTTGGTCGCCACCGGCGATCGCGCCCGGTCGCTGCTGGGCGGGCGGGAAGGGGTCTCCGACCCGGTCATCGAGGTGCTCGCGGGCGTGCTGGTCGGCGAGGCGCACGCCGCGCTCGGCCACGAGCACGAGGCCGACGCGCTGCTGGACCCGGCGCTGCCGTTCCTGACGTCGGAGTACGTCCTGGCGATGCCCAGCGAGCTGGTGGGCATGGCCGGCCAGTGCTCGATCTGGTACGAGCGCTGGGACCGCGCGAGCGCGGTGCTCGACCACCTCGTGACGATCGCGCGCGACGCGTCGGCGATCAACCACATCATCTACCCGCTGACCGCGCACGCGGTGCTGGACTTCCGCCGCGGTTACTGGAGCGCGGCGCTGGCCAACGCGGCCGAGGCGACGCGGCTGGCGCGCGAGACGCGCACGACGCCGCTGCTGACGTTCGCGCTGTCGGTGCTCGCGCATGTCGAGGCCGCCGTCGGCCGGCGCGACGACGCCCGCGCGCACGGCCGCGAGGGCGTCCAGCTCAGCGAGCTGCTCGGCGGGCCGGCGATCACCGTGTACGGCCTCAACGCGCTGGCGCTCGACGCGCTCGGCGCCGGCGAGATCGAGGCCGCCGTCGAGTACTACGACCGCGTCCACCGGTTCACGCTGCGGCTGCAGACGCAGCGCGGCCTGGTCCAGTACGGCGCCGATCGCGTGGAGGCGCTGGCGCGGCTGGGCCGCACCGAGGACGCGTTCCAGGCGCTGGAGGCGTTCGCCGACCAGCTCGGCGGCGGGCGCTGGGCGCTGGCGGCGCTGGCGCGCTGCCGCGGGATCCTGGCCGACAAGACCGCCGAGCACCACTTCCAGACCGCGCTGAGCCACCACGAGCACGACGGCCAGCCGTTCGAGAAGGCCCGCACGCAGCTGGCCTACGGCGAGCGCCTGCGGCGCGACCGGCGCCGCGCCGACGCGCGCGAGCAGCTCGTCGAGGCGCTGGACGCCTTCGAGCGCCTCGGCGCGATGCCGTGGGCCGAGCGCGCCCGGGTCGAGCTGCGCGCCACCGGCGGCGCGGCGGCGGCCGAGACCGACAGCGCGCACAAGGACGCGGTCGCGGCGGCGGGCCTGGACGAGCTGACCGCGCACGAGCTGCAGATCGCGCGGCTGGTGGCCTACGGCATGACCAACCGCGAGGTCGCGGCGAAGCTGTTCCTGTCGCCGAAGACCATCGAGTACCACCTGTCGCAGATCTACCGCAAGCTCGACCTGCGCTCCCGCACGCAGCTCGCCTCGCTGATGGCGTCGGAGATGCCGGACGCGCCCAAGGCGGCGTAGGCCGGCGGCCGGCTACGCCCCGCAGGCCGTGACGAGGATCTCCACGCAGGCGTCGAGGCCCAGGCGCGTGGAGTCCAGGACGACGTCGTACAGCGACGGATCCCGCGCGTCGCAGTTGTAATAGCGCTTGACGTAGGCCTCGCGGGCGCGGTCGGTCTTCTTGCAGCGACGCTCGGCGGTCTCGCGGTCGATGCCCTCCAGGCGCGTGGCCTGCTCGACGCGGGCGTCGGCCGGACCGGTCAGGCGGACGTGCAGCGCGCGGTCGTCGTCGGAGAGGACCACGGCGCCGGCGCGGCCGAGGATCACGGCGCGCCCGGTGGCGGCGACCTCGCGGATGACCTCCTCGGCGGCCTCGTGGTGGCCGGAGCGCTGCAGCAGCGCGGGGTCGACGTCGCCGTAGAAGTCGCCGACCGGCGCGAGGCTGCTGAGGATCCGGTCCAGCCCGCGCTCGACGTCCTCGTCGAGCTTGCGCGCCTCGGCCTCGGTCAGCCCGAGGCGGTCGGCCATGCCCGCCGCGATCGCGCGGTCGACGAACGGGACGCCGAGGCGCTCGGCCAAGCGCGGCCCGACCTGGCTGCCGCCGGCGCCGTAGGCGGCCGACAGGGTGACCAAGGTGATGGTGTGCTGAGACGGCTGAGCGACCATGTCGGTGGTGTTGATACCCGTTCAGCGGGACGGATCGAGCAACAGCTTGCCCCGGGTCCGGCGGGACACCAGGTCCTCCTGGGCGCGGCGGGCGTCGCTCAACGCATAGGTGTCGCCGACCACGGCGGTGACCTCGCCGGCGGCGGCCAGCGCGAACAGCTCGGCCAGCGGCCGCTCGAGGTGGCGCCGTTGCTCGAGGTAGTGGAAGAGCCAGAAGCCGATGACCGACTGCGAGCGCTTGAGCAGGCGGCCCGTGCGGACCTCGTTCTGCTCGCGCGAGGAGATGCCGTAGACGACCATCCGCCCCATGTCGGCCAGCGCGCGCAGGGCGACGTCGAACAGCGGGCCGCCGGCCATCTCCAGGACGACGTCGTACTCGCGGCCGTCGTTGGCGCCGAGCAGGCGGTCGCGCAGCAGCTCGGGGTCGGACGGGTCGCCGTCGGTCGCGGCGTCGGCGCCGAGCCTCAGGCACAGCTCGCGCTTCTCGTCCGACGACGCGGTCGCCACGACGCGCCCGGCGCCCATCGGCTTGGCCAGCTGCACGGCCAGCGACCCGACGCCGCCGGCGCCGGAGACCACCAGGACCGAGTCGCCGGGCGCGATCCGCGCGCAGGTCCGGTAGAGGTGCCACGCGGTCAGGCCCTGGATCAGCAGCGCGAGCGCCGCGCCGTCGTCGAGGCCGTCGGGGATCGGGAAGACGCGGTCGGCCGGCGCCAGCGCGTACTCGGCGTAGCCACCCTGCTCGACGAGGGCGACGACGCGCTCGCCGGTGTCCGCGCGCGCACCGGCGACCTCGGAGCCCGGCGTCAGCGGCAGCGACTGCTTCTGGACGTAGCCGTCCTCGCGCTTGTGGGTGTCGGCGAAGTTGATCCCGGCGCGGGCGACCCGGATCAGGACCTCGTCGCCGCCGGAGGGCTCGGGGATCGGCAGGTCGACCAGCTCCAGGACCTCCGGCCCGCCGAACTCGCGCTGCTGGATCGCTCGCATCGCGCGGCACCCTACCCGCGTCTGGGCGGGTGGGATCCCTATCCTGCGCCACCGTATGAGCCTCACAGTCGTCGGATCTCTCGCCTACGACGCCGTCAAGACCCCGTTCGGGGAGCGCGAGCGGATGCTCGGCGGCGCCGCCACCCACTTCGCCCTCGCGGCGTCGTTCTTCGACGTCGTCCGGCCGGTCGGCCCGGTCGGCGAGGACTTCGACGAGGCGTCGTTCGCGACGCTGCGCACGCGCGGCACGGTGACCGACGACGTCGAGGTGGTCGCGGGCGGCAAGACGTTCTTCTGGTCGGGCGTCTACTCCAGCAACCTCAACGAGCGCGAGACGCTCGACACGCAGCTCAACGTCTTCGAGAGCTTCGAGCCGAAGCTGTCGCAGGAGTCCCAGGACGCCGACGTGCTGTTCCTGGCCAACATCCAGCCCGACCTGCAGCTGCACGTGCGCCGGCAGTGCACGAAGGCGCGCTTCGTCGCGATGGACTCGATGAACCTCTGGATCGACATCGCCAACGAGTCGCTGAAGAAGGTCATCGGGACCGTCGACTGCCTGATCCTCAACGACGAGGAGCTGGAGCAGCTGACCGAGAAGCCGACGCTGCAGCAGGCGGCGCGCGAGGTGCTGTCGTGGGGCCCGCGTGCGGTCGTGGCCAAGCTCGGCAAGTACGGCGCCGCGCTGTTCACCGGCGACGACTTCTTCGCGCTGCCCGCCTACCCGCTGGCCGAGGTCATCGACCCGACCGGCGCCGGCGACACGTTCGCGGGCGGCTTCGTCGGCTACGTCGCGGCGCACCCCGACGAGGAGATCGACCACCAGCTGCTGTCGCGCGCGATGGCCTACGGCACGGCGCTGGCCTCCTACAACGTCGAGGAGTTCGGCACCGAGCGCGTCGAGCGCCTGACCTCCGACGAGGTCCAGGAGCGCGTCGCGGACCTCCAGCGCATGACGGCCTTCTCGGTCGACCCCGTCGCGCTCCGGGCCTAGCCGACCTTCGCGGCGCCCGTGACGTCCTCTCCGGCGACCAGCCGGAACTCGTTGCGGGCGCCCGCCGCGCGCCGCTCGCGGAACGGGCGGTACTCGTCGCTCTCGTAGAACGCGCGGGCGGCCTCCTCCGACGGCCACTCGATGATCAGCGTCAACGGCGCGACCGGGCGGTCGCCCTCCAGCTGCGCGACGCGCGGCGTCCGCGCCAGGTAGCGCCCGCCGTGGCGCTCGACCATCGGCGTGACGTGCGTGACGTAGTCCTGGACCCAGCTCGGGTCGGTGATCTCCAGCTCGGCGACGGCGTAGTGCTTCATGGCGCGCGAAATCTAGTGCGGTTTGAGCGCGTCGGTCCGCGCGCGGTCAGCCGGTCGGCAACGCGTGGGCCATCCGTCCAGATGATGGTGCGACGGCGTTGGGAGAGCCGCGGGGGCGGCCGATGGCAGGGGTGTCCGCGATCTGTGTCCGCGGGCCCGTCGGCATGGAGGCCGAATGCTCCCCGTTCCCCGCGCGTTCCCCGCTGCTCTCACCACGCTCCTGGCCGCCCTGGCCGTCGCACCGGTTGCCGGTGCGACGTCCTCGCGCGGCGCGATCGCGGCCCCGGACGGGCTGAAGGCCACGCCGGACGTCGCGCACGGCGGCGGCCGGGCGCTCGTGAAGCGGTCCGCCGTCAAGGCGCGCGCCGCGCAGGCCCCCGCGACCGATCCGCGCTTCGCCGAGCAGTGGCCGCTGAACGGCGACGGCCCGATGGGCATCGCCTCCGCGTGGCGGCAGACGACCGGCGGGCCCGTGACCGTCGCGATCGTCGACTCCGGCGCCGACCTCGGGCATCCCGACCTGGCGCCGAACCTGTGGACCAACCCCGGCGAGATCCCCGGCAACGGCATCGACGACGACGGCAACGGCTACGTCGACGACGTCCACGGCTACGACTTCGTGGACGGCGACGGCACGCCGCAGGACGCCAACGGCCACGGCACGCACGTCGCCGGGATCGTCGGCGCGCGCGGCGGCAACGGGATCGGCGTCGCGGGCGTCGCCTGGAACGTGCGGCTGATGATCGTCCGGGTGCTGGACGGCGCGGCGCGCGGGACGACGACCGACGTCGCGCGCGGGATCCGCTACGCGGTCGACAACGGCGCGCGGATCGTGAACCTCTCGCTGGCCGGCCCGTCGTCCACGCCCGACCTCGAGGACGCCGTGCGCTACGCGCAGGCCCACGGGGTGCTGATCGTGTCGGCCGCCGGCAACGACGGCGCGGACCTGGCGAGCGCCCCGACCTACCCGGCCGCCTACGGCGAGGACAACGTCATCGGCGTCGCGGCGACGCGCCGCGACGGAGGCCTGTCGAGCGTCTCGGACTACGGCCCGGGCGCCGACCTCGCCGCCCCCGGCGAGGCGATCCTGTCCACGGCGCTGGGCGGTGGCTACGAGTGGCGGACCGGCACGAGCATGGCCGCGCCCGAGGTCACCGGCGCGCTCGTCCTGCTCGCCGCGGCGCGCCCGGACCTCGGCGCCGCCGGGCTGGCCGGCGCGCTGCTGGGCAGCACGCGCAAGACCGGCCTGCCGGTGGCGACCGGCGCGCTGGACGTCGGCGCCGCGCTGCGCCAGGTGATCCCGGCGGGCGCGTGGGTGGAGGGCGCGAGCGCCCCGCTGTCGAGCTACGCGTCGTCGGCGGCCGCCAAGAAGGGCGGGGCGACGAAGAAGACGACGAAGGCCAAAGCCAAGAAGGCCAAGAAGAAGCTCACCGCCGCGCAGAAGCGCGCCCAGGCCAAGAAGGCCGCGGCGCGCAAGCGGGCGGTCGCCAAGCGGGCCGCCGCCAGGAAGCGCGCCGCCGCGGCCCGTCGCCGCGCGGCGGCCAAGCAGCACCGCTGAGCCGCCCCGAGCGCCCGCTGCCGGACACCCGCGGCGAAACTCGTCGCACACGCGGGCCCCCGGCGGGGTAGCTTTGGCAGACCATGACCTGGGGCTTCATCTGGCTCATGCTGGTCCTCAAGATCCCGATCGCCATGCTGCTGTACCTGGTGTGGTGGGCGATCCACCAGGACGGCGAGTCCGAGCCCGGGTCCGACGGCGACGGCGGCACCAAGGTCCACCCCCGTCCCGACCACCGTGGGCGACGTCCCCGCCGCCCACGCCCCCGCGGCCCCCACGGCGACCCGATGCCGCCCGCGCCCGCCCGGATGCGCACGACCGTCGTCCGGTCGCGCGACCCGGAGCGCGAGCCGCACCGCGTGCGGTAGCGACCGCCGCTCGCGGAGGACCCAGCCGCGCGGCGAGGGGGCTCCGCGCCGGACGGGCTAGGCCGGCTCGCTCGTGCGCGAGGCCGCGTCCTGCAGGGCCTCGATGCGCGAGACGTCGCGGACAGCGCCCTTGTCGGCGGACGTCGCCATCGCGGCGTAGGCGCGCAGCGCGGGCGACACGGCGCGGGGCCGGTCCTCGGCGGGCTTGTAGCCGGTGCTCGCCTCCAGGCGGGCGCGGCGGTCGTCCAGCTCCGCGTCGGTCAGCGCGACGTCGATCGTGCGGTTGGGGATGTCGATGTTCACCGTGTCGCCGTCCTCGATCAGCGCGATCGCGCCGCCGGACGCGGCCTCGGGCGAGACGTGGCCGATCGACAGGCCGGAGGTGCCGCCGGAGAAGCGCCCGTCGGTGAGCAGCGCGCACTGGGCGCCCAGGCCGAGGCCCTTCAGGTACGAGGTCGGGTAGAGCATCTCCTGCATGCCCGGGCCGCCGCGCGGGCCCTCGTAGCGGATGACCACCACGTCGCCCGGCTGCACGCGCTTGGACAGGATCGCGTCGACCGCCGCCTCCTGGGACTCGACCACGACGGCCGGCCCGCGGAACGTCCAGATCGACTCGTCGACGCCGGCCGTCTTCACGACGCAGCCGTCCAGCGCGATGTTCCCGTACAGGATCGCCAGCCCGCCGTCCTTGGTGTAGGCGTGCTCGACGTCGTGGATGCAGCCGTCGGCGGCGTCGACGTCCAAGGACTCCCAGCGCTCGGACTGCGAGAACGCCTCGGCCGACCGCCGGCACCCCGGCGCCGCGTGGAACAGCTCGACCGCGCGCTCGCTCGGCTTCGCGCCGCGCACGTCCCACTCCTCCAGCCAGGACGTCAGCGACCCGGCGTGCACCGCGTGCACGCCCTCGTGCAGCAGATCGCCGCGCCACAGCTCGCCGAGGATCGCCGGGATCCCGCCCGCGCGGTGCACGTCCTCCATCAGGTACGTCCCGTTCGGCGCGACCTTGCACAGGCACGGCACGCGGCGCGAGATCGCGTCGATGTCGGCCATCGTGAAGTCCAGCCCGGCCTCCTGAGCGGCGGCCAGCAGGTGCAGCACGGTGTTCGTCGAGCCGCCCATCGCGACGTCGAGCGTCATCGCGTTCTCGAACGCCTCGCGCGTGGCGACCGCGCGCGGCAGCACGCTCGCGTCGTCGCCCTCGTAGTAGCGCGCGCACAGCTCGACGGCGGTGCGGCCCGCGGCCTCGTACAGCTCGCGCCGCGCGGTGTGCGTCGCCAGCGTCGACCCGTTGCCCGGCAGCGCCAGGCCCAGCGCCTCGGTCAGGCAGTTCATCGAGTTGGCGGTGAACATGCCCGAGCACGACCCGCAGGTCGGGCACGCGGCCTCCTCGATGCGCGCCAGGTCGTCGTCGCTGACGCTGTCGGAGACCGCGTCGGCGATCGCCGTGATCAGGTTCAGGCCCTTGCGGACCGTGCCGTCGACGAGCGTCGCCTGCCCGCCCTCCATCGGCCCGCCGGACACGAACACCGTCGGGATGTTCAGCCGCAGCGCGGCGTTGAGCATCCCCGGCGTGATCTTGTCGCAGTTGGAGATGCACACCAGCGCGTCGGCGCAGTGCGCGTTGACCATGTACTCGACCGAGTCGGCGATCAGGTCGCGCGAGGGCAGCGAGTAGAGCATGCCGTCGTGGCCCATCGCGATGCCGTCGTCGACCGCGATCGTGTTGAACTCGCGCGCGACGCCGCCCGCGGCCTCGATCGCGTCGGCGACCACGCGGCCGACCGGCGACAGGTGCGTGTGGCCCGGCACGAACTGCGTGTAGGAGTTCGCGACGGCGATGATCGGCTTGCGCCCGATGTCCGCGCCGGCTACGCCGGCGGCGCGCAGGAGCGAGCGGGCGCCCGCCATGTTGCGACCGTGCGTGACCGTGCGAGAGCGCAGATGAGGCATGCCCGAACTTTAGCCCGCTGACAAGGGCTCGCCCACGGGTCCGTCCGCAGCGGTTAGGCTCGCGCGCATGCACGCGCTGATCGCCTTGGTCGTGGCCGCCGCCGATGAGGCGGAGCCGTCGAAGACCGCGTTCTACATCTTCGGCGGCCTGCTGGCCGTGTGGGCCGTCGTGCTCTCGGGCATCGGCATGTCGTCGGCCACGTTCCCGGCGACCGCCATGGCCCGGCGCGGCGTGATCGGCCTGACGATGGTGCTCGTCGCCGCCGCGATGGCGACCGCGGTCATCACCGCCTAGCCGGCGTCGCACCCGCTCACAGAAGTCAACAGCCGCTGACTTCCTCGTCGCGCTAGGCGCCTCGGCAGGCCGGGCACACTAGTATGCAGAGGCGATCCCCTTACCCGAGAGAGGGCACCAGATCGTGAGCGATACCCAGACGACGCCCGACGGCGGCGGCGTAGCAGCAGCCGGCCAGGAGACCCTGACCGTCACCGACAACCGGACCGGCAAGACCTATGAAGTGCCGATCACCGATGGCACGGTCCGGGCCATGGACTTCCGTCAGATCAAGACCTCTGACGACGACTTCGGGTTGATGACCTACGACCCGGCCTTCACGAACACCGCGTCGTGTCGGTCGGCCATCACCTACCTGGACGGCGAGAACGGCGTCCTCGAGTACCGCGGTTATCCGATCGAGCAGCTGGCCGAGAAGTCGACGTACCTCGAGGTCGCCTACCTGCTCGTCCACGGCGAGCTTCCCAACCAGCAGCAGCTGGACCAGTGGAAGCACGACATCACCACCCACACGTTCGTCCACGAGAACGTGAAGGAGTTCGTCGGCGGCTTCCGCCACGACGCCCACCCGATGGGCATGTTGGTGGGGTCGGTCGGCGCGCTGTCGACGTTCTACAAGGACGCCAACGAGATCGGCGACCCGGACAACCGGGCGCTGCAGACGATCCGCCTGATCGCCAAGATGCCGACGCTGGCGGCCTTCGCCTACCGCCACATCATGGGCCAGCCCTACTACTACCCGGACAACGATCTGGAGTACCCGGGCAACTTCCTCAGCATGATGTACAAGATGACCGAGCTGAAGTACGAGCCAGACCCCCGGCTCGAGCGCGCGCTCGACGTCCTGTTCATCCTGCACGCCGACCACGAGCAGAACTGCTCCACCAACGCCGTGCGCGCGGTGGGCTCCTCGCAGGTCGACCCGTACTCCGCGGTCGCCGCCGGCGTCGCCGCCCTGTACGGCCCGCTCCACGGTGGAGCCAACGAGGCCGTCCTGCGGATGCTCAAGCGCATCGGCACGAAGGACAACATCAAGGACTTCATGCAGGGCGTGAAGGACGGCAACGAGCGGCTGATGGGCTTCGGCCACCGCGTGTACAAGAACTACGACCCGCGGGCCAAGATCATCAAGAAGGCCTGCGACGACGTGTTCGAGGTGACGGGCGTCAACCCGCTGCTGGACATCGCGCTCGAGGTCGAGAAGATCGCGCTCGAGGACGAGTACTTCGTCGAGCGCAAGCTGTACCCGAACGTGGACTTCTACTCGGGGCTCATCTACGAGGCGCTCGGCCTCCCGATGGACATGTTCCCGGTGATGTTCGCCATCCCGCGCACCTCCGGCTGGATCGCCCAGTGGCTGGAGATGGTGCAGGACAAGGAGCAGAAGATCGCGCGCCCGCGCCAGATCTACACGGGCACGCGCACGCGCGACTACGTCGCGCTGGACCAGCGCTCCTAGCGCTCCGCTTCCCTGTGGCGGCCGGTCGCGGACTCCGTGACCGGCCGCACAGAGGCCGCGCGCGGACGCGAGTAGCTTGTCCGTTGCATGACGCTACGAACCTCTGACTCTGGTGTGCCGGAGCTGGCTCTCCGTCGCATCGAGCCGGAGGACAAGGACGGCCTCGTGGCCGGCCTGGGCCATCTCTCGGAACGCTCGGTCTACCAGCGCTTCCTGTCGCCCAAGCCACGGCTGACGTCCTCGGAGCTGCGGTACCTCACCGAGGTCGACTTCCGCGACCACTACGCGCTGGTCGCCGTGCTGGCCCAGGCGCCGGACGTCATCGTCGGCGTCGGGCGCTGGGTCCGCGACACGCGGGCGCCGGCCGACGCGGAGATCGCGATCGTCATCGCCGACGACCTCCAGGGTCGCGGCGTCGGCACCGCGCTGGGCAACGCGCTGGCGGAGGCCGCGCGAGCGCGCGGGATCGAGCGCCTCACCGCCTCGATGCTGCCCGAGAACGTGGCGGCCCACCGGCTGTTCGCGAAGATCTCCTCGCGGATGCGCGTCACGCACGCCCAGGGCGTCGACGAGATCGTCGCTTCGCTCCCTGCGCGCGTCCGCCACGCGCGCGGCGTCGACGAGATGGTCGCGCCGCTGATCGCCGCCGCGTAGGCTCGCCGCCACAGTGGCGGCGTTCACGGTGGTCATCCGGCGGCGGGGCAAGGTGCAGAAGGCGCGGCACGACACGCTGGCCGCGGCGCTGGACGCGCTGGAGACCGAGACGCGGGTGGCGGCCAACACGCAGGTGCCGCGCGTCGAGCGGGCGCTGGGACGCGAGTACGAGCCCGGACAGCAGGTCGCGGTGCGCGGCGAGGTCCGCGGGCCGGGCGGCGTCGCGGGCGGGATCGACGTGCGCGGCGACGGGTCGGCCGAGGCGTTCACCGGGCGCTTCGTGCGCCGGCCGGTGGCGCCGGGCGACCGCGAGGACGCCTGGGCGGCGCTGCGCCGCGCGATCGCCGCCTGAGACGTCCTAAGGTCGAAGCCATGGCAACGATCTCCGCGGCAGGCTCCGGCACGTTCTCGATCGGCGGCGACCTGGAGGTGACGCGCCTGGGCTACGGCGCGATGCGCATCGTCGGCGACGGGGTCTGGGGCCCGGCCAAGGACCCTGACAAGGTCCAGGCCGTGCTGAAGCGGCTGCCCGAGTTGGGCGTCGACTTCATCGACACGGCCGACTCCTACGGCCCGTACTTCAGCGAGGAGTACATCGCCCGGGCGCTGGCGCCCTACGACGGCATCACGGTCGCGACCAAGGGCGGCTTCACCCGCCACGCGCCGAACGTGTGGAAGGAGGTCGGCCGCTGGGAGTACCTGCGCCAGTGCGCGCTGATGAGCGCCCAGCGGCTGGGCGTCGACCGGATCGACCTCTGGCAGCTGCACCGCATCGACCCGCGCACGGACGCCGACGAGCAGTTCCGGGAGATGAAGGCCCTCCAGGACGACGGCATCGTCCGCCACCTCGGCCTCAGCGAGGTCTCGGTCGACGAGATCAAGGCCGCCCAGGAGGTCTTCGAGGTCACGACGGTCCAGAACCTCTACAACTTGACCAACCGGAAGTCCGAGGACGTCCTGGCCTACTGCGAGCAGCAGGGCATCGGCTTCATCCCGTGGTTCCCGCTGGCCGCCGGCGAGCTGGCCAAGCCGGGCGGCGCGGTCGACGAGATCGCGCGCGCCCACGACGCGACGGCCGGCCAGGTCGCGCTGGCGTGGCTGCTGGCCAAGTCCCCCGTGATGCTGCCGATCCCGGGCACGTCGTCGGTCGAGCACCTCGAGGAGAACGTCGCCGCGGCCGACCTGCGGCTCAGCGACGACGAGCTGGCGACGTTGGAGCGGGCGTCGGCCTAGCCGATCCGGCTGTAGGCACGGAGTGTGGCGAGCGCGTCGAGCGTCACCACCCCGCGCCATTCGAAGGCGGCGGCGGGGTTCCAGGCCGCCCAGTCGAAGGTCCAGCCGCCGTCGTCCTGCTGGGCGGCGGCCAGCTCGTCGAGCTGGGCGTCGATCAGCGCCCGGGGGAAGAGGCGGACGCCCGCGTGGTCGGGCCGCGGCGCCACCGCCAGGGCCGACAGCGTCTCGCCCTCGACGCCGCCCTCGACGACGAGCCTGCCGTCCTCGGGCATGCGGCCGGCGAGCCGCTCGATCTCGGCGTCGGCGCGGGCGCGATCCGGCACGGCGTCGAGGAAGTGCACCGTGTACCGGAAGGCATAGGCGTCGCTCAGCTTCAGCTCGGCCATCGCGCCCCAGACGTAGCTGGTGGCCTTGGCCATCCACGGGTGGTCGAGCCCGAGGCGGTGGGCGGCGGCCACGACGCCCGCGGTCATCAGCAGCGACGAGGGCGGGTCCTCGACCGGCGCCCACCACGGCGCGTGCGCGTAGCCGGCGGCCCCGGGCGTGACGAACGGGATGCCGCCGTCGGGGTGGGCGATCGACGCGATCCAGTCCAGCGCGTCGGCGCCGAACGCGGCGACCTGATGGGGTCGATCGGCGGCGACGCTCTCCAGGGCCTCGAAGGCGTACAACACGGCCGACGGCTGGCTGGCGGGCGTGCGCAGGTCGGGCTCCAGCGCGCCGACGCCGCCGTCGGGGTTCTTGTAGGCCTCGACGGCGCGCAGCACGCCGTCGGGGTCGGGCGCGACGAAGAGGTGCTCGAAGCGGCGGCGCTCCAGCAGGCGGCCGTTGCTGTGGACGAACTGGGCGGCGGCGTCGAGGTCGGGCATGGGGCAAGCGTCGCGCATCCGGCGCGGGCGCGCTTGAACGGAACGGACGTCGTGGCGGGGGCGCGGGCGCTACGCGGCGGGCTCGCCGGCGGGCCCGGCGCCGGCGGCCAGCAGCGCCGACGGCGGCAGGCCGGCGAGGCGGCGGACCTCGCGGGCGAGGTGGGCCTGGTCGGCGTAGCCGGCGTCGGCGGCCAGGCGCGCGAGCGAGGGCGCCGCGGTGGGCGCCGACGTGGGCGCGGCCGCCGGCATCGGCGCGTTGGCCAGCCGCAGGAAGCGCTGGAAGCGCAGGATCCGGGCCAGCGTCGCCGGGCCGTAGCCGACGGCGGCCTCGAAGCGACGGCGCAGCTGGCGCTCGCTCAGCGCGACCGCGCGGGCGAGCGCGCCGACGTCGGGCGCGGAGCCGGGCCGGTTGAGCGCCAGGACGGCGCGGCGGACCTCGTGGTCGGCGCGCTCCGGCGCGGGCAGCCGCGGGGCCAGGCCGCCGATGAGCGCCAGCAGCGCGTCGGCGGGCGTGGCGGCGCGGGCGACCCGGTCCTCGATGGCGCGGGCGGTCGCGCGCCCCCACAGCTCGTCCAGGCCGACGCCCAGGTCGCGCAGCTCGCCCGCCGGCAGCCCGAGCGCCGTACCCGCCGCGCCGACCCGGAAGCGCACGCCGACGCGGTGCTGCCCGGGCGTGGCCCGGGCCTCCTCGGCCGTCGTCGCGGGCCCGGCGACCCGCAGCCGCCCGCCGGAGAAGACGACGTCGACGCACGCGTCGGGCAGCACGCGCACCGGCCCGTCGTGCGAGACCCACGCGCAGGCGACCAGCGCCTCGAGCCCGGGCGGCGGCGGCAGCTCTCGGTAGACGACGTCCACGTCCCTATGGTGCCCAAAGCGGCGCGAGGTCCCCGACCGCGGGCGCGCGCTGACCCAGCACGGCCGCGCCGACGCGGGCGCCGAGCGCGCAGGCGTCGGCGATCGGACGCCCGGCGGCCAGCGCGGCCATGAGCGCGGCGGCGAACGCGTCGCCGCAGCCGAAGGCGTCGACCGCCGGGCCCGGCGGCGGCGCGGCGTCCCAGCGGCCGGAGGCGTCGAGCGCGGGAAGCTCGCAGACGGGCGACGCGGCCCCGGGCGCGCCGGCGCCGGCCTCGGTCCCGGCCGTGCGCGCCGCGCGCCAGCGCCCGCCGCGCTCGCCCTCGGTCTCCACCACCCAGCGCGGCCGCGCCGCCGCCAGCAGCGCGTCGTCCAGCGGCTCGGTCGCGTCGTTGGCGCTGCCGACCAGCGCGTCGACCTCCACGCCCGCCTCCAGCAGCGCGGCGCGGGTCCGCGCGGTCGCCACGAGCACCTTCGCGGCGCGGGCCGCGCGCGCCGCGGCGGCGTCGCCGCCGAACAGCACGGCGCCGTCGCAGCCCTCCAACGCGCTCCAGTCCAGCGAGTCGGCGCCGGAGGGCTCCAGCGGCGCGGCGAGCGTCGTGATCGTCCGCTCGTGGTCGGCGGTCAGCCACGTCAGCGTCCGGCGCTGCGGGCGCGCGTGGCGCGCCGCGCGCACGTCGATCCCCGCGTCGCGCAGGCCCGCGAGCGTCGCGTCCGCCCGGGCGTCGTCGCCGAGCGCGCAGAAGAACGCGGCCGCTCCGGTCAGCGACTTCAACGCATAGGCCGCCATCGCGCCGCCGCCCGCCGCGGCCTCCCAGGACGCGCGCGCGTCGGCGATCTCGCCGGGCGCGGGCAGGCGGTCGGCCAGCACGAAGTCGACCCACTCGACGTGCCCGACGACCGCGAGGCGGATCACAGCACCAGCGTCCCGCCGTGGTCGCGCAGCCAGCGGCGCGGGACCTCGTAGCCCGGCATCAGGCGCGCCATCACCGCCCAGAAGCGCGGCGAGTGGTCCATCACCGCCAGGTGGGCGGCCTCGTGGCGGACCACGTACTCCAACACGACCTCGGGCGCCAGCAGCAGCCGCCAGTTGAAGGACATCGCGCCGGTCGACGAGCACGAGCCCCAGCGCGTCTTCTGGTCGCGGATCGACAGCTTGGCGTAGGGCCTGCCGACCGCGGCCGCCGCCGCGTCCAGCCGCGGCGCGATCTCGACCCGCGCCTGCCTGCGGTACCACCGCTCCAGGACCTCGCGCATGTCCGGGCCGCCGAGCCGCGCGTCGGGCACGAGCAGCGTGTGGCCGAAGCGCGTCACGCGCACGCGCCCGGCCTGCGGGACGAGCACCAGCGACGCGCCCAGGTAGGGCACGGTCCCGCCGCGCGCCGCCACCCGCGCCTGCGCCCGCGCGACCTCCGCGCGGCGCCGCGCGATCCACGCGGAGAGCTGCTCCACCGCCCGCGCCGCCTCGCGCGCCGGCGTCCGGCGCGGCAGCACGACCTCGACCGCCCCGTCGCGCGGGTCGACGCGCACGCGCACCCGCCGCGCGCGATCGCTGCGCCGCACCGTGTAGTCGAACGACGACGACGTCCCGGACATCCGGCCGCGCAGGGTACGACGCCGCGCCGACGGCCCCGCTCAGCCCTGCCGCTCCTCCAACAGCCCCGCGAGGTTGGCGACCGCCAGGTCGTCGCCGCGCTCCGCGCCGGCGCGGAACGCCAGCTCGGCGTCCTCGACCCGGCCCTGGTCCCACAGCAGGACGCCGAGGTTGTTGTAGGCCTCGTCGTCGCCGTGCTCGGCCGCGCGCCGGTACAGCGCCTCGGCCTCCTCGGACCGGGGGTCCAGGTCGCTGAGGTGGTTGGCCAGCTGGGTCTCGGCGGTCGCGATCGAGCGGTCGGCGCCCTCGCGCAGGACCGCCTCGGACTCGTCGGTCCGGTCCATGAGCTTCAGCACCGACGCCAGGAACGCGTAGCCCTCGGTGCCGTTGGCCGCGATCGCCTCGCGCAGGACGGTCTCGGCCTCCTCGAGCTGCCCCTCGTCCTGCAGCAGCGCGCCGAGGTCGACCAGCGCCTCGGCGTCGCCCGCCTCGGCGCCCTGGCGGAACAGCGCCTCGGCCTCCTCGACCTCGCCGGCGTCGGCCAGCGCGTTGGCCAGCAGGCGATGCTCGGTCTCGCCGATCGCGACCGTCGTGCGCCACAGCGCGATCGCCTCGTCGAGCCGACCCAGGTCGTACAACAACAGCCCGAGGTTGTGGCCGGCCGCCAGCTCGCCGCGATCGGCGGCCGCGCGGTAGTTGGCCTCGGCGCCCGCGACGTCGCCCTGGTCCCACAGCGCGTTGCCCAGCGGGATCAGCGCGTCGAGGTCGCCCGCCTCGACGGCCTCGCGCAGCACCGGCGCGGCCTCCTCGGCGCGATCCAGCTCGATCAGCAGCTCCCCGAGGTAGTAGCCGGCGTCGGGCTCGCCCTCGGCCAGCGCCTCCCGGATCAACCGCTCCGCCTCGTCGTAGCGCCGCGCCTCCTGCGCGCGCAGGCCCTCGCCCAGGACGCCGGACCGCTGCTGCTCGTCACCCATGCCCTGCACTACAGCACGTCGCGAGACCTACAACACGCGCAGCGTGGCGAGCGTCGTGTCGCGCGCCACGATCGAACCGCCGCTGGCGCGAGCGTCCTCCAGGTAGCGGACCGCGTCCGCGCCCACGCGGAACCCCTCCAGGATCAGCGGGATCCCCGGCGGGTAGACCTCGACCTCCTCGGCCGCGACCTGCCCGATCGCGTCGCGCAGCGGGACCTCGCGGCCGATCGACTTCGCCAGGCGCTTGGTGTCGTAGGGCCGGATCACGGGCCGGTCGTCGATGCCCGCGAACGGGTTGCCGGGCATCGGACGGCGCTCGCGGCCGGGCAGCTGCGTGCCGTCGAGGATCTCGGCGAGCGCGCGCACGGTCGTCTCGACCGCGCCGTCCTGCAGCTGGAACGTCGTGATCAAGGTGATGGTCTGCACGCCCGCCTTCTCGATGACGATGCCGCGCTGGACCAGCGCCTCGGCGACCTCGTAGCCGGTGAGCCCGAAGCGCGCGAGCCCGAGCGTCGTCTTGACGAGGTCGGCGCCCGCGACGTTGCGCGCGACGGCCTCCAGCCAGCGCGAGTCGTCGAGGTGGTCGAGGTCCGGCAGCGCGCGGCGCAGCTCGGACTTCAACCGCTCGGTGCGCTCGATCGACCGCCCCAACAGCTCCGGCCCCTGCGCGGCCAGCGCGCGCACCGCCGCGTCGGCCGAGGCCAGCAGCCCGTAGGACGGCGAGGTCGTGACGTACTCGCGGTAGGCCTCCTCCAGCAGCTCGGAGTCGACGCGCTCCTCGCGCCAGTGGATCAACCCGGTCTGCTGCAGGCCGCCCGCCAGCTTGTGCGTGGACTGCACGCAGATGTCGGCGCCGGCCTGCATGGCGCTGCACGGCAGGTCGCCGTGGAAGTGCAGGTGGCCGCCCCACGCCTCGTCGACGAAGACCAGGCAGTCGGGCGACTTGGCGTGGACCGCCGCGACGATGGCCTCCGTGTTGCCCACCAGGCCCTCGTAGGTCGGCGAGGTGTAGATGACGGCCAGGGCCTCCGGGTAGCGGTCCAGCGCGCTCGTGACGTCGTCGACCGACGGCGGCATCAGGGCCTCGAAGCGCGCGTCGTAGGGCGCCGGGAGGAAGCGGAAGTTCAGGTTGAAGGCCTTGATCGCGTTCATCATCGAGTGATGGATGTTGCGCGCGATCAGGACCATCGCGTCGGGCTTCTCCATGGCCAGCATGCGCAGGACGACCCAGTTCGAGCCGCTCGACCCGTGCACGGAGAACATCGTGCGGTCGGCGCCCTGGGCGGCGGCCGCGAAGCGCTCGGCCTCGGCGAAGACGCCGGTGTGGTCCACGAGCGTCCCGAAGAACCCGGCGGAGATCGAGACGTCCGAGGCGTAGAAGTCCTCGACCCGTTCCTGCCCCGGCAGGATCGACGGCGTGCACCAGCGGTGATAGCGGCGGACGTCCTCGTTGAGGATGCGGACGATCGGCGACGACGTGATCTGGTCCATGTGATGCGCCATGATGCCGCTTCTCGTGCCCCGTTCCGTCGTCCGCCTCCCATCGCAGGTCCAGCCGCCGTTCGAGGTGTACGTCTCGGGCGTGCCGCAGGCCGAGGGCGTCGACTACGAGATCCGCGGCCGCGAGCTGGTCTTCGAGGGCCGGATGCTGCGCAAGGACGAGGTCAGCGGCTGGCGCTGGCTGCTGGGCTCGATCGGCATCGGCACCTACCGCCAGGACGACTCGGTCGACGTGCGCTACGCCCTGGACGGCCGCCCGATGGTCGCCGAGGGGCTGGCCGTCGCGGTCGTCGACGAGGACTAGCACCCGGCGGGTCCGGCGGGGTATCAACCGCCGGGAGTACGGATATCCGGCTGTGCGCGGGGTTGGCCGGACGGCAGAGTCAACCGCATGCCCTCCCCCGCGCTCACGCTCGTCCCGGACGCCGACGCCCCCTCCTCGACGGCGTCCGTGGACCTCGCCGCGCGGATCTGGGCGCTGCCGACCCGCACGCTCCTCGACGACCTCGGACCGATCGCCGACGCCCGCGTCCTGCTCGTCGAGGACGTTCTGGGCGGCGCCGTCGACCTGACGCCCGGCGCCTACGACCTCGTCCACGCCCGCTTCCAGCTCTCCCGCTTCGGCCGTCCCGCCGAGCAGCTGGCGGCGCTGAGGTCGCTCGTCGCGCCCGGCGGCGTCCTGCTGGTGGAGGAGCCCGACCTGCGCACCTGGACCTTCGAGCCCCACGCGCCGGCGACCACGCACCTGATCGGCCGCCTGGCCCAGGCGTTCTCCGCCGCCGGCGGCGACCTCGACGCCGGCCGCCGCCTCCCGTCCCGCCTGCGCGCCGCCGGCCTGGAGCCCCGGGTCCGCACCCACGCGATCGGGCTGGAGACGGGCCACCCCTACCTCCGCCTCCCGCTCGACCTCGCCACCACGCTCGCCGGACCGCTGGCCGACGTCCTCGGCCACGACGGCCTCGACCACCTCCGCCGCTCGGCGACCACCGAGCTGCTGGAGCCCCGGCGGCGCGGGACGACGTTCACGCTCGTCCAGGCGTGGGCGCGCGTGGAGCGCTGAGCCCCTCCTCGACGATCGCGGGGCCCGCGGACGACTCGATCAGGACCGCCGCGCGTCGTCGAGGCGCGCGGTCGTCAGCAGGTAGTCGCAGCGCAGCCGCACCGCGGCGCCGGTCCCGGTGTCGTGCCGCGAGACGTGCGCGGCGAGCGCCGCGAGCAGGGTGCCCCAGCGGTTCTCGGCCTCCAGGCGCGGGCGCTGCGCGACGACGTGGCCGGCGGTCGCGACGAGGAAGCCGACGGCCTCCGCGCGGGAGGCGAAGGTCAGCGTGAGCGCCTCGGCGCGGTGCTCGATCCCCGTGAAGCCGGCGTCGGCGAGCAGCGCGCGGGCGGCGGCGGGATCGCCCCAGCGCGTGGGCGGCGCGGCGCCGAGCGGCGGCGGGGGCAGGAGCTCCGCCAGCGCGGCGCCCATGCCGGGCAGGAACGAGCCCGGCGCCCAGCTGGCCAGCGCGACGCGCCCGTGCCCGTGCCCGCGACCGCCCGGCCGCAGCACGCGCGCCAGCTCGCGCGCGGCGGCGGGCTGGTCGGGCGCGTACATCACGCCGAAGGCGCTCAGCGCCACGTCGAAGGCGCCGTCGTCGACCGGCAGCGCGGTCGCGTCGCCGACCCGCCACGCGACGCCCGCGTCGGACGGCGCGAGCGCCAGCAGCGCCGGCTCGAGGTCGACGCCGACGACCGGGTCGGCGCCGCGCACGGCGGCGGCCAGCGCCGCGTTGCCGGTCCCGCAGGCGACGTCGAGGACCGCCTCGCCGCGCCGCAGGTCCGCGGCGTCGGCGACCGCGTCGGCCGCCGGCACGAGGCGCTCGGCCATCCGCGCGTAGGCGCCGAGGCCCCAGGTCGTCGCCACGGCGCGGGACCCTCGCGCGTCGCTAGGCGACGACCGGCGGCTTGCGCGGCTCGCCGAGCCCCGTCGCCGCCGTGTCCCACGGGCGCCAGAGGCGCAGCGTCGAGAGGATCGAGCGCGTCGCGGGCGAGCGGTTGAGCGTGCAGAAGTGGATGCCGGGCGCGCCCTTGGCCAGCAGGTCGGCGCACTGCATCGTCGCGTAGGAGACGCCGAGGTCGGCGACCGCGCGCGGGTCGTCCTGGCGGGCGTCCAGCTCGGACAGCACGTGCTCGGGCATCGTCGCGCCGCACATCGACGTGATCTTCGCGATCTGGCCGTAGCCGGTGATCGGCATGATGCCCGGGATGATCGGGACGTCGATCCCGATCGCGCGGGCGCGCGCCACGAAGTCGAAGTACAACTCGTTGTCGAAGAACAACTGCGTGATGAGGTAGTCGACGCCGGCGTCGACCTTGGCCTTCAGGTACCGCAGGTCGTCCTCGGGCGAGACCGCGTGGATGTGGGTCTCGGGGAAGCACGCCGCGGAGATCGAGAAGTCGTAGTCCTCGCGCAGCAAGGACACCAACTGGTGGGAGAACTCCAGCCCGCCGTCGGACGCGACCCACTCCGACTGGCCACGCGGCGGGTCGCCGCGCAGCGCCAGGACGTTCTCGATCCCGGCCTCGCGGATCTCCTCCAGCGTGACGCGCAGCTCGTCGACCGTCGCGCCGACGCAGGTGAAGTGCGCCATCGCCTCCAGGCCGATCTCGTCCTTGATGTGGCGGACGGTCTCGACGGTCTTCTCGCGCGTCGTGCCGCCCGCGCCGTAGGTGACCGAGACGAACGACGGCGCCAGCGGCGCCAGCTCGTGCAGGGCCTGCTCGAAGTTGGCCTCGCCCTCGGGGGTCTTCGGGGGGAAGAACTCGAACGAGAACGTCGGCTCGGCGCCGCCGAGCAGGTCCACGATGCGCGTCATGACGCGGTAAACCCTAACACAGTTGTGTCAAGGTTTGGGAAACCCCGCGATGTGCAGGCGGTTTACGCCGCCGCCTCCCAGCGCTCCGGCGATCCGCCGATGCGCCGCACCCGCCCGGTGACCTCGAGGTGGTCGAGGTAGGCGAGGGTCTCCGACAGCCACCAGTTGGCGTTGAACGGCGTGATCTCGCCGCCGTAGACCTTCGGGATCGCCTCGAACGCGGTCAGCCCCGGCTCGGCGACGACGACCTCCTCGACGCGGTTCATCCGCTGGCGCACGAGCGTCCGGTTGGCGTCGATGTGCGCCTGCACGTCGGTGAACGTGCGGCCGTGGCCGGCGAGGCAGAGGCGCGCGTCCAGCTCCTGGACGAGGTCGAGCGAGTGCAGGAACTCGCCGGCGGGATCGGGCGAGTAGCCGTAGTCGTAGTACAACGAGACGCGGCCGAGCAGGTGGTCGCCGGAGATCAGGATCCGGCGCTCCTCCTGGTAGAGGCAGACGTGCGACGGCGCGTGGCCGGGCGTCTCGTAGACCTGCCAGGTGCCGAGGTCGGTGCGGACCTCGACGCCGGGCAGCAGCGGGCGGTCCGGCTCGACGAGCCCGGCGATCCCGAACGACTGGCCGCGGCGCTGCTCGGCGTAGCGCCGCAGCGGCGTCTCGGGCACGCCGCTCTGGCGCGCGACCTCGATGCGCCGGTCGAACGCCGCCTCCGGGTCGCGCGCGGCGGCGAGCATGTGGTCGTGGTTGGGGTGCATCCACAGCTCGCACCCGGTCCGCTCCACGATCGTCGCGGCCTGCCCGTAGTGGTCGGAGTGCGCGTGCGTGCAGACCAGCAGCCGGACGAGGTCGAGGTTGAGGTTGACCTGCGCCAGCGCGCGCTCCAGGTGCCCGAGCGATCCGGGCTCGTGCATCCCGCAGTCGACGAGCACGATCCCGTCGCCGGCGGCCAGCGCCCAGGCGTTGCAGTGCGGCACGCCGGGCCACGGCAACGGCAGCCGCAGCCGCCACACCCCGGGCAGGACGCGCTCGCCCCGACCGACCTCCCGCTTGCGATTCGCCTCCGGCATGTCGGTGCAACCCTAGACTGCCGTCATGTCCGCCACGTTCCGCACCCGTCCGCGGCTCGCCCGCCTGATCGCCTCCGGGCCCGAGCCGATCGCCGACGGCGTCTGGATCGTCCGCGGCGGGGTGCCGAAGACCATGAACGTCTACCTCGTGCGCGACGGCGACGGCGTGCTGCTGTTCGACGCGGGGATCTCGGCGATGACCGGCGCGGTCGCGATGGCCGCCGCGCGGCTCGGCGGGCTGACGCGGATCGTGCTCGGCCACGGCCACGCCGACCACCGCGGCGTGGCGCCCGGGCTGGCGCCGGTCCCGGTCTACTGCCATCCGGACGAGGTCGCCGACGCCGAGGGCGACGGCGGCGCGCACTACTTCGACCTCTCGAAGCTGGACCCGCACGGGCGCGTCCTGCTCGGGGCGATGCTGCCGATCTGGGACGGCGGACCGGTGAAGATCGCCGGGACGGTGAGCGAGGGCGACGACGTCGCGGGCTTCCGCGTCATCCACCTGCCCGGCCACGCGCCCGGGCTGATCGGCCTGTACCGCGAGTCCGACGGGCTGGCGCTGGTCAGCGACTGCTTCTACACCCTCGACCCGCAGACCGGGAAAGAGACCCACCCACCCCACGCCCGCGTCCCGCACGCGGCGTTCAACCAGGACACCGAGCAGGCGCGCGCGTCGATCCGCAAGCTCGCGGCGATCGGACCGCGCGCCGCCTGGGCCGGGCACGCGAGCCCGCTGATCGGCGACGTCGCCGGCGCGCTCGAGGTCGCGGCCGCCACGACCTGAGGCGCCCGGCAACCGCGCGGCAACCCGGCGGCAACCGCGCATCGGCAGCCTGGAGGCTGCATGAGCCACGACGACGACCAGCCGCGCACGCTGCACATCGGGCTCGACCTGCGCCTCGACGGCGAGGTGGTCGAGGGCCGGGCGACCGCCGACGGCAGCGGGCCGGCCCGCGAGTTCTCCGGCTGGGTCGGGCTGCTGGCGGCGCTCGACGCGCTGACCGCGGAAGCTCAGGCCTGAGCGCCGCGCGGGCCGGCCGCGCCGGGCGCGCCGGAGGCCAGCTCGGCCTCCAGCCCTTCGGCGCCGACCGCGCGCGTCAGCTCGATCGCCGTCGCCCGCGCGGCGTCCTCGCCGGTGGCCCGCGCCAGCGCCGCCCACGCCCGCGCGCGCTCCAGGCCCGCGGTCGTCCCGTCCAGCAGCGCGGTCGCCTCGCGCAGGCGCGCGACCGCCTCGGCGCCCTCCGACAGCTCGCCGAGCCCGCGCAGCGCCCGGCCGGTCCCCCACGGCGAGCCGTAGGCCCGCGCGATCTCCAGCTCCTGCGCGGCCAGCGCCCGCGCCTCGTCGTGGCGGCCGATCCCGGCCAGCCCGCGGGCCTTCAGCGAGCGCCACGGAGCCCAGATCGGGTTGGTCGTCGGCGGGCGGCCGGGCGCGACCGCGTCGGCGATGGCGATCGCCTCGTCGAAGCGCCCGCGCGCCAGCGCCAGCTCGGCCTTGCCGAACAGCCAGAAGCGCGTGCCGTCCGAGTCGCCGCGGTGCTCGCCGGTCAGCCAGAGCCCGCGCTCGGCCTCGTCCAGGCGCCCACGGGCGACCGCGATCATCGCGAGGATCCCCGGGGTGTAGCCCATGTCCCCGCTGACCGCCGTGCCGAACAGCTTCTCGCCCTCGTGGCTGCGCTCCTGGGACTCGGCCGCGCCGCGCAGGTCGCCCAGCCACATCAGGTTGAGCCCGCCCCACAGCAGGCTGGCCAGCGCGTCCAGCAGCGACCCGCGCCGCGACGAGAACGCCGCGACGCGCTCCCACGTCCGCGCGGCCTCGGCGGGATCGACCAGCGCGATCGCGATCGCGCCGCACGGCGTGAAGAGGCCGGGCTCGCCGCGCAGCATGACGTCGTCGGCCAGCACCTCGCGGCCGAGCCGGGCGGCGATGTCGGACGGGCCGGTGATGACCGCCGTGATCAGCGCCGCCATCGCGGTCAGCTCGCGCGATCCGGGACCCTGCCCGCGCGGGCCGCGGGCGACCTGCTCCAACACGGACAACTCGCTCGGGTCGACCTCGGAGGCGCCGAAGTTCGCGCACGCCAGGCGCACCGCCGTCAGCCCGTCGCGGAGGTCGCGCTCGGGCTCCGGCAGCGTGTCGCGGGCCTCCCGCACCAGCACCGCAGCCTCCGACGCGCCCTCCACGAACACCAGGATCGCGGCGAGCATGTGGACCGCGTGCGCGCGGTCGATCGGGTCGGTCACCTCGGCCAGCGCGCGGCGCAGCGCGCTCACCGCGGCCGGCCCGTGCACGTAGGACGCGACGCGCCCCAGCTCCAGCGCCAGCGGCCCCCGCAGCGGGACCTCGGGCGGCTCGGCCAGCGCGCGCTCCAGGTAGACGCGCGCGGGGACCGGCGCGCCGCGCTCCAGCGCGACCTCGGCGGCGCGGCACAGGCGCTCGACCGTCCACGCGTCGCCGCGCTCGGGCGCGCGCAGCAGCTGGGCGGCGACGGCCTCGGGCGCGGCGCCGAGGTCGGCGAGCACCCGCGCGGCGCGGGCGTGCTCCAGCGCGCGCCGGGCCGCAGGAAGCTCCTCGTAGACCGCGTCGCGCACGAGCGGATGGACGAAGCCGAGCGGCGCGTCGCCGCGCAGGATCTCGGCGCGGTCGAGGATCGCGATCGCGTCGGCGGCCTGGGGCTCGGCGATGTCGGCCAACGCGGCGATCGCGGGCAGCCCCGGGTTCTCGCCGAGGATCGCGACCGCGCGCGCGACGCCGATCGCGTCGGTCGGCAGCCGCGCCAGGCGCAGCAGGACCGTGCGGGCGACCGCGCGCGGCCCGATCGCCTCGACCGCGGCGGCGTGGTCGGCGTCGGGCGTGACGCCCTCGGACTCCAAGGCGTTCAACAACTGCCGCAACAGCAAGGGGTTGCCCGCGGTGACGGTGTGGCAGGCGGCGGTGAACGCCGTGTCGGCGTCGTCGCCCAGGCGCGCGCGCACGAGCCGCGCGGTCGCGGTGGGGGTGAGCGGCTGGGGCTCCAGGACGCGCGCGTCGGGGTCGACGGCCAGCTCGGCGAGCAGCCCCTCGTCGGCGTCGGGCTCGCCGGTGCGGATCGTCGCGGCCAGCAGGACGGGCAGCCGCGACAGGCGCCGCGCGAGGTAGGCGCAGAAGCGCAGCGACTCGGTGTCGCTCCACTGGAGGTCGTCGACGCTGAGCAGCAGCGGGCGCTCGCGGGCCAGCTGGCCGACGAGGTGGTGCAGGCCGTGGAAGGCGGCGAACAGGCCTTCGCCGGCGGCGCCGGCGGCCGCGTGCCCGAGGATCGCGCGAGCGCCGGGCGCGTCGGCCAGCGCCGGATGGTCGGGGCCGACGACCTCGAAGAGCTGGCGGACGACGCCGAAGCCGTACTCGCGCTCCAGCGTGGTCGCGCGCGCCTCCAGGGCGCCGGCCCCGGCGGCCAGCGCGCGGTCGCGCAGCTCGCTGAGCAGGCGCGACTTGCCGATCCCGGCCGGGCCCTCGAAGAGCACCAGGCCGCCGCGGCCCGCGGCCAGCGCGTCGGCGGCGGCGGCGATGCGCTCCAGCTCGCGCTCGCGCTCGACGAGGTCGGGGGTGGCGGAGGGCACGGGCCTGGGGCTCGCGGCGGGCGCGGCGGAGGCAGGTGCGAGCGTGGGCGCGGGCGGCGGCTCGGCCGCGACCAGCTCTCCGTGCAAGGCCATCAACTCGGGGCCGGGGACGGTGCCGAGCTCGTCGCGCAGGAGCGTGCGCAGCTCCTCGTAGGCGCGAACGGCCTCGGCGACGTTGCCGCGCGCCGCCAGCGCGCGGATCAGCGCGGCGCGCGCGGACTCGCGGAACGGCGCGAGCGCGACGGCCGCGCGCGCGTCCGCCTCGGCCTGCGGCAGCGCGCCGGCCGCCAGCCCCGCGCAGGCCGCCACCTCCAGCGCCTCGACGCGCAGGTCGTCGATCGCGCTGCGCGCGTCGGTCAGCCACGGCGCGTCGCCGAGGCCGGGCAGGAGCCCGGCGGCGACCAGCTCGGCGGCCTCCCGCGCGGCGGCGGCCGCGTCCTCGTGTCGGCCCTCGGCCAGCGCGGCGCGCGCGGCGGTCAGCGCCGCGGCGGCGACCTCGACGTCGACCCACGCCGGCTCGGGCAGCGCGAGCGTCACGCCGTCCCGCCCCTCGACCGTCCCGGGCGCGACCGCCTTGCGCAGGCGGGAGAGCACCGGCGCCAGCGCGGCCTCCGACGGCGGCGCGCCGTCGTCGGACCACAGCGCCTCCACCAGCTCGTCGCGCCGGACCGGCCGGTGGCGGTTGAGCACCAGGAACGCGAACGACATCCGGCCCTGCCGCCCGCGCAGCACGGCGGCCCGATCCTCCTCGCCCAGCGCGAAGCGGAGCTGTCCGCAGAGGTGGATGCGGGTCGGTGTGGCGTCCATGCGACGGACGCGAAGCTATCCGCTGCGGCGGACCGGCGCCACGTCCCGGTCTGCCACGATGGAAGGCATGGGACGCCGCAGCCGCCAGCGCGGGCGCGCCGACAAGCTCGAGGCGCCGACCACCGACTACCCCTCGCCCGACGGCACGCAGGTGCTGACGCTGCGCGGCGCGCTGTCGCCCAAGTCCCGCGCCGAGTTCGCCCGCGCGAACGACCCCGCGCAGGCCCGCGCCGCCGCGAACCTCGAGGACGTCCGCGCCCGGGCGATCGAGTTCCTGTTCGAGCGACTGGTCGCCAGGTGGGTCGTCCACGACGTGCCGACCGAGGGCGCCAAGGGGTTGTTGGTCAGGTACCGCGCCGCGACGCGGGACGAGCGTTCATGGATCACCGACGTGCTGCGCGAGCACTGCGCCGAGTGGTTCCCGGATGTGAAGGTGCCGTAGCCTCCGGCGACGTGCCGACCGTCACCGAGGTTCCCGAACGACTGCTGCTCGGCTCCGGCCCGTCGCCGGTTCCCGAGAGGATCCTGAAGGCCTTGAGCCATCCGACCGTCGGGCATCTGGACCCGGCGTTCGGCGCGATCCAGGATGACGTCGCCGCGATGCTGCGCGCGACGATGAAGACCGACAACAAGGTGACGTTCCCGCTGAGCGCCACCGGCAGCGGCGGGATGCAGGCGATGGTCGACACGCTGATCGCGCCGGGCGATCGGGTCGTCGTGGGCGTGCACGGCGCGTTCGGCGCGCGCATGGCCGACGCCCTGGGGCGCGCGGGCGCCGACGTCGTGAAGGTCGATCAGGAGTGGGGCCGCGCGATCCCGGTCGAGCGGTTGTTGGAGGCCTTGGACGATCGCACGCGCGCGCTGTTCGTCGTGCACGGCGAGACGTCGACCGGGGTCGCGCAGCCGCTGCACGGGCTGAGCGAGGCGATCCGGATGCGCGACGGCCTGTTCCTGGTGGACTGCGTGACGTCGCTGGCCGGACACACGCTCGACCTCGACGCCGCCGGCGTCGACGCCGCGTTCTCCGGCACGCAGAAGTGCCTCAACGTGCCGCCCGGGCTGGCGCCGTTCACGCTCGGCGACCGCGCGCTGGCGCGGCTCCGACGACGGTCGTGGTACTTCGACATGCAGGCCATGGTCGACTACTGGTTCGCCGACGGCCCGCGCGCCTACCACCACACGGCGCCGATCAACATGGTGTACGCCTTGCACGAGGGCCTGCGGATCGTGCGAGAGGAGGGTCTGGACGCGCGCTGGGCCCGACACGCGCGGGCGCACGATGCGCTGCGACGAGCCCTGCGGGTCCTCGGCTTCGAGCGGCTGGCGCCCGACGGCGAGCAGTTGTCGTCCTTGCTGGCGGTGCGCGTCCCGGCGTCGATCGACGAGGCCGCCGTCCGCGGCGCGTTGTTGAAGGACGACGGGATCGAGGTCAGCGGCGGCCTGGGCCCGCTCGCCGGCCAGGCCTGGCGGATCGGCGTGATGGGCGAGGGCGCGCGGCCCGAGCCGCAGGAGCGGCTGGTGCGCGCGGTGGCGCGCCGGGTCGCGGCGAGCGACGAGGACGCCGCCGTCCGCGCGCTGGAGGAGGCCTGGGCATGACCGGCGCCGCCGACGACTTCGCCACGATCGCCGAGCACCTCGACGCGGCGGCGTTCGCCGACCTGCTGGCCGGCTATTGCCTCGACGTCCAACCCGAACAACAAGTGCTGGTGCGCTCGACGACGCTGGCCCAGCCGTTGTTGTTGGAGTTGCAGCGCGCGATCCTGGAGCGCGACGGGTGGTGCTTCCTGCGCGTCGAGCTGCCCGGCGAGGCCGGCGGGTTCTACGCGCACGCGCGCGAGCGCCACCTCGACGAGTACCCGCCGCTGGCCTTCGACGAGGCCCGCGCGATAGACGCGACCGTCGGCATCCAGGCGCCCGACGACGTCCGCGCGCTGGCCGGCGTCGACCCCGCGCTGATCGCCCGCGCCGCCCGCGGCCGCCGCGACGTCCGCGAGCAGATGCTCAAGAAGCGCTGGTGCTCGACGCTCTGGCCGACGCCCGCCAACGCCGAGTTGGCGGGGATGTCGCTCGCCGACTTCTCGCGCTTCGTCGCCAAGGCCCTCTTCCTCGACCGGCCCGATCCGGTCGGCGGCTGGCGCGAGCTGCACCTCTTCCAGGCCGCGCTCATCGAGCGGTTGAGCAAGGCCAAGCGGATCCGCATCGAGGCCGAAGGCACCGACATCACCCTGGACGTGAGCAAGCGCACGTGGGTGAACAGCGACGGCAAGCGCAACATGCCCTCCGGCGAGGTCTTCACCGGCCCGCACGAGTCCTCCGCCAACGGCACCATCAGGTTCACCGTCCCGTCCTCCCCCGCCGGCGTCGACGTCCGCGGCGTGCAGCTCACCTTCCGCGACGGCGAGGTCGTCTCCGCCACCGCCGAGCACGGCCAGGACTACCTCGACCGCGCGCTGACCACCGACGACGGCGCCCGCTTCCTCGGCGAGCTGGGCATCGGCACCAACTACGGCATCGACCGCCCGATCGGCGCGATCCTGTTCGACGAGAAGCTCGGCGGCACCGTCCACCTGGCCCTCGGCCGCTCCTACCCGGAGACCGGCGGCAAGAACAAGAGCGCGCTGCACTGGGACCTCATCTGCGACCTGCGTCAGGGCGGGCGCCTTTCGGCCGACGGCGAGACGATCCAGGAGAACGGGATCTTCGTCTGGCCGTTCGAGCCACGCGGCGGGTGAGGGAGCGGTCGCGGCGGGCGACGGCGCGCGGGTGGTCACCCTGGCGGGGTGACGCCCGCTCACACCGCGTCGTGCGACGGTCGCCTCATGGCCACCACGTCGAGGAGCGTCGGGCTGTCACCCGAGGAGATGCGGGCGGCGATCGCGAGCCTGGCGACGCCCGACGTCGTGGAGTCGCCGTTCGGCGCGTTGCGGTTCTTCGACGGCGTCCCGCTGCCGGAGACCGTGAAGACGGTGTACGACGCGCTGGACCTGATGCGGGGCGTGGAGGTGTTCCTGAACTGCATGCCGGGAGCGTCGTTGGTGGCGATGCGGCGAGGGTTCCGCAGCGTTGGCGTCGACGGCCGGACGCTGGGCCTGACCGATCCGCGCGCGACCTCCGGCGCGCTCTTCCTGACGCCCAACACCGAGACGACCTACGGCTCGGCGTTCGTGGACCTCAAGGCGTGGGGACCGACGATCATCGAGGCGCCGCCCATGGGCCTGTGCGTCGTCGACGACTTCTGGTTCCGATACGTCGCCGACATGGGGCTGGCGGGCCCCGACAAGGGCGAAGGCGGCAGGTACCTGTTCTTGCCTCCGGACCATGAGGGCGACGTCCCGGACCGATACTTCACCTACACGTGCCCGACGTACACCAACTGGGTGGTGCTGCGTGCGCTCGGCGGCGTCGAGGATCTCAAGAAGACACGGATCTACCCGCTCGCCGAGGCCGCCGCGCCGACCGCCAACGAGTGGTTCGACTTCACCGTCCCGCGCTTCAACACGATCCACGCCAACGACTTCGGCTTCTTCGAGGAGGTCGACCAGCTCGTCCAGGAGGAGCCGACCGAGGCGCTCGACGCCGAGCGCGCGGGCCAGCTGGCGGCGATCGGCATCGTCAAGGGCCGGCCGTTCGCGCCCGACGACCGCCTGCGCGGGATCCTCGACCAGGCGGCGCGGATCGGCGCCGGCATCGCCCGCACGCTGGCCTACGAGCCCCGCGACCCGGCCGTCCGGATCACCGGCTCCTGGCAGCAGGGCTTCGTCGGCGGCAGCCACGAGTTCCTGCGCGACGGCGCCCGCCTGCTCGACGCCCGCGCCCTGTTCCACTACCTCGCGACGGTCATCACGCCCGCGATGGCCCACGCGCAGGTCGGCGCGGGCTCGGCGTACGCGTACACCGTCCACGACGCGACCGGCGCCGTCCTGGACGGCGGCAAGACCTACAAGCTGCACGTCGACCCCGACCCACCGGCCAAGAACTTCTGGTCGGCCGACGTCTACGACACCCAGACCCGCTCGCTGCTGCAGGTCCCCTCCACCCCTTACCCGGCGCTGGCGAGCAACACCGGCACCCTGCTGGCCAACGACGACGGCTCCCACGACCTCTACTTCGGCCCCGCGGCGCCCGCGGGCCTGGAGTCCAACTGGGTCCAGACGCTCCCCGGGCGCTCGTGGTTCACGATCTTCCGCCTCTACGGCCCGCTCGAACCCTGGTTCGACCAGACCTGGACCCTCAACGACCTCCAGCCGATCTGAGCGCGCCCCCGCGACGCGGAACCCTCCACCCGGCTCGACGTCCGCGGGGTCGGATGTCGAGCCGTCGCCTGATCGGGTCAGCCTTCACAGGCCATCTGCAGGTTTTTCGCGCGCGGGCGCTAGCGTGACCTGCCGATGAGCCGCCGCACGAAGATCGTCGCCACCATCGGGCCCGCCTCGGCGAACCCCGAGACGCTCGTACGGATGATCGAGGCGGGCATGGACGTCGCCCGGCTGAACTTCTCGCACGGGTCGCACGAGCAGCATGCGGAGGTCGCCCAGCTGGTGCGCGACGCCGCCGGCCGCGCGGGCCGTCCGGTCGCGCTGCTGCAGGACCTGCCGGGTCCGAAGCTGCGCATCGGACCGCTGGTCGAGGGCACGGTCGACCTCAAGGTCGGCGACAAGGTCGTCTTCGAGTGCGGGCGCGACGACGGCGCCGGCGACGCCCGCCGCATGTCGATCTCCTGGGAGGGCCTGCCGCGCGCGATCGAGCCCGGCGAGGTCCTCTACCTCGCCGACGGCTCCGTGCGCCTGCGCGCGACCGCCGTCCGCGTGCAGGACCTCGAGGTCGAGGCCGAGGTGGAGGTCGGCGGCAGCGTGTCGAGCCGCCAGGGCCTCAACATCCCGGGCCCGGCGGACGAGCTGCCGTCGGTGCCCGAGGAGGACTTCGCCCACCTGGAGGCCGGCCGCCGGATCGGCGTCGACATGGTGGCCTTGAGCTTCGTCCGCCGTCCCGAGGACGTGCTGACCGTCCGCGAGCACACGCGCGTGCCGCTGATCGCCAAGATCGAGAAGCCGCAGGCGGTCGAGAACGCCGAGGAGATCGTGCGCGTCGCCGACTGCGTGATGGTCGCGCGCGGCGACCTCGGCATCGAGCTGCCGATCGAGGAGGTCCCGATCGTGCAGAAGAACCTGATCGCGCTGGCCGGCGCCCACGCGCGCCCGGTGATCACCGCGACGCAGATGCTCGACTCGATGGTCAGCTCGTCGCGCCCGACGCGCGCCGAGGTCGCCGACGTCGCCAACGCGATCCTCGACGGCACCGACGCCATCATGTTGAGCCAGGAGTCGGCGGTCGGCGCGCACCCGGTCGGGGCCATCGCGATGATGTCGGCGATCGCGGTCCACACCGAGCGCCACGCGCCCTACGGCCGCTGGCTGGAGACGCGCGTCAAGCGCGACCACCGCGACCCGTCCTACACCGTCGCCCACGCCGCCTGCCGCGCGGCCACCGAGCTGGGCCTCGACGCGATCATCGTCCCGACGCTCAGCGGCCGCAGCGCCCGCCTGGTCAGCGCCCACCGGCCCAACGTGCCGGTCTTCGCGCTCTCCCCCGGCCGCGAGACCGTCCGCCGCTGCATGCTGATGTGGGGCGTCCGCGCCGCGTCGATGAAGCGCCACGAGGTCACCGAGGAGCTGATCGCCGACGCGTGCGAGCGCGTCGTCGAGCTGGGCTGGTGTCGCCGCGGGATGCGCGTCGGCGTCACCGCCGGCCTGCCGAGCGGCCGGCCGGGGACGACGTCGCTGTTCCAGGTCCAGGAGCTGTAGGCCTACCGCTTCTTGGTGGCCTTCTTCGGCGCGCACGTCTTGTAGGTGCGCGCCAGCGTCAGCGTGCGGCCGTCGGCGAAGCGCACCTTGACCGTCACCTTGTAGCGCCCCTTCGGCAACCCCTTCAACACGATCGGCGCGCTGCCGCGCAGCTTCGGCTTGGTGGTCCTGCCCGCGACGGTCACGGCGACCGCGGCGATCTTGGTGTTCTTCGGCGCCTTCAGGTGCAGCGTCAGGCGGCGGCGCGAGACGCACCGGCGCGCGGCGGGCAAGACGATGACCTTGCTCGCCGACGGCAGCGGCGCGGGCGTCGAGCGCGACGGGGCCTTCGGGACCCCGCCGCCCCCGCCCGGCGGCGCCACCGGCGGCGCCACCGGCGACACCGCGCGCACCGTCCGGCTCGCCCGCGCGGTCAACCCGAAGACGTCGGTCGCCACGACGTCCAGCCCGTGGTCGCCCGCGGCCACCGGCACGCGCGCGCTCCAGCGGCCGTCGTCGCCGACCGCCGCGTCGACGCCGTCGACCGTCACGCCGGCGCGGCCCTCGCTGTCGGTGGCCGTGCCGGTGACGGTCACGGTCCCCGCCGCGACGGTCGCGCCGTCGCCCGGCGCGTCGATCGCCACCGACGGCCCGAAGCCCGCCTCACCCGCCGCGCGGTCGGCGGCCAGGTCGGCGATCGTCCAGTCGGCGCTGTGCACGAAGGCCAGGGCGACGACGCCGCTCGCGGGCACCGTGAGCGCGTAGCGCAGGCGCATGATCGTGGGGCTCTCGAAGGAGATCGACTCCGGCGGCCGGACCCAGGCGGTCGCCCCGCGCCCGCTCGGGTCGTCGTCGGCGGCGCCCGCCGCGCGGATCTCGGCGGCCGCCGGCCCCGCCGGGACGTCCACCGCGTCGCCGCCCGCGTGCGTGGCCCACGGCCCGCCCGCGAACGACCACTCGCGCGCGATCATGCCGGTGCCGACCGTGACGTCGAAGCTCAGCGCGTGCGCGCGCCCGTCCGTGCTCGACCAGCGCTGGACCTGGCGGACGACGCGGGCGTCGCGCGCCACGGTCGACGTCTGCGACAGCGCGACGCCGGCATCGGCCAGCGCCGAGCACGACGACGCCGACGGCGGCGAGTCGTCCCCGGGCAGGCAGCGCGCGATCGCGTCGTGCTCGTCCAGGCGCGCCGTGCCGTCGGCGGGCGTGACGAGCGTCCCGGAGACCGTCGGGAGGCCGGGCAGGTCGGCGGCCGACGCGTAGCCGTTGGCCATCGCGCCGAACACGAAGCCCAGCGATCCGTAGGCGGGATGGCCGTCGACGGTGAGCGCGCTCGCCGCGCTGCCCGCGGCCGTCCGCGCCACCGCGCCCGCGCACGTGAAGACGGTGTGCACCCGCGCCTGCGAGGGCTCGGTGAGCTCCAACGAGCTCAGGCCGCAGAACGTCGCCGCGTTGAACGCCGCGCCCGCGCCGGGCTCGACCGCGTGCGCCGCGACGTCGAGCACCGCCGCCGCGTTGGGCCCGCTGCCCAGCGTGCCGGGCATCAGCGCGCGCAGGCGCAGCAGCGGCCCGGCGTAGGGCGACACGTCGGTCGGCGTCGTCCCCGCCGGGATCGCGATCAAGCGGCAGAAGCCCTGGCCGGGGCCGAGGGTCACGGTCGCGGCGAACGCGCCCGCGGTCACCGGCTTGTTGGCGCCGCCGGTCAGCGAGTTCCACGACGGCGCGCCGGGCTCGGCGGACTGCAGGCAGACGACGTCGACGCTGCTCACCGGCGCCTCGGCCGTGCCGCTGACCGCGACCGCCTTGCCCGTGGAGCCGAGGTCGACCAGCGTGCCGCCGGCGGGCGTGGTGATCGTGGTGTGCCCGGCGGCGTGGGCCGCGGCGGGCAGCGCGGCGAGGGCCACCAGCGCGGCGAGCAGGGATCGGGGCAACATGGCGGCGAAACCTAGGCATCGACCGCCGTCCTGCCAGTATCAACCTGCTCTCAGATCGCGTCGGGCGACGACGAGGCCCGCGGCCGCCATGACGATCAGGACCGCGAAGGCGGCGATCGCCTCCGGCGAGCCGATGTCGTCCAGCGAGCCGCCGAGCGCGGTGTAGGCGAACGCGCGCGGCGCGCAGCCGAGCGCGGTGGCGGCGGCGAACGAGCGCAGCGCGATCGGCGTCAGCCCGGCGGCGTAGTTGACCAGGTTGTAGGGGACGCCCGGGACGATCCGCGCGTACAGCACCGACAGGAACCCGCGACGGCCGATGAACGCGCGCAGCGCGCGGACGCGAGCGCTCTGCAGATCCTCGACCGCGTCATGAGCGAGCCACCGCGACAACGCGAACGCGAGCGTCGCGCCGAGCGTGGCCGAGACGATCGAGATCGGCGTCCCCAGCCACGTCCCGAACAGCAGCCCGGACGCGCCGGCCAGCAGCGGGCCGGGGAAGAGCGCGGGCGTCAGCAGCGCGCTGACCGCGATGAACACCAGCGGCCCGGCGATCCCGTAGCCGTCGACCCAGCCGCGCACGCGCTGCGCCGACAGCGACCCCGACGACGCGACGATCGCGAACGCGCCGACGATCAGCGCGGCGAGCAGCGCGAGGCGCAGCAGGGCGCGGCGGCGGCCGCGCGCGGGCGACGGCGCGACCGGGCGGACCTCAGCGTCGCGCGGCGAGGAACTCGGCCTCCTGGCGGCCGAGCTCGGTGACGGGCTCGTCGCCGTAGATCCACTCGCGCGCGATCCGGTGCCAGTTGGCGGTCGCGCGCAGCTGGGAGATGACCGCGAGCGTCAGCATCTCCAGGCGCCGGCCGAACAGGTGGTCCGGCGGCAGCGTCTCGTGGCGCATCTTGCCCCACCAGCGCGAGCGCGGATCGCTCATCTGGATCATCACGTCGGTCGCGATCTCCGGCGTCAGCGTCATCTCGGCATCCAGCGTGTACCAGCCGGTGAGATCGTGGAACTGGTCGATGATCGACCCGGGGTCGTAGAACTCGGGCTGCCCGAGCCAGCCGCCGTCGTGCAGGTGCTGGATCAGGTCCTCGCCGCGGTTCTCGATCCCCAGCCGCTGGATCTCCAGCTCGTAGTCGGCGACGTCCGCGGAGATCCGCTTGAACAACCCGAAGTCCAGGAACGCCATGCGGCCGTCATCCAGCAGCAGGCAGTTGCCCGGATGCGGGTCGCCGCTGAACTGGTGGTGGCGGTACATCGACCCGAAGTAGAAGCGGAAGATGATCTCGCCGAGGCGATCGCGCTCGTCCTCGGCGCAGGACTTGAACTCGTCGAACTTCCGGCCCGAGACGAACTCGGAGACGATCACGCGCTCGTGCGAGAGCGACGTGTACACGTCGGGGATGAAGATGAAGGGGTGGCCCTTGTAGATGCGCGCCAGCGTGCGCTGGTTCTGGGCCTCCAGCTCGTAGTCCAGCTCCTCCTCGATGCGCCCGCGGATCTCGGCGCCCAGCTCCTTGGGGTCCAGCCCGGGCGCGACCGACTTCATCAACCTGAGGATCATCCCCAGGTTCTGCATGTCGGACCGCACCGCGCTGTTGACGCCCGGGTACTGGACCTTGACCGCGACGTCCTTGCCCTCGTAGCGCGCGCGGTAGACCTGGCCGATCGAGGCGGCCGCGATCGGCACCGGGTCGAAGGAGTCGAAGACGTCGTCGAGCTTCTCGCCGTACTCCTGCTCGAGGACCTTCTTCATGTCCCTGAAGGAGACCTTCGGCGCCGCGTCGCGCAGCTTGGCCAGCTCGGCCTGGAACTCCTCGCGGTACTCGGCCGGGACCAGGCCGACGTCGAGGAACGACATCACCTGGCCGAGCTTCATCGCCGCGCCCTTCATGGTCCCGAGCGCGGCGACGATCTGCTTGGCGGTCTCCACCTGGCGGCGCGCCATCGCGTCCTGGGCGGACTGCTCGTCGCGCGTGAGGTTCGCGGCGCGCGTGGCGGCCTGCTTGGCGCCCTGCGTCGCGGCAAGCCGGCCGACCTTCGCGGCGCGGGCCCACCGCGAGGTCGGGATGCGGTCGTCGCGGGGCATCGGGGCTAGACGCTACCCGGCCCTGTCGATCTTGCTGCCCGGCACGATGTCGTCGCGTCCGTCGGGCCAGCGGACCCAGGCCTTGTGCCCGCCGTCGTAGTCGTCGCCGAGCAGGATCAGCGTGGCGGGCTCGCCGAGCGCGGTGACCTGCTCGTCGCCCTCGGCGTCGAGGCCGCGCCAGAGGCGGATGAACGTGTTGTTCTCGAACTCGTCGGCGACGGTGGACGCGTCGGTGTGGCCGGGCTGGATGACGGTCTCCGGCGGCAGGGCCATCAGCGTGTCCATGACGGAGGACTTGAGGTCCGCGTAGGACGTGGAGCCGGGCGCGCGGACGCCGCCGACCGAGTTCTTGAAGAGCGTGTCGCCGGTGAAGACGTTGCCCTCGACGAGGAGGCCGAGCATGCCCGCGGTGTGCCCGGGGATGTGCAGGGTCCGGACCTCCAGGCCGCCGACCTCCAGCGTCTGCCCGGGCTCCATCGTGCCGGTGGCGGTCTCGACGAGGTCGCGTTCGAGCGGGTGGATGAGGACCTCGACGTCGGGCCAGCGCTCCTTGATGGCCGGGACCTCGGAGACGTGGTCGAAGTGGTGATGGGTCAGCAGCACGTGCGTCGGCGTCAGGTCGTGCTCGGCGACCTTCTCGAACAGCGGCTCCATCGGCCCACCGGCGTCGACGAAGAACGCCTCGCCCCCGGGCCGCGCCGCCACGAGGAACGTGTTGGACAGGAACTGCGGGTGCATCGAGCGCTCGAGGATCATGCGGGTACATTGACAGCCTGATGCCCGAGCTCATCCACACCTGCTACCGGATCGGCAACATCGACCGCTCGGTCGCCTTCTACGAGGCGCTCGGCTTCGAGGAGCGCCGCCGGATGGACCTGCCCGACGGCGCGATCAACGTCTTCATGGGCATCCCCGGAGACGGCGATCGCCTGGAGCTGACCTGGAACCCCGGCGTCGAGTCCTACGACCTCGGCACCGGCTACAACCACATCGCGCTGACCGTGCCGTCCCTGAGCGACACGCTCGCCGAGCTGGACAAGTCCGGCATCGGCCCCGAGAAGCCGCCCTACCACGTCGGCGAGCACGGCCCGCTGATCTGCTTCGTGCGCGACCCCGACGGCTACCGCATCGAGCTGATCGAGCGCGGCGGCGGGGTCTGAGCGACCCCGGATCTAGTGGACTCCCGCGGCGGTGCTGACGATCACGATCGCCAGGACCGTCAGCGCGAGGACCACGATGGCGATGGTGTCGTCGGTGTGGAGCATGGGCGCACGGCAGACCGTACGCCACCGAACCACCCCGGCGCCAGAGCCGTTCGGCCAGGTGAGGCCTCCGCGCGTGCCATCCTTCGCGCCGTGTTGGATGCGTCGCACAAGAGCGCGCTGCGCGCGGTGGCCGCCGGAACGGCGGCGGCCGAGCACGCCGCGGCCGTCCGGAACCTCGCGCTCGCCGGCCTGGTGACGCCGGTCGACGGCGCCTGGACGCTCACGCAGCCCGGCCACGCCGTGCTGCAGCTCGAAGGTCAGCCGAGCGCGGGCGGCGACGCGACCAGCGGGGTCGAGGACCTCAAGTCCAAGATCCGCGACTGGTTCATGACCTAGGGCTTGCCGGCCCACCGCGTCCGCGCCAACGCACCAGCACGTTGGCCAGGAGCCCGACCAGGCCCAGCAGCGAGAGGATCCGACCGACGAGCACCGCCGGTGACGTCCTCGCCTCGACGGTGACGCGCGCGGCGCCCGGCGACGCGCCGGGCGCGATCCGCAGGACCGTCCGCAGGCGAATGCCCTCGCCCTCGCCGCTCGCGCGGTAGCCCGCGACGCTCGCGCCGCGAACGCGCAGCAGCGCGGGCATCGTCACCAGGTTGGTGTCGACGAGCTGGCCCGGGGCGGCGTGGGCCACGATCGTCACGCGGTCACGATGCACCGCGCGTGCCGGGAAGGTCACCCGGAGCCGCTGCGACGAGGTGAACTCGTGTCCGAGCGACGAGGCGTAGTTGCCCAGCCCGGTCGGCTGCGGCGACCAGTAGTCGCTGTAGGCGCCGCCGCCGGGTCGTGTGCCCTCCTGCGCGCCGGCCTCCACGACGGCGACGGCGATCACGAGCCCCAGCGACACCCACGCCGCGCGGCGGCCGCCCGGCCCCAGACCGCGCGCGATGACCAGGCCCACCAGCACACCGCCGACGACCGCCAGCAGGATGTAGTTCTCGAGCCGATAGGTGTACTGGATCAACAAGTAGGGCTTGGGCAGGTGGGTGAGCGGCGACCCGTGCACGATCAACACCACCAACACCGTGGTCGGCAGAGCCAGCAGCGCCGTCAGCCGCGCCCACGCGTCGCGCCGGCCGACGATCCCCAACACGGCGGCCCACGCCATCGCCAGGACCGGCAGCGTGACGCCGAGGTCGCGGGACGTCGTCGGGCGCAGCGTGAAGAACGGTCCGGGGAGCAGCGCGCGGGTGTGCGAGATCGTGCGCTCCCAGACGACATAGGCCGACGCGGACGCGATGAACGTCCGTGACGCGTAGGCGAGCCCGGGGACCAGGAACCAGGCGTTGACCAGCAGGGCCGGAACGATCACGCCGAGCAGCTGCAGCCCGACGCGCGAGAGCACGCGTTCCCGCACCCGCCGGTCGGCGACGAGCACGATCGGCACCAGCACGACGGCGAGCGTGGTCGTCCACAGCAGCGTCTGCCCATGGCTGCCGGTGAACACGATCGTCGCTCCGGCGAGCGCGCAGCCGGAGCCGAGCCGGACGCGGCCGTCGCGCAGGACCGCGACGATCGCGGCGAGCAGCAACGGGATCGATGTCAGCGCGGCCACCTCGGGCCAGGCTCCACGGGTGTAGAGCAGCCCCACGAAGTACGGCGCCGTGACGAACACGGCGGCGGGTGCCTGGCGCTCCCAGCGGCCGAGCCCGGCCAGGCGGCCGAGCCAGCACCAGCCGCCGTAGGCCATCGCGATCAGCAGCCCCCATTCGAGCACGTAGCCGTTGCGGCCCTGGTCGCCGAGCAGCGCGACCAGCGGCCCGCCGAGCGTATAGATCGTGCCGCCGTAGAACGCGAAGTGCGGGTAGAAGACGCCGTCGTCGGAGTGGACGAAGAAGCTCGGATGCAGGTCGTGGAGGATGGCCTCGCCCTGGTGGCGCAGCAGCCACAGGTGGACCGGCCAGTCGGTCGAGAACGCGCTGTGCGTCGTCAGCATCGGCCTCAGGAGCAGCAGGAGCAGCGCGCAGGGCGCCACGACGGCCAGCGCCGGCTCCAGGCGTCGCCAGGACCGCACGTGAGGCCGCGGCGCGGCATCGTGCTCCACCGGGCGACGCCGGGTGACGCTCATCGCGCGATCCTAGGGCGGCCCCGTGGCCCGCGGACGACGAGCCCATGCCGACTGGCTCAACGCAGGAGCCCTCAGCGGTACGCGGAGCCAGCGCCCGGGTCGCCCGTGGTCAACGGCCCGAGCCGTCCGCCAGCGCGAGCACGGCGGCGAGGCCGTGCGTGCCGCCGGGCGCTGAGTAGGGCAACAACAACGACCGGATGCCGAGCGCGATCGCGCCGCCGTCGGCGGCGTGGTCGCCGACCATCAGCGCGTCGGACGGCGCGACGTCGCCGAGCGCGGTGAGGGCGGCGCGGAAGATCGCGGGCTCGGGCTTGATCGCGCCGACCTCGTAGGAGAGCACGACCGCGTCCAACAGCGACAACAGGCCGAGGCCGTCGAGGACCGGCCGGACGTCGAAGCCGATGTTGCTGACCAGCGCCGTGGCGATCCCGCGCTCGCGCAGCGCCCGCAGCACGCCGACGGCGTCCGCGTAGGCGCGCCAGCCGTCGGCGACCAGCGTGCGCTCGTAGAGGACGGTCGCGGTGGACGCGTCGACGAGCGTCTCGAAGAGGCCCGTGTAGGCCTCGCGGTGCATCGCCGGGTCGTGGTCGCGTGCCGCGTAGGCGGCCGTCAGCGCCTCGGGCACCACGGCCGGCGTCGGTCCGGGCCGGCCGACGACCTCCAGGCGCTCGCCGAGCCCGTCGTCGTCGATCACGCCGCAGGCGCTCAGCCAGTCGGCGCGCGCCTCGGGCATCGCGAGGGTCCCGGCGAAGTCGAAGAGGACGGCGCGCGTCGGCATCGCCGCGCAAGGATGCCGGACGCCGCGGGCCGGGCGCCTACCGGACGGCGGCCGCGGTCGCGGGAGCCGAAACCTGCGCCGGCGCGCTGGCCGGAAGCTCGCTGGCCAGCACCGAGCAGTAGGTCGGACGGGCGGCCTCGACGCGGTCGCGCCCGTCGGTGGTGATGTGGGCGTAGATGCCGCGACGGTCGTTCGCGCACATCGAGCGGTGCACGAGGCCCGCGGTCTCCAGCCGGCCGATCAGCCGCGACAGCGCGCTCTGGGACAGGTTCACCGAGCCGGCGAGGTCCTGCATGCGCTTGCCGTCCTCGCAGTCGCAGGTCGCCAGGCGCTCCAGCACCTCGTACTCGCTGAGGCCGATGCCGTGGTCGCGCTCCAGCGCCTTCTCCAGCGCGCAGGACACCTTGGCGTGGCACTGCGCCACCCCGCGCCACTGCTCGACCAGAGCGGAATCGGCGGTTCCAGATGACATCGGGGCCGAGTATAACGCCTCCCGAACAACCTTTGCCATCACATTTTCTGCACATGCATCGATTGCACGTGCATGTATTGTGTCGGCCATGACCTCTCCCCTCCCCTCCTCCGCGACCCGGCAGGTCGTCGGCGGCGATCGGTGGACGGCCCGCACCTGGGCCGCGCTGATGCTGCTGTGCGGCGTGCTGTTCCTCGACGGGCTCGACGTCTCGATGGTCGGCGTCGCGCTCCCCTCGATCCGCGAGGACCTCAGCCTCTCCACCGCGCAGCTGCAGTGGGTCGTCTCGGGCTACGTGCTCGGCTACGGCGGCCTGCTGCTGCTCGGCGGCCGGGCGGCCGACCTGCTCGGCCGCCGCCGCGTGCTGATCGTCGGCATGTCGGTCTTCGCGGTCGCCTCGCTGCTCGGCGGCCTGGTCGACGACCCCACGCTCCTGATCGCCACGCGCTTCCTCAAGGGCGCCAGCGCCGCGTTCACCGCGCCCGCCGGGTTGTCCTACATCACGACCACCTTCCAGGAGGGCCCGGCGCGCAACAAGGCGCTCAGCGTCTACTCCGCGTTCGGCGCCTCCGGCTTCTCCTCCGGCCTGATCCTCGGCGGCCTGCTGACCGAGGCGGGCTGGCGGTTCACGTTCCTGCTGCCGGTGCCGTTCGCGCTGCTGATCCTGGCGCTCGCGCCGCGGCTCCTGGCCAAGGACGCCCCGTCCGAGGGCCCGCGACCGGGCTTCGACCTGCCCGGCGCGCTGGCGATCACCGCGAGCATGCTGTTGCTGGTTCGCACGGTCGTCCGCGCGCCGGACGTCGGGTGGGCGAGCGCGGAGACGCTCGTCGCCGTCGCCGTCGTCGCCGCGCTGCTGACCGCGTTCGTGACGATCGAGCGCCGCGCCCAGCATCCGCTGGTGCGCCTCGGGATCCTGCGGTCCGGCCACATCGTCCGCGCCAACCTCGGCGCGATGGCGACCGCCGGCTCGTACTTCGGCTTCCAGTTCATCGCCACGCTGTACTTCCAGACGGTGCTGGGCTGGTCGGCGCTGGAGACCGCGCTGGCGTTCCTGCCCGCCGGGTTGTTGGTGGCCTTCGGCTCCACGCGGGTCGGGCCGCTGGTCGACCGCGTCGGGACGCAGTCGCTGATCGCGGTCGCGTTCATCGCGTTCGCGGCCGGCTACGCGCTGTTCCTGCGGGCCGACCTCGACCCCACGTACATCACGATGATCCTGCCGACGATGGTCCTCATCGGGACCGGCTTCGCGCTCGGCTTCCCCTCGTTCAACATGCAGGGGACGACCGGCGTGGCCGACCACGAGCAGGGCGTGGCGTCGGGCCTGATCAACACCTCGTTCCAGGTCGGCGGCGCGGTCACGCTCGCCGTCGTGTCCGCCGTCATCGGCGACGCGAACGCCGGCGGCCAGGCGTTCCTGAACGACTCGCACACGGCGATCGGAGTGGTGACCGGCGTCGCCGCCCTCGGTCTGATCAGCGCCCTCAGCGGCCTGGTCGTGCGCCGGCGCTCCACCGCGCGGGCGGCCGAGGCGCTCGGCGCCTGAGGCACCTGACCCACTCCTCCTCCCCACCGGCCCACGGGCCCGGCGCGCGCCCACTCCTCCTGCGGGGCGTCGCCGGGCCCGGCCGGTCCTCCTCCGGATAGCCTGTCGTCGCGATGGCCGCCGAACGCCGCATCGCCGTCTGCGACCTCGGGTCCAACTCCTTCCGTCTCGTCGTCTTCACCGCCTCCGAGGAGGAGCACTGGTGGCGACGCACCGACGAGATCCACGAGCCCGTGCGCATCGGCGCGGGCCTGGCCGAGACCGGCCGGCTGTCGGAGGAGGGCATCGCCCGCGCGCTGGCGACCACCGAGGTCTTCGCCCACTTCTGCCAGGCGCTCGGGATCACCGACATCGACGCGGTCGCGACGTCCGCGATCCGCGACGCGACCAACGCGGAGGACTTCATCGGCCGCGCCGCGCTGCCGGTCCGCGTGCTCTCCAAGGAGGAGGAGGCGCGGATGGGCTACCTGGCCGCCGTCAACTCCACCACCTTGGCCGACGGCGCCGTGCTCGATCTCGGCGGCGGCTCCATGCAGCTGGTCCGCGTCGCCTCGCGGCACGCGACCGAGCTGCAGTCCTGGCCGCTGGGCGCCGTGCGGATGACCGAGCGCTTCGGGCTCGGCGAGGGGACCGCCTCCAAGAAGCAGTTGAAGGCCGTGCGCGAGCACGTCGCGCAGCAGCTGTCCGACGCGCCGTGGCTGCCGAAGTCCGGTCAGAGGATCGTCGGCATCGGCGGCACCGTGCGCAACCTCGCCGCCGCCGTGCAGCGCGCGATCGGCGTGCCGGAGTTCGGCGTCCAGGGCTTCGTGATCGAGCACGAGCCGCTGACCGAGCTGGTCGCCCGGCTGGCCGCGCTGGAGCCCGCCGACCGCGCCAAGGTCCCCGGCATCAAGTTCTCGCGCGCCGACCTGATCCTCGCGGGCGCCGCGGTCGTCGAGGCCGTGCTGGACCTCGGCGGCTTCCCGGCGATCGAGGCGACCGAGGCCGGCCTGCGCGAGGGCGTGTTCTTCGCCAACCACCTCAAGGGCGACCCGCCGCTGTTCGACGACGTCCGCCACGCGTCGGTGCTCAACCTGGCCTCGCAGTACCACTACGACCACGCCCACACCGAGCACGTCGCGCGCCTGGCGCTGACGCTGTTCGACGACCTCGCCGCCGCCGGCCTGCACCCCGGCGACGCGCGCGAGCGCGAGCTGCTGTGGTCGGCGTGCGTGCTGCACGACATCGGGATGAGCGTCGACTACGACGACCATCACAAGCACAGCAAGTACCTCGTGTTGAACTCCGGGCTGCCGGGCTTCACCCAGCGCGAGGTCGCGATCATCGGCCAGGCCGTGCGCTTCCACCGCAAGGGCATGCCGACGCCCGGCGGCTTCGAGAAGATCCTCCAGCCCGGCGACGAGGAGATCCTGGACCGCTGCGCGTTGTTGTTGCGCTTGGCCGAGGACCTCGAGCGCTCGCGCGACCAGCTCGTGCGCGCGGTCGACGTCGCCTGCCACGACGGCGCCGTGCGCCTGACGCTCCAGGCCGACGGCGACACGCGCGTCGCGCGCTGGGCGGCCGGGCGCGAGGGCGAGCTGTTCCGGCGGGCCTTCGCCCGCGAGCTCGAGATCGCCGCGTAGGCGCCGCCTAGACATCCGCCCGCGCACCCGTAGGCTTCCGGCCCGTGAACCTCATCGGCCGCAGGGCGGAGCTGGCCCGCTTGGCGCTGCTGGCGGACGCCGTGCGCGCGGGGCGCGGCGGCGCGCTGCTGGTCGAGGGCGGCCCGGGCGTCGGCAAGAGCGCGCTGGTGGAGGCCGTCGACTGGCCGGGCGTCCTCGTCCTGCGCGCGACCGGCGTCGAGACCGAGATCGACCTGCCGTTCGCGGGGATCGCGGAGCTGCTGGACCCGATCCTCGACCGCGTGGACGCGCTGCCCGACGTGCAGGCCACCGCGCTGCGCGGCGCGCTGGCGCTGGCCGCGCCGCCGCCCGCCGGCGAGGACCGCGGCCTGGTCCTGCACGCGGTCGCGGGCCTGTTGCGCGCGGTGGCGAGCGAGCGGCCGCTGGCCGTCCACGTCGACGACGTGCAGTGGCTCGACCCGTCGTCGCGCGAGGTCGTCGCGTTCGCCGCGCGCCGCGCGCCGCGGCTGGGGACCGGGTTCGTCGTCGTGCGCTCACTGCGCGGGCTGCCCACCGACCACGACCCGTGGCCGGGCGTCGAGCGCGTCGCGCTGGCCGAGCTGGGCCGCGCCGACGCGCTCGCGCTGGCCCGGACGCTGGGCGTCGGCGACGGCGTCGCCGAGCGGCTGGTCGACACGCTCGGGGGCAACCCCTTGGCCTTGACCTCGGCGCCGCCGTCGCTCAGCGAGCCGCAGCGCGCGGGCGCCGCCGCGCTGCCCGATCCGCTGCCGGTCGCCGAGCGCCTGCAGCGCGCGTTCGGCCGGCGGCTCGACGGGCTCGACGCGTCCGCCCGCCACGCGCTGCTGCTGCTCGCGGCGTCCTCCGACGGGGACGCCGCCCCGCTGGCGGCGGCGCTGCGCGACGACGGCCTCGCCGCCGCCGAGGGGGCCGGCCTGGTCGTGCGCGACGCCCGCCACGTCCGCTTCCACCATCCGCTCGTGCGCACCGCGGTCGTCCAGGAGGCCGGGCCGGCCGCGCTGCGGGCCGCGCACCGCGCGCTGGCCGAGGTGACCGACGGGCCCGCGCGCGCCTGGCACCGGGCGGCCGCCGCCGAGGCGCCCGACGAGACGCTGGCCGCCGCGCTGGAGGCGCTGGGCCACCAGGCGCGCGAGCGCGGCGCGGTCGCCACCGCGGCCACGGTCTTCGAGCGCGCCGCCGCGCTCAGCCCCGAGCCGCGGGCGGTCGTCGCCCGCACGGTGACCGCCGCGGCGATGGCCAACCTCGCCGGCCGTCCCGCCCACGCGCAGACGCTGCTCGACGCGCTGCTGCCCGCGCTCGACGACCCGCTGGCCCGCGCCGACGTCCAGCTCCTGCGCGGGATGGCGATGCAGCAGACCGGCCGGCCGCTGGCCGCCCTGGCGCTGCTGGAGCGCGAGGCCGAGGCCGTCCGCGAGCGCGACCCCTTCCGCGCGGCGGGCCTGCTGACCCAGGCGTCGATCACGTTGATGGCCTACGGCACCGTCGACCGGATCGAGGCCCTGGCCGCGCGGGCGATGGCGCTGGCGGGCGAGGGCGCCGACCTCGTCCCCGCCGTCCTGCACGCCGAGGCGCTGGTCAGCCAGGGCGAGCACGCGCGGGCGCGGGCGCAGCTGGACGCCCGCCAGGACGCGCTGGACGCCGTCGACCCGACCGGTCCCGGCCACGAGATCCTCTCGGTCGCCGCGCTCTGCCGGCTGTGGATGGAGGACTACGAAGACGCCGAGCGCTTGTTGGTGTGGTTGGTCGACAGCGCCCGCGCGCGCGGCGCCGCCGCCCCGCTGGCCTTCCCGCTGGCGGTGCTGGCGACCGTGCTGCTGCGCCGCGGCTCGTTCGCTGCGGCGATGGCGCTGGCCCAGGAGAGCCAGGCGCAGGGCGAGGAGGCCGTCGGCGGCTTCGTGCACTCGCTGGCGGTCACCGCGGTCGCGTTCGTCGCCGCTCACCAAGGCGATGCGCGACGCTGCCTGGAGGCCTGCGAGCAGGCGCGCGCGATCGCCGAGCGGCTGGAGCTGACCTCGACGCTGGCCTGCGTCGAGCAGGCGCGCGGGTTCCTGGCGCTCGGCGAGGGGGACGCCGAACGCGCGATCGGCCACCTCGAGCGCGCCCGCGCGCTGACCGCGCGCTTCGGCAACCGCGACCCGTCGTTCCTGTACACCGACGCCGACCTCGTGGAGGCCTACTCGCGCGCGGGCCGGATCGACGAGGCGCGCGCGCTGACCGCCGTGCTCGCCGACGGCGCCGCGCGCACCGGTGGGGCCTGGGCCGCGGCGGCGACCGCGCGCTGCCGGGCGCTCACCGGTCCCGACGACGACCTCGACGCGCAGTTGGCGGACGCGTTGGCCGCCCACGCGCGCGTGCCGCTGCGCTTCGAGGAGGCCCGGACGCGGCTGTGCCTCGGCGAGCGCCTGCGCCGCGCGCGCCGCCGCGCCGACGCGCGCCCGCTGCTGGCGGCCGCGCACGAGACGTTCGTGGCGCTCGGCGCGCCGCACTGGGCGCGCCGTGCCGCGCAGGAGCTGGCGGCGGCGGGCGGGCGACGCACCGACCAGGACAGCGACGGCGACGCCGACCTCACCCCGCGCGAGCGCGAGGTCTGCCGCCTGGTGGCCGGCGGCGCCACCAACGCCGAGGTCGCGGCGTCGCTGTTCCTCTCCGCGCGCACGGTGGAGCACCACCTGCGCATGGCCTACAGGAAGCTCGGCGTGCGCTCGCGCAGCGAGCTAGCCAACCGCTTCAACGACGCCGTCTAGGTCCGGCAGCACGACCTCGGCGGCCGGCGCCGGGCGCCCGTACAGGTAGCCCTGCACGACCGGGCAGCCCATCTCGCGCAGCAGCTCGTCCTGGTCGGTCGTCTCGACGCCCTCGGCGATGACCGTCAGCCCCATGCGGTCGGCCAGCGTCAGGACGGCCTCGACGACCGCGCGGTCCTGGGTGCAGGACACGAGGTCGGCGACGAACGAGCGGTCGACCTTGACGACGTCGACCGGCAGGGCCTTCAGGTGGGTCAGCGACGAGTAGCCGAGGCCGAAGTCGTCCAACGCGACGCGGATGCCGAGGCGGCGCAGCGCGAGCAGCGCGTCGCGGGCGACGTCGGGCCGGCGCAGGACGGCGGTCTCGGTGACCTCCAGGCAGATCGCCGACGCGGGCACGCCGGTCTCGCGCAGCGCGCGCTCGACGACCGCGACGAAGTCGACCTGGGAGAGCTGGCGGGCGGAGACGTTGACCGACACCCACAGGTCGCGGCCCTGGGCGCGCCAGGCGGCGAGCTGGCGGCAGGACTCCTCCAGCACCCACGCGCCGATCGGGACGATCAGGCCGTCGTCCTCGGCGATCCGCAGGAACGCGCCCGGCGCGAGCTCGCCGCGGTCGGGGTGGTTCCAGCGCAGCAGCGCCTCGCAGCCCATCACGGTGCCGTCGGCCATCGAGACCAGCGGCTGGAAGACGACGCGCAGCTCGCCGCGCTGCAGGGCGCCGCGCAGCTGGGCGGCCAGCTCCAGGCGGTGCTTGACCTCCTCGGCCAGCGCGGCGTCGAAGACCTCGGCGTGGCCGCGGCCGAGGGACTTCGCGCGGCGCAGCGCGACGTCGGCGTCGCGGATCAGGTCCTCGGCGTCGACGCCCGGCCGGCGGGCGACCGCGACGCCGACCGAGCCGGTCACGGAGACCAGGCCGTTGCGCGTCGGGATCGGGCGCGAGAACGCGCCGTGGACGCGCTCGATCACGGCCTCGACGCCGTGGGCGCCGCCGTCGGCCAGGCCCTCGGCGACGACGAGGAAGCGGTCGCCGCCGAAGCGCCCGACGGTGTCGGCCGCGCGCAGGCGCTCGGTCAGGCGGTCGGCGATCGCGCGCAGGACGATGTCGCCGCCGGTGTGGCCGTGGGTGTCGTTGATCGTGGTGAGGTCGTCGACGTCGACCAGGAGCGCGACGGCGGCACCGGCGCTGCGGCCCAGGCGGGCGATCGCGGCGTCCAGGCGGTCGGTGGCCAGCGCGCGGTTGGCGACGCCGGTCAGCGCGTCGTGGAGCGTGTGGCGCTCCAGCTCCTTGCGCGTGGTGATGTCCTTGGCGGCGGCGTGCCACTCGGTGCCGTCCCAGCGCGCCGACCACAGCAGCCAGCGCCAGACGCCGTCGCGCGTGCGCAGGCGGTTCTCGTAGCGCGTCGTGCACGGGTTGGGCCCGGTCGCGCGGGCGATCTCCTGGCAGGTGCGCTCGACGTCCTCGGGATGGACGAAGTTCAGGTACGGCTCGGCCGTCAGCTCGTCGCGAGACCAGCCGAGAACGGCCTCCCACTCCGGGTTCAGGCAGGTGAAGTAGCCGCGTCTATCCGCGATGGCAAGCAGGTCGGGGGAGCGGTCGAAGTACCGCTCCACGTCCCCCTTGGACGTCCCCATGGCCCGGTGGTCGGCCCGATGAGCTGAGAACTTGAGCGTTCCCGCGTCGGCTCAGCGTTCGGCGCGGTGCCGGGACGCAGGAGGGTGCGAGGCCGGCGGTGTCGGGACGTCGTCCAGACAGGCTTTCGGCCCTTGTTTGGTCCCCGGGGCGAGGTTCGGGGCCGAAGCGTCGGATGCGGGTCGATTTCACCGGAATATTTGGGGAGAAATCGACCCGGATCCATCCTCTCGGAGATCCGGGTCGGTCTATGACGAAATAGTCGTCATAGACCGACCCGGACCTATCCGTTCGGCCCCGCACCCTCCTGCGTCCCGGCACCGCGCCCCACGGACGACCCCAGGCGCCGGCATCACCACTCACCTTCCCCTCGATGACTCGGCCCCCAACGCGGAGCCGAACCACCAACGCCCGGGCGCGCAAGCGCCCCAAGCGCCGGCGCCCTCAGCCGAAGCGGCGCGGCTCGTCGTCGCCGTAGCCGCCGCCGGGCGAGATCGTGATCCCGCGCTCGGCCGCGACCGCCTCGACGACGTCGGCCTCCTCGGCCTCGCGCTCGAGGTCCTCGTCGTGCTGGCCGTCGCAGAGCACGCGGAAGTTGCCGGTCACGCCGTTGTCGGCGTGGATCGTGATGCCCGGGAGGATCTCCTCGCCCTCGTCGAAGCCGAGGCGATCCAGGTCGAAGTGCGCCAGGCCGATCCCGTACGCGTTGTGCGTGGGGTTCTCGCGATCGTGCGCGTTGATCGCGATCTGGAAGGCCTGGAGGTTCTTGGCGATCTTCGACGTGTCCGACATGCGCTGCGTCAGAGGGTACCGATGCGCGCGACCAGCGTCGCGGTGCGATCCGCGCGCAGACCGTGGCGCTCGGCCGCCCGCAGGACCGCGCCGCCGATGGCGTCCAGCTCGTGGTCGGAGGCACCGGCGGCGACGTCCGCGCGCAGCGACGACGACGCGCCGTCGGGCAGGCCGCGCAGCTCCTCCACGATCGCGTCGGCGTCCACGTCGGCGCCCTCGGCGCGAGCGACCAGCGCGACCTCGCGCGCGACCGCCTCGGCGTCGGCGCGCACCGCGCCCAGCGGCGCGTCGGCGGCCGTGGTCGCCAGCGCGAGCGCGGCCAGCCGCGTCAGCTTGCCCCACAGCACGGTCGCCTCGTCGTCGGCGACGACGACCTCGAACGGCGCGCCGTCCAGCGCGGCGACCGGCGCGGCGATCGTGACCGTCAAAAACGGCGCGCGGTGGATCACCGTCGTGCGCCCCTCGCGGTGGGCCTGCACGCGGACGGTCCCGGCCACGACGTGGGCGAAGCGCTCCCGCAGCACGGCCATGTGGTCGACCCCGTTGAGCAGCGGCACGACGACCTCGGGCTCGCCGGCGATCCGCTCCAGCGCGCGCTCCAGGCGCGGGGCCTTGGTCGCCACGAGCAGGACGCCGGGCGGCGCCTCCAGCGCGGGCACCGCGTGCACGCGCTCGGTGTGCTCGCCGAACGCGGGCGAGACGACGCGGACGCCGTCGTGCGCGATCGCCCCCACCGACACCTCGGTGGTGACCAGCGCGATCGGCGTCCCCGCGCGCGTCAGCTCGGCGCCGATCAGCGCGCCGACCGCGCCGGAGCCGAGGATCGCGACACCGCCGCTCACGTCTGCTCCTCCTCGGTCATCCAGCGCGAGACCTTGGGCGCCTCCCAGGCCTCCATCGCGTCGAGCAAGGCGATGGGGTCGCGGTCGTGGAGGATGAACTGGCGGTGGTCGACGCTGACGAAGCGCTGCTCGGTCATGTGGTCCAGCAGCGCGACCAGCGGCTCCCAGAAGCCGTCGACGTCGAGCAGCCCGATCGGCTTGCGGTGCAGCCCGAGCTGCGACCACGACAACATCTCGACGACCTCCTCCAGCGTGCCGATGCCGCCGGGCAGGACGAGGAACGCGTCGGCCAGCTCGGCCATCAGCATCTTGCGCTCGTGCATCGTCTCGACCACGCGCAGGTCGGTCACGCCGTGGTGGCCGATCTCGCGGTTGTCCAGGAACCGCGGGATGACGCCGGTCACCCGGCCGCCGCCCCGCAACGCCGCGTCGGCGAGCACGCCCATCAGGCCCAGCGAGCCGCCGCCGTAGACGACGTCGGAGCCGCGCCGCACCAGCTCGGCGATCGCCGCGCCCGACACGTCCGCGTAGGCCGGGCGCGCGCCGCCGGACGATCCGGCGTAGACGCAGACCCGCGCGAACCGACTCCCGCCCTCCCCCATCAAGCGTCGACCAGCACGCCAGGGTTCAGCACGCCCGCCGGGTCGACGGCGGACTTGGCGGCGCGCAGCGCGGCGGCGAACAGGTCCGGGCGCTGGACGTCGTACCAGTCGCGGTGGTCGCGGCCGACCGCGTGGTGGTGGGTGATCGTCCCGCCGGCGGCGAGGATGGCGTCGGAGGCTGCGCGCTTCATCTCCTCCCACTGTGCCACTTCGTCGCCGCGCCGGGCCGGCGCCAGGACCGTGAAGTACGGCGCCGGTCCATCGGGGTACACGTGCGTCAGGCGGCAGGTGACGCGGCACGGCTCGCCGAGCGCCGCGCGCGTCGCGCCCACGACCGCCGCGTGGAACGCCGGCCAGCGGTCCCAGGTGATCGCGGTCTCGAACGTGTCGCTGAGCACGCCGAGCTGCAGGAGCGCGTCGCGCAGGTAGGGCATCGCCAGGAACGCCTCGCGCCAGGCGCCGACGGCGCCGGACCGACCGGCCTCGTCGTGCTCGCCGCCGTGGGCGCGGGCGATGGCCAGCGCGCGGTCGAGCATCGACGACACGTCGTGGTCGGTCGACTCGAAGCCGAGCACGAGCACCGCGTGCGTGCCGTCGCCGGCGCCGGTCTGCTGGGCCTCCAGCGCGTCGACCAGCCGGCAGTTGGCGGGGTTGAGCCCGGACTGCGCGATCTCCCGGACGGCGTCACTGCCCTTCATGAAGTCCTTGAACCGCACGGCCCGGGCGGCACGATGCGACGGCTTGGGCTGCACCCGCACCCACGCCTCGGTGATCACGCCGAGGATCCCCTCGGACCCGAGCAGCATCCGGTCCGGCGACGGCCCCGCGCCGCTGCCCGGCAGCCGCCGCGACGCCCACGCGCCCGACGGCGTGATCGCGCGGACCGACTCCACCAGGTCGTCGACGTGCGTCCAGACCGTCGCGAAGTGGCCGCCCGCGCGGGTGGCGATCCAGCCGCCGAGCGTCGACAGCTCGAACGACTGCGGGAAGAACCGCATCGTCATGCCATGGCCGGCCAGCCGCGCCTCCAGCGCCGGCCCGGCGACGCCGGCCTGGATCCGCGCCGCGCGCGAGACCGGATCGACCTCGACCACGCGGTCCATCCGCGACAGGTCGAGCGAGATCACGCCGAGCCGGTCGCGCGGGACCCGCGGCTCGACGCCGCCGACCACGCTCGTCCCGCCGCCGAACGGGATGACCGCGACGTCCTCGCGCGCCGCCCACGCCAGCGTGGCCTCGACGTCCCGCTCGCTCGCCGCGAAGACCACCGCGTCCGGGGGATGGTCGACGCGTCCGCGAAACGCGCGCACCGTGTCGGGGAACGAGCGGCCGTAGGCGTGCTCGACGCGATCGCGCGGGTCGGTCGACCACCCCTCGATCCCGTCGGGCCGCGGGAACCGCGGCGCGGGCAGCGAGATCGACGACAACTCGGCCGGCGCCTCGACCTCGCCGCTCAACGTGAACCCGAGCACGTCGCGCACCAGCGGCGCCAACGACGCGGCGTCGAGCTTCGCGTCCTCGAACCCCCAGCCCCACCACGCGCGCCGGCGGCTCATCGTGCCGCCCTCGTGCTCGAACGGCGCCTCCGTCCCATCACCGCGCCCGCGGGCTCGCGCAGGCGCGCCACCTTGACCCGCGGTCGCTCGCTCGCCGCGTCCTCGCTGCCGAGCAGGACCGTCGCCTGCGTCGACAGCACGCCGCCGTTGCCGTGTGCCAAGACCACGTCCTTGCCCTCCTCGCGCACCTCGCGCACCGCCTCGACCAGGAGCGGCAGGCCGTTCATGCCCGGATGGCCGTACGACAGCCCACCGCCGCTCGTGTTGACCCGCAGCCGACCGCCGGGCGCGATCCCGCCGTCCGCCACGAACGCGCCGCCCTCGCCCTTGCCGCAGAACCCCAAGTCCTCCAAGAACAGGATCGGCGTGATCGTGAACGCGTCGTAGAGCTGGGCGCTCTCGACGTCGGCCGGTCGCAGCCCCGCCTCGGCGAACGCCCGCGCCCCGCTCTCCACCGCCGCCGTGGTCGTCAGCGACGGCATCGACGACACGTGCCGGTGCGTCTGCGCCTCCGCCGCGCCGAGCACGAAGACCGGCGGTCGGCGCAGCACGCGGGCGCGGTCGGCGGAGACGACCACGATCGCCGCGCCGCCGTCGGTCACCAGGCAGCAGTCGCGCACGCCGAACGGGTCGCAGACGCGCGGCGCGGCCAGCACGTCGTCGATCGTCAGGTCGTCGGTGTGCCACGCCGGCGCGCCCCTCCGCGCCGCCCACCGCCGCGCGCTCACCGCCACCCACGCGAGCTGCTCGGGCGTCGTGCCGAGCTCGTGCATGTGCCGCGACGCCGCCAGCGCGTAGGCCGTGACCGGCAGCACCGGCGCGTAGGGCGCCTCCCACGGGTCGACCTCCTGCACCGACGCCCGCGAGCGGCCGACCGATCGTTGGGTCGACCCGTAGGCGATCAGCGCGACCTCGCACCGCCCCGCGGCGATCGCCGCGCGGGCGTGGTTGACGTGCGCCATCGGCGACGCGCCGCCGAGCATCGTGGAGTCCTGCCAGCGCGGCCGGATCCCCAGCTCCTCGCTGAGCGTCACCGACGCCCACGGCAGCTGCGTGGCCGCCGCGAAGACGCCGTCGACGTCGCGGACGTCGAGCCCCGCGTCGGCGAGCGCGGCCAGCGCCGCCTCGGCCATCACGTCGGCGGCGCCCAGCCCGGGCAGCGCCGTGCCCCACTGCGCCTCGGCGGCGCCGGCGATCGCGACCTGGGCGGTCGGCGTGGGCGGGACCGTCACGCGTCCACGACCTCGAAGACCGGCACCGGCGCGTGGTCGCCCTCGCGCCAGGTCACCGCCACGCGCGCGCCGATGGCGACCTCTCCACCGCCCACCACCGTCGACATCATCCGGAAGCCCTCGTCGAGGTCGACGAGCACGATGTTGTAGGCCTCGCGGTCGCGCGGATGGACGGCCGTGACCGCGTAGAGCGTCCCGCGGCCGGCGCTGACGCGCCATTGCACGTCATCGCCCACGCGGGGTCGGAACACCGGAGAACCCTGCGCATCCACCTGATACGCCAGCTCCCGGCGGCGGCAGTGCTCGGCATAGACGTCCGCGGGCGAGCGCTCCAAAGCGCCGCCAGCGTACCCTTCACGCTGCATGACGCAAGCGCAGGCACCCGCGCTGCTCGCTCGCGGCCCCTGGGACGCCGAGCAGGTCCGCGCGGTCTGGCTGGACGAGACCTTCATCGCCGAGGACGCGAAGGTCGACGCCGCCGACGCCGCGATCGCCGCCCTGCGCGACCGCGGCTCGCCGTCGCACGACGGCACCGCCGCCCGCCTGGCCAACTACACGACCACCGACGACGGCGGCCTCTGCATGGAGCTCCAGCGCACGCGCTGGGCGCTGCGGCTGGTCGACGGCGACGCCTCGGCGTCGATGTCGGCGCTCTGCGTCATCCGGGACTCCGAGGGGCGCTGGCTCGCCGGCCGGCGCGCCGCCTGGCTCGCGTCGTGGGCGGGCCGCTGGGCGCTGGGCGCCGGCGGCGCGGTCGACGAGGGCGAGTCCCCCTTCACCACGCTCACGCGCGAGCTCGGCGAGGAGTGGTCGGTCACCGCCGAGCGCGTCCGCGGCGAGGCCCTCGTCCGCCTGCCGCACAACGCCATCATGTTCATCGGGCAGGCGTGGCTGCCCGCCGGGGCCGAGGTCACGCCCGACCACGAGCACGACGCCCACGCGTGGTGGCCCTCCGACGTCGACGACTGGCCCGACGAGGCCGACGAGCCGCTGCGCCTCATGGCGCGCCTCCTGCAGTGACCGCCGCCAACCGCCTCACGCCCTCCTTCACGACGCTCAAGCGGCTGTCGTTCGCCCACTCGACGGTTTACGCGATTTTGCTCACCGTCTGGATCGTGCCGGGGCTCCATACCTTGGAGTTCATCTTCGGACTGGCCCACGGGGTCGGATGGATCCTCATGTGCCTGCTCTGCGTCGAAGCTTTGCGTGCACGCGTGATCCAACTGCAACTTGCGGTGGCCGTAGCCGTAATAGGTGCTGTGGGGCCGTTCGTCGGGAGCTACGAGTTCGTGCGCGAAACGCGGCGTCGCAACCTAACCGTCGCTAACAAGAATCAGCGCTAGAGTCAAGAAAAGAGACATGGCCGTCGAAGCCGCAGTGATCGAGGTCACCCTGCCCGCCATGGGCGAGTCGGTGACGGAAGGCACCATCCTGGAGTGGCACAAGCAGGAAGGTGACACCATCGAGGCCGACGACATCCTCGTCGAGGTCTCGACCGACAAGGTCGACGCGGAGGTGCCCTCGCCCGCGAGCGGGACCATCGTGAAGATCCACTTCGCCGAGGGTGACACCGTGCAGGTGGGCTCCGTCCTCGCGGAGATCGCGCCGTCGGGCGGTGGATCGGACAACGGCGCGTCCTCCAACGGGGGTGGTGCGTCCGCGACCGCCGAGGCGCCGGCCGCCGAGGCCGGCACCGGCGAGATCGTCGACATCACGACGCCCGCGGGCGGCGAGTCGGTGACCGAGGGCACCATCTTGGAGTGGGCGGTCAAGGTCGGCGACAGCGTCGGCGACGGCGACACGGTCGTCGAGATCTCCACCGACAAGGTCGACATGGAGCTGCCCGCCCCCGCCGCGGGCACGATCACCGAGATCCTCGCCGAGGAGGGCGCGACGGTCACCGTCGGCCAGGTGATCGCGCGCATGCAGGTCGGCGCGGGTGCCGCGAAGCCCGCCGCCTCCGACGCGCCGAGCGGCAACGGCGCCGCGGCCGCGACGAGCGCGCCGAGCGCGACCGCCGTCGACACCTCCGCCAACGCGACCCCGGTCGCCGCGCGCGTCGCCGCCGCCGAGGGCATCAACGTGGCCGACGTCCCCGGCACCGGCCCACGCGGCAAGGTCACCAAGGACGACGTCCTGAGCTTCGATCCGGCGACCCTGACCGGCAAGCGCACGGTCATCAAGGGCGCCGCCGCGATGCTCGCCCGCTACATGGACGAGTCGCGCGAGATCCCGACCGCGACGTCGTTCCGCACGATCACCGTCACGACGATGGACGCGCGGCGCAAGCAGCTCAAGGACGCCGGCCAGAAGGTGTCCTTCACGCATCTCATCGCGTACGCCATCTCGCTGGCCTCCCAGCAGGACATGCCGGTCATGTCCCATCACTTCGACACGATCGACGGCAAGCCGACGCGCATCGACGACGAGGCCGTCAACCTCGGCATCGCCGTGGACGTCGAGAAGAAGGACGGCTCGCGCACGCTGATGGTGCCGGTCATCCGCGACGCCGGCCGCCTCTCGTTCAAGGACTTCAAGGCCGCGTTCGACGCGCTGATCGCCAAGGCGCGCGACAACAAGCTCAGCGCCGACGACCTCGTCGGGGCCAACATCCAGCTCACGAACCCGGGCGGCATCGGCACGATCGCCTCGGTCCCGCGCCTGATGAAGGGCAACGGCACGATCGTCGCCACGGGCTCGATCGCCTACCCGGTCGGCCTCGGGAACATCGGCGACATGATCGGCGCCGAGAAGGTCATGACCATGACCTCGACCTACGACCACCGCATCATCCAGGGGGCGGAGTCGGGCCGGTTCCTCCAGGTCGTCGAGGCCTACCTGCAGGGCGAGAACGGGTTCTACGACGGCGTCTTCGCGTCGCTGGGCGCCGCCCTCGGCCCGGCGCCCACGCCGCCCGCGCCCGCCGCCGCGGCGGCCGCCGCGCGCGAGTCGCGCACGGTCGAGCGCCGCGCCAACCACATCGACGAGGAGCTGCTGCAGGCCGTCCAGGCGGCGACGTCGCTGCTGAAGGCCCACCGCACGCACGGCCACCTCGCGGCCAAGCTCGACCCGCTGGGCACCGAGCCCGAGGGCGACCCGGCGCTGGACCCGGACACGGTCGGCCTGACGCCCGAGCTGATGGCCAAGATCCCGGCGCGGATCCTGCGGATGCACGTGCCGGGCGCGACGCTGGCCGACGCGCTGCCGCACCTCAAGGAGACCTACTGCGGCACGATCGCCTACGAGATCGAGCACATCGCCTCCCACCGCCAGCGCACCTGGCTGCGGGAGAAGATCGAGGGCGGCGAGTTCCGCAAGGCGTTGACCAACGAGGAGCAGAAGGCGCTGCTGACGCGCCTGATCGAGGTCGACGCGTTCGAGCGCTTCATGCACAAGGCCTACCTCGGCCAGAAGCAGTTCTCGATCGAGGGCCTCGACATGACGGTGCCGATCATCGACGAGGCGATCCAGCTCGCGGCCGCGCACGGCGCGCGCGAGGTCGTCGTCGGCATGGCGCACCGCGGGCGGCTCAACGTCCTGGCCCACAACCTCGGCCGTCCCTACGAGACGATCTTCGCCGAGTTCGAGGGCGCCTCCACGCTGGAGGCCGTCACGACGATCCCGCAGGGCGGCACCGGCGACGTCAAGTACCACCACGGCGCGCAGGGCTCCTACCAGCTGCCCAACGGCGAGTCGGTGCTGGTCAACCTGGAGTCCAACCCGTCGCACCTGGAGTTCGTGCACCCGGTCGTGCTCGGCGCCACGCGCGCCGCGCAGACCACGCGCCAGGGCCCGCACGCCCACCGCGACACCGACGCGGCGATGCCGATCGTCCTGCACGGCGACGCGGCCTTCCCGGGCCAGGGCGTCGTGGCGGAGGGCCTCAACCTCCAGGCGATCGACGGCTACAAGGTCGGCGGCGCGATGCACCTCGTCCAGAACAACCAGGTCGGCTTCACCACCGACCCGGAGGACGCGCGCTCCACGCGCTGGGCGTCGGACGTGGCCAAGGGCTACGACGTCCCGATCATCCACGTCAACGCCGACGACGTGCAGGCGTGCATCAGCGCCGTGCGCCTGGCCTTCGCCTACCGCGAGGAGTTCGGCCACGACGTCGTCATCGACCTGATCGGCTACCGCCGCTTCGGCCACAACGAGGCCGACGAGCCCGCCTACACGCAGCCCGAGATGTACGCCAAGATCAAGGGCCACAAGCGGGCGGCGGAGCTGTGGGCCGAGAAGCTCGTCGGCGACACCGTCATCACGCAGGCCGAGGTCGAGGCCCAGCGCCAGGAGATCTGGGATCGCCTGTCCGCGCTGCACGCCGACCTCAAGAGCAAGATCAAGGCGGCCGAGGCCGCCGGCGGCGTCACGCAGCAGACCGGCGAGTACCAGCTGGACCGCTCGCCGTCGCCCGACGTGCCGACCGCGGTGGCCGCGGATCGCCTGCGCCAGCTCAACGAGGAGCTGCTGACGACGCCCGACGGCTTCACCGTCCACCCCAAGCTCGTCAAGCAGCTCGAGCGCCGCCGCGTGGCGCTGGGCGCCGACGGCGGCATCGACTGGGCGCACGCCGAGCAGTTGGCCTACGCCTCGCTGCTGACCGAGGGCACGCCCGTCCGCCTCACCGGCCAGGACGTCGAGCGCGGCACGTTCTCGCAGCGCCACCTCGTCCTGCACGACGCCAAGACCGGCCAGACCGTCTGCCCGATCCAGTCGCTGCCGGGCGCGCTGGCGCCGTTCGAGCTGCACAACTCCCCGCTGAGCGAGATCGCCTGCCTGGGCTTCGAGTACGGGTACTCGGCCGAGGCGCCGGAGTCGCTGGTGCTCTGGGAGGCGCAGTTCGGCGACTTCGCCAACGGCGCCCAGGTCATCATCGACCAGTTCATCGTCTCGGGCCTGGCCAAGTGGGGCCAGACCTCCCGGCTGACGCTGCTGCTGCCGCACGGCTACGAGGGCTCGGGCCCGGAGCACTCCTCCGCCCGCATCGAGCGCTTCCTGCAGCTGGCGGCCGAGGGCAGCATCCGCGTCGCGAACCTCACGACGCCGGCGCAGTACTTCCACCTGCTGCGGCGCCAGGCGCGGATCACCAAGCAGCGCCCGCTGGTGATCTTCACGCCGAAGTCGCTGCTGCGCCTGCCGCAGGCCACCAACCGGATCGAGCACCTCGCCGAGTCGAAGTTCTTCCCAGTCCTGGGCGAGCCGCGCGTGCCGATCGAGAAGGTCACGCGCCTGGTGCTCTGCACCGGCAAGATCTACTACGACCTGGTCAGCCACCCCAACCGCGCCGGCAACGAGGGCGTGGCCGTGGGCCGGATCGAGCTGCTGTACCCGTTCCCGGAGGGGCAGGTGCTGGAGCTGATCAACACGTACCCCAACTTGAAGGAAGTCGTCTGGGTGCAGGAGGAGCCGCGCAACATGGGCGCCCGCGCCCACATGTCGCCGCGCCTGCTGCAGGTGCTGCCCGACCACCTCGCGTTCGGGTACATCGGCCGCCCGGAGCGCGCCAGCCCGGGCGAGGGCTACCCGGCCGCGCACACCGCCGAGCAGACCCGGATCCTGCGCACCGCACTCGACCTGTCGACGCCGGTGAGCATGTACCCCATCAAGACCCCGGGCGAGCGCTGAACGCTCGCCCAGGGGGCGAGGTTCAGTCGCGCGAACTCGCCAGAGGCTCCTTCGCGCGCCTCGCGTAGAGCATGAACGCCTTGAAGTTCTCCGCCGTCGAGCGGCGCGCCCGGCTCGGGGCGCGTCATCGGCTGGCGGGCGATGCGCGCGCCGGGTCGGTCGAGGAGATCGCGGCCTCCGTGGTCGCGATCCACTCGACGGACCCGGCGTCGGTGGTGATCGCGTCGTGGGCGCGGCTGGCCGACCGGGCGTGCGGGCCGGAGGAGGTCGAGCGCGCGCTGTACGACGAGCGCACGCTGATCCGGATGCTCGCGATGCGGCGGACGATGTTCGTCGTCGACCGCGCGACCGCGCCGGTGATCCACGCGGCCGCGTCGCTGGGCGTCGCGGCGCGCGAGCGGGCCAAGCTGCTCAAGGGGCTGGATCGCTCGCCGGCGTGGCTGCGCGAGACCGAGGCGATCGCGCTGGAGGCGCTGTCCGGCGCCGAGCTGACCGCGACCGAGCTGGCCGCGGCGGACGAGCGCCTGGCCGAGAGCGTCCGGACCGGCTCGGGCAAGTGGTCGCAGGAGGTCAAGCTGGCCTCACGGTTGTTGTTGGTGTTGGCCGCCGAGGGTCGGGCGATCCGCGCGCGACCGCGCGGGAGCTGGTCGTCGACGCAGTTCCGCTGGACGGCGCTGGAGTCCTGGCTGGGCGCGCCGCTGGAGGAGCTGGACCCCCACGCCGCCGAGCGCGCGCTGGCCCGCGCCTGGCTGCGCGCCTACGGGCCCGCGCGCGAGGACGACCTGCGCTGGTGGGCGGGCTGGACCAAGACGCAGACGCGGCGCGCGCTGGCGGGCGACGACGTGGTCGCGTGCCTGCTGGAGGACGACGCGCCCGGCGTCGTGGCGGCCGACGACGTCGAGCCGATCGCCGACGGCGCCGCGCCGTGGATCGCCTTCCTCCCCGCGCTCGACGCGACCCCGATGGGCTGGAAGCACCGCGACTGGTACCTCGGCGACCACGCCGAGCGCGTCTTCGACGTCAACGGCAACGTCGCGCCGACCGTCTGGTCCGACGGCCGCATCGTCGGCGCCTGGACCCGCGACGGCGGCGGCGCGGACATCACCTACACCTTGTTCGAGGACCTCGGCGCCGAGGCCGTCGACCTGCTCGACGCCGAGGCCGCCGCGCTGACGCCGCGCCTGGGCGACGCGACGCTCGCGCCGCGGGCGCGCGGGTACGCGCCCGCCGAGCGCGCGCTGCTGGATCGCGCCTAGCGCCGCGCCATCTTCAGCGTCGTCGTGCGCGCCGCGCCGCCGGCGCCCGGCTTCAGCGTCACGCGGACCGTGAGCTTGCCCGCGCGCGGCAGCGACCGCTTGGCCTTGAGCGTCAGCGTCACGCTGCCGGCCTTGACCGACCGCGCCGGCGCGATGGCCAGCGTGCGGCCGCCGCGGGTCGCGGTGGCCGAGAGGCGACCGGCCGCCGGGACGGCGACCCTCAAGACGATGGCCTTGGCCCCGACCTTCATCGCCCGCGCGCTGAGCGACGCTCCCTTGGCGTCCGACGGCGCGGTGCCGCCCTTGACGCCCGTGGACGTCGGCGCCGCGCCCGAGGTCGGCGTCGTCGGCCCGGCGGGCGCCGCCGGATCCGCGACCGGCACCGGTCGCGTCGCGGGCTCGGGCAGGTCGGCGGGGCCCCAGTCGGGCGACGAGCCGCCGGGGGCGACCGACACCACCTTGACCTGGGAGGCGTCCGGGCAGCCGCTCCGCATCCCCGGCAGGTCGGCCACGTACAGGCCCGAGTCGTCGGCCATCGCGAGGCGGTTGCCGTCCGGCGACCACGACGGCGACGTCCACGCGCCGGCGCGCTGGGGCGCGTTGAGGCACGGCTGGGGCGGCGCGTCCTTCCGCGGCGGCCCGTCGACGTGGTAGACGCGCAGCGCGTCGCCGGAGGCGTTGGCGACGAACGCGGCGCCCGTGCCCTGGCGGTTCAGCTCGCCGTCGAACAGGTTCCGCGTGCCGTCGCTGAAGTCCGAGAACCACTCCGTCGCCTCGTGCTGGTCGTCCCCGAGCACGTCGATGCCGACGTGCGACAGGTAGGCCGAGGACGGCCCGCTCAGCAGCGTCCGCGAGTCGTCGATCCACGAGGGGTCCATCCACCCGTAGTTGGGCATGTACCGCGGGTCGTGGAAGTCGCCGGGGCCGGTCGCGGGCGAATACCCGGTCGCGGCGTACAGGTGGCCCTCCCAGCAGCCGCCAGGCAGCCCGCAGCTCGGGTCCCCGTGCGTGTACTGGAGGTACAGGCCGTAGGCGACGCGGGTGCCGTCGGGCGAGATCGCCGGGTCGAACGGGCCGTCGACCGTCACGGTCCCGGCCGTGCCCGCGGCGATCGGCGAGAAGTCGGCCTGGACGCGGCCCCACCGGTCCATCAGGTGGAAGCGCCGGCCGTGCAGCGCGAGGATGCGGCCGTCGTCGGCCTGCGAGGCCGAGGAGTAGCCGCCGGTCGTGGTCACCCGGTGGTCCCGCGCGCCGTCCGGGGTCGTCAGGTGGACGTCGCCGTCCTTGATGTAGGAGATCGAGTCGGCGGCGGCGATGGGGACGACGGCCGCGCAGGCCGCGGCGGCCAGGGCGAGGGGGAGCGAGCGCATGGCCGGCATGCTGCGGGCCGCCCTGGGCCCGCGCAATCGGGAGAACCCCTGGTCCGCGCCGGTTGGCCGGTTGCCCGCACCGCCCCGCGCGGTGAACCGACGTGCGCGGTACCGTCCGCGGCGATGCCCCGCGACGACGAGACGATCCTGCACATCACCACCGCCGAGGCGTGGGCCAAGGCGCGGGAGGTCGGCGAGCTGACGGCGCCGTCGCTGCGGGAGGAGGGGTTCATCCACTGCTCGACGTTCGCGCAGGTCGAGTCGACCGCCGACCGGGTCTTCGCGGGCAGCGGCGAGCTGCTGGCGCTCGAGGTCGCGGTCGCCCGGCTCGCGGCGACGCTGAAGTGGGAGCAGGCCACCGACGTCGGCGACGAGTTCCCGCACATCTACGGCCCGCTCAACGTCACCGCGGTGACGGGCACGCGGATCCTGAGCGAGACGGCCGAGGGGTATCGCCTCAGCTGAGGGCGGCGCTACTGGTCCAGCGCCGCCAGCGCCCGCGCGGCGGCCGGCGCGACGTCGGGCTCCAGGCGCGCCATCAGCTCGCGCCACCCGGGCTGCATCGCGATCGCCGTTCGCAGCTGCTGCAGCCCCGTCGCGCGGTCGCCGTGGTCGAACTCGGCCAGCCCGGCCCAGAACAGCAGCTCGTGGTTGCCGGGCGCCAGCGCCGCGGCGGCGCGGTAGGCCTCGCCGGCCTCGGCGTGGCGGCCCGCGCCGGTGAGGTCGTCGCCGCGCGTGGCCAAGGTGTAGGCGTCGTGCAGCGTCAGCAGGCGCCCCAGCTCGTCCAGCGGCTCGTCGTGGTCCTCGACGCGCAGGTCGACCGTGCGCTCCCACGGCTCGCCGGACGCCGGGACGACCACCACCGCGGCCGACTGCCTGCCGCGCGCGTCGCCGCCGGCGCCCTCGGCCGCCCGCAGCGCGCCGAGCAGCCGCCGGGCCAGCGGGCCGGTCGCGCGCGCGAACGCCTCGGCCATCGCGGGCCACACGTCCTCCGAGGCCATCATGTTGGCCTGGGCGCTGAAGTCGTCGCCGCTCGCGTGGCCGGCGAACGCGATGCAGCCGTCGCCGGTCCACACCGCCGGCGGCCCGTCGGTGCCGATCGCCGCGACCTGGCGGAAGCGCGCCGCGTCGTCGCCGTCCAGCAGCGCGCGCAGCGCGTCGGCCGGCGCGGTCCCGCCCGCCAGCGCGTCCAGCAGCCGCGACCCGTAGGCGGGCTCGGCGATCGACTGCGTGCAGACCGCGCCGACGCCGGGCCGCGCCCAGGTCACGATCGAGCCGACCGAGAACCAGTGGGACTCCACCGCGGCCCCCAGCTCGCCGGTCTGCTCGTCGCGTGCGACGATCGAGTACGTGCCACGCCGGACCATCGACCAAGCATCGCATCACCGTGCGATCCTCGACGCCATCGCCGCGATCCCCGAGGGCTTCGTCCGGACCTACGGCGACCTCTCCCCCGGCGCGCCGCGGCTGACCGGGACCGTGCTGCGGATCCACGAGACCGCCGAGGTCCCGTGGTGGCGCGTCGTGCGCGCCGACGGCTCGCTGGCCAAGGGCGATCGCCAGCGGCAGCTGCTGTGGGACGAGGGCGTGCCGTTCACGCGCAACGGGAAGGTCGACCTGCGCGTCGCACGCATCCCGCACGACGTGTGAACATGTCGTCCATCGTGCCCAACCTCAACGACCCCAACTACGACGAGCCGCGCGAGGCCGTCGACGGCTTCGTCGCCTACCGCGCCCGGATCGGCCGCCAGCTCGGGACCGAGCGCATCGGCGTGAGCCAGTGGCTGCTGCCGGCGGGCCAGGTCGCCTACCCCTATCACTTCCACCTCGCCGAGGAGGAGGTGCTGGTGCTGCTGGAGGGCTCGCCGGTCCTGCGCACGCCCGAGGGCTGGCGGCGGCTGCGCGACGGCGACGTCGTCCGCTTTCCGCCCGGCGCGCAGGGCGCCCACCAGCTCGTCAACGACACCGACGGCGACGTCAAGTTCCTGGCCATCTCCACGCACGGCACGCCGGACGTCGTGATCTACCCCGACGAGGACAAGGTCAGCCCGGCCCAGCGCCTGACCGAGAGCGACGGGATCAAGATGTACTTCAAGATCGGCGACCAGGTGGACTACTGGGAGGGCATCGAGCGTCCGGAGGTGCCCGATGTGGGCGCAGCGTGAGCTGACGTTGGACCCCAAGCCGCGCGGCTTCCACCTCGTCACGCGCGAGGTCGTGCAGCGGCTGCCCGAGCTGAAGGACTTCCAGGTCGGCCTGCTGCACCTGCACATCCTGCACACGTCGGCGTCGCTGACGCTCAACGAGAACGCCTCGCCCGACGTGCGGCGCGACTTCGAGACGTGGGCCAACGCCTACGTGCCCGAGGACTTCCCCTGGACGCACACCGACGAGGGCGCCGACGACATGCCCGCCCACGTCAAGGCCGCGCTGATGGGGCCGTCGCTGACGCTGCCGGTCGCACGCGGGCGGCTGGCGCTCGGCACGTGGCAGGGCATCTACCTGTGCGAGCACCGCGACCGCGGCGGCGCGCGCTCGCTGATCGCGACGCTCAACGGCGACGGCGCTTGAGCGGCGACGCGCACGGTCCCTACGCCGCGCTCGTCGCGGAGCACGGCCTGAGCGAGTCCCATCGGTTGGTCCTCGCCGAGGTGCCCGCCGGCGCGCGCGTGCTCGACGTCGGCTGCGCGACCGGCTACCTGGCCGCCGAGCTGACGCGACGCGGCTGCGTCGTGGACGGCGTCGAGTTCGACCCGGTCGCCGCCGAGCAGGCGCGGCAGCCCGGGCGCTGCCGCGAGGTCGTCGTCGGCGACCTCGAGTCGCCGCTGACGCGCGAGGCGGTGGAGGCGATGGCCGGAAGCGGCGCGAGCGGCCCGGACGTCGTCGTCTGCGCCGACGTCCTGGAACATCTCCGCGACCCGTGGTCGGTCCTGGCCTGGCTGCGCACGCTGCTGGGGGCAGGCGGGCAGGGTCGCGCGGTGATCTCGGTCCCGAACGTCGCGCACTGGACCGCCCGCCGGGCGCTGCTGCGCGGGCGCTTCGACTACGCGGACTTCGGCCTCTTCGACCGCACGCACCTGCGCTTCTTCACGCGCGCGAGCGCGACGGAGCTGGCGCGCCGTGCGGGGTTCGCCGTCCTGGCGGAACGTCCGGTGCCCGCCCCGCTGCCGCTGGAGTCACGGGTCCCAGCGCTGGGCGCGGTGCGCGACCGGTGCGTACGCCGGTGTCCCGAAGCGTTCGCGTTGCAGTTCGTGTTGGCGCTGACGCCGGCGGATCAGCCCGGGCCATAGCGGGTCCTGCGCCACTCCTTGACGTCGTCGGGCAGCGGGCGCGTGCCCAGTGGGCCGGCGCCCAGCAGCTCCGGCGTCAGGCGCTCGCGCACCAGCTCGCCGCCGACGGCGTCCACCCGCAGCGCGGTCGTCCCGGGCCGCGCGGTGACCACGCGGCTCAGTGCCGTGCCCTCGAAGACCAGCCCGACGCCGTCGTCGGCCGCCCACCCGCCGGGCAGCGCGCCGCCGCGCACGGCGTCGAGGTAGACCGGCAGGCGCTCGGGCTCGCCGTCGGCGTGCACGCTCAGCGAGCCGGGCAGGAAGCCGAGCCCGCGGTGGACGTCCGGCGGGCCGAACGACTTCGTCACGCCGCCCTCGAACCAGCACATCGCGCCCGCGCTCAGGCCGGCCAGCACGATCCCGCGCCGCCACGCGTCGCGCAGCACGACGTCGAGCCCGTGCGCGGCCCAGATGGCCAGCAGGTTGCGCATCGAGCCGCCGCCGACGTAGACGACGTCGTGGGCGAGGACGATCTCGCGCAGCGACCGCTCGTCGCCGTGGCGGCGGAAGAGCGACAGGACGGTCGCCAGCGCGGCGCGGCGACCGTAGGTCATGTGGAACGCGGCGATCTGCTCGTTGGGGTCGCCGGAGGCCGTCGGCAGGAACAGGACGCGCGGCTCGCGGCGGCCGCACAGCTCCAGGACCAGCTCGTCCAGCGCGGGATCGCCGGACGGCGACGTGAAGCCGCCGCCGCCCATGGCGAGGATCGTGGGCGTCTTGGTGGTGCTCATGCCGCCGCCGCGGCCGCGGCGAGCTTCGGCGCGCCGAGGTACTCCACCGCCAGCGCGTGCTCGCCGTCGGCCGAGACCCGGAACGCGCGCGCCTGGGGCCGCGAGGAGACCGCGCGCAGCAGCTCGCGCCCCTCGAAGTGCAGCGCGGCGCCGTCCTGCGCCGCGTAGCCCGCGCGCATCCGCCCGGTGGCGATGAGGTCGCGGAAGACCTCGCCGCGCGCGGCCTCGCCGTCGTAGTGCACGCAGTTGGAGTGCGGCAGCAGGCCGAGCCCGCGCACCGGCTCGGGCGGGCCGTGGAACGCGGTGACCGCCTCGCTGAACCAGCACAGCGAGCCGGCGGAGAGCCCGCACAGCAGCACGCCGCGGCGCCACGCGCGCTTGAGCGTCTGGTCCAGCCCGTGCGCGCGCCACGCGCCGAGCAGGCTCAGCACCGAGCCGCCGCCGACGTAGATCAGGTCCTGGTCGAGCAGGTGCCGCTCGAGGTCGCCCTCGACCGCGCCCGCGCCCTTGTCGCGGCGGAACAGCGACACGTGGCTGCACTCGGCGACGGCCGCGAACGCGCGGTAGAAGCGCACGACGTAGTGGTCGGCGTCGCCCGAGGCGGTCGGGACGAAGCAGACCTTCGGACGGTCGGCGCCGGTCGCGGCGAGCACGTAGTCGTCGAGGAGCGGGTTGCCCGCCTCCATCGAGAACCCTCCGCCGCCGAACGCGACGATCTGCGGTGGCCGGATCGACATGGCGCCAGGATGCCCGCGCGGCGGCGGGCATCGCTCCTACGGACGGTCGGAAGCGCGCTCGACCGGCGGTCCTGCCGAGCGCGCGGGATCGCGGCGGCGTCAGCGCCCGCGCCACACCGGGTCGCGCTTCTCCTTGAACGCCGACGCGCCCTCCTTGGCGTCCTCGGAGCCGAACACCGGACCGCTGATCTCGCCCTGCTTGGCCCACTGCTCGTCGGCGGTCCAGTCGAACTGCCGCTGCACGATCTCCTTGGACGCGGCGAGCGCGAGCGGGCCGTTCTCGGCGATCGCGGCGGCGAGGTCCAGCGCGGCGTCCAGCGCGCCGCCGGCCGGCGCGAGGCGGTTGACGACGCCGTAGGCGTGGAAGCGCTCGGCGGGCATCGGGTCGCCGGTCAGCGCCAGCTCCATGACCACGTGGTAGGGCATGCGCTTGGGCAGGTGCAGCAGCGCGCCGCCCGCGGCGACCAGCGAGCGCTTGGCCTCCGGGATGCCGAGCTTGGCACCCTCGGCGGCGACGATCAGGTCGCAGGCGATCGCGATCTCGAAGCCGCCGGCGACCGCGAAGCCCTCGATCGCGGCGATCAGCGGCTTGCGCGCGCCGCGCTGGGCGATGCCCGCGAAGCCGCGGTCGCCGTACCACGGCGACTCGCCCTTGACGAACGCGCCGAGGTCCATGCCCGCGCAGAAGAAGCCGCCCGCGCCGGTGAGGATCCCGGCGCGCAGCTCGTCGTCGGCGTCGAGCGTGTCCAGCGCCTCGGCGATCCCCTGCGCGACCGCGCCGTTGACCGCGTTGCGGACCTCGGGACGGTTGATGGTGATGACCAGGACGCCGTCGCGACGCTCGGTCAGGACGGCGGGCTGCTGCGGATCCTCGGACATGGCGCGGAGCCTATTCGCATCGACCTTCGGTCAGCGGCAGGGCTCCCCGCGCAGCGCGGCGCACGCGGCGGGCAGCGGCGTCGGGACCGAGACGCCGTCGACCACCGGGAGCGTGAGGCGCGCGCCGGTGACGGCGATCGTCGGCGTGCCGGCGCGCGGGACCGTGTCGCCGAAGGCCCAGACCGGCTGGTCGCCGCGCGGCGGGCCGAGCGTGACGCGGATCCGCGAGCCCGCGCGGTAGGCGTGGCCCTCGTAGTAGAGCGGGATCGTGATCGGCGTCGCGGCGTTGGGCTTCAGCGGCGCGCGGTCGCGGGCGCGCAGGCTCAGCACCGGGGCCAAGGCGGTGGACTTGCTCGCGTCGAGCTTGCGCATGGACGCGCGCAGCCAGCCGGACTGGACGAAGACCTCGCCGCCGTCGGGCCGGATCTCGCTGACGGTGACCTGGAGGTCGGCGTCGGGGACGGTCGTCGCGATCGAGGCCTCCAACTTGCCCGCGCCGATCACCGTCGTGGTCTGCGCCAGCGGATCGGTCGTCCAGGAGGCGACGGCGCCGGCGGCCGGCTGGGTCCAGCGGTAGGACGGCGTCGCGGTCCACAGGCCGTTCGGGCCGCCGCCGGTGTCGCCCGAGAAGTCGGTGGCCGGGCGCGAGGTGCGCGACCAGGTGAACGAGCCGCCGCCGAGATCCCACGTCTGCCCGCGCGTGCCGGGGACCGGCCACGACGCGAAGTCCTGCTCGAAGCCCGGGCCGGGCGCGTAGGGCGCGGGGCCGCCCGCGCCGTTGTCGAACAACACCTTCACCATCGGTTGCGCGCGCCAGGCGTCCAGCGCCGCGGCGTAGCTCGGCGCCTGCTGGACCGGGTCGGCGGGCAGCGTCAGCCCGCCGACGCCCATCGCGGTCGCGAAGACCGTGGGCGCCAGGCCCTTCAGCGCGTCGCTGAGGTGCGGCGCGCGCCGGGCCACGTACAGCTCCAGGAAGTCGAACCAGCGGGTGAACGTCGCCGGGTCCAGCGCGTCGATGTGCGTGCCGTTGGTGAACGTGAACCACCTGTCGGAGGTGCCGGTGAAGCGGTCGGCGAGCGCCGGGCAGTGGCCGCCGGTCTGCTCGTCGGTGAACTGGCAGGCCAGGAACGTCGGGGCCTTGATCTTGCGCACGAACGTGATCGGCGCCAGCGGGTCGGCGACCTTGGGCACGTAGACGTCGTTGGCCTTGATCTTCTCGAGCAGGTTGACGGCCTCGGGGTGCAGCGCCTGGTTGGCCTTGCACGTCCGGTCCCCGCCCGCGATCCGCTTGCGCGCCCACGCCTGGCCGCCGGCGGTCGCCGTGGCGGCGCGCGCGTCGTGGACGCGGTCCTTGGCCCAGGTCAGCGCGAAGCCCGTGTTGAGGATGCCGCCGGGGTAGAGCGTCGTCTGGGTGTTGTCGATCACGCTCAGCGGCGTGATCGCCGCCAGGCTCGGCGGCCGCGTCGCGGCGACGAAGAGCTGGCTGATGCCGCCGTAGGAGATGCCCATCATCCCGACCTTGTGGTGCAGGACCCAGGGCTGGCGCGCGACGGTCTCGATCGCGTCGTAGCCGTCGAGGCCCTGCAGCGGCTCGAAGTAGTCGAACGCGCCACCGGAGCAGCCGGTGCCGCGCATGTTGACGTCGACGACGGCGTAGCCGAGCAACTGCGCGATCGGGGCGATCGACGACTGGCCGCCGGCCGGGTCCGCGTAGCCGTAGCCGGAGTACTCGATCAGCGTCGGGTAGGGCGGCTTGACGCCGGCGGGCAGCCGGACCGCGATGGCCAGCTCGGTGCCGTCGCGCGTGGTCAGGTAGCCGTAGCCCGAGGACGGGATCTTCTGGTGGTAGGTCTTGGTCGACGGCGGCGCGCCGCGGTCGGAGAAGACCTTGATCTTGGTGGAGCCGACGCGGTAGGTGCCGGGCGTGACGTCGCGGAAGACGATGCCGCCCAGCGACCCCGCCCGCTGGTGCTGGACGGCGCGCCCGCGCGCCGTGCGCAGCGTCACCTGGGCGTGCGGCCGCGCGCCCGTGATCTGCACCTGCTCGGCGCTGCCGCGCACCGTCAGCTTCGCCTGCGCGCCGCTCGCCATCACCGCGAGCAGCAGCGCTGCCACCACCAGAGACCGACCCATGGCGGGCCAGCCTCTCACACCCGGGGGCTACGCCGCGACGGGTTCGGCGGCCGCGGACGAGCCCGGCGCCGAGGCGTCGCGCGAGAACTCGATGCCCTCGTCCTCCAGCGGCCCGCGGCGCAACATCATGATGTCGCGCGCGTAGTTCTGGTACAAGCGCCAGGGTGCCCGGTTGCCCTGCTTGGGGAACGAGGCGACCGCGCGCGTGACGTAGCCGGACTGGAGGTCGATGAGCGGCCGCGTGCCCTCGCCGGGCGGCAGCTCGCGCGGCAGGACGCGGCGGTAGCCGTGGAAGTCCATGTGGTTGAGCAGGCGGCAGACGTACTCGCAGGTCAGGTCGCACTTCAGCGTCCACGAGGCGTTGGTGTAGCCGAGCGCGATCGCGAGGTTCGGGATCCCGCTGAACATCATGCCCTTGTAGCCGACCGTGCTCGCCAGGTCGATCGCGCGGCCGTCGACCGAGAAGCCGATGCCGCCGAGGGCCTGCAGGCGCAGGCCGGTCGCCGAGATGACGATGTCGGCCTGAAGCTCGTGCCCGGACTCCAGGCGCAGGCCGTCGCGCGTGAACGTGGCGATGCGGTCGGTGACGATCGAGGCCTTGCGCTCGCGCAGCGCGGTGAAGAGGTCGCCGTCGGGGACGAGGCAGACGCGCTGGTCCCACGGGTCGTAGGTCGGCGTGAAGTGCGGGTCCAACGGGACGTCGTCGGGGAGCTGGCGCTTGACGGTCGCGGCGACCACGCGCCGGATCAGGCGCGGCGCGCGGCGGCTGAGCTGGAAGAAGACGCCCTGCATCGCGACGTTCTTCCAGCGCACGACCGCGTAGGCGGCCTTCTCGGGCAGCGCGCGGCGGATCACCTTGGCGATCGGGTCCTCGCCGGGCAAGGTCATGATGTAGGTCGGCGAGCGCTGGAGCATCGTGACGTGGGCGGCGCCGTCCTGGGCGAGGGCCGGCACGAGCGTGACCGCCGTCGCGCCGCTGCCGATGACCACGATCTTCTTGTTGGTGTGGTCGAGGTCGTCCGGCCAGTGCTGCGGGTGGACGAGCGTGCCCGCGTAGTCGTCGACGTTGGGGAAGTCCGGCATGTAGCCGGCGTCGTAGCGGTAGTAGCCGGTGCAGCCGAAGAGGAAGTTGGCGGTCAGCGTGACGGTCTCGCCGGTGCCCGAGTCGTCGGTGTCGGCGCCGGTGTCGGTGCGTTCCGCGGTCACCGTCCAGCGCGCGTCGGCGCTGGACCAGGAGGCTTCGATGACCCGGTGGTGGAAGCGGATGTGGCGCTCGATGTCGCCGTCGCGCGCGGCGTCGCGGACGTACTCGAGGATCGACGGGCCGTCGGCGATCGACTTCGCGGCCGTCCACGGCCGGAACGAGTAGCCGAGCGTGAACATGTCCGAGTCGCTGCGGATGCCCGGATAGCGGAACAGGTCCCACGTGCCGCCGATCGCGTCCCGCGCCTCCAAGATGGCATAGGACTTGCCCGGGCAGCGGTGCTGCAGGTGGTGGGCGGCGCCGATGCCCGAGAGCCCGGCGCCGACGATGAGGACGTCGACGTGGTCGCTGCTCATCGGCCCATCATGACCGAACGAGCGCGTTTAAACCATGAACAGCGTGAGGTCGGGCTCGCGCTCGCCGCGCAGGACGGCGAGGTCGACCTCGACGCAGCGCATGCCCCGCGACTCCGCGAGCACCCGCGCCTGCGGCTTGATCTGCTGGGCGGCCAGGACGCCCTTGACCTCCGCCATCGCGGGATCCTCGGCCCGCAGCCGCTCCAGGTAGCGCGTGAGCTGCTCGACGGCCTCGATCGTCGCGACACGCTTGATCTCCACCGCGACCCAGCCGTCCTCGGCATCCCGGCACATCAGGTCGACCGGCCCGATGTCGGTCGCCCACTCGCGCCTGACCAGCCGGAACCCCTCGCCGCACCAGTGCGGCTGCTCGGCCAGCAGCTCCTGCAGATGCGCCTCGACGCCGTCCTTCTCCAACGCCGCCGCCTCGCCCATGTCGTGCGTGACGTCCGAGACGACCTCGGCGATCGCGATGTCCAGCCGATCCTCCGTCGCCCCCGCCCGCTTGCGGACGACCATGTGCTTCAGCGCGCCGGTCGCCTCGTCCTCCTGGAGCTCGACGACCGTCGGCGGCGTCATCCAGTTCTGCGGCTTTACAGCAGACCCCCCGTCGTGCCAGATGGACACGCCGCCGTCGTTCTTGATCATGAGGAGGCGGACGGCCATGGGCAGGTGGGTCGTCAGACGGCCGGTGTAGTCGACGGCGCAGCGAGCAACAATGAGACGCATCCCTAAGAACGGTACGCGCCCAGGCGGGCGGAAGGACACGCCAACTTTCGCACCTAGCGGCATTCCGCACCCGCCTATGTCAATCAGCGCTCTGCGGCTAGCAGGTGCCCCCGGCTGTGCCAGTTCGCGACGCCACCGCGCGTCGGTCTTGAACATGATGAGGCGGACGGCTCCGGCGCCTGCTGCGCTCCGCGCTCGCGCAGCGTGTCTACCACTCTTCGGCGCCTGGGACTCGAAGAGCGTCTGGCTCGATCAGCGAGCGAGGCACGCAGAAGCGCTGCGTCCCTGGTTGCTGACTATGACGCGACCCAACTCAGTCGCCGCTCGCTGCTGGAACATCACCCGGCCTCCGCGCGCAGGTCCGTAGGTTGTTGTAGTGCTCGCTGCGGTGGCGCGGGGCGTCCGAGTCTCCTCAGTCCTCGTCGTTCGACTCGTCTGGCTCTGGCTCGAACTGCCCCACCCCGAGGTGATGCAGCATGCGCGGCAGTTCGTGCACCAGCAGTCTGAGTTCTTTGCGTGAGCCCATCAGCTCGTGCAGGAACGGCCCGCGTTCGAGCGATTCGACCGTTCGAACAAACGAGCGGTAGGCCTGTCGCGTCGCCGCGCGGTCATCGCCGAGCGATGCGCGGTACAGCTCGACCGCCATCGTGTACAGCCACGGAAGCTCGTCCTTGACCATCGAGGTCATTACGAGCGCGGCCACCCCGACATCTGGTTCGCCTCTCGTCGAAAACATGACGAACTCTTCGATCATGCCGGGATGAAGTCGCCGCCGACCGCGGAACCGGCGATGCTCGGCGTCGGAGTCGATCCGCGACGGGAGATCCTGGAACATCACCTTGATCTCCTCGAACAGCTTGGCGCTGGCGGCGTCTCCCGGCGGCTCCTCGTTAGGCATGTCCTCGCCGTCACGCGCAAGGATTTCGTCGACCTTCGCCTTGAACGCCTTTACCTGACCCAACACCATGTCGTGGTCCGGATCGGCGTTCGGCAGCCGCTGCACGAGTTGCTCGACCAGCTTGGCCAGGGCGTCGATGCTGTCGTCGCAGTTCTGGAACTGCGCGAACGGCCCGCCGCTGGCGCTGCCGAGCGGCACGCCGAGCGCCAGCCCGTGAACCGGGATGTCGAGCTTCCCTTTGGCCACGCCAGCCTCAAAGAGGATCCACGGCCGATCGAGACTGCGCGCGGTCAGCAAGCACACGACGTCGCAGGCGCTGTCGAGCTTGGTCATGAGCTCTGGGTACCAGTCAACGCCGAAGGCGATTCCTTCGACACCCTTTCGGTCCGAAGACCGGAAGCTCTTGAGCATTCCGGTGCTGACGCTCGACAGCAGTTTGCTGAACGCCTCGGCAAGTTCCGCGTCGCGGGTGTCATGGCTGATGAACACCAACGGTCCCCGTATCGACGCAGACGCGCGCGGTTCTCGTCCGGCCGGGCTGGCGCTCTCCGTTCCCTTCGCGTCCTCGTCAGGCACGCGCGCCATCGTATCCGGCGCTTACGTCGGTGTACTCAACGATGCACCCAAATGCGCGCGTCCGATCCCGCCGCGCCGAGCGACGTCATGGCTTCGCCAGACATCCACGTGGTGCGAAGCACCATGGTCGTAGCGCCACTAGTCGAGCAGCACCTCGGTCACGTACGGGCTCGATCGGTCGCCATTCGCCGCCGTCGTTCGATGCGTGTGCGTCGCGTCTGGACGCAACGGCAGACTCCATGGATGGCCCCGAAGATTCTCACGCTCGACAGGTATCTAGAAGACACACGGGTTGAGAACCTCACCTACTCCGACGACCGCACGATCCTCCAGCACGACATAGTGATCTGGGATCCAGAAGAGATCCTTGATAACTACAGTCAAAGTTCCCGGTATCGAAACGCGCCCTGCCTAACAGACAACGCGTCCGTCGCCTACCTTGCGGATCGAAGGCGCCGCTCTCAAGAGTTCCGAGATTTTCTCGCCCTAAGCAAGTTGCTGGTCATCTTCACGCCTCAGTCGTTCGGCTGGTATTACGCCACGGGCGAGACACGGAATGAGGGCACGCCGGCCAAACCACGACTGAAACGAATTGTCGCGGAGTCGCGAAGCGACGGGGTGCTCCCAGTCGATTTGGAGCTTGTTCCCGGCTCAGGCGACGAATTCAGACTCGTCGCGGGACCACCGTTCTCATCCTTCTGGCGAGCTGTCGGCGACCAGTTCTATTTCAACTCCTACTTCAAGCAAGCCACGGGCGAGACGTTGTTGTCCATGGCTGGCACCGATCGACCGGTCGGAGCCAAGGTGGAGATGTCCGGCGGCACAGTCCTTCTACTACCACAACTCGGGAGCGCTCAGCCCAACGCGAACGAGTTCGACCGGAATGCCCCAGATTTCTCAGAGCGCTGGGCCGCAAAGCAAGCCGAACTAGATGCCTTGCATCACGGCAAGTTCATCGACGCTCTCGTTGAATTACACAAGGCACTTGGTGCGAGTGACGGAAACGCCCTTCCGAACTGGGCCGCAGACTATGTCCTCCCGGGCGAGCCCGAGGCCGTCGCCCTGACGATCGAGGCGCAAGAGAAGGTCGCTGAAGCCCAACAAGAACTCGAAGAGTCTCATGCGTCACTAGCCCGACTCCAGCAACAAAAGATCCTCATCGCAGGCACGGGCAAAGACCTAGAGCGAGCCGTTCATGAAGCACTGGTCGAACTGGGTTGCCAAGTCGAAGAAGGCGAACCTGGACGCACAGATCGTGTGCTCAAGTGGCGCGACAGGATCGCGGTCATTGAAGTCAAGGGACTCACCAAGAGCGCCAAGGAAGCTGATGCTGCACAGCTCGAAAAGTGGGTCAGCTCATATATCGAAAGTCACGATGAGCGCCCTAAGGGCATCCTGGTCACGAACGGTTGGCGCGAAACCCCATTGGCTAAGCGCACCCAACCCACGTTTCCCAACCAAATGCTCAAGTACGCGACAGCACGAGAGCACTGCTTAGTCGAGGCTTCACAGCTCCTTGTTGCCGCGCTCACCTGTACGACGTCAAGGGCAAAGAATGCGTTTGTTCGATCACTCTTCGACACCAACGGAGTGCTGCCGGGCTACGGCTGGGAAACAGCGCTCACACGGCTACAACCCCAGGAAACAGAGGCGGGTCCTACGGTGTAGCTATCGCGCGCTCTGTGCGGTGACGAGATCTTCGATTGCGCGTCCAGCGCTTACGGCCCTTATGGCGGTCGTAAAGCTCCAGTTCTGGGGCTTGTACCCACCCGTGTCGGCGTGGACCATCACGCTGCCGTCGGACTTGATCATCACCAACCGCAGCGCCTCGGGCAGCAGGGCGTCGAGGCGGCCGGAGTAGCGGACTTCGCAGCGGGCGACGATCAGGCGCATCGGAGGGATCGTACGGGGCCGAGCGGATGCCTCCGGCGCCGCCGGCGGCCGCGTGCCCGCGTATCCTCCGCGCCGATGCACGCGTCCGCGCACGCCTACCTCTAGTCGCTCGTCCACGACCCCGCAGTGCTCCGACGGCCGCCGGCCGCCGGCTTCGTCGTGGATCGCCGCCGTCGGGCGGCCGGCCTTCAGAGGAGCGGTTCCGTGTCATCCCCCAGCAGACCGGGCGCGCGTCGGCGCGCGCGGTCGCCCATCCCCGCCACCGGTCCGACGGCGCTCGCCGTCCTGGCCGCGCGCCTCCGCTGCCCCAACTGCGCGGGGTCGCTCGTCCCCGCCGATCGCGCGCTGGCGTGCGCGCGCGGCCACCGCTTCGACCTCGCCCGCCAGGGCCACGTCGCGCTGCTCGCGCCGCGCCGCAAGCGCGCGGCCGGGGATGCGGCCGACATGGTCGTCTCGCGCGAGACGTTCCTGCGCGCGGGCCACTACGCCCCGATCGCCGCGGCGGTCCAGGCCGCCGCGCGTCCGATCGCGGCCCGGACCGCCGACGCGGCGCCGTCGGTCGTCGACCTCGGCGCCAGCACCGGCTACTACCTGGCCGCCCTGCTGCGGGAGCTGAGGGCGTGGTGGGGCGTCGCGCTCGACGCCTCCGCGCCCGCGCTCCGGCGCGCGGTCCGCGCGCACCCGCGGATCGCCGCGATCGCCTGCGACGTCTGGCAGCCGTTGCCGATCCAGGACGCCGCCGCCCGACTGGTCGTCAACGTGTTCGCGCCGCGCAACGGGCCGGAGATCGCGCGCGTGCTGTCGCCGGACGGCGCGCTCATCGTGGTGACGCCCACCCCGCGGCACCTCCACCAGCTGGTGCCGGTCCTCGGGATGCTCGGCGTCGCGCCCGACAAGCGGGCTCGCGTGCACGCCACGCTCTCCGCGCGCTTCGAGGCGGTCGACCACCGGGCCGTCGCCTTCGACATGACGCTCACCCACCAGGACGTCCTCGCCCTGGTCGCGATGGGCCCGAGCGCCCATCACGTCGAGACCGCCGCGGTTCGACGACATCTCGCTCGCCTCCCCGCCGCGATCCGCGTGACCGCGTCGGTCGACGTCGAGACGTTCCGGCGACGCGCCTGACGGCGCGGGCGCCGGCCCCTACCAGTCCGACGAGCTCTCCCCCGCCGCGGCGGCGGCGCGGTAGGGCGCCTGCTCGCGGCGGATGAGGTCGGGGTTGGTGCCGCGGGCGTGGGCGAGTTGGAGCGTGAGGGTCTGGAGGGCGCCGGCGCCGGCGAGGAGGGTCGCGAGGCCGCGGTCGAGGTCGGTCGGGTCGGGCAGGTCGACGACCAGGCGGCCGGCGGGGGTCAGCTCGGAGGGCAGCGCGGCGTCGTGCTCGGAGGACAGCAGCGCGGCGACGGGCAGGCCGATGGCGGCGGCCGCCCGGGCGACGTGGGCGGCGCGACGGGCGAGGCGGTCGCGGTCCGCGCGGTCGTCGACGGCCACGAGGATCAGGCCGTCGGCGGCCTCGTGGCCGGCGAGTTGGCCGTGCAGGACGGTCTCCAGCTCCAGCGCGATCGTGGGCTGACGCGCGCCCTCGGCGATCTTCAGCGCCAGCTCGCGCGCGGTGACGTGGTCGAGGCCCGCGCCGGCGCAGAGGACGACGCGGCGGTCGGCGAGGCGCTCGGCGATCGGCGCGGCGTCGGCCTCGACGGCGGTGGCCGCGCGCAGCAGGTCGTGCGCCGCGGCCGGCCGGGCGACGATGGAGCCGCCGAGCAGCGCGGCGATCGCGGCGCCCGCCAGCAGGGCCGAGGTGTAGGCGACGGTGTGGCACCACGACTCGTCGTGGTTGGGGGTGACGAGCACCAGCTCGGCCGCCGTCGCGACGCTCCCGGCCGGGTCGTGCGTGATCGCCGCGGTGCGCGCGCCGGCGTCGCGGGCGGCGGCGACGGCCAGCTCGGTCGCGCGCGTCCCGCCGTCGTGCGAGACGGCCAGGCAGAAGCCCGGGGCCGGATCGAGCGCCGCGGTGAACGCGGGTCGGGCGCGGACGAGCGCCCGGTGCTTGAGGGCGACCGCGGCGGCGATCAGCGCGGCGACGCCGTGCGCGCCGTGCTCCGAGGTCCCGCAGCCGACGACCGTCACCGGCCGTCCGGCGTCCAGCGCGCTCGCGATGTCCTCGGCGATCGCGGCGACCGTGGGCGAGCCGTCGGCCAGGATCGGCGCGGCCAGCTCCGGCTGCGCGGCGATCATCTCCTGCATCACCCACGGCGGCGCCGACCGCAGCTCGGGGAACTCGTTGGTGTGCCAGCTCGCGACAGCGTCAGCCATGGGCAGAGCGTTCCACGCGACGCAGGCGGCAGTTCGGCCAACGCGCGGCCGGCAGGTGGGACAACTCGTCGGCCGCGGCGTTCCGACCTTCGCACCACAGACCATCACGGGGTACTACCGGTGGTAGCATCTGGGGTATGAAGCTGAGCGTCAGCGTCCCCTCGGAGGATGTCGCCTTCCTGGACGCCTACGCGGCCGAGCACGCGCTGGGATCCCGGTCGGCGGCGCTGCACCACGCCGTCCGCGCCCTGCGCGTGAGCGCGCTGCCGGGCAGCTACGCCGAGGCCTGGTCCGACTGGGACGCCGACGGCGGCGACGCCGAGGCCTGGGAGGCGACGACCGGCGACGGCCTCGCGTGAGGCGCGGCGAGATCTGGCAGGTCGACCTCGACCCCGTCCGCGAGTCGGAGGCCGACAAGCACCGTCCCGCGATCGTCGTCAGCAACGACGCGGCCAACAGCACCGCGCAACACCTCGGGCGCGGCGTGGTCACGGTCGTGCCCGTGTCCTCGAACCTGCGCCGCGTCCACCCGTTCCAGATCCTCCTGCCCGCCGACGAGACCGGGCTGCGCGTCGACTCCAAGGCGCTGGCCGAGCAGGTCCGCTCGGTCGACGCGCGGCGGCTGGTCCAGCGCGTCGGCGCGGTTCCGCGCGATCTCATGACCGCGCTCGACGACGCGCTGCGCCTGCACCTCGCGCTCTAGTGCGCGCGGATCAGCAGCAGGTCCACGTCGATCCGGACCTCCCAGCCGACCGCGTCGCCGCCGTCGGGCATCGGCGCCTGCCAGTCGAGGCCGAAGTCGCGGCGGTCCAGGGTCGTGGTGAGGTGGAGGCCGGCGACCTCGCCGTAGTCGGCGGTGCGCGGCGGCGACCAGTCGCCGGTGGCGGTCACGGCGCGGGTGACGCCGCGCATGGTGAGCTCGCCGTCGAGATCGAGACCGCCGTCGTCGGCGAGGCGCAGCGCGGTGGAGCGGAACGTCAGCTCGGGATGGCGCTCGGCGTCGAAGAACGCCGCGCCGAGGACGCTGGCGCGCATCGCGTCGGGCTCGGTCACCGAGATCGAGCCGACGGCCGCGGAGCCCGCCAGCGACAGGGCGCCGTCGGCGTCGGCCGTCAGCGACGCGGTGACCTCGGTCAGCACGCCGCGAAACCAGAACACGCCGGAGTGGCGGACGGCGAACGCGAACGTCGAGACGGCGGGCTGGGCGTGGAAGATGCCCGAGAAGGGCCGGACGGCAGATGGGGAGGACAAGAGGGGTCTCCTGGTCGGGTGCGCTGCTCATTCCCCTGACAGCGCAGCCGACCGTCCTGTGACAGCCCGGGCCCCCGGACCCGCGCGGCTCAGCCCTTGGCGCCCGCCTCGTTGAGCGCGATCGCCGCGCGCAGCAGGTCCTTCAGCGCCGCCTCGTCGATCGCCTCGCCCTCGTGGAAGTCGATCGCGCGGCGCGTGTTGCCGTCGAGGCTGGAGTTGAAGAGCCCGGCCGGGTCGTCCAGCGCCGCGCCCTTGGCGAACGTCATCTTCACGACCTTCTTGTAGGTCTCGCCGGTGACGACCATGCCGTCGTGGTACCAGACCGGCACGCCGCGCCACTTCCACTCCTCGACGACGTCCGGGTCGACCTCCTTGATCAGGCCGCGCAGGCGCGCCAGCAGCTCGCCGCGCCAGTCGCCCAGCTCGGCGATGCGCCCGTCGATCAACTCCGAAGGTGAGCTCATGGAGCCATCGTACGATCCGCGGACGCGGCGGCCTCCGCCGCGTACCGCGCCGGCGGCGGTGCGCGACGCGCGGGCGTTCCCGGCGGCGGTCGCGCTGCTGGAGGCGCTCGAAGCGCCGGGGGCGTAGCGCGCGCGGCTCGCGGCCCCTGCTCCCGGGAGGGGAAGCAGAGGCCGTCAAGCGCACGGCGTTCTTGCCCAGAAGGCGGCGGCGTCCGTTCCGGGGCGTTCCGTGCCCTGCCTCTCCTTCTCCCATCGACCGCGAGCGCGCGGTCCTGAAGCGCTTGTCCGCACGATGACGTCCGGGTTCCGGAGCGTCGTCACCCCGAGGGCTCGCCCGACCCCGACAGCGGCGAGCCGCCGGTGCGCAGCTGCACGTCGTGGTGGCGCTCGGGGCCGAGGCCGAAGGCCGGCTCGGGCGCCTCGGAGGCCAGGATCCAGCGCTCCAGCCGCTCGGCCAGCGCCGGGCCGTGCTTGAACGCGTGGCCCGAGCCGCCGCCGACCAGCCAGACGCGACCGTCGGAGAACGCCGGGTGCGGCGCGACGACGAAGTGCTCGTCAGGCGTCATCTCGTACTGGCAGACGCGGGAGCCGACCAGCGGCGCGTCGGCGATCCCCGGGAAGCGGTGGCCGAGGTACGCGCGCGCGGTGCGCTCCAGCGTCGGGTCCGCGCGGCGCTCGGCGTCCAGCGAGCCGATCGCCGGGCCCTCCTGGTCGGGACCGACCTTCACGCCGCGCCCGTCGAGGTCGCCCATGCCGTAGACCGCGCCGTCGAAGTCGACCCACCCGGGCACGCCGGGCGCCGCCCACCGGCCGGGCACGCCGAAGTAGTAGACGTCCTGGTGGGTGATCCGCAGGTCCAGCACGTCGCCGAACAGCCGCGCCATCCACGCGCCGCAGGCCCAGATCACGTGGTCGGCCTCCAGCACTCGCCCGTCGTCGAGCACGACGCGCTCGCCGTCGGGCCGAGCGACGGCGACGATCCGCTCGGCGCCCGCCTGCACCGCGCGGTCGGCGAGCGCCCGCACGCCGTCGCGCGCCCGCAGCAGCCCGGCCTCGGGCTCCAGCAGCGTGAACGCGAGGTCGTCGGTGCGCACCGACGGGAACAGCTCGGTCGGGTCGACGCGCTCGTTCGGGATCCCGAGCGACGTCAGCACGCGCTCGGCGTCGGCCTCCCAGCCGTCGGGGCGGCGCGCGAACCACGCGACCCCGCTCGGGCAGACCAGGCGCGGGTCCAGCTCGCGCCACAGCTCCAGCGCGCGGCGCGACATCCGCGCGTGCATCGCGTCGGCGCCGTGGGCGGCACGGATCAGCCGCGACTCGTCCCCGGAGCCCGACCGCACGTGGCCGGGCGCGTACTGCTCGACGTGCTGGACGTCCCAGGAGGACCGGGCGAGACGGTCGGCGAGCGCGGAGCCGAGGACCCCGGCGCCCACCACCACGGCGGAGGGCGGCATGACGCCGCCCACCGTACTACCTCGCGGCTACTTGACCTTGAAGGTCAGGTACTTCGACGTCGTCCTCTTCCACGGCGCCTGGCCCTGGTAGACGACGCGCACGCGCCACGCGCCCTTGTTCTTGAGCTTGGCCTTGAAGGTGAAGGGCTTGTTGGCCGGCTTCAGGCCGCCGACGAGCTTGCGCCACTTGCCCTTCTTGTTGCGGAACTGCCACTCGACGGCGACCTTGCCGCCCAGCGACGGGACCGCCGCGCCCTTCAGCGCCTTGACGGCCGCGGCGCGCGAGATCGAGCCCGAGACCGCGCACTGACGCTTCTTGGTGCACTTGACCTTCTTGGTCTTCAACTTGATCGTCGGCTGCAGCGTCGACTTCAGCGACGAGGCCGAGACCTTGACCACCGGGATCTGGACCGTCGACGCGTTGCCGTTCTTGTCCAGCGCGGTGACGACGATCGTGTGCGGGCCGAGGCCGAGCTTGCCGGAGCCCTGCCACGGCGCCAGCCCGACCGGCACGTCGTTGGCCAGGCCGTCGGTGAAGTTGCGGACGTCGCCGTCGGCGTCGTAGGAGAACGTGATCCGGGCGAGGCCGACGCCGGTGTCGGTCGCCGCCGCGCTCAGGTCCAGCTTGTCCACGAACTGCTGGCCCGGCGTCGGCTTGACCACGCGGATCGACGGCGCGTCGAAGTCCCCGCAGGGCCCCGCGCTGCCGCCGCCTGCGGCGGCCACCGCCTTGAAGGCGCCCAGGGCCGGCTTGGCCGAGCCGTCGGTGCGCAGCAGGCCGTAGTGGTTGAGCTCGTCCACCGGGTGGTCGGTCGTGTCGCGCATCGTGAACCAGTCGGCCAGGCCCAGGTAGGGGTCGTTGGCCAGGCAGGCGTAGGCCTTGGTCAGGTACGCCGCCTGCGCCGCCTCGCTGACGCCCGACGGCTTCTGGCCGGCCCACTGGCCGCGCGTGCAGGAGTTGAGGCTTCCGCCGGTCGACGACCAGCCCAGCTCGGTCATCCAGATCGGCTTGTTGCCGTCGCCGTGGGCGACCATCGTGTCGTGCACGGTGCGGTAGCCGAGGAACGTGTAGCGCGCCAGCGCCCCGTTCTCGCGGTAGAACTCGTCCGGCCCGCGGTCCAGGCACGCCGTGTCGGTGTGGACGGCGACGACGTCGAAGTTGCCGGCCGCGCCCGCCGCGTAGAGGCTGTTGAGCCACTGGTAGTCGTTGCCGGTCATCGGGCCGGCGATCACCGTGGCCGACGGGTCGCCCTGCTTGATGCTCGCGTAGGCCGCCTGGAGCATCTGCGTGTACTTGATCGGGTCCGGCGCCGGGTGCCAGAACTCGTTCTCGTCGGGCTCGTTCCAGACCTCGTAGCCCGCGACCGCGCCGACGGCCTTGTTGTGGGCGGCGAAGCGCTTGAGGAAGTTGCCCAGGTCCCAGGGGTTGGCCGGCGGGACGGCCGGGTCGGTCGAGCCGTTGGCCCACGTCGGGGCCTCGGTGACGACGAAGAGCGGCTGCGCGCCGGCGGCGTTGATCTGCCGGATCGCGTCGTCGTAGGTCTTGGTGAGGTTGGCGAGGCTGAACTCGTTGGAGGGGTACTCGCCCGCCCGGTTGGGCTCGAAGTCCTTCCACACCGCGAAGATCCGGACGGTCTTGGCGCCGGTGGCCAGCGCCTCGCTGATGCGGTCGGGCGTCGGCGCGCCGGCGATGTTGACGCCCGGCTGGGCCGCGTCGGCAGCGGCGGGCAGGGCCAGCGCGAGCAGCGCGCCGACGAGCGGGAGGAAGATCTTGTGGAGTCTCATCTCGGGGGGGAGGAGCGGCCGGGCCTGGGCATGGCGAAGCATGCCGATCTCCCCTCTGGGATCGGTGCGCGACGGGCGTTCTTGAACCCCAGGCGTCTCACCTCGGACGCTTTTGGCCGCGCGGTCGGGTACAACGCCCGGGATGTCCGTCCCCGACCACGAGGGGCTGGCGGCGATCGTCGTCGTCGACCCCGATCCCGGCCTGCCGATCCGCTGGGTCAGCCCCGGCTTCGAGCTGCTCACCGGCTACGGCGCGTCCGAGGTGCTGGGACGCAACGCCAAGCTGCTGCAGGGCCCGCACACCGACCCGCGCGCGACGAGCGTCCTGACCGAGGCGATCGCCGCCGGACGCGACGCGTACGTGACGCTGCTGAACTACCGCGCCGACGGCACGCCGTTCTGGAACGAGGTGGCGATCGCGCCGCAGCGCGACGACGGCGGGCGGATCGTGCGCTGGCTGGGCACGCAGCGCGACGTGACCGACCGGATGCGCGCCGGCGCGCGGCTGCACGAGCTGGCCTACTACGACGCCCTGACCGGCCTGGCCAACCGCAGCGCCCTGCACGACGAGCTGCGCTCCGCGATGCACCGCGCGCGCGTGCAGGAGTGCGAGCTGGCGCTGCTGCAGATCGACCTCGACGAGTTCCACACCGTCAACGACCGCTGGGGCCATCCGGCGGGCGACGCGCTGCTGCGGGTGGCGGCCGACCGGCTGAAGTCGGTCATCCGCCCGCAGGACCTGCTGGCGCGCCTGGGCGACGACGAGTTCGCGTTGTTGTTGAAGGACCTGCCCGCGGGCGAGGGCGAGCGCGTGGCGCGCGAGCTGGGCGCCCGGATCCTCGCCGTCGTGCGCGACGAGCCGCACGTCGTCGGCGACCTGCGGCTGGAGGCGCGCGTGTCGATCGGCGTCGGGATCTACCGCCAGGGCACGACGATGACCTCGGCCGACCTGCTGCACGACGCCGACGCCGCGACGCGCTCGGCCAAGGCGGCCGGCCGCGACACGCTCCGCGTGCACCGCACGCCCAGCGGCGAGGCCGTGCTGGTCCCCGACGACGCGTTCGATCCCGCGAGCGCCGGGCGCGAGCTGGCGCGGGTGCTTCAGGACGGCGCGATCACCGCGGTCTTCCAGCCGATCGTGGAGCTGGCCGGCGGCGAGGTCGTCGGTTACGAGGCGCTGGCACGCGGGCCGGAGGGCTCGGCGCTGCACCGGCCCGACCGGCTGTTCGCGGCCGCCGCGGCGGCGGGCCGGACCGTCGAGGCCGACTGGGCGTGCCGGATCGCGGCCGTGCGCGCGGCGCTGGACGCGGGCCTGGGGCGCGGCGCGTCGTTGTTCCTCAACTCGGAGCCCGCGGCGATCGACGCGCCGTGCCCGCCCGAGCACGCGGAGCTGTGGGCGCGCGCCGTCGCCGAGCTGTCGCTGGTCGTCGAGGTCACCGAGCGCGCGATCACGCGGCGGCCGGCCGAGCTGACGCGGGTGCTCAACGACCAGCGCGCGGCCGGGCACGTGATCGCGCTGGACGACCTCGGCGCCGACGTGCGGTCGCTGGCGCTGCTGCCGCTGATCGCCCCCGACGTCATCAAGCTCGACCTGCGCCTGGTGCAGGACCGGCCGTCGACCGACCAGGCCGCGATCGTCTCGGCCGTGGCGGCCGAGCGCGAGCGGACCGGCGCGCAGGTGCTCGCCGAGGGGATCGAGACCGAGGAGCACGCGGCGATCGCCCGGACGCTCGGCGCGACGCTCGGGCAGGGCTGGCGCTACGGGCGGCCCGAGCCGCTGAGCCCGCCGCTGCCGGCGTCGCGCGTGCGACGCAGCGTCGCGGCGGCGCCGGCGCCGGAGGGCGAGACCCCGTTCGCGGTCGTCGCGGGCGTGCGCGAGACCGGCGAGGCGACCAAGCGCCTGCTGTTGCCGATGAGCCATCACCTCGAGCACCGCGCGGGGCGGATCGGCGAGGGCGCGGTGATCCTCGCGGCCTTCCAGGAGGCGCGGCATTTCACGCCCGCGACCGCCCGCCGCTACGAGGCGCTGGCCCGCCGCGCGTCGCTGGTCGCGGCGTTCGGCGTCGGCCTGCCCGAGGAGCCGGTGCACGGCGTCCGCGGCGCCGAGCTGGATCCGGACGACGCGCTGGCGGGCGAGTGGTCGGTGATCGTGCTCGGCCCGCACTTCGCGGGCGCGCTGGTCGGCCGCGACCTCGGCGACCGCGACGGCCCCGACGGCGACCGCCGCTTCGCGTTCGCGACCGTCTACGACCGCGCGCTGGTCATCGCGGCGGCCCGGACGCTCGTGGCGCGGATCGCGCCGGCCTAGAGCGGGTCGGCCCACGCGGGCGGGCCGGTGCGCGTCCAGCGCGGCGAGGTCGTCGGCGGCGGCGTGAGCGCGGCGCGCGCGACCAGCAGCGAGGGCTCCGGGTCGGCGAGGTGCTCGGCGAGCGCGGTGGCGAAGTCGTCGCTCAGGCCGTCGACGGCGGTCGCGCGGATCCCGAACGCGGCGGCGAGCGCCACGAAGTCGGGCGTCGCGAGGTCGACGCCGTAGGTCTCCACGCCGGAGTGGCGCTGGTCGAAGCGCAGCATCCCGTAGCCGCCGTCGTCGACGACCAGCGCGGTCAGCGGCAGGTGCTCCTGCTTGGCGGTCGCCAGCTCGCCGCAGGCGAAGAGGAACCCGCCGTCGCCCGAGACGCTGAGCGTCGGGCCCGCGGTCGCGGCGCCCAGCGCGGCCGGGAACGCGTAGCCCAGCGTCCCCCACCCCATCGGGTACTGGAAGCGCCGCGGGCCCGCCGGCGTGTGCATCGCCGCCAGCCAGTAGCCGGGGATGCACATGTCGCAGACGACCGTGACGTCGTCGCCGACGACCCGCGCGAAGGCCTCCAGGAACACCATCTCGTTCGGGTGGTCGCCACGCACCGACCCGCGCGCCCGGCGGCGGACCGTCGTCAGGTCGGCCCACACCGGCGCGTCGACCGGCGGCAGCCCGAGGGCCAGCGCGTGCGCGCCCGCCGCCGCGTCGCCCTCCACGACGACGTCGGCGACGTAGTTCTTGGTGGCGTCGACCGGATCGACGTTCAGGGCAATCACCTTGGGTGGCCGGGGCAGCCGCCAGTTCATGGTGTTCATGCCGTCGAGGTCGGAGCCGATCGCGATCAGCACGTCGCACGTGTCCCACAGCTCGCCGACCGCCGGCAGGTGCGGCGGCAGGTTGACCGCGCGCGGGTCCTCGCGGCCGAGCAGGCCCTTGGCCGTATAGGTCGTCAGCACCGGCGCGCCGAGGCGCCGCGCCAGCTCGGCCACCTCCGGCCCCGCGTCGACCGCGCCGCCGCCCGCCCAGACCAGCGGCTTCCAGCAGGACGCCAGCAGCTCCAGCGCCTGGTCGGCGCCGGACGGCGCCTCCTCGACGACGTCGACCGCGAACTCGCCGACGTCCCAGCGCGGGCCGGAGGCCGACAGCCGGTCGGTCGGGATCTCCACGAACACCGGCCGCCGCGGCGCCTCGCGCGCGACGGCGACCGCGCGCTCGACCTCGGCCGGGTCGTCGAAGCGGAACGCCTCCTTCACCACCGACGCGAACAGCGCGCGCTGGTCGGCCGCCTCGTGCAGCGCGCCGCCGACGATCCCACGCCGCTTCAGCGCCGTCGGGATGTCGGTGGCGATGACGACGATCGGCGACCGCGACGCCCACGCCTCCCCCACCGCGCCGAGCGTGTTCGCCGCGCCCGGGCCGGTCGTCACCAGCGCGACGCCGACCCTGCCGGTCGCCCGCGCGTAGCCGTCGGCCGCGTAGGCGGCGGCCTGCTCGTGCCGCACGCCGACCAGCCGGATCGACGAGCGCCGCAGCGCCTCCCACGCCGGCAGGTTGTGGACGCCCGGCAGCCCGAAGACGACCTCGACCCCGGCGCGCTCCAGCCCGGCCACCAGCGCGTCGGCACCCGTCGCCATCGTCGGTCCGGCCCTCAGTACCCGGCCGACGAGGACACGACGTTGACCAGCCGCTCGCCGCGCGCGAACCGGGCGAGCTGCTCGGCGACCAGGCGCCACGCGGCGCGGTCGCTGCCGGGCGTGTCGCCGGCGACGTGCGGGCTGAGCATCAGGCCCGGAGCCTCCCACAACGGGTGCTCGGGCGGCAGCGGCTCGGGATCGACGACGTCGAGGACCGCGCGCAGGCGGCCGCGGCGCAGCTCCTCGATCAAGGCGTAGGTGTCGGTCGTCGGGCCGCGCCCGAGGTTGACGTACAGCGCGTCGTCGGGCAAGGACGACAAGAACTTGGCGTCGACCACGCGCTTGGTCTCCGGCGTCAGCGGCAGCAGGTTGACCAGCGCGTCGCACCAGGCCAGGACCTCGCCGGCGTCCTCCAGCGCGACCACGCCCTCGTCCGGCCGCGCGCGCCGCGCGATCCCGCGCACCGGCGTGCCGAACGGCGCCAGCAGCCGCTCCAGCTCGCGCCCCGACGCGCCGTGGCCGAGCACCGCGACCTTGAGGTCGCTCAGGTCGTGGATGTCGAGCCGCTTCCAGCGCCGCGCGGCCTGCGCCTCGGCGAACGGGCGCACCCGCTTGAGGTCGGCCAGCAGCGCGGCGACGATCCACTCGGCCATCGCGCGGTCGCGCGCGCCGCGGGCGTTGCAGAGCGTCACGCCCTCCGGGACGCGGTCGATCATCCACTCCGCGCCCGCCGACAGCAGCTGGACGACCTCCAGCGCGGGTAGGGCCTCCAGGTCGATCTCGACCCCGTAGGCCGGGACCGCGAAGCGCACGTCCTCGCGCGGCGCGTCGACGAGCTCCACGTTCTCGGGCAGCGACGCGGCGAGCCGGTCGCGGCCGTCGCTGCCCGACGCCACGCCGAGCCGGTCGCGGCCGGCGGGCTGCGGGACGTAGGCGACGACGCGGTCGCTCATGCGGCGGGCAGCACCCGGGGCTGGGCGTCGCGCAGGCGGTCGAGCAGGTCGGCGACCTCCTCGTCGCCGGGCGCCAGGCGCAGCGCGCGCTCGGCGGCGGCGACCGCGTCGCTGATCCGGTCGGTGCGCGCCAGCGCGTGGGCGTGGCGCGACCAGGCCTGCGCGCTCTCGCCGTCCAGCAGCGTCGCCTGCTCGGTGGCGGTGACCTCGCCGCCGAGGTCGCCGCCCAGGTGATGGGCCAACGCCAGGTCGAGCAGGCCCTCGACGGTCGGGCCGAGCGTCCGGGCGCGCTCCAGCGCCTCCAGCGCGCCGGCGCGGTCCATGAGGCGCAGGCGCAGGCGGCCGACGCGCTCCCAGGCGCTCGCGTCGCCGGGGCCGAGCCGCGCGGCGCGCACCGCCGCGGCCTCCGCCAGGTCGATCGCGCGCATGTCCTCGTAGATGCGCGCCGCGTAGCGCTGCGCGGTCGGGCGCGTCGGGTCGGCGCGGATCCAGTCGCGGACGCTGCGCCCCGCGGCGGCGAGCTGGCCCGCCTGCCAGAACGCGAGCGTCAGCATCCGCAGCACGGCGATGTTGCCCGGCTCGGCGTCGCGCGCGTAGATCAGCCGCTGCGCCGCGAGCTGGTAGTCGCCCTCGGCCATCGCGTGCTGGGCGGCGGTCATGAACCGCTGCACGCGCTCGTGGCCGGGGTCGGGCTTGGAGAAGTCCACGAACTGCAGCGAGCCGGCGGGCACCGTCCGGACGCCCGGCTGGAAGCGCACGCGCGCCCACTGCTGGACGTCGTCGTCGGAACCCGTGAAGTAGATGCCGGCGACCTCGCCGACGCCCCACTCGGGGTAGGAGAGGCAGCGCGCGTAGCGGTGGACGACCGAGTGGTCGGGGACGCGCGCGCCGAACGGGTCGTTCTGGCGGACGTCGGCCTCGTGGGCGCGGCGCGCCTGCTCCTCCTCGTAGGCGCGGCGGCCGGCCTCGGCGCGGGCGGCGCGCGCGGCGGCGGCGCTGACCTTGACGGCGTTGCGGCTGACGCGGCCGTTGCGCGAGCCCTCGGCGAGGGACTCCAGCTGGTCGGCGGCCTCGTTGATGGCCTTCAGGTGGCGCTCGTGCTCGATCTGCTTGCCGGGCGGCGCGAGGTCCGGGTGCCAGATCTTGGCCTGCTTGCGCCGCGCGAGCTGGACGTCGCGCTTCTCGAACGGGGGCTCGAGCTCCAGCAGGAGCAGCGCCTGTTCGATGTCGAGGACCTGCGGCACGACCTTCGAGGGTATCGGCCCATTGCGTAGGGTCCTAGGCGATTTGCGTCTGTCCGACTACACCACCTTGCGTCTCGGCGGCCCCGCGGGACGGCTCGTCGAGGCGACCGACGACGACGCGCTGATCGCCGCCGTGCGCGACGAGGACGCGCTCGTCCTGGCGGGCGGGTCGAACGTCGTGATCGGCGACGACGGCGTGCCGGGGACGGTCGCGCTCGTGCGCACGCGCGGCGTGGAGCGCGACGGCGCGGTCCTGCACGTCGCGGCCGGCGAGGTCTGGGACGACCTCGTCGCGCTGGCCGTGCGGGAGGGGCTGAGCGGCGTCGAGTGCCTCAGCGGGATCCCGGGCAGCGTGGGCGCGACGCCGATCCAGAACGTCGGCGCCTACGGCCAGGAGGTCAGCGACACCATCGTCTCGGTCCGGGCCTGGGACCGGGCGCGCGACGCGATCGTCGACCTGACGCCCGAGCGGTGCGCGTTCGGCTACCGCGACTCGATGTTCAAGCGGTCGCCGGGGTCCTACGTCGTGCTGCGGGTGTCGTTCGCCTTGCGCGACGACGGGATCTCGCGCCCGATCCGCTACGGCGAGCTGGCCGGCGCGGTCGGCGAGGACCCGTCGCCGGCCGACGTCCGCGACGCGGTCCTCGCGCTGCGCCGGGGCAAGGGCATGGTGTTGGACCCCGACGACCCCGACACGCGCAGCGCGGGCTCGTTCTTCACCAACCCCTTCGTGGCGCCCGACGCGCTGCCCGAGGGGGCGCCGTCGTTTCCGGGGCCCGACGGCCGCGTGAAGACCAGCGCGGCGTGGCTGATCCAGCACGCGGGGTTCGCCAAGGGCTACGGCGACGCGCGCGGGATCGCGATCTCCACCAAGCACGTGCTCGCGCTGACCAACCGCGGCCACGGGACGACCGCGCAGCTCGTGGATCTCGCGCGCGAGATCCAGGCCGGCGTCGAGGCGGCCTACGGCATCCGCCTGGAGCCCGAGCCGGTCTTCGTGCTGACCTGAGGGGCTTGCGTCCTCACGCGAACGCGTGGGTACACACGGCGGGAGTGCCCGACCGCGCCATCATCCCGCTGACCGTCGCCGTGATGGGCGGGTTCTTCTGCGGCCTGGTCGGCTCGGTGCTGATCCTCGACGACGGCCCGATCGCGACGCTCGCGATCGTCGGCGCGATCGCGAGCATCCTGGCGGGCGCGGTCAGCGTCGTGGGCGAGCCCGGCAGCGGCCGCGCGAGCGTCGCGATCCTGCGCGCGTTCTACGCCGCGCTGCTGTTCCTGGCCATCGACCTCGGCCTCGTGGAGTTCCTGCGCAACGGCTCCTTCGGCCTCGCGCTGATCCTCTGGATCGCGGGCGGCCTCGCGGCGGCCATGCTCGTCTCGGCCCGCGTGGAATCGACGACGCAGTGAGCCTCGTACCATGGAGCCTTCATGGCTCCTCAGTACGTCTTCCAGATGCAGCGGCTCACCAAGGCCTACGGGCCCGAGAAGCCGATCCTCAACGAGGTCTCGCTGTCGTTCTACTCGGGCGCCAAGATCGGCGTCCTCGGCTACAACGGCGCGGGCAAGTCCACGCTGTTGAAGATCATGGCCGGGATCGACACCGACTACCGGTCCGGCGAGGCGGCGCTCGCCCCGGGCGCGACGGTCGGCTACCTGGCCCAGGAGCCGCAGCTGGACCCGACCAAGACCGCGCGCGAGAACGTCATCGACGGCGTCGCCGAGATCAAGGCGATGATGGACCGCTTCAACGAGCTGGCGGCCAACTACAGCGACGAGACCGCCGACGAGTTCGCCGAGCTGCAGGCCAAGATCGACGCGGCCGACGGCTGGAACCTCGACACCAACGTCGACTACGCGATGGACGCGCTGCGCTGCCCGCCCGGCGACGCGGACGTCGCGGTCCTCTCCGGCGGCGAGCGGCGCCGCATCGCGCTGGCGCGGCTGCTGCTGAGCGCCCCCGACCTGCTGCTGCTCGACGAGCCCACGAACCACCTCGACGCCGAGTCGGTCTCGTGGCTGGAGCGCTTCCTGGCCGACTACAAGGGCGCCGTCGTCGCCGTGACGCACGATCGCTACTTCCTCGACAACGTCGCCGGCTGGATCCTCGAGCTGGACCGCGGCCGCGGCATCCCCTACGAGGGCAACTACTCCTCCTGGCTGGAGCAGAAGGAGAAGCGCCTGGAGATGCAGGAGCGGCGCGACCTGGCCAAGGAGCGCGTCATCAAGGCCGAGCTGGAGTGGGTCCGCAAGAACCCGAAGGGCCGCCAGACCAAGCAGAAGGCGCGCATCGCCAACTACGAGGCCTTGGTCGCCGAGGAGAAGACGATCAAGCTGGACGACGTCCAGATCCACATCCCGGTGGCGACGCACCTGGGCAACGTGGTCGTCCAGGCCGAGGGCCTGCGCAAGGGCTTCGAGGACAAGCTGCTGATCGACGACCTGAGCTTCGACCTGCCGCCGGGCGGCATCGTCGGCGTCATCGGCCCCAACGGCGCGGGCAAGACCACGTTGTTCAAGATGATCGCCGGGCGCGAGCAGCCGGACGCGGGCACGCTGCGGATCGGCGAGACCGTCCAGATCTCCTACGTCGACCAGTCGCGCGACGCGCTCGACGACGAGAAGACGGTCTGGGAGGAGATCTCCGGCGGGCTGGACCAGATCACGGTCGGCACGCGGGTGATGAACTCCCGCGCCTACACGAGCGGGTTCAACTTCAAGAAGGCCGACCAGCAGAAGAAGGTCAAGATGCTGTCGGGCGGTGAGCGCAACCGCGTGCACCTGGCGAAGCTGCTGCGCACCGGCGGCAACCTGCTGCTGCTGGACGAGCCGACCAACGACCTCGACACCGACACGCTGCGCGCGCTGGAAGAGGCGCTGCTGAACTACGCGGGCTGCGCCGTGGTGATCTCCCACGATCGCTGGTTCCTGGACCGCATCGCCACGCACGTCCTGGCCTTCGAGGGCGACTCCAAGGTCACGTGGTTCGAGGGCAACTTCGAGGCCTACGAGGCCTGGCGGCACGAGACGCTCGGCGACGAGGCCGACCGCCCGCACCGCATCACCTACAAGAAGCTGACGCGCACCTAGCGCTTCGCCTTGCGCCGCGTCGCCGCGCCCTTCTTGGCGGCGGCGCTGCGCTTGGCCTTGGCGGCGTTGCGCTTGCGCGTCGCGGCCGCCTTCTTGGCCGCGGCGCTGCGCTTGCGGCTGGGGCCGAGGATGTCGGTGCGGATCGCCGCGGTCGCGTCCTCGAGCTGGTCGAGCAGGGCCCGGGCCTCCTTGACGCCCTTCTTGCGGCCGCCCCGCGCGCCCGCGATCGTGGTCGCGACGCGCTTGCGGATGCCGTCCGCGTGCAACCGGTCGATCAGATCTTCCTGCTTGCGGTTCCTGGCCATGCGTGAAGGGCTACCCGTGCGGCTACCTTCGATGCATGGCCGCCGACGTCGTCATCACCGAGTACACCGACCCCGCCTGCCCGTGGGCGTTCAGCGCCGAGCCGTTCCGCCGCCGTTTGAGCTGGCTCTACGGCGAGCAGCTCGCCTGGGAGGTCAGGATGGTCGGGCTCTCCGACGGCAACGGAGCCTCGCACTTCACGCCCGAGAAGCTGAGCGAGGCCTACAAGAAGATCTCGCGCGAGCACAAGATGCCGATCGACACGCGCGTGCGCGAGCGGATGGCCGCGTCGGTGCCGGCGTGCCGCGCGGTCGTGGCGGCCCGGCTGAACGCGTCCTACGACCAGACGCGCGCGCTGCTGCGGCGGCTGCGGGTCCGGACGATGTCCGGCGAGCTGCTCGACGCGCCCGAGACGATCGACGGCGCCGCGCGCGACGCCGGGATCGACGTGGAGGCGTTGCACCGCTGGATCGAGGACCCCGCCACCCAGTCCGCCCTGGACGAGGACATGGCCGCCGCCCGCCAGCCGATGCCCGCCGCGCGCGTCCTCGACGCCAAGCTCGCCAACTGGTCCGGCGGCCGCCGCTACACCTGCCCCTCCTACGAGATCGAGCGCCAGGTCGACGGCGTCCGCATCGCGGTCCCCGGCTTCCAGCCCTTCGCCGTCTACGACGTCATCACCGCCAACCTCGTCCCCGGCCTCGAGCGCCGCGAGCCGCCGACCTCCGTCGAGGACGTCCTCGCCTGGACCGGCACGCCCCTGGCCTCCATCGAGGTCGCGACCGTGATGGACATCTCCTTCGAGGACGCCCGCGAGCACCTCGGCCGCGTGGCCGTCGAGCACCCCGTGGGCTTCGACGGCTTCTGGACGCTGCCGTAGGCGTACGCGTAGGCTCGCGCCGTGCCCGGCTCCCCCACCGATGACGTCCGCGCCAAGCGCGAGCAGCTCGTCCTCGACCACTTCCACGACGAGGTCGCCCAGCAGTGGGACGACGTGCTGTCGACGTTCCCGCATCCGCGCTACGAGATCGTGCCGACGCAGACGGTGCACGACGGCGACGCGGCGGTGCGGGGCTACTACGACGAGACCCGGCGGGCGTTCCCCGACCAGCGCCACGAGATGATCGCGCTGCGCCACGCCGACGACGCGGTCGTCACCGAGTTCTACCTGTTGGGCACGCACCGCGGGCCGCTCGGGCCGGTCCCGGCGACCGGCGCGGCGTTCAAGGTCCGGATGACCGCGTACTTCGTCTTCCGCGGCGAGGACGAGTTGGTCTGCGAGCGCATCTACTTCGACCAGCTGTCGTTCCTGCGCCAGCTGCTCTCCGGGATCGACCTCAGGTCGCCCCGCGGCGTCGTGCTGCTGCTGAAGGTCCTGCGCGGGTTCGCCCGGATGTCGCGCGCGCCCAAGGACGTCATCCCGGACGGCGACGCGGACACGGTCGCGGCGCCGGGCGTCCGGCGCGACGGCTAGCCGCTAGCCGCTAGCCGAGCCCGGGGATCCGCTTCAGCGCCGCCGGGATCTCCCGCGCCATGTCGATGACGACGTCGGCACCGTGGAGGTCGGCGGCGCGGAAGGGGCCGGTGGAGATCGCGATGACGTGGCAGCCGTCGGCGCGGGCGCAGGCGATGTCGCGCGGGGTGTCGCCGATGACGACGGTGCCCAGCGCCGGCGCGTCGCCGGAGCGGGCGCGGGCCAGGCCCGGCAGGTCGGTGCGGTCCTCGCTGTCGCTGCCGTAGCCGCCGGTGCCGCGCGGGAAGTACCGGCCGAGCCCGGCGGCGTCGAGCTTGCGGCGCGCGACGCACTCGTAGTTGCCGGTCACCAGCGCGAGCTCGACGTCGTCGCGGGCGGCCAGCAGCTCCAGGACCTCCGGCACGCCGGGCGCGACGCGCTCGGTCAGGTCGGCCGGGCAGCGGCGGTCGTACTCCTCGCAGGTCAGCATCTGCACGTCGCGGGCGCGGGCGTCGATCTGCTCGGCCGAGACGCCGGCGAGCGTCAGGATCGAGCGCGCTATCGCCTGGTCGGTGCGGCCCGCGGCCTCGACCTGGCCCGCCGGCCGCTCGCGCAGGCTGTGGATCTTCGTGATCGCCGCGTACAGCGCCTCGGCGTGCTCGCGCGAGGCCTTGAGCATCAGCGTGCCGTCGATGTCGAACAGGAGGAGCACCGGCCCGAAGTAGACCACGTCGGCCCGCTCCACGCCCGCCCCGGCGCCCATGCTCAGGATGTCCTTTTAAAAAAGGGACCGCCAAGCGTTGTTGGCGGCGGCGATTTCTGCGAGGGTAGCCCCACGGATGGAGACCGGGATGGGAAGGGTCAGGGAACGGCCGCCATGGCGCGTTCGCCGGGGCAGCGCGCTCGGCACCGGCGGCGACGACGCCGAGGCGTTCCGCGACTTCTACGTCGCCAACGTGCAGCGCGTCGTGGTGTTCTTCACGCGCCGGACGCTCAACGCCGAGGTCGCCCTGGACCTCACCGGCGAGACCTTCGCGCTCGCGCTCCAGCGCCGGCGCCAGTTCCGCGGGCGCACCGACGCCGAGGCCGAGGCGTGGCTGTTCGCCATCGCCCGCACCCAGCTCGCGCACTTCTGGCGCCGCGGCGTCGCCGAGCGCAAGGCGCTGCAGCAGGTCGGGCTCGATCCGCCGTCGGTCGGGCAGTCCGAGCTGGAGCGGATCGAGGAGCTGGCGGGTCTGCCCGAGCTGCGCCGCCGCGTGCAGGGCGCGATCGCGGGCCTGCACCCGCAGCAGGCCTACGTCGTCCTGCAGCGGATCGTCGCCGAGCGCGAGTACGACGACCTCGCCCGCGAGCTGGGCGTCAGCCAGGACGTCGTGCGCGCCCGCGTCTCGCGCGGCCTGCGCGCGCTGGCCGCCACTCGCGGCCTGTCGGCGACCGCGCGGGCCTAGCCGGCCGCGACGCGGCCGCTCAGCGCGCGAACGACGTGTCGGCCGTCAGGCCGCGCGCGAACGCCGCGATCAGCTGCGCCGTGCGCCGCACGTCGTCGAGCTGGACCAGCTCGACCGGCGAGTGCATGTAGCGCAGCGGGATCGACACCAGGCCGGTCGGGATGCCGTTGCGCGAGATGTGGATCGCGTCGGCGTCGGTGCCCGTGAAGCGCGCGCTGGCCGACATGGTGTGGTCGATCCCCTCGGCCTCGGCGGCGGCCAGCAGCCGCTCGCTGACCACCGGGTGGATCGTCGACCCGCGCTCGATCACCGGGCCGGAGCCCATCGGGTGCGAGCCGTTCTCCTTCTCGTCGATGCCCGGCGCGTCGGTCGCGTGCGTGACGTCGACGGCGATCGCGACGTCCGGCCGCACGTTGTGCGCGAACGTCCGCGCGCCCGCGAACGTGATCTCCTCCTGGACGGCCGCGACCGCGATGACGTCGCCGGGCGCGCCGCCCGCCTCGGCCACCAGGCGCGCGGCCTCGTAGGCCACGAAGCAGCCGAGCCGGTTGTCCATCGCGCGCGCGACCACGCGGTCGTTGGGCAGCTCCACCGGGTCGCCCGCGATCACCGCGACGTCGCCGATGCGCACCAGGCCGCGGGCCTCGTCGCCGTCCTTGGCGCCGATGTCGATGTGCAGGTCCTTCAGCTCGGCGGCGCGCTTGCGCTCGTCCTCCTTGAGCAGGTGGATCGGCTTCTTGCCGACCACGCCCGGGATGACGCCGTCCTTGGTGGTGATCTCGACGCGCTGGCCGACCAGGATCACCGGATCCCAGCCGCCGACGCCGATGAAGCTCAGGTAGCCCTTGTCGTCGACGTGCGTGACGATCAGGCCGATCTCGTCGATGTGGCCGACGATCGCGACGCTCGGGCCGTCGCCCGTGCCTTTCACGCGCGCCGTGACGGTGCCCATGACGTCGGTCTCGACCTCGGCGAACGGCGCGCAGGCCTCGGCGAACGCGCGCGCGGGCGCGGCCTCGTAGCCGGACGGGCCGGTCGCGGTGAGCAGGGAGCGCAGGACGTCGGGCAGAGGCACGGCGACGGAGGCTACCGCGCGCTCGGACACCCAAGCTCACTCGGCTGGGGGATGCGGTCGCGGCCGGACGCTCCGACTACCCCGGTGGTGATGGGCAAGCAGGCTGGACGCAGCACCCGCCGCACGGGTGCGGCGACGGTCGCTCGCGCCCTCGGCGCCGCGGGCGCCGCGCTCGTCGCCCTCGGCCTGCTCACCGCGCTCGCCCAGGCCCACGGCCGGGTCGACGACGTCCGCCACGTCGCGGTCTTCGCGATCGCCGCCGCGACCGTGGCCGCGCGCGCCGTCGACCGTCCGTCCGGTCGCGCGATCTGGGCCTTCTTCGCGCTCGGCTGCGCGGTCAACACGGTCGCCGAGGCCGTCTCGGTGTCCGCCGCCGGCAGCGGCACCGAAGGCGCGGCCGGCGCCCTCTACGCGCTGGCCTACCTCGCCACCTGCGTCGCGCTCTTCCTCTTCCTGCGCCGCCGCGTCGGCGACACGCTGCTCACGTTCTCCTTCGACGCGCTCGGCATCGCGGTCTACCTCAGCGTCAGCGCGATCGGCTCGGCCGTCCTCGTGCGCCCGATGACCGAGCACGCGGGCCTGACCGAGCTGGACGCCGCGACGACGCTGGTCTTCACCGCCGCCGACGTCGCGATCGCCTCGATCATCTGGGCCGTCGCCTCGTTCACCGGGCGCGCCCGCGGGCGCCAGGACCGGCTGCTGGCCGCCGCGCTGCTGGTGATGTTCTGCGGCGACTTCGCCGACGTGCTCGGCCGCGCGGGCTGGCTGACCGGGACCGAGCCCTGGTCGCGCCTGGGCTGGGAGTGCTCGATGCTGCTGGTCGCCGCCGCCGCGTGGGCGCGGCCCGCGACCGCCGGGTCGCTGCGCGTCGGCGGGTGGTGGGAGACCGTGCCGACGCTGTCGTGGATCGTGTCGGGCACCGGCGTCCTGGTCGCCGCCACGATCGTCGACCTGCCCACCGCCAGCGTCGTGCTGGCCGTCGCCGCGCTGGCGCTCGGCGCGCTGCGCAGCGCCCGCATCGCCCGCGAGGTCCGGCGCCTGGTGATCGTCCGGGCCGAGTCGCTGGTCGACGAGGCCACCGGCGCCGCCAACCAGCGCGCGCTGTTCGGGGAGCTGACGCTGCTGACCCGCGAGGGCGGCAGCGACGGCCGCCATGCCGCGCTGCTGATCGGCCACCTCGAGGGCTTCGACGAGCTGACCGACACGCTCGGCCACGAGGTCGCGGGCGACGTCCTGCGCCGCGTCACCGCCCGCCTGATCGACGCCGCGCCCGGGACGCTGGCGCGCATGGACAACGGCGAGTTCGCCACGATCGCCGAGGACATGGGCCCCGAGGCGCTCGCCGCGCTGCTGTCGGCCGCGCTGGCCGCGCCGGTGGAGTCCGACGGCCTGGCGGTCTCCGTTCGCCCCGTCTTCGGGTACGCCCGCTTCCCGGAGGACGCGCGCTCGCCCACCGGCCTGGCGCGGCGCGCCGACATGGCCCGCCGCGACGCGCGCGACCGGGGCCTCGGCGTCGCCGCCTACGACCCCGCGCGCGACACGCACTCGCGCGACCGCCTGACGCTCGCCGCCGACCTGCGCCGCGCGCTGCGCAGCCCGACCGCGCCGGACGGCAGCGGGCTCTGGCTGGCGCTGCAGCCGCAGGTCGACCCCCGGACCGACGCGCTGCGGGGCGTCGAGGCGCTGATCCGCTGGCGCCACCCGACGCGCGCCACGGTCTCCCCCGCCGAGCTGCTGCCGGTCGCCGAGCGCGACGGCCTGATGTCCGAGCTGACCGACTGGGTGCTGGACCACGCCCTGGCTGCGGTCGCCGCGCTGCGCGCCGAGGTCGACGACCTGCACGTCGCGGTCAACGTCTCGGCCGTCACGCTCGTCGACGCCGGCCTGCCCGAGCGGATCGAGGCCGCGCTGGTCCGCCACCGGATCCCGCCCGAGGCGCTGGTGATCGAGGTCACCGAGGACGCCGTGATGCGCGACCACCGCCACTGCCGCGACGTGCTCGGCCGGATCGCCGCGCTCGGCGTCGAGATCGCGATCGACGACTTCGGCACCGGCCACTCGTCGATGGCCCAGCTGCGCCACATGCCCGCCGACGAGCTGAAGATCGACCAGCGCTTCGTCCGCGGCATGACCGCCGACCCGGTCGACGAGGAGATGGTCCGGATGATGATCGCGCTCGGCCGCAAGATGGGCCTGCGCGTCGTCGCCGAGGGCGCCGAGACGCCGCTGGAGCGCGAGCTGCTGGCCGCGATGGGCTGCGATCTGGTCCAGGGCTACGTCGTCGGGCGCCCGATGAGCGCCGACCAACTGGGCGGCTGGCTGGACGCCCGTCGGCCGATGCGGCGCGAAGCCGCCTGATCCGGCGAAACGTCCGGCCGCTGACAGCGTTCCTATCCGGGGGGAGCCCGTATCGACACGGCGCCGTTCGCCGGTCAGCATGCTGAACCCAGCCGCACCATGATCCGCGTCCTCGTCGTCGACGACCATCCCGTTCTGCGAGCCGGGCTCGAGGCCGTCCTACGCGCCGAGCCGGGCTTCCGCTGCGTGGGCGGCGCCGGGGACGCCGCGGCGACATGGTGCCTGTGGAAGCGCCACCGGCCCGACGTCGTCGTGCTCGACCACCGCCTCGGCGAGGAGGACGGCGTCGAGCTGTGCCGCGCGCTGCGCGCCGAGCCCGAGCCGCCGTCGGTGCTGCTCTACACGGCCGACCCCTCGGCGCGGTTGGAGGCCGCGGCGACGGCGGCGGGCGCGGCGGGGATCGTCGACAAGCAGGTCGACGTCGGCGTGCTGTTCGACGCGATCCGGCTGGCCGGCCGCCGCCCGGGAGGGTCCGGGTCCCCCGAGGCGGCGGTGGCCTGACGCGCGGCTACTCGGCGGCGGCGAGCTGGCGCAGCACGTAGCGCAGGATCCCGCCGTGGCGGAAGTAGTCCGCCTCCTTGGGCGTGTCGATCCGCACGCGGGCGGTGAACTCCTTGTCGTCCGCCTTGACCTGGACCTCGCGCGGTAGCTCGCCGTTGTTGAGCGGCTCGGCCAGGCCGGTGATCGTGAACTCCTCCTCGCCGGTGAGGCCCAGCGACTCGGCGGTCTCGCCCTCGGGGAACTGCAGCGGCAGCACGCCCATGCCCACCAGGTTGGAGCGGTGGATGCGCTCGAAGGACACCGCGATCACGGCGCGGACGCCGAGCAGGTTGGTGCCCTTGGCCGCCCAGTCGCGCGAGGAGCCCGAGCCGTACTCGGCGCCGCCGAGGACGACCAGCGGGACCCCGTCCTCGATGTACCGCTCGGACGCCTCGAAGATCGAGGTCTCCTCGCCGTCCGGCAGGTGGCGCGTCACGCCGCCCTCCGTCCCGGGCGCCAGCTGGTTGCGCAGGCGGATGTTCGCGAACGTGCCGCGGATCATCACCTCGTGGTTGCCGCGCCGCGACCCGTAGGAGTTGAAGTCCTTGACCTCGACGCCCTTCTCCTGCAGGTACCGGCCCGCCGGAGCGTCCTTCTTGATCGCGCCCGCGGGCGAGATGTGGTCGGTCGTGACCGAGTCCCCCAACTTGGCGAGCACGCGCGCGTTCTCGATGTCGGTGACCGGCGACGGCTCGGGCTCCATCCCGTCGAAGTACGGGGCCTTGGCGATGTAGGTCGACTCGCCGTCCCAGGCGAAGCGGTCGCCGGTCGGGACGTCGAGGCCGCGCCAGTTCGCGTCGCCCTCGAAGACCTCGCCGTAAGAGGCGCGGAACATGTCGGACTGCACGGCCTCCTCGACCGTCTGGGCGACCTCCTTCGACGACGGCCAGATGTCCTTCAGGAAGACCTCGTTGCCCTCGGCGTCCAGGCCCAGCGGCTCGGTGTGCAGGTCGATGTCCATCGTCCCGGCGATCGCGTAGGCCACGACCAGCGGCGGCGACGCCAGGTAGTTCATCTTGACGTCGGGGTTGATGCGGCCCTCGAAGTTGCGGTTGCCCGACAGCACCGAGCAGACCGCCAGGTCGCCGTCGTTGACGGCCTTGGAGATCTCCTCCGGCAGCGGGCCGGAGTTGCCGATGCACGTCGTGCAGCCGTAGCCCACCAGGTTGAACCCGAGCGCCTCGAGGTCCTCGGTGAGGCCGGCGCGCTCGTAGTACTCGGTGACGACCTTCGAGCCCGGGGCCAGCGACGTCTTGACCCACGGCGCGCGCTGCAGGCCCTTGGCCACCGCGTTGCGGGCCAGCAGGCCGGCGGCGAGCATGACCGACGGGTTGGAGGTGTTGGTGCACGAGGTGATCGCGGCGATCACGACGTGGCCGTGGTCGAGGTCGAACTCCTCGCCGTCCATCGTCGTGTGGACCGCGGAGGCGCTGCGCTCGGCGATCACCGCGCCGGCGGCGACGGCGGGCGCCGACACCGGCTCGTGCGGGTCGGGCCGCGAGCCGGGCGCGCTGTCGGCGGCCGGGTCGGAGGCCGGGAACGTCTCGGCGATCGCCTCGTCGTGGCCGTGGGCGACCTCCTCGGCGCCGTCGCCGAGCAGCTCGCCCAGCGCGGACCGGAAGCCCTCCTTGGCGCCGTCCAGCGGGATGCGGTCCTGCGGGCGCTTCGGGCCGGCCAGCGACGGCTCGACCGTCGACAGGTCCAGCTCGACGACGTCGGTGAACGTCGGCTCCTCGGCGTGCTCGTCGTGCCAGAGGCCCTGCGCCTTGGCGTAGGCCTCGACGAGGTCGACCTGCTCCTTCGGGCGACCGGAGAACAGCATGTAGCGCAGCGTCTCGGCGTCGATCGGGAAGATCGCGCAGGTCGAGCCGAACTCCGGCGACATGTTGCCGATCGTCGCGCGGTCGGCCAGCGGCAGCGCGGTGACGCCCGGGCCGAAGAACTCCACGAACTTGCCGACGACGCCCTTCTTGCGCAGGATCTCGGTGACCGTCAGCACGAGGTCGGTCGCGGTCGCGCCCTCGGGCAGCGAGCCGTGCAGCTTGAAGCCGATGACCTGCGGGATCAGCATCGACATCGGCTGGCCGAGCATCGCGGCCTCGGCCTCGATGCCGCCGACGCCCCAGCCCAGCACGCCGAGGCCGTTGATCATCGTCGTGTGCGAGTCGGTCCCGACCAAGGTGTCCGGGTAGGCCTGGTCGGTCGCGTCGTTGACGAAGACCGTGCGCGCCAGGTACTCCAGGTTGACCTGGTGGACGATGCCGGTGTCCGGCGGGACGACCTTGAAGGTCTCGAACGCGTCCTGGCCCCACTTCAGGAACTCGTAGCGCTCGCGGTTGCGCTCGAACTCGCGCTCGGCGTTGAACGCGAACGCGGTGCGCGTGCCGAACTCGTCGACCTGCACCGAGTGGTCGATGACCAGCTCGGCCGGGACCAGCGGCTCGATCTTGGCCGGGTCGCCGCCGAGGTCGGCCATCGCGTCGCGCATCGCGGCGAGGTCGACGACGGCCGGCACGCCGGTGAAGTCCTGCATGACGACGCGCGCCGGCGTGAAGGCGATCTCCTTGCTCGGCTCGGCCTTGGCGTCCCAGGTCGCGAGCGCCTCGACGTCGGCGGCGGTCACCGCGCCGTTGCCCTCGGTGCGCAGCAGGTTCTCCAGCAGGATCTTGAGGCTGAACGGCAGCCGGGCGACGTCGAACTTCGACTGCAGCGCGTCGAGGCGGAAGATCTCCAGCTCGCGGTCGCCGACCTTCAGCGTGCCGCGGGCGTCGAAGGAGTTGGGGTGTTCGGACATGTTGGGGTCCTTTGGTTCTTAGCGGTCGTCGGGGAGCATCGCGAACGGCTCCCCGTCGGGGGTGAGGACGGAGCGGAAGTGCGGGTCGAAGGTCGCGATGCGGTTCGTGCGCAGACGGCCCGACAACGCGACCAGCGAGGCGTCGGTCAGGCCGAGGAACGGGCGGCGGCGGGCGATCGCCAGCGTCTCGGTCAGGGCGTCGGCCCACCAACGCACGCCGTACACGCCGGCGTCGAAGTCCTCCCACAGCGCGTGCTGGGCGGCCTCGCCGGCGTACTTGGGCACCATGTGATCGAGCTCGGCCAACGTGAGCGGGGAGGTGACGAGCTCCTCGTCCACCTCGTTGATCCACTCGACCGCCCGCGCGTGGTTGTCCTCGGGGTCGAGGACGACCGCGAGGATGAACGATGTGTCGACGACGACCGTCACGACTCGCCGAAGCCGGTCTCCGCGAGGTACTTGTCCACGTTGGACGAGACGTCGGTCGGGCCGACGTTGGCGAAGCCAACGGCCTTCGGCTTCGGGCGCTTGGGTCGCTGAACGGCGCCCGACAGGGTCCGGCGGATGTACTCCGCCTTGGTGATCCCCTCTTCCGCCGCCCGGCGAGCCAGGCCGTGGTCGAGCTCCTCGTCGAGGTAGATGGAGGTCTTCTTCAGCATGGCCTCACGTAGGGTAGCACCCTACGTACCACCCATGCCACCCGCGATGTCAGACGGTCTTCAGCAGCTGCTCGTTGATCGCCTGCGCGAGCTGCTGCTCGCTCGGCACGCCCTCGGAGACCAGCGCGAGGTCGTTGACGTCGGGGCCGATCATGACCGTCGGCGTCGAGTTGACCGCGTAGCGGGACTGCAGCGAGTGCTCGGCCGCCAGCGCGTCGAGCACCCGCGGGGAGCTGCGGTCCTTCATGGCCTGACCGAGGTTCAGGCCGTGGACGCCGCCCAGCACGCCGCGCAGGAACCGGTCGGTGACGTAGCCCGAGTTCTCCTGGCCCTGGACGTCGTAGAAGCGCATCGACGCGTCCCACATGCGGTTCTGCAGCGAGGCGGCCATGACCGCCTTGGCCGCGGTCGTCGAGTCCTCGCCGAGCACGCTGATCAGCCGCAGCTCCATCCGCACCTTGCCGGTGCGCACGTAGCGCTGGACGATGTTCGGCCACGACGTCGCCGCGAACTCCTTGCAGAACGGGCACTGCAGGTCGGCGAACTCGACGAGCACCAGCGGCGCCTTGGGATCGCCCAGCGACAGGCCGTCCTGCGGGATGCCGCGCAGGATCCGCGTGACGTCGCGCCCCCGCGCCTTGGCCGACGCCTTCGGCTTGGTGGCCGTGCTCGCGTCGTGAGTGGACACCGCGGCCGCGATCACGACGATCAGCAGCGCGGCGCCGAGCAGGCCGAGCACGAGGGGCAGGCGACGGAGCATCAGGCCGTCACGATGCCATGCCCGCGACGCCCGCGCCCGTCACTCTGCCGATGTGGCAGCGACGGGCGCGGGCGACGCGCTCTCGAAGCGGACGACGCGCCAGGTGCACACGATCGCCAGGAGGGTCATGAGCACCGCGCTGGCCACGCACCACTGGCAGATCGCGTCGATGGTGAACAGCTCGCGGTAGGTCAGGTACATCGAGAACCCGAAGCCGACGAGCGCGGTGAACGCCGCGACCATCCGGGCGGCCTCGCCCTGGCGCACCAGCAGCGACGCGAAGATGATGATGTAGCCGAGCAGGCCGAGCAGCGCGACCGGGACGCCGGCCAGCTTGGCGTACTCCGACTTCTGCACCGTCTCGCAGCCGTGCGCGATGTTGCACACCGGCTTGATGTGGGCGTAGTGGACGTAGACCAGGTAGCCGGCCACGCCGATGCCCAGCACCGCCAGCACGAGGGCGGCGGTGCGCAGGCGGCGATCGGTCACGTCCCGGCCTTCGCGGCGGCCTGGTCGACGAGCTTGCTGATCGCGGCGGCGGTCGGCGTGCCCTGGACCTGCGTCATCTGGCCGCCGGTCGGCCCGACCAGGATCGTCGGCGTGCTGTCGACGCCGTAGCGCGACGCGCCCGTCTTGGCCTCGCCCAGCGCCGCGGTGACCTTCGGGTCGCCCGCCGCGGCGATCGCCTTGGCGGAGTCGGCGCCCGCCGCGTCCAGGACCGCGGTGAGGAAGTCGTCGGTGACGTAGCCCGAGTTCTCCTCGCCCTGGTTGCGGTAGAAGACGTCCGACGCGGTCCACAGCTTGTTCTGCAGCCCGGCCGCCTCGAGCACCGAGGCCGCCTTGACCGAGTCCGGCCCGATGAACGTCAGGTAGTTCAGCTGCATCTTGGCCTTGCCGGTGCGGACGTCGTCCTGGATCACCTTCGGCATCTCGTTGAGCGTGTACTCCTTGCAGTACGGGCACTGCGGGTCGGCGAACTCGAGGATCGTCACCGGCGCGTCGGGCTTGCCGAGCGTGGTGCCGCTCTGCGGGATGCCGGCGAGCATCGCCTTGGCGTCGGCCGCGCCCTGGATCGAGGACGCGTCGCCGCCCGAGGACTTCTTGCTCCCGCCCGAGGAGATCGCCACCGCCACGACGACGATCGCGATCGCGCCGACCAGCAGGCCGCCGAGGAGGGTCATGCGCTTGCGTCGGGATGCCGCGGCCGCGTCGGCGCGCTCGCGCTCGAGACGCTCGGCGCGCGCGGCCTCCTTGCGTTCGCGCTTGCTGGGGCTTGGGTTCTGAGACATGTCGGTTACCGGTTAGAAAGAGTAGGACCGTCGGGCGCGCGCCGCGACGGTGAGGTGCCGCGGCGCGCGTGGAGGTGGCTACGGACGTCGCCTCGCGGACGCCAGGCCGGCGCCGCCGGCCAGCAGGCCGAGGGCCCCGACGACCAGCGCGATGACCGCCAGCGTGTTGGAGTCGTCGTCGGACGTGGACGTCGCGGCGGGCGTCGCGACGGGCGCCGCGGTGTCCTGGGTGGTCGCCGTGCCGGCCGCCGCCGTCGCGTGGTCGTCGGCGGGCGCGGTGACCGCGATCGTCGGCGCGGGCCGGTCGGCGTCCGGCGCCCCGATCCAGCGCACGACCTCGCCGTCGCTGTAGGTCTGCAGCGCCTTGAACGTCAGCGTGTCGCCCGCCTTGCCCGGGATCTGCACCGAGATCGGGAAGTCCCGGAACTCACCGGGCGCGATGCCGGTGGCCTTCGAGCTCGCCGTCCAGGTGATGGTCTTGACGCCCTCGGTGATCTCGCCGTCGTCGGTCTTGACCGGCGTGGCGAGCTTCTCCTTGACGACCTTCACCGACCAGCCCGGGGTGGTCTGGTAGGAGGCCGAGGCGAAGCCCTCGGGGAACTGGACGGCGACCTTCGTGGTGACCGCGTCGTCGGTCTCGTTGGGCACGCGCACGGCCTCGACCGTGTACGCGCCGGCGGCGGCGGTCTTGGGCTGCAGCGTGACGTGCGCGTCGGCGGCGGTCGCGGACGCGCCCGCCAGGCCCAGGGCCAGCGACGACGACAGGATGATGCGCTTGGTGTTCATGGTGTCCTTGATGTGGTTCGGTTGACATTGCCATCGGGTTGGTCACGTCAGCGTCACCGGGCGGAGGACGGGAGGCGATCGCCGCGCCGACCAGGCGCCCGCCGCGCGGCGCCGCCGCGAACGGACGGCGGCGCGGACGGTCCACGGCGCGCGCGACGCGGCGGCGCGGGCGATGGCGCGCGCCGCGCAGGCGCGCGGCCAGCGTGCGCTCGCCGGGATAGCGGCCGGCCAGCAGCGCGCCGACCAGCAGCGCCAACGGCAACAGCGACAGCAGGACGCTCGTCATCGGACCTCCAGGGCTTCTCTAGCTCGCGATGGACACGGCAACGCCACGAGCGCGCGTGGCAGGCACGCGCGCTCGGGCGGGTCTCAGGAGACGACCGTGGCCGACGGCGGCCCGCGCTCACCGAGCGCGGACGCGATCAGCCGGCCCCCGCGCCAAGCGGCGGCGCGGGGACGACGGCGCGGCGGAAGCGAGGACGCCGGCCGCGTACGGCGACCTGACGGGGCGCGACGGGTGACGAGACGCGCAAGCGTCTCCTCGCCGAGGTAGCGCCCCGCCAGGAGCGGAAGGACGAGCACCAACGCCGGCGACAGGAGCAACAGGCCGGTGCCCACGCCCGCGACCGTCTCCGCAAGCGCGATCGCGACGCCGAGGACGGCGACGGCGAGGAGCGGGCGAAGTTCCCGGCGTACGGGCATTCCGCGGTGAACAGTACGGCAACACGCGCCGGATGTCGGCAGATCAAGCCGGATGGCCGGTGGGCCTGACGGCCCAGTCCGTGTTAAGCGCGCCGGTCGAAGCGGCCGCGGCTGCGGTCCACCTCGAACCAGACGCGGCACCCGCGCGCGGACCGCTCGACGCCCCACTTCGACGCCAGCTTGTCGACCAGGCGCAGGCCGAAGCCCGCCGTCTCGTGGCGGATCTCGGGGTCGAAGCCCGGACCGTGGTCGGCGACCTCGACGCGGACGTGGTCGTCGCTGAGGCGCGCGTGGAAGACGATCCGCTCGGTCGGGTTCAGAGGCCCGGCGTGGCGGACGGCGTTGCCGACCAGCTCGGAGGTCAACAGCGACACGGTGTGGTCGAGGTCCGCGCTCAGCCCGCGCTCGCGCAGCGCGTGGCGGGCGGCCCGAACCGCGTCGGGGATGGGCGCGAAGGCCAGGAGGATGTCGGTGCTCGAGCGTGTGGCCGGCATGAGAGGAGGCGAGGAATCGCGGACCGTGACAGAAGGGTCACCGGGACACCCCGGCCTCAATCGTCGGATGCCACCGGGGCCGTTCGAAGGCCGACGGCGGCGCCCGCGCGCGGCGCCGCGCCCGCGCGGTCGCGCGCGAGCGCCAGGTGGTCGGCCAGCAGGCGGTCGGCCAGCGCGACGTCGCCGTCGCGCAGCGCCCGCGCGATCGCCGCGTGCTCGTCCGCGAGCGCGGTCATCGGGGTGACGCCGTCGGCGATCATCACGGCCGCGACGCGCTGCTGGCGGTCGCGCAGCCCGTCGTAGACCGACAGCAGGATCGCGTTGCCCGCGGCCTCGACCCAGGTGCGGTGCAGCTCGCGGTCGGCCTCGGCGAAGGCGAGGCGGTCGGGCGTCGGGGCGCTCGCGATCTCGCGCTGGCGGGCGACGAGCGCGTCGAGGTCGTCGGCGAGCGCCGCCGGGTCCGGCGCCTGCGCCAGCGCGTGGCGCTCGATCAGCTCGCGCGCGTCGAACAGCTCGCGGATCTCGCGCGGCCCGATCGGCACGACGAGCGCGCCGCGCTTGGGGTAGAGCCGCAGCAGCCCCTCGGCCTCGAGCTGCAGGCACGCCTCGCGCACGGGTGTGCGCGAGATGCCCAGCTCGGAGGCGATCGCGCCCTCGCTGAGCAGCTGGCCCTCCGCGTAGGCGCCCTCCAGCAGCCGGCGCTTGACGTGGTCGTAGGCGCGGCGCATGGCGGTCGGCGGGCGGTCGGACACGGGGGACGATGCTATAGATACTTCTTGCATGCAAGCTGTCGGGAAGCCTGCGGCATCGGTGGCGGTCGCGCACGCGGCCGCGCCGTCCCGCCCCACCGCCCGCGCCTGGACGATCTGGGCGATCGGCGCCGCGTTCTACTTCGTGGCGGTCTTCCACCGGATGGCGCTCGGGGTGGCGGGGCTGACCGCCGAGCAGCGGCTGCACATCGGCCACGGGCAGCTGGCGACGTTCACCGCGCTGCAGTTCTTCATGTACCTGGTCATGCAGGTCCCCGCCGGGCTGGCCGCCGACCGCGTCGGCCCGCGGCGCACGCTGGCCGCGGGCCTGGCCTGCATGGCCGCCGGCGAGGCGCTGTTCGCCGCCGCGCACGCGCTGCCGCTCGCGCTGGTCGCCCGCGCGCTGATCGGCATGGGCGACGCGCTGACGCTGCTGAACGTGCTGCGGCTGGCGCAGGCGTGGTTCCCGCCGCGCATGGGCTCGCTGCTGGCGACGGCCACCGGCGCGGTCGGCGCGCTCGGCCAGCTGCTCGGGACGATCCCGCTGCGGGCGGCGCTGGACGCCTTCGGCTGGACCGCGACGTTCGCCGCCAGCAGCGTCGCGACCATCCTGTTGTTCTTCGTCGCGCTGGCGACGATCCGGGACCGGCCCGACGACCAGGCCGCGCCCGCGCGCCACGCCCACGCGCCGGTCCTCGCGACGCTGCGCGACGCCTGGTCGCGGCCCGGCACCCGCCACGGGTTCTGGGTGCACATGGCGCTCTTCTGCCCGTTCCTGACGATCGGCGCGCTGTGGGGCAGCCCGTTCCTGCAGGAGGGCCAGCACCTGTCGGCGTCGGCCGCGGCGACCTACCTGTTGGTGTTGACCGCCGCGTTCGCCGCGTCGGGGCCGGTCGTCGGCGCGATCGCGGGGCGCGGAGTGCGCGCGCAGAACCGGACCGTGTTGGTGTTGAACCTGGCCGTCGCCCTCCCCTGGCTGGCGATCCTCGCCTGGCCGGGCGGCATGGTCCCCCACGCGCTGCTGCTGGCGGGCTTCGTGCTCTGCGGCATGGCGACGTCGGGCGGGATGGTGGCCTTCGACATCGGCCGCCGCGAGAACCCGCCGGTGGCCGGCGGCAGCGCGACCGCGCTGGTCAACTGCGGCGGCTTCTCGTCGGCGATCCTGTGCCTGCTGGTCGCCGGGGCGATCCTCGGCGACGGCCACGGCGAGACCGCGGCGCGCTTCCAGGTCGCGCTGGCGCCGATGGTGGCGCTGTCGCTGCTGGGGCTCGTGCAGAGCGCGCGGCTGACGCGGGCGCGCGAAGCGGCTATCTGACGACGCGCAGGGTGGCGCGCATGCCGCGCGCCTCGTGGTCGGCGACCGTGCAGATCAACCGGTAGGTGCCGGTCTGCTCGAGGTTCAACCGCAGCGTGGCGGTGGCGCCGGGCTTGACGATCGTCGCCAGCGCGCCGACGCGCCTGCCGCCGCGCTCGACCACGAGGTCGTGGACGTCCTCGCCGAGGTTGCGGACGTTGAGCTTGACCTTGCCGCGCTTGACCTTCGGGCGGTAGACGGCGATCGCGAACTCGCGCTCGCCGATGCCGACGGCCTGGGTGGCCGCGGCCGCGGCCGCCGTGGCCAGCGGCGCGTCGGCGACCATCAGCGCACCACCTGGACCGAGCCGAACGACGGCGCGTTGGGGATGACCTCGGCCGGGTCGGTGCCCAGCCACTGGCCGATGAGCGACCCGTACACCTTGCGGAAGTCGACGGTCACCTTGAGGTTCTTCTCGGGATCGAGGGCGGTCAAGGAGGGGTACTCGGTCAGGATCCCGCCCAGCGCGCGCGGGCCCTGGACCCAGGCGACGCCGCCGGCGCCGTGGTCGGTGCCCTGCGACTTGTTGGCCTGCGGGCGGCGGCCGAACTCCGACCACACGAAGGTCAGGACGCGGTCGGCCAGCCCGCGCGCCTCGAGGTCGGCCTGGAAGGCGGCCAGCGCCTCGCCGACCGCGCCGAGGTCGCGCTCCAGCGTCTGGGCCTGGCCCTCGTGGGTGTCGAACTCGCCGTCGGCGTCGACGGTCGCCACGCGGATCCCGAGCGGCTGGGAGAGCAGGCCCGCGAGGACCTTCAGCCGGTCGGCGGTGTCGTTGTTGTCCGGGTAGGCGACGGGCCCGGCGAGCGGGTCGGGCTTGTCCTTGGTCGCCGCGTACGGCGCGAGCTGCTCGGAGACCTTGTGCGCCAGGCGCGCGGCGCGCATCGTCGCGGCCGGGCCGGCGGCCTTCGGCGCGGGCTGGGCGAGCGCGTTGTAGGCGTCGACCGCCGCCGTGCCCCAGTCGCCCCAGACCGACCACATCGACAACCGCGCGTCGCCGGGGTCGGACACCGACGCGACCGGCGCGCCGGCCGAGCGCAGCGTCGGCGAGAGGCCGTAGCCGGAGCTCAGGCCCTGCAGCGGGTTGTCGGCGCTCCCGTGGCGGTCCAGCCAGCGCCCGAGCCAGCCGGACACCGACTGCTGGGAGACCATCCCGGTCTCCCAGAACGCGCGCGAGGCGAAGTGCGACAGGTTGGGGTTGGCGTAGTCGATGCCCGGCAGGAAGCCGATCTGCCCGCGGTCGTACAGGCCCTGCAGGCCGCCGTCGATGCCCTTGCCCAGCGCCGGGTGCAGGCCCAGCGACGTGCCCTTCAGCGCCAGCGGCGTCGCCGGGGAGACGCCGCCGCGCAGGTCGCGCAGCGCGCCCTCCTGGTCGAGCGGCATCAAGGTGTCCAACAGGTCGAGGCCGCCGGGGAGGAAGACCGAGACGAGCACGGGCGCGTCGGGCGCGGCGGCGGCCTCGGCCGCGGCGGCGTCGAGCAGGTGCGCGGTCGGCAGGCGCGTGGCCGCGTAGACCGTCACGCCCGCGCCGATGCCGTACTTGACCATCTGGCGGCGCGTGAGCACGTCGCGGCGCGCGGCCTCGGAGGCGCGGTGGAAGTCCTGGCAGGCGGCGTGGGCGCGGAAGCGGGGCACGGGTGACGAGTCCTAGTGCAGGTGGTAGTCGGGGCCGGAGAGCAGGAGGTGGCGCATCGCGCGCTGGGTCATGTCGGCGGCGACCTGGCGCTGCCACTTCTGGCCGGCCATGTGGTCGTAGCCGGAGGCCAGCGCGAGCAGCGCCCGGCGCGTGCGCGGGCTGACCCACGGATGTCCGGTGGCGGCCAGCGCGCGGTCGAGGTGCCGCTTGGGGCTCAGGCCCAGCGGCGTCTCCTCGTCCTTGACCTGGAGGCCATGCTGGCTGAGCGCGACGTTGGCGGCCGTGAAGCGCGCCCGCATGCCGTTGGACGACATCCACGCCGGACCCCAGTCCCAGCCGGCGACCGACGGCGGCGAGAACAGCCGCTGGCCCATCGAGGCCGTGACCCAGACCCAGTCGTCGGTCTTCACCCCCAGGCCCGTGGCGCGCAGCATCCCGGCGACCGCGACGACCGGGGCCTTGACCAGCGTCGGCGCCCCGAGGTTCGCGTACAGCTTGGGATGGCCGAGGATCGCGCCGACCAGGGGCTTCAGCCGGTAGCCCGAGTTCTTGTAGATGTTCTGCAGGCGCACGCGCGTGCGCGCGTCCAGCGGCTCGTCGACGAAGTAGGCCCACAGCTTGCGCACCAGGAACTCGGGGTGGCGGTGGTGGTGGACGACGAGGCGCAGGACGTCGTGGGGGCCGAAGCGGCCCTTGTGGCCGAAGATCCGCTTGACGCCGCCGTCGTGGTTCTCGGGGTTGAACTTCACCGAGGTCAGCACGCCGCCGACCTTGCGGCCCTCGACGTAGCCGGTCAGCGCGCGGGCGGCCTCGCGGACGTCGGTCTCCGTGTAGCCGTTGCCCTCCCCGAGCGTGAACAGCTCCATCAGCTCGCGCGCGAAGTTCTCGTTGGGCTCGTCCTTGTAGGAGCCGATGAGGTTGAGGAACGTCCCCATCGCGGGGTCCTGCATCACGTCGCCCAGCAGCGCGGGGAAGGTGCCCAGCGCGCGGCGGCGGAAGAGCGCGTTCTGGCGCAGCATCAGCGGCGTGTCGACGTCGCGCGTGGCGAAGTGGTCGTGCCAGAAGAGCACCATCTTCTCTTCCAGCGGCCGCGTGGTGCGGACCATGCGGTCCATCCACCACAACATGTCGTGGCCGTACTCGTTGACCGGGTCGAGCTTCATCGGCTTGGGCCCGGGCGCCAGCGGCGCCTTGCGCCCGTTCGGGGACAGCAGCCAGTCGATCGTGTCGCCACGACCGCGATGCGCCCACTTGCGGGCCTCGTGCTCGGTGGCGCCGAACCCGGCGCGCCACAGCGCACGACGCACGTGTGCCTCGTTCCACCCCGCCACTGCACGGCTCACGGTAGCTCGGTTTCGGCGCGCCGGCCCGTCAGCCCTTCGTCAGCGGACCACTTTGCACAGCTTCGAACGCGGATCCGGGGACCTGGTTGAGCGTGTGCAGGTCGTCGTCGTGCCAGCGGCGGTCGGGCGCGCCGGTGACGTACCAGGGCGAGCCGTGGTCGGCGACGATCATCCCGTAGCGCTTCAAGGCCTTCAGGATGACCAGCGCCTGGCCGTGGAAGCGCGAGGTGTCGAACGACGCCTTCAGCCGCAGGCGCAGGCCCATCGGCGGGAGGTCGGGGTCGCTGTCGGAGGACGCGAAGTGGCGCGCGGGCGACACGTAGGCCTTCTGGGTGCGCGGGACGGTGACGCGCAGCGCGTGGGCGATCGCGCCGGGACGCGCGAGGCCGGGCAGGATCGGCAGGCCGGCGGCGTCGGCCGACGTCCAGCCCTTGGGGCGCGGCCTGCCGGTCCTGAGGTCGAACCTGGCGCCGGAGGCCGCGGTCCAGCCGCGCCCGTCGCGGTGGGCGCCGAACAGCTCGTAGAGCGTGCACGTGCCCTGCTGGAGGACGAGCACGTGGCGGTCCGAGCCGCCCTCGACCGGCGCGGTCGGCGGGATCGGGTACGGCCCCTTGTCGCTCTCGTCGCCGTAGTCGGTGAAGCGGATCGGCACCCGCTTCTGCGTGCGCGGCACGATCCGGAACGGGATGCCGTAGGTGCGCGAGGCGAAGTCCGGGTGCAGGTGCGCGGCGAGCCCGATCGAGCGGACGTAGGCGTCGGAGCGCGGGTCGACCGGCGCGCGCGAGATGTCGCGGTTGAACGCGTTGTCGCGCGGGAGGACCGGGCAGCCGCCCAGCGTCGTCCCCGGGCCGGGCGTGCCGATCGCCAGCGCGGCGGCGGCCGCGGTGGCGGCGAGCGCGGGAAGCATGCGCGCACGCTATCGACCCCGCACCGCAACCCTGGACGCCGCGCGTGGTTCGGACTGGAGTCCCCCCGCGCCGTTGCCGATACTCCCGACTGGATGCCCCCTCGCGCCCTCCCCTGCCTGCTCGTGCTCGCCGCGCTGCCCATCGGCGCGTGCGGCAGCGCGTCGTCGAGCGGGACCGTGCGGGCGTGGAAGGTCGAGGATCCCTACCTGCCGCCGCCGGATCCGTCCACGCTGGCCAAGGCGAAGACGGACGCGCCGGCGGCCGAGGCCGAGCCGACGTCCACGCCGACCGTCGCGCGCGGCGACGACGCCCCCGCCATGGGCGCGCCCAGCGACGCGCAGATCGCCGCCGAGCTGAGAGAGGCCTACGGCGGCAAGGGCGGCACGAACCTCGACCAGGCCGCGATCGACGCCAACGGCCTGGCGATCGTCCCCGACACCGCGCCGCGCAAGCTGGTGGCCTTGATGCACGCCGCCAACGACGTCGCCAAGAAGCCCTACGTCTACGGCGGCGGCCACGGCCGCGTCGCGGGCGAGATCTGGACCGACAGCGCCTACGACTGCTCGGGCAGCGTCTCCTACGCGCTCGCCGCCGCCGGCTACCTCAAGGGCCCCGAGACCTCCGGCACGCTGATGTCCTTCGGCAAGCCCGGCCCCGGCAAGTGGGTGACGATCTACGCCAACGCCGGCCACACCTTCATGGTCGTCGCCGGCCTCCGCTTCGACACCTCCGGCCGCCAGAACACCGGCACCCGCTGGCAGCCCGCCAACGCCCGCTCCTACGCGGGCTTCACGGTCCGCCACCCGGTCGGGCTCTAGGCGCGGCGCGCCGCGCCCGGTGGGCGCCGCTACTCGGCCTGGCGGCCGAGGATCGCGACGAAGCGCTCGATGCGGCGGCGCTCCGCCTCGGGCAGGGCGCCGTCGTGCTCGACGAGGAGCGTCATCGGGCCGCGGTCGTGGGCCCAGGTGCGGGCGGTGTCGCCGAAGGTCGGCGCGACCCAGACGAGGGCGAGGCCGGAGGCGAACGCGCGGACGGTCGCCTCGGCGGCGTCGGGCGTCGCCTCGCGGCGCAGCACGGTGACGGCGGGCTGGTCCAGGGCGCGGGCGACCGCGTCGATCGCGGTCAGCTCGCCCGCGTCGAGGGACAGGGCCAGCTCGCCCTGGCGCAGCAGGTCGACGGCCCAGCCGGCGGGAGCGGCTTCGAGCGCGGAGGCCGGGGCGACGAGGCGGAAGACGGGGTCGGTCACGGCGCGAACCGTACCGCCACCGGCCCCCTAGCCCGTCGCCGCCCGGTCGGACGCGGGGCGCGCCGCGCCGTCGAGCGCCGGCGACCGCAGCGCGCGGCGCAGCCGGACGGTCGAGCCGTGCGGCGCCAGCTCCAGCGTGACCTCGTCGGCCAGCGCGCGCATCAGCTCGATGCCGCGGCCGCGGTCGGGGTCCGAGGGCGAGCGGTCGCGCGAGCCGGCGTCGCGGACGGTGATCGAGACCTCGCCGTGGGGATCGACCTCGAGGTCGACGTCGACGGTCGTGCGGGCGAAGTTCGTGCCGTGCTCCAGCGCGTTCTGCCACGCCTCGTTGGCGGCCATCACCAGGTCGTGCACCTCGTCGGGCTCGGCGCCGGTCTCCCGCAGCCAGCGCGCGGTCAGCCGGCGCAGCGACGTCAGCGCGTCGGCGTCCGGCGAGAGCTTCAGCCGCGCGACCGGACCCAGCCGCGCCTCGCCGCGCACCGCGACGAGCGTCACGTCGTCGTCGGCGCGGTCGGCCTCGGTGGCCGCCAGCGCCGCGGCGACCATCGCCTCCGGGCTGCCGCCCCGCGCCACCGCCTCGCGCAGCCGCTCCAGGCCCGCGTCCAGGCGCTCGCCGCGCCGCTCGACCAGCCCGTCGGTGTACACCAGCGCGGTCGTCCCCGGCCGCAGCGACGCGACGCGCTCCTCGTAGCGCCACGTGTCCATCACGCCCAGCGGCGGCCCGGCGCCGTGGACGATCTCGGTCGCGCCGTCCGGACGCACGATCAGCGGCGGCGGATGGCCCGCGTTGACGAAGCGCAGCGTCCCGGAGTCGATCTCCAGGATCGCGAACAACATGGTGGTCATGAGGTCGGCGCCCAGGCCGACGTGGTAGCCGTTCATGCGCTCGACCAGCGCCACCGGCGCGTGGCCCTCCAGCGCGTAGGCGCGCGCGACCGATCGCAGCTCGCCCATCCGCGCCGCGGCGTCCACCCCATGGCCCGCGACATCTCCTACAACAACGCCCAGGCGCCCGCCGGGCAGCGCGATCGCGTCGTACCAGTCGCCGCCCACGCGGGTGCCGCCGCCGCCCGGCGCGATGTGCGCCGCCAGCGAGACGCCGACGATCGACGGCAGCCGGTCGGGCAGCAGCGCGCGCTGGAGCGTCGCGGCGATCTGGCGGTCGCGCTCGTCGGCCACCTGCACCAGCAGCTGCTGCGGCGTGCCGTGCACGTCGCGCACCGACACCACCGTGACGGTCACCGGGAACGGCGTGCCGTCGTCGCCCATCACGTGCGCGGTCCACGGCTCGCCGCCGTCGCCGTGCGTGGCCGCCGCCAGCAGGCGCTCGGCCAGCTGCGGGCGATCGCGCTCGTGCAGGACGTCGTGGACGAGCGTCCGCGCCAGCGCCGCCTCGCCCCGCCCGGTCAGCCGCTCCAGCGCCGGGTTGACCTGGAGCGCCAGGCCGTCGAGGTCGCACAGCGCCATCCCCGACGTCGCCGCCGCGAACGCGTTGCGCACCAGCTCGTCGGAGCGCCGCAGCTGGCGGCGGTGGCGGTCGAGGTCGGCGAAGACCTTCACCTTGGACCGCAGCACCAGCGGGTCGAAGGGCTTGAGCAGGTAGTCGACCGCGCCCGCCTCGTAGCCGGCGAAGACCTCGGCCAGGTCGCTCTCGGCCGCCGTCAGGAAGATGATCGGCACGTCGCGCGACCGGTCGCGGGCCTTGATCAGCTCGGCCGTCTCGATGCCGTCCATGCCGGGCATCTGGACGTCGAGCAGGATCACCGCGAAGTCCTGGGTCAGGACCTCGCGCAGCGCCTGCTCGCCGCTGTCGGCCTCCACGACCTCGACGCGCAGCGGCTCCAGGACGGCCTGGAGCGCGATCCGGTTCTCACGCCGGTCGTCGACGAGCAGCACGCGTGCGGGATCGACCTCGACCATCAGCGATGCAGCCAGACCCGCATCAGCGACAACAACTGCTCGACGTCGACCGGCTTGGTGACGTAGTCCGACGCGCCCGCGCTGATCGACTTGTCGCGGTCGCCCTTCATCGCCTTGGCGGTGAGCTGGATGATCGGCAGCGCGTCGAACCGCGGCATCGCGCGGATCGCTCGGGCCGTCTCGTATCCGTCCATCTCGGGCATCATGACGTCCAGGAGCACGAGGTCGGTATCGGGCTGCTCGCGCAGCCGCTCGATCCCCTCGCGCCCGTTCTCGGCGAACGCCACCTTCATCCCGCGCGTCTCCAGGGCCGACGCGAGCGCGAACACGTTGCGGATGTCGTCGTCGACGATCAGCACGCGCTTGCCGTGGAAGACCTGGTCGGCCGTCCGCAGCTTGGCCAGCAGCTTGCGCGTCGGCTGCGGCAGCTGGGTCTCCAGCCGGTGCAGGAACAGCGCGGTCTCGTCGATCAGGCGATCCGGCGAGGCGGCGGTGCCGACGACCAGCCGCGACGACGCGGCCTCCAGCGCGACGCGCTCCTCGGGCGCCGGCGGCTCGGGGACGTGCAGGACGATCGGCAGCTCGCGCATCGCCGGGTCGGCCTCCAGCGCCAGCAGCACGTCCAGCGGCCACTTCGCCCCGCCGCGGACGACCACGACCGCGCAGTCGGCGCCGTCGGAGCGCAGGCGCGCCGCGGCGTCGTCGGGCCCGACGATCAGCACGTCGACGTCGTCCCCCGCGCCGAGCAGCTCCAGCGTCTCGTCGTCCAGGCCGTCGCCGTCCTGGACGATCGCCAGCCGCTTGACGCTGCGCGCGCTCAGGCGCTCCAGCGCGTTGAGCGCCGCCAGCGCGGCGCCGCCCGGGTGCGTGGGCCCGAGCTTCTCGGTCGTCGCCTCGTCCACGTAGGCCGCGGCGCCCGCGCGCAGCGCGGCCAGCCGCCCGCCCGCCGGGCCCGCGACGACCACCGGCCGGTGGCGCGTCTCCGGATGCGACTTCAGCTGGGCCAGCAGGCGCTCGCCGCGCCCGTCGCCGGCGAACAGCAGGACGACGTCGGGCCGGTACTCGCGCGCCAGCGCCAACCCGAGCGGCGTGCGCCGGGCGACCAGGCCCTTGAAGCCGTGCTCGCGCGCGACGGCCAGCGCGCCGGCCGCGTGGTCGGCGTCGTGGGCGATGACCAGCAGCACGCGGTCGCCGGCGACGATCGAGCCGCGGTCGTCCTCGACGCCGTCGTAGGGCAGCAGCGCCGCGGACTCGGCCGTCGCCTCGGCGGGCGCGGCCAGCGGCGGCTCGGCGGGCGCCTCGATCTGCGCCGCCTCGCCGGTGCGCCGGGACAGCGGCAGGACGAGCGTGAAGCACGAGCCCTCGCCGACCTGCGACGTCACGCGGATCTCGCCGCCCAGCAGGCGCGAGATCTCGCGGCTGATCGACAGGCCCAGGCCCGTGCCGCCGTACTTGCGCGACGTCGTGCCGTCGGCCTGCTGGAAGGCCTCGAAGATCGACGCCAGCTTGTCGGCCGCGATGCCGACGCCGGTGTCGGCCACCGAGAACGAGATCCGCTCGTCGGCGTCGCGCGCCACCTTCAGCGCCACGGTGCCGTTGTGCGTGAACTTGAACGCGTTGGACAACAGGTTGCGCAGCACCTGCTGCAGGCGCTGCTCGTCGGTGACGATCGAGGCCGGCAGCGCGTCGTCCACGTCGATCGTGAAGTCCAGCGACTTCTCCTCGGCCATCGGGCGGAACGAGCGCTCGACGTCCTCGCAGACGTCGGCCAGCGCGACCGGGCCGAGGTCCAGCTCCATCTTGCCCGCCTCGACCTTGGAGAGGTCCAGGATGTCGTTGATGAGCGCGAGCAGGTCGTTGCCCGCGGAGTGGATCGTCGCGGCGAACTCGACCTGCTGCTCGGTGAGGTTGCCGTCGCCGTTGTCGGCCAGCAGCCGCGACAGGATCAGCAGCGAGTTCAGCGGCGTGCGCAGCTCGTGGCTCATGTTGGCCAGGAACTCGGACTTGTACTTGGAGGACAGCGCGAGCTGCGTGGCCTTCTCCTCCAGGCCCGCGCGCGCCGACTCGATCTCGGCGTTCTTGGCCTGCAGCTCGCGGGCCAGCGACTGCGACTGGGCCAACAGCTGCTCGGTGCGCATGTTCGCGCGGATCGTGTTGATGACGACGCCGATCGTCTCGGTGATCTGCTCCAGGAACGCCCGGTTGATCTCGCTGATCGACTGCAGCGACGCCAGCTCGATGACGCCCAGCACCTGCTCCTCGAAGACGACCGGCAACACGATGATGTTGCGCGGCGGCGCGTCGCCGAGGCCGGAGGAGACCTTGATGTAGTCCTTGGGTACGTCCTCGACGACGATCGGCTTGGCCTCGACCGCCACCTGCCCGACGAGGCCCTGGCCGAGCGCGAGCTGGTCGCGGATCGAGCCGCCGTCGCCGCCGTAGGAGGCGACCAGCCGCAGCTCGCGGCGCTCGTCGCCGGGCGCGCCGTTCTCCACCAGGTAGAACGCGCCGTGCTGCGAGGTGACCAGCGGCGTCAGCTCGCTCATGATCAGGCGCGTGACCTGGCCCAGGTCGCCCTGGCCCTGGAGCATGCCGCCCATCCGCGCGAGGTTCGTCTTCAGCCAGTCCTGCTCGACGTTGATCTGCGTCGTCTCGCGCAGGTTGGCGATCATCTGGTTGATGTTGTCCTTCAGCTCGGCGACCTCGCCCTGGGCCTCGACCGTGATCGACCGCGTCAGGTCACCCTGCGTCACCGCCGTGGACACCTCGGCGATCGCGCGCAGCTGCGTCGTCAGCGTCGACGCGAGCTGGTTGACGTTCTCGGTCAGGTCGCGCCAGCGGCCCCGGACGCCCTCGACCTCGGCCTGACCGCCGAGGGATCCCTCGGTACCCACCTCGCGCGCGACACGGGTCACCTCGTCGGCGAAGGACGACAGCTGCGACACCATCGTGTTGATCGTGTCCTTCAGCTCCAGGATCTCGCCGCGCGCGTCGACGGTGATCTTCTGCGACAGGTCGCCGTTGGCCACCGCCGTCGTGACCTGGGCGATGTTGCGCACCTGGCCGGTCAGGTTGTCGGCCATCGAGTTCACCGACTCGGTCAGCGACCGCCACGTGCCCGACACGCCCTCGACCTGCGCCTGGCCGCCGAGCTTGCCCTCCGTGCCGACCTCGCGCGCCACGCGCGTGACCTCCGCCGCGAACGACCGCAGCTGGTCGACCATCGCGTTGACCGTCTCGGCCAGCGCGGCGACCTCGCCCTTGGCCTCGACCGTGATCTTCTTGGACAGGTCGCCGTTGGCCACCGCCGTCGTCACCGTCGCGATCCCGCGCACCTGCTCGGTGAGGTTGGCGGCCATCGAGTTCACCGACTCGGTCAGCGAGCGCCACGTGCCGCTGACGTCCTCGACCTCGGCCTGGCCGCCGAGGCGGCCGTCGGTGCCGACCTCCTTGGCCACGCGCGTCACCTCGGCCGCGAACGACCGCAGCTGGTCGACCATCGTGTTGATGGTGTCCTTCAGCTCCAGGATCTCGCCGCGCGCGTCCACGGTGATCTTCTTGGACAGGTCGCCCTGGGCCACCGCCGTCGTCACCTGGGCGATGTTGCGCACCTGGTGGGTCAAGTTGTCGGCCATGAAGTTGACGTTCTCGGTCAGGTCGCGCCACGTGCCCGAGACGCCCTTGACCTCGGCCTGGCCGCCGAGCTTGCCCTCCGTGCCGACCTCGCGCGCGACGCGCGTGACCTCGTCGGCGAACGACGACAGCTGGTCGACCATCGTGTTCACGGTCCGCTTCAGCTCGAGGACCTCGCCCTTGACGTCCACGGTGACCTCTTGGGTCAGGTCGCCCTTGGCCACCGCCGTCGTCACGCGCGCGATGTCGCGGACCTGGTCGGTCAGGTTGCGCGCCATGACGTTGACGGAGTCCGTGAGGTCCTTCCACGTGCCCGCGACGCCCGGCACGACCGCCTGGCCGCCCAGGCGGCCCTCCGTGCCGACCTCGCGCGCCACGCGCGTGACCTCGTCGGCGAACGAGCGCAGCTGGTCGACCATCGTGTTGATGGTGTCCTTCAACAACAGGATCTCGCCGCGCGCGTCGACCTCGATCTTCTGCGACAGGTCGCCCTGGGCCACCGCCGTCGTCACGAGCGCGATGTTGCGTACCTGACCCGTCAGGTTCTCCGCCATCGAGTTCACCGACTCGGTCAGGTCCTTCCACGTGCCCGACACGCCCGGCACCTCGGCCTGGCCGCCGAGCTTGCCCTCGGTGCCGACCTCGCGCGCCACGCGCGTGACCTGCTCGGCGAAGACCGACAGCGTGTCGGTCATCGCGTTGATCGTGTCGGCGAGCGCCGCGACCTCGCCCTTGGCGTCGACCGTGATCTTCTGCGTCAGGTCGCCCTTGGCGACCGCGCCCGCGACCTGGGCGATGCCGCGCACCTGGTCGGTCAGGTTGCGCGCCATGAAGTTGACGTTCTCGGTCAGGTCGCGCCACGTCCCGGAGACGCCGCGCACCTCGGCCTGGCCGCCGAGCTTGCCGTCCGTGCCGACCTCGCGCGCCACGCGCGTGACCTCGTCGGCGAAGCCGCCGAGCTGGTCGACCATCGTGTTGATGGTGTCCTTCAGCTCCAGGATCTCGCCGCGCGCGTCCACGGTGATCTTCTGGGTCAGGTCGCCGTTGGCGACCGCCGTCGTGACCTGGGCGATGTTGCGGACCTGGCCGGTCAGGTTGTCGGCCATCGAGTTCACCGACTCGGTCAGGTCGGCCCACGTGCCCGACACGCCGGGGACCGCGGCCTGGCCGCCGAGCTTGCCGTCGGTGCCCACCTCGCGCGCGACGCGCGTGACCTCGTCGGCGAACGACGACAGCTGGTCGACCATCGCGTTGACCGTCGTGCCGATGCGGGCGAACTCGCCCTTGACCGGCTGGCCGTCGATCTCCATCGCCATCTTCTGGCTCAGGTCGCCCTCGGCCACCGCGACGATCACGCGCGCGACCTCCGTGGTCGGGCGCACGAGGTCGTCGATCAGGCCGTTGATGATCTGGACGCGGGCCAGGTAGTCGCCCTTGGCGTCCTGCGGCGCCCGCGCGCGCTCGGTCATCCGACCCTCGCGGCCGATCGTGCGGGCGATCCGGCCGAACTCCGCGGTCTGGCCCTCGCTGTGCTCGGCCAGGCGGTTGAACGTGACCTCCAGCTCGCCCAGCAGCCCCTTGCGCTTGGCGGGGAGCCGCTTGGAGAAGTCGCCGTCGGCCGCCGCGCTGAGCGCTTCGAGCAGGCGCCGCAGCGCCGTCGGGTCGAGCTCGCCCTGCTCGTCGTCTCCACGCTTGCGCGAACGTCCCTCGTCGGCAGCCAGGGTCCCGGCCATCGATCCTCCTTGGGTGGGTGGTCGCCGGGCGGTCGGGCGGGGCCCAGACGCACGGCCTTGCGCCGCTACCCAGTCTTGCGGAGGAAGAAACGCCGTGCAGCCCAGATGTCCGTGCGGGCGGGGTTGTGCAACGCGCGCGGCGCTAGCGACGCCCGCCCAGCTCGTCGAGGCGCTGCCGGGCGTCCTCGGCGCGCTCGCCGTGGCGGGCGGCGGCGTCCTGGGCGCGCGTGAAGCGGGCCTCGGCGGCGTCGGCGGCCTGCTCGTGCTGGGCGGCCTCGCGCTCGTGGAGTCGTGCCTGCTCGGCGTGCTCCTCGGCGGCCGCGCGGTGCTCGCGGGCCTCGGAGGCCGCGGAGCCGGCGCGGTCGACGATCGCGTCCTGCTCCTGCCGGTGGCCCTCCAGCTCGCCGGCGATGATCTGGCGCTCGCGGTCGACGCGGGCCCGCTCGGCGGCCTTGCGCCGGGAGGAGACGCCGGCCGCGGCGGCGACCACGAGCAGGACGGCGATGATGATGAGGATCGCGACCATGGCCGCCGGTGTACCCGCGCGATCGCGATCCTGCTCATCGCTCAGCGAATCGCCCGCTCCGTCTCGGGGTCGAAGAGGTGCAGCCGCTCGGTCTGGACGACCGCGCTCAGGCGCTCGCCGGGCCGCACGCGCGTGCCGGGCGGCAGGCGCAGCGTCATCCGCGCGGTGGCGGTCAGCGGGACGTCGGCGGCCAGCTCCTCCTGGTCGGCGGTCAGGACCATGTGCGCGTCGACGTCGGCGTGCACGAGCACGTCGGAGCCCAGCGCCTCGACCAGCGCGACCGTGACGTCCAGCGTGGCGCCGTCGCCCGCCGTGCCGCCGAGCGCCATCGCCTCCGGCCGCAGCCCGAGCACGACCGGGCGGTCGGCGTAGGCGCGCAGCCCCGGCCGGGCCGCGAGCAGCGCGTCGGGCACGCGAAGGCGCTGCCGGCCGACGACGACGTCGAAGGAGCCGTCGCCGGCCGGCGCCGGCCGCGCCTCGAGGAGGTTCATCGCGGGCGAGCCCATGAAGCCGGCCACGAACAGGTCGGCGGGCTCGTCGTAGAGGGTCTGCGGCGCGCCGCACTGCGCCAGGCGCCCGTCGCGCATCACCGCCACGCGATCGCCCATCGTCATCGCCTCGGTCTGGTCGTGCGTGACGTAGACGGTCGTCGTGCCCAGCTCGTGGTGCAGGCCCGCGAGGTAGGCGCGCATCTCGACGCGCAGCTTGGCGTCGAGGTTGCTCAACGGCTCGTCCATCAGGAACGCCGCCGGGTCGCGGACGATCGCCCGTCCGAGCGCGACGCGCTGGCGCTGGCCGCCGGAGAGCTGCCGCGGGCGGCGCTCCAGCAGCGCCTCGATCCCGAGCTTCTCGGCCGCCGCCTGGACGCGCCGGGCGATCTCCTCGCGCGGCGCCTTCTGCATCTTCAGCGCGAAGCCCATGTTCTCGGCCACCGTCATGTGCGGGTACAACGCGTAGGACTGGAAGACCATCGCCAGGTCGCGGTCCTTGGGGTCGAGGTCGTCGACCACGCGATCGCCGATCGTGATGTGGCCGTCGGTGTTGACCTCCAGCCCGGCGAGCATCCGCAAGGCGGTGGACTTGCCCGAGCCCGACGGACCGACCAGCACCATGAACTCGCCGTCGCGGATCTCCAGGTCGAGGTCGCGCACGGCGACCGTTCCGTCGTCGAAGGCCTTGGTGACCCCGTTGAAGCCGATGCTCGCCATGGTCGTCTACGACCCCTTCCGCGCGCGGTCGATGTAGTCCTTGTAGAACAGCGCGCTGGCCTTCGGCGTGCGCGCCTGGGTCTCGAAGTCGACGTGGACGATCCCGAAGCGCTGCGCGTAGCCGTCCTCCCACTCGAAGTTGTCCAGCAGCGACCAGACGAAGTAGCGCGTGACGTCGGCGCCGTCGGCCAGCGCCTCGCCGATCGCGGCCAGGTGGCCGGCCAGGTAGGCGCGCCGCTGCGGGTCCTCGACCACGCCGTCGGCGGGCTCGGCGTCCTCGAAGGCCGAGCCGTTCTCGGTGATCATGATCGGCAGCGACGTGTACTCCTCGCGCACGCGCGCGAGGATCTGCTTGAGCCCGTCCGGGTCGATCTCCCAGCCCATGCCGGTGACCGGCCCGACCGACTCGGCGTCGCGCACGTGCAGCGGGCCGTCGGGCGACGGCTCGACGCGCATCGGGTTGTAGTAGTTGACCCCGAAGAAGTCGCACGGCGCGGCGATCGCCTCCAGGTCGCCGTCGCGCACGGCGTTCAAGGGGCCGACCTCGCGCTCGTAGCGCTCGACCATGTCCTCCGGGTAGGCGCCCTTGAAGACCGGGTCCAGGAACCAGCGGTTGACGTAGCCGTCGCGGACGCGCGCCGCCTCGCGGTGCGCCTCGTCGTCGACGGCGGGCAGCACCGGGAAGAGGTTGAGCGCGATGCCGACCTCGCCGCCGCCGGGCAGGACCGAGCGCAGCGCCTCGGTCGCGCGGCCGTGGGAGAGCAGCAGGTGGTGGCTGACGCGCAGCGCGGTGGCCCAGTCGGTGAGGCCCGGCGCCTTGCGGCCGATCGCGTTGCCCAGGAACGCCGTGCACCACGGCTCGTTCTGGGTGATCCAGCTCGCCACCACGTCGCCCAGCTCGTCGCCGACGACGCGCGCGTACTCCGCGAAGCGCTCGACGGTGTCGCGCCGGTCCCAGCCGCCGCCGTTCTGCAGCGCCTGCGGCAGGTCCCAGTGGTAGAGCGTGGCGACCGGCTCGATCCCGCGCTCGCGCAGGGACTCGGCCAGGCGCTTGTAGAAGTCCAGGCCGCGCCGGTTGACCGTCCCGACGCCGGTGGGCTGGATCCGCGGCCAGGCGATCGAGAACCGGTAGGACTCGACGTGCAGCGAGTCCATCAACTCGACGTCGGAGCGCCAGCGGCGGTAGTGGTCGCAGGCGACGTCGCCGGTGTCGCCGTCGGCCACCTTGCCCGGGGTGTGCGCGAAGCGATCCCAGATCGACTCGCCGCGGCCGTCGGCCAGCGTGGAGCCCTCGATCTGGTAGGCCGCCGTCGCGACGCCGAAGCGGAACCCGGGCGGCGGCGCGAACGGCTCGGCGCCGGCCTCCGCGGTCGTCCCGGCGCGCGCGTCGACTGCGGTCATCCCTTCACCGCCCCGGCCGTCAGGCCCTGCACGAGCCACCGCTGGGTGGCGAAGAAGGCGAGCATGACGGGGATCGTCGATACGACGCCGGCGGCCATGAGCTGTGCGTACTCCTCGGTGTAGTTGCCAATGAAGTTGTGGATCCCGACGGGGATCGTCTCGGCCCGGTCCTGCGTCAGCGCCGTGGCGAACAGCAGCTCGTCCCACGCGAGCAGGAAGGCGTACACGAACGTCGCGACCAGGCCGGGCGCCGCGCTCGGCAGGACGATCCGCCAGAACGCGCCGAAGCGCGTGCAGCCGTCGACCATCGCGGCCTCCTCCAGCTCCGGCGGGATCGCCATGAAGAAGTACCTCATGAACCAGATCGCCACCGGCGTGAAGAACGCGGTGTAGACGAGGATCATCCCGAGCTGCGTGTCGAGCAGGTGGATCGGCGTGTTCTGCTTGAGCCAGATGAACCCCAGGAACACCGGCAGCAGGAACATCGAGCCGGGCACGATCTGCGTGCCGACGACCGCGCCGCCGAACGCCCTCTCGCCGCGGAACCGCAGGCGCGCCAGCGCGTAGCCGGCGCTGGAGGCGAACGCCGTGGCCAGCCCGGCCGACGCGGTGCAGATGATCAGCGAGTTCCTGAGGTACTTGCCGAAGTCCACCGACTTCCACATCTGCGAGAACGCCTTGACCGTCGGGTGCAGCAGGTCGTAGTCGCCGGAGGCCAGCTGCCCGCGCGTCTGCAGGCTGGACGCCACCAGCCACAGGATCGGCGCGAGCATGATCAACAGCACCGCGTAGGTCAGCGCGTTCAGCGACCAGTTGGTCAGCGTGCGTCGCGAGGCCATCAGGCTTCAGCTCCCTGCAGGTCGCGGCGGAACGCCCGGAACCAGACGCCCACCCAGATCAGCATCACCACCATGAGCAGCACCGACGCGGCGGCGCCGAAGCCGAACAGGTTGTTGGAGAACGACTGCCGGACGATCAAGGTCATGATCAGGTCCGCGTCGTTGCCCGGGTTGCTCCCGAGCATCACGTAGGGGATCGTGAACTGGTAGGTGGAGTAGATGACGCCGAACAGGAGCTGGATCGCGATCAGCGGCCGCAGCAGCGGCAGCGTGATGTAGCGGAACCGTCGCCACGGGCCGGCGCCGTCGATGGCGGCCGCCTCGTGCAGCTCCTTGGGCATCGACTCCAGCCCGGCCAGGAAGATCAGCATGGCCAGCGGGATCCCGCGCCAGATCGACGGGATGATGATCGCCAGCAGCGAGTTGTGGCCCAGCAGCCACGTCGGCCGGTCGTGGAGGATCCCGGTGTAGTCGACCAGGATCTTGTTGATGATCCCGGAGTCCGACTGCCACATGAAGCCCCACAGCACCGCGACGACGAAGCTCGGCACGACGTAGGGCGCGAGCATCAGCGTGCGCACGGTGCGCCGCCCCGGGAACTCGCGCGCCATCAGCAGCGCGATGCCCAGGCCGCCCGCCAGCGTGCCGACGTTCACCGCGACCGTGTAGATCGCCGTGTTGCGGACGGCGTCGACGAACCCGGAGTGCAGCGGGTTGGCCGAGTCGAAGAGGATCGCGTTGTAGTTGTGCAGCCCGTTCCACGGCGCGCCGAACAGCTCGCGGAACGTGAAGGTGTTGAGGTTCTTGAAGGACAGCGCGACCCCGGCCAGCGACGGGATCACGTGGACCAGGACCATGAAGGCCAGGGCCGGCGCGATCAGCCAGTAGGCCAGGCGGTGGCCGGAGCCACGCGGGCCGCGGCCGCGTCCGCCGCGGCGGCGACGGCGTCGGGCGGGCTCGGCCTCGGGCGCGGAGCCGACCTCGGTGGGGTTGACGACGGTGCTCATGCGTGGGGAAGCGTCGGGTGCGAGACGCCGACCGTCTCGCACCCGGTGCGCGATTGCGACCTAGGACGTCGCCTGGGACAGGAGGCCGTCGGCCTCCTTGGCGGCCTTGTCGAGCTGGGACTTGATGTCGGCGTCCGACAGCTGGCCCTTGCTCGCCGCCTGGTCGAGGATCTGCCCGAACTGGTTCTTGTAGGCGTTCTCGACCTGGGCCCACTGCGCGATCGGCGCGTAGGAGCGACCCTGGTCCTTGATGGCCGCGTAGAACGCCTCGTGGTCGGCGTCCGCGGTGCCCAGCGCCTCCTGCGGCTTGAGCCGCGCGGGGAACATCCCCATCAGGTTGGCGTAGTCGGTCTGGACCTGGTCCTGGGACAGGTACTTGATCAGCTCCCAGGCCGCGTCCTTGTGCTGGGAGGACTTGAACATCATCAGGTTGGACCCGCCGATGAACGTGTAGCCCTTGTTGCCCTCGCCGCCGGGCATCGGCGCGACCGCGACGTTCTTGCGGGCCGCGGCCGACCAGGTGTCGTCGTCGGCGCGCTTGGAGGCCTGCAGGACCCACGGGCCGCCGATGAAGACGGCCAGGCGGCCGCCCTTGAACTGGTCCTCGACCTGGTTGCCGTCGCGCTCGAGCATCGACTTGTCCCACAGGCCCTCGCCCACGAGGTCGGTGGCGAACTTGACGCCCTGCACGGCCTGCGGCGAGTTGATCGTCGACGTCTTGTTGTCGTCGCTCAGCTCGGTGCCGCCCGCGTCCCAGACCCACGGCATCAGGTTGTGGACCAGGTCATAGGCCTTCTTGCCCGGGCCGCCGAACGGCGAGATCGGCTTGCCGCCGACCTCCTTGACGGCCTTCAGCTTCTCCAGCGTCGCCTTCAGCGCGTCCTGCGAGGCGAACGCGGTCTTGGGGTCGACGCCCGCGGCCTTCAACGCGTCCTTGCGGTAGTAGATCGTGCGGGCCTCGGTGAACCACGGCACGCCCCACACGCCGTCCTGGCCCTCGACCTGCGAGGTCTTCCAGATGCCGGGCGCGTAGGCGGACGCGCCGCCGATGTCGTCGACGCGGCCGCTGAGGTCGTCGAAGCCGCCGAGCGCGGCGAAGAACGGGACCTGCGTCGTGCCGGCCTGCGTGACGTCCGGGCCCTCGCCGCTGACCGCGGCGTTGCGGATCCGGTCCAGCTGGACGTCCCAGCCGACGAGCTCGACCTTGACGTTGATGCCGGTCTGCGCCGTGAACGGCTTGAGGATCCGCTGCGTGTCGGCCACCGGCGAGGGGCCGTTGTTCATGATCCAGAGGCGGACCGTCTGACCCTTGAGGTCCTTGGCCTGCGTGCCCGAGGCGGTGTCCTTGGCCTGGGCCTTGTCGTTGCTGTCGCCGTCGTCGCCGCCACACGCGGCGAGGACGAACGTCAGTGCCATCAGGGCGACCGCCAGCAAAGCGGTCACGCGACTCCTGCGCATCTCTCTCCTCCTGCTCCCCAACAGTTTGACTCTCGAAGTGACTCTTACGAAAACGTTTACGACCCTGCGGACGGGCAAAGCGGGGCTAGGGCGGTCGTGGCAGCACCTCCGCTAGCTCCGGCTCGTAGGCGCCGCGGTGGTCCCGCGGACGACCAGCTCGATCGGCAGCGTGACGGCGGCAGGCGCGTTGGCCGCGTCGCCGTCGATGTGCGCCATCAGCCACCGGGCCGCTGCCGCCCCGAGGCCCTGCTTGTCCTGGGCGAGCGTGGTCAGCCCGGGCTGCAGATGGGCGGCGAGCATGATGTCGTCGAAGCCGACGACGCTGAGGTCGCCGGGGACGCTCAGGCCCGCCTCGGCCGCCGCGCGCAGCGCGCCGACGGCCATGAAGTCCGAGGCCGCGACGATCGCCGTCGGCGGCTCGTCGAGCGCCAGCATCCGCGCGGCGGCGGCGTGGCCGGAGTCGACGTAGAAGTCGCCGCCGAGGACGTACTCGTCGCGGAAGCCCAGGCCGGCCGCGGCCAGGCCCTCGCGGTAGCCCTTCAGGCGCCGCGCGCCGGCGACCGTCTCGACCGGGCCGTGGATCGTCGCGATCCGCGTGTGGCCGAGCCGCGCCAGGTGCTCCACGGCCTGGCGGCTGCCCGCGACGTTGTCGGAGGTGACGAACGCGGTGTCGCGGCCGGTCAGCTCGACGTCGACGCCGATCGTCGGGATCGACGAGGCGCAGAGGCGCCGGACGTCCTCGTCGCGATGCTCGACGCCCATCAGCACGACGCCGTCGACGTTGTGGTGGCGGCAGCGCTTGACGTAGGAGTGCGCGCCGTAGCCGTTGCCGGGGTTCTCGGTCGCGAACAGCAGCAGGTCGTAGCCCGCCGCGCCCGCGGTCTCCTGGACGCCGGCGAGCACCTCGTGGAAGAACGGGTGCTGCAGGTCGGGGTGGCCCTCGCCCGTGTTGAGGAACACGCCGACGACGTGCGAGCGCTGGGTGACCAGCGCGCGGGCCGAGGCCGACGGCGTGTAGTCCAGCTCCTCGGCGAGGCGGATGATCCGCTCGCGGGTCTCGGGCCGCACGTCGGCGTAGCCGTTGAGCGCGCGCGACACGGTGCCGATGGACACGCCGCTCAGGCGGGCCAGCTCGCGGATGGTGGTGCGCTCGGATGGCATGGTCTCTCTCGGTCTGTCGCCGAAAACGTTTTTGGCGACGCCGGGATCCTAACCACACCGGTGAGGGGCTTGTCAAGGGCGACCGGTCACCGCGGCAAGGACATGGTGGCGGAACGCGGCCGCCGCGGGCGTCGGCGCCTCGTGGTCGCGCCACAGCATCGAGACCGGGACGCGCACGCGCGGGTGCAGCGGGCGGACGGCCAGGACCTCGGCGGGGACCCCGCCGACGACCGACGCGGGCATCAGCGTGACGCCGAGCCCGAGCGCGACCAGCTCGCGCAGCGTCTCCAGCTCGTTGGCCTCGGCGATGACGCGCCCATCCGGCGCGACGCGCTCGAGGTTGCGCCGCAGCGCCGAGCCCGCGACGTGGGCGACCAGCGGGCGGTCGGCGAGCGCCGCGTGCGGGACGCGCTTGCGCGCGGCCAGCGGGTCGTCGGGCGCGCAGATCAGCACGAGCTCCTCGTGCAGCAGGTGGCGGCCGGTCAGCGACGGCGCGGTGTCGGCCGGGTCGACGAGCGCGAGCACGAGGTCCAGCGCGCCGTCGGCCAGCTCGTCGAGGAGCGTCGCGGCGACCTCCTCGCGGATCGTGATGTCGATGCCCGGATGCGCGCGGCCGAACTCCGCGATCAGCGCCGCGGGGTGCAGCCCGCCGATCGGCGGGACGCCGCCGATGCGCAGGCGACCGCGGACGAGGCCGTGCAGCGCGTCGAGGTCGGCCGCGATCGCGTCGGCCTCGGCCAGCGCGCGGCGGCCGCGGGCCAGGACCAGCTCGCCGGCCTCGGTGACCTCGACGCGGCGGGTCGTGCGGCGCAGCAGCTCGACGCCCAGCTCGCGCTCGAGCTTGGCGACCTGCTGGGAGAGCGCGGACTGGGCGACGTGGAGGTCGAGCGCGGCGGCGGTGAAGGACCGCGCGCGGGCGACCGCGTCGAGGTATCGAAGCTGGCGAAGTTCCATCTCGTTTGGCGATGGGTGTGCGCACATCTTCGCATTGCGCGATGGCGTTCGCGAGCGGACACTGGATCCATGACCTCCATCTCCCCTCCCCACCTCGCCGGCGTGACCCTCCGCGCCGCGCGCCCGGACGACGCCCCCGACGTCGCCCGCCTCGCCGCGCTGGACTCCCGCCGCGTGCCCGCCGGCCCGCTGCTGCTGGCCGAGGAGAACGGCGTCCTGCGCGCCGCGCTGGCGACGACGACGGGCGAGGCCGTCGCCGACCCCTTCGCGCCCACCGAGCACCTCCTCGCGCTCCTGCGCCGCCACGCCGTGCGCCGCGACGCGCCACCCGGCTGGTCGGTCCCGGCGCGCGGGACGCGGCTGCCGCGCTTCGCGCTGCGGGCGGGCTGACGACCGCGGCGCGCCGCCTCCGGGTGGGCGGCGCGCCCGGGGGCCCGCCCCGTGCCGGGCGGGGCCGTTGGCCGTTCAGGCCACCTGCCGGACCGAGGATGCCGCGGTCCGGAAGACCGTCTCCCAGCGGTCGGCGTGAACGGCGATGTGGTGGGACTTGGCCCACTCCTCGGCGCGGCGGCGCAGCTGTCGGCGACGGAAGCGGGCGCCGGCCATGGCCAGCAGGGCGTGCTCCCACCCGTCGTCGGAGACCAGCACGCCGCCTTCCTCTTCGCCGAGCCCCAGGTACGGGCCGCGCGCGGACGCCACCCACGGGACGCCGGAGGCCGCGTACTCCTTGAGGGTGATGCGCGTCCGTGCCGCGGTCGTCGGTAGCTCGGCCATCGGCGCGATCGCCACGTCGAACTGGCGCACGTGCCACGCCAGCTCCTCGACCGGGAGGAACTTGTGATGGGTGTAGCGGTCGCCCGCGTCGGCCAGGTCCAGCTCGACGCCGACGGTCTCGACCTTGATCCGCTGGTCGCGCGCCATCACGCGCCGCAGGACGTCGGCGATGCCGAGCGCCTCGGCGTCCAGCGCGTCCTCGGGCTCGCCGACCCAGCCGACGATCACGCCGGTGTGAGTCTTGGGCTGCCAGACGTACTCCTCGTCGCCGAGGTAGTCCTCGATGACCACGACCGCGCCGTCGGTCACCGCCGCGCAGCGCTCCGCGATCACCTCCGAGCCGGTGGTGACGACGTCGGCGCGGGCCGCCATCGCCTTCTGGCCGCGCAGCTCGCGCGCCCGGCGGTAGCCGCCCAGCGGCGCCAGGCCGTCGACGTCGGCCGGCAGCAGCGCCGCCGGGTCGTCGGTGTCCCACGTGATCCCGACGCCGCGGGCGCGCAGCTCGTCGACGCAGGCGATCAGGTCGCGCTCGGACCGGCGATGGATGTGCACGACGTCGCAGTCGGCGAGCCGCTCGGGAGCGACGTGGCCGCCGTGGTCGGGCTGGACCCAGACGACCTGGTGCCCGCGCCGTGCCAGCTCTCTCAAGGGGACGACCACCCGATGGTGGACGTTCGTGAGATCGCTGTTGAACACCGCTCCGATCTTCACAGTGGTTCCCTCCGCTCCTCCGCTCGCTGGAGGGCCGAGGGTAGACCGGCCCCGAAGCCCGGGGCAAGGGCATGTGCCGCCTTGTCAAGGACCGGTCGGGCCGTCGGGCTCGGCCTCCTGCTCGGGGTCGACCTCGGCGGTGCCCTCCGAGAGCGTCCGACGGGCCGGGACGCGGGCCGCGGCGGCGTCCAGGCGCTCGCGGACCGCCTTGGCGGCCGGGCCGACGATCGCCCGCTCGGGCGCGCTCATGTCGGGCCAGCGGCCGCGCAGGTCGGCGAGGTGGTCGGCGGCGCGGTCCAGCGCGTCGCGCGCGGTGTCGTGCGCGTCCTCGGCCAGCGCCTCCTCGGCGGTGGAGATCTCGTGGCCGGCGTCGGCGGCGAGCTTGAGCAGGTCGTCCATGGCGCACGCGATGCTACGCACCGATCTCACGCCAACGGCGCGCGGGACGTTGAACCTCTCATGAAGCAGCACACGCTCACCGGCCGCGACGGCCGGCCCTACGCGTCGTCGACGCCCGGCACGCTCGGCGGCCATCGCCGCGGGCGCGTCTACGGGCGCCTGGACTGCCCGGGCGCGCTGCGCGCGATCGCCCGCGGCGGCTACGTCGCCGAGCGCGTGTTCTTCGCCGACGAGCCCACCGCGATCGCCGCGGGCTACCGCCCGTGCGCGACCTGCCTGCCCGCCGCCCACGCCACCTGGAAGGAGCGCCGTTCCGTGCCGCTGACCCACACCACCGTCGAGTCCCCGATCGGCGAGATCGCGCTGCTGGCCGACGGCGACGGGCTCTGCGAGATCCGCTTCTCGGTGAGCGACGTCCCGCCGGACTCGCCGCGCGCCGACGACGACCCGGTCCTGCGCGAGGCCGCGCGCCAGCTGCGTGACTACGCCGAGGGCCTGCGCGAGACGTTCGACCTGCCGCTGAAGCCGCGCTTCGGCACCGACTTCCAGCGCGCGGTGTGGGACCACGTCGCGCGCGTGCCGTACGGGACGACGACGACCTACGGCGAGATCGCCGACGCGCTCGGGGTCGGCGGCGCGGGCGCCCGCGCGGTCGGCGCGGCCAACGGCGCCAACCCGCTGCCGATCGTCGTCCCGTGCCATCGCGTGATCGGGGCGCGCGGCGCGCTGACCGGCTACGCGGGCGGCCTGGACCGCAAGCGGGCGCTCTTGACACATGAGGGCGCCCTGCTGGCGGTGTGAGCGCACTGAGGCGGCGGTCCGCACGCCGCCTCTATGCTGCGACGTCAGCCCGTGTCGCACGAGCCCTCCCTGCCCACCCCGCCCCGTGAGCGCTGGCCCCTGGCGGTCGCGCTGGCCGCGCTCGTCGCCGGCGCCGCCCTGCTCGGCGTCGCGCTCGGCGGCGTCTTCACCAAGCACAGCCACGCGCGCCTGCCCGCGCCGCCGGCCGCGCCCGCCGTCGTCGTGATGACGCCGGCGCCCGCGCCCGGCGCGGCGGCCGCCGTCGACACGAGCGCGGTCACCGGCCCCGCGACCGCCGCGCAGGGCCAGCAGCAGGCCAAGCAGAGCCCGGCCACGCAGAAGGCCGACGCCAAGCGCTTCACGATCAACGACCGCACCCACGTGGCCGCCGACTGGGTCTCCGGGTTCTACGGGATCTACGCCGAGGCCCAGAAGGTCTACGGCGTCAACTGGCTGCTGATCGCGTCGGTCCACAAGCAGGAGACCGCGTTCTCCACGCACCCGACGACCTACCACGGCCTGAACTTCGCCAACTGCTGCGCCGGGCCGATGCAGTTCAACGTCACCAACGGCCCGGTGTCGACGTGGAAGCGCTACAAGGACTCCTTCGCGCGCGGGACGCGTCCGGCCGACTACCCGCACAAGACCGCCAAGCACCCGTCGATCTACGACGACTACGACTCGATCATGGCCGCCGCCGCGCTGCTGCGCGACTCGGGCGCCGGTCGGGACCTGGACGCCTCGGCCTGGCAGGCGGCCTACGACTACTACGGCCACGACGCCACGGGCGTGTCCTACGCCGACGAGGTCATGGCGCGCGCCATCGGCTGGGGGCAGAAGTCGTTCTGCATCAACTGCCTGACCGACAGCGGGTTGATGAACGCCGTGGACGCCGCCTGGGGCGCGCCCGCGCGGACGGCGCTGGACGCGGCGGCGGCCGCGAAGGACGAGGACGCGGTGGCGCTGGCGGCGTCGAAGAAGTCGTCGTCGTCCAAGTCCTCGTCGAAGAAGAAGTAGCGGCGCGCCAGCCGCCCTGGCGTTTGAGCGCGGGGCGTTCACCGTGGGTGCGAGGCTGGCATGGCCGAGATCATCGACGGCGGCGAGCGAGGGTGGCGTGGCGGCCGGGGTCGCTCTCCGCGGGCGAGGGTGTCGGGTTCCGGGCATCCAGACATGAATCCGGGCCGTGTTGGTGGGGCTCGGCGGGGTGGTCGTGGGTGCGGGGCGAGTTTGCCGGGATATGTGCGGAGAACTCGACCCGCATCCTCGGTTCGGGATCCGGGGCGGTCTATGACGAACTATTCGCCATAGAGCGACCCCGACGCCGGGATTCATGTCTGGATGCCCGTCCACCACGCACGCCCGCGGAGACAAGACCCCGGTGGCGCCGCCACCCTCGCCTGCCGCCATTGATGAGCTTGGCCATGCCGGCCCCGCACCCACGCGAACGGTCGCGCACCTACGCCAAGGCGGTTCGCGCCAAGGCGTGGAGCGGCGCCCGGCCGCGCTTCCCGGCGTCGACGAGGACCTCCATGCCGCGGAGGCAGTAGGCGACGCGCTGGGCCAGGACCATCCGACAGCCGAGGGCGGCGGAGAGCTCGCGCGTGGTGAACGCGCCGGCGGCGACGAGCGCCGGAGGCAGCAGCGCCGCCGCGTCGGACGGCGACGAGAGCACCTCGGAGCCGACCACCTCGACGAGCCGTCGCTCGCCCGGGTCGCGCCGTCGGCGCCCGGACCGCGAGCGGCCCGCCTCGGGCGCGCGGATGTGGTCCTCGGCGCACAGCAGCACCTCGACCGTCAGGTTCGGGTGGGCCAGCAGCGACGGGAAGGACACCAGGCGATCGAAGACGTCGAGCACGCCGCCACGCAGGGGCGACCGGCGCGACGACAGCACCTCGCCGTGCGCGTCGACGCGCACGATCCGCCGCCGCGCGGCGACCGGGTGCACGATCCGCATCCGGTGGTCGTCCAGCAGCGCGTCGAGCTTCGGCCCCAGCGGCGAGAAGCCGCCGGTCTGGACCTCGACCAGCTCGCCGTCGGCGCGCACGAGATCGATCACGAAGCGACCGAACTTCACCTCGGCCCGGTCGCCCGGCGACGCGAGCAGATCCTTGACCGCCGCGTGCAGCGGGCCCTCGCGCAGAACGCCGATCCCGGACACCGCGTGAAACCTTATCGGCGCCGGTCTCGTCACCGGTCTGATGGGCGCGGTCGTGCAGCACCGCGACTCTTCGTACCTAGCCTTGTTCCGAGATGACGATGCCCCGCTTCCGCCCCCTGCTGAGCACCGCCCTCGCCGCCGCGGCCACCGCCGCGGTGGCCCTCCCCGCCACGGCGAGCGCCGACTGCCCCGGCACGTCCGGCACCTGCCCGTACACGTCGGTCGTCCAGAACGGCCAGCGCGGCGGCGGCGTGCTGCGCTTCCCGCAGGCCGTCGCCGTCGGCCCCGACGGCGCGGTCTACGTGGTCGACCAGGGATCGCACCTGATCCAGCAGTTCACGCCCCAGGGCCAGTGGCTGCGGGACATCGGGTCGGCCGGGACGCGGCCGGGCGAGCTGAGCGCGATCGGCGCGGTCGCGGTCACCGGCGACAACCAGGTCGTCGTCGCCGACGGCGCCTCCAACCGCATCGTCCGCTTCGACAGCACCGGCAACCTGATCGACTCGTGGGGCGGCAACGGCACCGCGCTGGGTCGGTTCCACTTCGGCGCCGGCGGCGGCAACGACGCGGCGGCGGGCGGCGGCCTGGCGGCGTCGGGCTCGACGCTCTACATCGTCGACACCGGCAACGACCGCGTCGTGCGCTTCAACGCCGCGGGCGGCAACGGCGCCGAGATCGTCCCGCCCGGCACGCTGCAGAACCCGCGCGGCGTCGCGGTCCGCGGCACGCGCATGCTCGTCGCCGACGACCAGCACCACCGCGTCGCCGCGTTCGACACCGGCGGCCACCTGCTGGCGTCGATCGGCGCCGGCCAGGGCGCGGGTCCCGGCCAGCTGAACTTCCCCTACGGCGTCGCGATCGACCCGCAGGGCCGCGTGTTCGTCGCCGACGACATGAACCAGCGCATCGTGCGCTACTCGACGCCGGCGACCAAGTACCAGTACAAGGCGCGCTGGGGCTCCTACGGCACCGGCCCCAACAACCTCGCCTACCCGCGCGGCCTGGCGACCAACGGCAGCGGCGAGCTGTACGTCGCCAACACCGGCAACGACCGCATCGACGTCTTCGACGTCTCCGGCACGTTGAAGCGCTCGTTCGGCATCTCGGGCCGGGCGACCGGCCAGTTCGACTCACCGGTCGGCGTCGCCGCCGACGCCTCGGGCGTCCGCGCGGTCACCGACGCGCTCAACGGGCGCGTGCAGCTCATCAACCCGGACGGGTCGCTCGCCACGGTCTGGGGCTCGCCGAACCCGGGCCCGACGATCCTGCCCAACCCGGTCGCGGTCGCCTTCGACCAGGCCGGCAACGGCTACGTGCTCGACGGCCGGCGCGGCCGCATCGTCGTCTTCGACCGCGCGACGGCGACGACCAGCCGCTCGATCGGCAGCCTCGGCTCCGGCCCCGGCCAGCTGCAGTCGCCGCAGGCGCTGGCCCTCGACGCCTCCGGCAACATCGCGGTCGCCGACACCGGCAACCTGCGCGTCGCGCGCTTCGCGGCCGACGGCTCCTACCTGGGGTCCTTCGCGGTCAGCGACGCGCCGCGCGGGATCGCGGTCACGCCCGACGGCAGCCGGATCTACGTGTCGGACACGCGCAACCGCATCACGGTCTACGACGGCGGCGGCACCCAGCTCGACCAGTTCGGCGGCACCGGCTCCAAGCTCGGCAAGCTCAACGCCCCGGCCCAGCTCAGCCTCGACCAGGGCGGCAACCTGTGGGTCGCCGACCGCGGCAACAACCGCATCCAGGAGTTCGGCCCCAACGGCGAGCGCCTGCAGGCGATCGGCGAGCGCGGCATCGGCGACGGGCAGTTCATCCACCCGACCGGCGTCAGCGCGGACTGCAACGGCAAGGTCACGGTGACCGACAGCGACAACAACCGCGTGACGACGCTGACGCTCACGACCCCGACGCCCGGCCTGGCCTGCCGCCCGCTCGGCCCGATCGGCGCGCCGCCGGCGCTGAAGTTCCCGACGCTGCCCGAGCCCCTCGGCCCGCAGCTGAGCGTGAAGGTCCTCCGCAAGGCCGGGCTGCTGAGCGCGCGGAACCTGCCGGTCCGCGTCGGCTGCGACACGACCTGCGCGCTGACCGCGTCGGCGACGATCGTCCAGCGCGGCACGCCGCGCACGGTCGGCAAGGGCAAGAAGAAGCACACGGTCAAGCCCGTGTCGATCGACCTCAAGCAGATCAAGCTGACGATCCCGGCGGGCTCGTCGAAGATCGTGCGGCTGACGGTCTCCAAGGCCGACGCGGCCAAGCTGAAGAAGGCGCTGAAGGGCAAGAAGGGCCTGGACGTGGCCCTCCAGCTGGAGGCGACCGCCGCGGCCGGCCAGCCGACGTCGGAGACGACGCGCCTGCAGGCGACCGCGTAGTTGTAGATCTAGTTCGCGAAGATCTCCCCGACGACCGCGTCGAGGGCGCCGACCACCGTGTCGACGTCCTCGATCGTGGTCGCCGGGCTCATCAAGGCCATGTTGTGGAACGGGGTCAGCATCACGCCGCGGTTCAGCAGCGCGGCGTGGATGAGGTCGTCGAGCAGGTGGTCGATCGCCGCCAGCGCGTCGGCGCCGGTCGCGTGCGGCGCGGGCGTGTAGCCGAACTCCGCGCGGGCCCCGAGCGCGACGACGTGCCACGGCGCGCCGTGCTTGGCGAAGACGTCGCGCACGCCCGCCACGTAGCGGTGGCAGGTGAGCAACATGGAGGTGTAGGCCTCCTCGGTCAGCACCTGGTGGAGCGTCGCGCGCGCGGCGGCCAAGGACAAGGCGTTGCCCGCCAGCGTCCCGCCGACGCCGCCCCAGTCCAGGTAGTCGCCCTCGGTGTCGGCCAGCACGCGGTCGCGCAGGTCCGCGCTCAACCCGTAGGCCCCGATCGGGACGCCGGCGGCCAGCGCCTTGCCGAGCGTCACCGCGTCGGGGCTCAGGCCCCACGCGCGCACGCAGCCGCCCAGGCCGGTCGACATCGTGTGCGTCTCGTCGTAGATCAACAAGGTGTCGGTCTCCGCGCACGCCTCCTCCAACCCCTTCAGGAACCCGTCGGCGGGCAGGACCATGCCGACGTTGGTCATCGCGGGCTCGGCGAGGACGACCGCGACGTCGCGCGGCGCCAGCGCGGCGCGCACCGCGTCGAGGTCGTTGAAGGGCACCACCTTGGTCGTCAGCGCCGGGTCGACCGGCGCGCCGACGTTGCCCTCGCGCGGGACCACGCGGCCCGAGGCGTCGAGCGTCGCCACCGTCTCGTCGACGGTCCCGTGGTAGGCGTGGAGGAAGATGAGGATCTTGCTCCGGCGCTGCACCTGACGGCACATGCGCAGCGCGAAGCGGTTGGCGTCGGTCGCGCTCAGCGCGAACTGCCACGCGGGCACGCCGAAGCGGCGGCCGAGCTCCTCGCCGACGGCGATCGCGTCCTCGGTGGGCATCATGGTGGTGATGCCGCCGCGGTCCCGCGCGCGCGAGACGATGGCCTCGACCGTCGGCTCCGGCGAGTGGCCCGGCAGCGACCCCGTGTCGCCCAGCGCGACGTCGACGTACTCGACGCCGTCGACGTCGGTCACCCGCGCCCCGCGCGCCTCCGCGAGGTAGACCGGCGTGCCGCCCGCCCACTTGGCCATCCACGGCATCGGGACGCCGTGCAGCAGCGCGTGCGACGCGCGCCGCGCGAGCTGGACCGAGCGCGGGTGCTCGGCGGCGAAGCGCGCCCGCTCGCGATCGAGCAGGGCCTGGAGGCGGGTGCGGTCGAGGTCGGCGGCGGCGTGGGGCATCGCGGCGAGCCTAGCTCGCCGGAACGCGTCCCTCCGCACGAAGCCAGGCCTCGGTCCTCGCCATCCCGTCCTCCAGCGAGACCGCGGGCGCGTAGCCGAGCACGTCGCGCGCCCGGGCGATCGAGTAGGTCCCGGTGCGCGCGAGGTAGCGCGCGGCCGACGCGTTGATCTCGGTCTCCTGGCGGGCGACCCGCGCGCCGAGCGCAGCGGCCGAGGCCAGCGCGCGCGACGGCCCGGTGGGCAGCGTCGCCAGCCGGCGCCCGAGCATCCGCGCGTAGTGCCCGAAGAACTCGGCGGTCGTCACGCCGACGCCGTCCGACAGCGTGAAGACGCCGCCCGCGCCGTCGGGGTGCGTCGCGGCGAGCACGATCCCGTCGACCAGGTTGTCGATGAACACCGGCGAGAACACGCCGCGCCCGCGCGCCGGGAGGACGAACCGGCGCCGCTCGATCTCCTCCACGGGCAGCAGCGTCCACGGGCGCGAGCGCGGGCCGTAGACGTCGCCCGGCCGGACGATCGCGCACGGGACCTCGCCCGCCGCGTGCGCGCGCAGGACGAGCGCCTCGGAGGCGATCTTCGTGTCGACGTAGGGCACGCCGTTGGGCTCGGTCGGATAGGACTCGTCGACGCCGTCGGGGAACGCGAAGCCGAAGACCGTCACCGACGACAGGTGCACCACGCGCGTCGCGCCGCCGGCCGCGCGGGTCGCCGCGTCGAGCACGTGCTTGGTCCCCAGCGCGTTGACGCGCCAGACCGCGCGCGGGTCGGCGCCGCTCATCGAGACGATCGCCGCCGTGTGGATCACGAGGTCGCTGCCCGCGGCGTGGTCCTGCCAGGCGCCGGGCGCGCCGACGTCGCCGGCCACGACGCCGCGCGCCGGGTCGGCGGCGACGTCCACGCCGCGCACCTCGTAGCCGTCGCGCGCGAAGCGGTCGCCCAGCGCGCGGCCGATGAAGCCGCTCGCGCCCGTGATGAAGACGCGGCCGCTCACGACGACGCCCGCGCCGGCTCGGCCTCCGGCCCGCGCGGGTCGCGCGGGTCGCGCGGGTCGTGCTCGTGCGACGTGGAGGTGATGCCCGCCGCCTCGGCGGCGTGCGTGGCGGTGGTCTCGCGTCCGGCCATGTCGGGCCGATCGTACGCGTTGACCGACCCCTACAGGTTGAGCACCGCGTGGCCCCACACGTGCACCACCTGGGTCTCCCCCAGCCGCTGTGCCCGACGGGCCGGCGGCGGCGTGTGGCCGTGCAGGTGCAGGCGCGGCGCGACGCGCAGGACGTAGTCGCGCAGCGCGTCGAAGCCCTCGTGGGCGCGGTCGCCGGGCTCGTCGTGGACGCCGCGCGGCGGCGCGTGGGAGACCAGGACGTCGGCGGGCGGCAGGCGCTTGGCGAGCTTGGACGCCGCGCGCTGGGTGTGCTGCAGCGGCGCGCCGCCGGGCGTGTAGCGGACGCAGCCCTCGAAGCCCGCGAACGTCACGCCGGCCAGCGTCAGCGCGCGCAGGTGCAGGTTGGTGGTGTTGGCCGCGTCGAGGTAGCGGCCGTCGTCGTGGTTGCCGTAGACGCCGATCACCGGAAGGTCCGGGAAGCGGCCGAGCGGGTCCAGGACGTCGGGCTCGAGGTCGCCGAGCGTGACGACCGCGTCCGGCTCGTGCGAGCGGACCAGCGCGGGCAGCGACAGCCACGACGGGTCGTCGGCGAGGATCAGCAGGCGCATGCGCCGGCGAGCGCGTCGGGCGCCAGGAGCAGGCCGGCCGGATGCTCGCCCGCGACGACCAGCGCCAGCGACGCGAACACCTGGTGCAGGACGCCGAACGCGCCGCGCACCGGCGCCGGGTCGAACGGCGTCAGCCGGCACGACGGGCCCTTGAGCGCCCGCAGCGTCCGGGCCAGCGCCGCCAGCCGCGCCCACGCGGCCTCGGCGGCGACCGGGCGCGTGCGCTCGTTGGTGTAGGCCTCGATCAGCGCGGGGTAGCCGACGGCCTGCTCGCCCAGCTCGGCGCGCAGCGCGTGCCGCACCGCCGCGGTCCGCGCCGCGTCCGCGGGATCGGGGCGCAGCTCGTCCTGGGCGCCGTCGGCCCAGGCCAGCACGTCGAGGGGCACGGCGCCCGACGTCCGCTGCAGCCACAGCAGGACCTGCGGGTCGGCGGTCCAGCGCGCGAGCTCCTCGGCGGTCGGCACCAGCGGGTCGCCCGCGTCGTCGGCCAGCAGCGCCAGCGCCTCGCCGATCCCCTGCAGGTACTCGGCGCCGACGTCGGCCTGCGCCTCGAACGGCAGCGCCGCCCGCAGCGCCCGGCGCTCCTCGAAGGCCAGCCGCTGCGCCGCCGCCTGCGCGCCCAGCAGCGGGACGATCCGCGCGCGCAGCTCGGCCTGCGCCACGCGCTCGCGCTCGTCCAGCAGCTCCGGCAGCGCCCGCATCCCGGCATGGCAGGCGGTCACGACGCGCCCCAGCGCGTCGAGGGCGACCGACCGGGAAGGTGGCTGCGCCGCGGGCATCAGAGCACCTGTTCCCCGGGTGGGTGGCGTGAAACGGGCGCGCACGCGGGGAAGACCGCGGCTGGCGGCCGCGATGGCGCTCGGTTAGGATCACCGCGATCGGATCACTTAGCGGACCTCACTGACCAGATCCACGGATGGCCGAACCCCTGCTGACGGGTGCCGCGACGAAGGTCGGCGGCAAGCTGGCCGGTGCGGCGTCGCGTCGCGGGCGGGACTTCTGGCGCGAGGAGCGAGAAGGCCATCGCCTGCTCGAGCGGATCGCCGCCGCCGTCAAGGCCGACGCCGACGTCCACCACGCCGTTCGGCTGCCGCTCGCGAAGGTCGTCCAGAAGAAGCTGGAGACGAGCCCGGACGCGCAGGGCGCGCTCTCGCTCCTGCTCGACGGCGAGGACGTCCCCGAGGCCGCCGCGGCGCTGGCGCAGATCACCGCCCGACTCGTGGCGGACGAGGTCGACTGGCCCGACGCCTTCGACGCCCGGCGGTTCGGCGCGCTCGTCGCCGAGCACGCGCGCGCGTCGGTCAACGCCGTCAAGGCGACCGACCGCGCCGCGGCGCACGTCGACGCCAAGGAGACGCGCGAGCAGGTCGAGCGCATGACGCGCAAGGTGGCCGAGGCGCTGGAGGGCCGCGACCGAGGAGCCGTCCCGCCCGGCCTCCCGCTGCTGCCGCCGTTCTCGCCCGGCGCCGGCCCGATCGAGGTCACGTCGCACGCCTCGCTGCTGGAGGTCCTGCGCTCGTCCGAGCAGCGGTTCCCGCTCGTCGGCCGTGGCGACGTCATGGACGAGGTGGCGGAGTGGCTGAGCACGCCGCCGCCGGGCGCGGGCCGGCCCGACCACCGTGTGATGGTCATCCACGGACCGGGCGGGGCGGGCAAGACGCGTCTGGCCGCGGAGGCGCTGCACCTCGCCCAGACCGCGGGCTGGGTCGGCGGCTTCCTCGGCCCGCAGGACGCCGGCCGGGTGGACTGGGCGGCGCTCTCGCACCCCCAGTTCCCGCTGGCGGTCGCCGTCGACTACGCGGAGGCGCGGCGCGGCGACCTGCAGCACCTGCTCCAGGAGGCGCCGATCGGGCGCGCCGCCGACGCCCCGCTGCGCGTGATCCTCGTCGTCCGCGAGGGCAAGATGCAGCGCGAGAGCTGGCTCGGCCGCCTCGCCGGGCCGGCGGACCTCGGACGCCGGGCCGGCGAGCTGCTCGACGAGGACGCGATCTGGTCGGTGTCGCTGGAGGAGAGCCTCCCGGAGGTCGACGATCGCCAGGCGCTCTGGTCCTCGGCGCGCGAGGTGCTCGGCCGCCCCGGCGAACCGCCCGAGCACCTCGCCGGGCCGCTGTTCGAACGCCCGCTGTACGTGCTGCTCGACGCCTCCCAGGAGATGGTGCTGGAGGACGGCGACGAGGTGGGCGACGTCGCGCCGACGGCGCAGCAGCTGCTCGACCGCGTGCTCCGCCACGAGCGCAAGTACTGGACCGAGGCCCGGCGCGAGCTCGACCTCCGCCTCGACGAGCGCGAGATGAACGACGTCGCGATCGCCGCCACGCTCGTCGGCGGCGTCCCGCGGCCGGCCTTCGAGCGCGCGCTCGCGGCCCTCGAGTGGCTCCAGGATCCCGGCCAGCGCCGGCGGGTCGCCGACTGGTGGTGCGCGGTGTACGCGACGAGCTCCGGCAACGTCCGGGGGATCGAGCCGGACATCGTCGGCGAGTACCAGATCGTCCGGGCGCTCACCGAGCCCCACGGGCCGCGCGACCAGCTCGGCGGGTCGTGGCCGCCCGAGCGGTTGACCGCGCTGGTCGCCACGGCGTCGCTCTCCGGCCGTCAGCGGATCCTGCACGTGCTCACGCGCATCGCGGCCAGCGAGGACACCGCGGGCGTGCGGACCGCGCGCGCCGTGCTGAGCGAGGTCCTCAGCCGGCACCTCGACGAGTTCCTGCCGGGCGCGCTCGACCGGTCGCAGGTCGAGCTCCACCACCACGAAGGGCGCGCCGGCGAGTCGTTGGCGGCCACGGTCGCGTCGGCGGTCGTGGCCGCGGACAAGCTCGAGCTGGTCACGCCGGACCTCGGCCAGGGCCACGAGCGCCGTCGCCGTGTCACCGACGACCCGGGCATCGCCGCGCGCGCGGCCGCGATGCAGATCGTGCGCCGCCAGATCGAGCGCATCGCCGAGCGCGAGTACCGCGACGGTCGCTGGACCGTCGACAGGTACCTCGTCGTGATGGCCTGGACGGTGGACCTCGACCTGCGCTCCGGCCTCGACCAGCTCGCGCTGGCGCGGATCGACGAGCTGGCGCGGATCGTGCCGAGACCGGACCTGCTGCTCGCGCACATCAACCTCCGCTCCGGACGCCGGCTCGAGACGGCTCGGCACCTCGACGCGGCCGAGGCGTGCTACCAGCGCGCCCTGGCCGAGCTGACCGCGCTCGGCGAGCAGGACACGCACCTGGCCTACGTCGTGTGGCACGACCTCGGGGACATCGCGAGCGCGCGCGGGGACCTCGACGAGGCGATGACGCGCTACGAGACGGCCTGGAAGGGCAAGCAGCGGGTCGCCGGCGTCGGCGACGAGAGCACGATCACCACCTTGCTCGCGATCGCCCGCCTCCTGGCCAAGCGCGACGTGGAGGCCGCGCGCGACCTGCTCCGCCGCGGCGAGGAGTCCATCGCCGGCGAGCCGGAGGAGCAGCCGGCCCGCCTGCGCGACTTCGTGCCGGACCTCATGCTGGTGGCGGGTCGTCAGGCGGAGCGGGAGGATCGCCTCGCGGAGGCCAAGGACCTCTACGAGCGCGGCCTGCGCGAGATGGAGGCGCGCGGGCGTGGCGCCGACGATCCGCTGACCTACATCTTGCTCCGCGACCTCGGCGACGTCGCACGGGCCGCCGGTGAGCGGTCCGCGGCGAAGAAGCTCTACGAGCGGGCGCTGGAGGGCAAGGCGCGGCTCGCCGGCGCGCCCGACGAGGACACGGTCAACACGCTGACGCTCCTGGTGCAGACGATCGCCGAGGAGGATCTCGACGCCGCGCTCGCGCTGCTGGCCGACCGCGGGCAGCGGATCGCGGCCGACGCGCCGCTCGACCTGCAGCTGCGCCTCCGGTACCTCGAAGCCGACCTCCTCTCGGAGCATCACCGACACGACCAGGCCATCGAGGTCGCCCGGGAGATCCAGGACTCGTTCGTCACCCACGAGGTGCGCCAGGCGATCCTGGACGTCAGCGCCGACCCGATCGTCGACGAGGTGAACTCGGTCTCGATCGCGATCGACGGGCTGCGGCTGGCCCGCCGCGCGTTCGGCAGCGGCGACCCGCGGCTGCCCGCGTTGGGCGCGCGGCTCGCGGTGACGCTCGCGCAGACCGTCGGCTCGCTGATCATCTCGAAGCTCAGCCTCGCGGAGACCAGCATCGACGAGGCCATGCGGGCCTCCTCGAACGTCCCGGACCCGAACCGGTTCCCCGAGGTCGCCCGGCTGCGGGACGAGATCGAGACGCTGGTACCCGACTACGGGTCGTTCATCGTCGAGGCGGACGCGCGGATCGCCGACGCCGTCGCGCAGGTCATGGCCGAGCCGATGATGGTGCCGCTGGCGTCCCCGCCGAGCGGCACGCCCGACGTTCGCGACGACGTCGGGAGCCGGAACTGGCTCGTCGGGCTCCTCTGCTCGAAGTGGGACGGGACCCAGGACATCGGCGCTCAGGCGGCGCCGATCCTGACGCTGTACGTCGCCGACGCGCTCGGGTACGGCAACGAGCTGGTCGACGACGACGAGGTCTGGCTCGACGAGCGCAGCGCCGACGCCGCCGCCCCGGCGGTCCGCCTCCTGGCCGCGGACCTCCTCGCGACCGGCTCCGTCGACGCGCGACAGGCCGACGAGCTCGCGCGGGCCGCGCATCGGCACGCGGTCGCCGGCGCCGCGGAGCGCGCGCACGGCCGCGAGGACCTCGCGCGCGCCGAGCGGCTGTGGCTGGAGGTCATCGCCCTGAGCCCCGAGCGTTCCACCTCGACGAGCGCCACCTGGAGCAGGCTCGCGGGCCTGTCGTTCCAGCGCGGCGACGAGGCCGAGGAGCTCGAGCGCCTGTGGCGCTCCGCCGAGTCCATGGCCTCCCTCGAGGTCCTCGCGGACACGCGCGCCGCGAGCGTCGTCCGCAGGCTGATCCAGCTCGCGGCCCGGCACGACCCCGACCGGGCGTCCGCCTTCCTGAAGGCCTTGCTCGCCGAGGCCGACGCCGCCGGCGAGGCCGGTCCGAGGCAGCGGCTGCGGGAGCTCGAGGTCCAGCTGCTGGTCGACACCGGCGAGCGGGAGCGTGCCGCCGCGCTGGCGGACGACCACCTCGACGAGGCCGTGCGCGCCGCGCTGCGCCAGGCGATCGCGACCCGCTCGCCGGAGCCGCCCGCCACCGCGCCGGTCACCCCCTCGGCCGAGCTGGCCCTCGCCGCGGCAGGCGCCTTCCGCCCCACGGACCCGCGGCTGCCGCGCTTCGCGAGCGCCCTGCTGAACGTCGCCGAGACGGCGGGCAACGAGGCGATCCTCGCGACCTACGGCTCGCAGGCGGGCGAGCGGACCGACGATCACGAGCGGATCGTCTGGCTCACCGTCGAGAAGATCTCATCGCTTGTCCGGCGCGCGGCCACCGACCTGCTGCCGGTCGACGACGACGCGCCGGACGACGGTGGCGACCTGCTGCGGAGCTGGCTCCTCCGCGCGACGCTCGAGGCGGAGAAGGCCGAGCTGGTCGACCACCTGGCCACCGTGCTGACGCTGCTCGTCCGGCTGTCCGACGGGACGACCCCGCGCGGTTCGCGCCTGCCGCTGCTCCAGGTGGAGATCTGGTCGTCTCCGACGAGCGACGCGCGGGTCGAGGCCGAGGGCGCCCGCCTGGCGCGGTTCCTGGCCGACGCCACGCCCGATCCGCAGGCCGCGGCGGCGGTGGTGGCGGAGGCCCACCGGTACGCGGTGGTCCGAGCGGGCGTGATGGCCGGCGACCTCGGCCGGATCGACGAGGGCGAGGCGCTCCTGCGGCGGGCGCTGGAGATGGTCGACGGGCCGAGCGCGCCGCAGGGCTCGCCGCTGAGGATCAGCGTCGTCGAGGGCCTGGCCGACCTCGCCCTGGCCCGTGGCGACGTCGCGGCCGCGATCCTGTCCCTCGAGCAGGTCCACGAGCGGGCGGCGGCCAAGCACGGCCCCACCCATCCCAAGGCCGTCGCCGCGCTGCGGCGGCTCGCCGACGCGATCGCCACGACCGACGCCGACCGTGCGGGAGCGCGGATCGAGCGGGCGATCGAGGACGCGGGCGAGGACGGCGAGCGGCTCGCGCGGATGCTCGCCGAGCCGACCGCGGACGCGACCGGCTAGGCCAACGTCAGGCTCACGCCGCCGTCGGTGCGCTCCGCGCGCAGCCGGACCGAGGAGGGCGTCAGCGAGACCAACGGCGTCGCGGGCACGACGTGGTGGACCGGCGTGAGCGCGGGCGTGGCGTGATGGGGATGGCCGGCGTCGGCGGTCGCGGTGGCGGGGACCAGCGCCGAGAGCGCGATGGAGGACTTGGCGAAGAGGAGGTTGGAGGTCATGGCGAGGATCTTCCGGCCGGCGACCGGGAGCGGCCTGGGTGGTTCCTGGGCGATCCGTGAGACGGCGGCGGCCGCCGCGGCGGCGGCGCGTCACCCCGCGCGGGCGATCCGCCGTCACCCGCGCGGCGCCTACGGTCCGCCCATGGGTGAGGCGATCGGTCAGTCGTTGCCGCTGGCGATCGGCGTGGCGATCAGCCCGATGCCGATCGTGGCGGTCGTGCTGATGCTGGTCACGCCGCGGGCGCGGACCAACGGCCCGGCGTTCCTGATCGGCTGGCTGGCCGGCGTCGGGATCCTGGGCGCGATCCTGCTGGTCGTCGCCGACCCGGCCGGGGCCAGCCACCACGGCGCGCCCGCGACGTGGGTCAGCTGGGTCGAGCTCGGGCTCGGCCTGCTGCTGCTCGCCGTCGCCGTGCGCCAGTGGCAGCACCGTCCGCACGCCGGCGACGACGTCGCCGCGCCGAAGTGGATGTCCGCGCTGGACACGTTCACGCCGGCGCGCTCGTTGGCGGTCGCCGCGGCGCTGGCCGCCGTCAACCCCAAGAACCTGCTGTTGATCGTCGCCGGCGCGGCGGCGGTCGCGCAGACCGGCGCGTCGTCCGGCGACCAGGTCGTCGCGTGGGTCGTCTTCACGATCGTCGCGTCGATCGGGGTCGGCGCGCCGGTGGCGATCTTCTTCTCGATGGGCGACCGCGCCGCCCACGTCCTGGACGAGCTGAAGACGTGGATGGCCACCAACAACGTCGCGATCATGGCCGTGGTCTGCCTGGTGATCGCCGCCAAGCTCGTCGGCGACGGGATCGCCGGGCTGTCCACCTGAGCGCCACGGTCACGCCACCGCAACATCATCGCCTTGCGGCTCCGGGATCCTGGCGCCCGTGCGGCAGGCCCTCGTGCTGTCCGGATGCGCCCTGCTGCTCGCCGGCGCGGTGGCGGCGACTGGCTCGGCTCCGGCGACCCGCTGCGCGGCGGCGCGCTGGCGCGGGCCGGCGACCGGCTCGTCGCGGGCCTGGCCGCGGCCGCGCCGGCGTGGATCGCGATCGACCTGATGCTCTTGGTCCTCGGCTACCCGCTGCCGGCGCGCTTCCTGATCCCGGCGTCCGCCGCGGCGGCGGCGCCGATCGGCGTCGGCGTGACCACGCTGGGGGCTCGGCGCGCTCCTCGGTGACGTCGATCCGGGCGGCGTCCTGGCCGGGATCGTGGTCGTCCTGGTCTACCGCCGCCTGCGGCGCGGGGCCGACGCGGGCTAAGCGCGCCACCGTCTCGGCCACCCGCTAGCGTCGCCCGCCGTGTCGGTCTCCGCCCCACCCCGCGACGCCACCGCGCTGGGGCGGTCCTTCACGTGGCTGTGGGCGGCCTACGCGGTCAGCACGTTCGGCACCTGGGTCGCCTTCGACGCGTTCCCGATCCTCGCGATCACCCAGCTGCACGTCGGCCCGGCGGCGGTGTCGGCGCTGGCCGTGGCGGGGATGGCGGTCGCCGCGCTGATCGCCGTGCCGCTCGGCCCGTGGGTCGAGCGACGGCCCAAGCGCCCGGTGATGATGGCGATGGACCTCGTCCGGCTCGTGGCGCTGCTGACCGTGCCGGTCGCCTACGCGCTGGGCGGGCTGACGTTCGCGCAGTTGGTGGTGGTGTCGGTGGTCGTCGGCGCGGCGGACATCGCGTTCCGCTCGGCGTCCGGCGCGTTCCTGAAGGCCTTGGTCGCACGCGAGGGCCTGCTGGCGGCCAACGGGCGCTTCGAGTCGACGACGTGGACGGCGACCGCGCTCGGCCCGCCGCTGGGCGGCGCGGCGATCGGCGTGCTGGGCGCGGCGACGACCGTGGTCGCCAACGCGGTGAGCTTCGGGGCGTCGGCGCTGGCGCTGCGGGCGATCGGGCCGGGCGGCGAGGACGAGGCCGCAGGCCCGGCGCCGCCCGCGCGCCTGCGCCGCGGCGACCTGCTCGTCGGCTGGCGGACGATCCGCGCCGACGCCGACCTGCGCACCCTGTTCGTCAACAACGCGCTGGTCAGCGCGCTGATCCTGGCGCCGGGCCCGGCGCTGGCGGTCCTCATGCTCGGCGAGCTGGACTTCGCGCCGTGGCAGTACGCCCTGGCCTTCGGCGCCCCGTGCGTCGGCGGGCTGGCGGGCGCGCGGCTGTCGCGCCGGGCCGTCGCTCGGCTCGGGACGCGCCGCGTCCTGCTCGTCTTCGGCACGCTGCGCGCGTGCTGGCCGATCGGGCTGGCGCTCGTGACGGCCGGCGCGGGCGGGCTGGCGCTGGTCATCGCGCTGCAGCTCGGCCTGGTCACGTGCATGGGCGTCTTCAACCCCGTGCTGGCCACCGAGCGCCTCCAGCGCACGCCCGACGACCGCGTGGCGCGGGTGCTCGCGGCCTGGAACCTGTCGAGCAACGCGACCCGCGCGGCGACGACCGCGCTGTGGGGCGTCCTGGCGGCGCTGACGTCCGCCCGCGCCGCCGTGGCGGTCGCGGGCGGGCTGCTGCTGCTGACGCCGCTGCTGCTCGGGCGCTACCGCTCCGTGTCGAAGTAGAACCCGGCGCGCAGGTCCTCCAACAACCCGGGGTGCGTCGGCTCCCAGCCCAGCAGCGCGCGGGTCTTGGCCGACGACGCGCGGTTGTCGAGGCTCACGAGCCGCCCGAGGAAGCGGAAGTGCTCGGGCTCACGCGACTCGACGGGCACGTCGAGCTGCTCGCCGATCGCCGCCGCGATGTCGCGGAACGGGATGCCCTCCTCGTCGTTGGCGTGCAGGCGCTGCCCGGCGGGCGCGGACTCCAGCGCGAGCCGGAACAGGCGCGCGGAGTCGAGCGTGTGGCCGGCGGGCCAGTGGTTCGCGCCGTCGCCGACGTAGCCGGAGGCGCCGGTCTCGCGCGCGATCTGGATCAGCGTCGGGACGAAGCCGTGCCGGTCGGCCTCGCTGTGGACGGTCGGCGCGAGCCGGACGACCGAGGAGCGCACGCCGCGGTCGGCCAGCGCGATGACCGCGTTCTCGTTGGCGACGCGCCCGCCGCCGTCGCCGTGGTCGTCCTCGGTGCCGGCCCGCCCGGTGATGCCGAGCATCGCCAGCATCAACGTGCCCGTGGTGCCGACCAGCGGCTTGCCGCTGTCGGCGAGCGCGTCGCCGATCGCGTCGATGGCGGCGCGGTCGACGGCCACCGACCGGTCCATGTCGCCCGCCGCCATCAGGTCGTGGCGGTAGGCGAGGTGGATGACGCCGTCGGACTCGGCGGCGGCCGCGCGCAGGACGTCGAGGTCGTCGAGGTCGCCGCGCACGACCTCCGCGCCGGCCGCCTCGAGCTGGGCGGCGGAGGCGTCGGAGCGAGCGAGGCCGAGGACCGTGTGGCCGTGGCCCAGCAGCTCGGGGACGACGGCGGAGCCGATGTGACCGGACGCGCCGGTGACGAAGACCTTCATGGGGAGAACCTCCGGGAGGAGTGATGACACTTGGTGCCGTCACGGTAGCACCCGCGATGACACCTGGTGACATCGCTTAACATGTCCGGCCCGATGGCCCGCTGGCAACCCGACGCACGCAACCGCCTCGCCGCCGCCGCGCTCGACCTCTACGAGGAGCGCGGCTTCGAGGGCACGACCGTGGCCGAGATCGCGGAGCGGGCCGGGCTGACCAAGCGCACGTTCTTCCGCCACTTCGCCGACAAGCGCGAGGTGCTGTTCTCGGGCACCGACGAGCTGGAGCGGCTGATCGTCGACGGGATCGCCGCCGCGCCGGCCACCGAGGCGCCGCTGGACGCGGTCGTCGCCGGGCTGGCCGCCACGGCGGAGGTGTTCGACGCCGAACGCCTCCCCTACGCGCGGCGGCGGGCGGCGATCGTCGACGCCAACCCGGACCTGCGGGAGCGCGAGCTGATCAAGATGGAGCGGCTGTCGACGTCGATCGCCGCCGCGCTGGGCGAGCGCGGCGTCGCCGAGCCCGCGGCCTCGCTGGCCGCGCGCGCTGGCGTGACGATCTTCCACGTGGCCTTCGGGCAGTGGGTCGGCGGCGAGGAGCAGCGGGACTTCGGCGCGCTGATCGAGCGGACGGCGCGGGAGCTGCGGGCGGTCGCTCTAGCCTGAAGGGCATGAGCGTTGCCGCCGCGCCGCAGCTCCTGGACTTCCAGCACACCTACGCCGACGCCTTGGAGGGGCTCTACGTCCCCTGGCAGGGCGCGGTCGCGCCCGAGCCGCGGTTGTTGGTGCTCAACGACGCGCTGGCGCGCGAGCTGGGCGCCGACCCCGAGGCGCTGCGGGCGCCGGAGGGCGTCGCCGCGCTGGCGGGCTCGGTCGCCCCGGCCGGGTCGCGGCCGATCGCGATGGCCTACTCCGGCCACCAGTTCGGCTCGCTGTCGCCGCGCCTGGGCGACGGGCGCGCGCTGCTGCTCGGCGAGGTGCTGGATGTCGAAGGGCGCCGCCGCGACCTGCACCTGAAGGGCTCGGGGCGCACGCCGTTCGCGCGCGGCGGGGACGGCAAGGCGGTCGTCGGGCCGATGCTGCGCGAGCACGTGGTCGGCGAGGCGATGCACGCGCTCGGGATCCCGACGACGCGCGCGCTGGCGGTCGTCGCCACCGGCGAGCGCGTCCGGCGCGAGACCTCGCTGCCCGGCGCGGTCCTCGCGCGCATCGCCGCGAGCCACCTGCGCGTCGGGACGTTCCAGTACGCCTCGCTGACGGGGAACGTCGAGCTGGTCCGGCGGCTGGCCGACTACGCGATCGCCCGCCACCACCCGGACGCGGCCGCCGCGGACAACCCGTACCTGTCGCTCCTGGCGTCGGTCGTCGACGTCCAGGCCGCGCTGATCGCCCGCTGGATGTCGGTGGCCTTCGTCCACGGCGTGATGAACAGCGACAACATGACGATCTCGGGCGAGACCATCGACTACGGCCCGTGCGCGTTCATGGAGGCCTTCGACCCGGCGGCGACGTTCAGCTCGATCGACCACGGCGGCCGCTACGCCTACGGGATGCAGCCGGCGCTGGCGCAGTGGAACCTCGCGCGGCTGGCCGAGACGCTGCTGCCGCTGGTCGCCGACGACCAGGAGTCGGCCGTCGCCGCCGTCACTCCGGTCCTCGAGTCGTGGTGGACGCGCTACGACGCGGCGTTCTTGGACCGCCTGCGCGCCAAGCTCGGGCTCGGGGGCGACGATGGCGGCGACGACGAGCTGGACGCGACGCTCGTCGCCGACCTGCTCGGCCTGCTGCGCGCCGACCGCGTCGACTTCACCACGTTCTTCCGCGCCGCCGCCGCGACCCTGCGCGGCGACCGCGCGCGCGACGCGCGCGGCCTGCTCCTCAGCCTCCCGGCCTGGGACGCGTGGGAGGCGCGCTGGCGCGAGCGGCTCGGCGAGGCGGGCCGCTCCGACGCGGGCGCCGCGGCCACCGCCGACGCGATGGACGCGATCAACCCGGTGTACATCCCGCGCAACCACGCCGTCGAGGACGCGCTGACCGCCGCGACCGTCGGCGACCTCGCGCCGCTGACGCGCCTGGTCGACGCCGTCACGCACCCGTTCGTCGAGCGCGCCGACCTCGCCGACCTCGCCGCGCCCGGCCCCGAGGACGACATCTACGTCACCTACTGCGGCACGTAGCGGCGGCCGGCCGGCGATGGCCGGTCAGCCGATCGCCACCGGCGTGCCGGGCAGGTTCGCCCGCCCGACGCGCCGGACGATCGCGCCGATCGCGCGGTTGTCGAAGCGGACGCAGCCGTGGCTGGCCGCGGTGCCGAGCGGGTCGCTCAGCGACGCGCCGCCACGGCCGTGCAGCGCGACCTGGCCGTCGCCGCCCTCGAACGTCGTCAGCACCTCGCTGTGGGCGCTGAGCGCGAGGATCCACGCGCCGGCGAAGCTCGACGCGGGCGTGCGGTAGCCCGCCTGGATCGCGAACAGCCCGCGCGGCGTCGGGGTCGACGGCTTGCCGACGACGACCCGCCAGCGCCCGACCGCGCGGCCGTCTCGCAGCAGCGTGGCGCGGCGCTCGGCGCGCGCGACCTCGATCCGCCAGCGGGTGCGCCGGACGACCACGCGTTCCGCGGCGACCCAGCCGTGCGCGGTGTTGGGACGGCGATCCAGGCGCACGCGCAGCAGGCAGCCGTGCGCGGTCGGATGGGCGCGCAGGACCAGGCGCCACGAGCCGTAGAGGGTCGCCGGCGCCCGGTCGACGGGCTCGGCGAGGCGGGTGCGCACCGGCGTCCCGCCCGGCACCCAGACGCGCAGCGCGGAGGCCCGCGACGGCGCGGCGTGCCGCGGGCAGGCGGCGGGCGCGCCCGCGCTCGCGCTGCCCGCCGCGCCGCCGGGCAGCGCCCACGGCAACCCCATCATCAACGTCCCGGCGACGACCGCTCGACGCATCGCGGCGCCCAGGGTGGCGCGCGCGAGGATGACCGCACGTCACCCCCGGCGGGGGATCGTCAGCGCGCCGACAGCGCCTCGGGCGTGAGGTCGGCGATCGACGCGTAGCCGTCGACGGCCATCAGCAGGTCGGCCTCGGCCAGCAGCGAGCGCAGGACGTGGACGATCCCGTCCTCCCCACCGACGGCCAACCCGTAGGCGTACGGACGGCCGACGCCGACGGCCCGCGCGCCCAAGGCCAAGGCCTTGACGACGTGCTCGCCGCCGCGCACGCCGGAGTCGAAGACGACCGGGACGTCGCCGGCCGCCGCGACGACCGCGGGGAGCAGGTCGATCGCCGCCGCGCCGCCGTTGGCCTGGCGGCCGCCGTGGTTGGAGCAGTAGATGCCGTCCACGCCGCCGTCGACCGCGCGGCGCACGTCCTCGGGGTGGCCGATGCCCTTCAACAGCAGCGGCAGGTCGGTGAGCGAGCGCAGCCACGCGAGGTCGTCCCAGCTCAGCGCCGGGTCGGAGAACCCGAGCGCCCAGGCCAGCGCGGCCGCGCGCGGGTCCTCCTCGGGCGTCTTGTCCAACTTGGCCCGGAAGACCTCGTCGCTGAAGTAGTTGGCCAAGCACTTGCCCTGCAGCTGCGGGAACGACGCGAGCGCGAGGTCGCGCGGGCGCCAGCCGAGGATCTGCGTGTCGAGCGTGACGACGATGCCCTGGAAGCCCGCGGCCTCCGCGCGCCGGACGAAGCTCGCGGCCAGCTCGCGGTCGGCCGGCGTGTAGAGCTGGAACCAGCCGGGCGTGTCGCCGAGCGCGGCGGCGACGTCCTCCAGCGGGTCGGCCGAGAGCGTCGAGGCGATCATCGGCACGCCGGTCCGCGCGGCGGCGCGCGCGGTCGCCAGGTCGCCGTGGCCGTCCTGCGCGCACAGGCCGATCACGCCGACCGGCGCGAGCATCAGCGGCGAGGCCAACGACAACCCCAGCAGCTCGACCGACAGGTCCCGCTCGGCGGCGCCGGCGAGCATGCGCGGGATCAACCCATAGCGGTCGAACGCCGCCACGTTGAGGTCCTGCGTGTGCTCGTCGCCGGCGCCGCCCGCGACGTAGGAGAACACCTCCTGGCTGAGGCTCGCCTCGGCGCGCCGGGCCAGCTCCGCGTAGGTCATCGGCAGCGACGGCCGCACGCCGGCCAGGCCCTGGAGGTAGATCTCCAGCTGGAAGTCCCCGTAGTTCGGCATGGCGGGGATCCTCGCCGATCCCCGCCATGCGCGTCGCGATCGCTACGCCTTCAGGTCGAAGCGATCCAGGTCCATGACCTTGGCCCAGGCGGCCACGAAGTCGGCCACGAACTTGTCGGCGGCGTCGTCGCCGGCGTACACCTCGGCCAGCGCGCGCAGCTCGGAGTTCGAGCCGAAGACGAGGTCGGCGCGGGTGCCGGTCCACGTGACCTGGCCGTCGAGGCGGGCCTCGTAGGTGCCGTCGCCCGCCGGCTTCCAGTCGGTGCCGAGGTCGAGCAGGTTGACGAAGAAGTCGTTCGTCAGCACGCCCGGGCGCTCGGTCAGGACGCCGTGCGTCGAGCCGCCGGCGTTGGCGCCCAGCACGCGCAGGCCGCCGACCAGGACGGTCATCTCCGGCGCGCTCAGCGTCAGCAGGTTGGCCCGGTCCAGCAGCAGGTACTCGGCCGGCAGGCGGTGGCCCGGCTTGGCGTAGTTGCGGAAGCCGTCGGCCGCGGGCTCGAGCCACTCGAAGGACTCGGCGTCGGTCTGCTCGTCGGTCGCGTCGACGCGGCCGGGCGAGAACGGCACGACGACCTCCTGGCCCGCGTCGCGCGCGGCCTGCTCGATCGCGGCGTTGCCGCCGAGCACGATCAGGTCCGCCAGCGAGACCGGCTTGTCATAGGCCTGCTGGATCTCCTCCAACGTGGCCAGGACCGTCGCCAGCTCGGCCGGGTCGTTGGCCTCCCAGTCCTTCTGCGGGGCGAGGCGGACGCGCGCGCCGTTGGCGCCGCCGCGCTTGTCGCCGCCGCGGAACGTGGACGCCGAGGCCCACGCCGCCTTGACCAGCTGGGACACCGTCAGGCCCGAGGCCAGGATCTTGGCCTTCAGCGCCACGACGTCCTCCGCGCCGATCGTCTCGGCGGGCGCCGCGGGCAGCGGGTCCTGCCAGATCAGCACCTCCTCGGGGACCTCGGGGCCGAGGTAGCGCTCACGCGGCCCCATGTCGCGGTGCGTCAGCTTGAACCAGGCGCGGGCGAACGCGTCGGCCAGCTCGTCCGGGTTCTCCAGGAAGCGGCGCGAGATCTTCTCGTAGGCCGGGTCCACGCGCAGCGAGAGGTCGGTCGTCAGCATCGTCGGGCGACGTGCGGGCGAGTCGGCCGCGGGGCCCGGGACGACGGCCTCGCTGTCCTTGGCGACCCACTGCTTGGCGCCGGCCGGCGACTCCTCGAGCTCCCACTCGTACTTGAACAGGTTCTCGAAGAAGTTGTTGGACCACTTCGTCGGCGTGGTGGTCCAGGTGACCTCCAGGCCGGACGTGATCGCGTCCTCACCCCGGCCCGACTTGTAGGAGTTGCTCCAGCCCAGGCCCTGCTCCTCCAGCGAGGCGCCCTCGGGCTCGGGGCCGACGTGGTCGTCAGGGTCGGCGGCGCCGTGCGTCTTGCCGAACGAGTGGCCGCCCGCGATCAGCGCGACCGTCTCCTCGTCGTTCATCGCCATGCGGCCGAACGTCTCGCGGATGTCGTGCGCGGCGGCCACCGGGTCCGGGTGGCCGTTGGGGCCCTCCGGGTTGACGTAGATCAGGCCCATCTGGACGGCGCCCAGCGGCGTGTCGAGCTTGCGCTCGCCGGTGTAGCGCTCGTCGCCCAGCCACGTGGTCTCCGGGCCCCAGTAGACGTCGCCGTCCGGCTCCCAGACGTCCTCGCGGCCGCCGGCGAAGCCGAACGTCTCGAAGCCCATCGACTCCAGCGCGACGTTGCCCGACAGGACCAGCAGGTCGGCCCAGGACAGCGACTGGCCGTACTTCTTCTTGACCGGCCACAGCAGGCGGCGAGCCTTGTCGAGGTTGGCGTTGTCGGGCCAGGAGTTCAGCGGCGCGAAGCGCTGCTGGCCGGCGCCCGCGCCGCCGCGGCCGTCGGTGATGCGATAGGTGCCGGCGCTGTGCCAGGCCATGCGGATGATCAGCGGGCCGTAGTGGCCGAAGTCGGCGGGCCACCAGTCCTGCGAGGTCGTCAGGACCTCCTCGATGTCGGCCTTGACCGCGGCCAGGTCGAGCGAGTTGAAGGCCTCGGCGTAGTCGAAGTCCTCGCCCAGCGGGTTGGCGACCGCGGGGTTCTTGGCGAGGATCTTCAGGTTGAGGCTGTTGGGCCACCACTCGCGGTTGGCGTCGCCGGCCGTCGGATGAGGCGCGACGCCGTGGGCGAACGGGCAGCCGTCGTTGGCCTCGGGCGAGTCGACGTTCATCTCGCCGACGACGGCGTCAGGGTGCTGGTGATGCTCGGACAAGGGGAACCTCTTGTGCGTGGGTGGTGATCAGGAGGGGTGCGCGGCCGTCGTCGCCGCGCAGTCGGGGCAGAGGCCGCGGTACACGACCTCGGCCTCTTCGATGACGTAGCCGTGGTCGTCGGCGGCCTCGAGGCAGGGCGCGGCGCCGACGGCGCAGTCCACGTCCTCGATCGCGCCGCACACGCGACAGACCAGGTGATGGTGGTTGTCGCCGACCCGCGACTCGTAGCGCGCGAGCGAGCCCGGCGGCTGGATCCGCCGTACCAGGCCCGCCTCGTCGAGCGCCCGCAGGACGTCGTAGACGGCCTGGTGGGAGACGTCGCCGAGGTCGGCGCGCACGTGGTCGATGATCGTGCCGGTGTCGGCGTGCGGGTGGTCGGCGACCACGCCCAGGACCGCGACGCGCGGACGCGTGACGCGCAGGGACGCCCCGCGCAGCATGCGCTCGAGTTCTGGACTGGCCGGCACCGCGGGGCAGTCTGACAGGAAATCTTGAATGAGTCCAGAACAGCCTCCGCCGGCACCGCGCCCCGCGCGCCGACCATCTAGGTTGGCGTGCATGCTCGCTCCCCTCGACGGACGGCTGTCGTGCGCCTACGGCGAGAACGCCGCGCAGGCCCCGGCCGCCCTCCTGGTCACCGACCTCGACGACCCGCTCGCGCTCGGGAGCTTCACGCAGGTCGAGGGCGCGGCGTTGAGCTACAACAACCTCGCCGAGCTGGACCGCCAGCTGCAGACGATCACGCACATGGCGGCGGCCTACGACCGGCCGGGCGCGGCGGCGGGCGCGGGCGCGGCACCGGCGCTCGCGCTGGGCACCAAGCACGGCAACGCCTGCGGCGCGGCCGCCGCGGCGACGCCCGCCGACGCGATCCGGCGCATGCTGGAGGGCGACCTGCGCGCGATCTTCGGCGGCTGCGTGATGTTGGGGTTCTCGGTCGGCGCCGAGGAGGCCGAGCTGCTGCTGAGCCACGCCGTCGAGGGCGGCCGGCGCCTGCTGGACCTCGTCACCGCCGCGTCGTTCAGCGACGAGGCCGTCGAGCTGCTCGCGCGCAAGCACGGCAAGTGCCGCCTGCTGGCCAACCCGGCGCTGGGCGCGCTGGACCGCTCCTCGCTGGACGCCGCGCCGCGCACGCGCCCGGTCCGCGGCGGCGTGCTGGAGCAGCCCAACTACACGTTCGTGCTCGACCTCGACGCGCCCGAGGTCGAGGCCACCGCCCCGCTGAGCGACGCCCAGCGCCACGACCTGCTGCTGGCCTGGGCGGTCGGCGCCACGAGCAACTCCAACACCATCACCTTGGTTCGCGACGGCGCGCTGATCGGCAACGGCGTCGGCCAGCAGGACCGCGTCAGCTGCTGCGCGCTGGCGATCACCCGCGCGACCGACGCCGGCCACGCGATCGCGGGCGCGGTCGCCTACAGCGACAGCTTCTTCCCGTTCCCCGACGCGCCCCAGACGCTGATCGACGCCGGGATCGCGGCGGTCTTCAGCACCAGCGGCTCGGTGCGCGACGACCTCGTGCGCCAGGCATTCCGCGACGCCGGCGTGCCGCTCGCGCAGCTGCCCGACCGCGCGGCGCGCGGGTTCTACGCGCACTGACGCGGGGGTCGAGGCGTAGGCGATCTCGCCGGCGGGCCCGGGGTCCGACGGGCCGCGTGGTCCTCCGCTACCCGCGCGAGGCGCAGGTCGTGTACCGGCGCGCGATCCTGATCGTGTGCCCCTGCTTGGTCTTGATCGTCACGCGCAGGGTGTAGGTGCCGGCGCTCCGGCCGCGCAGGTCGACGGTGATCGTGCGCCGGCGCGGCGAGAGGTGCCCGATGACCTTGCCGTTGAGCTTGGCGGTGCCGGAGCGGATCGCGCGCGTGAGGCTCTTCGACACGGTGAGCTTGCGCCGGGAGGAGCAGGCCTGCGGCGTGGGCTTCGCGGTCGCGGCGGGCGGCGCGGGCGCGGCGGGCGGGGTCGGCTGCGCGGGCGTGGGCGCTGGCGGCGCGGGCGCGGGCTGCTCCGGCATCGGCGCGGGCGGGTCGGGATCCGGGTCGGGCTCCGGCGCGACCGTCGCGCGCAGCGCCGGCGCGGTGGCGCCGTCGGCGTTGTCGTCGATCGCCAGCCGCGCGGCGCGGGGCCCGGCGGCACCGCTCGCGGTGAAGCGCACGCGCACGACGCACGACGCGCCCACCGCGACCGTCTGCCCGTCGCAGCCGTCGGCGACGATCGCGAAGGCGCCCGCGTCGGCCCCGGCCAACGCGACGCCGTCCACCCACAGCGGAAGCGTGCCGCTGTTGGTGACGGTCAGGTCGCGCTCGGACGTGGCGCCGACGCGCAGCGCGCCGAAGTCGGCGTCGGCGACGGTCCGCTCGGTCGGCGGCGTCCACAGCTCGGCGGTCGCCGTGCGCACGCCACCGACGACGCCGCCCGCGATCAGCACATGGCCGTCGGGCAGCGCGGTCAGCGTCGGCAGGTAGCGCTGCGCGGCCGTGCTCCCGGCAGCGCGGAGCGTCCCGCCCGCCGGGTCGAACACCGCGGCGTCCGTCCCGCCGCCCGCGTTGACGACCAGCCCGCGCCCGTCGGGCAGCGCGGCGCCCATGGAGACGTCGCTGTCGGCGGCCGTGGTGCCCGCCGGCGACCAGGTGCCGCCGGCCGGGTCGTAGCGCTCGACCGATCGCACGAAGCCGGCGTGGCTGATGCCGCCGGCCGCCAGCACGGTGCCGTCGCCCAGCGCGACGGACGCCATCTGGGCGCGCGCGGTGGCCAGCGACCCGGTCGGCGACCAGCTGTTGGACGCGGGGTCGTAGAGCTCCGCGCCGGCGACGAAGTGGGTCGACGAGTCGCTGTAGTCGCCGCCGGCCACGAGCACCCGGCCGTCGGCCAGAAGCTCCTCGACGTGGTTCTCGCGCGCCGTGGCCATGGTGCCCGCCGACGACCACGTGCCGGTGGCCGGGTCGTACAGCTCGGCCGTGTCGACCGGCGCCCTCAGCCCGGCGTCGCCGCCGGCGACCAGCACCTTCCCGTTGGGCAGCAGCGTCGCGCCGTGCCCGGTGCGCACGTCGGCCATCGCGCCGGTCGCCGTCCAGGTGTCGGCGCTCGGGTCGTACAGCTCAGCGCCGCGGCTGGGGCCGCCCGCGGTGTAGCCGCCGGCGAGCAGCACGCGGCCGTCGGCCAAGCGGGTCAGCGACGCGTAGTGGCGGCCGGCCAGCGGCGGCGCGGCCACGGCCCACGTGCCGGTCGCCGGGTCGTAGATCTCGGCGTCCGCGACCTCGCCGGGGCCGCTGGACCCGCCGGCGACGAGCACGCGGCCGTCCGCGAGCAGCGCGGCCTGGGCGGCGCTGCGCCCGAGCGCCATCGCGCCGGTCGGCGCCCATCCCGAGGACGCGGCCGACGCCGCGGGCGCGAGCACGAGCACGAGCGCGCACGCGATCGCCGCGCACAGCTTCTTGATGAACAACGTGGTCTCCCTCACCGCTTGCCGCTGGACGCGGCAGACGGTATCGGAGCGTCCCGCGTGCGTCGATCAGCCGGCCACGGCCGCGTAGTCCGCGAGGTGCTCGCCGGTCAGCGTCGAGCGCGCCGCGGCCAGGTCCGCCGGCGTGCCCTCGAAGACCACGCGGCCGCCGTCGTGGCCGGCGCCCGGGCCGAGGTCGACGATCCAGTCGGCGTGGGCCATGACCGCGAGGTCGTGCTCGATGACGATCACCGACTTGCCGGACTCCACGAGCCGGTCCAGCAGGCCGAGCAGCTGCTCGACGTCGGCCAGGTGCAGGCCCGTCGTCGGCTCGTCGAGGATCAACACGTCGCTCTTCTCCGCCATCTGCGCGGCGAGCTTGAGGCGCTGGCGCTCGCCGCCCGACAGCGTCGTCAGCGGCTGGCCGAGCGCGAGGTAGCCGAGGCCGATGTCGGCCAGGCGCTGGAGGATCCTGTGCGCGGCGGGGGTCTTGGCCTCGCCGTCGGCGAAGAAGCCCACCGCCTCGGCGACCGGCATCGCCAGCACCTCGCTGATGTCGCGGCCGCCGAGCCGGTACTCCAGCACGGCCGCGTCGAAGCGCTTGCCCTCGCACTCCTCGCACGGGGTCGCGACGCCGGCCATCATCGCCAGGTCGGTGTAGATCACGCCGGCGCCGTTGCAGGCCGGGCACGCGCCCTCGGAGTTCGCGCTGAACAGCGCGGGCTTGACGCCGTTGGCCTTCGCGAAGGCCTTGCGGATCGGGTCCAGCACCCCCGTGTAGGTCGCCGGGTTGCTGCGGCGCGAGCCGCGGATCGGCGTCTGGTCGATGGCCACCACGCCGTCGCGGTCGGCCAGCGACCCGTGGATCAGCGAGGACTTGCCCGAGCCGGCCACGCCGGTGACGACCACCAGCACGCCGAGCGGGACGTCGACGTCGACGCCCTGCAGGTTGTGGGTGTCGGCGCCGCGGATCTCCAGGACGCCGGCGCGCTCGCGCACCTGGTCCTTCAGCGCGGCGCGGTCGTCGAGGTGGCGCCCGGTGACCGTCCCGGCGGCGCGCAGGCCGTCGACCGACCCCTCGAAGCAGACCGTGCCGCCCGACCGGCCCGCGCCGGGGCCGAGGTCGACGACGTGGTCGGCGATCGCCATCACCTGCGGCTCGTGCTCGACGACCAGCACCGTGTTGCCCTTGTCGCGCAGCGCCAGCAGCAGGTCGTTCATCCGCTGGACGTCGTGCGGGTGCAGGCCGGTCGTCGGCTCGTCGAAGACGTAGGTGACGTCGGTCAGCGAGGACCCGAGGTGGCGGACCATCTTCACGCGCTGGGCCTCGCCGCCCGACAGCGTCCCGGACGCCCGGTCCAGCGACAGGTAGCCGAGCCCGATCTCGACGAACGAGTCGAGCGTCTGGCCCAACGCCTCCAACAACGGCGCGACCTCCGGCGCCTCCAGGCCGCCGACCCAGTCGGCGACCGCGCGGATCTCCATCGCCGAGACGTCGGCGATGCTGACCCCGTCGATCTTCGACGAGCGCGCGGCCTCGCTGAGGCGCGTGCCATCGCAGTCCGGGCAGGTCGTGAACACCACCGCGCGCTCCACGAACGCGCGGATGTGCGGCTGCAGCGCGTCGACGTCCTTGGACAGCATCGACTTCTGGATCTTCGGGATCAGCCCCTCGTAGGTGAGGTTGATGCCGTCGACCTTGATCTTGGTCGGCTCGCGGTAGAGCAGGTCGTTGCGCTCGCGCTTGTTGTACTTCTTGATCGGCTTGTCGGGGTCGAAGTAGCCGGCGCCGCGGAAGATGCGGCCGTACCACCCGTCCATGCTGAAGCCGGGGATCGTCAGCGCGCCGTCGTTGAGCGACTTGTCCTCGTCGTAGAGCGCGGTGAGGTCGAAGTCGCTGACCGCCCCGCGCCCCTCGCAGCGGGGGCACATGCCGCCGACCCGGCTGAAGCTCGCGCTCTTGGTGATCGTCTTGTCGCCGCGCTGCACCGTGATCCCGCCGCTGCCGTGGGCCGACGCCACGTTGAACGAGTACGCGCCCGGCGAGCCGATGTGCGGACGGGCGAGCCGGCTGAAGAGGATCCGCAGCATCGTGTCGGCGTCGGTGACCGTGCCGACCGTCGAGCGAGGGTTGGCCCCCAGCCGCTGCTGGTCGACGAGGATCGCGGTCGTCAGGCCGTCGAGCACGTCGACCTCGGGCCGCGCCAGCGTCGGCATGAAGCCCTGGACGAAGGCGCTGTAGGTCTCGTTGATCAACCGCTGCGACTCGGCGGCGATCGTGCCGAAGACCAGCGAGCTCTTGCCGGAGCCCGACACGCCGGTGAACACGGTCAGCCGGCGCTTGGGGATCTCGACGCTGATGTCCTTCAGGTTGTTGGCGCGGGCCCCGACGACGCGGATGACGTCGTGCTGGTCCGCGGCGGCGGGAGCGGCGGCCACGGATCAGGCGAGCTGCTGGATCCGCACCATGTTGCCCGCGGGGTCGCGGAAGGCGCAGTCGCGGACGCCGTAGGGCTGGTCGGTCGGCTCCTGGACGACCTCGCCCGCGTCGCCCGCCTGGACGCGCTCGAAGACCTGGTCGAGGTCGTGCGTGGCGAGGTTGACCTGGCCGAAGGTGCCCTTGGCCATCATCTCGGCGACCGTCCGGCGCTCCTCGTCGGTGAGGCCCGGGTTGCCCGCGGGCGGGAAGAGGACGATCGACGTGTTGGGCTGGCCGGGCGGCCCGACGGTGATCCAGCGGATCTGGTCCTGGCCGACGTCGCCGCGGACCTCGAAGCCGAGGGTGTCGCGGTAGAACGCCAGCGCGGCGTCCGGATCGTCATGCGGAAGCATGCTCGAGTGAATGCTGATGTCCATGTCGGTCACGCTAGCTCCGGCGCGGTGGTCCGCGCTTCTCGATTCCTGACCGGCCTGGTCACCTGCTTCTCCAGGCAGGCGGGGATCGCGCCGGCGGCGGCGTCCGCGTTCCGCTTGCGGTAGGCGCTGGGCGACACGCCGACCAGCTCGGTGAAGCGGCTGCTGAACGTGCCCAGCGACGCGCACCCGACCGCGAAGCAGACCTCGGTGACGTTGAGGTCGCCGCGGCGCAGCAGCGCCATCGCGCGCTCGATGCGCCGGGTCATCAAGTAGGAGTACGGCGTCTCGCCGTAGGCGGCGCGGAACGAGCGGCTGAAGTGCCCGGACGACATGTGCGCGTCGCGAGCCAGCGCGTCCACGTCCAGCGGCTGGTCGTACTCGCGGTCGATCCGGTCGCGCACCCGGCGCAGGAGCGCGAGGTCGCGCAGCCGCTGCTCGTCGGCGGGCGTGGGGCTGGACACGTCCCCGATCGTACGCGTCAGGCCGCGCGCGCCTCCAGCAGCTCCAGCGTTCCGGCCGCCGTGCGGACGCGGCGGACCGTCGCGGGCGCGGTGAAGCCGGTCTGGGCGACGAGGTCGGCGACGATGCCGTCGGCGTGCCCGGCGGTCGTGGGGCCGTCGACCAACCGGATGATCCGGAAGGCCAGCGCCATCGCGGGGTCCTGCGGCGGGCCGAAGTCGGCGACGAGCAGCAGGCCGCCGGGGCGCAGGACGCGGCGGGCCTCGGCCAGCGCCGCGCGCTTGGCGTCGGTCGGCAGGTGGTGGAGGACCAGCGCGGTGACGACGGCGTCCTGCGTGGCGTCGGGCAGCGGCAGCGCCTCGGCGCGGCCGGGGCGCCAGGCGATGTCCGCCGCCTTCGCGGACGCCGCGGACGCCGGAGCGGGCGCGCGCCGCCGCGCGATCGCCAGCGCGCGCTCGTCGGGGTCGACGGCGGTGAGCGTGACGGTGCCGGGCAGCGCGGCGCGCAGCAGGTGGGTCAGCGATCCGGTGCCCGCGCCGAGCTCGACGACCGCGCCGTGCGGTGGCGTGACGGCCGCGACACGGGCGGCGAGGTCCGGCCGCCAGCGGCGCTCGCGCATCGTCAGCCGCGCGGCGGTGTCGTAGGCGGCCAGCGGGAGGAAGCGACCGGCGGCGGGGAGGAAGTCGGGCATGCGGCCGCACGCTACGGCCGGGCCGGCTCAGGGGCTTGAACGCAGCAGCCGCATGCGCCGCAGCGCCGACGGCGGCAGCCCGAAGCTGCGCTGGAACGTGCGGCTCAGGTGCGCGGAGTCGCTGAAGCCGGCCGCGGCGGCCGCCCAGGTGAGCGTCGCGCCCTCCGCGACCTCCTCGACGACCCGACGCAGGCGGCGCCACGCCACGTAGCGCTTGAACGGCAGCCCGACCGCGGGCGTGAAGACGTGGGTCAGGCGCGAGGGCGACAGGTGCGCGGCGGCGGCCGCGCCCGCGAGCGTCGGGCGGGCGTCCAGCGCGGCGTCGACGTAGGCCAGCGCCGCGGCCACGGGCGGCGAGAGCGGCGCCGGCACCGGCAGCGCGCCCATCGCCTCGGCGGCGAAGCGGTCGACGTCGGCGGCGTCGGCGGGCGGGCGCGGCGGGGGTGCGGGCGGCGCGGTCGGCGTCGGCGGCGGCGCGGCGGCGGCGTCACGGGCGCGCTGGTCCAGCGCGCGCCCCGCCGCGCTGACGTGGTCGACGAAGACCACCGCGAGCTGCCGCGCGCGCGAGTCGAGCGTGTGGCGGACGCCGCTGGGGACGATCACGCGCGGGCCGCGCAGCGTCCGGTCCGGGAGCTCGACGGTCAGGGGCGCGTCCCACGCGACGGCGAGCTGGACGGCGGGATGCGCGTGCGGCGCCGCCGGCCCGGCCGGCCCGAGGTAGACCACCATGAAGTCGCCGAGGAAGAGCGTGCCGTCCCACATCCGGCGCGGACGCTACCCGGCTCAGATCAGGCCCGGCGGCGATACAGCGACTCGATGACGTCCCGCTTGCGCGGGCCGTCGACGTGCCAGACCACGCGCAGCGCGTCGTCGGACTCGACGGCGTAGGTGCCGCGGTAGAGGTCCTCGCCGCAGGGGTGGGTCGCGTCGCAGTGGCCGGAGGTCAGCTGGAGCGTGTGGAACGGGCGGTCGTCGACGAAGCGGACGTCGAGGCCGCCCGCCCCGTCGCGGACGAGGAAGAGCGTGCGCGAGGCCGGGCCGGAGTAGGCGTCCAGCACGAGGTGGCCGGTCTCGGCCCAGCGCATGCGCGACGCGTCCTCGCGCGTGAAGCGCGCGGTCCCGGTGAACGCGTGCTCGCGGCCGTTGATCGCGCGGTCGACCGACCATTCGCCCTCCAGCCAGGCGAGGAGGTCGGTCGGGGCGAGCGCGCTCATCGGGCCCCAAGGCTATGTCACCTCACGCGCAGCCTCCGGCTGGAGCGCAGCACCCGCTTGCCGTCCTGCACGAGCGAGACCGTCACCGTGTAGGTCCCGGACGGCAGGCCCTTGACGGAGCCCAGGCCGAGGTCGACCGTCGAGCCCGGCAGGACCGCGGTCGCGCGCACGGTCCCGGTGCGGCTGCCCAGGGCGCCCTTGATGCGCACGTCGCCGGTGATCGGCGCGACCGTGTTGCCGGCGTTCCTGACCGGCACGACGATCGACCGGCCGCTCACGCGCGGCGCCGACGCGCGCAGGGCGAGGCGACGCCGCGACCGCGGCGGGTTCAGGCGCAGGGTGCTGACCAGGCGGTAGGCGGCCGTGATGCCGTTCTTCTTGGCCGCTGCGGTCGGGAGCCCGATCGTCTCGATCGCGCCGTACAGCGAGCCCGACGACGGCAGGCTCTTGACCTTCAGCGTCACCACGCGCCGGCCGCCGGCGGCCAGCGTGAACGAGCGGGCGTCCACGCCCACGCGCGCGAGCAGCGTCTTGTGGCGGTTGGGCGCCACCGCCCCGCCGCGCGACTGCGTCCACGGGCGCGGCGTGACGGTGATCTTCAGCGGACGGCTCGTGCTGTTGACGAGCTGGACGGACGTCGCGTCGCCGCGAACGGCGGTGCGCTCGATGACGGCCGGGGTGACCGACAGGCCGCCGGCGGCGTCGGCGGCGACCGAGGACGCGTTCGACAGCACCGCGGACGCGACGGCGGCGAGGGCGACGCGGGACAGCTGGCTCATGGACATCTCAGGGGGTCGTGGCGGAGAGGGTGATCAGGACGGTCGACGCCGCGCGCGAGGCGGACCTCAGGCGCAGCGTCGTCGCCCGGCCGGCGAGCACGTCGTCCCAGGCGACGAGCGTCAGGCCGAACGCCGGGTCGAGCGGCGCGTACGGGCCGGACACCGTCGCGCTGAGCCCGGAGCGGCCGTCGGAGGGCGCGACGCTCAGCCGCGAGTCCGGCTCGGTGGTGGTCACGACCGCGCGCACGGTCGCGCCGGTCTGCCGGAGGTCGAGCGACAGCGTGCTCGCGACCGAGCCGCCGATCCGCGTGCCGCCGCCCTGCTCGTCGGCCCGCGCCGGGGACGTCGCGAGGGACAGGCCCGGCGCGCCGGCCAGCAGCGCGGCGAGCGTCATGAGGGAGCGTCGCATCAGCGCGCCTTCTTCTTGGTGGTCTTGGCGGTCTTGGTGGTCTTGGCCGCGACCGCGATCCGCAGGCGCACGCGCGTGGTGGTGCCGTCGACCGACGTGTAGCGGAACTCGAGCACGCGCGCGCTCGGGGCGGCCAGGATGACCGTGGCGCCGCCGTCGGACCGGGTCGCGACGCCGTTCTTGGCGACCGTGCGCCCGCCGAGCTGGGCGCGCACCCCGATCACGACGCCGGACGGCGCGTGGACGCGGCGGCCGGCGACCGCGCAGGTCAGCGTGCCGCCGTAGCGGTAGCGCCCGCCGCGGCGCAGCACCGGGACGCCCTTGGCGACCCGCAGCGGCTTGTCCTTCAGGAACATCGACAGCCGCGGCGCCAGGCACACGGGTCGGGTGCCGGAGCCGGTGGCGCCGCCGCTCCCGGCACCGCCGACCGCGCCGGCGCCGCCGGCGCCCGTGCCGCCGGCGCCCTGCCCGTCCGGGGCGCCCGGCGTCGAAGCGTCGCCGCTGCCGAGCGTCAGCACCGCCGTGCTGTGCTGCTCGGGCGGCGTGTTGTTGAAGACCAACGCCTGGTCGACCAGCACCGCGCGGTCGCCCGCCGCGTCGGTCACGCTGACCTCGAGCCGGTGGACGCCGTCGCCGAACCGCGCGGTCGGGACCGCCAGCGGGACGTCGTCCACCGACGACGGGCAGCCCGCGCCGTCGGCGCACCCGGCGTCGCCGAGCGCGACCGCGTCGACCACCGCGCCGTCCACGCGCGCCTCGGCGCGCGCCAGGCCGACGCCGTCGTCGACCGCTCGCACGCTCAGCGTCAGCGTGCCGGACGCCGGGCTGGAGATGCCGCCCACCGCGCCGCGCGGCGCGGCGTCCGCGGTCGCGGTCGCGAGCGCGCCGCCGAGCGCGAGCCCGGCCAGGACGCCCGTCGCCCCGCGCGCGATCGACCTGGTGGTCATGCGACCGCCCCGTCCACCCGCGGCGGCGCGGCGGCGCCCGCCTGCCGCCGCCGGCGGCGCAGCCCGGAGCGCAGCGCCACGGCGCCGAGGCCGAGGACGACGACCACGACGAGCAGCAGCGTCCACGGCACCGCCCACGCGTGCCCGGCCGCCTTGGTGGCGGGCAGCGGCGCGATCGAGCCGGCCGCGTCCGCGAGCAGCGGCGTGAGCGTGACGGTCGCCCTCAGCCGCAGCGCCGGCGCCACGTCGCGCAGCGACGCCGACGCCTTCCACGTGCTCCCGGGCAGCAGCGGCGGCGAGTCGGCGACCCGTCCCGCGTGCCGGGACCAGGTCCCGAACGGGCCCGACGCCGACACGGCCTGGCGGGCGGTGAGAATCGCGTTGCCGGTGTTGCGGATGGTGTAGGACACGGTCGCCTCGCCCCGGCCGAGCGGGCTCGCGGTGCCCCCGTAGCGCACGTGCACGTCGCCGACCGCGAGCCTGGGCTTCAGCGGCCCGGACACCCGCAGGCGGATCCGCACGCCGCGCCGCGCGGCGCCGCTCCCGGCGGCCGTGCCGACCGGCGTGGCGACGATCCCGCCGACGTGGTCGCCCGCCGCGGCGCCCCGGGGCGGCGACACCGTGAACGGCACCGCCACCGACGCGCCCGGCGCGACGCTGACGACGGCGCGCGCCGGCCGCACCCAGGCGGCGATCCCCGCGGCCCCCGCGCCGCGGTCGACGAGCGCGATCCGGCCCGCGGGCGTGAGCACGCCCGCGGCCGGGCGCACCGCGAGGCGCAGCGTCGCGTCGCCCTGGTTGGCGATCACGAGCGCGTCGCGCACGCTGCCGCCGGGGCTCAGGGTGTAGCCGAAGTCCTTGCGATCGGCACCGAAGCGGTTGGCGGCGGTCTCGACCGTCCAGCGGGCGCCGTCGCCCGCCGCGGCCGCGACCGCGGGCCGGGCGATCGCGCCGAGCAGCCAGAGGGCGCCCAGCGCCGGCAGGGCCGCGCGGAGTCGTGTCGGATGCAACGTGATGATCATCGATCGGTCCTTCGAAGCGTGGTGAAACAGGTGGGTGGTGGGGGGCGCCCGGGCCCCCCCCCCCCCGGCCGGGGGGGAGGGGGGACACCCCCCGCAGAAGGGGGGGTGGTGGGCA
>Ga0335075_10000070_pt1 | contig 208629 bp, 186 predicted proteins | sample Lox_Sample_24_FD_206723 | JGI IMG/M metagenome (GOLD analysis project Ga0335075, IMG submission 206723) | Soil microbial communities from Loxahatchee National Wildlife Refuge, Florida, United States - Lox_Sample_2.4 | ecosystem: Environmental > Terrestrial > Soil > Wetlands | place: USA... | reverse complement strand
GATCATCCGGCAGAACTCTGCATCGCCCGAGCGGAGGAAAATCGGGATGCCGCCGATTTCGAGGGTCACGCCGCCGCGCGCATACTCCGCGGGCAGCCGGTCCAGAAGGGACGTGGACGACAGTACGCCCATCACGAGCACTCCGCCAGGCGCGCCGACGCCCGGAGCGAACTCCCGCGCACCGCCGGAACCGCCTGACCCACGCGCGCGTGCAACCACAGAATTCCCGCCGTCACGCTATCCGAATTTCGAATGGCCCACTGAAGGATGCGCTTGCCGTTGAGATCGTCCTCGCCGGTGACGTCGATGAGGCGCCCTCCCCGGCTTACGCGGGTGACGCGCCCGAGAATCTCCTGGTGCGAAAACGCGGGGTCCTCCTCGCGCAGGGCATCGCCGCGCGTAATCACGCGGGGCGGCCCACCAAGAGCGGTCAGCCTCACCACGCGGTGCGCGAAAAAGCGCCCGCCGCGCGACGCAAGCACGACGTCTCCCGGCCGAAGGCGATCGAGAGGGTTGCGCTCGACCAGCAAAATGTCGCCGGGAAAGATCGTCGGGACCATGCTCGAGCCACGCGCCACGATGCGAAGCCTGCCGTAGGACCGCAGCACCTCTTCGGCCAGCTCCATTTCAATCGCCGCACGTTCCGCCATTGCCTCTTCGCCTCTCCGGGCTGCTAGGAATTCTTCCGGTTGAAATGACATGTAAACTGCGTCGGCGAAAGCTTGCCGCAAGCCAGAGCCATGGTTTCGAAGACCTGCTCGTGCTGAAACTCGGGCTTCTGGTATGCCTTTCGCGGCTTCTTCGGTTCTGTGGACTTCGTCTCGATGTCCGCGGCGCGCGACTGCACTTTTTCGCTCATTGGAAACCTGCCTGTGTCAACTTCACGGCACAGCCACCCGTACCCCCGGCCCCGCACGATGCCGTGGTGCTGAGGGCGCCGAAATAGATGTTGGACGCTTGTCCGCTCGCACTACTGTTGTCGATCACCATCCCCGTCGCCCCGCTCCCCTCTTGCGTGCTGGCGGCCAAGGTCGCGGTCGAAGGAAACGAGTTGATGTTGAAGAGGCCGATATTCGGGCTGCGGTTCTGCAGCACGCTGACGAAGAGCCAGTCCGTCGAGGTGCTCGTGTTGTAGTACTCCGTCAGCGGCGCGTATTCGAGTTGGCTGCCGTTGGCCGTGTTGAGGCTCACGGATTGAGGACCGGCCGGGCTCACGCCGGGGCAGTTCGCGAGAACGCCCGAAGTCGAATTGAAGCAGTAGGCGTACAGATAGATTTGATTCCCCGCAGTGTTGTACGCGGCAACGTAGATCATCGCGCCCGTGGTTGTGGGGCTCGTGTAGAACGTGTTGTTGAAAGCAGGTTCGTGGAGATTGAATATGCTGTCGGCGCCGACGGCCATTGTCGTATGCGTGCTCAGGTTCGTGGAGGCCTGGACCAGCACCGCGTTCGAGCCGTTCGATCCGCTCACGGCGTAGACAAAGCCGTCCACGCCATCCACGATCGGAGGGTCGACGATCCCGCCCAGAGCCGAGCCGTCGCCGACCGTCAGGGGCGAATGCGCGAGCGGCGCGCCGGACGAGTTAAATCCGTAGAGCTTCCCGTCCGAGCAACCGACGAACACGTTTAGCGTCACAAAATCGAGGATGGGCGCAGTCAGAGTTCCCGAGCAGACGGTCACCGCGCCGCCCGTCCCCCACGTGGTATCGAGGCTCGGAGCCGGCTTCGTGACGCCGGAGCAATCCGGATTATTCGAGGTGCAGAAGACGTCCTTGATCCGATACAGAACGCCAACGTCGTTACCCACGTAAGCTTTGTCGGTGGTGTAATCGACGAACGGCGATGAAAGCGTGTCCGTTCCCGCGCTGGACGAGCCGAGCGCCAGATCCGTCGCCGCGCCGCTTCCCGCTGCGGGGTTCGTGAGCGAGAACACGGTGATCGTTGCCGGCGAGAGGACGCTTTGCAGGTTGCTGCCGTTTTGGCCGTCTCCCGCATTGGGCGCCAATACGTGAAAGTGAGCCGGGAAGCCGCCCACCGTGAGAATGTTGATCGTGAAGTTCTTCCCGCTGCCGCTGGTCGCGGTCGTGGCCGCGCCTGACGCGGTGGAGTAGCCGCTACCGGCGGAGGTAATCGTGAAGGTCGAGACGATGCCTGTCGTCCGGTGCGAGGTCGTGACTCCCGTTACTTTATAGGTCGCCAGCGCCGTGCCGCCCGCAATCGTCCCCGTGTCGCCCACGGCGTAGCCTGAACCACCCGCCGAGAGAGAGTCCGTGAGGACCGGCCCGCCGGTCGCCGACTCGACGAAGGCGACCTTCGTCCCCGAGCCGTTGGGCGTCAGCATGTCGTACGAAATCACGGGCGACGTGGTGACCGCTCCGCCGCCGAGAATGCCCTGCACGTTGTAAGACCACAAAACCTCGGCGGACACGCCGGTATCGCTCGAGGTTGCCTTGCGATTGCAAATCCCTGTCGCGCCCGCCGTGCCGCTGTACAGATAATTGAAGGCGACGATGTTCGGCTGCGTGCTGCTGCCCGTGGCGTTCACCGGAAAGACGACGTAATCGGCGGTGCAGTTTGGCGGCGCCGTGCTGTCAAAACCGTACTTCGCCGGGTACATCGACTGCGCCGTCCCAGCGGCACCGAGGTTGATGGCCCAGTCGCGATGCGTCGAACCGGCATCCACGATCGGCCTGCGCAAGAGCGCAAACGCCGAAGCGGAGCGGCCGCCAAGCTGGGCGCCCGCGCTCAGCATGCTCCCCCCACCCGCCAAAGGACGCATCCACACCTGGCGCGCTCGCGGATCGCGTGCCGCTGCCTGCATGGCGTTCATCTGCCCGACGCGCGGATACACCACGAAGCGGGTGCTCCAATCCTGGAATGACGGAATGCGCCGCTGCGTGCTCTCCACACGCTGTCCCGCCAGCGGCAAAGAGAGCGCTCCCGCGATGCATACCGCCGCCCCGAAAAGCCAGCGGTGCGATACCGATTTCGGGTGCATCGCTAGACGCTCCCGCCGATTTGAAGTTTCTCTCGTTCCAGGGAGGAGTCAGATGGGACGGGCCGCCTGAACCGGCCGTCCACTCGAGCGCGGCGAGATATGATGTAATCGTTGTGCTTCATCCCCAAGCCCCGGTTGCCTTGACCGCGGTACTGCCCAACCCCTACGCCAGCTCGACAAGCCCCTCGTCCGCCAGCGCCGCGAGAAACTCTTTCGTATCCTCAGCCGCCTGCTGCGCCGAAATGCCGTACTCCGTCTGCAGATAGGCGGCGACCTGAGCCACGCTGCTTCCTGACTCGATCATCGACCAGATCGCGCTTGCGGATTCGTTGAGGGTGTAAACGCCGCCGGGCTGCGCTGCGTCCCCGCAAACCGGCACAACCACCGCCCTGTCCCCTGCGATCTGGGATACCGTTTTGCGCGTCCGCACACTGACACCAGCCACGACTTGCATCCCCCAGAGATGCCCTATTGCGCCCCAAGACCCGCTCGATCTGCTCGCATTAGCAAGCACTCGCCGATTTATTCGACAGGCCTGCAAGCAATCAGAAGCACGATCCGTTGCATTCAATCTATTAGGAGGATTGCAGGTGAACAATCCAAAACTGCCAGGAATGCCGCTAAATATACACTCCCCCTGGGGTTAGCTGTATAGACACGCATGCGGATCAAAGAAGAGAGAGGGCAGTAGAAGAACGGTACGGTGACGCGCAAAACAACCTACATCGTATACCGAGCAAGATTGAGAGAAATAAGGACTTTTGCCTAGTGGTGACCGCCCCCCGAAATCTCCCGCACGATATCGCCCACGAAGGCTTTGGCATCGCCGAAGAGCATCAAGGTCTTATCTAAGTAGTAGAGCGGATTGTCGATACCCGCGAAGCCCGGGCTCATGCTCCGCTTGATGACCATGACCGTCCGCGCTTTATCCACGTCAAGGATCGGCATGCCGTAGATGGGGCTACCGCTGTCGGTGCGCGCGGCCGGGTTGGTCACGTCGTTCGCACCGATGATAAGCGCCACGTCGGTCTGCGGCAGGTCGGAATTGGCGTCGTCCATTTCCAGCAGGTGGTCATAGGGAATGTCCGCCTCCGCCAGCAGCACGTTCATGTGGCCCGGCATCCGCCCGGCCACGGGATGGATCCCAAACTTCACGTCGACACCCTTCTTGGTGAGGACGTCGTACAGCTCGCGGACCTTGTGCTGTGCCTGCGCGACGGCCATACCGTATCCCGGAACGATGACGACTTTGCTCGCGGCAGCCAGGATCGCCGCTGCCTCCTCGGGAGACGCGCTCCGCACGGTCCTTGTTTCCGCAGCCACGCTCGTCGAGGCCTGCACCTGCCCGAAAGCGCCGAACATTACATTCGTGAACGAGCGGTTCATCGCCTTGCACATGATCACTGAGAGGATGAAACCGGAGGAGCCATCGAGAGCTCCCGCCACGATCAGAACCTTGCTATTGAGCACAAATCCCAGGAGAGCGGCCGAAAACCCGGCGTACGAGTTCAGAAGCGAGATCACCGTGGGCATGTCCGCGCCACCGATTGGCGTCACCAGCAGAACGCCGAAAATCAGCGCGACTCCCACCATGATCGGAAACAGCATCGTCCGATTCGGATCAACCGTAAGCGCAATCGCAATCAGAAGGGCTGCGCCCAGCGCCGACAGGCTCACGAAATTCTGCCCCATGTAGACAATCGGTCGCTGCGGCAGTATTTCCTGTAGCTTTCCCGCGGCGATCAGACTCCCGGTGAAGGTCAGTGACCCGATGATCACCTCGAGACTGATCTCACCCATCTGAAAACGCGTGACGTGCGGAACCCCGACGTAGTATTCGGCGATTCCGATCATCGCGGCCGAGAGCGCGCCGAAGGCGTGGCTCAGGGCTGTCCGTTGCGGCACCGCCGTCATGTGAACCATACCGAGGGGTATGCCGATGCCCGCGCCGACGATCAGCGCGATCACGATCCATCGGTATTGAATGAGTTCCGGATTGAGCAGCGTGGCCCCGACGGCGAGGGCCGCGCCAATCTCTCCCGCGAGGACGCCGCGCCGCGCCGTTATGGGCGAGCTCAGCCATCGCAGCGCCAAAATGAACAGCGCCACCGCGGCGATGAACGCGAAGTCGAGCAACTGCTGGAGCGCGATGGAACTCACTTTTGCGGCCTGCCGGTCTTGAACATGCGCAGCATGCGATCGGTGATGAAGAAGCCGCCCACCATGTTGCTGAACGACGCGGCCACGGCGATCGCCCCGAGCGTCGTCGAAAGCAGCGATTCGTGGCGCCCAGCGATGATGATGGCGGCAACGACAACGATTGCGTCGAGTGCGTTCGTGAGGGACATCAGCGGCGTGTGCAGCAGCGGCGAGACCCGCTTGATCACTTCGAAACCGACGAAACCCGCCAAAACGAAGAGGTACAGATTAGAGATGAAGTCCGGGGGCAAAATACCCTCCTTACGACGCTTGAGCCGCCAGCGCCGGCAGACCGAAAAACTCGCGCACGCGTGCGTTGGCCACTTCCCCGCCCCGCGTCAAAAGCGTTTCGCGCACGATGTCGTCCTGAAAATTCAGGTTCAGCTTTCCGTCTTTCACCAGGAGCAGCAAGAACGCCGTCAGGTTGCGGGCGTAGAGCTGGCTGGCGTGGAATGGCACGCTGCCGGCCAGATTGATTCGTCCGATGATCGTCACGCCGCGATCGACGACCGTCTCTCCGGCCCGCGTGAGCTCGCAATTCCCGCCCCGCTCGGCCGCCAGATCGACGATCACGGATCCCGCCGCCATGCCGTAAACCATCGGCGCGGTGACGAGCACGGGAGCCTTCTTGCCGGGGACAACCGCGGTGGTAATCACGAGATCCTGTTCGGCGATCACCCTGCCCATCAAATCGCGCTGCCTCGCGTAAAACGTCTCGTCCTGCGCCTTCGCGTAGCCGCGGGCGTCCTGCGCGTCGCCGGTATCGAGCGGTAACTCGACGAATCGCGCGCCGAGGCTCTGCACCTGCTCCTTCACGGCGGGGCGCAGATCGTAGCCCGAAACCACGGCTCCGAGCCTGCGTGCCGTGGCGATCGCCTGCAATCCCGCGACGCCTGCTCCGATCACCAGGACGCGCGCCGGGGTCACCGTGCCAGCCGCCGTCGTGAGCATCGGCAGAAACTTCGGCAGCGCGTCCGCGCCGATCAGCGTCGCCTTATAGCCTGCGACTGTGGCCATCGACGAGAGCGCGTCCATGCTCTGTGCGCGCGTGGTGCGCGGCATCAGTTCCACGGCAAACGCCATCGCACCGGTCGCGGCGATCTGCTCCACAGCGTCCTTCGCGCCCAGCGGGCGCTGAAAGCCGACGAGCGCCTGATCGCGGCGCAGCAGCGGAAGATCGGCGCTGCCCGTGCGGTCGTTCGCGCCGTGGCAAAGCACCTGCGCAATGATGTCCGCTTGTTGAAATACGGAAGCGCGGTCGGGAATTACCTTCGCGCCTTTTTCTGCGTAGAGTGCGTCCGGATAGCCCGCTTCGGCGCCCGCCCCGGACTCGATGATGACCTGCAGCCCGGCCTTCGCCAGGCTAGGGACCACCAACGGAACCAGCGCTACGCGCCGTTCGCCCGGGAATGTTTCCTTGGGAACCCCGACAATCACGGTGTGTCCCCCGCAGGCCTCTGATGCGCCGCTCGAACTCGAGGGCGCGTCCCTTTTTGCTGGCCGCCATTCTATACTTGCCGCTCGATAAGTCCACTCCCGCGAATGAAAAAATGCCCTTCGCGCGGGCGCGGCCCGTCCGGGCGAACACGTAGCGAAAAGCGCACCTACGCACTTGACAGCATGGCACGCGGTTACGCCCCTGCGTATAATCGTCCGGCGCGCGAGGCACGTCGGCGCGAAACGCGCGAAAAGGAGCTCCTTCATGCCCGCATCCTCGTGGAAAGGCTTTCTCGCCTTCGGCCTGATCTCGATCCCCATCCGCCTTTCGCCGGCCGCGCGCACGGAGCGCATCAGCTTCAATCAACTCCACAAGGTTTGCCACACGCGCCTGAAGCAGCCGCTCTTCTGCCCCACGTGCAATCGGATGGTCGAGCGCAACGAAGTCGAAAAGGGCTACGAATACGAGAAGGACCAGTACCTGCTGTTCAGCGAGGAAGAGCTCGAGGCTGTCGAACCCGAGTCCGCGCGAACCATGGAGATTCTCGAATTCGTCAAGCTCGCGGAAATCGATCCGATCTATTTCGACGCGTCCTATTATCTCGCCCCCGAAGACGAGGGCCGCAGGGCTTACCAGCTTCTACTCGCTGCCATGCGCGAGTCCGGGTACGCTGCGATCGCCAAAGTTAGCATGCACAATCGCGAGTACGTCGTGATCATCCGCCCGCAGGACAAGGGCCTCACCCTGCACACGATGTTCTACGCCAACGAGATTCGCGCCGCCGCTGAATCGGGCGTGGACAAGGTGGAAGTGAAGGAACAGGAACGCGCCCTGGCCGAGCAACTCATCAAGAGCCTCGCCGCGCCGTTCCAACCCGAGAAATATCACGACACCTATCAGGCCGCGCTGCAGGAGCTGATCGACGCGAAATCCAAGGGCATGGAAGTCACTGCCGCCCCGCATGTCGCGCGCGCCCCGGTAATCGACCTGATGCAAGCACTGAAGAATAGCCTCGCCGCCAAGCCCGCGCCCGTCGCGGAACGGAAGACGCTGATTCACGCGGTGCCCAAGAGCACACCAACGGAGGCGCCGGCGAAGAAGTCCAAGCGCAAGGCCGGCTAATCGTCTCCCATCACTCGGTCCCAGCCGACAACATCAATTTGAAATTTCGGGCCCAGTGTGCCAGCCTGAAATGCACCATTTGTGTCATGTATGACTGAATTCCAACAAGGAGCGGAACCGTGTTGCGTCTAGGGATCGTCGGCTGGCGAGGAATGGTCGGGAGCGTACTTCTGCAGCGAATGCGGGAGGAAAACGACTTCACGAATATCGAGCCGGTCTTCTTCTCGACGTCCAACGCGGGCGGCGCGGGTCCGCGCGAAGCCAACGGCGAGCCGCTCAAGCACGCGAGCGACCGCCGCGAACTTGCCTCCTGCGACATCATCGTCAGTTGTCAGGGCGGCGACTACACCAAGGAGGTCTACGGCCCGCTGCGACAGGATGGTTGGAAGGGCTACTGGATCGACGCGGCTTCCGCGCTCCGGATGGCCGACGACGCCATCATCATCCTCGATCCCGTGAATGCCGCGCTGATCCAGGAAGGCCTGCGCCGCGGAGTCCGCACGTTCCCCGGTGGAAACTGCACCGTGAGCCTGATGCTCATGGCGGTCGGCTCGCTATTCAAGGCCGGCCTCGTCGAGTGGATGACCACCATGACATACCAGGCCGCGTCCGGCGCGGGCGCCGCGACGATGCTCGAACTCGTCAAGCAGATGGAATGCCTCACCGACCCCACTCGCGCACATCCCTCTGAAAGCGCCCTTGAGGTCGATCGCCTGGTGATCGAAGCGCAGCGCGCACCCAGCTTGCCCACCAAGGAGTTCGGCGCGCCGCTCGCCGGAAGCTTGCTGCCCTGGATCGACCGGGACATGCCCGATGGCCAGACCCGTGAAGAGTGGAAAGGCATCGCCGAAACCAACAAGATTCTCGGGGTCAATCCGCCCATCCCTGTCGACGGCATTTGCGCTCGCGTCGGGACCATGCGTTGCCACAGCCAAGGCCTGTGCATCAAGCTGAAAAACGACCTGCCGTTGCCCGAAATCGAGGGGATGCTTGCCGGCGCCAACCCCTGGGTGCGCGTGATCCCGAATAACAAGGAATCGACGCTGCGCTGCCTTACGCCGACCGCCGTATCCGGCACGCTGAATGTCCCGGTCGGGCGTCTGCGCAAGCTGAATCTTGGCCCTGAGTACCTCGGAGCCTTCACGGTGGGCGACCAGCTGCTTTGGGGTGCCGCGGAACCCCTTCGCCGCATGCTCGGGATTCTCCGCCAGCATCTGAACGCCTAGACGCGCTCCAAGAGCGCGCCGGGTGTATAATCCCCGCCGCTCGCTGTTTTGCCCCAACCAGCTGAAACTACCCGCGCGCCACGCGCGTATAAGACACGCAGGAGGTGGTTCATGGATCGAAAGTTTCTCGTGATTTTGTTTGCCGCGGCGGCGCTCGCGATGCCCGCCCTGGCGCAGCAAGGCGCCAGCTTCAATGGCACTTGGACCCTCGATAACTCCAAGAGCAACTTCGGGCAATTCCCGCCGCCCCAGAGCGAGACGGACACGATTCAGATCAACGGCTCCGATTTCCAGCAGCACGTCAGCAGCGTCTCGACTCGCGGCACGCAAACCTACACGCGGGCCTGCACGCTCGACGGAAAAGAAGTGACCTACGCGCCCGATGACCCCAAAGCGCAGCTCATGCCCGGCCTCAAGCTGAGCAAGATCCAGTGCGGATGGGACGGCAATTCCGTGTTCGTCCTGGAGACGGTCCCCTTTCAGGGCTCCGTTCTCACGGACAAGATGACCTTCTCCGTGGAGGGCTCGACTCTCACCATGACGGGACACATCGCCTCCTCCGCCATGAACGGCGACCGCACCTACGTCTACGAGAAGGGATCTGCCGCCTCGGCCGATGCTGCTCCCGCGAACGGCGGGATGGCGGCCACCTCCGGCGCCGCAGCGATGATCCACACCGGCGGAGCCCAGCCCAATCTCAGCGGTACCTGGAAGCTCGACCCCGCCCAGAGCAAGTTCGGTCAGATGCCGCCTCCGGCCAGCCAAATCGACACGATCCAGCAGGACGGCTCTTCGATCAAGTTGGCCATCGACCAGAAGGGTGGTCCAATGGGCGACAGCGCCTACACCGAGGCCCTTACCACCGATGGCGCCCCGGCCACATGGTCCGGGATGGGCGGCACTCAGGTCACCAGCACGGCTCAGTGGACTGGTGCTTCGCTCGTTGTCGATTCGAAGACCAGCTTTCAGGGCAGCGACGTCAAGATCAAGGACACCTTTACCCTTACCGACCCGAACACCTTGACCGACGTCACCCACATCGAAACCGGCATGGGCAATTTCGATACGACCAGCGTCTTCACCAAGCAGTAGCAACCTTTCGCTCTCGCGGGGAGGAGGCGGCACCGCCCTTCTCCGCGAGAGTTCCACCTCGAAACAATCTCCGAAGTCGGACCTGTACCAAAGGGCAACTGTTCCCTTTCGGTCCCCATATTTACTGACTCGGCTACAACCTGACTGAAAACCTTCTGGGCTCTCTCCAATTTCTCTTACTATGGGACGTCCGAGGCATCCTCAGTCCAGCCCCCTTCGGCTTGACTCCCGGAGCTGCAATGAGCGCTTTACCCAAAGCAACGAAACCAAGGACCGCTCCCATGCGCCAAATCGAGCGGCGGGAGTGGTCACTCTCCTGGGCTGCAATCTCCGTCACTCTCCTGCTCACGGCCGGCCTGGCGTCGTTCGCCACGGGCGTTCTCCACCCACCGCATTCGATCGAAAGCGAGCGAACCGATCTGATGGTCGCCGTTCGGGGGTTGATCGCTCTCGTCTTCGTATTCGACTTGTACGTCGTGTACCAGCAGTTGCAGATCACGCGCATGCGGCGGCGTCTCGTCGAGCGCGAAGAATTCTTTCAGTTGATCAGCGACAACGTGGTCGACATGATCGCGGTCGTCGATTCCAGCGGAAAGCGGGTCTACAACAGCCCGTCGTATCACCGGATTCTCGGTTACGCGCTCGACGAGCTCGAGGCTACCTCCTCCTTCGAGCAGGTGCACCCGGACGACCGTCAGATCGTCGTCGACGCAGCGGCGGATGCGCGGCGCACCGGCGTCGGCCGCAGAATCGAATATCGCATGCGCCACAAGGACGGCAGTTGGGTGTTCCTCGAATCCACCGCCAGCCCGGTGATGAACGCGAAAGGCGAAGTGGAGAATCTGGTCATCGTCAACCGCGACATCAGCGAGCGCCGTAGGCTCGAAGAACAGCTCCGGCAGTCGCAGAAAATGGACGCCATCGGGCGTCTTTCGGGCGGCGTCGCGCACGACTTCAACAATCTGCTCGGCGTCATCATCGGCTACGCCGAAATCCTGCAGGAGCGTATCTCCGAAACCGACTCGATGCGCGCTCCCGTCGACCAGATCATCAAGGCCGGCACCCGCGCCTCCTCGCTCACGAAACAGCTTCTCGCGTTCAGCCGCCAGCAGGTTTTGGAGCCGAAGGTTCTCCTGCTCAACGCCGTCGTCGCCGACACCGAAAAGATGCTGCGCCGCCTGATCGGCGAAGACATCGAGCTCCTCACCAGCCTCGACCCCGACCTCGGAAAAATTCGCGCGGACCAGGGGCAAATCGAGCAGGTCATCATGAATCTCGTGGTGAATGCGCGCGACGCGATGCCCGAAGGCGGCCGCCTCGTGATCGAGACCTCCAATTTCGAGATCGACGACAAATTCGCCCGCCGCTACGCCTATCCCGTGCTGCCCGGCTCCTACATCCTTCTCACGGTGAGCGACAACGGCATCGGCATGGATACTGCCACGCAGCAACGAATTTTCGAACCCTTCTTCACCACGAAGGAAAAAGGCAAAGGAACCGGGCTCGGCCTCTCCCTGGTCTACGGCGTCGTGAAACAAAGCGGCGGATACATCGACGTGGTCAGCACACGCGGCAAGGGCACCACCTTCAACATCTATCTACCGCGCGTGGCGCAGAATTCCATCGAGACGAAAACGATCGGGCCCGATCGCCCCGAAGAACTTCGCGGCACGGAAACGATCCTGCTCGCCGAGGATGAAGACACGCTTCGCGCCCTCACGCGCCACCTGCTCGAACTCTACGGATACCGCGTCCTCGAAGCGTGCGATGGAAATCAGGCCCTGAAGCTGAGCGACCAGACCGCGGACGAGATCCATTTGCTTTTGACCGACGTGGTAATGCCGGGGCTCAGTGGACGCGCCCTGGCCGACCAGCTCAAACATAGGCGCCCCGACGTCAAAATTGCTTACATGTCCGGTTATACGGGCCAGCGCGTCGGAGAGAAGGAAATCCTCGAGCCCGGCAGCGTCTTTCTGCAGAAACCCTTCACCCGAGAGGGCCTGGCCCGAAAGGTGCGAGAGGCGCTGGACGTCGGCAGCATGGCGCGCGTTTCGTGAAAATTGTGGAAAGCGGCGAATAGCAGTAAAACAAATTCAACCGAGGTTTGAACCATGGCAAAGATTCTGATCGTGGACGACGACGCGGACATGCGCAATCTCCACAAGATGCGTCTCAACGATACTTACGAAATCCTGGAGACGGAGGACCCCGAGGAAGCTCTCGGCCTCGCGCTCGAGCACAAGCCCGCGGCGATTCTGCTCGATCTGATGATGCCGCGGCTTTCGGGCTTCGAGCTTTGCCACACGTTGCACACCCTGAGCTACACCTCGCGCATCCCGATCCTCGTCATCACCGGCGAGTCCGCGGCCAAATACCAACAGCACTGCGAAGGCCTCGGCGCGAGCGCGTTTTTCGAAAAGCCGGTCGATTACAAGGAACTCAAGAAGCGGATCGCGCAGGCCCTGCAGACGAACCAGCCCGAGCGTCGCGCTCACGTGCGCGTCAAAATGCGCGTGGTCCTGAAGCTGCGCGGCGTCGATTCCTCGGGTAAGCCGTTCGAACTCCCGACGGTCACTGAGAACGTGAGCCCCGCCGGCTTCCTCGCCGGGTGTCTCGCGCCTCTGAATCAGGGCGACGTCGTGGAGGTGTTCGTTTCCGGAGACTCGGAACGCTTCGCCGGCCGAGCCAAAGCCGTTCGCTGCGAATCGCGCGGAGCGCCGTGGCAACGCTACGGCTTCCACTTCATCGAAACGACCGCGGAGTGGGTGCTGCAGGCACGCCGGTAAGCCGGCGAATCGCCGGGTCGCGCGCCTCAAACGGGCCCGCACGGGCCCTCCGGCGTCGCGTCACACCCGTTAATACTTCTTTGAAACGTCCGCACGTCCAAAGATACAATGTAGTTGCGGCCTTTCCGGGCGATACCGGATAATTCCCCCATCGAGGCGGAGTGGTGTCGACACTTTTCCGGCCCGTGCCAGCGCTATGAATTGTCCTCAGTGCAGCACAGCCAATCCGGACTACGCTGAATCCTGCTCGCACTGCGGCAGCTTGATCTCCGGCACCACGGACACCGTTCAGTTCACCGATAACACCGCTCTTTCCGCCGGCTCTGATTTCGGCACCCGTTATCGCATCGTCTCGCTGCTCGGCCAGGGCGCGATGGGCCGCGTCTACAAAGCTTTCGACAAGGATCTCGAGCGCGCCGTCGCCATCAAAGTCGTTCGCCCCGGCATGATGGCCGAGTCCGACGCCCTCCGGCGGTTCAAGCAGGAGCTTTTGCTCGCGAGCAAAGTCTCCCACAAGAATATTCTGCGCATTCATGACCTCGGCGACGTTGGCGACGTGAAGTTCATCTCGATGGCCTATGTCGAGGGCAGCGATCTCAACAAGATCATCCAGCAAAGCGCCCCGCGCATGCCGTTTCCGCGCATCCAGAGTTTCGCCGAACAGCTCGCCGACGCCCTCGCCGCCGCGCACGCCGAGGGCGTAATTCACCGCGACCTCAAGCCGCAAAATATTCTCGTTGCCAACGACGATCACCTCTACGTTTCCGATTTCGGCCTCGCCAAGTCATTCGAAAAGGACGCGGTCGGCATGACCCGCACCGGCGTCTTCCTCGGCACCCCGCTCTACATGTCTCCCGAGCAGGTCGAGGGCAAGCCGGCCGACCAGCGCAGCGACCTGTACTCCTACGGCCTCATCCTCTACGAGATGGCGACCGGCGCAGTTCCCTTCACCGGCGATTCCACCTTCAAGGTGATGTACGACCGCCTGAAGACCAAGCCGAAGAGTCCGCGCCTGCAGAATCCCGAAATCCCCGCATGGTTCGACCGCATCGTCATGCGCTGCCTCGAGAAGGATCCGGGGGACCGCTATCAGTCCGCTGAGGAGATCCTCACGGATTTGCGTGGCTCGCGGGCCACCGCTTCCGCCAGCCGCTCGATTCAAATCACGCTGCCCCAGTTCTCCGGCCACGGCTGGCTCTGGTGGACCGGATGGATCGGCGGCCCCATCGCGGCTCTCGCGCTACTTTTCGCGATTCCGGGCGTCCGCCACGCGATCCTGCCGCACAAGGGTGCGACGGTGGATACCGGCTCCAAGGTCGCTGGCGTCCCCTCGCTCTCGGCCGGAAAGTTTCTCGCCGTCCTGCCGTTCAAAGTGCTCGGAGACGAGCAGGCGCTCGGCTACGTCGCCGAAGGATTGAACGGCGCGCTCTCCGCCAAGCTATTTCAGATTAAAGATTTGCGAATGGCTTCCGATACGAGCCTCAGCAACATCTCCGACAAGGACCCGCTCGAGAAGGTCGCGCGGAGCCTGGGCGTCAACCTGATTGTCGACGGCCTGATCCAGGGCGACGCCAACCAGATGTCGATCATCGTCAATCTCCACGACATCGCCGACGGCAAAAAGCTCTGGAGCCAACAGTTTACTGGCGTGCCGAAAGACGTGCTGTCGATCGAAGACCAGATTTCCACTCAGTTGGTCAGCGCCCTGCAGATCAAACCAACCGACGATGAAATGGCTCGCGCCTCCGAGCGCCCCACCGACAATATCGACGCGTACGACCTCTATCTCCGCGGCCAACAGGCCATGAAGGGCCCGGACCGCTCGAAGGCCGGGAAAGCGGCGCTTGATTTCTTCCAGCAGGCCATCCAGAAGGACCCCGGGTTCGCTCTGGCGTATACGGGAGTCTCCGACGCCTCGTTGTTGATGTATTCCGACAGCAAGGATAGCTTCTGGGCGCAGAAGGCGGTTGATGCCGCCCAACGCGCTGAACAGTTGAAGGGCAACTTGCCCGAGGTCCACTTTGCCCTCGGAACCGTCTACGAAGAGACGGGCAAAACGGCGCAAGCCATCGCCGAGCTCGAACGTGGCCTTAAGCTCGCGCCGAACTCCGATGCCGGATACGCCCGCCTCGGGCAGGCATACGAACAGGCTGGTCAGCAGGAAGAAGCCATCGCGACCTTCAAGAAGGGTATCGACGTCAACCCGTACTATTGGGAGCTTCACAACGAACTCGGCCGCGCCTATTTCACGATCGGCGAAAACGATAAGGCTCTCGCCGAATTCCAGAAGGTCACCGAACTCGAGCCCGACAACGTCAACGGGTGGAACAACGTGGCCAGCATGTACGAGCGCCTCGGCCGGTATCAGGACAGCATTCCGGCGTTCCAGAAGTCGATCGAGCTGTCTCCCACCTGGCTTGCCTACTGCAACCTGGGGAACGTCTATACGGTTATGAAGCAGTATCCGCAGGCGATCGACGCGCTCCAGAAGTCCGTCGCCCTCGGCCCCAACCAGGAAGCCTGCGTCGGCAATCTCGCGGACGCCTACCGCTACTCCGGTCAGACCGCTAAGGCGAACGAGACGTACGAAAAGGCGATCGCGCTCGCGTTCCAGGAGTTGCAGGTGAACCCCCAGAACACCGACGACATGGGCGACCTGGCGCTCTACTTCGTCAAGAAGGGCGACGCCTCGCGTGGCATGGAGTTCATCCAGAGAGCCCGCGGCATCGATAAGCGCGACGTCGAGCTCATCTTTACGCAGGCTACCGTCGAGGCCCTCGCCAACAAGCCTACCGACGCGATGGCTACCTTGAAGGACGCCCTCAGCAAGGGCTACCCCGCAAGGGACGTCGCTTCGAGCCCCGACTTTGCCAGCTTGCAGAACCGCCCCGACTTCCAGGCCCTGATCAAGCAGTACAGCCAGCCCAGCCACTAAACGAAGCTCGCCACTTCCGTCCGCTCTGTTGACTGGCGCAGGAGCCAGCCCTCCCGGTCGCCGTGGCTCTGAGCCCCATAATCCGCCCGTCGGCAGGTGCGCGCTGTCAGCCGATTCGAGCTAAGGACCGGCATTCAGCCGTCCAGGCTTCCCCCCCCGACCCCATCCGCGCGCTAGCGAACGCTCTCTGGAGGAACCGCACACCCGAACCACAGCGACCCCACGGGAAATGAAAGGGACGTCTCGGGCCGGCAGGCACAAAAAAAGCCCCCTCGAGAGGCTCGAGGGGGCCGAAAAACGTTGATCTTACTGCTGGAGCGCGCGGCGCCGAATGAAGGGAAGGAACGCCAGCCCCACGAGCATCAGCACCAAGGTGCTGGGCTCAGGAAACGCCACCAGGCCAGCTACGCCAGTGGGTGAGATATCGAACGTCGCATCCGCAACGAATGCCTGGGTGCCGGTCGCGCCGGAGTTGCCAAAGGTGACGTCGCAACCCGCCGGAATGCCGAACATCAGGTCATCCGCGTCGCAATCGCCATCATTGCCGAGCGGGTTGAAAACCTCAAACGGTCCCGCGCCCGGATCGTGAGTCGCGGCATAGAGATACGCGCCTGCGCCGCCGGGAGTCAACAGGTACGCTGCAAGGCCCGCCGGGCTCGTTGGTGTCGCCGGAGCCGTCAGGGTGCACTCGTCAACCGTGCCGTTGTCGATCAAAGTCGTCGTCAAGCTCCAGTTCAAATCAGTTGAGAGCACCGAGCTGCACGTCAGGGCGCCGCCGAGCACACTCGAGGCCTGCACCGCGAACGTTAGCGTCGTGATCGGACTGCCAGTGTCGTTGATGCAGTCCTCCGGTCCGCCTGAGCCATTTGAGATCACTCCCGTCGGATCGGCTGTCGCCTGAAAACTCGTGCACGAGGGGCTACCCCCCGGCTGCGTGCCGATGACGATGCGAGAGTCGCCTCCGCCCAGGTCGTCGGCGTGAACTAGCCCCGCCGTGAACAGGACCAAAGCGGCCACTACTAAGGCGTTGATCAGCTTCAAAGGACTACCCTCCCTGAGATGCACTACCCGTATAGACCTACTGCTGCCCTTTGTGTCAGCACGTGGGCTGCCAAATATACCCCGATCACCCTACACTAACCTCCCTACTTTCATACCGTCACTTTGCCTTAGTCCTACCTAGGACAAGCAGGGTGCAAACGTTTGCATATCTCGGGCATTTGGAAGGTTCTAGGGCCGATTGTCTCCCCTTGTGCCCGCGCCCGCGTCCGTCTGGGCCCCCTAATCCCCCCTGCAATCCCGCGTGCGCGATGCCCTCGCAGCCCTAGTACGTCGCGTGCTACAATCCCGCGTTCAAACACTAGGCTCGTCCTCATGTCGGCCGAACAAAACACAAGCATCGAGCTCATTGCGCCCGATCGTTCGCGGCAAATCGTCCGCATCGCTGCGTCTCCATTTCTCATTGGCCGGGGCACCGACGGCGGAAATCACGTGCAGCTTAACGATCGCCGCATTTCACGCCAGTGCGCGGCAATCGTCTCCGATGGCGGGGACTACTACCTCGAAAATCGCGGCCAGAAGCTCGGCGTTTTCGTCAACGGCGAAAAAGTCGAGCATCGCCAGCTCAACGACGGCGACATTATTTCTTTCGGCCTCGCCGACTCCTACGAAATCATCTTCCGCTCCGCCGGCACCAACGGCGCCGCGGTCCCCGACATGATGACGCTCATCGGCAAAGTGCCCGACACGCAGATCACACCGGGCCCCGCCGGCGGCTTGAGTAAACTCAATCTCCTGCTCGAAGCAAGCATGCTTCTGCACTCGACGCTTCCGCTGCAATCCGTCCTGAGCACCGTCCTCGATCACGCCATCGCCGTCACCGACGCCGACCGCGCTCTCCTGCTCGAGCCGGGCGACAGCGGCACCCTGCAACCTCGCTTCGCGCGCGGCGCCGGGCTGGTGCGCTTGCCCTCCGAAAGTTTTTCGCCAAGCCAGACCGCCATTCGCATGGCTCTCGAGCACCACGCGAGCATCATCACCGAGGATCTCGCGCAGGCCGACAGCGGCCTGCAGGCGGCGCAAAGTATCGTCTCGCAGCAACTCCGCGCCGTCGTCGTCATTCCCCTTTACGCGGGAGGCCGCACACGCACGTCCGAATCCGGCGTCCACAAGGGCGGCGATCTGCTCGGAGCGCTCTATCTCGACTCGCGCCGCCGCGCCGCTTTCTCCAAGCTCGACCGTCAGATTCTCGACGCGCTCGCCGTGCAGGCCGCGAGCATTCTCGACAACGCGCGCATGGTCGAGCGCGAGCGCCAGCGGCAGCGCCTCGAACAGGAAGTCAACATCGCGCGAGACATTCAGCAGGCCCTTTTGCCGCGCGGCCTCCGCGATTTCCCGCATCTCAAAGTTGCCGGAATCAACATCCCGTGCCTCGCCGTGGGCGGCGATTACTTCGACGTCTTTAAAATGGCCGATGGACGCACGGCCTTCCTCATCGCCGACGTCTCCGGCAAGGGACTCGGCGCCGCGCTCCTCACCACCATGCTGCAGGGCGCGCTCTCGGGCTTGATGCTCGGCGCTGATCCCGCGCCGATGTTCGTCCATCTGAATAACTTTCTCTGCGAGCACGCCGAAGTTGGCCGCTACGCCACCGTGTTCTTCGGCATTCTCCACAACGACGGCACGCTCGAGTACATCAACGCCGGCCATCCGTCGCCGCTCTTACTGCGCGGCGGCAACGCCACCGAACCGTTCACCGAGGGTTCCTGCCCCGTCGGGCTGCTGCCCGAAATCGACTATCACGTTGCCCGCGTCAAGCTCCAGCCCAACGACACGCTCGTTCTTTTCAGCGACGGCATCACCGAGGCTGTCGACGTCGGCGACGAAATGTATGGCATCGATCGCTTGCGCGCTCTCTTCGTCGGCCAGGCCAATCCGGGCCTCGACTATCTGCAACAGACGGCTCTCGCCTCGCTGCGCGAATTCACCCGCGGCGCCAGCCAGGCGGACGACATTACCCTTCTTTTGGTCCGCTACCAGCCGGCCAACGGCGCTCCCAGCCCTGCCGGTGCCTAGCTCCACCGTCCGCGGGCTGTAACCGAATATTCACACGCGGCTCTGCAGCCTTTCGTTACAATCCCGGGCCATATGGCTACCGAAAAGATGAATATTGTTACAACCGTAGGAACGCGCGAAGGCCAGAAAGTCCTGGCGCTTAAAGGGCCTCTGACCATTCACACGATTTTCGACTTTCAGTCCGCCGTGCGGGAAGAATCCTCTTCTGCCGTAATCATCGACTTCAGTAACGTCCCGTTCATGGATTCGGCCGGGCTCGGCGCTCTCGTCGGGGCACGCGTGGCGCTTCAAAAGGCCAACCGGCCGCTCGCGCTCGCCGGGCTGAACACCCAGGTGAAGGCGCTGCTCGACATGTCCAAGGTCAGCCCCTTTTTCCGCATCTTCACCACGGTAGAAGAAGCGCAGGCCGCCGTCGCCTGAGTCCACAGGGATCTTCGACCCTCGGGCCTAGTTCTTGTTGTTTGCTGGCTGCTTCTTGAGGAAATCGGTGAGGTCCGGCAGGGCGGGATCGCCCGTGCTGGGCTGCATTCCTGAATGCGTGCCGTCCATTGGCGGGTGAACGAACTGCCCGTCGCTCGGCTGGCTCCGCGTCACGACCCATCCGTCCGCGGTCTTTTCGAGAAAATACGTCATCGCCATTCCGGTGCCGCCCTGCTTCAGATGAAAGGCCGCTTCCGCGTGCGCCTGATTCCCGTTGACGCTCACGGAGTCGACGCTCATGTCCATCATGTCCAGCTTGATGCTCTGGTCGTTGCGCACGTGCGCCTCGATCGCGGACCGAATCGCCTGTGCATCTTCGCTCGATGCAGGTTGCCCGGCGTCCACCGCGGGAGGAGCCTCGATGGCCGGCGCGCTCGACGTCGCCGTCTGATCCGCCGCGCCCTGGTGCGCCTTTGAACAGCCGCCAGCGCCAATCGCCGCCAGCGCGATCGCGATCATGGCAACACGAGTTTTCATGGCAGCCCCTTCACCGATTGGGGCTCGCCGTTGTATACGATCACGGGCGCCACCCACTCCTCGATCGGATGTGCCCTGCCGCAATCGAGACACCCCGTCACCGAAAACCGCGCGCTGCATCGCGGGCACGTCGCCTGCGTCAGGAAAGTGTCGAACGCGTTTCCGCAATGTCCGCAGACCCAGAAATTGCCGATCGGCGGCGAAGTCTTGCACGACGGGCACGCGAATCCCTGGTGCCGAGGCAGCTTGGCAAAACGCGAGAGCGCGGACGCGTGTTGCAGCCCGCTCCAGCAATTCAGCAGGATGAACGCGCAGATCAATCCCAGCAATACCGCCCGCTGCCACGCGGCCAGCGCGATCAGGCCCGCCACTCCGACGAAGCCGACCACCGTCGCGACCATCAGGCTCCGCGCGCGTCCCACTCCATACCAAAGCAGCGATCGCAAAATCTGTCCGCCGTCCAAAGGATAGATCGGCAGCATGTTGAAGATGAACAGGCCCGCGTCAATCCGTAGCACCTCGACCACAAAGTGGTAGACGTCCGGCCTCGACGCTGCCCAGCCGGCCGCGCTCGCCGACCAAAAAGCCCCGTACAAAATCGGAAAGAGAGCCACATTCACCAGCGGCCCGGCCGCGAGGCTCCACAGGTTCGCGCCGGGCCTGGGGGGCGGATTGACGTACGCCACGCCGCCGAGCGGCCAAAGAACGATGTGGTCCGACGTCCCGCCAACCTGCCGGCATGCCAGCGCGTGGCCAAACTCGTGCATCGTTACGATTGCGAACAACGACAGGCACTCAAGCACGCTCCACGCGGGCGACGCGTAGCTCTTCGCCTCCACGCCGGTTATGTACAGCGCGGCCAGAAACCATGACCAGTGCAGAAAAACACTGATCCCGGAGAATCGGAATAGCTTGATCGACCCTTGGCGAATGTTCACTGCACAAATTTTATAGCATTTTGAGCCGCTGCCAAAGCGCTCCACTCGACAACGCACCACCCACGCGCCTCAACCACTTGCCTCCCCAGGCGCAGCCCCGCGCCACCTAGTCGCGGCGCCTGCTGAACGCTCCGCCCCCAAGCCCCCCGAGATCGATGATCACCGCCACAAGCAGGATGATCAGATTGATTCCCACCGTCGGCCGTCCCGTGTTTACCATCCACGCGTAGGCCAGCGTCGTCAGCGGCAGGAAGATGAATCCCAGCAGAGGTATCACCATCTGGTGATACGCCCTCTGCAAGTAGTTCGTGAAGAAATAGAGCAGCAGCAACGCCACGCGCGGAAATGCGAGAAAGAGAATCAGCAATAGGCATCCCATGAACCGTCCTCCGAGAACGGGACTTAGCGCTCCTAGATTCGATTCCCCGGCATACCCGGAAGGCGCGCCCAACACCTCCCCGCGCCCTCTCCGCCACCGGCCCTGCGGCGAAAACGCGGTGGAAATACCGACTACTCTGGATGGACCCTCTGCGCCATTCCTCTAGGATCAATGCCCGGAGGCGAACCAACGTGGTCCGAACCGTCCTGCTCATTCTCGTAGTTCTGTTGTTGCTGGGAAGCTTGCCCGCGTGGCCCTATAGCGCTCACTGGGGATACTACCCCAGCGGCGGTTTGGGCGCGCTGCTGCTGATTCTGATCGTGTTGATGGTGCTCGATATTTTGTAGCACGGCCTCGACAGAACAAACTGGCCGCGTCGCCCGAACGACGCGGCCAGTTTCCTTTTTCACAGGGGTTTCGTGCCGGTGTGCGCTTTGGCTAGTGCTTGATGTAGATCCCCACGTCAAAGCGGGTGTGATCCCAATCCGCGTGATGTTCGCGGCACCAGTTGCGGTCGGCGTCCATTCGATCGACGTCGTGCGCCACCTGCCGGCTGTCGTTGCCGTGCCGGGCGGCGTCTCGATCGATCCGTGCGCGATCGGCTTCGAGTTTTCGGTGGCAGTCGTCCCGCACGTCGGCGCGAGTCACGCAAGCGGCCGACATCGTGAACGCAATCGCCAGAGCCGAGCCCATAGCTATACGAACGATTTGCATCTTCATGTTGCCTCCAAGAGAAATAGGCTGAGTGCCGGAACCGCGTGCATCCTGGATCGCCCGATCGGACTTCCTCGTCGCGCTCCTGGTCCTACCCCACGTGCGAGATCGTACGGACACCCGGCGCCCCCGGCCATAACGGGAAACACTTAACCCGCCGCCCGCGTTCCTGTAGTTTCCTGTTCCCGAATTGGTAACGCTTTCGACTGCCTTGAGCGTGCAGCCGGCCTAAACGCCCGGGCCGGGCGCTAAAATACATCGCATGGAAAAGAAGGTCTTTTGGGCCAGTTTCACGGTGCTCGGCATTGCGGCGGACCTTTTCCTGCCGCTGTGGTGGGCGCTCTTTGCGACGATTCCGATCGTCTTCTTCAGCTGGTGGATCGCCTACCGCAGCGGCTGGTTCTAGCGCGACCTCGTCGCGCGCTCAATTCCCTCGGAGCCGTAGCGGCCGGGCCTACCCGGTGCCGTTGATCACTGAGCCGTCCGGCGTCCGCATCTCGTTGGGATGCTCGTCCGTGATCGGATGTTTCGCTGCGAGCGCTTCATCCACTTCGATTCCCCAGCCCGGTTTCTCGCTGATCCATGCGTAGCCGTCTTTCACTTCGAGATGCCCCTGAAAAATGTCCTGGACCAGCGGCGTGTAGTCGAACTGCTCGTGAATTCCGAAGTTTGCGTGCGTCAGATCGAGCGTGAGATTCGTCATGTGGCCGACCGGCGAATTGGGCGCTCCGTGCCACGCGAATTTCACCTCGTAGTTTTCCGCGAAGTTCGCGATTTTGCGCGCGGCTGTAAACCCGCCGATGTGCGACACGTGGTGCCGAATGTAGTCGATCAGGCGCTGCTCGACGAGCGGCTGCCACTCGTGCGGGTTATTCCAGAGCTCGCCGATCGCCAGCGGCGTGGTGCACATCTGCCGCACGATTTTGTAGTGTCCCGATTCCTCGGGCGGAAACAGATCCTCGCAGTAAAACAATTTGAACGCCTCCACATCCTTGCAGAATTCCGTCGCGCGGATGCTGTCGAGCAGCGAATGGACGTCGATCCCCAGCCCGATTTCGGGCGGCATCTCCTTCCGGAACGTCTCGCAAGCCGAAAGCACTCTCGCGATCTCCTTGTCGCGGTCAAACGGCACCGACCCATCCGCGAATTTCGGCTCGCCGTAGAGATTGTTCACCGCCCCGTCCCGCACGAACATCGCGATCAGCAGGTTGCGGCATCCTTGATCGACCAGTTTCTTCGAGCTCTCGATCAGCCGCGCGTTCGTGTCCTCGCTCGCGAGGAACACGTGAAGATAGGTGTCCGCTGCGTCTCTCATTTTGCCGCCGGCCAACTGATACACCGGCATCCCGGCCTGTCGTCCCTTGATATCCCAGAGCGCATCGCAAACGCCGCCGATCGCGCAGTTCTGGACGTTATCATTCTTGTAGTACGAGCTCATGTAGCAGAGCTGCCAGATCTGCTCGATCCGGTCGGTCGTGCGGCCCATCACCAGCGGCTTCAGGTACTCTTCCACGGCAACCTTCACGAGCTTCGACCGCCCGCCCGGAAACGTCGTTGTCGCGCAGCCGTAGCCGTAGAGTCCCGGCTGGTCGGTGGTCACCTTCACGACGGTCGAATCGTTGTTCCCGCCGCCGCCCACCTCGATCACGCTCACGTCCTTAATCTTTGGCGCCGGCATTCCGCGCGTGGCGCGGTCGCCAGCCGCCTCGGCCTCCTGCTCCTTCGAAGCGGACGCAGCCTCGGCAACCGTACCGCGGAAAAGGCCCGCTACCGCTGCCCCTCCGCCCAGCACCGCCGCCTTCAACATCGCGCGGCGGTCGCGATTCCCGGAATTCCTGTTTTTCGTCATGCGAGCCTCGTTCCCCATCCTTGCGAAATGACTGCGAAATGCCCGGTCGTCCCGGCCCGCGCATCGTACCCCTCTCGCGTCCTCCGCACAACGCGCCGCCCCGGTAAGAGCTAGGGCCGCCCTACACGTTTCCTGCCGCGGCGTTACAGCCAATCGCCGATTCCGTCCGCCGAAAATCGGCGTATATGTGAGTGACGTGAGGATGCCCGCATGACATCGACGCAAATCATAGTGATCTCCATCATCGTGATCGCGGTGATCGCCCTGGCCATCGCCATATTCTTTCAAAGTCGCACCAAGAAGCTCCGCGACAGGTTCGGACCCGAATACGACCGCACCGTGGGACAGACCGGCAGCCGCCTCAAGGCGGAAGCCGAACTCGAAAAACTCGAAAAGCGCGTCAGCCGCTATCCGCTCTTCCCGCTTTCTCCCGCCGACCGCGATCACTTTCAGCAGTCCTGGCGAACGATCCAGGCCACTTTCGTCGACGATCCCGGCGCCGCCCTCGCCGAAGCCGACCAGCTGATCGTGCGCGTGATGTCCGCTCGGGGCTATCCCATGAACGACTTCGAACAGCGCGCGGCGGAGATTTCCGTCGATCACCCCGTCGTCGTCCAGAATTATCGCGCCGGACACGAGATCGCGATCCGCCAGGCGCGGCGCGAGGCCACCACCGAAGATCTTCGCCAGGCGATGATCCACTACCGCGCCCTGTTCGACGAACTCATGCAGGAGCCCGCCCGCATGCGGGCCCAAGCGGCGGGCCGCGTCTGATTTCACACCGAAGCAGCTCGGCGGCCCGAGCGTTTCCGTCCGAGCGCATTCCAGAAAGAAAGGGAGATTCCGACGATGACCGACCCCATTCGCAAGGACAAAGCCATCGGTTCCGAGCAGCCAACGCCAATTCCCGTCACTTCCGGCCCTCGCAGTTCCGAATCCCGCACGCTCGTTACGCCGCCGCCTTCGGACATTCGCCCGGCGAGCGCCACCACGAGCGACTCATCCGCGGCCGCCGCCGCCGCGCGCGCGCCCGAAGAGGATCGCGTCGCGCTTTTCCCCTCGAGCGAAGCGAACGACCTGCGCGCTCGGTGGGACAGCATTCAGGTGGGATTTGTCGACGAGCCGCGCAAAGCGGTCGCCGAAGCCGACTCGCTCGTCTCGGCTGCGATGAACCGTCTCAGCGACGTTTTTTCCGGCGAGCGCCAGAGGCTTGAAGAACAGTGGGGACGGAGCGATAATCCGTCGACCGAAGATCTCCGCGTCGCGCTCCGGCGGTACCGGTCGTTCTTCTCGCGCCTTTTGTCGATCTGAAGGCGCTTCGCGCGGCGTCGGCGCGCCGCGGGCCCTCTTGGGTCGCCGTGCAGAAGGTTGCACACTCGAAAGGAGACCGAAGCATGAAGAACAGAAAGCTCGCGTTCATCCTTGGCGTCACGCTCGCCGGCGCCGGAATCGTCCTCGCACAAGCTCCCACGGTCGACATCGACGCGCGCAAGCACGAATACCTCGCCGACGCGCAGCACCATATCCAAATGGCCTACGCCTCGATCGACAGGGCCCAAAACGCGAACCGCGAAGAGCTCGGCGGCCACGCCGAAAAAGCCAAAGCGCTGCTCGCCCAGGCAAACGAAGAACTCAAAGCAGCCGCCGAATACGCCAACGGGCACCATCACTAGCGCCCATCCGTCTCGCCTGTAGGGGCGCCGCTGGCTGCGCCCCTACGAAACGGCCATCGGCCAAACAAGCCCGACCAACGGATGTGCCCGCTCTCACTTTGGGCGCCGCTTCTCTCCGTTTCCCGGTTGATTCGTGCCACCGGTCGGCTGGTTCGAACCGCCGCCGCCCTGATTCCCACCGCCGCCCTGCGTGCCACCTCCGCCTTGGTTGCCGCCGCCCTGCGTACCCCCGGTCGGCTGGTTCGTCCCGCCACCGCCTTGGTTTCCACCGCTGCCCTGCGTGCCGCCGCTGGGCTGGTTCGTGCCTCCTCCACCTTGCGTTCCGCCGGTCGGCTGGTTTGTGCCGCCTCCGCCGCCCTGGTCGCCGCCTCCCCCGCCACCGCCCGACGGTGCGGGATTCTCGATGCTGAAAGCCTCTCCCGTCGCGGTCACATCGTATCCGTACTGCGTGAAAATCGCCTTCGGCGTGTATGGCCCCCCGGCGCTCCGAAAGAAGAAGTCGTGGCTCGCGCCGTCGAACAGAACGTCGTCGTAGCCTACCTTCTTGCATACGGCGCCGGCATCGGTCTCCGTCGCTTTGCCTGCGATCGTCACTCTCCACTGGCCGTCAACCTGGAGTCGCTTGTCCGCCGTCGCGTAAAGCCCCATCGGTTCCTCCTGTCATTCGCGCAAGAAATCGAAACGAAGAACTCCACGCCCGCAGGCCGTGCAAACGCCTCGACCGCATCCGCTTATTTGCTTTTTATGTACTGGATGAAATTCTTCGCGAGGGTGTGCGACTGCTTCTCGATCCCGATCATGTTGTCTCGCTGCTGGTTCTCTTCTTTTTGCGATTCCGCCGCGTACATTTGATTGACGCTGTTCGTCTCGCTTAGATCCTGCACGAAAGTCTGCGCCATGATTTCGCGGGCCTTGTTCCAATTAGCGTTCTCGTCCTTCCATTGATCGAGTATCGACTGCGGGATTCCGGTTTGAGCGGCTCCTGGAGGCGCAGCCGGAAACGGAATCGACGGAAACGAAAACGCCGGCGGCGGTGGCGGCGGAACGGGAGGCACAGGCAACGGCGCAATGGGTTGCGGCGGAACAAAAGCCGGCACCGCCGGTACGGACTCAGCCTTGCGATGCATCAGGGCGTTTTGCAGAACGACCGTGTCGCCGTCGCCGCGTATGATGGGCCACGCCTCGTACGTCGGCCAAGACACCTGCGTCCACGGGAAAAGACCCGCGCCCACGCGCGGCAGTCCGTCGGCCAACTGCAGCACGAGATACGTGTAGCCGTTCTGATTCTCGAGAGACCACGTCCCCCAGTGCTTGCGAAGACCCCAAAGGCTATGCACGTAGTTCCCGGAAGCGTCCAGGTGGATCTCGGAATGCATTCCTTGCGCGTAGAGGTCCCAATCGCCGACCAACGACGAAGCTTCCATGAGGCTCTCCCTTTCGTTCGCGATTATCCGGGTGGCCGTTGACGAGGCGCATGCCGCGCGACACGCAGGAGTCTAAGGATGCCCCGGATCCTTGCACGTGTCGCCGGGTTGAAACGAGTAGGCGTAATACCCGCCGATCTGCGCGTGGTACGCGCATCCGTCTTCGTCGACTCCGTCCAGGCAGGCGGGGCTGCTGTCACTCCACGACGTGTAGAGCCAACAGGCGCCGGTCCCTTTCGTCACTTCGGGCTTCGTGAGACCAGGTTTGAGATCACTGACCAGCTTCTTTTTCTCTGGCATGCGCAGCGCTCCTAGATTGTCGGTGGGCCCGTGGGAAATGTGGCGGCAGCTTACCACGTTCGGGCGCCGGCGCGGAGAGCGGGATACGCGAAAGAGAGTCGGTTGCGCTAGCGGCCGCTCTTCGGCGAGATCTGCACGTGGAAACCGTCCGGGTCGAGCAGATTGACGGTCGACACGCCGTCGTTCGCCTGAAAAGCGGCCCTGGCTTTGGCGTCCGGCAGCGCGGCGTTGATTTTGTCGGCGAGCAGCGGCGCGGAATTCTGATCGATCTGGTCGACGGAAATCGAGAAGTGGGTGATCACGCCTTTTTTCTCCGACACCGAATCCACGCTGATGTAGCCGATCGGAAAATCGAGATGGATGCCCGTCCCGGCGTTGGTGGCCGGCCAGCCCTTCGTCACTCCAAACAGCCGATGATAGAAAGCGTAGGAGCGCTCAACGTCGCTCACGGTGAGGCCGATGTGGTTGACGCCCAGGCCGCGAACCAGCGGCGCCGCATCCGTAGCCGCTTCCTGCCCGAAAAGTTTCGCCGGCAACGCCAACATCGCCAGCGCGCGCACAAGGCCGCGCCGCGTGATCTTTCCACAGTCGTATTGATCGAACAAAGCGTCCATCGAATCCATCGGCGGTTCTCCTCAGCAGGAAGATTGGACCACGGTATCGTCGCCCGCGGCCCGGACCCGGATGCGGCCCAAACTTCCGCATGCCACTGGCCACGAACGGGAGCGAATCCTACTCCATTCCCGCCACGATGCGCAAACCGCCGGCGCCGGGCTCTCCGCACGATGCTCCGCGAATCTGTGATAAACTTTTCCGGATCATCGTTCGTCGCCTGCCACACCGCGCGCCCGTAGCTCAGCTGGATAGAGCGTCTGGCTACGAACCAGAAGGTCGGGAGTTCGAATCTCTCCGGGCGCGCCACTTCCTCGCGATGAACTCAAACAGAAAGAATAATCCCGTGGCGAAACGGCTAGTTCTTTACGCGTGCCGCGAACGACCCGTCGTTTTCGGACAAAATGCTGGCGTTAAAGCTTTGGCAATTCGATTGTTTTTCATAATCGCCCTGCCTCTCGTCCTTGGTTCATGCAGGACCGTTCTCCAGGCGCAAATGATTGAAATCAAGCTTGTGGACGGGCGAAGCGGGCACCCCATGTCGGATACCTGCGTAAACGTGTGGGTAGGGACCGAACGAAAGACGGCAATGGCAATTCCCACTGACGAGAGCGGCATTGCCAGGCTACGCCTCACGGACAAGGACGACGAAGCAGACATTCATAACCGCTCGAAGGATTGCGGCGAGTTTGGCGTCGTCAACCCCGTGGTGAAATACGATGGCTCTATTCGCATTAATGCTGGTTACGTGTTGTGTCAATCACGCGCACCGGACCAGTCTTGGCTGGCTGTGACCGACTTCTCGACCGAGCGAATACTCGAGCGCGGCGTCGTTACAGCGAATACCTGCGGAAAGGCTACAGCATCGCCAAAGCCTGGCGCGGTGATCATCTTCGTCAGGCCGTTAACTTTGTGGGAAAAACTGAAGCAGTAGCGAACGATGGGTCACCCGGAGGGCGTGGCTCTGGCTTGATGAGGATGGGCCATCCGCCCGGCGGCGGTGCAAGTACGACCGTTGCCGCACGTCAGTGACTCCGATCGCTGGGACATACAACACCTGCTCGGGGCAATGATGGAGATTCGACGCAAGCGCATATTAGAGGGTGTCTTAGTCACCGTCGTCGCTGTGATCCTCGCGGCCAGATTTCTCGTCCCACTTCATTACGCTGGAGTGATGCCGCGTCTATCGGACCCGAAGAGCGGCAGAATCTACCGCGTCTACGTTGGCAGCGGAATCGATGTATACCTCAACAAGCGAGAAGTCAATTTACTGGACCTTCTGAATTATGAGCTCTCGCCGGTTGCGGTGGCCCTCATGTTGTTGCTTGTTTACTTCAAGCTACGTCACCGATAGCTATATCGTAGGTACCCGAGCTATTCGTGACGAAGGAGCCGTCCCATGCCCGAATTTCAGTCAGGCCGAGCGGGGCGGAATTCGCGCTCGAGGCGCGCGAGGAAGCGCAAGACGTCGGCGGGGGCCGCGAGAAAATACCGCGCGCGCGTCGAGTCCGGATTACCGACGCGCACCGTGATCTGATCCCGGAGCACGGCGAAGACCCCTTCATCCGTTTCGTCATCCCCGATGTAGACCGCCGCCGTTCGACGCGGCATCCTTGCCAGCGCCCGCTGCACCGCCGCAAATTTCCCGGGCACTTCGTGCGGCAGGACCTCCCAGATTTTTTTCCCGGCGAGCAGGTGAAGGGTCTGGCGATGCGGAGCGAGGACGGTCTTCAGGACTCGGCCGGCGGCGCGGGCGGCCACCTCCCCGGCGCCACGATAGTGAACGCAGAAGCTGAACTCCTTGTCCTCGACCCAAATCCCCGGAAGCCCGGCGGTCCGCCGCTGCATTTCGCGCATGGCGTTCGCGAGCGCGACCCGGCTGGCGCTGCCGAGCTTGAGCGGCCGCCCGTCGCGCTCTCCCCCGTGGAGACCGAAGTAGCGCAGGCCCCGCACCGGGAGCAGCCTGTGCAGTTCACGCGCGCGCCGGCCGCTCACGATCGCGACCGAAAGCGCCGGATTGCGTTCCAGGCGCTCGAGTACGAGGTTCACGCGCGCCGAAGAACGCACCACCTGCGGACTCCGCTGAATCTTCACGAGCGTGCCGTCGAAATCGAGGAAGATCGCTCGGCGCGAAGCAGCGCGCATGCGCCCGATGATTTCGTCCCAGGCATCGAAGGCGCACACGGCGCGCTTCCTGCGCGACGGGCGGCGGGCAGGGGGCGTCACGACGACTGCTTCACGGTGGATTCGGGCTCGGTTTCGTCGATGCGAATCTCGGCGAGTTCGGCGATGAGGCTGCCGGCCCAGCGGTAGACGTTGTGTTCCTTGACGATCCGGCGCATCCGGCGCATGCGCTCGCTTCGCTCGTCGGGATCCATCTCGAGGGCGGTACGAATGGCCTCGGCGAGCTGATCGGTGTCGTAGGGATTCACCACGATGGCATCGCGCAGCTCCCGCGCCGCTCCGGTGAACTGGCTGAGGATCAGCGCACCCTCGTCGTCGCCGCGCGCCGCCACGTATTCTTTCGCCACCAGATTCATCCCGTCGTGGAGAGACGTCACCATGCAGAAATCCGCCGCGCGGTAATACGGCAGGATTTCCTTGTGGCTGTGGTGGCGCGTGAGCAGCGCGATCGGGCGCCAGTTGCCGCGCTGGAATCGCGCGTTGATGCGCGCCGCCTCGGCCTGCACCTCCTCGAAGAGATCGTGGTAGCGCGGAATCGTGGTGCGGCTCGGCGCGCCGATCTGCACGAAGGTGAGCTTCCCGGCGAACGCCGGATATTTCTCGAGCAGCCGTTCCACGCCGCGGAAGCGCTCGATGATGCCCTTCGTGTAGTCGATGCGATCGACGCCGAGACCGAGAAAGCTCGCCTCGATCCCGAGGTTCTTGAAGAGCGACGAGCGGAGCTCGTAGGGAGACACGGCGAGGTCGCCCGGATCGGACTGCATTTCCCGCCCGTCCACGCTGATCGGAAACGGGCGCACGAACGTGCGGTGGCCGAGGCGCCTGACCGAGAAGCGCTCCCACTCGATCCGCGACTCGAGCGTCGCGTCGACGGTCTCGAGGAAATTGTTGCAGTGCGACTGGGTGTGGAAGCCCACGAGATCGGCGCCGAGCAGCCCGTCCAGCAATTCGCGCTGCCACGGGCAAATGCCGAACGCCTCCGGATTCGGCCACGGGATATGCCAGAAGATCGCGACGCGCACGTCGGGGCGCGCGTCCTTCACCATGCGCGGGAGCAGAGCGAAGTGATAGTCCTGCACCAGGAGCAGCGGGCGCTCGGTGCCGGCCATCTCCTCGAGCGCGGCGTCCGCGAATTTGCGGTTCACCTCCTGGTAGCTTTCCCAGTCGGAGGTACGGAAGAGAGGGCGCGCGTGCGCGATGTGGCAGAGCGGCCAAAGGCCCTCGTTCGAGAACCCGTAGTAGTAGCCCTGCTCTTCCTGCTTGGTGAGCCACACGCGGCGCAGCGTGTATTCCGGCTTGTCGGGCGGCACACGCAGGCGGTCGTGGCGATCCACGGCCTCGCGGTCCGCTTCGCCCGAGCCGTGGGCGATCCAGGTGCCGTCGCAGGAGCGCAACACCGGCTCGAGCGCGGTGACGAGCCCGCTTGCGGGGACCACCGCCTCGATATTCTTGCCGCGGCGCTCGTGCATGTAGGGCTCGCGGTTCGAGACGACGAAGAGCGAGCCGAGCACTTTCGCTTGCACGCTGATGCGGAGACGCTCGGGCGTCCAGAGGGACTCGCCGGTTTCGCGCAGGCGCGCCTCCTCTTCGGCGGCGGCACGCGCTTCCGTGAGGCTGCGCGCGAACTTCACCACTTCTTGCGAAAACGGAGCGAGAAAGTCCTCGTTGGGCAGCGGCGGACGCGGACGGACGCGGCCTCCGCGAAGATCCTTCATCCATTCGGCGGTGCGCGAAATGGGAAGCACGATGGTCCAGCGGATGATGAGCACCGTCAGCAACACGACCAGCAGCACCTGGGCCACCACGTGCCAGATCGTCTCGCGCCAGATGCGATTGCTCTGCGCCTCGATGTAGCTCGCGTCGTGAAAGATGGCGAGGACGCCGCGCATTTTCGCGTCATCGTCGTACATGCCGAGGTAGTAGGCGTTCATCGGGCGGTCGCCGAGCGTGAGGAACTTGCTCACGCCGTCGGGCTGCGCTTTTACGGCCTCGAGCGGCACGGGCGGCGGGGTGATGCGGTCGGAAAGGCTGGTGCTTTCGGCGAGGATGCGGCCGTCGGGGTCGTACACGATCACGCCGGCCAGCCGCTGGCGATCTTCAAAGCGGTCGACGATGCGGCGAAGCTGGATGTGCGAGCCGCGCTCGACCGCCGGCTCGACGATCTCGCCGAGGCTCTCCGCCAGAATCTCGGCGCGGCGCTCGAGGTCCGTCCGCAGGCCGCGCTTCTCCGAGCGGACCTGATTCCGCGAGATGATGAACGTGACGAGGCTGATTCCTATCACCAGCGAAAGAATCAACCGCAGACTGAGTCTCACAGCAGATCCTTAACGGCTGCTCCGGCGCTCGCGCGCCCGGGGTGAAAGGTTTTTCTCGACGAACGCCGGCCGCATCAAAGCGCGACCCAGTTGGCGAAGCCAAGACCCTGCAGATACACACGGGCATCACGGGGTGGGGGGCCGGACAGACGCTCCAGGCGACCGAGGCCGCCATGCAGATGAACGACTCCGCTCCGCGCCTCGTGAGGCGAGCGCAGACTGGGCGTCTTAATTATAACAAAGGAAAGGCGTATCGCTCGGATAAACGCCCGGCGCGGCAAAATAATTTTGCGGGGGCGCTGCGCCCGGCGCGAGCGCCCGGCAGTCGTCGTACTTTAAGGCGCCATTCATCGAAGATTGATTTGCGGGGTGCACGGTGGCGTGTCCAGCCGGATAAGCAGAGGCGAACGTAGCGCAATCATTGGAAACGGGCCCTCAAAAGTGAACAAGCTGCTTGTGGTCGTGTGTGCAGTCTTCATCCTGACGCAATTCCAGCCGGTCCTTCATGCACAAGAAATGTCGCACGACATCTGCGCGCGCCCGTCGCCCGGCGGCGTCGTGCAAGACCCGCCGGACCTGCGCAGCCGCAACGGAGTGCTGCGCGTCGATCTGACGATTCACAACCACGCCGAGCCGGACGGCTCGACGCGCTACTGCTACGTCGACGAGCACGGCCACGAATCTCCGACGCTGCGGCTCAACCCCGGCGATCTGCTCATCCTTCGCCTGAAAGACGACCTCACCAAATCCGGCGCCGCGGCCCAGGCCGCTCCGATGGACGCCGGCATGCACCCCGCGAAAAATGCGGGACCGTGCGGCGGCCGCGTGATGACGTCCACCTCAACCAACCTGCACTTCCACGGCCTCACCGTGCCGCCAGTGTGCCATCAGGACGACGTGCTCAAAACACTGATCGACCCGGGCGATCCGCCGTTCGAGTATCGATTTCGCATCCCGGAAAATGAGCCGCCCGGCTTGTACTGGTATCACCCGCACGTTCACGGATTCACGAAGGTGCAGGTTCTGGGAGGCGCCTCGGGCGCGCTGATCGTGGAAGGCATCGAGCGCGCCGACAAAGCCGTTGCGGGATTGCCCGAGCGCGTGCTCGTGATCCGCGATCGTGACCTGCTGAATCCGGACGCGCCGCCCTCGAAATCGGAACCCGTTGTGCCGCGCATGCTTTTCGATCGCGACGGCGACGCCGCCAACACTGGCACCGGTTTCGGCAAACCCGCGAAAGATCTCTCGATCAATTTCGTGCCGGTTCCCTACCCCGACTATCCGCCCGCCTCGATCGTGATGAAGCCGGGCGAAAAGGAATTGTGGCGCGTACTCAACGCTTCCGCGATCACTTACTTGAATTTGCAGGTCCTCTTCGATCGGCAGCCGCAGCCGCTCGGCCTCGTTGCGCTCGATGGGGTGCCGTTGAACGAAGACGGAGCGCCGGCGGATTTCGTCGACTGGCAAACGCATCTCGGAGTGCCGCCGGGCGCGCGCGTGGAGTTCATCGTCACGGGTCCACCGGCGGGCGTACCAGGACTTTTCGTCACGCGAACCGTCGACACCGGGCCCGGCGGCGAAAACGATCCCAACCGCGCGCTGGCTACGATCGCGGCGTCCGAGAACGCGCCCGAGCCGCACTCGCGTCTCTCCGCTTCGCCGAAGCCGCTGCCTCCCTCGAAGCTGCCGTGGCTCGGCAGCGTGGCTCCCGTGATCACGCGCCGCCTGTATTTTTCGGAAAAGCTCGACGATCCCAACAATCCCAACAGCGCGACTCAGTTCTACATCACCGTCGACGGACAAACGCCCAAGGCATTCGATCCGGCCACGGCCGTGCCGAATATCGTCGCGCGACAAGGAACCGTGGAGGACTGGATCATCGAGAACCGGTCGAACGAGCTGCACGCGTTTCACATTCATCAACTCCATTTCATGCTGCTCGATTACATGGGAAGACCCGTAAATGAGCCGTTCCTCCGGGACACGGTCAACGTGCCCTATTACGACGGCAGGTCGCTGGTGTATCCGAGCGTGCGAATCCGTTTGGATTTCCGCGATCCGAATGTGATCGGCGACTTCGTGTACCACTGTCACCTTCTGGAACACGAAGACAACGGCATGATGGGAATGATCCGCGTGCTGCCGGCGGAGGACGCGCACGATCGCGTTTCCGGCCGGCGCGCGCCGGAAAGATCTCCGTCTCATGTCGTGCGGCGCCTCTGTGGCGCCCCAGCGCGGCCAGCCTACCAGGGAAATTGAAATCGACTCCGAAGGGCTACGGAATTCCCCTTAGTACGTTCGGTGTCTCCCTCCATTCATAAAAACAAAATCTTCGGGCAATAGAAAACGTTTATCAACGTTCCGCCCGAGCGGCACATTTCCAGGAACACGGAGGGTAAATGCATCTTAAGCACGTTGCGTCAACCGCGGCGAACTGCCTGCGAGTGGGGCTCGCTTCTCTCGCGCTCTTTCAGTTCACCATCGGCGCATCCTTGGCCAATGCAGCGCCAAACCCGCCACACCAGTCGGAGAAAGAATCCCGCGACAACGAGACGCGCACTCCGATCAAGCACGTGATCGTCATCATCGGCGAGAATCGCAGCTACGATCACGTGTTCGCAACCTACGTGCCCAGGCACGGGCAATACACGTGGAATCTTCTGTCGCAAGGGATCGTGAACGCCAACGGCACACCCGGGCCGAATTTCTACAAGTTCCAGCAGAAGGCCGCGCTCGATCAGACGCCCGACGCGTTCCTGCTCGACCCTCCGAAGCAGTCGTTTCCGAACGGCACGCTGCCGGCGCCTCTCGTTGGCGGCCCGAAGGTTTCTTACATTCCGACGACAGACCCGATCACCATGGCTCCGTTGACGCCCGCGCAGCAACTCGCCGACGCGGAAGCCTCCGACGCGGGCCTCGATCCTTCCTACAGCGCCCTTCTGCTCACGGGCGGCACCGGCCAGAGTTCGCAGACTCCGGACGATCGCATCGCCGATGTGAACTCGCTCCCGCCGGGCCCGTTTCAGCTGACCGGCAGCGGCTTCTCCTATGACGACTACGCCGCGAGCCCCGTCCATCGCTTCTACCAGATGTGGCAACAGCTTGATTGCAGCCTTTCTCACGCGTCGTGGGAATATCCGAACGGCTGTGACGCTTCCCTCTTCTCGTGGGTCGAAGCGACCGAAGGCGCGGGCCAGAACGGCCTGCCCCAGCCCACGGATTTCGGAATCAACTACTCGCCCAGCGGCGTGACCACCGGTGAAGGCTCGACGGCCCTCGGCTTCTACAACGTTCAGAAGGGCGACGTGCCGTACTTCAAGAGTCTCGCGGACACCTACGCGATGAGCGACAACTTCCACCAGTCCGTCAACGGCGGCACAGGCGCGAATCACATCATGCTCGGCCACGGTGACGCCATCTGGTTCAGCGACGCCAATGGCAAGCCGACCCAGCCGCCGCATCTCGTACCGACGGGCGGCACGACGTCGGAAAAAACCCCGACCGTTCTCGACGAAGTTGAGAATCCCAACCCCGGAAAGACGATCACCGGCAATCCAGCCAACAACTGGTACACGGAAGACGGCTACGGTGGCGGCTCCTACGGTTCGCCCGCTTACGGCGGCGGCTCCTACAGCGACTGCTCGGATCCCTCGCAGCCCGGCGTCGCGCCCGTTCTCGCGTACCTCAAGTCGGTCCACGTCAATCCGAATTGCCAGCCGGGGCACTACTATCTGCTCAACAACTACAACCCCGGCTATTTCGGCCAGGGCGAGAACGCCTTCACCGACAATAGCCCGCTCAACACGGTCTTCACCGTTCCGCCGTCCTCCACGCCCAGCATCGGCGACACGATGCTCAAGGCGGGCGTTTCCTGGAAGTATTACGGCGACCAGTGGAATGACTACGCCGGCAACACGCAGCTCGGCATTCCCGAAGACAAGTACGAGGTCAACTATGGTGCGGTCGGTTCGCTGAACGAACTCGGCACCGCCGAAATCAAATATCCCGACGAGTACTGCAACATCTGCAACCCGTTTCAGTACGACACGTCGATCATGGGCAATCCAGCAATCCGCGACGCCCATATCGACGACATCAGCGGCCCCGACGGCCTCTACTCGGACATCACGAACGGCACGCTTCCCGCCGTCTCCTTCGTGAAGCCGAGCGGATTCACCGACGGCCATCCGGCGTCTTCCAAGCTCGACCTCTTCGAGGGCTTCACGCAGAAGATCATCACGGCGGTACAGAAGAGCGAGTATTGGCAGAACACTGTGATCTTCATCACTTTCGACGAAGGCGGCGGCTACTACGATTCCGGTTACGTTCAGCCGCTCGACTTCTTCGGCGACGGCACGCGCATCCCGCTGATCGCCGTTTCGCCCTACACCGTCGGCGGCCGCGTCACGCACAACTACGCCGATCACGTCTCGATCCTCAAGTTCATCGAGCGCAATTGGGATCTACCGACGGTCAGCTACCGCAGCCGCGACAACGACCCGGACCCGATCGCACTCCCGATCAACCCGTACGTGCCGATCAACGGCCCGGCGATCAGCGACCTCTTCGAGCTGTTCGACTTCGGCCAGGGTGGCCACGGCCACGGCGAGGGCGGCGGTCGCTAGCCGCGTCTCCCGTTCCGCGTAATCACCGCTCTACAACGAGCCGGGGCCCCACCGCCTCGGCTCTTTTTTTTCTGGGAACGCCAATCTCCCGATTGGCGCTTTTTCTCTGCGACCGCTCCGGCCTCGACTGCATCCATTGACCAACCTGAGTTCGAGGCACGTATTCGCAATTCCAAATTGGGACCAAGTCCAACTTGAATCAGCAGCGGAGGAATCAGCCATGAAGAGGCAAGATCGCTACATGCTGCAGATACCGGGTGGTCTCTCGTTTTCCGAAATCCGCGGCTACGAGACATGGCAGGTCGTCGCCCCCAGCCTCACCGACTCCTCCAACGTGATCCGGGTAATCGTCGCCAATCCCGTGATGATCAACGCCTACCGCGAAGGCGTTCCCGCCAACGGCAAGCCTTTCCCCGACGGCTCGAAGATCGTCAAGCTCGAGTGGAGGCCGAAAAAGCTGACCGGCCCTCCGTTTTCGGCGAGCACGCCGGATACGGTCCCCGGCGACCTCACCGAGGTCGAGTTCATCGTGAAAGACACCAAGCGATTCCCGGATACGCACGGCTGGGGCTACGCCATGTTCGACTACAACGCCGCAGCCGGCACCTTTGCCCCCGCCACGCTGAATAGCAAGCCCCCGGTCGGCCACGACGCCAAGTGCGGCGCCGCCTGCCACACACTCGCCGCCTCCAAGGATTACATCTTCACCGCGTACCCGAAGCGGTGAGCGGTTCATGTAGCTCACGGCCGGTGCTGCCGTGAGGCTTTCTGGGCCGCCCGGGTGTGCTTGTATCAGGCCGCTGCTCCGTTGCCACGCCGCACAAATCCTGAGGGCTTCGCCGGAGCGACATCACTACCCACGGTCTGCGCGCAACGACCGGCCAGCTTCGCACGCGCTCCGTTGCCACGCCGAAACGGCCTCAGGGCTCCGCCCTGAGCTACATTACCCCCCACGGTCTACGCCTTGACCGTACGGCGCGGCGCTGCGTAAAATTGGGCATGGTTGCTTTCACGCGCGCCGGTCGTTTGCTGGCTTGTTGTCGTGCGACAACAAGCGGCGCGGGTGTCTGATCCGGGATTCAAACGCGAACGGAGTCCGAGCCCGCTGACCGAACAACCGGTGAGTGGGCTTTTTTGTTAGGCGCGATTTGACCGCGCAGCGGAACAGCAGTTCAGGAGGTGGGGGCTTCCAGCCCCCACGTCAGCGGAGCAAGGTGAGCGGGCTTTAGCCCTGAAACACATGACCACGAACACCATCGGCACGGTCCACTTCGTCGGCGCAGGGCCGGGCGACCCCGAGCTGCTCACAGTGAAGGCGCATCGCCTTCTCGCGCACGCCGACGTCGTCCTCCACGACGATCTCGTGCCCGCCGCAATTCTCGCCCTCGCCGGCCCACGCGCCGAGGTCATCAACGTCGGCAAGCGCTGCGGCGCCAAAGGAATCACGCAAGCTGAAATCGACGCGCTGATGATCGACTTCGCGCGCCGCGGCCTGGACGTCGTTCGCCTGAAAAGCGGCGACCCCGGAATCTTCGGCCGCCTCGCCGAAGAGATTGACGCACTCTCCGCCGCCGATATCCCCTTCGAAGTAGTTCCCGGAATCACGGCCGGCCTCGGCGCGGCCGCGTCGCTCGGCGTTTCGCTCACCGATCGCCGCAAGAGCGCCCGCGTGGTGATCGTCACCGGCCATCACGCGCACAAGGGCCGCCGCGAGCGTCCCGACTGGAAGAATCTCGCGCAGGGCAACGCCACGCTCGTCATCTACATGCCCGGACACGATTTCGCGAGCTTGCGTGAAGAGTTTCTCGCCACCGGCCTCGCCGGCGACATTCCCGCGGCCATCGTCTCGCACGCCAGCACGCCACGCCAGCAGCATCAGTACACCACGATCGGCGATCTCGATAAGCTGCCGCACCTCGATTCGCCCACGATCCTGCTGGTCGGCCGCGTCCTCGAAGACGCCCGCCTCCGTGCCGCCGACAACCCGCTGCTCGCCCTCGACGACGCCACCCTGATTTTTTCCGCCCGATAATCGCCGCGCCTTCGGGCACGTGTAAGGTTTCCGCGTAGGGGCGGGCTTCAAACCCGCCCGCGGCTGCATCTCCGAAACTTTTCGCAGCAAGATACGAGACAGATGATCGCTCATCCGTGCCCCGTTCCAAGCGCTGGAGGCGCGATTGCCCCCGGCCCGGCATGGAGCCCGCCGACCGGCGAGGCAGGCGAGGCATCGCGCCTGCCGGGGCTCGGTTCCGTGGCGCACGACACCCGGCACCCCGCTAACGCCCCCTACCGGGCTTGGCACAATCGCCGCTCCGCGGCTCCATCTCACCGAAACCAAACTTTCTCGCCTCGTGTTAGATTCGTGTGGGCTTCCTGCTCCATTACCGGTAACTCGAGGACCGCGCTCGCGAGATGCTCGACCGCAAAAAATCGCCGATCGGCTGGTTCGACGTCCTCATCCTGCTCTTGCTGGCGAGCCTCGCCGCCCTGCCGGCCGAGGACGAACTTCACAAGCAGCTCATCCTCCTTGTCATCGCGATTCTCCAGGTCCTCGAGGGGCCGCTGATCGCCCGGATGCCGGGCCGCGGGCGCGTCTACAGCGTGGTGCTGAAAATCGCGCTGGCGACACTCTTACTCGACCATACCGGCGACGTCGGCATCAACAGCGCCTACTATCCCATCTACTATTTGCCGGTTCTCACGGCCGCGATCTATTTCGGCCCGCTGGCCACACTCGCGTGGACGGCGGTTTCGTCCCTTGCTTACTGCTCCTTCCTCATCCCGGCGCTGCAGGAATACGAGATCGGGAAGGAAGGAGCCACGATCCTCGCGATTCGGATTCTCTTTTTCTTTCTGGCGGCGATGCTCGTAAACCGCTTCGTGATGGACAATCGCAAGCAGGTGCAACTCTACCGCGAGCTTTCCGAGCGTCTCGAGGAAACGAACCGTCAACTGCAGCGCGCCGAGGCGGACGCGCGCCGCTCCGAGCGCCTCGCCGCCCTCGGCCAGCTTTCGGCCGGCCTCGCGCACGAAATCCGCAACCCGCTCGGCGTGATCAAAGGCTCGGCGGAAATGCTGCAGCAGAAATTGCAGGGCGAGCAGCCGCTCGCCGGCGAGCTCGCGGGCTACATCTCCACCGAAGTAAATCGCCTCAACGCGCTCGTCGCGCGCTTTCTCGATTTCGCGCGGCCTTCCCATCTCGACCTGCACCCGCAGCACGTGTGCGAAATCATCGACCGCTCGCTCGAGTCCGTGCTCGCGCAGACGCCCAATTCGAAGGTGCGCGTCGAACGCCACTATGCCGTCGTGCCGGAGGTCCTCGCCGACGAGCAGCTTTGCGAGCGCATTTTCGTGAATCTGATTCAGAATGCCTATCAGGCGATGGACGGCGCGCCCGATGGCCGCGAGCCGGTGCTGAGCATTTCCGTTGCGCCCGAGACTTCGGCCGGGCGCCGCGGTGTCGGCATCGCCGTCGACGACACCGGCCCCGGCGTTCCGCCCGAAGCGCGCGAGCAGATTTTCAATCCGTTTTTTACCACGAAGCAGGACGGCGTCGGCCTCGGCCTGGCCATCGTCGCCAAGATCGTGGACGATCACCGCGGTTCGATTAAACTGGAGAACGACCCAAAACCCGGCGCGCATTTCCGGATTTTCCTTCCGGCCGCGCCGCAACGCTCATGAGCCCCCAATCCCCATTGCACTTCCGCCCACAATGACGCGCGAAAAGGCATCCATTCTCGTCGTCGAAGACGAAGCCAAGCTCCGCCGCCTTCTCGAACTCCAGCTCGCCGACGAAGGATTTCAGGCGCGCAGCGCCTCCGATGCCGAAACCGGCCTCCAAATTCTCGCCAAGAATCCGTTCGACCTCGTCGTCACCGATTTCAAGCTGCCCGGCATGAGCGGCCTCGACTTCCTGCACGCCGTGAAGCGCATCGACGCGGAGTTGCCGGTCGTCATGATGACCGCCTACGGCACCGTCGAATCCGCCGTCGACGCCATGAAAGCCGGCGCGAGCGACTACGTGCTGAAACCCTTTTCGCTCGCCGAGCTCGTTCTCGTAATCCGCAAGGAGCTCGCCGCCCACGCCCTGCGCTGCGAAAATCGCGACCTCCGCGAAGCCCTCGGCCGCCGCTACGAATACAAGAACATCGTGGCCACGAGCGACAAAATGCAGGCCGTGCTCGGCCTCGTCGAGCGCGTCGCGCCCACCAATGCCACCGTGCTGATCGGCGGCGAGAGCGGCGTCGGCAAGGACCTGATCGCCCGCGCCATCCACGAGCATTCCCAACGCGCCGCCGGCCCCTTCCTCAAAATCAACAGCACCGCCATTCCCGAGAATCTCCTCGAAAGCGAACTCTTCGGCTACGAAAAGGGCGCCTTCTCCGGCGCCACGTCGAGCAAGCCGGGAAAATTCGAGCTCGCCGATAAGGGCACGCTCTTCCTCGATGAAATCGGCGACGTTCCGCCCGCGATCCAGGTCAAGCTGCTGCGCGTCCTCCAGGAGCGCGAATTCGAGCGTCTCGGCGGCACGAAAACCATCAAGGTCGACGTCCGCCTCATCGCGGCCACCAATCGCGACCTGCGCGCCGCGCTCGAGGAAGGCACCTTCCGCGAGGATCTCTATTACCGCCTCAACGTCGTCGCGATCGACATCCCTCCCCTGCGCGAGCGCAAGGAAGACATTCCCGCCCTCGTGAATTTCTTTCTCGAGAAATTTGCGCGCGAGTCCGGCAAACCCACGCCGCACGTCACGCCCCAGGCGCTGAAGCTCCTCATGGATTTTCACTGGCCGGGCAATATCCGCGAGCTTGAAAACATTCTCGCGCGCAGCGTCACTCTCGCCGCCGGGCCCACGCTCGACGCCGCCGACATCCATCTCGATAGCGCCCGGCCACGCGCCCAGGCCGACGCCGCCGCGCCCGTCCTGCCCGACGGCTTCACGCTCGATCAGTGGGAACAGGAAATCATCCGCGAAGCCCTGCGCCGCGCGAACGGCAACAAGAGCCAGGCCGCGCGCGCTCTCGGCCTTTCGCGCAACGCGCTGCGCTACCGCCTCTCGCAAATGGGCGTGCCCGATCCCGAAGTGCCGGGCGAGACCAAATAAATGACGGTCACGCTGCACGTAGTCTCAAGCCTCGACGGCTTCGTCGCCCGGCACGACAACTCCGTCTCCTGGCTTGACACTCCCCCAGACGTCTACGAGCCCGGCGTTCCCGAAAGCGCGATGGGCGAAGGCATGGGCGCCATCGATTGCTTCGTCCTCGGCTCGCGCACCTACGAGCACGCGCTGCAGCTCGGCTGGCCCTACGGCGACACGCCGGCGATCGTCACCACGCACAGACCGCTCTCATGCGACCGCAAGAGCGTCGAATTCCATTCCGGCGACCTCAAAAAGCTCCTGGAAGAAACGCTCGCGCCGCGATTCCAAAACATCTGGCTCGTCGGCGGCGCAATCCTGTGTCAGGAATTTCTCAAGCTCGGCTTGGTCGACGAAATTCGCCTGATGATTGCGCCGGTGCTCCTGGGCGATGGCCTGCCTCTTTTCGGCGCCTCGAATCCCGAAAGTAGATGGCGCCTGAAAAATGTCGTCGCCTATAAGACCGGATTTGTTGAATCGTGGTACGTTCGCGGACGAACCGGCTCCCGAATCGAGGCACCCACTGGCTGAGATGTAGTCGCGGGTCCCATGTCACACTCATAAAGGATATCTGTGGGCGCGAAAACATGGATGCTCGTCTACGCAAATGGGAAGGTTGCAGAAGCACTGAAGCACAACCCTCGGCTCGATCGCGCGGGAACGCTGCAGCTCGCAACGAGTCTGTTTCCTAAGCACAGGCTTAAGCCGATCGGCGAGGGCGACCTGTCGTTTACGTGCCCGCCTCGCGATGAAGTTCACGTCGGCTGTTTTCCGGGCGTTTCAATCTTGGCGGCCGAAGATTTCGCAATTGACCGTCCGTCTGAACTTGCGCCGTCATTTATCTCCGCAGGTAGTGGCGGAACGATCTTTTTGCACGCGATGCACAGCGTTGTCGATTGGCTTGCATTCGCCGAATGGATCGATGGGAAACTCCTTCGATCGCTTAGTATTTCTCCGGAGAACGGCATTCTGGAAGACATCGGACAACGGCTGCCCTTTGAAGAACCATTTTGGTCCGGCGAACACCCGGTCGCCGTCGATGATGGAGAGGACCAATACCCGCTCCCGTTCCACCCGCTTGAGCTGGGCGAAGCGGCGCTGCAGGATTTCTTCGGCTATCGGCTCGAGGTTCCCGTGGATTCCACGCTGCTGCAACCTGACTCGATACCACTCCTCAAATATAAGCGCGTCCGGTCCTGGTGGAAGTCTTTGTGAGAGCGCCAACTGGTTGAAAAGCACCACCGCCGCGCGAAAACCACCGAATCGTACAGTTTGCCGCACCCGCACGCAGACCCGCCCGCCCTCCGCTAATGCCCCTGTCTACAATGAGATAGCGACCTTCCGGGCCGGATACCCCCATTTGGCCCCGGCCCTGCATTAGAAGGGTCGGCTTCAAAGGTTTGCCGGCGGGTGAGCCGCCGGGGGTGAAACATGAAAAAGTATCTGGCGAGTTTAGCAGCGATTCTCCTGATGGTGGGCGCGCTGTCTGTGAGCGCGCCGTTGAGCGCGCAGGACCAGGAGTCCGCGCCTCCTCCTCCCGATCAAACGTACGGCCAGTGGAGCCAGCCCGCTCCGCAGCAGTCTCCGGTCCCGCCCGACTCGCAATACAGCGGTCCGCAAGACCCCGGGCAATCCGGAGACCAGCAGTCTGCGGACCAGGGTCCCGCGCCGGGCGTGGCGCGTTTGAGCGTGATCCAGGGCAACGTTTCGACGCAGCGCGGCGACAACGGCGAATGGGTCGCTGCAACCGTGAATACTCCCGTCGCGGTAGGCGATCGCGTTTCGACGGGCCCCGATGGCCGCGCCGAAATCCAGCTCGACTCTGCCAACATCATCCGTCTCTCGAGCAACACGACCGTTAAGGTCGCCAACATCACGCGCGAAAATATCCAGGTGCAAGTGGGCCAGGGCCTCGTCACCTACGCGGTGGTCCGGCCCGGCGAAGCGAACGCGGAAATCGACACGCCCAATGCCGCCGTTCACCCGGACGGCACCGGCGAATACCGCGTTCAGGTGAATTCGGACAGCGAAACGGAAGCGATCGTCCGCGAGGGTTCGGCGGACATCACCGAGCCCCAGGGCAGCACGCACGTCAACGCCGGACAATTGATCACCATCCAGGGTACGGACAATCCTCAATACAAAACGGAAAACGCCCCCGGCCAGGATGCCTGGGATTCCTGGAACATGGACCGCGATCACCGGATCACCAGCGCCAGGAGCTGGAAAGACACCGACCCCTATTACACCGGTTCGGAAGATCTCGATACGTATGGCACGTGGAGCGAAGTGCCGGATTACGGTCCCGTGTGGATTCCCCAGCAGGGTCCCAACTGGGCGCCTTACAGCGATGGCCGCTGGGTTTGGGAACCCTACTACGGCTGGACGTGGGTGTCCTACGAGCCGTGGGGATGGGCGCCGTATCACTATGGCCGCTGGTTCGTCTATGGCGGCAACTGGGCGTGGTGGCCGGGACCCGTGGTCGGCTATCCGGGTTACTACCCGATCTGGTCGCCCGCTTACGTCTCGTTCTTCGGTTGGGGAGGCGGCGGTTTCGGCTTCGGAGTGGGATTTGGCTTCGGCTGGGGGTTTGGTCACGTCGGCTGGCTGCCATGTGGCCCGGGTGACTGGTATCACCCGTGGTGGGGCCGCTGGGGCGGGCGCTTCCAAACCGTCGGAGTGCGTGGCGAGGGATTCCGCGACGGGTTCCGTCCGATCGGGCCCGGCGGGCGCGGCTTCTCGAATGTGAACGAGGCGTTCCACAACGACCGCGTGCGCTCGGGCATGGTCTCGATGAACTCGAGCCAGTTTGGCCGCGAGGCGGTCCACGGAGTGAACGGACGCATGAGCGAAGCGTCGTTCCGCCAGGCCAGCATGGTGAGCGGGCGTATGCCGATTTCGCCGTCGCGCCAGAGCTTCAGCCCGTCGGGACGTGCGGCGAATCCTTCATCCTTCCGCAACGCGCCTTCGAGCTCGCAGCACTTCTTCAGCACTGCGGGACGCGGCAATGCGGGCTTCGGCGGGCGCTCCGTCAATAACAACGTGAGCGGCCGCGAGTCGTTCAACGCCAATGGGCGCGGCAATTCCGGGGCGCGCTCGTTCGGCGGCACAAACGAAAATCGCGGCGGCTCGTTCAATGGCAACGCAGGCGAAAACCGCCGCGCGATCACTTCGAACCGTCCGGGATGGCACACGTTCACTCCGCCGTCGGGCGCGAATCGCGGCGGTTCGGCCGAAGGCAATCGCGGATTCTCCGGATCGGATCGTTCTTATCACTCTTATAACTCGCCGGGATCGGCGTCACGTGAGGGCTCCTCGAATTCATACTCTCATTCATACTCTAGGCCGCAACTTAATATGAGGCAGCCTATCGTGACGCCGCGCGGCGGCGGGTACGGAAACGAATCCTACGGCCGAGGCGGTAATGGCGGCTACGGACAATCTCGCGGAGGATATAACGCGCCCCGAGGCAGTTACAGCGCGCCGCGTGGATACGGCGGAGGCTACTCGGCCCCGCGCGGCAATTACAGTGCACCTCGCGGCAGCTACAGCGCTCCTCGGGGTGGCGGCGGTGGTTCCCGCGGCGGCGGCGGCTCGCACGGTGGTGGCGGCGGCCATTCCGGCGGCGGCCACGGTCACCGCTAAGAGTGGTTCAGTGTGGCGTTGCACCTGCCCCTGATGGAATCGATCGTAAGACCCCACGGCCCCGAAAAAATCGGGGCCGCGGCGTATCAGAGCAACACAAAGTCGTTGCCGGCGGTGAAACTGAGGGTCGCAAGGCGTGTTGAATGAGCAGGAGGCAGACACCCATGTCGTCCATACGTGTTGCCGCATGGTTTACATGGTTCGCTACCTGGAATTGGCTCGTGCGAACCGCTATGCTATCTAAAGAGCAGTTCTCCAAAGGAGTCACCCGTTCATGAGAAAAGCTGCGTCTCTGTTCACGCTCCTGCTCTTGGCTCTGTGCTTGTTCTCGGCTTTTCCGAATCGCGCCGCCGCGCAGGATGCCGACCCTCCGGGCCGCGTCGCGCGCCTGAATTACATTCAGGGATCGGTCTCCTACCAGGTTTCGGGCGATCAGGACTGGGTGCAGGCCGACCCGAATCGTCCGCTCACCACCGGGGACAATCTCTGGGCCGATAAGGATTCGCGCGGCGAAGTCCACATCGGCAGCACCGCGATCCGCATGTCGAGCGAGACCGGCATCTCGTTCCTCACGCTCGACGATCGCACCACGCAGATCCAGCTCGCCCAGGGCACGATCGAAGTTCATCTCCGCATTCTTCCGAGCGGCGACGCCTTCGAAGTCGACACGCCCAATCTCGCGCTGACTCTCACGCGCGCTGGCGAGTACCGCGTGGAGACCGACCCGAACGGCGGCTCCACGGTCGTCGTCGTCCGCGAGGGCGCGGGTGAAGTCACGGGCGGCGGCGGAACTTGGGACCTCGACGCCGGGCAGGCCTACACATTCAACGGAACCGATCAGCTCGCCTACAACGCCTCGGACCCGCCCGCGTTCGACGATTTCGAGGATTGGTGCCAGTCGCGCGATCAGCGCGAAAACGACGCCGTCTCGGCGAAATACGTTTCGCGCGACGTCGACGGCTACTACGACCTAGACGATTACGGCTCGTGGCAATCGGACTCCGACTACGGCGACATCTGGGTGCCCAGCGGCGTCGCCGCTGGATGGTCGCCCTACCAGGTGGGCCACTGGGTTTTCATCGAGCCGTGGGGATGGACCTGGGTTGACTCCGAACCCTGGGGCTGGGCACCGTTTCACTACGGCCGTTGGGCCTACGTCCACGATCGCTGGGGCTGGGTGCCGGGTCCGATCGTCGTTCGGCCCGTGTACGCGCCCGCTGTGGTCGGATTCGTCGGAGGCGGCGGGTTCGGTTTCTCGGTGGCGTTCGGCGGAGGAGTCGCCGGTGTAGGCTGGTTCCCTCTCGGGCCGCGCGATGTTTTCGTGCCGGGATACCGCTGCAGCCCGCGCTACTTCCAGACGATCAACGTGACCAACACTCGAATCGTCAACGTGACGGAAGTCACGAATGTCTACAACACCACCGTCGTCAACCGGGACGTGACCCACGTGAACTATATGTACGCGAATAACGCGCGCGCGGTCACGGTCGTTTCCCGCGACACGTTCGTCAACGCCCGCCCGGTGGCCGGCGGCGGCGTCCGCGTCAACGAGGATCAAATCCGCGGCGCCCGCGTGGTCGATTCGGCTCCGATCGCGCCGACGCGAACCAGCTATGTTTCGGCCAACGCGCGTGTCTCGACCGCGAGACCCTCCTACTCTCTCGCGCAGCGGCCCGTGGTTGCCCGGCTGAACCCGGCCGTCGAAACGCAGCACCACACTCCCGTATTCACAAACGACAGCACCGAATTCAATCATCCGAACCAAAACGCGAACCCGCCGGCCAACAACACGCGGACCAACGCCCAGCAGAACGGCTTCCGTCCTTTCACCCCGCCCGGCGGCTCGAACAACCGCGGCGCACAGCCCACCGCGGGAAACGCGATGCCGCAGCAGACGCGTGCGTACGACCAGCGCCCGGCGATGAAATACGCGCAGCCCACGAAAGCGCGTGACGACATGTACGACGTTCATCCGCCGCTCAACCACCAGCAGAATTCCCAGCCAAAGCAGGAAGAGCGGCATTCCGAGTCCTCGTCCCATTCCGAGGCGCATCCGCCAAAGAAGTAGAACGCTATGCGGAGGCGGCGGGCCCGAGCGCTCGCCGCCTCCGGAGGCCTTGCCCAGCGCATTGCGGTTCCGAAGTACTGAGGAGGACCAGTCATGCGAAGTCGCCCCGGCACGATCGGCAAATTCACGTTTGAAAGCGTCGGACCGTTTTTCATCACCCTGCTTTTGGGTATGGCGGTGCTGCTCGCGATTCCCTGCACCGCGACGGCGCAGGACGATTCCTCGCAGGATGACTCCTCGCAGCCCGATCCTCCGGGACGCGTCGCCCGCTTGAACTACATGCAAGGCTCCGTGTCGCTCCAGCCCGCCGGCACGCAGGACTGGATCGACGCGAATCCGAATCGCCCGCTCACCACCGGCGACAATCTCTGGGCCGATCAGGATGCACGCGGCGAACTTCACGTGGGCAGTTCCGTCCTGCGGCTTTCCGGCCAGACCGGAGTCTCGTTTCTCAACCTCAACGACCAGGTGACGCAGCTTCAGCTCGCGCAAGGATCGCTCTACGTGCGTGTCCGCGAACTCGGCGAAGGCGAGGCCTTCGAAGTCGACACTCCGAATTTGGCCTTCTCCATTTTGCGGCCGGGCCAATACCGCGTGAACGTCGATCCGGATGGCGGCGCGACCGTGGTCGATGTATTCGGCGGTTCGGGCAGTGTCACCGGCGGAGGCCAGGCGTTCACCCTCAATCCTGGGCAGGAATTTTCCTTCACGGGATCGGATCAGCTCGCCTACAACGCGCAGCCGCTTCCCGGCCGCGATGATTTCGACAGTTGGTGCTTCTCGCGCGACCAGCGCGAGGACCGCTCGGCCTCCGCGCGCTACGTCTCGCGCGACGTGATCGGCTACGACGACCTCGACGATTACGGCGCGTGGAGCAACGACCCGCAGTACGGCCCCGTCTGGATGCCGAGCGGCGTCGCCGTGGATTGGGCGCCGTATCACTACGGGCACTGGGTGTTTGTCGCGCCGTGGGGATGGACGTGGGTCGAAGACGAGCCCTGGGGCTTCGCTCCATTTCACTACGGCAGATGGGCGGTGATCGGCGGGCGCTGGGGATGGGTGCCAGGACCGGTCGCGGTCGGCGTCGTGGTAGGTGGACCTGTCGTGCGCCCGATGTATGCGCCGGCGCTGGTCGGATTCGTCGGCGGCGGAGGTTTCAGCCTCTCGATCGCCATCGGCGGCGGAGCAGGCGTCGCGTGGTTTCCGCTCGGGCCACGGGACGTCTGGGTGCCCGCGTATCGCTGCAGTCCCGTCTACGTGCAGCACGTGAACGTGTACAACACGCGCGTGGTGAACGTGACCCAAGTGACCACCGTCTACAACAACGTCTACGTGAACCACAACACGACCGTGATCAACCGCTACACCTATGCGAACAACGTACGCGCGGTCACCGCCGTCGACCGCGATACGTTCGTCAACGGCCGGCCCGTGGGCCGCGCCTCGGTGCGTATCTCGGACGACCAGCTGCGCAACCCGCGCGTGATGGATCGCTCGGCGATTCAGCCGACCCAGCGCAGCGCTTTCGGCGGGCAGAACAACGCGCGCGTGCGTCCGCCGCAAACCCTCGCGAACCGCCGCGTGGTGACGAAGATGACGCCTGCCTCGAACGCCGTTCCGATCGGCCACACCCAGCCCCTCGCGCGCTCGAACGGCGCACCGAATAATGCGGGGTTCAGGCCTAACGGCGGCCAGCCGAATAATCAGCCGGGCAATCGTCCCGGCAACGAGAACAACAACGCGCGGCCGGGCTTCCGTCCCTTCACGCCGCCCAACAACAACTCGAACGCAAACGAGAATCGCAATCCCGGCGGCAATCCGTCGTTCAATCGGAACCCGCAGCCCAACAATCCGCAGCCGAATAATTCCCAACCCAACGGCGCGCAGCCGGGCAACAACGCGCGCCCCACGTTCCATCCGCCCTCGAACGATCAGCCGCGTTCAAACCAGAACGGCGACAACAACCGCCCGTCGTTCCAGCGGCCGCCGCAGAACGGCGGAAACGCGAACGGCGGCAACAATCCGAGCGGCAATCCGTCGTTCAATCGGAACCCGCAGCCCGGCAACGCGCAGCCGAATAATCCGCAGCCCAACGGCGCTCAGCCGAACGGGACGCAGCCGGGCAACAACGCGCGGCCCGTATTTCGCCCGCCCAATTCGGGCAACGGAAACAACCCGAACACCGGCGGAAACGACCGCGGCAACTCGAACTTCAACCGAGGCAACCAGCAAGGGGGTAACGAGAACACTTCGCGCGGAGGTTCGCAGCCCTCGCGCCAGAATGAGGCTCGTCCGGAGAACAATAAGAACGACAACAAGCAGCAGAAAGAGTCCAAGCCTCCGAAGGACGACGACAAGGACCGCAAGGACCACTAGGTCCCTGATGGTCCGGGGCTAAAGAGCGCCCCCGGGGACTCGCGTGTCCGGTTCCCCCGGGGCGCGCGGGTCGCCCTGGCGAGGAGTCTCGTCACCCGCCCAGGTTAACGCGGCGCGGGACGCCATTTTCGGCGCGCGTAGGCCTTCATAAGGCCCCGCTAGGGGGGTGCTGGAACCACCACTTATTGCAGGCTGGATTCGCCTTCTATTCGCCCGGGCCCGGCGTCGATCAGCGCTGCGTAGGCGGCGTCTGATCCGCACCGCCCGGAGCGTTCGAGCTGTTCGGCGGCGTGGAAGGAGCCACCGGCGCAGCCGGATTCGGCGGCATCTCCGCCTGCGCGAGCGCGAGGTACGCGCGGCCGAAGGCGGACTGCTGCGTGCCCGCCGCGATTACGACCGCCTGCACGGTGTAGCGCCCGGTGGGCAGCTTCGCGAGCGGAAGGCTGATGCGGAAAGACGCCGTGTGCGTCTTTGGATCGAGCGCCGTGGGAGCGAGCAGCGGCGTGGCGTTGATCTGCACGCCGCCGCGGAAGAAGACGAGACCCGCGCGCAAAGTGTTGGCGTCGAACGCGTCTTCGTTCGCACCCTTTTCCGGATAATACGCCTGGAAGAAAATGTAGAGCGTCTGCTGCTGCGTGAAGTAGCGCGTGACGCTCGGTATGATCTTCGCGCCATCCATTTCGAGCGGCGTCGACGCCAGCTTGGCGCGCAGCCCGAGCGTTTTCGTCTGCACTTCGTCCGTCTTTTCGACGGGTACGAGCTGGCTCGAGAGCATGACGGAACTGAGAGTCATGCGTGAGGGCGGGCGCTGCGGCACCACCAGCTGATCCTCGAACGTTCCCATCTTGCCCGACTCATTTTCGCGCGCCACGAATTTCAGGCGGTAGGTGCCGGGAGTGAGTACGACTCCACCCTGATACACGAGATTGCTGCGCGTAACCTGCTGGAACTGCTGCTCGTCGAGATGGACCGTGATCGTATCGCGCAGCGCGGCGACCGTCTGCCCGGAGGGCACGCCCTTCACCTCGGCGGCGAAATCGAATTCCGCGGTGTGCAGGTCGTGCTTCTGCGCCCACTCGAGCGCGCTCGAAGAGAGCTTCGCCGAAATCGGCACGTAGACTTGCTCGTCACTGAGGCGGAACATCGCGGTTTCAACGGCGACCGGCAATTCGACGTCGGGGTTGGGCGATTCGAGCGCGTCCTCGAGCTGCTGCTCCTTGTCTTCCTTTTCGAGATGCTGGAAATCGCGCGGGGCGTAATATCCGTTGCGGTAGCGAACGTGCGCTCCGGACGCTTTCACTTTCACGGAAACCGCGCGCCAGCGGCCGTCGTGTTTCTCGTCGGGCGGAATCTCGTAGCCGACGAGATAGTAGCCGCCGTTTTCCTGCTGGATCTTCGGGAAGGCGTCGCTGAGATCGCCGAGATCGAAGAAGGCGCGTCCGCCGGTGTCCGTCGAAAGCGTGGCGAGCGTGTCGCGCGAGTCCTCGCGCTGGTCGGTCTGGTGAAACACCGAAGCTCCGCTGAACATCGATGTGCCGGTCGAGGCGGCGGAGGTGGCGTCGCCGCCGGGCGGCGTGGCGAACATGCCGCGCGCATCAATCGAATAGATGGAGACGTCGGCGCGATTGGCCGCGTCCGTCGCGGCGGTCAATTCAGCGCGATTCTCTTCCCCCGTCTGCGTGATGCCGCCGGTGAACTCGACGAGTGCCTTGCGGCCGGGAATTCCGGCGAGGACGTTGGTCAGGTCCTCAACGGCGATCAGCTTCTGGTCCGTATTGAAGACGTTGAATTCCGTCTGGTCCGGCGTATACGCGGCCTGGGTATCCTGTTGCACGTCGTATTCACCGTTTTGGGCCGCCGCGTATTGATTTTCGGCAAGCTGCGTGCCGGCTCCGGGCAGAATCTGTTCGACCGCTTTCTTGAGCAGCGTGCGATTGTTAGTGAAATTCGCGAGCACGACGAGCTGCGTGCTGAAGACGACGACGGACACGAGGTCGGCGGGGGTCATCTGGTTGTCGAGAAATTTCTCAGCGGAGTCGTGGGCACGCGTAATGTCGTCGGTCTCCATGGAGGTAAGGTCGAAGAACAGGACGATCATGCGGCGGTCGCGCACCTGGTCGCTCACGGACTGCTTCGCACTCGGCGCGCCGCCATCGACCGGAATCACGACGGGCTTGCTGGTGTCCGGGCCGGCGGTATCGACGCTCTCGATGTCCGAGTAGGAGAAGCTCGTGATCTTCTGGGGCTTGCCGTTGTCGGTGACCGTGAATTGATCCTCGCGCAGGCCTTTGATCGGATTGCCGGATTTGTCCGTGACCTCGACGTCGATGCGAACGATTTCGGATTCCGCGCGCAGCTTGCCCGGAGCAGGCGGGATCACGCGCTGGGTAGGAAGCGGATTCGCCGGGGCGGCAACGACGGTGGGTTTTCCTCCGGGCACCTGTTGGCCCGCGGACTGTTGCGCCGCAGCGAGATTAGCGGCCAGGAAAGCCGCAAGGAAAGTTTTCGAGATCGCGTGTTTCATTGGCTGCGTCCTAAGAGTGCCGGGGGCCAAAGCCCCACGATTGTCCGCCGTCCTTTTTCGCACGGCGGAAGCCTCGCGCTTCCGCCGGAAAACCGCTCAGAAATTGAACCTGACCATCAAATCCATGGTACGCATCGAACCCACGCTCGTCACGCGACCAAAAAACGAGGGTTGGCCGCCCACGCCGACGCCAGGCTCGGTGCTGCACACAATTCCCGACGGCGAGGCGCCGGGACCGCACGGAAGCGACGTGCCGATGCCGGTGTAGTTCGGCGTATTGGTGAGATTCTGCACCTGCCACTCGATGTTCATCACGTGGCGCTGCTCGGGGCCGAAGCGAAACGACTTCGAGAGCCCCAGGTTCCAGTTGAACGTGCACGGTCCTTCGATCGAGCCGCGCTCTTCGTCGCCGTAGGTGATGTTTCCGCTGGAATCGGTGGGCAGCGCGAAAGCCCGGGTGTTGAAAAAGCCTCCGGGAGCTCCTCCGCAGATTCCGAGGCTGGGATTGCCGACGATATTGGGGCGCAGCGAAAAATTGGCGCCGGTGCCGTTGTCGGACGCGACGCCGCCCAGGAGCGCGGTAAAGGGCGTGCCGGTCTGCCACGTGAAGATGTTTTGCAGCCGCCAGTTGCCGAATACCGATTCTTTCCATCCGTGGTTCGCGAGGCGGTTGCGCTGGCCGAAGGGCAGCTGCCACATCGAAATGGCGCGGAACTGGTGGCGAATGTCGAAGGTCGAGAGACCGTACTCTGCGTGGAGATTGCCGTCCTGCTGCTCGACGGTGCCGCCCGCGCCGGCGCCGCCGATAGAACTCGAATCGTCGAGCGATTTGCCGTAGGTATAGATTCCGGTGAGGAAAAAGCCCTTGCTGAAACGGTGCACGACGCGGACCTGAAGGGCATTGTAAATGGAATTCGCGCCGGACTGATCGTAGGTGAATCCGGTGGCGCTCGGATCGATGCGGTTGGCCTGAATTTCGTCGGAGGAAGTGCCGAGCGGCGCGCGATTGGGCGCGCGGAGAATATCGAGATCGGTTCCCTTCGTTCCGGTGTAGGTGAGGTCGAGAACCCAGTTTGGCGAGATGGAGGTCTCAGTGCCGAGGCTCCAGATTTGCGCGTAGCCGGGCTTGTAATAGGGATCAACGGCTTCGGTATTGGCGATGGCGATGAGGTTCGAGGAGCCGCCGACGAAGGGGTTCTCGAAAGTCAAAGGCTGGGCAGCGGCCGTCGTAAGCGATTGCGCCACGGCAATCGGCGGCTGATAGGCGAGCTCGCGGACGAGCGTGTTGTAGATCGATTCGTTGTAGAAAATCGAATAGCCCGCGCGAAGCACCGTCTTGGGCTTGATCGGCGGCTGCCAGGCGATGCCGATGCGCGGTTCGAAATTGGCGTAGCGGCCGTGGATCAGCGAGCTCGGGACGCCCGGAGCGCCGGCCTGAATGCGCGTGACGTCGGCGAGGTCCGTGATGTCGAGATTCACGATGTCGTTCGCGATTTCGGTGGGCGGCGTGACCGCGTCGTATCGCAGTCCATATTGCGCGGTGAATGTCTTGGTGACGCGAAAATCGTCCTGCGCGTAGAGGCTGAAACCCCAGCTGCGAAAATAGGTATTGGGATTGCCGAACTGCCCGGTGGTGTTGAATGGCAGTCCCTCGAGAAAATCCGCGAAGTCATTGCCGGTGGCGAGTCCGGTGAACACGAAGCCTCCGCGCGGAATCGGATCGGATTGCGTGTTGAGCTGGACGCGGCGAACCTCGCCGCCGAAACGCATGGTGTGCTTGCCGTGCGTCCAGGAGAGGCTGTCGTCCGCTCGAAAGGTCTGATTGCGGACGAGCGACGGAATCGGATCGCTGAAGCCCGAGTAATCGGTGAAGCTGACTTGCGGGATGCCGTAGTCGACCGGAGGAAGCACGACGCCGGGGCCGAGGTCGATGCCGAGGCTCGCGGGCGAGAAGGCGCTGTTGAAGGAGTTGTCGCTCACGAGCTTGATGCGGTTGCGGCTCCAATTGACGCTGGTGGACTCGACGACGTGCGGCGTCCAATTGTGCGAGAGGCCGATGGTGACGTTCTGGCTGCGCGTCGACTGGTTGCCGCCGATATTGGCGAAGTTGCTGAGCGTCTGCTCGCGGTCGGAGTTGAAATTGTAACTGCCGTTGACGTTAAATTTCGCGTTGATCGTGTGAAGGATCGTGCCGTTCACGCGGTCGGTGTTGTCGGGAGTGGTGGCCTGCAGGAGATAGTTCTGCGTGGTGAGGGTGGCGGCGTTGGCGACATTGGGCAACGGAAAAAGCGCCAGCAACTTTTGCGCCACGGGATCGATCGGCACTTGCACGTCGCCCGCCGTGCAGCTTGGCGGCGCGGGCGTGGTGACCGGCGTCGTGCTGAAAGGCTCAAACACGCTGCCGGCGGCGAAGCAGCCGTTACGCTCGTCGGCGGTAGGCACGGTCGAAAAAGAGTTGATCGCGTTCTGCACCGTTTCATGCTGGTAGTTCAGGAAGAAGTAGGTGCTGTTGGCGCCGTTGTAGATGTGCGGAATGATGAGCGGGCCGCCCATGTTGCCGCCGACGCGTTCGTCGTAGTGGCCGAGTTTCGCGGCGGGCACGCCGGTGATGGCGTAGGGACGCGCATCGAACGCGGAATTTTCGTAGCGATCGTAAAAGCTGTAGCGGATGCGGTTGGCCTGCTGACGGAAGAGGCGGCCGAGCTGGCCTCCGCCCCGGGGACCTGCGCCATTATTGAAGATCTGGAAGGCTCGAACCGCGCCCCGACCGCCACCGCCGCCGAATCCCCCGGGACCGCCCGGCCCGCCGGGTCCTCCAGGACCACCGGGGCCGCCGCCAAACATCTGTCCGGCAGCGCCACCGGGCTGATCGGAATTCGCGCCGCCTTCCGTAGCGCCAAATCCGCCGGGGCCGCCGGGCCCACCCGGCCCGCCAAAACCGCCGGGAGGGCCGCCCGCGTTATAGGAGAGGCCCTGACCGACGGTTCCCTGCAGCAAGAAGGAATCTGAGGAACCACCGGCAGCGGGAGGCGTGGGAGCATTGGCCGCGTTGATCGTTTCGTCGCCGCCCTCGGAAGAGCCGGTCACGTCCGTTTGTTGGAAGCCGCCGCCGGCAAGACCTTGCTGCATGGCATTCAAGAGGCCTTGAGGAATCTGGCCGCCGCGCCTGCCGCCCGCCTGTCCCTGTCCATTGCGCGCGCCCTGCCTCTGCGCACCTGGACCGGCGGGACCGCCGTTGGCCGCGCTCTGCGGGCCGCGCTGGCTGCCCGGATTCTGGCCGCGCGCGGCCGGCGACGGATTCGCACCTTCAGGCGCCGCGAGCTGCGCGAGAGTTGCAACGCGCAGAGAAAGCTGCATCGGCGGAGGCTGCGGCGGCGGATTGAACAATTGCGCTTCGGTGGTGACGGACGCGAAGCCGAGTTGCGTGGCCTCGATCGTGTAGTGGCCGGGGGTGAGCGACGGGAATTCGAATTTGCCGGATTCATCGGTCCAGCTGACCCATATCTGGTGCGTGTCGTTATTGGTGAACTTGAGCGTGGCGCCGGGAACGGGCGCGCCGTCGGACGTGCGCACGAAGCCGGTCGCTTCGACCGAGCCTTGCGTCTCGGATTGCGGAGACGCCGCGGGCGGCGGGCCCTGCGCGGCGGCGGGCGCATTCTGGCGTGCGAGGACCGGACTCGCTGCCACGAGACACGACGCGAGCAGCCAGACTGCCCTTCGAGAAATTTGCTGGTACACGACGATCCTTTCCCTACCCACTACGGATCGAACGGTCTGAACGTTACACGCTGCACGAAAAGCCATCTCGTAAATGTCCGCGGCCGCGAGGAGACCCTTCCGGGAGTGCGCGCCCCTTGCTCTTCTCGGGCAGCGCCGGATCGCGGGTTTCTACACGCTCACGAACATTTATGAGACGCCCTCTGGCTGGGAAGCCACGAGCTACAAGATGCGCGGTTGTCGCACGGATGCTGAGGTCCCACCCCCTGACTCCCTTTGCGAAACGCGTTTCTATGAAACCCGAGATAACTGAATATTCACCTTCGACGCTGCACGGCCGGAAACGGTTACCTCGGGCGGTCCCGGGATCGAAGAAAATTTTCGGTACAGGTGCGATCGCGGGAAGCTGGCGTCCCGGCCCGCAGAGGACGCACCGGGGGAGGGCGCCTCCGTCCGGATATTCGAGCGGGCCGGGACAAGGAAAGAGGGGCACGCGCTATTGGCTCGCGCCGGATTTGGAGTTGGCGGCGTCGTAGACGAAGCGGAAGGTAAGCGGCTGCTGAAAGCGCGGATTATCCATTTTGGTTGTGACGTAGAGCTGAGTGCCGTCGGGCGAGAGTTCGTAGGTGCGAGTGGTGGAACCGCCGCGCCGGCCCTCCGTGGTGGCGACGAGCTGATTCCCCTGCCACTGCGCGGGCGCCGGAGACACTTCGAAGCGACCGCGTTGGGAATCGGCATTGTCGGAGTTACTCGACCCGCCGGAATTATTCGCGCCGCCCGATTGCGATGAATCGCCGCTCGCAAGGATTGCGAGGACTCGGCCGGAAGAACCGGTGACTTTCGCGGAACTGGGAGTCTGCTCGATCGTGAGCTGCGAGAAGTCGGCGAACATGCCGCCGCCCTGGCCGCCGCCGCGACGACCTCCGCCCATGCCGCGACCGCCGCCTCCGCCCATGCCACCGCCGGCGTTCGTTCCGCCGCCACCGCCGCCCATGGCGTCGCGCATTTTTTCGCGCGGATCGTCGCTTTGATCTTTGTTTAGGGTCCAGGAGCCGGCGAGCGAAGGATGCCCGCCGATTTGCGGCACGGGATGCGCAGCGGGCGAGGAGGATGGCGAATCGGACGGAGCAGCGCCGGACTGCGGGCCGTCCGCGGCTTGCGCGCAGGCGCGAGAAGCCGAAAAGGCGATTCCGGCGAGCAGCATCACGGCTATGCCGATCCACGCGCGTGCGATCGTGAACGAATTCTGGTCTGTCATGATAGAGAGGCCTCCTTATCGTTATGATGCGCGGGCCGGCGCGCGCTGAGATTGCGACAACGTCCATAATTCCTTTCAGGGCACGCAATGGTTCCACAAAGTGCGGAAGGCTTTGGCGCGGGGGTCGAACCTCCTGTATCATGCGGCATGCTTCCTTTCACATGGCTCGCATGGCCCGCGAGGATCGAGGGGCGGCCGCGCCCGCGACGCGATCACCGACCGCGCTGATAGCGTCGAACGCTGCAAAGGGCGCGCGGGAGACTCGCGCGGCCTTCCTGATCGAACAGCCGATGAAATAGGGGAAAGGGGAAAGATCGAATGGCAAAATCCAGCCGAGTGCGCCTGGCCGTGCTGGGCGCGGGAAAGATGGGCGGGATATTGATCGAGGCGCTGGTGAAGCAGGGGCTCGTCTCGCCCAAGAATCTTTTCGCGACCGTCGCGCACGCCGGGGCGGAGCGGAAGAATCTCGCGAAGACGATTTCGGTGGGCGTCGACAACCGCGCGGCGGCGAGGAAGGCGGACGTGATCCTGCTTTGCGTGAAGCCGCAGGTGGTGGGGCGCGTGGTCGACGAGATCGCGGCGGAGTTGACGCCGGACAAACTGCTGATTTCGATTGCGGCGTCCGTGCCGGCGGAGTACATCGAGCGGCGGCTCACGGCGAAGGTGCCGGTGATCCACGCGATGCCCAACACGCCTTCGCTGGTAGGCGCGGGAATCACGGCGATTTCGCCGGGGAAACACGCGGCGCAGAAACACGTGGAGATCGCCAAGAGGTTATTCGACGCGGTGGGTAAGACGGTGGTGGTCGACGAGAAGAATATGGACGCGATCACCGGGCTTTCCGCGAGCGGGCCCGCGTTTATTTACATCATTCTGGAGTCGCTGGCGGAGGGAGGCGTGAAGGTGGGGCTCTCGCGGGAGCTGGCTACGCTGCTCGCGGCGCAGATGACGTTGGGCGCGGCGAAAATGGTAGTGGAGACGGGGCATCATCCAGCGCTCCTGAAGGACACGGTGACGACGCCGGCAGGGTGCACGATCGACGGGATTCTGGAGCTTGAGGACGGCGGGTTGCGCGTGACGCTGATCAAGGCCGTCGTGAAAGCAGCGCAGCGGGCGAAGGAACTGCTGTTGACGGACGAGCGCACGTGAAATCGAGCGGCGAGAATCCAGATCACACCGCACAGGCGCGGAGAACGCGGAGCAACCGATTGCTGAGCATTCTATTCGAACGAGCGTGAGCGCGCCCGAGGGCCTTTGCGCGAATTGCGCGTTCGCGCGACGGATCGAATCGGCGCGCGGATCGCAGTTTATCCTGTGCGAGCGATCGCGCACCAACCCTGCATTTCCGAAGTATCCGCGGCTGCCCGTGATCGAGTGCGCCGGGTACGAGCCGAAGGCCGACGATGCGAGACGGCGCGGTTAACGTGGTCGTGCTTCACGCAATGCCGAAAGAGACCCTGCTTCCCTTTTTACGTCAGGACAGGCGGGAGGATTGGTGCAATCAATCCTGCGCAATCAGCGCCCGCTAGCCCTTGAGGAGCAGGACGTTGACCGCCTTTACGACCACCTCGACGGTGTCGCCTTTCTTCAATCCCATGTCCTTCAGGGACTCCATGGTCATCACGGAGGTGAGTTGCGAGGGGTGAGAAACGGTCACCTTCACTTCGGACATCACCGAGCCCTTCTTGATTTCCTTGACCTTGCCGACGATACGATTGCGCGCTCCGACTTTCATGGGGTTCCCCCAGTTCCTTCTCGAATTTGATGTAGCGTGCGCCGAACGATTCGAGGTTACTACGATTCGGACGCGAAGTCGCGCGCGGGCGGCGCCACCGCGAGACACGCCGACTCATCCCGACTTTGAGGCTTGATTGGCAACGATCAGCGACAGATACTCAGCGCGCTGGACGAGGGAGGCGAGACATGAAAGCGATACGCGTGGCGCAGGCCGGCGATCCGAGCGTGATGCATCTGGCCGACATTCCTCAGCCGAAGGCGGGGCCCGGGGAGGTGCTGGTGCACGTTCGCGTGTCGGGCGTGAACTTCGCGGACGTGTACATGCGCAATGGGTCGGCGCGAGTGCCGGTTCCCTTCCCGATCACGCCGGGGCTGGAAGGAGCGGGCACCGTGGCGGCTATTGGGGAAGGCGTGGGCGAAGTGAAAGTGGGCGAACGCGTGGCATACGCGACCCGAGGCAACGGCTCGTATGCGGAATACGACGTGGTGAAAGTGGGGCACGTCGCGCCTTTGCCCGAAGGGCTGACGTTCGAACAAGGCGCCGCTTCGATCCTGCAGGGCATGACGGCGCATTACCTGCTTCACGAATATTATCCGGTGAGGCGCGGCTCGACCGTGCTGGTGCACGCGGCCGCCGGCGGCATGGGGCTCATTCTGGTCCAGTGGCTGAAGCATCTCGGGGCCGTGGCCATCGGGACCGTCTCGACGGACGCGAAAGCGAAGATCGCGCGCGAAGCGGGCGCGGACCACACGATCAACTACGCGACGCAGGATTTCGTCGAGGAGGCGAAGAAAATCACCGGCGGTAAGGGAGTGGACTACATCATCGACGGCGTGGGGAAGACGACGTTCACGAAAAATCTGCAGGCGCTGCGCGATCGCGGATGGGCGACCATTTTCGGGATGGCCAGCGGTCCGGCCGAGGCGATAGTTCCGAATTCCTTGATGACGAAGGCTCTGACCATTTCCGGAGGATCGCTTTTCAACTTCATGGTGAACCGCGAGGAAATGCTGGGTCGGGCGCGGGATCTCTTCGTCGGGCTGCGCGAGGGATGGCTGAAGCTGCACGTCGATCGAATTCTCCCGCTCGAGCAAGCGGCTGAGGCGCACCAACTGCTCGAATCACGACAGACGACCGGCAAGCTGCTGCTCAAAATTTGAGGGTTGGACTTGCTGCTAGTGCGCCGCAGAAACGGTCCGGCGGCGCTGGTTTATGGCCTGGCGAGTTCCCACGTCACGATCACTTCGCCCGAATTCTGCAGGGCCGCAGGCGCGCGGAGCACTTCTCTGATCGGGACACTAAAGGGGGGCTGATCGAGTTCCACCCCCCGGCCGCAGCCGCGTTCCCAATCGAATCTGACGTCTCCTCCGATCGGCTTGTCGGGATTCACGGGGCCAACAATTGTCTTGGGTTGGCCTTCGGTGATGAAGACGTGCCTGCGCGAGGAAAGTTTGGCGAGAGCCACGGCGATATCGGCGTTGGGCAGGTGCTGAAAAACCTGGCGGACGAGATAGACATCGCCCTCGGGGAGGCTCTCGCTGACGAGATCCAGGCACTGGAATCGGACCCGGTCGGAGGCGAATTTTCGCGTGTTCTCCTCGATGACCTCCGAGACGATGTCGCAACCCACATACCGCGCGCCGTCCAGCCGACGTACCAGTTCCGAGCCGACGCGAAAGTCTCCGCATCCGAGGTCGACGATCGTCACAGGAGCAGCCGCCCTGTCGAAGATCGATGCAAGAATCTGCGACATCTTCTCGACATACATCCGCGCGGCCGGCCCGGCGGATCCTATTCCGGAGAAGTACCTGGAATCAGGAGCGTTGCCCCAGGAAGACCACTTGTAGACGTTCGAAAACTGCCTGCGGCGATAGTAGCGGGCGAGACCGCTATCGGGGCAAAACCTCGCGACGACCTGGTTGAGTCGATGCCATGCTTTGCTGATCAACCTCATCCACGTCCCTTTCGGAGCCGCAAAAGACACCCATTCGTAGGACGTCTCGCGGCGCCTGAACCGCGCGGTCGCGAGACATATAGCCGCCTCTCGCGCAAAATCCGTGCTTCAATCGTGCGAGCTTCCCGAAAACGCGACGAAAACGGTTTTATGGGGCGGGAGCGTACGCAAGGCATATTGCGACGACGTTAAAGCGGCGAGAAATGTCGCACCCGTTTTGCGAGAAGACCCGCATTGGAGGCGCGGCCCCTTTGAAGCGAACCCACCGAACGAGCGGCACAAGGCGCGCGGGGCTAACGGCTCGGAGCGCGCAGAATCTCGGCCTTGGCTTCGATTTCGAGATTCACGCTCTCGCTTACCTTGAGAAGGAAGGTGCTGGGATTTTTCAGGCCCCACTGGACGTACGGAACGTCGAATTTGCTCGACGCCTGGAACCGACCGGGCCCGGCGGCACCGGCGAGGGGAGAGATGGTCACCGGGATCGTCATGGGATGCTGCTGACCGTGGATGCGGAAGACGCCGGCCACCTGGAACTGCGTGGCGGACTTCCCTGCCAAAAGGTCCGCGGCAGGCCCGGCGACTTGCGTCGGGGAGAACGTAATTTCGGGAAACATCGCGCTCTCGAGAACGTCGGCGTGCATTTTTTTGTCGCGCGAGGCGTTGTCGGTATTGCCGCTGGTCGCGTCGAGCACGATCGTACCGCCGGCCTTGCCGGTGGCAGGATCGAAATGAATTTGCCCGCTCTTGAGCTTGAACGTGCCGTGGACGGTGTGGAGCGTGGCGCCGAGCGTGAAGGCGACTTGCGTCGCGGAGGGATCGAAATTCACCACGAGATCTTGCGCGCCCGCGACGAAAGACAAGGCCAGAATCGACGCGACAAGCGCGCCTGCGCGTAGCGAACGCATCCACAACTCGCGTGACTTCCCGGCGACACGTCGGTCGCACGGATGCTCGGCTACGCGCACAGCACCCTCCAGCCAAGTTCCAGGATTTCGCTTGGGGCGAGCGCATCGGCCGAGGCCTGGCCCGCGTGGACCGAAATGAGCTTCGCGAAGACGCCCGGATGCTCGGCAAAGAGGCGCAGCGCTCTGCGTCGAATCGCTGCGCTCGAGCTCATGAGAAGCAGGAGGCGCGTCATGCGGGTCGCATTGCGCATGATGCGCCGGTGCGCGGATGCATAGTCCGCCAGATCGCCGCGCTCGAGCGCTTCACCGAGCGCCAACGCCTGCTGGAATGCGAGGCTAAGGCCGTGCCCGGCGATGCCGTCGACCGTGCCGGAGGCGTCGCCGACAAGTGCGATGTTGTCGCGCGTGACGCTGCGGGCGCGGCCGAGCGAGGTGATCGCTCCGGCTTGCGCGGATACCGCTCGCGCCTGGCCCAAGTGGCGTGCGAGCGCCGGAAACTCGGCGAACGCGGCCTCGGCGCGCAGGCGCGAATCGCCGGTGAAGAGCGAAACGCACACTTCTTCGGCGCCCGTGGGGGTGACGACCACCTGACAGCGTCCGCTCCAGTAAACTTCGACAAGGCCGCTCCACGGAGCTACGGCGTAATGGCGGCGGAAACCGAAACGCGCCGGACCGCGAAGACTCTGCCCGAGGCGAGCGAAGCGGCGGACGCCTGAGTTCTGTCCGTCCGCGCCGATCAACCACCTGCACGCGAGCCACCCGCCGTCGATTTTTGCGGCCGAACGATCGAATGCGGAAATGCGAGCGCCCCACTTGAGCGAAACGCCCGAGGCAGCGGCGCGATCGACGAGCAATTTGTGCAGAATCGTTCGGCGAATGCCACAGGCCGCGCCGCGCGGGAAGATCGCGCTGGCGCTCGAATGTTCGTCTGAAAAGCGGATTCCGGCGAAGGGAGTAGCCGGCGCGGATTCCAGGTCCACGCCGAGATTGCGGAGCGCGGCGAGCCCCTCTGGCAGCAGGCCTTCGCCGCAGGCTTTATCGATCGGTGGAGTGCGCGAGTCGACCAGCGTAACGCGCAGGCCTTTCGCCTGCGCGGCTATAGCGGTCGCAAGCCCCGCAGGGCCGCCTCCGACGATCAACACGTCCGTTTGGACCGCGTTTCTCAGAAGTCCCTACCATCGGAGGAGAACCAATTCCGAGCAGAAGCCTGGCCCCATTGCGGCCAGAATGCTCAAGGTGCCGGGCGCCGGGCGCCGGTGCTTGTAAACATCCTCCAGGACTAAGAGCACCGAAGTCGACGAAATGTTGCCTACCTTGCGGAGAGACTCCCAGGAAGCTTCGAGGTCTTTCGCGGTGAGGCCGAGAGCGTCGGCGGTGGCCTCGAGAACTTTCGGCCCGCCGGTGTGCATCACCCACGTCTTGATATCGCCGCGAGTGAGTCCTTGCTCGCCGAGGAAGGTGTCCACGTCTTCGCCTAGATGCTGGCGAACCGTGTCGGGCACTTCGGCGGAAAGGACGATGTGGAACCCCTTCTCCGAAATATCCCAACCCATCACGCGCTGGGTATCGGGATAGAGAATGGATTTCGTCGCCAGAATTTCGGGGCCGGCGGACGGATGTTCGGAGCCGGTGACGACGGCGGCGGCCGCGCCGTCTCCGAAGAGCACGGCGGAAATCAGGTGCGCCATCGAGACGTCGTCACGCTGGAGTGTGAGCGAACACAGCTCGATCGAAAGCAGCGCGGCGGCTTGCTTGGGATACCCGCGAACGTAGTCCGCGGCGCGAGAAATTCCCGCCGCGCCCGCGACGCAGCCAAGACCGAAGATCGGAATGCGTTTGATGTTGTTCGAAAGGCCCATGCGATTCACCAGGCGCGCGTCGAGAGATGGAGCGGCGATGCCGGTGACCGAAGTGACGAAAATGGCGCTCAGATCCTTGGGCTCGATCCCGGCGGCGGCGAGGGCGCGGCACAGGGCCGTCTCGCCGAGCTCCATGCCGGCTTCGATCCAAACGTCGTTGGCTTCGCCCCAGGTCTGCATGTTCTCGTAAAATTCGATGGGCCGCACGAGGAAGCGGCCGTCAACCTTCATGCTTTCGTCCAGCCTGTCGAGAATGTCCGGATTGGGCAACTGCTTCTGGTAGTACTTCTTGAGTGCGGCGGTGATGACTTCCTGTTTGACGTAACGCTTCGGGAAGGCGCTCCCAACACCGGCGATTCTCATCAAGCTGGCTCCTAGTTAGAGGTCAACGCGCGTCGGTTGGTATACCCGGAGTGCGCACCGGGCCGAGGTCCCCATAGCTACATTTGCGATTTTCGCGCGGGCTGAAAAGCCGTGTTTCGCTCACACGACGATCATTCATATAACACACGCCCCACCGCTTGTCATCAGGACATGCTGATATTTCGATACATTGCGTGCGAAGAAAACGGCGGCGACAAAGGCGGGGGCGCGCGAGGCGATACAAAAGAGAAAACCCCGGGTCTGAGGGGTGGCAGACCCGGGGTTCGGGGGGTGAGAGGGACTATGGGCCGGAAGCTCTTTAAGGTAAAGCCACCAATTTCAGCCCGGCTGGTTCGGACCGGGCCGGCGCCGCTCAGTAGTTCCAGCGCCGGAGGATCATGAACGTCCTAAAAACGAGCTGGAGACCGAGGACGATCATCGTGTCGCGGATGGCAGCCAGCTTTTGCCGCATTGCCGTCTCCTCAAGAACCGAGGGATGGGAGAATTGCGCCCTTAGACCGTTGTCCTGCGCGTTCCAATCGGGCCCGGCAATCGCGCTCATGGCGGCTCCGCGTTAATTCACTACGTAAACCGGGTTATCGTGCTCGACGGCGACCACCATCGACTTAAAGACGTCAACATCCCAGCTATCGGCGATGCGGAGACGCACGGCGTCGTCGGTTTCCGATAGCAGACGCCCGCGCAAAGGAACGCGAAGATCACCCGCCGCAACTCGAAGAATGACCGGCTGCCCCATCCAGACTGCGTACCCGCCTTCCATGAGGTCCTCCCCTCAGAACTGCTCAGTTTCAACACCTGCATCTTCGTACAGGCGCCCGGACTGGCCTATGGTACAGGGAGCTAAAACCTGTGGGAGCAAAGTACTACGGGGACCATGGGACCTTCCGGCTACGGATTTCTGCTATTGTTGGCAGGGCTCTGATGAAGCAGGCGGCACAAAACGCGTTCCACAAAGCGCTGGCGGGAATCGACATCCACGGAGCGCTCGAGAGGCACCTCGACCGCGAAGGGGCCGCAATCCAAGCGGGGGATGCAACAATCGAGCTGGGCGATTTCCGCACGATTCTGGCGATTGCTTACGGCAAGGCATCGGTCGCCATGGCGCAGGGGTTCGCAGGGATTCTGGCGCCCGACTTTCCTGTCGAGGGCTTGCTGGTCGCGCCCCCCGAACGGCTCACAACGCTGCCCGGCTGGCGAATGTTCGAGGGCGCACATCCCGTCCCCGACGCGGGGAGTTTCGCGGCTGGGCGGGCGATTCTCGAGCGGCTGGCGCGCTGCGACGAGAAAACGCTGGTCGTCTTCCTGATTTCGGGCGGCGGCTCGGCGATGGTCGAGCAGCCGCTCGATCCAACGATCGGCCTGGAAGACTTTCAGCAACTGCACCGGGCTCTGGTGACGTGCGGGGCGCCGATCGAAGACATCAACATCGTGCGGAAGCACCTGTCGGCGACCAAAGGCGGTAGGCTGGCGGCGGCCGCGCCGCGCTCGGTGAAGCTGACTCTGGCGATCAGCGACGTGCCGCTCGGCGAGGAATCGGCCCTGGCATCCGGCCCGACATTGCCCGACCCGAGCACGATCGATGACGCGGTGCGAATCGCGCATCGCAGCGGGTTGTTGGAGAAGCTCCCGGCATCGCTGCGCGCAGTTTTGGAAAAAGGCGGGTTGCCCGAGACGCCGAAAGAAGGAAACGCAGCGTTCGAGCGCGCGCACTTCGTCCGCCTCCTCAGCGTCCACGATCTGTTTCACGCGGCGCATCATGCGTGCGAGGCGGAGGGGTTCGTGTGCGAGTGCGACGATTCGACGGACGGTTGGCCGATCGAAAAAGCCGCGGACTACCTGCTCGCGCAACTGGCGGAGCAGAAAAAAGCGAACCCGCATCACCGCGTCGCGGTGGTGGCCGACGGCGAGCTGAGCAGCCCCGTAACCGGCGACGGTGTCGGCGGCAGGAACTCAGCCTTCGTGCTGGCGTGCGTGCCCAAAATCGCGGGGAAAGAGATCACCGTGCTCAGCGCGGGCACCGACGGAATCGACGGAAATAGTCCGGCGGCCGGCGCCGTGGCGGACGGAGAGACCCTCGCGCGCGCCCGGAGCGCGGGCCTTTCGGTGGCGGATTTCGCGCGGCGCAGCGACGCTTACACTTTCTTCGAGCGCCTGGGCGATGCCATCGTCACCGGACCGACGGGCAACAATCTTCGCGACCTGCGAATTCTGATGGCGTGAACCAGCCGCACAACCCGGCGGAAGAGCGAGCGAACCCGAAGCCTAGCGCGCGGTTTCTGCCTTCAGCACGGCGAGCGATTCCTCGATGTAAGGCTCTTCTCCCTGCGTGAGCTCACCACTCTTGAGCATGTTTTCGAGCGGAGCGACGGCGTCCTGATCGCCGCGCGCGCCCAGGGCGAGAATCGCTTCGAGCCGCACGTCGAAGCGGGAATCCTGAAGATAGGAGACAAGAGCGCTGGTGATGGCTTTGTCCTTCTTGTCGAGCCCGGCCATGGCGCCGATCGCGGCCTGGCGCACGCGCAAGGGCTTGCCCGGCGAGGACCAGTCGAGGAGGATCGGAACACTGCGATTGTCGCCGAGCAGGCCGAAGGCGCTGAGCCCGGCGCGCCGCAGAATGTCGTCGGGCGATTCGGTTTTCACGGAAGCGGCGAGGATGTCGTAAGCGTTCGGTGCGCGGATCGCGGCGAGCGATTCGATGGCCGCCGCGCGCACGGTGTAGGCGGGATCGTCGGAAACAACCTGCGCGAGGCGACCCGGGAGCGAGCGGTCGTCTCTGAAATCGCCGAGGACGCGGGCGGCCACGTCGCGCACCCAAGGCGTTTTCTCGTTGTTGAGCGAGGCCAGCACGAAGGACTCGGCGGCGTCGGAGCGCGTCCGGCCGAGCGCGTGCAGAGCCTCGACGCGAATCCCCCAGAATGGATCGTGCAACGCGGCGTCTCCGAGCGCGGCAATGGCCGCAGGATCATCTCGATCGGCGCCCAATGCCACGGCGGCTTCGGCGCGGTCGGGCGTCGTCTCAGCGTTCTTGAGCTGATAGATCAGCATCGGCGTGCTCTTCACGAACGTGACCTTCTTGAAGATCTGGTCGCCGCGATCGAAAACGATCATCAAGGGCGCGCTATCCGCCGGAAACGTGAAGGACTGATCCGCCGCGCTGACTTCGATGGGATACGTCTTGCGTCCTTCGGCTGTGGCGATTTCGACCTGTATCGGAACGTCGAACAGTTCGACCAGGCCTTGCAAGTCCTGGGTCTGCTTCACCTCGAGATTGACTCGCCGCATGGACGAGTCGTAGGTATAGCTGACGTCAAGCACGGGCGCGCCTGCCCGGTAAATCCACTGGTGGAAAAACTCGTCGACGTTGGTCGAGGTGGTCTGTTCGATCGATTTCTGCAGGTCGGCGGTAACGACGTTCTGGCCGCGATACGTCTCGAGGTAGTTGTGGAGGCTGTGAAAGAAATCGTCGTCGCCGAGTTTTTCGCGAAGCATCCGCAGCACCCAGCCGCTCTTGTTATAGACGTTGCCTTCATACTCGGTTGAATCGTCGAAGTGGCGGTCGACGATCGGCACGTGGAAGAAGCGCGGCTGGCGGAACCACGCGTTTTGGTCGCGCCAGTATTCGTAGGCTGCGTCGTCCTGGCCGTAGTGCTGCTCCATCCAGTAGTGCTCAAAAAAAGTGGCGAAGCCTTCGTTGAGCCACAGGTTCGCCCAATCCTTGCAGGTCACGAGATCGCCGAACCACTGGTGCGCCAGCTCGTGCGAATTCACGTCGTCGGTGCCGATCTCCTCCTCCGCGGCGAGCTTCGGATTGACGAGATTGTCGACGGCGAGCGTCGTGGCGCTCGCATTTTCCATGCCGCCTTCGACGAAATCATCCACCGACGTCTGCGCGTATTGCACCCACGGATAAGGGACGCCCAGCTTCGAGGAGAAAAGATCGAGCATCTCCTTGGTCCGCTCGAAGGTGGGATCGATCGTCGATTCCTCGCCGCGCGGGACAACGTAGCGCAGGGTGAGGCCGTGCCAGGAGTCGTCCTTTTCGACGAAGTCGCCGGCGACGGCGGAGATCAGATAGGTCGAGATGGGCTCCGATTCCTTCCAATCCCAGGTTTTGGTGCCGTCGGCATTGTCCTTCACCGCGACGAGGCGGCCGTTGGAGATGGTGATCCAGTCGTGCGGGACGGTGAGAATCATTTCGGAGGTGGTGCGGTCGTTCGGGTAATCGTAGAGCGGAATATAGTAGCGCGTGTCTTCGGCTTCGCCCTGCGTCCAGATTTCGCTCGGCTGGCGCGGATAGTTGCGGTCCGGCAGGATGAAATAGAGGCCCTTCTTGGGCTGGCCCTCGTAGCGGATCGAGATCTCGTGGCGGTCGCCGCGATTGGCGGGGTGGTCGAGCAATACAACCAGCTTCCTTGCGTCGAGCTGGTAGCGCGCGGCTTTGCCGTCCACCTGAACGCTATCGATCTTCAAATCGACGGAATCGAGCGACATCTGCGAAACGTCGTCGCGCAGGGCGGCGACGCTTTCGGTAACCTCGCCGCGCACCGCCCGATGGTCGAGATCGAACCAGAGATGCGTACGGATGTCCTGCAGCGCGTAATTGCGGCTGCGAGCGTAGGGCTCGTCCGCCCGGCATGCATGTGCGAACACGATCGCCACCAGCACGAGCGTCGCTTTGCAGACGAATCCCGCGAGACGCCGCCGGGCCTGGAGTCCCCTCTTCATTCGAATCGCCTCATGAACGGAAAATTGCCCCGAGCAAAACGACTCATTATAGCTCGCGGCAGCGGCTCCTTGGACCGGATAACTCGGCGCTGCTCGGTCGACCGCGAGAGGCTTTCGGCCCGCTCGCCTCAGCCTTGTGCGGGGAGCAAGGCTCCCACTAAGATGCGCCATGACTGTTTTCGGCTGGTTCGCGGCGCTGGTCCTGTTCTTGCAGCTGCCCATTCCGATCTATTGGTTCGTGGTGCATCCGTTTACGGCGTTTTGGAGGACGAGGCCAAAGGCCGCTTTTGCGGTGGGACTGCTCGCTTCCTGGCCACCAGTGACCGCGTGCCTGATCTTCTGCCGGCAATTTCTCTTCCGGGCGGAGCGGCCTTCGGACTTGGCGATCGTCGCGGGTCTGCTGCTGATCGTTTTCGAGGCTTGGATCTTCCGGCGCGTGCGCCGAGACTTAGGGACGGCGCGGCTGGTGGGAAAAACAGAATTGTCCGGAAGCGGCGAACTAACGGAGCTCGGAATTTACGCCCGAATACGCCACCCCCGGTATGTGGGATCGTTCCTGGCGGTGGTTGGGGCGTGTTTGCTGGCCGGAACTCGAGTGATTTGGATTGTCGCGGCTGCCTGGACGGGCCTGATGTTGCTCGCGATCATTATGGAGGAAAAAGAACTCGGGCGCAGGTTCGGAGAAAGATATCGCGAGTTTTGCCGTAGAGTGCCGCGATTTATTCCGGCGGTTCGGCGCAGATAGCTTCAAAAACAAAAAAGAGCAGCCCCGCTTGCGGCGAGGCTGCTCTTGAGGAATTCGAGGCGATTGGCTACTCGTTGCAGTTGGGCTGCGCGCAGCTCTCGGCGCCCTTGACGTAGAGCGCGACGGCCGCCGCACCGACCACGATAAGAGGCACAGCGACCCAGAAGACGTGCTTCCAGTTGGTGCCGTTGCTGCCGACGCCCTGCACTTTAGCGTCGCTGCCGCCACCGCCGGAATCCGACGTCATCGTGCCGATGTAGCTCTGGCCCTGCTCGATGCTTTTTGTTTCGCCGGCATCGTCGACGATCATCAACGTGCCTTCGAACGAGGTGATCTTGATCTTCTCTTCCGTCGACTTCGGCGAGGGGAGAAGCGAAATCTGGCCGAGCACGTGGGAACCATCCGCGCTGCGGACGGTCCCAAACGGCGTGTCCACTTCCAGATTATCCGGCGCGGACGTGGAAAAGCCGAGCGTGCCGCGATACATCTTGGCGTGAACTTGCTTCTGGTCCTGGCGGAGAGCCGCTTCGCTATCCTCCAGCAGGTACACCTGGCTCGCCCCTACCGAAAGACGCAGAGAGCCGCCGCCGGTAGTGACGAGATCGTCGTCGTAATACACGTCCGCGCCCGGAACGGCATCGGCATCTGCCAAACGGGCGGATTGCGCTGAAACCACGGTGGCCAGGGGCCGGGAACTTGCGCCTGCCCCCATCGTTGGGAGACTAATGAGACCAGTAATGAGCATGGCTACCAGGCTGGATCGGGCGCCTAGGACGATCGAACGCACTCTTTTCCCTCCTCAGAGGTACCGGAACGGCCATAGCCGGGCTACTACATCGCGAATGTACGCGCCCCCTGTTGCGGTGTCAATACATTACAGGCCCTACAGATAGCGTACGCTCCCGAATCGGGACGGATTTGGACCGCCCGCTCTGGAGCTCGACGAACGCGCGGCGAAGGCGGGCAGATCCGGCGGCGGGAGCCCGCTCGCTACAAGCGCCCCTTCCCGAATCGGCGGCCCGGGTACGCGCCGCGAGGCTTGCGTCGTCTGATATATTCGGGGCCGCGAGTATCCGGCAAAGGGGGACGAACATGAACCGATTCGAGCGAGCTGTTTACGAATGCATGAAGCCCACCGCAAAGCTTCTCGACCGCACCACCAAACCGCTGCACCGGGCGATCCTCCTGAATTTCTGGCGGCACGTGCACCTCGAAGGCGCCGGCGATTACGACAAAATCACGGCCCCGGACATGATGGTGGAACATCCCGTCTACCGCGTGAGCTGGGGCGCGAATCCGGCGGTGATCGAAGGCAAAGAGGGCGTGAAAGCGTTTTACAACAGCGTGGGAGAGGCCGTCCTGTGGCACTCGGACGATCGCCTGGCGGTCGAGGACTGGGGAATCTGCGACGAAATTACCTTCCATCAGCTCGCCGTCGGCTCCGACCTCAGGGCCATCGGCTACCAGGTGGAAAAGGCGGATAAGCTCTATCACGTGTACAGCCGGCAGGCCTTTATCTGGCCCTATGACGAACGCGCACTTCTCATGGGCGAGCATCTCTACGAAGACAAGACCAGCCTCAAGATCGAAGAAGTGGACCGTTCGGAGGCAATCACGCCGGCGCGGGTGCGCGAGATTCATCGCGAACTCCTGGCGAAGCTCGAAGCCGAGCGCGGGCCGAAATTCTGGGTGTATGAGGGGGCGAAGGTCCTGGCGTGATCCGCGGCGGTTGACCGTCGCCGGAATACGGCGGAAACGGTGGCGGAGAGGGTGGGATTCGAACCCACGGTAGAGTTTCCCCTACACTCGCTTTCGAGGCGAGCTCTTTCGACCGCTCAGACACCTCTCCGCGGCGAGTCGCAATTTTCCTAGAGTAGCAAAGGCGGTGAGGAGTCACAACGGCGAACGCCCGACCTACCGCCCCAGCCCCGGGGTTCTTGCGTCGGTCAGCGCCGCGCAGCGAAAAATTCCTTCAGGACTGCGGCCGATTCGGCGGCGCGCACGCCCGCCGTGACTCCTACCCGGTGATTTAGCTGCGGATGGTCGAGGACTTCGAAGCACGAACGGATCGCGCCGGCCTTCGGGTCGTCGGCGCCATAAATCAGGCGGGCGACGCGTGCTTGGATCATCGCCCCGGCGCACATGGCGCAGGGCTCGATCGTGACGTAGAGCGAGGCCCCAAGCACGCGATGGTTGCCGACGGCGCGGGCGGCTTCGCGCAGGGCGATGATTTCAGCGTGGGCTGTGGGATCGCAATCGGCGATCGTGCGATTTCCGGCGCGCGCGACGATGCGCCCATCGACGGCGATCACCGCGCCTACCGGCACTTCTCCCCGCTCGGCTGCGGCTCGCGCTTCGGCAAGGGCCGCGTCCATGAACTCCAGGTCGGATGAGTCCGCTTCAGTCATTTGGGCCGTTGCCGCAAGGATAGCACGCCGCGATTACCGATCTTCGCCCCTCGGGCCGTTCGACCGCCTGAGAACCGTGGCGCGTGCTTCACTCCCGCCGTCTCGCAAAAGTTTTCGCGTTGGTGCAAAATAACCGTCGATGCTGACGGACGCGCCTCCTCGCGGAAAAAACGAACCCTTCCTTCAAAGCGATCGCATCCAGACCATGCCGCTTCCGGCCGACGACCGCCTGCTTCGCGTCGCGCGCGCGATCGAGAAGGCGATGAAAGAAGGGATGTCGGGCGACGTGCGGCACACCTGCGACGAATTCGTGCAGTGCGCCGCGGATTTCTACAAGGTTCCGCGATGCGGCGTGAGCGTGCTGGCCGCGAGGCCGCTCCGTGTGCGCGAGCGCTCGACGACCGAGCTATTCGGAGACTATCACCCGGGCTCGCTGGCGATTCGCGTGTGGATGCGGACGGCCGTGCGCAAGGACGTGACTTCGTTCGGGACGTTTTTCAGCACGCTGTGCCATGAATTTTGCCATCACCTGGATTTTCACCGATTCGCGTTCGGCGATTCGTGGCACACGCGCGGCTTTTACCAGCGGACCGCGGCGCTCTATCACCATTCACGGGCGACCCCGATGAAGCAGTTGGCTTGGACCGCGATGCCCCGGCGTCGCTGGCGGATCGATTGGCCGCGGACGAACCGAATTGCCAACGCCCCGGCCAACGCAGCTCCCCGCTCGGGGTAGCACCTTACAGCCCCGCCGATGGGCGCCTTTCCCGTCCGACGAGACGGCTGGGGAAGTAGAGCGCGGCTCCTGCCGCCACCACGCCGATTCCTATCACCAACTGATTGGTGCTGCCCGCCAGTTCCCTGCTGTTGCGGATTACCGCCGCTGTCATAAGCGCCAGTGGGGGCACGCCGACCGCGACCGCTCCGGCGACTCCTCCAGGGACGCGATACGGGCGCGGCAGGTCGGGCTCGCGAATGCGGAGCGCCACCAGCGCCCAGAACTCGAGCAGTACGCTCAAGCCGGTGAGCAGCACGTCGAGCAGCAGGCTGCGCTCGAAGCCGAGCGGATAGCAGATCGCCCAGAATCCGGCGCACGCGAGGATGGCGACCCAGGGCGTGCGCGTCCTCGTGCTTTGGCGCGTGAAGATTTTCGGCAGGAAGCCGTCTTCGGCCATCACGGCCGGAAGGCGAGTGAACGACATCATCAGCGTGCCGAACGTGCCGATCGCGCCGATCACGCCGGCGGCGGCAATCGCGACTGCCAGCGACTCGCCGCCGACGATGCGGCCGACGTCAACCCAGCCGCCGGTGGTCCAACTGTTGGGATCGATGCGCGTGTGCGCGACGGCGGCGACCGGTACGATGTAGCTGACGATCACGAGCACCACTGCGCCGAACATCGCGCGCGTGTAGGTCTTCTGCGGCTGATCGACCTCGGCAGCGATCGTCGAAAGATTGTCCCAGCCCATGTAATTCCACATCGCAATCAGGATGCCGCCGAGCAGGTCCGCGTGGCGGAGGGGAATGGCCGCGACGCCGGGCGACGCGAGGGCGTGCCCTTTAGCCAGCGCGAACACGACGAGCACGATGAACGGAAGAAAGAGCGCGACGTTGAGGACGAGCGAGCCTTCACCGACGGCGCCGGCTCCCAGGATGTTCCATGCAGTGCAGAGCGCGATCATCGCGAATCCCAGCACCAGACCCCGATGCCCGGCGACCATGGCGGGCGCGAGCCGGCCGATGTAGTCGACGAAAAGATTCGGATAGAGCGCCATCTCGAAGACACTGCCCGCGAGCGTGAGCCACGTTTCCTGGTATCCCCAGAATGGCCCCATGCCGCGGCGGACCCAGATGTAGAAACCGCCCTCCTCGGGGATTGCGGTGGCGAGCTCGCTGACCATCATCGCCGTCGGGACGCTCCAGAGGAATGGCGTGATGAACAGGATCACCAGCGCGGCGGCGTAGCCGGTTTTCTGCACGATGTCTTCAAGGCCATACGGACCTCCGGCCACCATAAAGTAAGTGGCGGCGATCATGGGAAGGACCGTCATTTTGCGGACGGCGGTGCGAGCGTTGCGATTTTTGTTCAGCTCGGTGCCTCCTTTGAGGATGCGAATGCGTATTTGTCGCGCAGTGTAGAACAAAAGTTTCGGGCGTTGACGGATTTTTCCGGGTCGGCGCGGCGAATCTTGAAGCCGGACTCAACACAGAGTGCTCAAAGACGCCCCGGGAAAATTAGAGGCGCAACACCCGACTCAATCCTCCTGCGATCATCGCGGATCATCCCACGGGGATTCGAGACGCCGACGGCACGGCGTTCCCTGTTGTTGGCCGATGATTTCGGTATAAAATACCGGCTCACAACATTCACAAGGACCTCATGGAATTACGAAAAGATCCGATCACGCGCAGTTGGGTCGCCGTCGGTTCTCCGGAAAAAGAGGAAACGCACACCGAAGCGTGCCCGCTGTGTCCTGAGAACCGCCTCGAGACGCACGTTCTCGTGAGCCTTCCGCCGCACGGGCCCTGGCAGGTGCGGGCGTTCCCTCACCTCACACCGCTCTACCGGGTGGAGGGCGACCCGGCGCGCGCCGCCGACGGGCTTTTCGACCGCATGGCGGCGATCGGCGCGCACGAAGTGATCGTCGAGACACCCGATCACAACCGGCAACTGGCGCAGCTTTCCGACGAAGAGATCGAGCGGGTGATGGACGTGTGGGCCATCCGCATCGCGGACCTGAAGCGCGATGCGCGGTTCAAATACGTCACGGTGTTCAAGAACCAGGGGCCGGCAGCGGGAGAAGAGTGGCCGCACTCGCATTCGCAGGTTGTGGCGACGACGTTCGTTCTGCGACGGATTCTCTACGAACTGCGCGCCGCGCGGGATTGGTATCGCGACCGCGAGCGATGCGTCTTCTGCGATATCCTGCGGCAGGAGATCCGGCAGAAGGTGCGCGTGGTAGACAACGTGGGGGATTACTACGCGTTCTGCCCGTACGCGTCGCGCGTGCCGTTTGAAATGTGGATCATGCCGAAAACGCACAACCATCTTTTCGAGGTTCCCTCGCCCGGCGAAAGCCGGCGTCATTTGGCGAGTCTGCTCGGAAGGTCGCTGCGACGCCTGCTCAAGGTGACGGACAACTACCACCTGGTGCTGCACACCGCCCCGAATACCCTGCAAACGAAAGGCGAACTCAGCGATTACTGGCGTACGATCGCCGGCGACTACCACTGGCACATCGAGATTCTGCCGATCGTGCCGTCGCGAACGAAGTCGTACAGCATCAAGGAAGTGTATTTCAACGAAATCCACCCCGAGCAGGCCGCCGATCGGTTGCGGCAGTTCGATCCGGCGAAATAGTGTTGCGCTTCGGAGTCCTCCGCACGGGCACGCGGGGCGCTGAGCGCGGCGGTATCTTCTTCAAACTCCTGTTTCTGATTTTCCTCGCGTGCTTCGTTTTTGCGATTTACCTCGTGAGGCATCCGCTGCTCCGGTTGGCGGGCGGATTCTGGATCGTCGATGACGGCCCGGCCTATTCGGACGCGATCATAATCCTGGGTGACGACAACTACGGCGGCGACCGGGCAGCCAAGGCGGCGGAACTCTTCAAGGCGGGATGGGCGCCGCGGGTGGTGGCGAGCGGGCGCTTTCTGCGTCCCTACGCCAGCATCACCGACCTCGAGGAACACGACTTGAAGAGCGACGGGGTGCCGGAGCAGGCGATCGTTCGTTTCCAACACCACGCGGAAAATACGAAGGACGAGGCGCAGGCGCTCCGGGAGTTGATCCGGCAGCAGGGCTGGAAGCGGGTCCTGGTGGTGACGTCGAATTACCACACGCGACGGGCCCGGTATATCTGTGCGCGGATGTTCCCTTCCGGCACGGTCCTGCGCGTCGTTCCGGCGCACGACTCCGAGTACGATCCCGACGCGTGGTGGCAGACGCGCCGGGGCCTGGTGATTTTTTCTCACGAATTTGTGGGAATGATTGTAGCGATGTGGGAAATGCGCCGATACGATGTGCAGACGGTGGACTCGGCGCTGATGGTTGTCCATTCCGTTATGGGGTATGCGCGATAATCGGCATGTGACCCCGTTTACAGGCCGATGATGGCTGTACTATAGTGCCCGTACCGCATAGGACGCTTGCCACCCCAGCGCAGCGCCTGGCTCATCTGGAGGATTCATGTGGCATAAGAATGATGGTAAAGCGTCTCCCGAAACACCCCAGCCGACGGCGGGAAAAACCCCTCTGGCAACGGAAACACCTGCATCATCAACCGTTTCGCCGGTTACGATAGTGCCCGACCCGGTCCCGGCAGTGCGGGCCGCTGCGCCCGAGGCTTTCGTGGCGACACCGCCCTCCGCAAGCGGCACATCGAAGATTCAGTGCGGCCTCAAGATCCATGGCGAAATATCGGGCACCTCGGATCTTTACCTCGACTGCGAACTCCAGGGCAAACTCCGCCTCGGCAGCGCCCGCTTGGTGGTTGGTCCCAACGGCAAGGTGCAGGCCGATATCGAGGCCGGCGGAATCGTGATCGAGGGTTCCGTCCAGGGGAATATCAAGTCGACGGAGAGCGTCCATTTGGGCGCAGGGAGCCGTGTGCAGGGGAGCATCCTCACGCCCCGCATCGGCATAGACGATGGCGCGCGGCTGCGGGGCAAAGTCGAAATGATCAAGCACGGAGCGGCGGCGATTAGCCCGGCCTCCGGCACGACCACGGCTGTCACCAGCGCGGCCTCCACGCGCGCCACCGGAACCGAAGCTTCGCGGGCAGTGGCCGCGAGCGCGAAGGCCGAATAGCGGACGAAACCGGAGAGACGACGATGAACTGGTTGGCCAAAGCTCGCCCCAGCCCCCCGGCGGCAACTCCGGCGAAAGGCACGCCTGCTCCCGTCGCGTCGGCAGCCGCTCCCTCACGTGCGACCCCGAAGCCCGGACCGACCGCGGCTGCGGCGGCCGTGCCCGCCGGCAACGTCCGCATCTCGAATGCCCTCAAGGAATTCCTGTGGCTGCTGAGCGACGTGCCTCGCGCTCGGATCCTCGATCTCGGCCCGGCTTGGCAGTCCACGATCACCTTCTTCATCGAGAAGGGCTATCGCGTCTCGAGCGAGGACATGATGCACGAGTGGAAGGACTTCCTGACGACAGAAGAAGAGCGGCTGCGCATGGCTCCGATCGGCGAAGAGACCGAGCGGCGTTCGTTGCCCGCGCTCGCCGAGAAATTCATCGATACCGCCCTGAACTATCCCGAGCAGAGCGTACACGGGGTGCTGATCTGGGACCTGCTCGATTATTTCGATCCCGCCGTCGTCCCCGCGCTGATGGACCGGCTATACACCATGCTTCACCCGGGCGGGACGGTGCTGGCTCTGTTCCACAGCCGCCCGGCCGAACGCTTCCACCGGTACCGGATCGTGGACGGCCAGACGGTTGAGTTGCTGCCCGCGCCGACCCTCGCGGTACATGCCCACGTTTTCCAGAATCGCGAGATCCTCGACCTTTTCGGCAAATTTCGTTCCTCGAAGACCTTCGTGGGGCGCGACCAGGTCCGCGAAGCTCTGTTCATCAAGTAGCGCCCTTCTCTTCCTCGACACAAAGCTGTGGCGCTTTCGCCACAGATCAGGCGCCGCTGTATTTTTTCCGGTGGAAGTGTCGCAGTTCCCTGTTCGACACCATCTAACCCACGAGCAGCCTTACTGGGAGGCACCATGCACCCGACCGAGAACGTTTCGGTGCCGCAGTCGCGTCATTCCATGTTCGCCAACGATGAGTCTCGACGTCCGGCTTTTGTCCGCTATTTCGGGTTACGCGAGAATCCCTTTCGCACGACCTCCGATCCTCGCTACCTGCTGTTGACCAACCAGACGCGACACGCGCTGGATGGACTCCTGTGCGGAATCGACGCGCGCGTGGGGCTGCTGGTGCTGACCGGCGAAGTGGGCGCCGGAAAGACGGTCCTGCTCAACACCCTGCTCGAAGCGCTGCGGCAGCGCGGGACTCCCCGGGCATTTGTCTTCAACTCTCATCTCGAGACGGACGATCTTTTCGAAATGGCGCTGGCCGATTTCGGAGCGCCTCCCGACCCGGCGGCGCAGACGAAGCCGCTCGTGCGGATGCAGCGCTGGCTGCTCGATTGTTATCGCGCGAATTCGAACGCGGTCCTGGTGATCGACGAAGCGCAGGGACTCAGGCTCGATGTCCTCGAAGCAATCCGCATGCTGCTCAATATGGAACCGGGCGGCGAGAAGCTCCTGCAGATCGTCCTGGCGGGGCAGCCGGAATTCGACACGAAGATCAACCTGCCGGAACTGCGGCAATTGCGGCAGCGCGTGTCCGTGCGCTACCGGCTCGGCGCGCTCTCTCTCGAAGAGACGTGCCTCTACATCGAACACCGCCTGCGCGTGGCCGGCAGCACCGGCGAGTCTCCTTTCGAGGCGGAGTCTCTCGCCGCGATTCACTATTACGCCCGCGGCACCCCGCGCGTGATCAATGCGCTCTGCGAACAATCGCTGATGAAAGCCTGCTCCGAGCAGACGCGACCCGTAGCGCCGAGGACAGTGGAAGAGATCGCGTTCCAGTTCCAAGTCGACGGGAACAAGCCGGTGGGCACGCCCGTGCAGTTGGGTGACCTGATGCTGATGAACGCCGTGGCGGCCCGATCGCGGCGTACGAATGCGACGCGTGCGGATGCGGCACCGGCGGGCATCAACCGCGTGGAACCTCCAAGCAGGGCCCACGCGACCGAGCTTCCCGCCGAAAAGCGGCACGAGGCCGCGTGCGAGCCGGTTTCGCCGCCGATTATCGGAGCCGAGGCAATCGCCCCCCAAGCGTCTGCCACAACCGTTGCGGAGAGCGTCCCCGTATTGGAAGAGCCCGTCGTCGAGACGCCGATCGCTCTCGTGCCGGCGCCCGCTCCACCGAAAACGGAAGTCATGGCGGATGACGAGCTTATGGATCCGATCCAGATGATCGTCAGTGCGGCATCGGACACGGCGGCTAGCCCGCCTTCGTCCGACGCCGCAGACCCGACCGCGGCGCGCGCCGAAATCGCCGAGCCGCCGGCAGGCGCGCTTGACGTGGCGCCCGCGGAAAGCGTGTCCCCGGCTCCGGCTCCGCCGGCGCCGCCGCTCGCACAGGTTCTGGTGTTGACCGCAGCGGCCGGGGCAACCAGCGCCGGGACGCCGTCGGCGAGACCCGTCGCCTTGAAACCGCCCGCCACAAGGACACCCCAAAAAGCTCGTAGCGCTGCGCCCCCCGTGTCCCCCTCGATTCGCAAACCCGCGCGACCGGCGCCGCGTCCGCCGAAGACGGCGGCGACTCTCTCGAGGACCCATCTCTCATTGCTCGCTTCCCTCTCATCGATCGAGCGCGTGGCGTCGAACTGGCTGCGCTGGCTGCGCGAGCCGATCGGCTCGGGACGTGCGGCGACGCGCGGCAAGGCGCGCTGATCCGCGGAGATTTTACGCTTGCGCCGGCCGCCACACGGGCGTATGACGGAGTTGCAGGAGCTAAGACACGGAGGAAGGAAAGGATGAATCGACCGGGCTTAGATTCTTGACACGATCTGCCACACCGCTTTTGCGGTGCGAACCGATAGCGGCCTCGAGCCGCACGGCACGGAAAAAGAACAAAACGGGGAGCTGCCAGGCTCCCCGTTTTGCATTTCCGGCGCTGTCGCGAAATAGTCAGGCTCGCTTGGCGCGCACTCGCAGGGCGTGGATCCCGGCGGGCAGCAGCGACAGGATGATGACCACGGCGATCACGTAGTGAATCTTCGAATCGATGTGCGGCACGGTCCTACCCAGCGTGTAGCCCACTAGGATCATGCCCCAGACCCAGAGGAACCCGCCGCAGACGTCGTACGTGAGGTATCGCGCGTAGCTCATTTTCGCAGCGCCCGCGACCGGCGGGCAGAACGTGCGGATGATCGGCACGAAGCGCGCGATGATAATCGTCTTCCCGCCGTATTCCTCGTAGAACTTGTGCGCCTCTTCGAGGTGGCGGCGCTTGAAGAACCGCGAATCCTCGCGACTGTAAAGAGTGGCGCCCGCCCTCCGGCCGATCAGGTAGCCGAGCTGATCGCCCGCGATCGAGCAGAGCGTCACCAGCGAAAGCAGCCACGCAAGCTTCAGCTGGCCCGCCCCGGCAAAAACACCCGCGGTGACGAGCAGCGAATCGCCCGGAAGAAAAAAACCGACGAAGAGGCCGGTCTCGACGAAAACGATCAGGCACACGGCGAACGTGCCGCCCCACTCGATCATCCCGCGGACGTCCGAGATGCGGGCGAGAAGATGCTTCAGGAGTTCAACCATTCGCGTGTTGTCCTTGTATGTTGCAGGCGATTTGTGGGAGTTTGGCCTTCTCGAAAAACTCGACGCCGGCGCGCGCCACTTCGACGTCCTGGTCTTCCGTGCCGGCGCTGACGCCGATCGCGCCGACCACTTCCCCATCGACGAGCAGTGGGATGCCGCCGCGGATCGGGGTCTGATGGTCGGGCGCAACGGACGCGAGCCCCATCGCCAGGGCGACGTTCACCTGGTCGCCCGACATTGCCGGGCCAGTCGGCGCGCGGCGCATCGCGGCGGCCTGCGCCTTCACCAGCGAGACGGCTGTCGAAGCAGGCTTCGCGCCGTCCATGCGTGCAAAGGCAAGAAGGCGGCCGCCATCGTCGACGATGGCAATATTCATCGGGATTTTCATCTCGATCGCACGGCGCTCCGCGGCGGAGAGCACGGCCCGAGCGCCTTCGAGCGTCAGCTTTGCATGATTGCGGGTGATCAGTGACAAATCGTTCCTCCGTGAAATGCGGCTTGCCGCACAGAATTATGAAACGAGCACCTCGGGATTGAGAGGGTTGGGCGGACGGCGGCCGTCGAAAATCGCGATGGCGTTGTTCGCGGCCATCACGGCCATCCGGGTGCGTGTGTCGATCGTGGCGCTGCCGATGTGCGGAACGAGAATCACGTCGCGGCGCGAGAGCAGCGCCGGATGAACCTTTGGCTCCTGCTCGTAGACGTCGAGGGCGGCACCCGCGAGCTTTTTCTGTTCGAGCGCCTCAGCGAGCGCGGCTTCGTCGATCACCGGGCCGCGCGCAGTGTTGATGAGATAAGCCGTCGGCTTCATCTTGCTGAAAGCGTCCTCGGAGAGCAGGTGCCGCGTCTCAGCCGAAAGCGGCACGTGCAGGGAGATGAAATCGGACTCGCGCAGCAGGCGGTCGAGATCGACGAATTCCGCGCGCAATTCCCTTTCGACCTCGGGAGTGGCGCGCGTGCGGTTCTGGTATAGCACGCGCATTTGAAAGCCTTGTGAACGCAGCGCCACGGCACGCCCGATGCGGCCGAAACCGATCAGACCGAGCGTCTTACCGTAGACGTCGCCGCCCAAAAGCTGATCGATGTCCCAGCCCGGCCAGGTGCCGGTGCGCACCCAGGCGTCGCCTTCGACGATGCGGCGCGCGATGGCCATCAGCAGCGCCCAGGCAAGGTCGGCGGTCGTATCGTCGAGCACGCCCGGCGTGTTCGTCGCGACGATCGAGCGGCGCGTGCAGGCGGGAACGTTGATATTGTCGAAACCAACGGAGACGGTGGAGGCGACGCGCAGCCTGGGCGCCGCCGCCAGAAGCTCCTCGTCGACTTTCTCGGTGAGCAGCACCACCAGCGCTTCCTTGTCCGCCACGCGGGCGAGCAGTTCCCCGCGCGGAATGCGCTCAGGCCGGGTCCAATACTCGACGTCGAACTGCCGCTCCAGGATAGCGCGCGCCGCCGGAAATAACGGCCGCGTGACAAAAGCCTTCGGCTTGCCCACCTGCACACTCCGCGCGGCAAATTGCCGGCCCAGTAGAATACACCAGAGTCGCGGCTCGTTTGACGCCCCCTCACGCCAGCGACTATAGTTGCCGCAAGACAGCTCATGGCATTCACAGCGATCGATTCGCGGCTCCTGCACGACCTGCAAAATGTGCTGGGGCGCGACGCCGTGTTGTACCGGCCGGAGGACCTGCTGCTCTACGAATACGACGGCTCGGTCGAGACGGGGCGGCCGACGTGCGTGGCATTCCCGCGAACGGCGGAGCATGTCGTTGGGATCGTGCGCCTGGCCAAGCGGCATGGCGTGCCGCTGGTGGGCCGCGGCGCCGGGACCGGCCTTTCCGGCGGAGCAATCGCGCGGCGCGGCGGGATCGTCACGTCGTTTGCCCGCATGAACCGGATTCTCGAAGTGGACGCCGCAAACCAACGGGCGCGCGTCCAACCCGGGCTCGTGAACGCGGACCTGAGTTTAGCCGTGGCGCATCTGGGGCTGCACTTCGCGCCCGACCCGTCGAGCCAAAAGGCGTGTACGATCGGCGGCAACGTGTCGGAAAATTCGGGCGGGCCGCACACGCTGGCCTACGGCGTCACGACGAATCACGTGCTAGCGCTCGAGGTGGTGCTGCCGGATGGCGAACTCATCCATTTGGGCGCGGCGGCGCTCGATGCGGCGGGGTACGACTTGACCGGGCTCTTCGTCGGCTCGGAGGGAACCTTTGGCCTCGTGACCGAAATCACGGTAAAGCTGACGCGTCTTCCGGAAGCAACGAAGACTCTGCTGGCGGTCTATGACTCGGTTGACGACGCGACGGAAACCGTGGTCGAGATCACGGCACGGGGCATCACGCCCGCGGCTTGCGAAATGATGGACGGCTGGACCATTCGCGCGGTGGAAGAGTACGTCCACGCGGGCTTTCCCCTGGACTGCGCGGCCGTGCTGCTGATCGAAGTCGACGGCCTCGCCGAGGCGGCGGAGTACGAAGCGGCGGAGGTGGCGGACGTGTGCTCGCGGCATCGGTCGCGCGAGGTGCGCGTGGCTCGCGACGCCCGCGAACGCGATCTGCTCTGGAAGGGACGAAAGAACGCGTTCGGAGCCGTGGGCCGGCTTTCCCCAACCTACTACACGCAGGACGGCGTGATTCCTCGCACGAAACTGCCCGCGACGCTGCGGCGCGTCAACGAGATCGGACATAAATACGGGTTCGCCATCGGCAACATCTTTCATGCGGGCGACGGCAACCTCCATCCGATCATTCTCTTCGACGCGCGCGACAAACGCGAATTCGCGAACGCCGTCGCGGCGTCCGACGAAATCATCCAGTTCTGCATCGACGTGGGCGGTTCGATCACGGGCGAACACGGAGTCGGCATGGAAAAAGACCGGCTGATGCCGCTGCTCTTCGGCGAGGCCGATCTCGACCTGATGCGGCGCGTGCGAGACGTGTTCAATCCGGACGGACTGCTCAATCCCGCCAAGGTGCTGCCGGGGGGGAAGGGGTGCGGCGAAATTCACGTGCGTCCGCCCGCAACGGCGGTAGGTTCGGCTACGGCATGAGTTCCGCGAGCGCAACGATCCCGGCGCGAGCCGCGGAGATCGCCGGGGCGCGCAATGTGATCGTCGACGCGGCGGCGCTCGAAGCCTACGCGATCGGCGGCAAGAGTCCCGCGGCCGCGATTCGCCCGGAATCGCCCGAGCAGATTGCGGAGATTGTGAAATTCGCGATCGGCGGGAAGCTCGCGCTCGTCGCGTGCGGAGCGCGCACGAAACTCGATATGGGCGCGGCGCCGAGGCAATACGACCTGGCGATCGACGTGACGCGGCTCGACCGCGTGCTCGCGTACGATCCCGGCGATATGACGCTCAGCGTCGAGCCGGGCATTCCGCTGCATCGCATCCAGAGCACGCTTGCCGAGCACCGGCAGTTTCTTCCGCTGGTTGTCCCCTTCATGGACCGCGCGACCGCCGGCGGGACGATCGCTGCGGGCGTCGATTCGCCGCTGCGGCAGTTTTACGGCACGGCACGCGACTACGTCCTCGGAGTTGAGTTTCTCGCGGGAGAAGGAGCGCTGACGAAGAGCGGCGGGCGCGTGGTGAAAAATGTCTCGGGGTACGATCTGCACAAGCTGATGATCGGTGCGCTCGGCACGCTGGGCGTGATGACGCGCATCAACTTTCGCACGTTTCCGCTGCCCTCCGGCGCGCGCACGGTGACTGCGACATTCGATTCGGTCGCGCGCGCCGTGGAGTTCCGGCATGCAACTGCGGGGTCGCCGCTGCGTCCGCTGGCGCTCGAAATCGTCAGTCCGCGCGCCGGTTCTCTTCTCGGCATCCCAAACGCGGACGATGCCTGGTCCGTGATCGCGAGCTTCGCGGGAACCGCAAGGGCGCTCGAGCGCAGCGTCGGCGACCTGCGGACGATGGCCGAGCAAAGCGGCCGCGCCAGCTTCGCTTCTGACGATAGCCACATGCCGGCCATGGATGCAGGCACGAGCGAGTTCGTTCCTGCGGCTCTTGCGTCCGCGGCAGGCGCCACGATCTTCAAGCTCAGCGTGCTGCCCACCCAACTGCACGCGATGCTGGACGCCGCCGCGAAAGCCGCCGACGCGACCGGCACCTCATGGGCGGCTGTCGCTCGGGGCGTTGGCGTGATCTACTTCGCGCTGCTGCCCGCCGAGCGCGACCAAAATGCGCTGGCGCGCGTTGGACGTGCGGCCGGTGAACTCCTCGCTCAGGGCGCCGCGCTCGACGCCAACGCGACGATCCCGTGGTGCCCCGCCGAATGGAAAGCTACGCTCCCAATCTGGGGACCGGAACGCAGCGACCTCGGCCCCATGCGCGCGCTCAAGAGAGTCTTCGATCCGCACGGCGTTTTCGCGCCGGGACGGTTCCTGGGAGGGATTTAGCGCGATGGCTTCGCAGCCCAGCGGATTTTCGGGTCCCGACAAGCCCGCCTACGCCGACTACTCGCGGTGCGTTCACTGCGGGCTGTGCCTGAATCAGTGCCCGACGTATCGGCTGTGGCACGACGAGGCCGATTCCCCGCGCGGTCGAATCCGGCAGATGCAAATGGTCGACGAAGGGCGAATGAAACTGGGCGACGCCTTCGTGACCCACATCGACCGTTGCCTCGATTGCCGCGCGTGCGAAACGGCATGCCCGTCCGGCGTGGAGTACGGCAAGCTCGTGGAGTTGGCCCGCGCGCAGATCGCACAGAACTATCGCCGGCCCTGGGCCTCGCGGGCAGCGCGCGATTTCGTCTACCGGCGACTGCTTCCCTATCCCACGCGCATCGCCGCCGCGGCGCGACTGCTGCGCGCGTACCAACGCTCGGGACTGGCGGCGATTGCACGCGGCGCTGGCGTCCTCAAGCTGCTCGGCCTGCGCGATCGCGAACGCCTGCTGCCGCCGATCGATCGCGACTTTTTTTTCGGCGAGCTTGGCCGGACGTTTCCGGCGGTCGGCGCGCGGCGGGCGCGCGTCGCCTTCTTCGCCGGATGCATCGCTCAGGTCACGTTCAGCAGCCTCAATCGAGCCACGATCCGCGTGCTGCGGGCGAACGGCTGCGAGGTAGTCGTGCCCTCGGGGCAGGGCTGCTGCGGAGCGCTCGCCGCGCACGCCGGGGTTCGCGACGTGGCGCGCGACCTGGCGCACAAGAATTTCGTAGCCTTCGCTGCCGGCGATTTCGACGCGATTCTCACGAATGCCGCCGGCTGCGGCTCAACCCTCAAGGAGTACACACATCTCTTCCCGCCGGATGATCCCGCGCACGCTGAAGCCGCGCGCTTCGTCGCAAAAGTGCGCGACGTAACGGAATTTCTCGCCGCGCTCGGGCTCTCCGCTCCGATGCGCGCCTTGCCGCTGCGCGTCACGTATCAGGATTCGTGCCATCTCGCTCACGGGCAGAAGATTCGCGAAGCGCCGCGCCAGCTGATTCGCGCCGTGCCTGGCGTCGAATTCGTCGAGATGCCGCTCGCCGACCAGTGCTGCGGCTCAGCGGGCGTCTACAACGTCACCGAGACCAACGCCTCGCTCGAATTGCTGGCCGTGAAGATGGAATCGGTCGGCACGACAAAATCGCAGGCGATCGTCACCGCAAATCCCGGCTGCATCCTGCAACTTCGCGCCGGCGCCGCGATCCATCGCACGGGACACGAAGTGCTGCACGTCGTAGAACTACTCGACCGCGCGCTGAATGCGCCCGCCTGAGCGCAACCCTGTCCGGCTTCCGCCGCTGGAAAAGCGGGGCGCCCATGCCGGCGCTATGCGACACCCGCGACGTCACTTTTCCCCAACAATGTAGCGGCAGCCGCGCGGGCCCATCTGCGCGGAGTGCGTCGCTCCCGCCGGAACATCGCAGCGGTCTCCGACGCGATATGTCTGCGACGCGCCGCTCATGGTGAGCGTCATTTCGCCTTCGAGAATGATATGCGCGGTCAAGCCCGCGTGTGTGTGGTCCGGGTAGAACGCTTTCGGGCCATCCTGCCAGACGAACGTATGCGAGAAGCCCTCAGCTTCGAGCTGCTTCCGAAGGGCGCGTTCGTCGATCCCTGGCATGGCTGGCCGGAATTATAGCAGCGTGCCTGGAGCGGGAGGGACTTGCGGGCGGAGCGTGGTGGGGGACCGCCCGCAAGGTGTTGCTGGGAAAAAAGCAAGAACGTTGGCTGTCTTACTGGTCGAGGCGGCCTCTCTGCCGTACCATCACGTTCGGTCCGCCCTGCTTGACCGCGTAATCGGACGGTACCTGAAAGAGACTCGCATCCGGCTCGGCGCGCTGGATGTTCGTCAACTGCATGATTCTCTCGCCCGTGCGCGGGTCGTTGCGCTTGCTGAGGACCACCATCTGCAGGTCGGGCGAATACCATTTCTCCGTGGTGATGACGATGGGATTCTGGTTGCCGATGGCGCCCGCGGGAATCGTCCGCGTGTAGCGCGTGCCGTCGGCCTGCACGCCGTTGATCGTCTGCGTGCCGAGAGACGTCGTCACCACGTCTCTGCCGCCCTGCTCACCCTCGTCCGGCGGGGGACCTGCCGTGCGAAAGACCTCCTGGCCGGCGCCGTGACCTCCGCGGTGCCTGCGGAACCGCAGCGGCGGCATCTCGCGGGCCACCTTGTTCTTCGGGTTCAAAATGTACTGCTTGCCCGCGACAACGTCGTTGATCACCACCACGTGCGGCGCGGGCTTGCCCGGCGTTTCCCACGGCCCGATGCCCGGGAGCGTAAAGTCGCGGCGCGTCCGGCCCTGGCTGTCGCGCGCGATGGTTCCGGTGGTCGTACGCTGGATCTGATTGCCGTCGGCCAGAGTCTGCGTGGTCTCCGTGGTGAACGTGGCGCTGAAGGGCGATCCCGTCACCGGTTTTCCGTTCACGTCGCCCTCGAAGCCGACGATCGCGATAGCGTCGTCGGGTCCCATGCCCGCGCCCGGACCGATCCCGAACGCGAAAAAGCCCATGTCGCCGCCGTCGGGCGGAGGTGGCGGCGGCCCCTGTTGCGCCTGAGCCAATCCCGGTGCGACGAGCGTTGCGATCGCGAGCAGCCCCACGCACGCCCTGCCGATCTTCCTCGCCATCGTCATCGTCATCTTCGTCTTCATCTCTGATTTCTCCGCATCAATGAACGTCGAACTCGAGCCGTTAGAATTCCTCACCTGCGGTTTCCTGCGATACCAGGCGGATCGCCTGCGGCGTGCCGTCGTCGCTTACCAGCAGGTCCGCCGAAATGCTGCCGGACGATCCCGCAAGACTCACCGGCATCCCCAGCGAAGCCAGTGCGGCGCCCGAAAGCTCGACGCGCACGACCGTGCCGCCTTCCGTGCCGTCCGGATCGTCCGCATAGGGCAGCGCGACGAAATCGGACGCGCTCTCGGCAACATTCTGCGCCACCTCGTTCGTAGGCGCGGGAGTCGAAACTCCCGCCACGCTTCCCGGCCCGTTCCCGGCGACCTTTGTGCCCGGCCCAAAGCGGTGTATCGAAACGCCCGCCGCCAGCAAAACGGCCGCCGCGATGCCCAGCGCCGCCGCGTGCCGTCCGAGATTCGTGCTCCTCGTGGAGCTCTTCGCGATGCGGAACTCGCGCAGCAGCGCCGATTCGACCCACGCCGGCGCTTCCTGCTCGCCTTCGGCGGTCGCGATCGCGTGCAGCGCCTGGTCGAGCGATTCCGCTTCGGTAAGGAGCTGCGCGCAGGGAGCGCAGGACTCCGCATGGGCGAGCGCCCTTTCGCGCAGCGCCATCGCGTGCGTACCCGCCCGGTCCAGATCGTGCAGGATCTCGCCGAATTCGATGCAGCTCATCGATTTCATTTCTTCTTTGTCGCTCATGTGCCCACCGCCGGAACGCGCCGCGCCGTATGCGCCTCGCGCAGCTTATCGAGCAGAATAGCCCTGGCCCTGTGCAGCCGCGAACGGACCGTGCCCACGGGACATCCGAGCGCGGCTGCGGCCTCTTCGTAGCTCATCTCCTCGAGGTCGCAAAGCACCACGATCTCGCGGTAATTCTCGGGCAGCGTCGCCACAGCGCTGCGCACGCGGCTGATGGTTTCGCGCGTGGCGAACTCGTCGGCCCCTGCGGCGGAGGCCCAGCCATTGCCGTTGGCGTGAAACCCGTTGCGCGACGCGCCATTTCGCGCCGCATCGCCCGCCGAGGCCCGCTCGCCGATGTCGTTCGCGTCGCCGTCCAGCGCCACCAGGCGCCGATCCTGCTCCCAGCGCTTCTTGAGAAAATTCCGCGCCACGCCGAAGAGAAACCCGGCGAGCGAACCTCGCGCCGGATCGAAGCGTTTGGGGTCGCGAATCAGGGTCATGAAGACCTCTTGCGTCACGTCCTCGGCCACGGTGGCATTGCCGCTCATGTGCAGGGCGAACCGGTAGATCGACGGATGCCTCCGCCGATAGAGGAGCGTAAAAGCCTCCTCGTCGCCAGCGATCATCCGGGCAAGCAGGCCGTCGTCGGTCAACTCGGTAACCTTCGTCATCTCGGGTTCTTGGCGGCTGCCGGACGCCACTTGGTATTCCCGGCGGCAGCGCCCGGGGTTCCAAAAAATAGGATGCGCCCGTCCGTCGCCGCACACAAGCGGACGCGCGGCCCTGAGCCTTGACCAATAGGCGCCGCTCCAATAACGTATTGCCCGGCCGGGGCTTTCAGGACCGGGCAGACGGCAGGACGCGCACATCGCGAGGAGGATCCAATGCTGGAGTTCGACCCCCACGTTCTCGAGGAAGAGCCGGTCCCGCCGCCCGAGGAATTCAGCAAGCGCGCACATGTAAAGTCCCTCGAAGAGTACCGCGAGCTGTACGAGCGGGCGGAGCGTGACCCCGAGGGTTTTTGGGGGGAGCAGGCCCGCATGCTCGACTGGTTCGAGCCTTACTCGCGGGTGCTCGAGTGGAATCTGCCGCATGCGAAGTGGTTCGTCGGCGGCAAACTGAACGTCTCCTACAACTGCCTCGACCGCCACGCCGAGAAAGAACCCAACAAGCCGGCGCTCTACTGGGAGGCCGAAGACGGGTCCACACTGCAGTTCACGTACGCCGAACTGCTCGAGCGTGTCTGCCGTTTCGCGAACGCGCTCTCGAACCTCGGCGTGAAGGCCGGCGATTGCGTTGCGATCTATCTTCCTATGGTGCCCGAACTCCCCATCGCGATGCTCGCCTGCGCGCGCATCGGCGCGATCCATTCAGTGGTGTTCGGCGGATTCAGCGCGACCGCTTTGGCGGATCGCATCGCGGACGCCAAATCGAAAATCCTGGTCACCGCCGATGGCGGCTACCGGCGCGGCAAGGTGATCCCGCTCAAGGACACCGCCGACGCCGCATTGAAGAATTGCCCCACGATCGAGAAGTCGATCGTCGTCCAGCGCACCAGCGAGAAAGTCGCCTGGCAAGAAGGGCGCGACCTCTGGTGGCACGATCTCGAGAAAGCTGCCTCGAAGGACTGCGCCGCCACGCCCTTCGATTCCGAGCAGCCGCTCTACATCCTTTACACCAGCGGCACGACGGGCAAGCCCAAGGGGGTGCTCCACACGTCGGCCGGCTATCTGCTGCAGGCCATGTGGACGGCCAAGCTCGTGTTCGATCTGCGAGATGACGACGTCTATTGGTGCACGGCCGACATCGGCTGGGTGACCGGCCACAGCTATATCGTCTACGGCCCGCTCGCTAACGGCGCCAGCATCGTGATGTACGAAGGCGCGCCGGATCACCCGCGCAAGGACCGCTTCTGGGAGATCGTCGAGCGCTACAAAGTGAGCATCTTTTACAGCTCGGCCACTGCGGTTCGCGCGTTCATGGCCTGGGGCGTGGACTGGCTCGAGCGCCACGATCTTTCGAGCCTGCGCGTGCTCGGCACGGTCGGTGAGCCGATCAATCCGGCGGCGTGGAAATGGTATTTCGAGGCGATCGGCAAAAACCGTTGCCCCATTGTCGACACCTGGTGGCAGACGGAGACGGGCGCGATGATGATTGCTCCGCTTCCAGGCGCGACGCCCACGAAACCCGGCTCCGCCACTCTGCCGCTCCCCGGCGTGATCGCGAAAGTGGTGAACCTCAAAAACGAGCCGGTTGGGCCGGGCGAAACAGGCTACCTCACGATCCAGAACCCCTGGCCCTCGATGCTGCGCACCATCTTTGGGGACGACGAGCGCTACGTCCGCGAATACTGGCAGAGGATCCCGGGCGTGTATTTCGCCGGCGACGCCGCGCAGTGCGACAAGGACGGCTACATCTGGGTGCTCGGCCGCGTCGACGACGTCATCAAGGTCGCCGGACACCGGCTGAGCTCGATGGAAATCGAGAGCGCGCTCGTAAGCCATCCGTCGGTGGCCGAAGCGGCGGTGGTGGCGCGGCCGGACGATATCAAAGGCGAGGCGATCGTTTCCTTCGTCACCCTGCGCTCGGGACAATCGCCGTCGCCCGAATTGCGGGCCGCGCTGATGGAGCACGTCGCCGCCACGATCGGCACGATCGCCCGGCCCGCGGACGTCCGATTCTGCGACGTCTTGCCGAAAACGCGCAGCGGCAAGATCATGCGGCGTTTATTGCGCGAATTGGCCCACAAGGGCGGAATTTCGGGCGACACGACCACGCTCGAGGATATGGGCGTAATCGAACGATTGGCGGCTGCGCAGGGTAAGGAAGAAGAGTAAGAACCTCGCTACGCGACTACCACGGCGACTTCCGGGGGCTTTTCCTGCATCGTGAGCGGCAGCAGAAACTCCTGCAAACGTCCGCTTTCCGTGGGCGTCAGCTTGTCCAGATGAATCGCCATGCGGTTCCCTGCCAGATTTCGCATGACGTATCCCGAACACACGATCGGCGCCGCAGCCCCGAGATAGAGACTCACGTTGACGGCCGAGCCCGCCGGGAAATGTCCTGCCGCGCGGACCAGCATCCCGTTCAGGCTGATATCGATGGTTTCAGCCTCTAACTCCCTCTGAGCGGAGGCCAGGTGCACGCGGGACTGCAGCACGACGCGGCGGAAACGCCGCTTCTTGGGTGCGTTCGCGTCCGAGGTCGCTCGAACCAACTTGATCAGGCGCCCTTCGTCGACCGGCTTGTACAGGAAAAAGCTCACGCCCGCTTCAAAGCCTCCAGACACGGCAGCCGTGCTCTGGTCGTCGCTCATCAGGATGATCGGCGTGGAGCGGTTGAAGCCGGAGTCGCGTGCGAGCCGCGACAGGGCGAAGGCCTCGGCCAGCGTGTGGAGATCGAGCACCAGCATGGCGAAGGACTCGCTCATCAGCAAGCCTGCGGCCTCGGCGCTCCTGGTCAACGTCACGCATTCCATCCCGGCAGACTTCAGGACAGCCCCGACCAGATCGGAGACAGCCGGGCCTTCATCCAAGACGACAAGCGCACGCTTCCCCATCACGACCCCCTTGTTGTGCCCATTCTATTCGCCTGACCGTATGGCCGAGCCTTAGAACTTCCGGACAGGTGACCAATCGGCAGTTAACTGAATCGACTCAATTCCCGGGCGGCCCAACTGCCCCATTTCAGCTCACCCCTGTCTCCTTTCGCCTGCCCCGTTAACGGCTCAGCGCCGCGGTTTCGGGTTTCTCCTCTAGAATCAGCGGCAATAAGAACTCCTGCAGCCGCTCGCTTTCGGCCATGGCCAGTCCGCTCAGCTGGATCCCCATCCGGTGGCCGGGCATCGACCGCATGATTCGGGCAGCGCCGACAATCGGTTTCAGCTGCGGGTTCAGGTGAAGCGTCACCTGCACCACTGCGCCGACCGGCAGGCTTTGCCGGGCCGCCACCAGCATTCCGTCCAGGCTCACGTCGATCGTTTCTGCCTGCACGTCGACATGGTCGAAAGTGAGCGTCACCGGCGATCTGAGCGGCACACGGCGGTACCTGCGCTTTTCGTGCTCGATCGCGCCGCCGATGGCGCGCGCGAGACTCAGTAGGTGTCCCTTGTCGATTGGCTTATAGAAAAAGAAACTCGCGCCGGCCCGGAAGCCCTCCGTGCAGGCCCTTGGGCTCTGGTCGTCGCTCAGCAAGATGATGGGCGTTCGCTGGTTGAACCCGGAGCCACGCGCGTGTTGCGTAAGCTCGAGGCCGCCTGGCGCCGGCATCCGCAAATCGAAGAGGAGCGCCGCGAACTTTTCGCTGCGCAGCAGATCCATCGCCTCGCCACCGCTGGCGAGAGCGAGTATCCCCAATCCGGTCGACCCGAGCACGCTGTGAATCAGATCGCGCACGGCCGGGTCGTCGTCAACCACCAGCACACGCCGCTCTGGCTCCATCCAGTCCTCCCCATCTGTCTATCGGTCGCGCCCGCGATTTGCTCCAGTGCCTTCCAGGCTCCCGGTTTTGAGCGTCGAAGGGCTCAGCGCGAATCGTTTGGCAGATGCGAAATAGGGGCATATACTGCGTCGGCCCGCGGCGAACCACGGGAGGAATGGCCCGCCGCGGACGTTCGGGCAACTACAACCAACCTCGGGGGGATTATTCGGTGCGTTTCACTCAAGCGTTCATTCTTGCCAGCACGGCTTTGCTCCTGCTGACCGCGCATTCCACGCAAGCTCAGAGTTCTCGCGGCGCGGCCGACTGGCCGATGTACAACCGCGACTTGTCCGCCACTCGCTATTCGCCGCTCACGCAAATCAATACCGACAACGTCGCGCAGCTCAAGGAAGTCTGGTCGTACCTGCCGCGCGCCAACGGCGACAATATCGCGGCGATCAGCTTCAGCGAAGTGACGCCGATCGTCGTCAACGACGTGATGTATCTCGCCGCCGGCAATCGCGTGGTCGCGCTCGATCCGGATACCGGCAAAGAGATCTGGCACTTCCAGGTGGAGTCCGGCCTCGTCCCGCAGCGCGGCGTCGCCTATTGGCCGGGCGACAGGGACAACAAGGCGCGAATCATTTTCACGAACAAACACAAGCTCGTGGCGATCGACGCGATGACCGGTAAGCTCGATCCGAAATTCGGCGACGGCGGCGAGGTCACCATGGACGTGCCCTTCGCCGAAGTAGCCACGATCTACAAGAACCTGATCCTCGTCGGCGCCAACGTCTACGGCCCCGGCGAAACCAACATGCACCCGCAGGACGAATATTGGGAAGGTATTCCCGGCGATTCGCGCGCCTACGACGCCCGCACGGGCAAGAAACTCTGGACCTTCCATACGATTCCCTGGCCCGGCGAAGTGGGGCACAACTCCTGGCCGGCCAACGGCTGGAAGGGTCGCGGCGGAAACAACGTCTGGTCGATCACGATGTCCGTGGATGAGAAGCACGGCATCGTCTACATGCCTGTCGGCGGGCCGGCGGCCAACTATTACGGCGGCGACCGGGCGGGCAACGACCTGTTCTCGAACACGCTCGTCGCAGTGGATGCGAATACCGGCAAGCTGAAGTGGTATTTCCAGACGGTGCACCACGAGCTTTGGGATTTCGATTTGCCGCCCGAGCCCGCGCTGCTCGATCTCGACGTGAACGGCAAGAAGATTCCAGCGGTGGTTCAGACGGGCAAGAGCGGCTACATGTTCATCCTCAACCGCCTGACCGGCAAGCCGGTCTTCGGCGTGGAAGAGCGTCCCGTGCCGCAGGGTGATGTTCCGACGGAAGCCTACTCGCCCACGCAGCCCTTTCCTGTGAAGCCGCCACCGATCGCGCGCGTAACGATCACCGAGAGCGACATCGTGAGCCCGGAAGACACCACGCCCGAGCACTCGAAGGCGTGTCACGAGCTGTGGGACAAAAGCAATTTCGACGCTCGCGGTCCGTTCACACCGTGGCCTTTTCACGGCAGCCCGAGCGACACCAAAACCGCTCTGATTTTCCCCGGCGCCACCGGCGGAGCGAACTGGGGCGGCACCGCTTCCGACCTGAAGCTCGGCTACGTCTTCGTGAACATGCAGAACCAGGGCGCCACCGGCTGGATCGAGAAAAATCCGCACTACGATCCCGCGCATCCGGGCAAAGAAGTCGCCTATCACCGCGGCTCGGGCGCCGGCAGCCAGTTCGGCATGTTCAGCGCGCCGGCCAAGGACGCGAACGGCAAAGTGCTGGGTAACTGGCCCTGCCAGAAACCGCCGTGGGAGACGCTCACCGCGGTGAACGTCAACACGGGTGAAATCGTGTGGCAGGTGCCGCTCGGAATCACCGAACAACTGCCCGAGGGCAAGCAGGACACCGGACGTCCCGGCGCGTTCGCGGGCCCTATCGCGACCGCGGGCGGCCTCGTGTTCATCGGAGCGACCAGCGACGACTACTTCCGCGCCTTCGATTCGAAGACCGGCAAGCAGCTGTGGGAGACGAAGCTGCAATACCAGGCCAGCGCTGTGCCGATCACCTACGAAGGTAAGAACGGCAAGCAGTACGTCGCAATCGTCGCAGCAGGCGGCGGCTCAGGCAATCAGCAGGGCCTGCGGGTTTTCGCGCTGCCGTAGGAGCTGCCCGCATCCAGACAAGGGAGGCGCACATGAACCCGTCGTTCGTGGAGGCCTCGCAACGAGCGTCGCGCCGGGATTTCCTGAAATTTGCGTCGGCCGGCGCGACGCTCGCCGCTTTCGGCCGGTCCCTCTCGGCCGCGCCCGGCGAACCCACGCTGGGAATGATTTTCCCTCCGGCAAACATACCCGTGCCGCCGGAGGCACGCCTGATGTACCCGTCGGGCGTGGAATTTCTCGCGCTGGGCGTCGGCCTCGAACGCATGACGCCTGCGGGTTACGACCAGGTGTTCGGCAGGATCGTGCCGGCCGCGAAGAAGCTCGCCGCCGACGGCGCGAATGCGATCGATGTAATGGGAACTTCGCTCACGTTCTACAAGGGCGCGGCCTTCAATCAGCAGCTCAAGGAAAACATCACCAAAGCCACGGGCCTTCCGGCGACGACGATGAGCACCGCGATCGTCGATGGGCTCAGGGCTGTGGGCGGGCATCGACTCGCGGTTGCCACCGCGTACAACGACGAAGTGAATCGCCGCCTGCGCGCTTTTCTCGGCGAATCCGGCTTCGAAGTGCTCGCGCTCAAAGGCCTCGGCATCGAACGATTCGAAGACCGGCCGCCCGTGACGCACAACGAGCTGTTTGAATTTACCGCCGGCGTGTGGAAGACGGCACCCAAGGCCGACGCCATCCTCATCTCGTGCGGCGCACTCAAGACGCTCGACCTGCTCGCGCCGCTCGAGAAACGCTGCGGCGTGCCCGTCGTATCGAGTCTGCCGCACGCGCTCTGGGCCGGCGTTCGATTGCTCGGCCTGAGCGGGCGCGCCGAGGGCTACGGCACGCTGCTCTCGAAGGGCTAGACGCTCAGGCAAACGTTGCCGTTGTGATTCCCTCGAGCTCAAGTCCACTGAGCTAGGTCTTCGTGCGACGAGGGAAAAACCGCCGTGGCGCGACGCGAGCCGAGCGATTTCCCGGCGGCGTAGCGAAGATGCCGGGCTCAAGGACGGCGCTACGCCCGAACCTTTCGAACCGCGCCGATCCAGTTAGATTCCTTGGACGAGGACGGCGCGATATTTCGCGCCCTTGAAACGGTGCTCGCGGGCGGCGCGATACGCGGGGCTGTCGTACCATTTCTTGGCGTCTTCCATCGTGGGGAATTCGACGATCACAACGCCCTCGACAGGCGCGCCTTCGAGCACCTCGTGCTCGCCGTAGACGACGAGCGGCTTGGCCGGATGCCCGGCAGCGGAAGCCATCGCCAAGGGTCCATATGTATCGAGCTCTTTCTGATCGATCGTGCTATCGCGCTGGAAGACGATATAGGCTGGCATGTTTCCTCCCAAGTATTAGCCGACGAATTGGCGGTCCCACGATACACGAAAATGGCGGCGAACGAAGAACTGGTCCATCCTCGCGAGTGCCCGGAAATGGTGCATATTTTTCGGCAATAAGAGGGGCATCAAGGATGCCCCTAGCGGGAGGCTTAAGAGCCCGAGTGTGGCGCGAAATGGCGGGACTTTGCCCCTTAACCAGGGGCGGGAGGTGCGCCGACCGGAGACTCGCCGGGCGTCGTGCCTTCCCTGTCCCGGGCGGCGGTGCTAGCTTTAGGTCATGCGGAAATTGAGCGCGGGTTTGCTGATGTACCGGCGCCGCGGTCGCGGAGTCGAAGTCTTCCTGGCTCATCCGGGCGGTCCATTCTGGAAAAACAAGGATGACGGGGCCTGGTCGATTCCCAAGGGCGAATACTCCGGGGGAGAAAGCGCGCTTGACGCCGCCCGCCGCGAATTCCGTGAGGAGACCGGGTTCGAGCCGGGAACCGATTTCGTCGCACTCGGCGAGATACGCCAGCCGAGCGGCAAGATCGTGAGCGTGTGGGCGTTCGAGGGCGACTGCGACGCAGCCATGGTCCGCAGCAACACGTTCTCGCTCGAGTGGCCGCCGAAATCAGGGCACCAGCGGGAGTTTCCGGAGGTGGACCGCGCCGACTGGTTTTCGCTGGATGCGGCTCGCGTCAAGCTGCTGAAGGGACAGGTGCCGTTTCTCGATCGACTCGTCGCCAAGCTCAGCTCAGCGTCTGCGTGAGTGAATAAGTCGAAGGGGATGATCCTGATGAAAATGATAGGGGAAGGCGCGGCCCGAACGATCGATGCATCCTGCAAGGTCGTTGGTACGCTCGGCATCGTAATTGGAGGATTGTTGGGTCTGAGCAACTACCTATCCAGTCGCGAGCATGAGCTATACGTGCGCCAAGCCGAGGCAGCCAAACCAGCCCTCGAAGAGCGGCTGAAGTTGTGCGTTGATCTAACGTCGGCGTCGGGAAAGGTCGCAACAGCAACCGACCCGAAGGAAAGAGCCATTGCGCAGACGGAATTTGAGCAAATTTACTGGGGTCCATTCGGACTGGTCGAGAGTGGCGATGCCTCAGAGGCCGCCGAACATATGGAAACGTGCGTGGAAGATTCTTCGAAATGCGAGCCCAATGCTCAGCTTCTCTCGCGTAGGTTGGCATTGATGTGCAGGACGTCGGTCGGTCCCGAGTGGGGATATCCGCCGGTGCCGAAAGCAGAAAACCTCAAAGTCGAGGTTCACTGACCGTTCGACCACGGAGGCGGCCAGAATGTCGCCTCCGGCCCGCGGATCCTGTTTTCTCGGCAGGCAGTCACACTTGCACATGCCACCGATTTGACAGATTTCAGGAGTTGGGGGTGTCCGGGCGCATCATTTTGGCGGCCATTTTGGCGATGAAGGAGCGCGGGGCGAGGCGCTCGGCCTGGACCATCATCTGGTTGCGGCCGCCGGAGATGACGACGGTTTTGCCATGCGCCATGCCTTCGAGGCCGACGCGTGCGACCTTTTCGGCGGTTTCGGCGACGCGGAAGGCGCGGTCGGGCTGATGCGCGACCTGCTGGAACTCCGTGTTGGTCGAGCCGGGGCAAAGAGCGCAGACGCGCACGCCGAACGGGCGGAGTTCTTCGGCGATGCCCTCCGCGAAGATGAGGTCGAAGGCCTTGGTGGCGGCGTAGGCGGAGATGAACGGCACGGCCTGAAAGGCGGCGGTTGAGGCGACGATCATCACGTCGCCGTGGCGCCGCGCGACCATCCCGGGCGTGTAGAGCCGGGTGAGCTGGACGACGGCCGCGCAGTTTACCTGGACCATCTCGAGCAGGCGCGCCTCGTCGTTTTCATGGAGGTAACCGAAGACGCCGAAGCCGGCGTTGTTGACCAGGAACTCGACCTCGATTCCCTTGCCCGTCGTGAACGCGTAGATCTCGCGCGAAGCCCCGGGCTGAGACAGGTCGGCGGCGAACGTCTCGACTTGCACGCCGCGCTTCGAGAAAAGCTCAGCCGCGAGTTGCGCCAGGCGATCGGTTCGGCGCGCGGTGAGGACCAGATTGGCGTCTCCCGCGGCCAGCTGTTTGGCCAGTTCCCAGCCGATTCCGGCGCTGGCACCGGTGACGAGCGCCCATTTCCCCGACCAGGGGCCGCTGGAACTTCCATTCGACGTGCCGGACAAGAATGCCTCCTCTGACGGACACCATTGCGAAACGCAAACGGGGCGTCGAATGGATGAAAGCACAATTGGAGAGGCTTCGGAAGCGGTAAAAACTGGCGGCCGAGTTGGGGAGGCTTTTCGCCAGGGTGGCCGAAGACGGTGGGCGGAAGTGCGGCGGATTTCAACCGTCCCTCCGGGACTGGAGGCCTTGAGGCGGAGCGTTCCCGGCATTTCGCTGCGCTCCATGCCGGGCTAGGGACAATCGCGCCTCCGGCGCTTTGTGCGTGGCGTTCTATCACCTGGGGCGTCGCCGATTGAGCGGATCGGGACGCGGCGCATGCGCGGCTTCGAAGGGGCGCAGCAAGCAGCGCCCCTACGGGCGAAATTCGTTTTGGATGGGGCTTGGTTGCCGATGTCGGCGGCGCCCTGCAGTGTCGGGGATGTTCCCGGTTCAATCTGTCAGCCGTGTACCGCCCGCATGCCCGAGGAGCACAGACAGGATTGTCTGTGCCACTGAACCCTTTGCGGAGACGGCGTGGCTTCGACGGGCGTGGCTTCGATCGGGCGCAGCAAGCAGCGCCCCTACGGCTGAACCTCGTTTTTCGATGGGCTTGGTTGCCGATGTCGGCGGCCTGCTGCGGTGTCAGACATGTTGCCGGTTCAATCTGTCAGGCATGTGCCCGGTCTGCAGCCCGAAGCTGCACAGACAGGATTGTCTGTGCCACTGAATCCTTGCGGTTGGCTGCGCCACTGAACCCTTTGCGCAGACGGCGTGGCTTCGATCGGGCGTGGCTTCGATGGGGCGCAGCAAGCAGCGCCCCTACGGCTGAACCTCGTTTTTCGATGGGGCTTGGTTGCCGATGTCGGCGGCGTGCTGCGCTGTCAGACATGTTGCCGGTTCAATCTGTCAGGCATGTGCCCGGTCTGCAGCCCCGAAGCTGCACAGACAGGATTGTCTGTGCCACTGAATCCTTGCGGTTGGCTGCGCCACTGAACCCTTTGCGCAGACGGCGTGGCTTCGACGGGCGTGGCTTCGATGGGGCGCAGCAAGCAGCGCCCCTACGGCTGAACCTCGTTTTTCGATGGGGCTTGGTTGCCGATGTCGGCGGCCTGCTGCGGTGTCAGACATGTTGCCGGTTCAATCTGTCGGGCATGTGCCCGGTCTACAGCCCGAAGCTGCACAGACAGGAGCTGCTTTGGGGGGTGCGTTAGGCGGCGCGGTTGTTGGCTGGGGGGAAGACGCTGTTGCGGAAGCGGGCGGTCTGCTGCTTCAGGCGGTCGAGGAGGCGGCGCGCCCAGACGAATTCGGCGGCGAGGACGCCCAAGGCGAGAAGGATGGTGATCGAGCCGGGGCCGGGCGTGACGAGCATGACGACGCCAATGGCCAGGAGCGTGAAACCGAACACGATCCGGAAAATCCGCTTCGCCTGTTGGAGTGTCTTGACCATCATTGTCTTTGTCTTTTTCCGCCGTTTTCCGCCGTTTTCCGCCTTTGCGTTGCCTGTTTGCCTTTGGAGTCTCGCTCTCTATCGGCGAGCCGTCCCATTCTCTTTACCGATTCTCCGGCTCCTGCTGTTACTTTCTGTCCACCGTGCCGAATTTTTCAGTCCAACGCCCATTCGATGCGGCGTCTGAATCGAACGGCGCACGTTTTTTGTTAGCACGCATACTGCCAATACACACCCCCGCTTGCGCGGCTCAGATATGGTGCTGAATAATGGACTTCGCTTGCGCGAAGCCGCGAAAACTCTTGAGCCCATTCCAAATGTAGGAATTTTCTTCACTGTGAGGATGAAAAAATGGAGCTTCTAACCGTTCGTTTGCAGATTCCTCCCGATGCAAATCTAATCCTGGGTCACTCGCACTTTATTAAGACCGTGGAAGACCTGTATGAAATCGTCGTGAACACTGTACCCGGAGCGAAATTCGCGGTGGCGTTCAACGAAGCGTCGGGGCCGCGCCTGGTGCGCGCCGAATCGAATGACGACGAGATGCGCGCCGCGGCGGTGGCGAACGCGCAGGCCATCGGCGCGGGGCACGCGTTCGTCCTGCTGATCCGGCAGGCCTATCCGATCAACCTGCTGAGCCGGGTGCGCGAATGCTTCGAGGTATGCTCGATTTTCTGCGCGACGGCGAATCCGGTGGAGGTGATCGTCGCGCAGACGGAGCAGGGGCGCGGGATTCTGGGAGTGGTCGACGGCGGCTCGCCGAAGGGAGTGGAGGCCGCGGAAGACGTGAAAGTGCGTCGCGAGTTCCTGCGCAACATCGGGTACAAGCTGTGAAGAAGGGCTTGTGGCGGCGGTTCAAACCGGGCCGATGGCGTTCGGGGCGCCGGCGGTAAATCGGATTCAACACGGAGTTCACCGAGGGGACGTAGAGTTCACGACGGCGGGTGCCAGGGAGCGACGCGCACTGCGAACGCCTGGTTTAATCCTTGTAGACGAGGCCGATCGAGATCTTGGGGCTGTACTGGTAGGTGCCGTAGAGGTGCGTGCCGACCATGTCGGCCTGCACGCGCCAGCTGAGACGCAGGCGACGCGGAGAGACGTCGATGCCGCCGCCGACTTCGTAGCCGAAGCCGTCCTCGGTGCCGTAGGGCGTCTGGGGGCTGAAGTGCCCTTCGCCGGCGAGGCCGTGGACCCACACGTCCATGCGGCCGACGGGATGCTTGTACCGCAGGCCGCCCATGCCCATGAAGAACTCCGAGCTTTCGCCTGAATAGGAGCCGAGCGAGACAGCCAGCTCACCATCGACGGCGAGCGAATCGCGGAAGTAGTAGGCGATCGAGAAATCGAGACCGTTGGTGTTTTCGGCGACGCCGGGAACGACGTAAAAGCGCACGAAGGTGTAGCCGACGTAGACCTGGTAGCGATAGCTTGGGAAAACTCCGTAGACTCCCTGCGGCGGAACGTCCGCGCCGGTGCCGGACGCAGGTGCGTCCTTCTGAGATGCGGGCTGGAACGCGGGTTCGAACGCAGGGATGGGCTCAGCCGGCGAAGCCATCGCCAAGAGCGGAAGCTGGGGCGAAACGCTGAACGGAGAGGCGAAGGCGGCGTTCAGCGGGGTGGAGCTTGACGAGCTCAGGGTGACGGATTGGGTCTGAAGCGTCTGCGCCGAAGCGGTACACGACGCGATCAGAATCGCGCAAAAGGCTCCGCAAGCCAAGGCACCGTATTTCATGGAGTGCTTCCCCCGGTATTCGCCCATGCCCCTACTCCTCGATTAGAACTGTCGACGCAATTCACTGTCTACTGATTTGAGCAGCTTGGTCGCGAGGGAATAACTGGCCTCTCGCACAGGCCGTTTGGAGGGCCTTTCGGGGCGGTTGCGGGCATTTCGGGTGGGGGCAGAACTGGCGGGGCAACATTCCGTTGACGGCCCGAGGATGCACCCCTAAGATGATCCGCGTCGATGGAATCCGATCCCTTCGTCGGTCGGAGCGTATCTCACTACCGAATTGTCGCCAGAGTTGGCGGTGGCGGGATGGGCGTGGTCTATCGCGCCGAAGACGCCTCGCTCGGGCGCGACGTCGCCCTGAAATTCCTGCCGGAAGACCTTTCCCGCGACGCACAGGCTCTCGAACGCTTCCTGCGCGAAGCGCGCGCGGCGGCGGCGCTCAGCCATCCGCACGTCTGCACCGTTTATGAGATCGGCGAAGACAACGGGCGGCGGTTCATCGCCATGGAGCTGCTGCAAGGGCAGACGCTGAAGCACCGGCTCGCGGGAGGTCCCTTGGATACGAGCGTGACGCTCGACCTGGGGATGCAAATCGCCGACGCGCTCGAAGCCGCACACTCGCGCGGGATCGTGCATCGCGATATCAAGCCCGCAAATATCTTCATCACCGACCGCGGCGACGCGAAGCTGCTCGATTTCGGGCTGGCGAAGCAGGTGGCGCAGGATCGGGCGCCGGCGTATGCGTGGGTGGCGGACGACGCGGAGAACGACGCAACGCTGCTCACGAGTCCCGGGACGACGCTGGGGACCGTGGCCTATATGTCCCCGGAGCAGGCGCTCGGGCAGGACGTCGACGCGCGCAGCGATCTTTTCAGCTTCGGCCTCGTGCTCTACGAGATGGCGAGCGGCAAGCAGGCGTTTTCGGGGCCGACCTCGGCGGCGGTGTTCGACGCGATCCTGCACAAGGAGCCCGAGCCGGCGTCGAAGGCAAATCCGAAAGTGCCGCCGGAGCTCGAGCGGATCCTGCGCAAGGCGCTCGAAAAGGACCCGGGACTGCGCTACCAGCACGCGTCCGAGATTCGTGCGGACCTGAAGCGGCTGCAGCGCGACACGGATTCGGCCCGGGCGGGTTCCGCGGCGAGCGCACCGCGCGCCAGCGACACCGTGGCGACAGGTTCCCGCATGGAATCTCCGCGCGAGAATGCACACGCCGGGAGCAAGAGGCCCTTGCTATGGCTCGGCAGCCTTGTTTCGGTGGCGATGCTGGCGGCAGGCGGGTATTTATACGTTCGCCTTCGCAACGCGCCGATGATGACCTCGAAGGATTCGATCGTGATCGCCGATTTCGCGAATACGACGGGCGATCCGGTCTTCGACGGCACGCTGCGGCAGGGTCTTTCCGCGCAACTGGCGCAGACGCCGTTCCTTAACATCGTGTCGGGGGACCAGATCGCGCAGACGCTGCGGATGATGGAAAAGCCGGCGAACACGAAGCTGACGGCGGACGTCGCGCGGGAGGTGTGCCAGCGGCTGAACGCCACGACGTCGGTGGAAGGGTCGATCGCGGCGCTCGGCAGCCAGTACGTGATCGGGCTCGACGCGGTGAACTGCCGGAGCGGCGAAACGCTGGCGCAGGAGCAACTCACGGCGGACAGCAAGGAGAAGGTGCTCGGCGCGCTGGGGGACGCGGCATTCGAACTGCGCGCCAAACTGGGCGAATCGCACAATTCGATGATGGCGTACAACGCGCCGCTGGATCAGGCGACCACGTCGTCGCTCGAGGCGCTGCAGGCGTACGCGCTGGGCAACCGGGCGGAGGACATCTCGAACGACTACGTGGCAGCGATTCCCTTCTTCGAGAAAGCGATCACGCTCGATCCGGGCTTCGCGATGGCGTACCTGGGACTGGCCGAGAGTTATCAGCCGCTGAGCGAACTCGACCTGGCGGCGAAAAACGCCCGGAAGGCGTACGAGCTGCGGGAGCGGACGAGCGAGCAGGAAAAGCTGGCGATTTCGTCGTTTTATGACCTGCTGGTGACGGGTAATCTGGAGGCGGCGCGGAGTTCGTATCAGTTGTGGGCGGAAACGTATCCGCGGGACGAAGTGCCTCCGAGCTATCTGTGGATCGTCTCCGCCTTCACCGGGGATTACGAGAAGGCGCGCACGGCGGCGCTCGAAGCCGAGAAGATCAATCCAAACAGCGGGAACAACCTGGTGAACCTGATTTACAGCGAGGAATGGCTGGATCAGCTGGACCAGGCGAAGACGACGGCGCAGGAAGGCCGGGCGCGGAACGTTGATTCGCCGTGGGTGCCGCTGGGACTTTACAACGTCGCCTTCCTCGAACACGACGCCGCGGGGATGCAACAACAGGCGGCCGCGGCGAACGGGAAGCCGGGCGTCGAGGACCAGATGTATTTTCTACAATCGGAGACGGCGGCTTACGGCGGGGAGTTCGCGAAGAGCCGGCAGTTGCTGCAACAGGCGGTGGATTCCGCGCAGAGGGGCAATCAGAAAGAAACCGCCGGGGAGTATCAAGCGCACGCGGCGGTTCGCGAGGCGCTGGCGGGCAACGCGGAGTTCGCGAAGCAGGAGGCGCAGGCCGCGCTCGCGGAAGCGAATGGACGTCAGGTGCAGGCGCTCGCGGCTCTGGCACTCGGCCTCGCGGGCGAGCCGGAACAGGCCGAGCGACTCGCCGCCGACCTGAACAAGCGATTTCCGGAGGACACGATCCAGCAGTCGATCTACCTGCCGATGATTCGCGCCGCCATCGACCTGCGCAATCACGACGGCGCGAGCGCGCTGGCCGCTCTGGCAGCGGCGCAGCCATACGAGCTGGCGATGACGAACACCTCGCTGACGTTTGCGCTCTACCCGGTGTACCTCAAGGGAGAGGCGTGCCTGGCGAACCACCAGGGGACGCAAGCCGCCTCGGAGTTCCAGCAGATCCTCGACCATCCGGGCGTGGTGGCCAACGAACCGATCGGCGCGCTGGCGCACCTGGGGCTGGCCCGGGCGTATTCGACCGAGGGAGACACAGCCAAGGCGCGCGCCGCCTACGAGGATTTCTTCGCGCTGTGGAAAGGCGCCGACCCGGACGTTCCCATCCTGACGCAGGCCAAAGCCGAATACGCACAGCTCCAGACGCAGCTTCAGTAAGGGGAGGCGCGTGGTGGTTCCAGCGCACGCCGCGATTAATTCGCGGCGTTGGCGACCGCGGACGAGATCGAGGCGCTGCCCTCGAGCAGGTCGCGCACGACGCGCAGCAGATCCTGGCTGGCGTTGTTTTTGGAGAGGTACGCGTGACCGCCGGCGGCCCGCACTTCTTTTTCGGTCTGTTCGGAATCGTGGACGGTGAAGACGAGGATCTTGGTTTTAGGGGCGCCGCGGAGCATCTGGCGGACGGCCGCGAGGCCGTTGAGCACGGGCATGTTGATGTCGAGGATGACGAGATCGGGGTGCAGAGCCGCGGCTTTGTCGACTGCGTCCTGGCCGTTCACGGCTTCGGCGCAGATTTCCCAGGCGGCTTCGGTCTCGAGCATGGAGCGGATGCCGCGACGCAGGAGCTCGTGGTCATCGGCGATCAGGATTTGCTTGCGCAGGTCGTTGCGATGCTCGCCGGAGACCTGCTGCGGCGAGCCTGCCGGCGTCAGCGCCGCTTCCGCGGGAGCCGCGGCCTCGATGCGAGACCAGGGCAGCGTGGCGGTGACGCGGGTGCCGCGTCCGACGCCCGAGGTGATCTCGAGCTTGCCCGCCAATTGGCGCATGCGTTCCTTCATGCCCTGGATGCCGACGCCGATCGGGGCCACCGAGCGCGACGCGGTGTTGAGCACGCCGGGGTCTATGCCCTTGCCGGCGTCCTTGATTTCGACGTCGATTTTCCGCTCACGCGTCGCCCGCAAGCGCACCCACGCCTTGCGGCTGCCGGAATAGCGGTGCACGTTGTTGAGGCTCTCCTGGACGATCCGGAAGAGCGTGACTTCCACGTCGGGCGGGAGGCGCGGAAAATCGGAGTCCACTTCGACCTCGACCTTCACGCCGGTGCGCTGCTCGAATCCTTCGGCGTACCACTTCACAGCCGAGGCGAGGCCGAGCTCGTCGAGCAGCGGCGGATGTAGGACGTAGGAGAGCGTGCGCACTTCCTCGCCGATCTGCTTGCTCAACGTGATGCAGTCGGACACCATCCGCTGCGATTCCGCGTCCAGGCTCTTGCGGGTCAGCACCTGGGATAGCGCGATCGACTGGGCAGCGAGCTTTTGGCCGGTGATGTCGTGCAGGTCGCGGGCGATGTGGCGACGCTCTTCGTCCTGGAGCTTCAGGAGGCGCGCCGAAAGCTGCTGCAAGGATTCTTCGTTGGAGCGGAGGGCTTCGTTGGCCTCGACCAGCTCGGTGAGCTCGGTGGCTACGACGCAGATGTTGCGCGTCGCGGTGTTCGTGTCGACCGGCGTGAGAGCGAGGCGCACGATGCGCGAGCGGCCTTCTTTCGGATTGAGGCGAATCTCGCCCTGAACCGTGTTTCCGCCGCTACGGGCGATGAGCTGGCTCAGCATGCCGCGGTCGAGCGGATCGACGTGGGTTGAAAGCGAGGTGCCAACCACGTTCGTGGCGGGAAGACGCATGATCTCGGCGAAGCGGCTGTTGACGAACAGGATCGTGCCCGAAGGATCAAGCGTTGCGACACCGTCGTTGATGGTCTCGACGAGCACGCGATACGGGTGGTCCGAGCCCTGCAGGGTCAGTACCTGCTGGCCCGTTGAGCCGTCGACGACCAGCGCGTCCACGATTCCACGGCGGATGGCGAGGACGATGTCGCGCGATTCAGACAAAGAACCGCGCGAGCGCGGCGAAGTGCGCCTCGCGGGACGCTTGGTCTTGCCTCGTTGGTTTCTTTTTCTCACGACGTGTCGATTCTGGGTGTGCGTTCAGCGTTCGTACATCGGGACGATGCTGTAAATCACGCCCTTTTCGGCTCCACGATCTGGAGTCCCACCACCACGCGCTCGGTGTCCGACAAATCTCCGATGATCTTGCGAATGGGAACGGGCAAGCTGCGGACGAGCGTAGGGATAGCGACGATCTGATGGTCGCGGGCGAGCGCCGGGTTCTTCACAAGGTCAATTACTTCAATGTGATAGCGGGTCTTCAAGTCCTGGCCACAAATCTTCCTGAGGTTCGATATGGCGGCCAACGACTTGGGAGTTTGCCCGGCTACGTACAGACGCAACTCAATGATTTCGCCGGAAGATTTTGGCGCCTTCGGCTTCGTTTTGGTCTTCATCAAGCGTCCACCCTCTTGCTTTTCCCTGACTCCACATTAATCCTGCCGCGACCCTCGGCTTTCGGCCATTCGCTGCCGGTCGAGCAGCAACTCGTCCTCGCGCTTCCTTTCCTGCACGCCAGCCAGCTTGGCCTCGTGCTCGATTTCCGCCAATTCCGCCTGCAAGACCTCGACTTGCGCCTCGAGAGCGAGGCGCTTTCGCGCGAATTGCTGCTGTTTGCGCTCGGCCTCCTGCTGGCGCGTAAGCGCGTCGGCTTTTTCTTTCGCCTCCTGCGAGAGGCGAGCGGAGCCGGTGAGGACGCCTCCGTTCCCGATGTATGCGGGAATGAGCTCGACCCCGCTGCTGCTGAGGCGGAACTCTCGCAACTGATTCGAATGGGCCATGCCGCGGGCTTTCAGAACGTAGATGCAGCGGTTTCGTTCGCCATTGAGCTCGACATCCCGGAGCAGAATCCAGGTATCCGTGAGAGAGGAAATCCCGACATTCGTGCGTTCGAGGTCCTCGTTACCGCCCGTGAGGCTTACGAACACAGCGGTGACGCCCCTGCTCTTCATCGTGTCGATGAGGCGAAGGAGCACGGAATAGACTTCCTTTTGGTTGGCGGCACTATCGATCAAGTTGGTGATCGGGTCGATGACTACCGCGCGCGGCTGGATCTGCTCGATTAACTTGTGGATGCGAAGGAGATGCATCTCCATGCCAAATTGGGTGGGCCGCCACGACTCGCAGAACAGGAGCCCCTGGCGATTCCACTCATCGAGGTCGAGACCGATCGATCGCATATTCCGCGCGACTTGCTTCGGAGATTCTTCGAAGGCGATATACAGGCAGCGCTCGCCGCGACGGCAGGTTTCAGCGGCGAAAGATGAAGCGAGAGTCGTCTTGCCGCTGCCGGCCGTGCCACTCAACAGAACGGTCGACCCGCGGAAGTAACCCTTTCCTTCGAGAAGAGCATCGAGGTCGGGCACACCCGAAGAGACGCGCTCATCCGAGACGTCGTGCTGCAACTGCAGGGCGGTGATGGGCAGGACGGACATGCCGCGCTCGTCGATGAGGAAGGGATATTCGTCGGCGCCATGCTTCGTGCCCCGGTATTTCACGATGCGCATGCGGCGCACCGAAATCTGATCCCGGATGCGATGGTCGAGGAGGATTACGCAGTCGGAAACGTATTCCTCGAGGCCCTGGCGCGTGAGAGTGCCCTCGCCTCGCTCGGCGGTGATGATGGCGGTGAGACCCTGGTCCTTGAGCCAGCGGAACAGGCGGCGAAATTCCGAACGCAGGATTCCCGGGTTCGAGAAGCCGCTAAAGAGAGCCTCGAGCGTATCGAACATCACGCGCTTCGCGCCGACCGCCTGGACCGCGCTCTGCAAACGGAGGAAAAGGCCTTCGAGATCGTAATCGCCCGCCTCTTGCAATTCGCTCGGCTCGACCGAGATGTAATCTAGATAGAGCTTTTTCCTGGCGGCGAGATCTTCGATATCGAAACCGAGCGAAGCGACGTTCTGGGCGATATCTTCGGGCGTTTCTTCAAAGGCCATCAGCACGCCGGGCTCGTCGAATTGCAGGGCGCCGCGGACCAGAAACTCGATTCCAAGCATCGTCTTGCCGCATCCAGGGCCACCGCAAACGATGGAGGTGCGGCCCCGAGGCAGACCGCCACCCGTGATTTCGTCGAGACCCGCGATGCCGGTTGCGGCCTTTTGCAGAGGCCTCAACTCATGCACGCGAGGCTGCGACTTTCCATTTTTGGCGTTCTTCGTCTTTGGGCGCACGGATGCCTGAGGCGGGTGGGGGCGAGGGGCATACTAAAGGAAATCCAAGTGAATGGCAATACAACTTAGCAGGACCGTTAAGCGGGCCGGCAAGGTTTCCGCGAATCTCTCAAGGCCGGGCAACGAGCGGGCTTCCCCCCGGCCACTTGTGGCGTGCACGGCTTTCTATTGACGGTTTTGCGCGCGCTTTGCTAGGATTTCGGTGCTGCTTAACACGCAGCGCTTATCCAGAGTGGCTGAGGGTACAGGCCCTGCGAAGCCACAGCAACCTGGTGCAACTGCCAAGGTGCTAATTCCTGCCCCTAAACAGGGCTCTCGAGCCGGCCGGCAAGGCGACTTGGGAGATGAGGGAGAGATAAGATCCTCAACTGGTCCCGGACTCGGGATCGATTGAAGATTCAACTCCCAAACTGCAGTCGAAGAGGCGGCGATCCGCGATGCGGATTGTACGCTTCTATTTCACGCGCAACGGCGCGTGCGGGAGCTTTGCCGCATCCATCGGGCGGCGAGGCACCGGCGACGCCGGACGCACAAAAAGGGAGTGAAGCTGATGAGGTTTTCGACGAAAGCAATCCATACGGGCCAGCCTTCGGAGCCCGAGACGGGCGCGCTCGTAGCGCCGATTTTCCAGACATCGACCTACGAGCAGGAATCGCCGGGGCACGACAAGGGCTTTTCGTACTCGCGCACCAACAACCCGACACGGCAGCGGCTGGAAGGCGTGCTCGCCGAACTGGAGAACGTAGCGCATTGCGCCGCATTCGCGTCCGGCCTCGCGGCGGAAAACGCGATCCTGCAGGCGTATTTGCGTCCGGGCGATGAGATCGTGATTCCGGAGGACGTCTACGGCGGCACGTACCGGATCCTCAATCGCGTGTTCCAGCCGATCGGCGTGGTGATCCGGCAGATCAATACAGGGGACCTCGCGGCGGTGGAAGCCGCGGTGAACGCGAAGACACGGCTGGTGTGGATCGAATCACCGACCAACCCGCGGCTGCTGATCACGGATATCGCGGGCGTCAGCAAAATCGCGCACGCGCGCACGGCGCTGGTGGTGGTCGACAATACCTTTGCCACGCCTGTATTTCAGCAGCCATTTGAATTGGGAGCCGACCTGGTGGTCCACAGCGTGACGAAATATCTGGCCGGGCATTCGGACACGATTCAGGGCGCGGTGCTCGCCAAGGATGCGGCGGTATTCGAGCCGGTGAAGTTCCTGCAAAACGCGACTGGGGCCGTCCCTTCGCCTTTCGATTGTTGGCTGACGATGCGCGGTCTGAAAACCCTCGAGCTGAGAATGCAGCGCCATGAAGAGAACGCGATCGCCATCGCCAAAGCGCTGAGCGGGAACCCGCTGGTGCGGCGCGTCTACTTCCCCGGGCTGCTCGACCATCCGGGGCACGAGATCGCGCGGCGGCAGATGAGCGGATTCGGCGGGATGGTGTCCTTCGAGCTGGAGGGCTCGATGGACGAAGTGATCGCGTTCGCGTCGTCGCGGCGCTACTTCGCGCTGGCCGAAAGCCTGGGCGGCGTGAAGGCGTTGATCTGCCATCCGGCCACGATGACGCATGCGTCGATTCCGGCGGAGGCCCGCGCGCAGCTTGGGCTGTCGGATTCCCTGCTGCGGCTTTCGCCCGGCTGCGAGAACGCGGAGGATTTGGTGGAGGATCTACTCGAAGGGCTCGGCGAGGTGGAGCGGGCTCGCGCTTCACGCAAGCCGGTAGGCGCGACCGCGCGCTAGCCTAGAAGGTGCGGCGCCGCCAGACTCAGAAACTCGCGCGAAGTGACGATTTTCGTTCGCTCCCAGTAGCGCGGGAAGTGGCGCACGTTTCCGGTGATTAGATAATCCGCTCCGGCGGCGTCCGCACATTCAATGAAGATGTTGTCATCGGGATCGCTCGTGCCAGGGGTTTGACGATGCGACACCGATTTCGGATCAGCTGCAGGAGTTGCCGAGGCAACCCGCGCGGAATGCGAAGATCGCTCCTGGAGATCACGTCGGCATACTCCCCCAGGATTGGCGCCGACGCGAAGAAACGGGCCGGCTTCGTGAGCGCGAGCAATAGGACCGTCCTTTGCGGACCCTCGGGCTTGAGTGCTGCAGAAACGACGATGTTGGTATCGACGACGAGGCGCAGCGGGATCATTTGCGCTTCGTTTTGTTCGCCCGAGTCTCCCGGATAATCCGATCAATCTGTCGCGCGCTCAGCTTGTCCGTACCGTTCGCCTTGGACTGCTCGCCGATCAAGCGCAGGACCTCCGGCTCGGGCGCTGCAAGCCGAACATAGTCGGGCAGGCTTAGAAGAACCGCCCGCGCAATGCCGCGCTTTTCGATCACCAGGGAGCGGCGCTCGTCTTCAACACGCTTGAGAAGGCTGCCGAACTTGCTTCGGGCGTGCAAAGCTGAAACGACGATTCCTCGATCCCTGGACGTTTTCGCCATTTGTCGAACTCTCCACTTTGATTGTACCAACTGCACAGTTCCTGCCGCTATCCCTAGCGTTGACGGTGATGAGGCAGCAAACAGGCCGCTTCAGCTTGTGCATACCGGGCCAAGTCTCTGGTGGCGGCGTGCGATAGAATGCGGGCGGTCCCGAAGCAAGGGGTCCGTATGGGGGCATGGTGGCGCGACGAGTTCGATGGGGAGTGCTGGGGGCGGCGGCGATCGCGCTGCGGCGCACGATTCCCGGGATGCAGAAGGGCGAATGGTGCGAGATCGCTGCCATCGCTTCGCGCGACCTCGGCAAGGCGCGAGAGGCGGCCGAGTCGCTGGGGATCGGCGCAGCCTACGGATCGTACGAGGAGTTGCTGGCCGATCGCACGATTGAGGCCATCTACAATCCGCTGCCGAATACGCTGCACGTCGAATGGACCACGCGCGCGGCCGAGGCCGGCAAGCACGTGCTGTGCGAGAAACCGATCGGCGTGACCGCGGCGGACGCCGAGGCGCTGATCGGTGTGCGCGACCGCACCGGCGTGAAGATCGGCGAGGCGTTCATGGTGCGGACGCACCCGCGCTGGCTGCGTGTGCGCGATCTGATCCGCAGCGGGCGCATCGGCGAGCTGCGCGTGGCGCAGGGCACCATCGCGTATTTCAATCGCGACCCCGGAAATATACGGAACTCGTTCGAATACGGCGGCGGCGCGCTGCTGGATATCGGGTGCTACCCGGTGACGCTTTCTCGATTTGCGTTCGAGGCGGAGCCGGTGCGCGTGGCCGGGATCGTCGAGCGCGATCCGGAGATGAAGACCGACCGGCTGACCTCGGCGACGCTCGAATTTCCCAACGGGCAGGCGACGTTCACGTGCAGCACGCAACTTGGGTACGTGCAGCGGATGGCTTTTCTCGGCACGAGGGGACGGATCGAGATCGACCGGCCGGTCAATCCGCTGAGCGACCAGCCGAGCCGCATTCTGATCGACGACGATCCCGCCGATCCCACGGGCGGAGGAGTCACCGTCGAATCGATCCCGTATTGCGACCAATTCATGATTCAGGGCGATCTGTTTTCGCGGGCCATTCGCGAGGGCGGGGAGGTGGCGGTGCCGCTCGAGGATTCGGTGAGGAACATGCGGGTGATCGACGCGATTTTTCGGGCGGCGGAGTCGGGGCGATGGGGGAAGCCCGGCTAGAAAATGGAAAATGGGCGCTGTACGTTCGCGACCCGGGGACGTATCGGAGGCCGGGCTGAAATTCTAGTGCGGGGCTTCGAGGGGCGCAGCGAGCAGCGCCCCTACGGCTGCGCACGCGGGGGCGCTAGGGCTTGCTGGCGGTGATGACGCTGTAGTCCAGGACGACGTCGCGGTGGGCGAAATCGCGGAAGCCGGCGGCGGCGAGATAGTCTTCGATTTCGGCGATCGAGTAGTAGCGCCCTTCGGTACCGGCCATCAGGAAGACGGAATGCGCGGCGATGCGCAGCGGGCCGGTTTTCTCGCGGTTGAGGTGGCGGTCGTGGACCACGATCATGCCGCCCGAGGGCAAGGCGGCGAAGGACTTCGCGGCGAGGCGCTTCACCGTGGGCGCGTCCCAATCGTGGAAGGCGTTGGACCAGAGATGAACGTCGGGGCCCGCGGGAAGCGGATCCTGGAACATGTCGCCGACGGCGACGCCGACGCGATCGGAATAGCCGCGCCTGGCGATCCACTTCGCGGCCACCTGGTCGACGGGCGAACGGTCGAAAACGGTCGCCTCCATGTGCGGATGGCCGGCCACGACACAACAGGCGTAAATTCCGGAGCCGCCGGCGATGTCGAGCAGGTGGCGGTGGGTTTTCAGGTCGAGGCGCTCGGCCATGATCGGGCCGACGTAGACGCCGCGCGCGTCCATGGAGCCGGTGAATTCGTTGGCGAAGGCTTCGTCCTGCATCGATTCGGCCCAGGGCTTTCGCGCCTTCACGCCGGACCAGCCGCCGGGCTTGTCGGTGCGCAGCGTTTCGAGGAGCGCCTGGTAGACCGGGCGGTCCTTGAAGTAGGCGAAATACGGGCCGACGAACCACGGCGAGTCGCGCACGAGAAATTCGCGGGCCATCTCGGTGAGATGGAACGCGCCGTCTTTCTTTTCGAGATAACCCATCGCGCAGAAGAGCGTGAGCATCACGTCCGCGGGGCGCTCGGCGAGGCCGAGCGACTTGCAGATCGTCGCCTGATCGGCGGGTGCTTTCGCGGACAACCCGGCGAGATGGGAAAAGAAATCGAGCGATAGAGTCGCCGCGGCGACGAGTTCGGGCGCGTACATGCCGTCGCGCTGGACGTAAATCTGGGTCGGGTCGGTTGTGGGCCGCAGGTTGAAATTTTGCATAACAAATATCATAAGTCAGACGAAGCGGGCGCCGTCCGAGTTTCCCCGAGTTATGCGCCGTGCCAAAGACCTCTTCCGCAAAGACCCACCCTCACGAACCGAGAATGGCGCTGCCTGGCGAGCGACTGCGGGCCGAGATCTGTGCTGTGGGTGTGCCAAGCAAGTCGTGATGAAGCGGATCCCTCACCCCGCCGAGTGCGGGGATTCGGGATGACAACACGCGCGGTCTGCGACGGCGGCGGCTGACCTCACGTCGATCGGGCATCCGGAAATTCGACCCCGATCGGTTGCGCTCGTAGTATCTTTGAAAGCCGAAGCGAGGGCTTCCGCCGATGGACATCCGCCACGACTGGACGCGCGAGGAAATTCGCGCCATCTATCATCTTCCGTTTCCCGAGCTGATTTTCCGGGCCCAGACCGCGCACCGGGCGTTTCACAAGCCGGACGAGGTGCAGCTCTGCCGTCTGCTTTCGATCAAGACGGGCGGCTGTCCCGAAGATTGCGCGTATTGTTCGCAGAGCGCGCATTACAAAACGGAAGTGGTGCGCGAGGAGCTGATGAACCCGGTGGCGGTGCGCGAAGCGGCGAAACGCGCGAAGAAAGAAGGCGCGACGCGATTCTGCATGGGCGCGGCGTGGCGGCAGGTGACGGAGGGAGAACAGTTCGAGAGCGTGCTGGACATGGTGCGCGCCGTGGCGGCGCTCGACATGGAAGTCTGCTGCACGCTGGGGATGTTGACGGAATCGCAGGCGCGGCGGCTGAAGACGGCGGGGCTCACGGCGTACAACCACAATCTGGACACGTCGCCCGAGTTCTACGGCAACGTGATCACGACGCGCGCGTACGAGGACCGGCTCGCGACGATTGCGCACGTGCGCAACGCGGGCATTACCGTCTGCTGCGGCGGGATTCTCGGCATGGGCGAGACGGACGAGGATCGCGTCGGGCTGCTGCACGAGCTTTCGAGGCTCGACCCGCACCCGGAGAGCGTCCCGATCAACATGCTGGTGAGGAACGAAGGGACGCCGCTGGCGAACGCGGAAGAACTCGATCCGCTGGTGATGGTGCGCGCGATCGCGACGGCGCGAATCCTGATGCCCGCCTCGCGCGTGAGGCTGGCGGCGGGACGAAGGCAACTCTCCCCCGAGGCCGTGACGCTGTGTTTTCTCGCGGGCGCGAATTCGATATTCACGGGCGAGAAGCTGCTGACCACACCGAATCCCCTGCCCGGTTCCGATCAAAAGCTACTTCAAAATTTGGGTATGAAAGCGATGCAGAGTGCCTGAGGCGAAAGGCGGCGCGATGGATCTGCGGATCGCGCGCGAACTCGAAGAGCTGCGGGAACGGGCGCAGCTCCGCTCGCTCAAGATTCCGGACGCCGCGGGCCGGCTCGATCTCAGCTCGAACGACTACCTCGGACTATCGGACGATCCGCGGTTGAAGCGGGCCGTCGCCGAGGCGGTGGCACGTGCGGAACGGGTGGGAGCGACGGGTTCGCGGCTGCTTTCCGGAAACGCGCGCGAGTGGGAAGAGGTCGAGGCGGAATTCGCGGAGTTTGCGGGCACCGAAGCGGCGCTCTATTTCGGATCGGGATACGCGGCAAACATCGGAGCGCTGAGTTCCCTGCTGCGGCCCGGCGATACCGTTTTCTCGGATGCGCTCAATCACGCGAGCTTGATCGACGGAATCCGGCTGTCGGGCGCGGCGAAAGTGATTTATCCGCACGCGGACCTGGAGTTTCTGGAAGGCGCGCTGCGGGACGCTGGTGGCGCGGGCGCGCGCGTCATCGTGACGGAGAGCATCTTCAGTATGGAAGGCGATGTTGCGCGACTCGACGCGCTGATGGAGCTTGCGCGAAAGTGCAACGCATCGTTGATCGTGGACGAGGCGCATGCGACGGGGGTTTGGGGACCGGAGGGACGCGGCGTTGCGGTCGAGCTCGGCTTGCAGCGCGAGACCCTGGCGATCGTTCACACGTGCGGCAAGGCGCTAGGGAGCCTGGGGGCTTTCGTTTGCGGGAGCGCCGCGCTGCGAGAGTATCTGATCAATCGCGCGAGGACCTTCATTTTCAGCACGGCGATGCCGCCGTATATGGCGGGGCAAATTCGGGCGGCGCTGGCGCTGGCCCGCACGGCGGATGCGGAACGCGCGCACTTGCGCACGATCGCGGCGACGTTGAGGGAAGGACTCGTGGCCGCAGGCGTCGCCTGCGGATCCGATCGGGACGGGCTCGCCGCGCAGATCGTGCCGGTAATACTCGGCTCGAACGAAGCGGCGCTCCACGTGGCGAGCGAGCTGCAGCGCGGCGGATTCGCGGTGAAGGCGATTCGGCCGCCGACCGTGCCGCCGGGAACGGCGCGGCTTCGGATTTCGCTGACCAGCAAGGTGACGCTTGAGGATGTTCGCCGGCTGGTGGCGGCTATTTCCGCCGCGCAGAAGTCGCTGCCGCATTCTGCTTCCGCAAACGTCGTGCATGTCTGACGGCGCGCGTGTTGTTGCGTGACGCTGGGGCCGCGAGCGTGGCACGACTGGTGACGGAATCACCTTCGAGATGATGGCCAGCAGATTTTTCGTCACGGGAACGGATACGGGCGTAGGCAAGACCGTGGTTTCGGCGCTGCTTTGCGCGGCGCTCGACGCCATCTACTGGAAACCGATACAAACCGGCACGCGGGAAGGAGCAGACCGCCCCACCGTGATGCGGCTCGCGGGATTGCCGCGGTCGCGGACGGTGGCCGAAGCGTATCGGTTCGCGCCGCCGGTCTCACCGCACCTCGCGGCGCGATGGGCCGGAGTACGGATCGATTTCCGGAAGATCAAGGTGTCGCGGCTTGCGGCGGCCGAGAATCTGATCGCCGAGGGCGCGGGCGGCGCGCTGGTCCCGATCAACGAGCGGCAGTTGATGACGGACTTGATGCGGCATCTGCGGTTGCCCGTCCTGCTGGTGACACGCACCACGCTCGGAACGATCAATCACACGCTGCTTTCGCTCGCAGCGCTGCGGGCGGCCGGGCTGGACGTGCGGGGCGTGATCATGGTCGGCAAGGCAAATCGCGACAATCGCGAGGCGATCGAGCGATATGGGCACGCGCACGTGATCGGATTCGTGCCGCGGCTTGCGCGGATCGATCGTGCGGCGCTGGTGAGCGTCTTCGGGAAATATTTCGACGCGAAGGCGCTGGAAGGCGTGCCGAGAGCATAGGTAGAGAATACGGGCACGATGTGCCGCGCCTACGGCGCTTGGGGGGGGGTTGCTTTCGTTCCCCGCCGTTCCGGGCGGGGCTAAATTGTGCCGCGCGTCCCGCGCTGGTGCGAGCGGCGATCGTTGCGCGAGGCTGGGCCCCGAGAACTTGAAAAGATTTTCATGAAGCTGATACCAGGGTGCATATGAACACGGGCGCGAGCGCGGGACTTCAAATTTGGCATCCGTTTACGCAGGAGGCACTCGATCCGCGACCGATGCGGATCACGAAGGCGGAGGGCGTGTACCTGCATACGGCCGACGGGCGGCGGTTGATCGACGCGATTTCGTCGTGGTGGGTGAACATCCACGGGCATGGACACCCGGCCATCGTCGAGGCGATCGCGGCACAGGCGGCGCAGATCGACCACGTGCTGCTGGCGGGATTCACGCACGATGCGGTCGAAGAGCTGCGCGAGAGGCTGGTGAAGATTCTGCCGCCACATCTGACGCACATTTTCTTCTCGGATGATGGGTCGACGGCGGTGGAAGTGGCGCTGAAGATGGCGGTGCAGTTCTGGCAAAACGTGGGGCGCCCGGAGAAGAAAGGGATCGTGGCGCTGGACCACGCGTATCACGGCGACACGGTGGGAGCGATGTCGGTCGGGGCGAGTTCGTCGTTCAGCGATCCATTTCGGGAGCTGCTGTTTCCGGTGCACCGGGTGCATTCGGCGTACTGCTACCGCTGCCCGGTGGGCAAGACGCGGGCGACCTGCTCGATCGATTGCGTGGACCAGCTGCGCCGGCTGCTCGAGGAGAAGGGCGGCGAGATAGCGGCGGTGATCGTCGAGCCGCTGCTGCAGGGCGCGGGCGGGATGATCGTTCATCCGGTGGAATTCCTGCGGCGCGTGAGCGAGCTCTGCACGAAACATGAGGTGCTGCTGATCGCGGATGAGGTGCTGACGGGATTCGGGCGCTGCGGCGCGATGTTCGCGTGCGAGATCGCGGACGTGGAGCCGGACGTGATGTGCCTCTCGAAAGCGTTGACCGGAGGCGTACTGCCGATGGGAGCGACGGTTTGCCGGCCGCAGATCCACGAGGCGTTCGTGAGCAAGGACCGCGGGCGGACGTTTTATCACGGGCATTCCTACACGGGAAATCCGATCGCGGCTGCCGCCGCGGTGGCGAGCTGCGGGATTTTCGAGCGCGAGCCAGTCTTCGAGCGCATCGGGACGATCATCGAGATTCATCGCCAGCGGCTGGGAGCGATCAAGGACCATCCGGCGGTTGGCGACGTGCGCGCGATCGGAACCATGGCGGCGGTAGAGCTGCGCGCGGACGATCCGGGGTACGCATCGAAGCTGCGGCCCAGGCTCTACAAATTTTTCATCGAGGCCGGTGTTTTGCTGCGGCCGCTGGGAAATATTGTTTACATCCTGCCGCCGTATGTGATTAGTTCCGATGAATTGAATTTCGTTCACGACCGCGTGGCGGAGGCGCTGGACCTGTGCCTGGAGTGAGCGGCGGGGTGGACACGAGGGATGATGCAGACGGATAGCGGAGGCGGCCGGAGCAAGCCGTTGATCGTCGGGATCGGCGGGACGATGCGCGAGGTGTCGTCAACCGACCGGGCGCTGCGCGTGGCGCTGGCCGCCGCGGAAGAGGCGGGCGCTCGCGTCGAGATTTTCAGCGGCCCCGCGCTGGCGCGACTGCCGCACTACATGCCCGACGGGCAGCAGCGCAGCAGCGAGCAGCGGCATCTGGTGGATATGGTCCGGCAGGCGGACGGGCTGATCGTCGCGAGTCCCGGATATCACGGGGGCGTTTCGGGGCTGGTGAAGAACGCACTCGATCTGCTGGAGGATTTGCGCAGCGACGAGCGGCAGTATCTCGATGGGCGCGCGGTCGGGTGCATCGTGACGGCGGCGGGATGGCAGGCGGCGGTGACGACGCTCGAGGCTTTGCGGGCGATCGTCCACGCGCTGCGGGGGTGGCCCACGCCGTTTGGAGCGACGCTGAACACGTCGACTCCGGTGTTCGATCACGCCGGAGCGTGCACCGATCCGAAAATTTCGGACGCGCTGGCGGTGGTCGGGCGGCAGGTGGTGGAATTCGCGCGCGTGCACGGACGATCGGTGTGAGGCGAAAGCGTCCACCCAATAAAGATTTTCTCGCGAATTGTGCGTGCCAAAACCTCGGAGCATCTTCAGGGCTGAAGCCCGGCGCTTATCGGCGATTTACGGCGGGGCGGGAAGCCCCGCCCCCTGCACCGCCTCCACGAGATGGCTTGATGGCTTCTAGAAACGGATGACCGGGCCGAAGGCGATGCGTAAGTTGTGATGGGCGCCACCGTTGAAGTAGATGTCGTCGCCCACGTCCAGGCGCAAGCCGACCGGGCCGATGCTGGTTTCGAGGCCGCCGCCCGGGTAGAGAGCACCGCTCACGTTGTTGTCGCGGAGATTTTCGACGTCGCTCGTGAATGATCCGAAGGTGCCGGGGACGTTGCCGAGGTTGAAGTGGATGAAGCCGCCCTTGACCGTGAGAAAGATCCGCACCGGCCCGTGGCTCTCGATTTTCGGTCCGAAGAGGCCGTACAGGAGCTGGACGTTGGACCTGGCGGTGGTGATGGTGCCCGTCCCTGAATTCATGAAGCCTTCGGTGAACGCCTGCTCGAAGTCGTAGTTCATTTCCGCCTCAAACGACAGCGGCGAGTCGACGGTGACCGAAAGACGCCCGCCGAGACCCGCCATATTGGTATCCGTCTGGGACAGCCGGAAATAGTCGCCATAGACGCCGAGCTCAGCGTGGTTCTGGGCCGAAGCTACGGGAACGAACAACCCCACCAACAGCACTGCGAATAACATGCGCCTCATCCGCGTTCTCCTTGCACCTGGGTTTTGTGGCTGCAGCTACAGGGCTGGAACGGGGCCTGAGGTCGCTACCTTAGGGTTGATGCTTCGCGACGGAGGAAGGTCACCCTTTTTCTGGGGACGGGACGGCGGAAGGCGGCCCATGGCAGAGCCGCCTCGCCGCAAATGCGGGCCTTCAATCGGTCGCGCAGGCGCAACCGCGGCGACGCGGCGTTGCCAGCTGCCAGACGTTGGCTCGCGCGCCCGTCGAACGCGCCTTCGCAAGGCGGGCTGAGCGCCTCGACGGAAGGCTTTTCGCGGTTTCCGCGATCAAGCGATTCAGGAAAAGGAGAAATTCGGCCGGACGGAACAGCGGGGCGCGGGGTCCGCCGGATGTTTCGGGGACGGCCTGGCACCAGAGGCAGCCCCCGTCGACTGGAATCGAGTAAAAAGCTGTGCATTGCGAATGGATGACGCGCATGAGAGGGTTGCGTTGCGTCAGCGGAGTTGCGCTCAAAATCAGGCGGAAGGAATGCCGGCCCGCCAGGGCTTCGGCCTCTTCCGGCGTGGAAGCGATCCAGGGTCGACAGCCGGTCTGCAGCAGCCGACTTTCCAGCTGCCACCAGTCGCGTTCCTTCTGGCCGAAGAGAAGCACGTCAATCGGGCGACTTTGCATCCGGGCTCCGGGCGGCTCAGCGACCGAAGGAGATTCGGACGCGAACAGGGGCAAGATTGCGAACGGCGCCGCGGCTCGAACGCCGCATGGCCGAACGGCGGCTGAGAGAGACGGGCAGGATATGGCGCTTCAGTTTGTCGCGAAGGGCCCTGCGGCCGCGGTTCACGCGCGACTTGACGGCGCTGACCGAGAGGCCGAGAGCGCGGGCGGTTTCGCGGGCGGACTTCTCGTCGAGGTCGCACACTTCGATGGCCGAGCGGATCCCGGGCTTGAGCGAGTTCATGGCGGACAACAGGAGCCTATTCTGCTCGCGCTGAGAGAAGTGGGACTCGGGAGTCGGGGCGGCGTCGGCGATTTCCATCACGGCTTTCGTTTCGTCGTTGGGGTAGGACTCATCGATCGAGACTTCGCGCGACTTGCGGCTGCTTCGCTTGAGCATGAGCGCCTCGTTGAAGGCGATCCGGGTGACCCAAGTGGAAAAGGAGGATCTCCCCTCGAATTCGGGAAGGTGCATGAATGCGTTCTGGAAGCTCTGCTGAACCACGTCTTCAGCGTCCTCACGGTTGCGGGTGATGCGCAGGGCCGCGAATAAAATTCGGCGTTCGTGACGCAAGACGAGCGTGCCGAAAGCTGACCGGTCCCCGGCCTTTGCGGCTGCCACGAGCGTAGCATCCGTGGGTTCCGGCAAATCGATGCAAGGCAATTTCGCTGCTTCTTCCAAAATTTCGATTGGCACTTGGTGTTCCTCCTCAGGTGACTTTGGCCTGTCCCGGATGAAAAACCTGAGCGCTGGCCCGATTTCTCTTTCCGGAATGGCGACATGATGGAGCAACGCGCAAGGGCATACATCACGAGATGGAAGTCATTTTTTGTAACCCGGAAGGGCAGTTCGAGGGCTCCCTAGATAGTGGTAGCGCGGAGTACGTGCGGTTGGGAACGGGGCGAGTGGGAGGAGGGCGGGCGCGGCAGAGTTTCCGGAATCGGGACACTACGACGAATATAGTATCGACCGCAAAGCCCTGCGAATTTTCGTGTTGGCGCGCGGTGAAATGAGTCCGGATCGTCGAGCCGGGCATCCAAAGCCCCCAAGCGCTATAGTATGGCGGCGCAGGAAACGGGAGGCGGCGCAGAGAAGCGAGCCGGACGAATGGGCGCAGCGAGAAAAATTCGAGTGTGCAGCGTCGACGATCACCCGTTGCTGCACGAGGGCCTGGCCACGGTGATCCGGAACGAGCCGGACATGGTGATGGTGGCCGAGGCGTCCAGCGGGCGCGAGGGAATCCAGCGATTCCGGGAGCATAAGCCGGACGTCACGCTGATGGACCTGCGCTTGCCGGACATGAGCGGCATCGACGCGACGATCGCGATCCTCTCGGAATTTCCGGAAGCTCGCGTCGTGATCCTGACGACGTTTGCCGGAGACGTGGAAATCCAGCGGGCGCTTGAGGCGGGCGCACGGGCCTATCTGCTGAAGAGTATGCCGCCGAAGGAGTTGGTGGACGCGATCCGGCAAGTGCACGCCGGGAAAAAGCGAATTCCGGCGGAAATCGCGACGCATCTCGCCGAACATCTCGCCGACGAAGCTCTCACCGGGCGAGAAATCGAAGTGCTGCGGCAGATCGCCGGGGGAAACCGGAATCGCGACATCGCGGAGAAGCTCTTCATCACCGAGGAAACGGTGAAAGTCCACATCAAGCACATCATGGAGAAGCTCAACGCCGCCGACCGGACGCAGGCGGTGGCGATCGGTGTCCGGCGCGGAATCATTCAGCTCTAGCGCGGCCGAGTGGCTCGAAGGAGACGCGAGCGATCGAGCCGACGACCACGAAGTAGCCCGGGACCCGCGCGGGCCCCGGGCCTTCCACGATACTTACCTTCCACTTGCGGCAAGTTGTTTTGGCTCCTGAGAGCCTTTCACCTCAACGCGCCGGGGCAGTGCGGCTGCCGAGATCGGAGCCATGATGTCGAGCGTGCCGTTGCGATACTCGGCGGAGATTTTTTCTCGGTCGACGCCTTCCGGAAGAGCGATGTCCCGCTCAAACGAATCGTACATCCATTCGCGATAGACGACGTCGGCGTCGTTGGCCTCGTTGGTGCTTTCGTGCCGGCCGCTGATCGAAAGAACGTCGCCCTGCACCTGAATGTTGATGTCCTTCGGATCGACGCCGGGGAGCGCGACCTGACAGCGGAACATCTTGCGATTGCGATCGACGTACGCGTTCACGGCGGGAACCACAGCGGTTGAAGCGGAGTCGTTGGCGCGGCTGGAACGGTTCGGCCACGCCGTCGCAAAACGGTTAAAGATGTGGTCGAAGTCCCGGCGGAAATCGAATAGATCCTGATACCGATTGTCGCGGCTTGCGAGATTGGTCATACCCTTACCTCCTGAGCTAAGAACATTCTCCCTGGCAGAGGGAGCGGTCAGGGGCCGGGCGCCAACCAAAGTGGAGTTTTCGCCGCGGGAGCGGCGGTGTCAATAGTGTAATGGAAATTTAATCGGCGACTGGGAGAGGCCAGGCGCGGCAGGCAAAGCGGCAGGGGCGCGCTCGCTAAAACTTCGTGTGAAACCCGAAACGCTTCGCGAGCCTGAAAAGTGTATGATGCGGTCGCCCGAGGCGCACGATGGCGCGCCCGGACCAAATCAATGGGTCTCGCTCAAAGAGGATAGAGAATGCGATTGAAAAATTTCCACGTCGCCATAGCGGTGCTTTTTTTCGTGAGTTCGCCGGCGTTCGCCGCGCCGCGAGCGAATAAGATTCCGTCGCGCTGCGACCGTGCTTGCCTGATCGGCGTCATGAACGACTACGTGGCGGCGCTGGTGGCACACGACCCTTCGCGCGTTCCGCTTTCGCCGAATGTCGAGTTTGTCGAGAATACGGTCGTTATGCATCCGGGCGACGGCCTCTGGAAAATCGCCGACGCACCGCCGACGACTTTCAAGATCTACGTGCCCGACCCGGTATCCCAGGAGGTGGGCCTGCTCTGCGTGATGCAGGCGAATCACGAGACCGTCGAAGCGGGGTTTCGGCTCAAAATCCGCCACGGCGAGATCGTTGCCACCGAGCACCTGTGGGCGGACCAACTGACGCCGGCCGCTTTGAAGAATCTGCAAACGCCGCGCCCGGCCTTTCTCGCGACGGTGCCACCGGGCGAGCGCAATACGCGAGCCGAAATGCTGAAAATCGCGCCGACGTACTACACGGCCGTGACCAGCGCCGACTCGAATAACGCGCCGTTCGCGGACGACTGCCAGCGCCACGAAAACGGCATTCCGACGACGGGTATCCCTCTCGCTCCCGACCATACCGAGCGGCAGGTGCTCGGGTCGTTTGGCTGCGCCGCGCAGCTGAAGACGCACGTGATGGACTACATCAAGCGCATCGAGCCGCGTCGCGTGATGATCGCAGACCCGGAGACCGGGCTCGTGATCGGATTTTCGCAGTTTCGGCATCCCATGGACGAAAAAACGGAGAAGATCGTCGGCGTGCCGGGAATCACTTCGCGCACGATGGATTTCAAGCCCTTCGACAACGTTGCGATGCACATTTTCAAGGTTTACGGGGGCAAGATTCATGAGATCGAGGCGCTGGGCCATTCCGGAATGCCGTATGACTCGCCGACCGGATGGGAAAAGTTTCCGGACCACGGGCTGTAGGAGCCGTCTGACCCCTGGAGTTTCGTTGGTCGGGACAGTTGGGGCCACACGCGTGGCTTCGAGGGGCGCAGCAAGCAGCGTCCCTACGGACCAAACCTTTTAGCCGCTCACTGATTGCCGAGACTGGCGCGCGGTTGGCAGTCAACGCAGCACGCGTGGCTTCGAAGGGGCGCAGCGAGCAGCGCCCCTACCGACTAAACCTTTTGGCCGCTACAGGCAAAGCCCCTTAACCGCTCGGTTGATACGGCACCTCTTGGAGGAAGAGCAATCATGAGTTCATTCGACGTTCGCACGCATAGATTCTGCGCTGGCTTGGCATTTGTGGCCATTTTGTGGACGCTTGCCGCTCGACCGGCAACAGCGGCCAGTTGCGATCGCGCGTGCCTGGGAGACCTGGTGACGCAATATTTGAACGATATGACCGCCCGAAATCCCGGCGCGCTGCCGGCGAGCCCGAACATTCGGTTCACGGAAAACGGCGAGACGCTGAAACTCGGCGATGGCCTTTGGAAGAGCGCCTCCGGGCTTGGAACGTACCGGCAGGACATACTCGACGAGAAGAACCATACGGCGGCCACGCAAGCCGTCGTGCTCGAAGACGGAGATAAGCCCGTGCTTTTCGCCTTGCGATTGAAGGAGCGCGACGGAAAGATCAGCGAAGCGGAAACGATGGTCGTGCGGCAGGACAAGTCTTCGCTGATATTCGACCCGGCGGGATTCGAAAAGGGCAACGGGCAGATGGCGTCGGTTCCGCCGGACTCGGAAGCGAATTCACGATCCCAAGCGATCAAGATCGCGATGAAATATCCGGAGGGGCTCAAAGTGGGCAGCTTCGTCCAGGTGAACACGCCGTTTGCGGCGGACGCCTACCGGATCGAGAACGGCATCCACACCGCGGGCGCGGGTTGCGCTCGCGCCGGCTGCGAGGATATCAAGACGCAGAAAATTATCGTGCATCCGGGGGTGCGCGCCCGCGTGGCAGCGGTCGACACACATCTCGGGATTGTGCTGTTGTATCTCGATTTCGGAAACACGAAGCAGTACGGCCCCGGGCTCGCGCTGGTGACGTTTGAGGCGTTCAAGATCTACGGAGGACAGATCCACGCAGTGAACGCCGTTCTGCGCATGGCCTCGGCGAGCGCGGGTTCAGGCTGGGACGCGGAGTATCCCCTGAAGGCTCCGCCCGCGAAGTGAGGTTGCTCCGCCTTGCTACAGGTGCGAATACGCCGCAGAGCTGCGTCGCGATTTCTTGAGGCGCGCGGCGATGGCGGAGAGGGTGGGATTCGAACCCACGGTTGAGTTTCCCCAACACACGCTTTCCAAGCGTGCTCCTTAAACCGCTCGGACACCTCTCCGTTGTGAAGGTGTTTAGCAGCCTAACAAATTGGCGCGGGTGCGGCAAACGGGAGAGCCGGCGCGCCGGGCGGCGGGATCAAATCGAGAGTTTGTCTGCTACACTTTCTGGGCTACTCCGGGGTAGTGCAATTGGTAGCACGCCAGCCTTTGGAGCTGGTTATCTTGGTTCGAGTCCAAGCCCCGGAGCCACACCCACCGGGTCAGTTCCCCGGCACGATCGAGCGTCAGAGCGAGAACTATTGCGGCTTCGGACCTTCGGTGACCTGAACGAGGTCATCGGGGCGAATCCACTTGGCGAAGGCCGCCTTCACCTGCTCGGCGGTAAGTTCCACGTAGTGGTGGGCGGCGATCACCGGCTCGTCGAGCGGGAGGCCGATCGTCGAGCGGTGAATCCATCCGCCGGCGATGCTATCGACGCTGGCTTCGGAGAGCGGGACCTGGCGTAGCAGCGTCGCTTTCGCCTGGCGCAATTCTTCGTCGGTGACGAGCGTGGTCTGGATCGTTTTCAGGTCGCGCAGGATGATGGCGCGCGCCTTCGAGACGTTCTGCGGATCGCAGGCGTAGTCGACGCTATAGATGCCGCGCGTTTTGCCTACATTGAATGACGAGCCGACGTAGTAGACAAGGCCAGAATTCTCGCGGAGGTCGCGGTAGAGCCAGGTGGAGTAGAAGCTGCCGCCAAGAACATGATTCCCGAGCTCGAGGGCGTAGTAGTCGGGATCGAAGCGATTGAGCGCTCCGAGCGTTTCGCCCAAATCGACGTTCACTTGAACGCGGCTGCTGTCTGGAACGGCGGTGACGTCCGGCTGATTTCTCGGCACGGCTGGAAGATCGGTCGGCGGCTGCGGACCTGTGGCGGTCCATCCGCCGAAATATTTTTCAACTTCCGCGCGGGCATCCTCGGGCGTGACGTTGCCGATGATCACGATGGTGGTGAGATCGGGCCGGAAAGTGCGCTGATAGTACGATTTCAGGTCCTCCAACGTGAGCGCGGAGACGGTTTGCGGCGTGGCTTGCCGGAGCGACGGGTCGGTGGGTGGAAACAGGTCCGCGTTGAATGCGCGGCGGGTCAGATAGTCCGGGCTCTGAAGCTCGCCCGCAATGGCTTGCGCCGTTTCCGCCTGAACGACCTTGAAAGCTTCCTCGGGCAGCGCGGGGTGGAGCTCGTTGTCAGCCAGGAGCGCCATGCCGCGATCGAAATGCGCCGGCAAGACGCCGAGCGAAAAATCGGCGCCGGCCGACTCGTTCGCGCCGATATCGTCGAGCGCCTTCTGGTAGGCGATGCGGTCAAGCGTTTGCGTGCCGTAGGGGAAAAGCCCGTCGAGAACGCTGCTGACGCCCTCCTTGCCCGGGAGAGCTTCGAGATCGGCGTTGTTCTTGATGTGGCCGCTCACCGTTATCGAATTGCTGATGGTTTCGCGCTGCACGATCAGGTGGAGGCCGTTGGGCAGCGTGCTGACCACGGGATCGGTGGTGAGCTTGGGAATCTCGAGGCGCATAAGGGCCGCCGAGGCCCATTCCGGCAGCGCGACGGGGCCGTTGGGGCTGCCCGCAAGCGATTCGGCGCTCCCGAAGGATTTCGACGAGATCGGCTTGCCCGAGGGCTGCGGCGTGAGCACGGTGGTGATGGCCTCATCGGGCTTGAGATATTTGCGGGCGACTTCGTTCACCTGATCGACCGTGACCTTTTCGAGAGCAGCGATGTCGTCTTCGGGAGACTGGCGGCCTTCGACGGCCACGGCATTGGACCATTCCATTGCGAGGCCTTCGATCGAGTTCTTCTGAAACTCTTCGTCCGCGAGCTCGTGGCGCTTCGAGGCATCGACCAGGTCCGCCGGAACGCCATTCTTCAGATCGTCGGCGAGAATCTGCTGAATCTGCTTGTTCAGGCTGTCGCCATCGGCGCCCTGCGGGAACGCGCCGACCGCGTAGGCGATTCCGGCCTGCGGCATCACGTCGAGCTGAAATCCGGCGTAGAGCGCCTTCCCTTCCGGCACGAGCGAGTAGAGCGTGCCGCGCTGGCTGCTCAGAACGTCGCTGAGGATATTGAGAGCGGCAAAATCGGAGCTGTCCGATCCGGGGATTCGAAACGCGGTCACGGCGAGGCCGTACGGCAAGTCGGTATCGAGCTTGATCGTGGCCGCCGAGACCGGGCCGAGCTTGATTTCCGGACGCGGAGGAATTTTCTTCGCGGGAATGTCGCCGAAGAGCGACTTGATCTCGCTGAGCGCCTTATCGGTATCGACATTCCCCGCGATGATGAGGACGGCGTTGTTCGGCGCATACCACTTCTCGTAAAAGTCGTGGAGCATCGCACCGGTGGTCTTGTCGAATGAGGGCCGGGTGCCGAGCGCGTCGTGCTCGTAGGGCGTGCCGCGAAACATCGCTTCGAGCAGCTTGGTCTCGAAAACGTACTGCGGATTCGAGAGGTCCTGGGCGACTTCCTGCTCGATCGCGCCGCGTTCCTTATCCCAGAGAGCTTCGGTATCGAGAGAACCCTTCATGCGGAGAGACTCGATGTGCAGCGCGACATCGAGATCCTCGCTCGGAACCGTAAAGAAATATTGCGTGACGGTCTGCTGGGTATCGGCGTTGAAATTGCCGCCCATCGCCGCGGCGATCGCGGCGAGCTGGTCGGCGGAGAGGCCGGCGGCGCCGCGGAACATCATGTGTTCTTGTGCGTGAGCCATGCCGGGAAAACCGGCCGGCGCTTCGTCCGAACCAACGAGGTAATTGATCACGGTGGTCGCCACAGGGGCGAGCGGATCCGGGACGATGATCACGCGCAGGCCGTTTGGCAGCGTGACGCGCACGACGCCGGTCGCCTGAGGCCGCGCTTCCGCCGCCGGAGCAAGGGCAACACACGCGGCCAAGAGTGCGAGCGCGAGAATGGTCCATCCTGAAAATCTACCGCGTGAGCATGCGTCCATCGTTTGTCGTCTCCGGCGTGCGAACAGTCTTCCTTCCGTTTGACTCTCCACGGCTATTTTCGTTTCTTCGGGGTTACGCCTTCCGCGATCGAGACGGCGTCCTTCGCACAGGCGCGCCAATCCTCCATCGTCGCTCAAAAAGGCACAGTTTCCAAGTCGATTGGACGCCAGGATCGTTGGGAGCAACGCTGACGGAAGACTAAGAGGCGATCGAAGATGCCCGGCGCCGCGAGGAGCGCAGCTTGGACGTCGGGTGCTGGGCAGTGGTGATTTCCGATGCCCGCCGCAGCAAATTTTCAAATTCGCGTTCTCGAATGCCGATTTTAGGGACCCGGCCTTTGCGTTTCATGGCGCGACCTCCGGCCCGGTAATGCGACGAACTAGTGGCGGGAGAGTATTCCCCGGGGCTCCGGGGTGTCAAGCACTTTCGCCGGGCAACGGGCGCTCGCGGCAAAGAGAACGCAAACGTTGGCAGCGATGGTATCCTCTCACGCTTGCGCGTCTTGGAAGGCCAATTGTTTCGGGAGGGATTCATGCATCTTGAGGGCAAGGCAGCAATCGTTACGGGCGGCGGGCGCGGAATCGGCCGAGCGATCGCGAAGAAATTAGCGAGCGAGGGCGCGGCGGTGCTGGTGGCGTCGCGCAGCGCGAAGGAAATCGAAGCGGTGGCTACCGAGATTCAAAAGGCGGGCGGACGCGCGAAAGCCGTCGCGGCGAACGTGTCGCAAGAGGCGGAGTGCGAGAAGATCGTGCGCGCGGCGCGCGATGCCTTTGGCGCGATCCATATCCTGATCAACAACGCGGGAATCCTGGGACCGGTGGCGCCCGCCGAGGGAACCACGCCCGCGCAGTGGAACGAGGTGGTCGGCATCAACCTGACGAGCGCGTTCTTGATGTCGCGGCTCGTGGTGCCGGAGATGTACGAGCGAGGGTCGGGCGCGATCGTGAACATTTCGAGCGTGGCGGCGAAAAACGCGTTCCCGATGAACAGCGCCTATGCGGCGGCGAAGGCCGGATTGCTGGGGCTTACTCGGACGCTCGCCGCGGAAGGAGCGCGGAAAGGAGTCCGAGTGAACGCCATCCTTCCCGGGCCTACCGGCGATACGAATATGTGGCAGGAACTCGCGGGACACCTGGGCCCCGGAAGCGCCCACGTGACAGAAGGTATTCTGCAGGGGCGCCTGCAGAATACCGAGGAGATTGCGGCCGCCGCGCTATTTCTGGTCTCCGATCAGGCCAGCGCGATTACCGGGCAGACTCTGAACGTGGATGGCGGAATGGCCTTTTACTGAGATCCTCGAGCGCGACAAATCCGCGCTTCGCGGAACCGGCGACGGCGCGAACGCCGACTTCGGCCCATTCGAGGCCGCGCTCCCCAATCGTTCCGAGAACGTACGAGATCCCCACGACAGCGAGAATCACCAGGAAGAGCATCACGAAAATAAGTTCAGCGGCGATCAACGCACGCACGAAATAGAGTTGCAGAATGAAAAACGCGGCGGCAAGGGCCACAAGTCCCTTGCGCACTCTCGCTTTTCCGACCAGATTCTTGGTGAATGCCTGTAGCTGGGCAAATACAGTGCTCATCGGATTCCCCGTCCCTCCACAGCCTTAGATGCAACGGGGATTCCAAAAGAGTCCGCAGCAACTCGTTGAAATGGAATGGGCTATAAAATTCTCAGAGTGAGCCAGCGGAAATCTGCTTCCGAAATACGGAAATGGAGAAGGTTCCCGGTCCCAAATACGGTACACGCCGATTTGTGTCTACATGAAACACTGCATGGATCAGCGGGCATCAAAGGGATATCGGTCCTGCGCGAGAACAGCGTCGGCGACGCGACGGCGAATCGCAATCGTGTCGACGGGCGCGTGCTTCGCGAGGCGCCGCAGAGCCGCGAGTTGCGTGGCGAGCGTGTCGCCATCGACGATCGCGGTGAGCGCCGTGCGCGCGTCTTTTTCGATGCGATCCATCGCGTCGTAGACAAAGGCGCGCGTAGCTTCGGCCATCAGCGCTGAGGATTGCCCGCGCGCTTCGGCGGATTTCTGGGCCCGACGCAGGGACGATTCGATGGCGTACACGTCCATGACGATGTTCGCGAGCGCACCGACGATTTCCTGTTCGTTCACGAGTTGATCGCGGAATCTCTGGACGGCCGCGCCCGCGGCAAGCAGGAAGATTTTCTTGGCTTGCGCGAGCGACTTCTCTTCCTCGGCGAACGCGCCGGCCGGCGTTTCGTCAAACGAGGGGCCCGCGAGCAACTCCTCGCCAAGCTTCATCGCCGCCGGAATCAGGGGCAGAATGCCCGCCATGGCGCGCTTGAGCAGCATCTGGATGATGACCAAGCGGTTGATCTCGTTGGTGCCCTCGAAAATGCGATTGATGCGGCTGTCGCGGTACATGCGCGCGACAGGGTAATCCTCATGAAAGCCGTAGCCGCCGAAGATCTGCACGGCCTCGTCGACGCAGCGATCGAGTGTTTCGCTGCCGACGACCTTGCTGATCGAGCTCTCGATGGCGTACTCCTCGAGCACCTGCATCGCCTGCTTGACCTTGTCGGCGCCAGTCGCCACGGCGGATTCGATGGTTCCGGCGGTGCGGTAAATCATGGACTCAAGAGCGTAGGTGCGAATGGCCATTTCGCCGAGTTTCGTCTTGATGAGGCCGAATTCGGCGATCGATTTTCCGAACGCGGTGCGTTCCTTGGCGTATTTCGCGGCGATCGCGAGGACGTTCTTGGCCCCGCCGACGCAGCTTGCGCCGAGCGAGAAGCGGCCAGCATTGAGCGTGTTGAAGGCGACGATATGGCCGCGGCCGATTTCGTGGAGCAGGTTTTCCCTGGGCACGGGCGCGTTCTCGAAGAAAAGCGGAACCGTCGAACTGCCGCGGATGCCCATCTTGTTTTCTTCGGCGCCGATGGAGAAGCCGGGCGTCTTGCGGTCGACGATGAAGCAGGAGAATTTGTCGCCGTCGACTTTCGCGAAGACGATGAAGACATCGGAGAATCCGCCGCTGGTGATCCACATTTTCTGGCCGGTGAGGAGCCAGTTCTTGCCGTCGGGCGAAAGAACGGCGCGGGTGCGCGCCGCGAGCGCGTCCGATCCGGCCTGCGGCTCCGAGAGCGCATAGCAGGAAAGCAGCTCGCCGGTGGCGATCTTGGGCAAATACTTTTTCTTTTGCTCCTCGGTGCCGAAATAGATGAGCGGGATGGTTCCGATGCCGGTGCTCGCGCCGAAGGCGACCATGAACGAGGGGTAGGCGCTGAGCTTCTCGGAAATGATGGTCATCGAGATTTTGTCGAGGGCGGCGCCGCCGTATTCCTCGGGAATGCTCGCGCCGAGCAAGCCCATTTCGCCCGCCTTGCGGACGAGCGAGGGCATGAGCCCTTCCTTGTGCTTCTCGAGCTCGGGAATATTCGGAATCACTTCCTTGGCGAGAAATTCTTCGAGCGTGCGGCCGAGCAGGCGCTGATCGTCGGTGAGATCGGCCGGGGTGAAGACGTCCTCGGGGCTGGTGGATGCAACCAGGAAAGCGCCGCCGCGATTCAGGGCCTGCGAAACCGGTGTGGTCGCCATGCGACCTCCTCGCTTTATTGTGGCTTGTGCTAAGAGATTCTCGCGCCGCGAAAGTCCGAACGCAATGGGCCGACGCCCGATGAGATGACTCGAAGGTCATCGTCGCGCGGACCGGGAACCGCCGGCGCAAGTGAGATCAGGCCGCGCGCTCGAAGATGCCGGCGGCGCCCATGCCGCCGCCAATGCACATGGTGACCATTCCGTAGCGGGCGCTGCGACGCTCCATTTCGCGCAGAATCGAGGCGACGAGCTTCGCGCCGGTGCAACCGAGAGGATGGCCGAGGGCGATCGCGCCGCCATTGACGTTAACGCGCGCGGGATCGAGACCGAGCGTCTTGATCACCGCGAGCGACTGCGCGGCGAAGGCTTCGTTGAGCTCGATCACATCGATCTGGTCGAGCGAGAGGCCGGCGATCTTGAGGGCCTTCGGAATCGCGTAAACCGGGCCGATGCCCATCACTTCAGGCGGGCAGCCGGCCGTGGCAAAAGAGACGAATCGCGCGAGCGGCTTGAGGCCGAGCTCGCGTGCTCGCTCGGAACTCATCAAGATCGAAGCAGCCCCCGCGTCGCTCGTCTGGGAGCTGTTCCCTGCCGTGACTACGCCGCGCGCATGAAAGACGGGGCGCAGCTTGGCAAGCGCTTCAAGCGACGTGTCCGCGCGCGGCCCCTCATCGGTATCGAAGACGACCTTGCGGGTTTTCGGCTTGGCTCCGTTAGCGGCACCGCTTGCGCCGTTGGCGCCGGCCTCGATCGACGTGTAGCTCACTTCGACCGGGACGATTTCATCCTTGAACTTGCCCGCGGCGATCGCGGCGATCGCCTTTTGGTGGCTCGCCAGAGAAAATGCGTCCGATTCTTCGCGCGTGACGCCGTATTGCTTCGCGACGTTCTCGGCGGTGAGGCCCATGTTGAGGTAGGTGTCCGGATAGTTGTCCATCAGCCAGGGATTCGGGGCGATTTTGTGGCCGCCCATGGGGATCATACTCATGGACTCCGCGCCGCCGGCGATGGCGACGTCGCCCTGGCCCGCCATGATGCGCTCAGCGGCGAGAGCGATGGTCTGCAGGCCGGAGGAACAGAAGCGGTTCACGGTCATGGCGGAGGACGTGACCGGCAGCCCGGCGCGCCGCGATGCAATGCGAGCGATATTCATCCCCGCTTCGCCTTCGGGCATGGCGCAGCCGATGATGACGTCCTCGACTTCGTTGGGATCGAGGGCTTTCACGCGGGCGAGCGATTCTTTGATAGTCAGCGCGGCGAGGTCATCCGGACGCGTGGCGCGCAACGTGCCCTTCGGCGCCTTGCCGACCGCCGTCCGCACCGAGCTTACGATCACCGCTTCGCGCATGTTTCACCCCGCTTCGCGACGCTTCCCTGCTGCGAAACCACACCATTGGATGACAGCAAGGAGAAAAAAGCAACCGCGGGCAGGCGTGCTCGAGCGGATGCTGGAACGAAGCGGGGGCGCCGTCGCGCCGCCGCGGAAACCGGCGCGCGCAATCAGCGACGGAACTGGATGGTGACGAGCATTTCGACCGAGATCGGGTGCCCGTTCAATTTCGAGGGGACGTATTTTCTGGCACGCAGCGCTCCCGTAGCCGCGTCGCGCAGCATGATCGGGCCAGACAAAGCCCTGGCGGAGGTGACGTTGCCTGTCTTATCGATCACGATGCGGACCACGACGTCGCCTTCCACGCCCGCCTGGCGCGCGATCTCGGGATAGACCACGGCGGGGGACGTAAGGGCCCGCGGAGCCGGCACGTCTCCGCCGACGGGCACCGGGCCTTCCGGCGCGGCCTGCACTGGAGCAGGCGGCGGTGGCGGCGGCGCGAGATTCGCCGGCGAGGGCTCGCTCGAAGGCAGCGCCACGCTCTGGCCTGCGAGCGCGCTTCCTTCGATCGATGGCGCTGCGCCACCTTCGGTGCTGCCGGCGCGTACGGCCGCGGTGGGATGCGCGTTCAAGGCGCCGAACATATCGGGCACAGGCGCCGCGGAATTCTGCCTCGCGGATTCGGCGCGGCTCGGCTGATTTGACGTTTCCGCGGAACGCGACGGCGCAGGCCTGTCGACCCTGCTAGCCGCTTGCGGCGAACGGATCTCCACGGGAGACGGCTTCGCCGGAGGATTCGCCGGCGCCGTCACGGGCGCGGCGGCCGCGACTTGGCCAGCCGTTGCTGGTTGCACGGGCGAGGCGGCCACGGAAGACGGATTGAGGGCCGGAGCTGTCGCGACGGGCGCTTGCGAAATCGCCGCAACCGAGGGCGCGGGATGCGCCGCCGGGCGCATACGGAGAAAATAAAATCCGCCACCGCCTGCGGCCGCGATCAAGAGGACGACGGCCGCGATCGCTGCCCAGTTTTTACCTTGCGCTTGTGCTTCAGTTTTTTCGCCGGTCGCGCCGGACTTGCTGTATTCGAAGCTCGCGCCAAAGGCGGGGCGGGCGGCCAACTGGTCGCCGCTCGCGGCAAAGCGGCCGAAGCCCGAGGCCGACTCTTCGGCGGCCGGCGTTGCGGCGCTGTGCGACGTCTCCGGCGCTGGAGAAGGCTCCACGCGCGCGGGGGTTGAGAAAGACGCGACGTGAGCCGTGGCGTCGCCACGCAATTGATCGAGCGAAAACGATCCTTCGTCTTCGGGCGTGCCCGCAGTTTTGGGCTCCGGGATCGATTTCGAAGTTTGCGCTAGTTTTTCAGTCTCGGCGGGAACCTGCGCCGGCGAAGCCGCCAGCGGAGGCGTAACGATAGGTTTTGGTTCCTTGATTTCGACCCGCGGCGCCTCGATTTTCGGGGCTTCGGCTTTCGGAGATTCGACTTTCGCAGGAGGCGCGGAGATGGCGGTCGGCGGATTCGGAATCGCAGGCGCAGAGACGACGGCGGGCGTGGGCGCTTTCTTCGGCGGCTCCGCCGGGTCCGACGGGAAACGAACGCCCCAGTAGCCCGGCTGCGGATGCGAAAACTCGACCTCGACATAGGAATGGAGATTGGGATTCGTGCGGATCTTGATGACGCGGCAAATCGCGTCCTGACGCGTTTTCAAATTCGTGAGGACCACGGCTTGCCCGACGCTGACGAGAGTCGTCATCTTGAGCACGCCGCCGAGCGGAAAAACAATCATCGTGCTGGTCTGCTCTTCGAACGGCTCGGTGTGCGACGTGGTGCCGCGGACGACTTCGACGACGCGCGATCCGTGCACCTTGACGGGCACGTCGAGCGAGACAGCGTCGGAACGAAGCTGGCCGGAATCCGGCTTTGGGCGATTAACGCCCGACGAAACCTGCGCTTCACCGACTTCCAATGTTTCTTTGAGTGGAGTCATGGATAGTACCAACGGCCCACGGCCGTCCCTCTATAAATGATGGATTTTCGGGCCCAGAATCGATTCTGGGAGGGAGGGCCAAGGGCGGCAATAGTACGTTCGTACGGGGGTGTATGCCGTTATGACACGCGGCGAATGCGAGGTGAAACGGCGGCTTAGAACTGACGAACGAGCAGGCCGGTTGCGACGCGCGATCCGTCGTTCTCGATCACCACGGCGCCGCTGCTGCCGATCACATAATAGGAGAGCGAAAAGTTCGCCGGGTGAGTGTCGAGAATGGTGGTGCCGCGGCCGTCGAGGTCGGGCGCGACGATGGTGCTGGTGTTCTCGATGGGCGTTCCGGTGGTCAACGTGCCGCGGTCGTTGGTATTGAGATTCCCCTCGGGCACGAGCACGCCGTTCGGAATCTCCACCTGGCCGATGGCGTCTTCCTCGTTGACTGCGGTGGTGTTCGCGTTGCTCGTGAGATTGAAGGCAAAATTCCCCTGCGGAACTCCGGAGCCTGACTGAGGATATGCGAGGCCGCTGGATTGAAAGTCCGTGTCGAGCTCGATCATGGCGAGCGTGCCATTCGATGCGGGGTAGGCCACGAAATAGCGGGTCGTGGATCCGACGGTGAGCGTAAACAGAATTCGTCCGAGGCTGACGTCGACGCTATAGGACGCTGAGGTGAGCGTGAGGTCTTCGCCGAGGCTACCGTCGATTTCCGCCGAGGTGACGCTGCCGGAGCCGCTGGTGACGAGGACGCCGCCGATCGCGAACGAGCGCGTGCCGGTGGAATTCGATCCGTTCAGCGTGAACGCATAATTGCCCTTCACAATCGAGCTCGCGAAGGAGCCGTCGGTATTGGGTGCGCTATAGAGATCGCCGGCGAGCTGCGCGGTGGCCTTCGGGTCCGTCTCGACGATTTTGATGTGGGTGGAATCGACGATGTAGAAGGCGAAGGTGAGCGCCACGTTGTCGAACGCGGGAACCTCGGCGGCCGCGCCGTAAATCAGTTGGAGGGTGCCGCGACCACTGGACGCGAGATCGGGGCTCGCGAAAAAGAGCCCGTGAAGGCTCGTGTCGGCGGTGGCTTCGGAGTTCGTGCCGCCGTCGTTGATGTCGTCTTTTGCGAAATTGATGGGGATTGTCCCGTTGGTCCCGTTGGCGTCGAGCATGCCGGCGATTTGCAGAGGCTCGCCGGTGGCGTCCGCGCCGGCCAGGCTAAACGCATAGTTGCCATTGAACGAGCCGAGCGTGAATTGGGTGGTGTTCTGCAAATCGGCTTCGCCATTGCCGGTCGCACCGGTATCGAAACGGGTGAGCAAGGCGCGCGGGGCGGTCTGGCCGAGTGCGCTGGCGATGAGGGTGAGGTCCCAGGTCTCGGACCCGCCGGCCGCGGCGTCGGTGAGAGTGGCGGTCGCGCTGCCGTCCGGATTCACAGTGTATGTTCCGGTGACGGCGGACGGCCCGGAGGGGGCCTGCGAAGTGGTGTTGTAATCCTCGATGCCGGAGATGGTCGCGCCGGCCGGGTTTGCGGTAAAGCTGCCGGCCGCCATGATACGGCCCTTACTGTCCTGGCCCGAATACGAGAAGGCGTACTGACCGTTGAACGATGCGTTCGAAAAGACGATGACCACCGTGGCCGTCGCGGAGTTGCTTCCGCTGACGGCCGTGACCGTGGTCGAGCCGCCCGGCGGAGGCGTGAGAGGCGCGGTGTAGGCTCCGTTCGCGCCGATGAAGCCGTGTATCGAATCGCCCAGCGTGGTTCCGGCAACCTGCCACGTGGGCGATACCGGCGCGCCGTTTGCGGTGGCCGAAAATTGAAAGGTGCCGCCGGCCGGAACGACGACGGCGGCGGGGGCGATCGCCATGCCACCCGCGGGCGCGGCGACGATGGTCACGACGGCTGTACCTTTGGTGCTGGAGCTGGTGGCAGTGACCGTGACGGAAGCGGGCGACGGAATCGACGTGGGCGCGGTGTATATGCCGGTCGAGCCGTCGATCGTGCCTCCGCCGGAGGAAACGCTCCACGTGAACGTGGCGGTGGGAGCGCTCGCGAGAAACGCGCTGAACTGGACCTGCCCGCCCACGGGAACGCTGACGTTTCCCGGATAGATCGTGACGGGCCCGGCGGCGCTCGGGGTCGGCGTGGGCGGAACAGGGGTGGTGGAGGTGCTGCTTCCGCCGCAAGCCGCCATGAAGAACAAGCCCGCTGCCGCAGCCATGGCGGACACAAACCGCCCGATATGATTCGGGATCCTCATCTCATTCGCCCCTGTTTTTGCTGTAAGAATTTCGAAGAGCTCGCGGGCTCGCGTACGATCCTGCGCGTCCCAGCCTATCAACGGTCGCCGATGGACACAATACGGCCCGGCGCCCGGGTCTGCACGCTCCTAAGACTCAGCGTCGCGCAAAAGAGTTGCATCCACGCGACGCGCGCGCGGGCTTGCCGCGCCGGCTAATTGCGAAGCGGCTTGCCGGTTTTCAGGGTGTGCGCGATGCGCTCCTGCGTCTTGCGCTCGCCGCAGAGGCTGACGAAGGCCTCGCGCTCCAGGTCGAGAACGTACTGCTCGGGCACGGACTGCGCCGCGGTGATCCCGCCGCCCGCCATGATGTAGGCAAGCTTGCGCGCGACCACGCCGTCGTATTCTGTGGCGAATTCCCCGCGGACCAGCATGTGGATGGCGAGCTTCGCCGCGGCGAAAAACTCCTCGCCGAGCACGCGAATCTCGGCAGGCGCGGGCGGATGATATCCGGCGCGGACCATCGCCAGCGCCGTCTCCTTGGCATCGGCCACTTGCCGGTCGCGATTCATGGCGATCAGGTCCGAGGGACGCAAATAGCCGAGCGTGCGCGCTTCTTCGGCGCTCGTGGAAACCTTGGCCATCGCGATATTTTCGAAGACGGGGCGGAGCGCGTGCATGAGGTCGAGAGTGTCGCCGCCGGCCGCGTGCTCGTTCGCGCGGATCAGCATTTCTTTCGTGCCGCCGCCGGCCGGAATCAGGCCCACGCCCGCTTCGACGAGGCCGATGTAGGCCTCGGCTGCCGCGTGAATGCGCGCGGCGTGGAGATTGACTTCGCAGCCGCCGCCGAGCGCAAGTCCCTGGGGGGCGGAGACCACCGGGCGCGGCGCGTACTTGATCGCCATGTTGGCACGCTGAAACTGGCGGACAGCCAGGTGGAGGTCGTCCCACTCGCCTTCCTGGGCGGTCATCAGCAGGAGCATCAGGTTGGCGCCGGCGGAAAAATTCGGCGCCTGATTGGCGATGACCATCGCTTCGAATTGGGTTTCGAGGCGCGCGACGCCGGCCGTGAGCATCGCGAAAATGTCGCCGCCAATCGCGTTCATTTTGGCGTGAAATTCGCAGCAGAGAACGCCGTCGCCAAGGTCGATCAGGCTGGCGCCGGAATTTTCCTGCACGACGGTGGTGCGCTCCTTCAGCGATTTCAGGATGATGACGCCCGGCGGATCGTCGAGCGGCTTGGACGCGCCGGAGGCCACATCGAAATAGCGCGTGCGGCCCTTCTCGGCTTGGTAGAAACACTTGGAGGGCGACGCGAGAACGCTCGCAACGAGCGGCGGAAGCTGTTTCCCCTCACGCTGGAGCGCCTGCGCCATGCGCTCGACGCCGATCGCGTCCCACACTTCGAAAGGACCGAGCTCCCAGCCGAAGCCCCAGCGCATGGCGCGATCCACGTCGACGACGCTGTTGGCGATTTCGGGGACACGGCGCGCGGCGTAGAGGCAGGTTTCGCTGAGGCAATTCCAGATAAAGCGGCTCGCTTTGTCGCCGCCCTTGCCTTCGAGCGCGGGCGCGGTGAGCATGCGCAGGCGCTCTCGGGTGTCCTCGATCGTCTTGCCATGTTCGATCGAGCCGAACTTGGCCTTCTCGCGCGGCCGATACTCCATCTTTTTCCAGTCGAGGGTGAGTATTTCGGTATCGCCGGCCTTTTTCACGCGCTGGTAGAAACCGCTGCCCGTCTTTTCGCCGAGCCATCCTTTGGCGATCAGCGCCTCGAGGAGCGCCGGGACGCGGTACATCTCGCGGGATTCGTCGTCGGGCACGCTCTCGTAGATGTTTTTGACGACGTGCGCGAGGACGTCGAGCCCGACGATATCGGCGGTGCGAAACGTGGCGGAATTGGGCCATCCGATCGCGGGGCCCGTGCAGGCGTCTACTTCCTCGATCGTCATATCGAGCGCCCTCATTTCGGCGAAGGCCCGCAGAATCGAGAAGGTGCCGATGCGATTGGCGATGAAGTTGGGGGTGTCTTTTGCGATCACCACGCCTTTGCCGAGCGTGACGTCGCAGACTTCGTCGAGCGCCGCGACGACCTCCGGTAGGGTCTTCGGCCCCGGAATCAGCTCAACGAGCTTCATGTAGCGGGGCGGATTGAAGAAGTGCGCACCGGCGAAGTGCTTCTGAAAATCAACGGATCGGCCTTCGGCGATCAAGCGGATGGGCAAGCCCGACGTGTTCGTCGTGACGAGCGTCCCGGGCTTGCGAACGGACTCGACGCGCTCGAAAAGCTTGCGCTTGATCTCGAGACTTTCCGCCACGGCCTCGATGATCCAGTCGGCTTGGCCGCACCATGCGAGGTTGTCTTCGAGGTTTCCGGGCGTCACGAGGCGCGCGGTCTCGGAAGTGAAGAACGCGGCCGGCTTCGATTTCTTCGCGGCTTCGAGCCCGGCGAGCACGATGCGATTGCGCACGGCCGGATGGTCGAGCGCCAGGCCTTTGCGCTTTTCGTCGGCGTTCAACTCCGAGGGCGCGATATCGAGCAGGTAGCAGGCGATCCCGGCGTTCGCGAGATGCGCGGCAATTCGCGCGCCCATCGTTCCGGCGCCGAGCACCGCCGCCCTTTCGATGGGGCGCCTCATCGAGGTTTCTTCCAACGGGATGGCATTTTCGAAATGGTCGTCATCGGCGAACCGCTCTTCCGTCTTTTCGTCCGGGGCACATCGTTGCAAAAGCGCCACCGAGGGTCAACCGGTATTACCTTGGCGCCGGCCAACTTTGATAGATTTGATAGAGTTGAGACGAGTGGGTGAGGCAGCGGCGCATGGGGCAGGGGTCGAAATGGCTGACCAGGGCCGTCCAGGGCCTTAGGTCTTTTGCCTACGCAGGCGACGGCGAACGCCCGAAAGTCGGAGTTGCGCTGGGCGGCGGGTTCGCGCGCGGGATCGCCCATATTGGCGTTCTGCGCGTCCTCGAAGAGAACGAAATTCCCGTCGATTTCATCGCCGGAACGAGCGTCGGCGCACTTATTGCGGCCACCTACGCAAGCGGTACATCCCTCAAAACGATGGAGCTGCATGGCAGCGAAACCACCTTCCACGATTTCGGCCGGTGGACGCTTTCGCGCATGGGCATGGCCTCGAACGACCGCCTGGAGGCGTTTCTCCACAAGTTCACGACCGTTCGCGACTTCAGTGAACTCAAGAAGCCGCTCAGCATCGTAGCCACGGACATCATCTCGGGCGAGTCAGTCTATTACACCGACGGCGAGATCGCGCCCGCGCTGCGCGCGTCGTGCGCGTATCCCGGCCTCTTCTTGCCGGTCGAATATCGCGGACGAATTCTCGTGGACGGGTTTCTCACGGAGGCCGTTCCGGCGCCCGCGGCGCGGAAAATGGGCGCCGAAGTGGTGATCGGGGTTCATCTCGAGCCGGGATTGATCGACAGCCGGCCGCGAAACACGATCGAGGTAATCAGCCGGTCGTTTTCGATCATCCAAATCGGCGGGATACAGCCGTGGCGCTCCTCGACGGACATTCTGATCGAGCCCAATGTCCATCACGTATTGTGGGATGAGTTTGCGAAGACTCCCGAGCTGGTGGCCGCAGGCGAAGCAGCCGCGCGCCAGGCCTTGCCGCGCATACGAGCGGCGCTCGCGCGGGAACCTGCGCCTTACACGGGTCCTGAGCGGCGCGCCATTCGCCGATCCTGACGGCTGCGCTGACTCAAGCATCGCGGCTAACGATCCTTCGGGTAATCCGTCAAAGCTATCAAGAGGAGCTGGACACGCGGCGGTGACCGCTGCAACGCCCCAATCATCGCAAGCGCGTCCAGTTCCTCTGAACTTGCCTTCCGCAGCGGGGGATCTTCGATCCCTCAAGTTTCCGTTCCTATGTGCACTTTTACCGGTTGACCGCCGCCCTTGCCGCGTTTAGTGAACCACTCACTCATGGCGGCGGCGAGGCGTTCGGGGTCGACCGCAAGTCCAGCCTCGAGCGCGCCCTCGCCGGTCGAAAGCGTATCGTCAAACTCGCCTGAGCCCGTGAAATTGCGCATGCAGAAGCTGTCGAGCCAGTCGAGAGGCACCGGGCGGCGCTCTCCGCCGATCTCCATCTCTGCGCGTAACTTGCGTGCGTACATCGCGAGCGAGTATAGCATCCGTCATCCTCGGGGACGGTTTCGCCGCCGTTCCCTTGCATTTCGACGGGGCGTGGCCTAAAATTTGCAAGGCATTTAGAATCGGTAACTTTTTTGCCCTGATAACGCGTAGGTCCGCAGGAACAGGCGGGTTCCCCACGCTACAGTCCCAGGAGGAATGGTGTCCACACCGCTGGAAAAATGGGTGGAAGAATCGGCAAGGCTCACGAAACCCGCCAAGATCGTCTGGTGCGACGGGACGGAAAGCGAAAATGAGCGCCTGACGGAGGAAATGCTTCGCGATGGGACCTACATCGAGCTGAATCAGAAGACCTTCCCCAAATCATACCTGCATCGCAGCAATCCTAATGACGTGGCCCGAACCGAGAACCTGACGTTTATCTGCACCCGCCGCAAAGAAGATGCCGGCCCTACCAACAACTGGATGGCGCCGGCCGAAGCAAAGGACAAGCTCCGCCCGCTCTTCGATGGCGCGATGAAGGGGCGCACGATGTACGTGGTGCCCTACATCATGGGCCCGGCGCAATCGCCCTACAGCAAGATCGGGGTCGAGGTGACGGACAGCGCGTACGTGGTCGCAAGCATGCGGATCATGTCCCGAATGGGGAAAGTGGCCCTGGACCGGCTCGGGTCTTCCGATGATTTCGTTCCCGGGCTGCATTCGCTGGCGGACCTGAACCCGGAGCGCCGCTTTATCGTCCATTTCCCCGAGGAGAAACTGATCTGGAGCGTCGGCTCGGGCTACGGCGGCAACGCGCTGCTCGGGAAAAAATGCTTCGCGCTGCGTATCGCGAGCTGGATGGCGCGAGGGCAGGGCTGGATGGCCGAGCACATGCTGATCCTCGGCCTGGAAGATCCCTCCGGCAAAGTGACGTACATGGCGGCAGCGTTTCCGTCGGCGTGCGGCAAGACGAATCTCGCCATGATGGTTTCGGCGCTTGAGAATCAGGGCTATCGCGTCTGGACCGTGGGCGACGACATCGCCTGGATGCACGTGGCATCGGACGGGACTTTGCGCGCGATCAACCCCGAGGCGGGCTTCTTCGGCGTCGCGCCCGGAACGAACGCCAAGACGAATCCGAACGTGATGACCGCGGCGCACCGCAACACGATTTACACGAACGTCGCGATGACCGGCTCGTATGAACCGTGGTGGGAAGGGATCGACGGGACGAGCGCAACGCCGGACGGCATAACAGACTGGAAGGGCAAGCCGTGGTCGCCCTCAAACGGTCCCGCCGCCCACCCGAACGCCCGCTACACCGTCCCCGCCGCGCAGTCACCGTCACTCGACAAAAACTGGGAAGATCCCGCCGGGGTGCCGATTTCGGCATTCATCTTCGGAGGGCGCCGCGCGCACCTCGCGCCGCTCGTCTACGAATCGCGCGATTGGCAGCACGGCGTGTTCGTCGGCGCGACGATGGCATCGGAAACGACGGCCGCGGCGACCGGGAAAGTCGGCGTCACGCGGCGCGACCCGATGGCGATGCTTCCCTTCTGCGGGTACAACATGGCGGATTATTTCGCGCACTGGCTCGAGATGGGGCCGAAGCTGAAAAAGCCACCGAAGATTTTCCACGTGAACTGGTTCCGTCGCGACGCCAACAACAAGTTCCTGTGGCCCGGCTACGGCGAAAACGTGCGCGTGCTGAAGTGGATGCTCGACCGCATCGAAGGCCGGGCGGGCGCGACAGATACGCCGATCGGGTGCGTGCCTACGCCGTCGTCGCTGACGCTCGACGGGCTGGCGATTTCGCGCGGCACGCTCGAGGAGCTCTTGTCGGTGAATCCCGGCGATTGGACCGAGGAAGAGCGCAGCATCGACGAGTTTTTCGCGAAGTTCGGCGACCAGCTGCCCGAGGCGATCCGCAAGGAAAAGAAGGCGCTGGCCGAGCGGCTGCTGGCTGTGAGTTCCCGGTAGGAGTTGCCGCGAGCGGGCGGTCTTGCATATAGCGGGGCGCGGCAAGCAGCGCCCCTACGGGCTCATTCGGGGGCGTGTGGGATTCGATGGCCTCGCGGTGCCAAGCCACCAAAATTCGGCACGTTCCTTCGGCCTTTCTGCACTAAGATGGCGGCATGAAAACTGATACCTCCGTTTCCCGTCTTCGTGGCTTCCTGATTACATGCGCGGTGCTCGTTCCGCTGGTGGTGGCCGCGACCGGCGTTTCGTCGCAATCGTCCAAGCTCGTGGTGGCTCCCGATCTTGCGCAGCGGCTCGCGAAATTCAAGAAAGTGCACATGCCTTATGACTCGCGCGGATTGACCGAGCGCGAGAAGCAGATGGTGGCGAAGCTGGTGGATGCGTCGGGGCTGCTCGACTGCATTTATTGGCGGCAGAGCGATCCCGAGGGGCTGAAGCTGTATCTCTCGCTCGCGGGCAAGACCGGCCCGCAGGACGTGATGCTGCGCGAATATCTGAAGATCAACGGCGGGCGCTTTGACTTGATCGACGACAACAAGCCCTTCGTCGGGACCGCGCCCCTGCCGCCGGGACGCGGATTCTTCCCGTGGGGCATGACGCTCGCGGAATTCGATTCTTATGTCGCGGCGCATCCCGATCAGAAAGCGGCGCTCTACAATCCGTACACGATGGTGCGGCGCAACGGCAACCTGCTCGAAGCGGTTCCCTATCACGTGGCGTTCGCGGAATTCCTGAAACCGATGGCGCAGGACCTGCGCGAGGCGGCCGCGCTCAGCGACGATCCGGCGTTCGCGAATTTCCTGCGGCTGCGCGCGGACGCGCTGCTGACGGACGACTACTACAAGAGCGACATCGCGTGGCTCGATCTCAAGGATCCGAAATTCGACGTCGTTTTCGCGCCGTATGAGGTCTATCTCGATGGTTTGCTTGGCGTAAAAACGTCCTACGGCGCGTCGGTGATGATCCGCGACGACGCCGCGAGCAAGAAGGTGGAGGTTTTCCAGAACTACGTTCCGCAACTGCAGGAATCGCTCGCGCTGCCGGCCGCGGACCTGCCTTCGAAGCACGGCAAGCAATCGCCGATGGAAGTGGTCGATGGCGTGTATCGCGCGGGCGATCTGCTGCACGGCTATCAGGCGGTGGCCGACAATCTGCCGAACGATCCGCGCATCCACGAAGAAAAAGGCTCGAAGAAGATGTTCTGGCAGAACTTCATGGACGCGCGGGTGAACTACATCATCCTGCCGCTCGCCAAGGAACTGATGGATCCCGGCCAGGCGAAGATGGCGAGCACCGAAGGTCTGATGGACTTCGTGATCCTGCACGAGATTTCGCACGGGCTTGGCCCGGCGTTCGCGCACACATCGGCTGGCAAGGTGGGCGTGGGCAAAGCGATCGGGCCGCAGTATTCGTCGCTCGAAGAGTCGAAAGCGGACGTGACGAGCATGCACGACATCAAGTGGCTGGCCGATCACGGCGTGATTCCGAAGGACAAGCTGGACGGAATCTATGCGTCGTATCTGGCGGAGACGTTTCGCACGATCCGCTTCGGCATCGCCGAGGCGCACGGCCAGGGCTCGATGATGCAGCTCAGCTATCTCACCGAGCAGGGCGCCATCCGCCGCAATCCTTCGACGGGGCGCTACGAGGTGGACTTCGCGAAATTCCCGGGCGCGATCGAGTCGCTCGACAAAGAGCTGCTCGAGCAGGAGGCCACCGGCAACCGGGCGCGCGCAGAAGCGTGGTTCAAGAAGTACGCGGTGATGCCGCCGGAGCTTGCCGCGGCGCTCGCGAAATGCTCGGACGTGCCGGTGGACATCGACCCCGAATTTGATTTTCATCCGCCGCTGCGGTAAGAAGGAATTCCAGCCCAGGCCCGGCGCTCTTTCGCGAATCCTCAACGAACGCTGTCCCCGACGCTACCCGTCCGCGCCGGCGCGGCCACAAATTATCGATCGGCCTACCAAAGGAGAATACCCATGGCAAAGAAATCGCGTGCAATTCCGAAAGGCTTTCATTCGATCACGCCCTACTTGACCGTGCAGGATGTGCCGCAGGCGATGGACTTCTACGCGCGGGCCTTCGGAGCGGAAGAAGTGATGCGCGTCAACGGCCCGGAGGGCAAAATTTCGCACGGAGAGATCAAGATCGGGGATTCCATCATGATGATCGCGGGAGAAATGCCGAACGGGCGTTTGCGCTCGCCGCAATCGCTCGGCGGCACGACGGCGAGCATCGTGCTGTACGTGAAAGACGTCGATTCGGTGTTCGAACAAGCGCTCGCGGCGGGCGCGAAAGAGGAGCAGCCTCTGGCGAACATGTTCTGGGGCGACCGCTACGGGCGAGTGAGCGACCCGTTCGGCCACTTGTGGTTGCTGGCGACGCATGTGGAGGACGTGTCGCCGGAAGAGATGGCGCGGCGCGCGCAGGAAATGTCGAGTCCGGCGCAGCGCGCTCACGCGGCTGGTTCGTAGGCCGCCGCGGACGGATTCAAAGCGACCGATTTCTCGCGGACCCACGCTTTGCTTCGCGCCGCCGTATTCAGAGTCAGAGTATGTTCTGGATATCGGCGTCGATGGAGACGTGGGTTTGCGGGAATCCGTTGATCTGGTAGTTGGCGCCGGCCGAGCACTGGAAATGCAGGAAACGGCTGATGTGGTAGTCCTCGTCGAGCGTACCGAAGACGTCTTCGATTTCTTCGACGGAAAAGCCGAGCGCCGAGAGCGCCACCGGCCGCCCGTAAGTGCCGGCCGCGGCGAGATATTTCGCCACGATTTGGCTCAATTCGAGTTTCGCGCCTGGATCGAGTTCTGCCATGGCCTTAAAACCCATTCAAATCGAGGTGTTTGCGCCCCCGCTTGCGTTTCCGCGATAACGCCCCTATACTAACTTTCAGGCGAGCATTTGTCGAACGAACCAGTGGGCGCGAGCCCACTTTTTTGTTGGCCGCTTGTTGGGCCGGACGCGCCTCCCGCGAGGGATAAGCGCCGTCTACAGAATAGTATGGACTTAGACAAGATTCGGGAGGCGGCAGAGCGCGTGGCTGGCTCGCTCGGCCTCGAAATATTCGACGTGGAGTGGAAGGTAGGCAAGCAGCGGTTGCTGCGGGTCTACATCGACCGGCCGCCGGGGGCGTCCAACCCGGAGAACTTGGGAATCAGCCACAAAGATTGCGAGCGCGTCAGCGAGCAGCTGAGCGTAATCCTCGATGTCGAGGATTTGGTGCCGGGACCGGCCTACGTGCTCGAAGTGAGTTCGCCGGGGCTGGATCGAAAGCTGATCAAACCGGCGGACTACGAGCGATTTACCGGGCGGCTCGCGCGGATCTGGCTCAACGAGCCGGTGGAGAATCAGAGCTATTTCGAGGGGCGCCTGGCGAGCTACTCGGACGGCACGGTGAGGCTGAAGGTGAAAGAGCGCGAAATCGCGCTGCCCTACGCGGGCATTCGCAAGGCGAACTTGGTCGTGGAACTTTAAGGGTGAGGGGGCGGGGAGAAACACGATGGCGAGTCTGCTGTTCCAGACAATCGAGCAGATCAGCCGGGAGAAGCACATCGAGCCCGAGGTCATCGTCGCGGCGATCGAAGACGCGATGGTCGTTGCGGCGCGGAAATACTACCGCACCGAAGAGGACCTCCGGTCGAAGTTCAATCCCGAAACCGGCCACGTGGACGTGTACGCCGTCCGCACGGTGGTCGATGAGGTGGCTGATCCGACCCGCGAAATCTCGCTCACCGAGGCTCGCAAGCAAAGCCCCAGCATCGAGGTGGGGGGAGAGATCGTTAACCCGAAGCCGACGGACGTGCTCGGCAGGATCGCGGCGCAAACGGCCAAACAGGTCATCCTGCAGAAGGTGCGCGAGGCCGAACGCGACACGATCTACAACGAGTTTCACACGCGCGTCGGCGAGCTGGTCAACAGCGTCGTAAAGCGGCTGGAAGGACCGGACATTATCGTCGATTTGGGCCGCACGGAGGCGCGCCTGCCGAAGCGCGAGCAATCGAGGCTGGAGGCGTACAACGTCGGCGACCGCTTGCGCGTCACAATTCGAGCGGTCGAGCGGGCGGCCAAGGGACCTCAGGTGATCGTGTCGCGGGCCGATCCCGCCCTGGTGCAGCGGTTGTTCGAAATGGAAGTGCCCGAGATTTACGACGGCACCGTGCAGATCCGGGCGGTGGCGCGCGAAGCCGGCGAGCGGACCAAGATCGCGGTCGAAAGCCGCGACAAGGACGTCGATCCGGTGGGCGCGTGCGTCGGAATGAAAGGCATGCGCGTGCAGTCGATCATCCGCGAACTTCGCGGCGAGAAGATCGACATCATTCCGTTCAACGAAGAGACGGTCGCGTTCGCGCAAAAAGCCTTGAGCCCGGCGAAAGTGACGCGCGTGCAGATTATCGATCCGGAGGAAAAGCGGCTCGAGGTGATCGTCGAAGACACGCAGCTCTCGCTGGCGATCGGCAAGAAGGGACAGAACGTCCGGCTGGCCAGCAAGCTGATCGGCTGGAATGTCGACATCAAGAGCGAAGAGGAAAAGCGCCGCGAGATCGAAGCGCAGATGGCTGCTCTCACGGCTCCGGGCACGGCGCTCTCCGAGCTTGCCGGGGTCGGACCGAAGACGATCGAGAAGCTCGAAGCGGCGGGCGTGACGTCGATTGAAAAGCTGGCGGATATGACGCCCGAGCAGCTCGTGGAAATTCCGGGTATCGGCGAGAAAATGGTGGAGAAGATTCACCAGTCCGTCGCCGCGTATTTCGAAGGGCTCGAGGCTCAGGCGGGCGAATCCGCGACGGAGGCTGCAGCCGGAGAAATACCGGCCGAGGCGCAGGCCGAAGCGAACGCCGAGGCCGCGGAAGGAGCGGCGGCGGGCGACGACGCCGGCGACGAATCCGCCGCGGAGTTCACGGAATCCTATGAACGCGAAGAAGCTGTAACCGATTCGTCGCACGTGCCGGTGGCCACCGACGAATCGCAGGCGGAACGCCTTGAAGAAGAGCAGCGTCCCGCCGACGAGCAAAATGAGGAGCAGCAATAGCGCAAAACCGAATGTCAGACGCCAATCAAATCCGGATCAACGAACTCGCGCGGGAACTTGAGATCAAAGCGAAGGTGCTGATCGACTATCTGCCCGAGATCGGCGTCACCGAAAAAAAGACGCACTCGAGTTCGATCGATGTAGAGCACGCGGAACTCGCGCGCAAGCACTTCCAAGAGCTGGCCGCCGCGGAAGCCGCGGCCGAAGCCGCGAAGACGGCTGCGAAGAGCAAGCCGGCTCCACGCCCCGCCGCGCCGGTTGCTGCGCCGCCGCGTCCTGCAGTCCCGGCTCCGGGAGCGCCGCCGGCCGCCGCGCCTGTGGCACCAAGACCCGTTGCCACGCCGCCGGCTCCAGCAGTTTCGGTTGCACCTCCGGCCGCGGCCGCTCCGACGGCTGTTCGTCCGCCGGCTGCTGCTCCGGTGCGCCCCGCGGGTGCTCCGATGGCTCCGACTGCGGCGCCGTCTGCTCCGCCGCCGGCCGCCGCGCGACCCGGCACAGTTCCGCCGCCAGCAGGGCCGAGACCCGGCGTGCCGCTGCGTCCGACGACGCCCGGCGCACCGCCGGCAGGCGCCCCAGCGAATGCAGCACCGGGCCAACCAGCAGCTCCGGCTGCCCAGCGGCCAGCTGCCGCGGCTCCTGCCGCGCCTGCTGGGACCGCTCCGGGCGCGCCGCGGCCTTCGGGTCCGCCGCCGAGCGGCCAACGATTTCCGTCATCGCGTCCGCCGATGCAGCCCGGCCAGGGCTATCAAGGCAACAGACCGGGCGGCCCACAGGGAATGCGGCCCGCCGCAGCTCCTGGTGGAGCGCCTCGTCCAGGAGGTCCTCCGCGGCCCGGTGGTCCTCCGCGTCCGGGAGGCCCTCCCGGAAGATTTCCGCAGCGTCCCGGCGGCCCTGGTGGACGTCCCGGGCAAGCGCCGATCGGCAGCCAGCGCCCAGGCGCCACAGCCGGAGGCGTGCCCAAGGCTGAGCCCGGCAAGCCGCTCTACGCACGCAAGCCGCCCGCGGCGCGCGGGCGTCCGCTGATCGAAAAGCGTTTCGCCGAAGGCGAGCGCCGCCTGCATCCGGTGCGCACGCGCGCGGGAGCGACTCCCGGCCGCGCGGTGGTGGAACCGATCGCGCCCGTGCAGCGCGAGCCGCGCGAGGTGACGGTCACCGAAGGAATCACCGTCCGCGAGCTTGCCGAGAAACTGGACATTCGCGCCAAGGACTTGCTGAAGACGCTGCTCGATCGGGGCGTTTTTGCGAGCATCAACCAGGCGCTCGACGTGCCGACTGCGACGAGCCTCGCCGAGTCGTTCAACGGCGTGGTGCAGGTGGTGACGTTCGAAGAGCAGGTGGTGCAGGAAGAAAAGATTCGCGAGGAGCGCAGCGGCAATCTGCAGCCGCGCGCGCCCGTGGTGACCGTGATGGGCCACGTCGACCATGGCAAGACGAGCCTGCTCGACGCAATTCGCGAAACCGAAGTGGCCGCGGGCGAAGCGGGCGGAATCACGCAGCACATCGGCGCGTACGAAGCGCATGCGGGCGACCGCCGGATCGTTTTCGTCGACACGCCCGGCCACGAAGCGTTCACGCGGATGCGCGCGCGCGGCGCCAAGGTGACGGACATCGTGGTGTTGGTGGTGAGCGCCGACGACGGCGTGATGCCCCAGACCGAAGAAGCGATCGCGCACGCTCGCGCGGCGAAGGTGCCGATCGTGGTCGCGATCAACAAGATCGACAAACCGGACGCCCAGCCCGAGCGCGTGAAGCGGCAGCTCGCCGACCGCGGGCTCATGCCCGAGGAATGGGGCGGCGAAACGGTGATGGTCGAAGTATCGGCGAAAACGAAGCAGAACCTGCCGCGCTTGCTCGAAATGATTCTGCTGGTCGGCGACCTGCGCGAACTGAAGGCCGATCCCGACGCTCCCGCGAGCGGCGCGGTGCTCGAATCGCGCGTGGACCGCGGACGCGGCCCCGTCGCGACCGTGCTCGTGCAAAACGGCACGTTGCACGTGGGCGACGTGTTCATCGTCGGCGCGGTGTATGGCAAAGTCCGGGCGATGTTCGACGACCGCAGCCAGCCGATCAAGCAGGCGGGGCCGTCGACGCCCGTCGAGGTGCTGGGACTGCAGGGCGTGCCCGAAGCGGGCGATCAGTTCCAGGTGGCGGACGAAGCGAAGGCGCGGCACATCGTCGAATACCGGCAATCGAAGCAGCGCGAGGCCTCTCTCGCGAAGACGGCTTCCGGCCGTCTCACTCTCGATCAGCTGCACGAACAGCTCCGCGCCGGCGAAATGAAGGAATTGCCGGTCGTGGTGAAGGCGGACGTGCAGGGCTCGGCGGAAGTGCTGGCCGAAATGCTGCCAAAGCTTTCGAACGACCAGGTGACGCTGAAGGTGATTCAGTCCGGCGTCGGCGCGATCAACGAAAGCGACGTGATCCTGGCCTCGGCTTCGAACGCGATCATCATCGGATTCAACGTGAGGCCCGAGCGCAAGGCTTCGGATCTGGCGCAGCGCGAAGAAGTCGACATCCGGATGTACTCGATCATCTACGAGCTGCTGGACGAAGTGCGCAAGGCCATCGCGGGCCTGCTCGCTCCGGTGATCAAGGAAACGTATCTGGGCCGCGCCGAAGTGCGCGACACCTTCCGCGTGAAGGGAGCGGGCGTGATCGCGGGCTGCTCCGTGCAGGACGGCATCATCAAGCGCGATGCGGACGTTCGCGTGATCCGCGACGGAGCGGTGGCCTACACGGGCCGGGTGATCTCTCTGCGGCGATTCAAGGACGACGTCAACGAAGTTCGCACGGGATTCGAATGCGGCATCGGCATCTCGAATTTCAACGACGTGAAGGTCGGCGACATCCTCGAATGCTTCAAGATGGAGAAGTCGCAGCCGATGGAAACCGTGGGAGCCGCGGACCGCGGCGCCCGCGAAGGCGCCGAGGCCCGCCGCAACTAGTCCCCCGGCGGTTCGAATTTACCAGTGTCCTCTGTGTCGAGAAGTTGCGGGGTGTTATGCCGATAGGCCTCCTCACCCTGGAAATTCACATCCCCGACGCTCAGTCGCTCAAGGACAAGCGCCAGGTGCTTCGCAGCCTGAAGGACCGGCTGCGCGCGCATCACAACGTGGCGGTGGCGGAGCTCGAGCACCAGGAGCTGTGGCAGCGCTCGCGCGTCGGCGTCGTCAGCATTTCCGGCGACTCGCGGCATCTCGAGGAGTCGCTCGAGGCGATCGCGGCCGAATCCGAGCGGATTTTGGGGCGCGACCTGGTTTCGCAGGAGATCGATTACTTCGAGGGCAGCGAATGACGGTTGCAGGACATCGGAACGAACGAATCGCGGAAGAGATCAACCACGAGGTCAGCTTGATGCTGGCCGGCGAGTTGAAGGATCCGCGCCTGGCGGTGCCGCTGACGGTCACCGAAGTGCGCGTCACGCCCGACCTGCGCACGGTGCGCGTCTTCGTGCAGACCGAAGGCAACGAAGAGGAGCGCGCCGAGGTCTTCAAGGGCCTGAGGGCGGCGGCCGGATACGTCCGCCACGAGCTTGTGGAGCGCCTGCGCCTGCGGCGCGCGCCGGAAATACTCTTCGTCGCCGACCAATCCGAACAGTACGGGAGCCACATCGACGACTTGCTGCGCAAGACGCAACACCCGGAGAAATCCTAGGTGAACCGCGCCGCATCCGACACGGCTCTTTTTCGCTAGCCCCAAGGACACGCCCTTCATGCCCCGCACACCGCAGCCCCAACTCGACGGAATCCTTGTGATCGACAAGCCGTGCGGGAAGACTTCGCACGACGTTGTCGAGACCGTGCGCCGGCTGATCGGCTTCCGGCAAATCGGCCATTTCGGGACGCTCGATCCGCTGGCCACGGGCGTGCTCGTGCTTGCGCTGGGGCGCGCCACGCGGCTCGCCCGCTTCTACTCGGGGCGGCGGAAACGCTATACCTGCGCGATCCGCTTCGGATTCGCGACCGACACATACGACGCGGACGGCGAGCCGCTTTCCGCGGATTCCGCTCCCGCGCTCGACGCCGAGAGCCTGCGGGCGCTCGCATCCCGGTTCCAGGGAAAGATTCAGCAGCGCCCACCGGCTTTTTCGGCAAAGAAAATTCACGGGCGCCCGGCGCACGAACTCGCGCGCAAGCACAAGCCGGTGAATCTCGATCCGGTCGAAGTGGAAGTGTTCGAGTTTCGATTGACCGGAATCGAGGGATCGGTCGCGCGGTTCGTGGTGGAATGCGGATCGGGCACGTACATTCGTTCGCTGGCGCACGACATGGGGCAGCTCCACGGTGCGGGCGCTCACCTCGCCGAAATCGCGCGGACGGCGGTCGGCGAATTCACGTCCGACCACGCCGTGTCGCTCGAGGATCTCGCCGCGGACGCGAAGGCGGGGAAAATCGCGGCCCGGGTGATCGCGCTTGAAAGCCTGCTGCCCGATCTGCCGCGCGCGACCGTCCTCCCCATCGTCGAAAAACGCGTTCGCCACGGCGCAAAGTTCAATCTTCCGCTGGCGCAGATCCAGCCGGGGCAGACCACCGCCGCGCAGGGGGCTCCCTCGCAGCTGGACGCCGGCGATTGGACGCCGGCGCGTCTCCGCGTCTTCAACCAGCAAGGCCAACTGATTGCGATCGCCGAGCCGGTGGTGCCGCGCACCTACCAGCCGCTTGTGGTCCTCGAAGCCACTCCCTAGCGGCGCGACGCTGTTATTTCCCGTGTGAACGGCTGCGCGAGGAGCTGTGGTGCCCGCCGTGCGACCCTCCGGACCGATGAGCGCTGTGAGCCGACGTCGACGCGCGGTGACCACGACGGGAATGCCGGGTGTGCTGCGCCGCGCTCGAACCCGCCAGGAACAAAAGGCCCGCTGCTACTGTCACGATGAGGCGTTTCATGTGGAGCCTCCCGGTCGCGAGAGTAGGAGGTTCGTCCACGGGCGCCAAGAGAAGGAAGGTACATGCCCGGAGGAGTACAAATGGCCCTGCGCCAGTAGGGACATTTCTACTTGCGTCGCCGGTTGCCTACAAAGGCGGTCGTCCCTCGCCCGGCTGCGGATTCGTGCGGGGAGGCGTCCCCGGCGCGGATTCTGTCGGGCCCTGATCGGGCGGCTCCGGAGTCGGCTCGATCGACGGCTCCGCAGGTTCAGAGGGCGCAGAGGTGGCGGCCGGGCGCTCCTCGGTGCGAGGCGGCGCGAGACCGCCCGCTTCGCCGAGAGGCGCCGTCCCCGCGACCGCTTCGCCCTCGTCCGAGCCTTGCCCGGCGTAGATCACCCGGTCCTTGTGCGGCGCGAGGCGGACCATCCGCGGCGTCACCAGGATCAGCAATTCGTTGTCTTCGCGTTGCGTATTCTGGTCGCTCGCGATCAATCCTGCGTCCGGAATCTCCGCCAGGCCCGGCGTGCCGGCGATCGCATTCGTGAGATCGGACTCGAGGAAGCCCGCGAGCAGCGCCGTCTCGTTCTGCTTGATGCGCAGGGTTTGCTCGACCGTGTTGTTGCTGATCACGGGAATCGAATTGAAGCTCGTGCCGGTCAGGCTGCTGATATCGAGCGCGAGTTTCAGCGTGACGTCGTTCGGATGAATCCGCGGCGTCGCTTGTATCTTCAGGCCGACGTCGAGGTATTCGACGCCGGGATACGGCGTGCCCGACGTGCCGAGCCCGCTACCGAAAAGGCTCGTCGTGTTGAGGATCACGGTCGAATTGGCCGAACCGTTGTTGGCAGTGGCGATGTCCGGCCGGCTGTCGCCGTTGAAATCCGCCGAGGCGACCGACACAGGCGCGGTGCCTACCGGCAGCTCGACGTTCGCTGCGAACTGCTCGCCGCCCAGATTCAAAATCACGGAAATCGCGTTGTCGGTCTCGTCGGAGACCACCAGATCGGCCAAGCCGTCGAGGTTGTAGTCGGCCACCGCGATCGACGTAGGCCCGTTCCCCGCCGGAAAATCGCGCGTTGCGCCAGCGACAAAAGTCCCCGTCGGAACATTCTGGTTGCTGACCTGGTTGTAGTAGACGCTGACCGTATTGGCGGTATTGTTGGCCGTTGCGATATCCAGCGCGCCGTCTTCATTGAAATCGCCGAGCGCCACGTAGACCGGAGCGGTGCCGGTGGGATAGTCGGTGCGCGTCTGAAACGTGCCGTTACCGTTGCCGAGCAATACCGAGAAGCTGTTGTTGCCCTGATCCGCCACCACCAGATCCTGGTGACCGTCGCCGTTCAGATCAGCGGTGGCGAGCGACGTGGGCTCGAATCCCGCCGGCAACGTAATCAAGGTCGGCGCTTTGAACGTTCCGTCGCCATTGCCCTGAAAGATCGAAATCGTGTTATCGGCCTGGTTGGCGACGGCCAGGTCGACCGCGCCGGACACGCCGTTGAGATCGTGAAAGTTTGCCGAGACCACCGAAACGGGCGCGCGGCCCGTCGGAAGATCGGTCTTGGGTTGGAAGGTGCCGTCGCCATCCATCGCGCCGAGCAGAATCGAAACGGTGTTGGCGGTTTTATTGGCCACCGCCAAATCGGGAAAATTGTCGGCGTTCACGGCGGTTGCGCCAGCGTTGAACTGGCCCGTGGCGATCGATACGGGGTCGGCGCCGGTCGCGTAGGTCACTTGCGACGCGAACGTGCCGTCGCCGTTTCCCAGCAGCACCGAAACCGTGTTGTCCGCTGAATTCGCCACGATCACGTCGTTCACGCCGTTGTCCCGCAGGCTGGTGGTGGCGACAAACGATGGTGAATTCCCCGTCGGATAATTCACAATCGGATTGGCTACCGAGGTGCCGCTGGTGCCGTTGATGCCTGTCCCGGAGAGGAAGCTCGCCGAGTAGGTCGAGAGCGAAACCGGAATCCTCTGCCCCACGAAGAATGTTGCCGGCTGGCCGTCCTCCGCGCGCAGCAGGATGCGGCGCCCGCTTTGTACCAGCGAGAGCATCGACGAGAGATTGGCGCTCGCTCCGGGCAGCGTCGCGAATTCGGTGGTTAATCCGCCGCCGAAAGCGACCAGCCCCGGAACCGTAGTCGATCCGAAAACCTGCTGCAGCACGTCGAGCAGCCCCTCTTCGGACGCCGCCGCTTCCTGAATCTGCGCGCTGCTGATGCTGAAGGTCTGCGCCGTCTCGGGTGGAGTGATGCCCATCTGCCGCGCGTAGTCCTTGTTCACCTCGAGGACTTCGATCTCGAGCACGAGCTCGCCCGTGGGCTTTTCGAGGTTGTCGATCAGATCGGTGGCGACGGCCATGGCTTGCGGCGAGGCGCGCAACGTCAGCGTTCTGCTTTTGACGTCCAGATCCGAGCGGGGAATGCCGGCGATTTCGCGCACCAGCCGCGACATGTCCGTCATCTGATCGGGTGTCTCGGAGGCGGGCAGCAGGATCGTTCGCACGATCGAGACCTGGTAGTCTTCGCGCTTCTGCGGCGTATTCTGGGCCACGAAGAAGAGATGCTTCGCGAGCGGCCGCCAGAAGGTGCCCGTCGCGTCGCCGAGCAGTCGCATCGCCGTGGGAAAATCCACGTCGCTCACCTGAAAGCGCACTGGTCGCGATACCAGATCGCCGTCGAACGCCACTTCAACGCCGAACTGCTTCCCGACCTCCTGGTAGACTCCCTGCGTGTCGCCGTGATAGTCGAAGCTGCGCGTCCCCGGCTGGTAATCGAGCTGGACGGGCCCGGCGAGATCATCCTGCGTGACGGTGCGGATCTGCCCCGGCTCCGCCGCGCTCAACTCGGCCAACCGTTCCCGCAGCACGCGATTCGTGGGATCGAGGTAGGTAGCCGAGAGCAGCTCCTCGCGCGCGCGTTCCAGCTTTCCTGAAATTGCGTCGCGCTCGGCGGCATCCGACCGTTCCTGCACCACGCGGCTTTTCGCCAGCTCGCGATGAATGAAGTACTCGCGATTGTCGGGCGCGTAGTTCACGGCGTCCGAATACGCGGTGTAGGCGGCGTCCCAATCCTCGTTTCGTTCAGCGCGCACGCCCTGCTGGTACGCCTCTTTCGCCTTCTTCTTGTTTTCGACTTGCCCCTCGGGCGCCGGCTTGTTTTGCGTTTGCGGCGGCGTGGCCGAGGAAGCACCAGATGCGGGCGCCGGGGGCTTCGCCGTTTGCGAGGACTGCGCGAGGGGATTCGGACTCCACGGCCGGCCGGTGAGCAGGACGATGGTCACCGACACAACGAGCGCCGCGATTCGGATGCGAGATTGTCGCAAGTTTCCGCCGGCCATCAGCTCCGATTCCCCCGGACCATGTCCCTGTGAGATGCACATTCTACCGTTAATGTCGGGCGCAAGATGACTCAGGGCGGAAAAAGGCGCAAAATGACAACGGTTTGGGAGCCGCCGGGCAAGCGCGAGGTGTTGATTTTTGTTGTTTTTAGCCGGGGCGGGCGGTACACTCGGATTGCTAGTTGCAACTGGTTTACAACTAGCCTCTCATGATATCGGCTCTCCTTGTCGCTCTTCGCGAAGGTGTTGAAGCTGCCCTCATTGTCGGCATCGTCCTGGTGTATCTGAATCGCACGGGCCGCCGTGCGCTCCGGCCTTACGTGTGGGCGGGCGTCGGAGTCGCCTGCGCCACGAGCATTGCGGCTGCCATACTGCTGCAGCGATGGGCGATCAGCGAAGACGGCTTCGAAGGCGTGCTGATGCTCGTGGCCGCCGCCCTTGTGGTGAGCATGATCATCTGGATGAACCGCATCGCCCGCACGTTGCGCAAGGAGATCGAGCAGCGCATCGAGACGTACGCGCAGCGGTCCTCTCGCGCCGCCGGATGGGCCATCGGAGCATTCGTCTTCTTCATGGTGGTGCGCGAAGGCGCCGAACTCGTGCTGATTCTGCGCGCCGTCGAGCTATCGAGCGCGGGCGTGCAGACGTGGATCGGCACGGGCATCGGCATCGCCATCGCCGTCGCCGTCGGCGTGTTCTTTTTCGAAGGCACGTTGCGCATTCCCCTGCACCGCTTTTTCGCCGCCACCAGCATCATCTTGATGGTCGTCGCGTTTCAGCTCGCGCTCACCGGCGTCCACGAATTGAGCGAGGCGGAATGGATCTGGTCGAGCAAGACCGAGATGGCTACGGTCGGCCCGATCGTCCGGAACGAGGTCTTTTTCTTCGCCGTGATCCTTGGCGTGGCGGCGCTGCTCGTGGTGCGCGAATATTTCACGGCGCGAAAGCCCGCGGACGATCCCGCCATGAATCCCGCCGAGCGCCGCATGCGCGAGTGGGAATTCCGGCGCCAGCGGCGCTGGAGCTTCGCCGCCGCGATTCTCTGCGTGCTGGTGATCGTGTCTCTGGCGGCCGAGTTCGCGTATGCGCACGCGATGAACCAGCCTTCGCCCGCGAAGCAACTGACCGCCGAAAACGGCGAGGTACGCATCTCGCTTTCCGACTTGACCGACCAGAGCGTTCATTTCTACGATGCGGACGCCAACGGCACCGAAATCCGTTTCATGGTGATCCACCAGACCAACGGCAACTACTCCGTTGCCCTGGATGCTTGCCAGATTTGCGGCTGGGCCGGCTACAAACAAGAGGGACAAAATGTGGTCTGCCGCAATTGCGGCGCCACGATTTATATTCCTTCGATCGGCGACAAGGGCGGTTGCAACCCGATCCCCGTGAAATCGGAAGTGGAAAACGGCGAAGTGATCGTCGAGCTCGCATCGCTGACGTCTTCGGCCGCGCAGGTGCACAAATCCTAAAATGTTCGCGCGACTCGTAGGCGAATCGTTCGTGCGCAATCCGCGCCGCAAGGTGCTCACGGCCGCGGCGCTCGTGCTGGGCATGGCCGTGGCCACCGCGACGCTCACCGTCGCGCTCGAAGTGGGCGACCGCATGGCCCGCGAATTCCGCAGCCTCGGCGCGAATCTTCTCGTCACGCCGCAGTCCGATACGTTGCCGCTCGAAATCGGCGGCGTCGATTACCGCCCGGTCGACGAGGGCGCGTATCTCAACGAAGCCGACCTCGGCAAACTCAAAACCATTTTCTGGCGGCACAATATTCTCGGATTCACGCCGTTTCTCGACGTGCCGGCCGTCTTCCGCGGCGGGTCCGCGGACTCGGACGCCTCGCGCGCGTCGTCCCTCAGCAACGTCACGCTCGTCGGTACTTGGTACGAACACGAAGTGCCGGTCCCGGATGGCACGAAGTTCACGACGGGCCTCGCCCGTACGCATCCGTCGTGGCAGATTCGAGGCCGCTGGTTCGGCGACAACGCGAAGGAGTGCGTGGTGGGTGCGAATCTCGCGGAAAAGAATCCCGGCCAATTCGCGATCGGCCGGACCATCACCGTCGCGCCGAGCGCCGCTTCCCAGGATCTTCTGGCGCTCACGATCACCGGCGTCGTTTCCACCGGAGACTCCGAGGACAACGCGGTCCTTGTGCCTCTCTCCGTCGCCCAGGAAATTTCAGGCCACCACGGCCAATATCGCCAGCTCTTCGTCAGCGCGCTCACCAAGCCCGCCGACGCGCTCGCGGCGCGCGATCCGAAGTCGCTCACTCCCACCGAATACGACCGCTGGTTTTGTTCGCCGTATATTTCGTCGATCAGCTACCAGATCGAGCAGGTGATCCCGGGCGTGGACGTGCACGCGATCCGCAAAGTCGCGGATTCCGAGGGACGCATCCTGTCGCGCGTCGGCACGCTTTTCTGGATCGTCACGCTGGCCGCATTGATCGCGGCTGCGCTCGCGGTCGGAGCAACGTCCGCCGCAACCGTGATCGAGCGGCGCGGCGAAATCGGCATCATGAAAGCGATCGGAGCCACCAACGCGCTCGTTACCTCGATCTTTCTCGCCGAGCAGCTTATGCTCGCGCTTGCGGGAGGCGCGATCGGCTTCGTCCTCGGCGCCCTGCTGGCGCGCGTGCTCGGGTCGAGCGTCTTCGGTTCGCCCGCGCCGCCGCGGCTCGTGCTGCTGCCGGTGGTTCTTGGACTCGCGGCCGTTGTCGCGCTGGTCGGCAGCTTGATTCCGTTGCGCCGGGCCGCGCATTTCGACCCGGCGCCCATTCTGAGGGGCGAATAGTGTTCGGCCGCATCGTCTGGAAAATGCTGCGCGGCGGCAAGGGCCGCATGCTGGTCGCTCTGCTGGCGATCGCGAGCGGTGCGGCGGTGACCTCCGCACTGCTCAATGTCCAATTCGACATGCAGCGCAAGCTGGCCGAAGAATTCCGCACGCTCGGCGCGAATCTCGTGGTGGCGCCGCGATCGGGCGCCGGAACCGCGAGGGACGGTTCCGCAACCGCGGGCCTCGCCGCCGCGTCGTCACCCGCATTGCTGAACGCCGCCACGATCGAAGCGGGCCTCCAAAATGCTGCGAGTCCCGACATCGCCGCATCCGCGCCGTTTCTTTTCCTCGTCGCCCACGCGCACGACACGCCCGTCGTCGTCGCCGGCACGTGGCTCGATGAGCTTGCGCCGCTCAATCCGACGTGGAAGCTCGATGGCGCGTGGCCCTCGCGCGACGGCCAGTCGCGATGCCTCGCCGGACGCAACGCCGCGCGGCAGTTCGGCCTCGCGCCCGGCTCGGCGCTTGCTCTTTCGTATCAGGGGCGCTCGGCGCAGTGCCGCGTCGCGGGCGTGATCGATTCCGGCTCGGCCGAAGACGATCAAATTTTCGTGAATCTGCGTGACGCGCAGAAACTCGCCGGCGTCGAAGGCTCCATCAGCCTCTGGCAGCTCAGCGTGACCGGCGCGTCGAAGAGCGTCGCCGCCTGCGCCTCGCGACTCGCCGCCGCGCTTCCCGACGCGAGCGTGCAGCCCATCCGCGCGGTCACCGAAGCGGAAGGCAACCTGCTGCGCCGCACGCGCCTGCTGATCGGCTCGATGGTTGCGCTGATCCTCGTGCTCACCGCGCTGTGCGTTCTCGCCACGATGGCCGCGCTCGCGATGGAGCGCCGCGCGGACGTCGGCCTGATGAAGGCGATTGGAGGCTCGATCGCGCGGATCGTGAGCCTGTTCCTCGCCGAAGTGAGCATGCTCGGCGCGGCGGGCGGGCTGATCGGCTCGATGGTGGGCATTTTGCTGGCGCACTGGATCGGCGAGCGCGTTTTCGACACCTCGATCGCGCCGCGATGGGAGATTTTCCCGCTGACGATTGTCATGATGGTGCTGGTCGCTCTGGCGGGCGCGCTGCCGCTGCGCTTGCTCGGCAAAGTAAAGCCTGCCGTGATTTTGCGAGGGGAATAAAGAGTGTCGCAGCCGGTCGTTCAAATCGAGAATCTGCGCAAGGAGTTCGGTAACGTCCGCGCGCTCGACGGCGTGTCGTTCACGGTCGACGCCGGCGAGTGGATCGCCATCATGGGGCCTTCCGGCTCCGGCAAGACCACGCTGATCAACATTCTCGGCGGGCTCGATACCCCGACCTCGGGCCACGCCTTTGTGGACGGCACCGACGTCTCGCGCCTCGACGAAGCGGGTCTCACGCGCCTGCGCGCCGAGAAAATCGGTTTCGTCTTCCAGCAGTTTCACCTCGTTCCGTATCTCACCGCGCTCGAAAACGTGATGCTCGCGCAGTATTTTCACAGCACCACGGACGAATCCGAGGCGCGCGCGGCGCTCGCCCGAGTCGGGCTCGGCGACCGCGTGACGCATCTTCCCTCGCAGCTTTCAGGCGGCGAACAGCAACGTGTGGCGGTCGCCCGCGCGCTGATCAATCATCCCAAACTGATTCTCGCCGACGAACCCACCGGCAATCTCGACGAAGCCAACGAAGAGATCGTGTTGCGGCTATTGCGCGAGCTCCATGCCGAGGGCCACACGATCATCATGGTCACTCACGCCGCGTCGATCGGGCAACTGGCGGACCGTCGGATCGACCTCGCCCACGGCCGCCTGGCCGGAATCACCGAAATCTCGGAGGCCGAGGAAATCGACTTCGATCACTTGCTCGAGCAAGTGTGGATTTTCGACGAGGAGGGCGTGACGCCCGAACTCACGCGCATCCGCGAAAGCGGAGTGAAAGACACGCCCGCGCTGATCGCGCGCCTCAAGGCGCTCGGCCTGCTCGAAATGCGGAATAGCCAGGTCGCACTCACGGCGAGCGGCCAGACGCGAGCCCGCGATATCGTTCGTCGCCGGCGCCTCGCCGAGCGCCTGCTCACCGACACGTTTTCCGTGGCCGACTCCGAGGCCGATTCGCACGCTTGCAAGTTCGAGCACATCATCAGCCCCGAACTCGATCAGCGCATCTGCACGTTCCTGGGGCATCCGAAGACGTGCCCGCACGGCAATCCGATTCCGCCGGGCGCGTGTTGTCCGCGGTAAGGCTGTGATTCGTGTGGCTTCTGCGAGGCGATCGCCAGGAGGAAGCTGAGTATGGCAAACGTTTTCGGCATTGCCGACGAAATCGAGCGAGCGATTCGAGCAAGAGACACGAAATGTGTCTACTGTGGTGTTTCCATGCGACGGCACCCACGAAGGCTGGAAGCGACCATCGAACACTTCAATAACAATGGGCCTTTCACAAAACAGCACAACCTTGCCATCTGCTGCCGCGGCTGCAATTCAAGTAAAGGAAGGAAGAATCTGCTGGCTTGGTTCGCGACGGATTATTGTCGCGAGAGAAAAATCCATAAGAAAACGGTTGCCGCCCCCGTCCGGAAGTACCTGAGGCTGACGGGCGCAAAGTAACCGCCGACCGCTTTCACTTGCATGTCGTGGAACGACTCAAGCGCCGGTGAGGAATTTGTATTGCGCAGCGTTTAATGGGACGACCGAGAGGCGGCCCTGGCGAACCAGCGGCGAATCGGCGAATAGTTTCTGGGCTTTCACTTCGGCCAATGTGACTGGCTTTGCGATGGGCTTGCCGGCTTTAATCTCCACTGCGGGGCTTTTCGGATTCGACGCATCGACGGAAACCACCGTCGCCGTGCCGACGGCGCTTTTGCGGTCGCCCGTTTCGTAGATCACGAGCTTCGCGCCCGGCGCCATTTCGCGCAAATTCCGCAACGCGACAGGGTTGGAGACGCCATCCCACTCGGTCTGGCCGTCGCGCTTCAGATCATCGAACGAATATTCGGACGGTTCCGTTTTCAGGAGATAGTAATCCGCCACGACGCACTCGCCTCCGCGGGAAGCCCGCTACCACTTCCCGATCGACAGCCGCATCACGAGCGCGATCGTGCCCACGGCGGCAAGCATGCCGATTACGGGCAAAGTGCCCCAGAAAAGGTCGTCGATAATAGCCTTTACGTCGAACTTCTTCTGCATTCAAACCTCCGATTGCTTTTGGATGATGTGGCTCGCTCGATCAGACTACAAAGGCGCACCTAGTATCCGCCGGGTTCGGCGCGTTCGCAACTGTCCGTTCAGCGGACGATTGCGCGAAAGGGTGCGGGGAGCAGCTCACATACGACAAGACCCGTCGAACGCGGCGCGGACTACGGTTTTGCCGCCGCCTCCCCGGATTTTCGCTGGGCCTCTTGCGACCACTCGTAGGCCTTCTTAGCGTGCTCAAACGCCTGCTTGGAGAGCTCATGCGCCGTCAGATGGTCTCCCTTGGTGTGGCTCGCGGCGGCTGCTCGGTGGGCGTGCGCTGCCAACTCGTGGAACTCGGCGGCTCGTTGGTGCGAATCGTTCGGCATGAAATATCCTCCAGAGAGACTCCAAGCATCCGCTTCGCGATCATCCTACCATCTCGTCCGGCCGCCGGGCGCGCGATTCGGCGGTCCGACGGGCACGGTGTATACTTCCGGAGGCCGCACTTGTTTCGGTTGTTGCGGCCACCGCAAACTCATGCCACGGGCCCACCTGATCGCGATTTTCGCTGTTGCCCTTGCGATACCTTTGCTTGGCGTGGCCCAGGAAGACATTCCGGCGGGCCCTGCCGCGGGCGCGGCTTCCTCTCAGACGGCCCCCGGCAAGAGCTGCGATGCCCGCTCGCTGCTTCTGAACTTCCCGGTCTATCGCGATGGTGAACCGACGCGCGAAGTGCCGATCTGGCGGCTCGGCGATACGACACCGTACTTTTTCGCCGCCGGCATGACCATCGACGCGGACGGCTCGCCCAATGCCTACAATCCCGAAAACACGGGCCTCGACGATCTCGCCAATGCCGGCGAGCCGGGTCACTGGGATGGCGTGCTGCAGGACGCCAATGGCAATCCGCTCGTGCAGGGCCCGGACGATCCCTTCCCCGGCTTTTACATCTCCTGCACCTCGCTCGCCGATCGCAGCAAGCCGCCGCTCGATCCCACCCGCTTCGTCGATGCTTCGAAGATTCCCTACGTCGTGCTCCCGCGCGAAGTCGCTTTCGGGTCGGGCACGCGGCTCGGAGATCTCGCAGTCGTGATGAACCTGCGCAGCGGCGCGTGGTCCTACGCCATCTTCGCGGACGTCGGAACGTTCGGGGAAGGCTCGATTGCCTTGGCGAACAATCTTGGCATCTGGTCCGACGCGCGCCGAGGCGGCCGCCGTGGCGGCGTGCTGTATCTGGTCTTTCCCGGAACCGGAAACGGCCAGCCGCGCACGGTCGACGAGATCAACGAGGTTGCGGGCAAGGCTCTCGATGGCTGGGGCGGCATAGAGCGCCTCAACTCCTGCGCCGGCGCGGAACAGCCGGCCGCGTGGCCGTGGTACCGCTGACCTTCGTCGTCGGATCCTGCGTCCCGAACTGAAACGGTGGCGGCTTTTTCCCTCCGGCTCGCTCCCCCGACCGACTCTGCTAAAATACCTCCCGGATGCCATTACCAATCGACGCGCGAAAAAAGCCTTCGGGCATAAAAGTGCATGTCACCACCGGAGAAGGAGTCGATATCGTGTGGTCCGACGGGCATGCCAGCCACTACGATTTCCCATATCTGCGCGACCATTGCCCCTGCGCCACCTGCAACGACGAGCGCCTGAAAAAGGAAGGAAACGCGGGCAAAGGCGCCGATCTTTTCCCCATGTACAAACCCAAGGTAACGGCCAAGTCCGCCGCGGCGGTTGGGAACTACGCGATTCATATCGACTTCAACGACGGCCACACGACCGGCATCTACAGTTTCGATCATCTACGGGAGATTTGCCCCTGCGAGGCCTGCGCGCGGGAATTTCGTCCCGCGGCGAAGGAGACCTCAGCATAAGAACCTGCGGCGGAGCTATTCAAAAATACGATACGCACGATTCGGAAATGATATCGGTTGGGCTACTTCCCTTTTGGGATGTGCCAACGTATAGTTGCTCCCCGCACCTGTAAAATCCTTATGGCATCCAGTCCCACGGGATCATCTATCTCCCAAACCGTCCGTCCGGTCGCCAAGGTTCTGGTGGCGACGACGGCCATGTTGGCCTTCATTTCGTATTGGCGGGCCGCCGCCATCGTCCTGAACGACCTCGGCTCGTCCGCCTTCTATGCCGGCGCCATCGCGGAGCACTTCATCGGCAAGGCTGCGCCCTGGTTCGTCCTGGCGATCATGCTGTTTGCCTTCGCCGTCCAGCAGCTCTATTACGAGAGCTGCGGCATGTTCGTCCGGGGCGGCGTCTACCGCGTGGTCAAGGAGGGCATGGGCTCCACGCTGGCCAAGTTCTCCGTGTCCGCGCTGATGTTCGACTACATCCTGACCGGCCCGATCAGCGGCGTGTCGGCCGGCCTGTACCTGGTGGGACTGCTCAATCAGCTCTTCCAATACACCCACATCCAGCTCGTTCTGCCGGTGAACGCGTCCGCCGCGGTCTTCGCGGTGATCGTGACTCTCTATTTCTGGTGGGAGAACATCAAGGGCATCCCCGAGTCGAGCGAAAAGGCGCTGCGCATCATGTACGTCACCACCGTGATGGTGATCGTCATGATCGCCTGGTGCGGCTATACCCTGATGATTCGCGGCGTTCATCTGCCGCCCTGGCCCCACCTCAAGAACCTCGTGTACGCTCCGGACGCCCTCGGCTGGCTGAAGCACACCTCGTTGCCCTACACAGTCGGCCTGATCGGCATCTTCATCGGGCTTGGGCATTCCGTGCTGGCCATGAGCGGTGAAGAAACGATGGCGCAGGTGTACCGCGAAATCGAGCATCCCAAGCTGCCGAACCTGAAGAAAGCGGGCCTCGTAATCTTCCTGTACAGCCTGATTTTCACGGCGGGCGTCGCGTTTTTCGCCGTGATGATCATCCCGGATTCGGTGCGCGGCACCTATTCCGACAACCCGATCAGCGGCTTGGCCATGTATCTGGTTGGGCCTCTTTCGATTCGGATCGGGTTCCGCATCTTCGTGGTGGTGGTCGGCGTACTGATGCTGGCGGGAGCGGTCAACACCGCGATCGTGGGCTCCAACGGCGTGCTCAACCGCGTTTCCGAAGACGGCATCCTCCCGGACTGGTTTCGCAGCCCGCATCGCCGGTTCGGCACCTCGTATCGCATCCTGAACCTGGTGGTTGGCCTGCAAATCCTCACCATCATTCTCAGCCGCGGCAACATCTTCCTGCTGGGCGAGGCATACGCCTTCGGCGTGATGTGGAGCTTCGCCATGAAGGGTCTCGCCGTCCTGGTGCTGCGCTTCAAGCAGCCGGGCGAACGCGAGTTCAAGGTTCCGCTGAATCTCAAGATCGGGAGCGTGGAGATTCCGTTTGGGGTGGCGCTCATCACCCTGGCGCTCTTCGCGCTCTGCTTCATCAATCTCTTCACGAAGCAGGTGGCCACCGTCTCGGGCGCCGCGTTCACGATTATCTTCTTCGCGGTTTTCGAAATCTCCGAGAAAGTGACGCGTAGCCGCACGAAATCGCACGCCGAGCTCGACAAATTCAATCTATCCCAGGCAGGCGACCTTACTCCCGAGAACGTGGGCGTGAAGCCGGGCAACGTGCTCGTGCCGATCAGCACTTATTACGCGCTCTATCCGCTCGAAGCGGCTCTGCAGCGCGCCAAGCGGCGGGAGGCCGAGATCGTCGTCCTCCACGTGCGGATGCTGCGCCGCGCCGCATCCGGCGAATACGATCTGGCGCCCGACCAGCTCTTCACCACCATCGAGCAGTTGCTCTTCACCAAGGTGCTCGCGATGGCGGAAAAGGAGGGCAAGCCGGTTCGCCTCGCCGTTGCCGCCGCAAACGACCTCTGGGAAGGCATCCTGCGCACCGCGTCCAACCTGCAATCCAGCACGATCGTCGCGGGCAGCTCGTCGAAAACCGCGATCACCGAGCAGGCCCGCGAAATCGGTCTGGCCTGGGAACGCATGCCCGAGCCGCGCCCGCGCGTCACACTAGAAATTTTCACGCCCGCGGGGCACGAGCAGGTGTTTTACCTGGGACCCCACGCACCGCGGCTTACGCCCAAGGAAGTGGACCTGCTGCACAAAGTCTGGTTGGATTTCGCGGATCATCTGCCGGGCGAGGAGATCCATCACCACGATATCGTGCACTTCGCGCTGGCCGAGCTCGAGCGCGAAATCGCGCAAGGTCACGGCGAGGAAACGCTACGCCGCCTGCGCGACCACCTGCACGAAATCGAGCACCGCCGCCAGAACCCCTAAGCCGCGCGCAACTCCGAGGTGCAATTCGGGCAGCGCGTCGCCTTGAGCGGAATTGCCGAGCAACAGTACGGGCAGTCCTTCGTCGTCGCGGCGGGCACCGGGGCGGGCTTGTTCCACCGGTTCACCTGCCGCACCAGCATGAAGATCACGAACGCGACGATCGCGAAATCGATCACGGTGTTCAGAAATGTGCCGTAGTTGATCGTCGCCGCGTTGGCGGCCTTCGCCGCCGCGAGCGTGGGATAGCTGGTGCCGGAAATATTCAGGAACAGGCTCGAGAAGTCGACTTTGCCCAGAATCAGCCCGATCGGCGGCATGATCACGTCGCTCACCAGCGACGTGATGATCCGCCCGAACGCCGCGCCGATGATGATGCCCACCGCCATATCCAGCACGTTGCCCCTCATCGCAAAAGCCTTGAACTCTTTCCACATGGATCGCTCTCCTTCGCGCTTGAAATGGAAATGCCGCTGGAACGTTCTCGCCCGTTCTTGCGTCTGATGGACTGGGACGGATTATCGCGGCATCGCCGCGTGCCCGCAAGTCATACCTGCTGCGTTCCTGGACGACATTCCGTCGAGGTGCGCCAAAGCAGGGCGCGGATGCTATAATTGGCCGTTTCCGGCGCTGAATCGCAACGGCGCTTCGGTGTATCCAATCGCTCAGGAGAAATCAGTGCACAAGGTCATTATCATCGGTAGCGGGTGTGCGGGGTTGACGGCTGCAATCTACACGGGGCGCGCGGACCTGAATCCGCTCGTGCTGGACGGCTACGAGCCGGGCGGCCAGCTCGCGCTGACCACGGAGGTCGAGAATTTCCCCGGCTTTCCCGAAGGAATTCTCGGGCCCGAGCTCATCGAGCGCACGCGCAAGCAGGCCGAGCGCTTCGGCACCACGTTCCGCTCGGGCACGGTCACGAAAGTCGACCTCAGCAAGCGTCCGTTCAAGGTCGAAGTCGGCAAGGACCTCTACGAATCGGAGGCCCTGATCGTGGCGGCCGGCGCGTCGGCGCGCATGCTCGGCATTGAGTCCGAGAAGCATCTTCTCGGCTACGGTGTTTCCACCTGCGCCACGTGCGACGGCGCGTTTTTCCGCAATCGCGAAATCGTGGTGGTCGGCGGCGGCGACACGGCGATGGAAGAGGCCACGTTCCTCACCAAGTTCGCGAGCAAGGTCACGCTCGTTCACCGGCGCGATGAATTCCGCGCCTCGCGCATCATGCTCGACCGCGCCCACGCCAATCCCAAGATCGTGTTCATGACGCCCTACGTGATCGAGCAGGTGCACAACGTGGCCAACAAGGCGGTCGACAAAGTCGAGCTCCGCAATATGGTGACGAACGAGCTCAAGACGATCCCCACCGAGGGCGTTTTCGTCGCCATCGGCCACGATCCGAACACCAAAGTCTTCAAGGGCCAGCTCGACATGGATGAAAACGGCTACCTCATCACCCACGACGGCCCCAAGACGAACGTCCCCGGCGTGTTTGCCGCAGGCGACGTGCAGGACCATCACTATCGCCAGGCCATCACGGCCGCCGGCTCGGGCTGCATGGCGGCGATCGAGGCCGAGCGGTTCCTCGAGAATGGCCACGCCTGATTCATAGCCGCGTGCCATCTTGCATTTTGGACGCAGGGGCGGGTTCAAAACCGCCCCTTTTTGTTTTTGCAGCCGATTGAGATCGTCGCGCTTTGGGACTACACTTTTCCACGGTCATCCCAGCCCGTCTTCCATCGAAGCTTCATGTTCAACCAGGGGTGAAAACATGCGAAATCAAAAGATCGTCCGCGGGCTTGCGGCAGTCGCGTTACTGGCGCTGTTCGGTTGCAACCATTCGAGCGCGCCTTCGTCTGAGAGTTCCAATTCCGGCACGGCTCCCTCGTCCGCGCCTTCGTCGCCTTCGAATGCCGCCAACACCGCTGCGCCTTCGACGCCTGCTCCTCCGCCGCCCGCGCCTGCGCCCGTCGTGATTCCAGCGGGCAAGATTCTGACGGTCACGGTCGACCAGGACATCAGCACGAAAACCAACAGCAGCGGCGATGCATTCGCCGCCTCGCTCGCCGAGCCGGTCACAGTGGATGGACAGACCGTGCTTCCTTCGGGCACGCACGCCGGCGGTACGGTGGTGCAGGCGCAGGCCGCCGGGCACCTGAAAGGCGGCGCGCTGCTCGAGTTGACGCTCGATTCCATCCGTCTCGACGGCCAGAAATTCTCGATCGAGACGAGCGAGTTCGAAGAGGCGGGCAAGGGACGCGGCAAGCGCACGGCTATCGGCGGCGGTGGCGGAGCCGCCTTCGGCGCCATCGTCGGCGCACTCGCGGGCGGAGGCAAAGGCGCCGCGATCGGGGCGTTTGCCGGCGGCGGGGCCGGCACGGCGGGCGCCGCATACACGGGCAAGCGCGATATCACCATCCCGGCCGAAACGCGCCTTCACTTCAGGCTGAAGCACTCGGTCACGCTCCCGGCGCCACAGCAATGATCGCGCCGCAGTTTTTTTCGGGCAGAGCTCAGCGCTTGCCTTTCAACTCTGGGGCTCCGCTTTTTGTCGGGCATGCCCGCCTCACGGTGCTATCTTTGCTTCGAGATACGAACGCTTCCATGGCGAATCGGAGAAAATGAAACGATCACTCCTGCCCATCGTCGCACTCGCCGCTTTGGCCCTTCCGTGTGCGACTGCGGCTCAAGCCAGACGCCCTGAAAGCGCCGCGCAGCAGGAATTCATGCGCAGGCTGGTGGCGGCCGCGATCGAGCGAACGCACCATCAAGTCCGATACGACCCCGCGTACGTCCGCATCCCATATCCCGGCGGCGACGTTCCGGCTGGAACCGGAGTCTGCACGGACGAGATTATTCGTTCCTATCGCGCGGTAGGTGTTGATCTACAAAAGGAAGTTCACGAAGATATGCTACAGAACTTCAGCGCCTACCCTCGCAAGTGGAATTGGCTGCTCGCCCATCCGGACCCGAATATCGACCACCGCCGCGTGCCCAACCTCATGGTGTTTTTCGGCCGCAAGGGCGAAACGCTACCCGTCACCGGCAATCCCGCCGACTACTTGCCGGGAGACCTGGTCACGTGGGATTTGGGCGGCGGCGTGCCACACATTGGAATCGTGGTGGACCGCAAGTCAGCTTACACTGGACGCTACATGATCGTGCACAATATCGGTGCCGGCCCGCAGATGGAGGACGTCTTGTTCAACTGGAAGATCACCGGCCATTATCGCTATTTCGGGCCTAATCTCTAACGGAGAAAGACATCGGTGGATTCGCCACAAATCGCTCGCGTGATTCTGTACGTGCGCGACATTCCCAAAGTGGCGGCATTTTACCAGCGCTTTTTCGGAATGCGTCCGCTGCCTGGTGCCACCGACGGCTGGCTGGAATTGGCGAGCCCTTCCGGCGGCTGCACGATCGCGCTGCACAAAGCCGCCGTATCGCAGAAGAGCGGCGCCGCGATCAAGATTGTCTTTGGCGTCGCCGACGTGCAGGCATTCAAAAGTGCGAAGGAAAAAGAGGGACTGAAATTCGGGACCGTTCACGAAGTGGGCGCCTTCGCTTTTTCGAATGCGAAAGATCCCGCCGGCAATTCGATACAAATCTCGAGCCGGGGCTTCGTACGGCAGCGCTGAGAACGTTCACCCGATCGATTCGCCGGGCTTGAGCGCGTGAATTTCGAGTCCGGCGACGTCGTGCGTGGCCTTCTTCAGGGCCTCGGGATTGCCGGTCAGCACCGGGAACGTGCCGAAGTGCATCGGGATCACGTGCTTCACGCCCAGCAGCCTGATCGCCAGCGCCGCCTCGCGCGGGCCCATCGTGAAGTGGTCGCCGATCGGCAGCATGGCCACTTCCGGCGCGTACAGCTCGCCGATAATCTTCATGTCGCCGAAGACCGCCGTGTCGCCTGCGTGGTAAACCGTGAGTCCGCCGGGCAACCGGATCACGTAGCCGCAGGCCTCGCCGCCGTAGACGATCTTGTCGCCATCCTGGATCCCACACGAATGGACGGCGTCGACCATCGTCACTTCGATCTCACCCACCTTTTGGGTGCCGCCTTTGTTCATCGCGCTCGTTTGGGTCACTCCCTTCGATTCAAGCCACGCGCAGGTCTCGTAGATGCCCACCACCTGCGGCTTGAACTCCTTCGCCAGCGCGACCGCATCCGCGATATGGTCGAAATGCCCGTGTGTGATGAGCAGCGTATCGAGCCGATCGAGTTTCTTCAGCGAGTCGGGACACGCCGGATTCGATTGAATCCACGGATCGACAACGATGGCTTTTCCGGAGGGAGTGGTAATGCGAAATGCGGCGTGGCCGAGCCACGTCAACCGATTGCCTCGGGTCTGAAGCATCCGTCCCCCAACGCGGCCGGTCCAAAAGTCCAGTCGCCGCTAGTTTCCTGTGGACGGGCTTCCCTTCCCGAGATTCTCGGAATCGGTGGTGATCATGATCAGGCGAATGGCCTGCACGAAAGCGTCGCGCGTCTTCTGGCCGACGAAATACCTGGCGAGATGGCCGTCGCGCGCGTAGAAGTCCGTCTCGGGCATCGTACCACGCCAGTCCGGATTCACGCCCTGGTAGAACGCGTCGATATCGGTTCCCGGCTTTTGCCGGAAGTTGGCGAATCCCGGGTGAGCATCGCTCAGGAATTTGCGGGCAAGCGGCAGGTCAGTGTCTTCGTCGAGGCTGACGCCGATCACCACCAGCCCCTGCGGTCCATACTCCTTGGCCAAGCCGACGATCATCGGAAACTCGTCGCGGCAGGGGCCGCACCACGTGGCCCAGAACGTCACGAGGACCGGACGCCCGTGGTAGCGGGCGATCAAATCCTTGTACCCGGCGAGATCGAGCAGTGGCATGTCCTGCGAATCGCCGCCGGATAGCGCGGCATGCGCGGCAGCGGTCTGCGCCCGCGCGGCGTTCGGCGTCGCGGCAAGAGTGAGCCCCAGCACCCCGATCCCAAGCAATATACGCAAATGCGTGCGCATCACGGTCATTCCCCCGATCCTTCGTTATGCGACATTTTATCGGGTTCGCCAGCGCAACCGGCGGGAGCGAGCCTATCCGCTATTGCCTGATTCGCACGTGGAGTACTAGGCGCGGACGCCTGGCCAGCGGCTCCAAGACGCCTTGTACGCCCCCGGATTTGATGGTATAAAAATCGTTCGAGCGTTCCGCTGTGGACGCTCCTTTATTCGCTCGCGTCTCGCGACGTAAGCCCTTCTAGGAGAACAACTCGATGGCGTATGTCATTGCCGAACCCTGCATCGGAACCAAGGACGCTGCATGCGTCGACGTCTGCCCGGTGGATTGCATCCACCCGCGCAAGGACGAAGCGGATTTCGAGTCCAGCAAGCAGCTTTTCATCAATCCCGACGAGTGCATCGACTGCGGAGCTTGCGTGCCGGTGTGCCCGGTGACCGCGATTTTCGCCAAGGAAGATCTGCCGGAAAAATGGTCGAGCTACGAACAGGTCAACGCCGACCACTACAAGAAAGTTTGAGACCCCATGCTCGCGGCGCATCCCCGCGCCGTCGAAAGAATCGAGTCGGAACCGTGCGCGGCGGATCGGGTATCCGCCGCGCTTTTTATTTTCTCTCGAAAGTTGGCCGGGAAATCAGGCGTGGCGGAGACGCGGAAGCTCCGGCGCCCCGGCGCAACAATCTCGCAGGAAAACGCGCCAAGGCCCAAGGTCGCAGCGCAACGAAGGGATGGAAATGCCGCGAAACGTTTCGGGGCACGACTCGAGTTTCGCGGCGCCCGCGGCCAAAAGCGATTGCGCACCGCGCGGGTTGTCGCGCTTGAAATGATGGAACGCCGCGGCGATCTGAATCAGGCCCTGCAGGTAAGTCTTCTCGGGCTCGGCGGCGGCCAGCCAGAGCTCTTCCCAGATTTCGTGCGCCTCGAAGAATCGCTGGCCATTGAAGTGGCGCACGCCGGAATCGAACTTTTCGGCGTCCTGCATCGGGGATGCGTGTCTGCGATAACCACCGTGAATATACGCCATGTGATGGTGGAGCGGGCGTTTTCAACGAGCGACTCAGGGGCGCGGGCGCGATGGAAATAGCGGTCGAATTGCCGGACGTAAAGCTGGGCGTGATCGAAGCAGACGCCGTGAATTTCGCGCAGGTCGACGAAGCGCTTGCGGCGCTGATGGACGAGGTCTGCGACCGCAAACGGCGCGAGTACACCGTCGAGACGCTGGCCGAGGCGGAGGCGACTCGCGCGGTTCGCGGAATGTTTCGCGCGTGGGGAGTCGACGCGTCGAAGTACCGGCCGTCGTCGGAAGCGTTGCTGCGCCGCGTGGCGCAAGGCAAGGGGCTCTACCGCGTCTCGAACCTGGTCGACATCGGGAATCTGGGTTCGATCGAGACCGGCTGGCCTTACGGATGCTACGACCGGGCGCAGCTCGCGCCGCCGATCGCCTTTCGCCCGGGCGCGCCGGGCGAGATGTACGAAGGAATTGGCAAGCGGATGTGGCACCTCGAAGGGCGGCCGGTGCTTGCGGACGCGAAGGGTCCATTCGGCAGCCCGATCAGCGACTCGACGCGCAGCATGATTGCCGAAGGCGCGCGAGACGTGATGATGGTGATCTACGCGCCCGAAAGCGCGGCCGAGGCGGCGCTTGAGACGGCCCTCTCGCGCGTGGCGGAGCGTCTGGCGCAGTTTGCCGGCGCACAGGCGACTCGCAGCGCGATTTGCCGCTAGCTCTTCAACACAGCCTCGTCGTATTCGAAGGATTCGTGACCGCAGCGGCCGAAATCAGGGCAGAAAGCGGAATCGGCGCAGCGAAGCCGCGCGGAGATTTGCAGGAGGGTGCAAGGAAGCCGTTTCGACGCGCGCGGGTGCGGCCGCTTCCTGCAGCAACTGCCACGTTCCCTGAAATTCGGGCAAGGTAGCGCGCCGGTGCGCCGGGCTCTTCAGCACTTCGTTCACGTCCGCAAGGAGCACCTGGTAAGCAAGCGTACGATCCGAGCCGGGCGCGAAAATGTTCGCGGGTGTGAGGCCGACGCGCGCGGTGCGCCCGTCCTCCGTGACCTGCATCCACAGCCGTCCCTGATCGTCGATCATCGGCTCGCCGTGCGAATTGATTCTCTCGAAGACGTGCCCGAGCGCGTCGCGATCGCGAAGGACGCCCTGCTGAACGGCATCGTCGACCATCGCGCCGAAAGACTCGCGGTACGCCTTCCATTCCATCGGAGTGCCGACCACGTCTGCCCGTTCTTTCGCCTCCGCGGCCGCGAGCTGGTCGGCGATTCCGGTCTCGTCGTCGGACTTGGCGACCTTGAGCTCGTGGCCCAGCTCGGTCTCGCTGGCGGTGGCGTGTTGGTCGAATTCACGCTCGATATTGAACCTGCCCGTCAGAAGATAGGATCCGGTGACGACGCCCAAAGCGTGCGGGAAGAAGAAAGCCATCGGCAACAGCAGCTTCTTTGAATGGTAGAGCTGCTCGGTGCCGCTGCGGCACTCGCTGCTGCGCTTGATCGTTCCCGGAAGCTGCGCAAAATGAACCACGCGATACTCTGTGGAGGGATGGCGGTTGGCGTAGTGAGCGAACGATCGCGCGACGGCTTTCGGGCTCGTCATGCCGAAATCGTTGATGAAATCGCGATGCGCGGCATGTGGGAAATAGGTGTCGATGATGCGCTTGGTGAAATCGGCGCAGTTGTGCGCCATGCCGTTGAAGTGATTCACGTTGGGCATGGAGTTGAACTCGTCGATCAGCTTCTGGTCTTCTTCGACCGTCGTCGAAGCGACGAGCACGTAGAACGTTCTTTCGGCTTCGGCTCCGACCATCTCGCGCCACTCGGCATCGTGGCTCGTCCGGCACTTCTCCGACTCGCAGTAATCCGCGAGAACTTTCTCGCGGTAGGCCTCCTCGAGCGCTCCCTTGATTTTCGGCGACGCGAAAAGCGGGCGGTCGGCTGCATTTTCGACGCCGTAGACGTACACGTTCAACGGAACGATGTTCCACTCGAAGGGCTCGTCTTCGCCGAGCGTCGTGTAGTTGCTCATCACCGAGCCGTTTTCGCCCGGCTTGCACAGCCGCAGGCGCACCGGCGAAGCCGGGCAAATGCGCGAAAAATAGACGGCGCTGTGGCCGGAGCCGGTAATCCTCGCGACGCTCGTGTCGAGCGAATCGTTGAGGATGACGCCCACGTCGGCGCGCACGCCCGCGGCCGCCAGGAGCATAGCCCCTACCGCGATCGCCATGGGAAACGCACGCCGCAAAGACGCCCTCCGGCCCTCACAAGATTCCACCCGCGTATAACCCCGCCTCTAAATTTTAGATGCAAATTCGCGGGCCCGTGCGACCCTAGGCAGCCAAAAGGGGCCCGGTGTGCTCATCCCGCAACCCTCGCTGGTACTTGCGCTATCCATAGCCCTACGAATAAGATGCGGCCAGCGGCGCTTCCTCAAACGCGGTGCCGGGGAACTTTTTGCACGGCTTCTGCGTTCCATGGAATGAGGCCGGAGGATTATTCAAGCTGCGAGGCTAGGAACGATTGGAGTCCGACGCCCAACTGATTCATTCCTGTCTCCGGGGCGACGGGCCGGCCTGGGAGGAGCTTGTGCGGCGGCACACGCGGCGGGTCTACAACCTGTGCTATCGCTTCACCGGCAACGGAGCGGCAGCCGAGGATTTGAGCCAGGAGATTTTTCTGCGCGTGTACCGTACGCTCGCCAGCTATCAGTCGGTGTACGGCGCGTTCCCCACGTGGCTCACCAGCGTGACGCGAAATCTGCTGGTCGACCACTACCGGCGCACGCGCCGCGACCGGCTAACGGATTCGATCGACGACGCGATGCCGCAGATCGAAGAGAAGCACTCGCCCGTGCGCTCGCCCGACAAGCTGGCGCAAGCGATGGAATTAAGCGAGCAGTTGCAGCAGGGGCTGGCGCGACTTTCGCCCGAACTCCGCGAGGCGGTGATCCTCCGGGACCTGCAGGAACTCGAATACGCCGAGATTCGCGTGATCCTCCAAGTGCCCGAGGGAACCGTGAAATCGCGGATCAACCGCGGCCGCATCGAGCTGGCCCGCGTGTTGGAAGAAATGGGAGTGCGTCCGGCTTAGCCGGCGAATCACGATGAACTGGAACTGCGCGACAACGGAAGAACGCCTCACCGATTACCTCGACGGCGCGCTCGCGCCCGAGGAAGCGGCCGCCTTCTCGGCGCACACCACCGGCTGCCCGGCGTGCACGAAGATCGTGGCGCAGGTGAGCGCGCTGGTGGAGAAGATGCAGCTCGTCGAGCCGCTCGATCCGCCCGCGCAGCTGACGGTGAAGATTCTGGACGCGACGCTCGGCCCGCGCACTCAATCCTCAGAGTGGCGCAAGTGGTTCGACTGGGTCTCGGTAATTTGGCAACCGCGCTTCGGAATGGGCGCGGCGACCGTGGCGGCGTCGTTTGCGGTGATGTTCCACGCGCTTGCGCCGGTCGGCAAGAAGGTGACGCTGGCGGACCTGAATCCGCTCGTGATGGCTCGCGCCGCGAACCGGCAGGCGCACTTGACGTACGCGCACGGCGTAAAGTTCGTGAACGATCTTCGCGTGGTGTACGAGATCGAGTCGCGGCTCGGTCCGCAGCCCGCCCAGATCAACGCGGCGCCCGTCAGCGAACCCCAGGCTCCGGCGCCCTCGCGGCCCGCGACCCCTTCGACGGGCCCGCACGACAAGTCACAAGCAGCACCGCGTTCGAACGGCCGCGAAGCGTCAAGCGGCGGCGAGGTAGCCTTCGCCGAAGCGAGAGGCTGGCCCGATGGCAACACGACGAGGAGTCTCCCATGAAATGCGCCGTACATCCTGAAGTAGACGCGACCGGCTTCTGCCGCAATTGCGGCAAGCCGCTGTGCCCGGCCTGCACGCGCGACGTGCGCGGCGCGCTCTACTGCGAGCCGTGCCTGGCGGGCCTGGTGGCTCCGCCTCCCATGCCTCCCCCCGTGCACACCGGACCGAACCCCGGCGCGGCGCTCGCGCTGGGATTCATTCCCGGGCTCGGCGCGGTGTACAACGGCGAGTACATCAAGGCGCTGATTCATGTATTCATCTTCGCCGGCCTCATCGCCGGGCAGACGAACGATATCTCGGCGGGCTCGCACGCTTTTCTGGGCATCGCGCTCGGAATTTTCTGCCTGTACATGCCCATCGAGGCGTACAACGTCGCCAAGGCCCGGCAAGCCGGCACGCAGCCGCCCGAGCCGCTCATCGAAACGGCGGGAACCGGATTGGCGCCCGTACAGCGCAAGCCCGTCGGCGCGATCGTCCTGATCGGGCTCGGCGTCTTTTTCCTGCTGGATAGCCTGGGGCTGCTCCAATGGGACTGGTTCGGCAAAGTGTGGCCGCTGGGGCTGATCGCGCTCGGTGCGTGGCTGCTTGCGGATCGATTCAAGAGAAACGCCTAGGAGATTCGGATGACGCAACCCATAACACCGCGGTGCCACTGTGCGCGCTGCCGCATGCGCGGCCTTCTGGGGCCGGTGATGATCATCACGATCGGCGTGATTTTCCTGCTGAGCGAATACACGCCCTACGGCATCGGCCACCTGTGGCCCGTGATTCTGATCGTGATCGGCGTATTCCGGCTCGCGGAAACGATGGTGTCGAGCGAAGGGCACGTCGGCTCGTGAGAGGCGCGTGAGCAACGGCAGACCATATCGAAGTTCCCTGTTCGCCGGCCTCCTGCTGATCCTTCTCGGAGTGATATTCCTGATCGATCGCAACTATCCCCAGCTGGCGATCGGACACCTCGTGCGGCTCTATTGGCCGCTTCTGCTGATCCTGTGGGGCGTGGCGAAGCTGCTCGATCACGTTTCCGATCGCGGAACCGGTCCTCGCGCGAACCTGCTTTCCGGCGGCGAAGCGCTGCTGCTGGTGCTGCTGGCGCTGGTCCTGGGCGGCTTCGTGTTTCGCGACTGGCTGCGCGCCCACGTCCCGGGCATCACGCTGGACCTGCCGTCGTATCACGAAAGCTATTCCCAGGAGATCTCGCCCATTCAGCAGACGCTGCCGCCGGGCGCCCGCGTGTCGATCGCCACAGGCCGAGGCGACGTGACGGTTCGTCCCAGCGACAACGGCACGCTGATCGTGACCGCTACGAAAACCGGGCCCGGAGCAGACGCTTCGTCCGCGCGCGAACGCATGCGCCAGGTAGCCGTCGCGATCGATCCGCAGGGCAACGGCGTGCTCATCCACCCGACGCACATGGATAGCGGACTCGCCCAGGTCAGCGTCGATCTCGATGTCCGCGTCCCCAAATCCGCGTCGCTTTCGGTCGACGCCGCCCATGGCGACGTAAGCGTCTCCGGAGTGAGCGGCGGCGTCGACGTGCGCTCCGGATACGGCGATATCGACGTCCACGACGTAGGGGCGGACGTGAACGTCTTGTCCGAGAAAGGTGATACTCACGTCGGAAAGATCGGCGGGAATCTCCGGCTGAGCGGCCGCGGCGACGACGTGCGAATCGACGACGTCTCGGGCAACGTCGCGATCGAGGGCGCGTTCGGCGGCTCGATCGAGATACACGCCGTCGCGAAGAACACCCGCTGCGCCACCCAGTTCTCCGCGCTGAGCTTCGGACCGCTCACCGGCCGCATGCAGCTCGACTCGGACGACATTTCGCTTTCGGGCGTGTCCGGCGACGCGAAGCTGATCACGCGCAATAAGGATGTCACCGCCGACGCGATCGCGGGCCAGCTCGATATCGTCGACTCGCGCAGCCACATCGGCGTCACCTACGCCGAGCCGCCGCGCGGCAACATCAATATCACCGACGACTCCGGCGACGTTCACCTGACGCTGCCATCCAGCTCGAACTTCTTTTTGTCCGCGATGTCCCGCTCGGGCGAGGTGAACAGCGACTTCACGAGTCCCGCGTTGCGGCCGGCCGAGAACGACGAGATGCAGCAGCTCACGGGGCAATTCGGCAGCGGCGGCCCGAGGATCTCGCTGGTGACGACCTACGGGACGATCCAGATCGTCAAGTCCCAATAACCGCGGCGCAATTCCCTACGCCTTCGCCGCACCGCGCAGTTTGTCCAGCGTATCGAAGAATTCCGGGAACGACACCGCCGCGCACTCGGCGTCGCGAATCGTGGTATCGCCTTCGGCGCCGAGCGCGGCCACGGCCAGCGCCATCGCGATGCGGTGGTCGCCCTGCGGATCGACTTTGGCTCCGCGCAGCTTCCCCGCCGAGCGTCCCTCGACGCGCATGCCGTCTTCGAACTCCTCGACGCGCGCTCCCATCGCGCGCAGCCCTTCGGCCATCGTTGCGATGCGGTCGCTTTCCTTTACCCGCAATTCGTGCGCGTTGTGAATCTCGATCCCGCCTTCGGTGAACGGGCCGAGCGCCGCGAGCATCGGCAACTCGTCGATCATCTCCGCCACCTGCGAGCCGGAAATTTCGCCGCCCTTGAGCGCCGCGTGGCGCACCGAGACGTCGCCGACGAGCTCCCCGTGGCGCATCTGCACGGACGCCACGTGGATCAGCGCCCCGATCGAGATCAGGAAATCGAGCACCCGCGCGCGCGTAGGATTCAGCCCCACGTTGTGCAGCATCAGGGACGACTCCGGCAGCACCATCGCCGCCGAGATCAGGAACACCGCCGCTGAAAGATCGCCCGGCACCACGAGCTGCTGCGCCTTGAGTTTCGGCCGCGGATGGATGCGAATCGCGTTCTTCGTGCCGTCGATGCTCGCGCCGAATTCCCGCAGCGCGACTTCCGTGTGGTCGCGCGTGCAAATCGATTCGCGCACCGTGGTTGGCGCGTCGGCGAAGAGCCCGGCCAGCAACACGGCCGATTTCACCTGCGCGCTCGGGGTGGGCGGCGTGTAATCGATCGCATGCAGCGGCCCGCCGTGAATTTCCAGCGGCGCGCGCTCGCCTTCCCTGCTACGGATTTCCGCGCCCATCTGGCGCAGCGGCTCGATCACCCGCCGCATCGGCCTGCGTCGCAACGAGTCGTCGCCCGTCAGCGTTGACGTGAACGGCTGCCCCGCCAGAGCGCCCGCCATCATCCGCATCGTCGACCCGGAATTTTCCGCGTCGAGCGGCTTGCGCGGCTCCTTCCAGCCGTCGAGCCCCGCGCCGGTGATGCGCACCGTGCGCTCGCTCTTTTCGATTTCGACGCCGAGCCGCCGCAAGCACTCGAGCGTGCTGTGGCAATCGGCCGACGAAGCAAAATTGCCGATCTCGCTGCGGCCCTCCGCCAGCGCCGCGATCATCGCGTAGCGGTGCGAAATCGATTTGTCTCCCGGCAGCTCGACGACCCCGTCGACGATCCCTCCGGGCGAAATCACTCGTTTGCTCATATGGACGAAGATTCTAGCACGCTGCTTCCGGAGCCTCCGGCGCTTCTCGACTCGTGCGGCAAAGCGCGGGCCCAGAGGGCCGGTTTGCCTCCCTTGATTTCATTGACGAAACCTGTAATTCCTGCTAAAAACGTTGATTCTACTGGGGGAATGTTTCGCACTAGCGGCTTCCGCTCAGGAAGTCGAAGTCCGGGAGGAAAAGGCTGTACCCGAGCGCCCTTACCTTTGCGTGTGTGGACGTGAGCCTGTCGCTCCAATGCACACCAACACCAACCTGGGAAGATTATCCCGATAGATTTCTATGAAAAACTCTGACGGAGGATCATTGATGCGCAGCGGACTTGTGGGCGCCCGAGCGGCTGGGGCCCGATTGGTAGGCGCATGCCGGCGCCATATCGGCGGAATGCTGGCGGCCGGCGCGGCCCTGACGTTCACCCTGTTGGCTCTCGCGACCCCTGCGGGCGCGCAAGAATCCGCCGGCGGCGAAGCGAACCTCAAGCTGCCCGATCTTTCGTCGGTGAGGTTCCTCAACGAAGCGATCGACGGCCACCGGCTCCTGCTCTGGGGCCTTCTCTTTTGCGTCTTCGGACTCGCCTTCGGCCTCACGATCTACATGCGGCTGAAGAACCTGCCCGTGCACCGGTCGATGCGCGAAATGTCCGAGCTGATCTACGAGACCTGCAAGACGTATCTCGTCACGCAGGGCAAATTCCTGTTCCTGCTCTGGATCTTCATTGCCGCCGTCATCCTGCTCTATTTCGGGGTCCTGCTGCATTACGAAGCGGTTCGCGTGGTGATGATCCTCTTCTTCAGCGTGGTTGGAATCCTGGGCAGCTACGGAGTGGCGTGGTTCGGCATCCGCGTCAACACATTCGCCAACTCGCGCACCGCGTTCGCGGGCTTGGCCGGCAAGCCCTACCCGATCTACCAGATTCCCCTCCGCGCAGGGATGAGCATCGGCATGATGCTGATCAGCGTCGAGTTGCTGATGATGCTGATCATCCTGCTCTTCGTTCCCGGCGATTACGCCGGGCCGTGCTTCATCGGCTTCGCCATCGGCGAGTCGCTCGGCGCCGCGGCGCTGCGCATCGCGGGCGGCATCTTCACCAAGATCGCCGACATCGGCTCCGACCTCATGAAAATCGTCTTCAAGATCAAGGAAGACGACGCGCGTAACCCCGGCGTGATCGCGGATTGCACGGGCGACAACGCCGGCGACTCGGTCGGCCCCAGCGCGGACGGCTTCGAGACCTACGGCGTCACCGGCGTCGCCCTGATCACGTTCATTCTGCTCGGCGTAACCAGCCCGACCATCCAGGTCCAGTTGCTCGTCTGGATCTTCGTGATGCGCATCGCCATGCTGGTCGCCAGCGCTGCGGCGTACTTCATCAACAGCGCGATCGCCAGCCGCTACCGCAACTCGGATGAGATGAGTTTCGAGACGCCCCTCACTTCCCTCGTATGGATCACGTCCATCGTCTCGATCGGGCTCACCTATCTGATTTCGTATTTCATCATCCCCGATCTCGGCGGCGACACCACCCAGTGGTGGAAGCTTGCGACGATCATTTCGTGCGGCACGCTGGCGGGCGCGATCATTCCCGAGCTTGTGAAAGTGTTCACGTCCACCGAATCGAGGCACGTAAAGGAAGTGGTGTCGTCCTCGCGAGAGGGCGGCGCGTCGCTCGGCATTCTCTCGGGCTTCGTCGCGGGCAACTTCTCGGCCTACTACCTCGGACTCGTGATGGTGGCCCTGATGGCGATCGGGTACATGTTCAGCCAGATGGGACTCCACAACCTGATGCTGGCCGAACCGGTCTTCGCCTTCGGGCTGGTCGCCTTCGGATTCCTCGGAATGGGCCCGGTAACCATCGCGGTCGATTCCTACGGCCCCGTGACGGACAACGCGCAATCGATCTACGAGCTCTCGCTCATCGAAAACGTCCCAACGCAGGAGATCCAGAAAGAATTCAACATCAACGTCAATTTCGAGCGCGCCAAGCATCTGCTCGAAGCCAACGACGGCGCGGGCAACACGTTCAAGGCCACGGCCAAGCCGGTGCTGATCGGCACCGCGGTCGTCGGGGCGACCACGATGATTTTCTCGATCATCATGGCGCTCACCAATGGGCTCACCTCCGGCGTCGACAAGCTTTCCCTGCTCCATGCGCCCTTCGTGCTCGGCCTCATCTCAGGGGGCGCCGTGATCTTCTGGTTCACGGGAGCTTCCACGCAAGCCGTCACCACCGGCGCCCACCGTGCCGTCGAGTTCATCAAGGCCAACATCAAGCTCGAAGGCGTCGAAAAAGCCTCCGTCGCCGACAGCAAGAAGGTGGTCGAAATCTGCACCCGCTACGCGCAGCGCGGCATGATCAACATCTTCATCGCCGTGTTTTTCACGGCGCTGGCGTTCGCCTTCGTCGAGCCGTTCTTCTTCATCGGCTACCTCATCTCGATCGCCGTCTTCGGCCTCTACGAAGCGATCTTCATGGCCAACGCCGGCGGCGCGTGGGACAACGCCAAGAAAATCGTCGAAGTCGAGCTCAAGCAGAAAGGCACGCCGCTGCACGATGCGACCGTCGTCGGCGACACCGTCGGCGATCCGTTTAAAGACACTTCGTCGGTGGCGCTCAACCCCGTGATCAAGTTCACGACGCTCTTCGGCCTGCTCGCCGTCGAGCTCGCGGTCGAGCTGACCAATTCTCAGGGGAGCACGACGCTGACGCACATTCTGGCGGCGGTGTTCTTCGTGATCGCGCTGTTCTTCGTTTACCGCTCGTTCTTCGGAATGCGGATCAAGGCGGGCGAGTAATCTCTTCAGAAGGGAAAGTTCAGGGGCGCCGGATTCAGGCGCTCGAACCCGCGGCTGGCGACTGCGCCTCTACCCACAGGCTGTCCGCCACGCTCACGAGCGGCGGCAAAAGGTCCGCCGCCTTGCGACCCGCGTGCGATGCGAACACGACCAGCCTCGCCGCGGGCGACAGCAGGTCCAGATCGGAAAGCTGCGGATCCTGGCTGAAGAACCCGTCCGCGCGCAAGCGCAGATCGCGCAACCCGGCCCCTTCGATCGCCGCGCGAATCCCGCCGCGCGTCCAATAACGCATTTCGAACGTTCCCGCAGCCGCCTCGCGAAAGCCGCGCTTCGCCTGCCGCAGGATGCTGTACGGACCGAACGCATTCGGTAATTGCACGAGGCACATCCCGCCCGGCCGCAACACCCGCGCCACTTCCCCGAAGAAACGCGCCACTTTGCGGCGATCGATATGCTGCAATACGCTGTACGAAAATACCGCGTCCACCGCACCGGACGCGAACGGTAGCCCCTCGATATCCCCGCAGACCTGCGCGGTTTCAACGCTCATCTCGCGCGCCACGCGTTTCGCGGCAGCCAGCGCATCGATGTGCACGTCCAGGCCGACCGGAAAATATCCGGCGCGCGCCGCGGCCACGCTCCAGCGCCCCCAGCTGCACCCGACGTCGACCACAACTTTACCGGGCTCCGCCGCGCGCCCGAGCGGCCACTCCGGAATCGGATACCGCGTCAGCCGGCCTCTCGCGCCCTTGTACAAATTCCCATTCGTATTCACCAGCCAATCGTTCACGAAAGGATCGATGCTGCCGCCTGGCGGCGCCCCCGTCCGCTCCACCGCCGCCATATTCTTGGGCGTCGCTTCGCGCCGGACCGCATCCGTGAAGATCGGAATGCCATCCTCCACGGCGAACGTGTGCCCCTGTGCGCAAACAAGTGTTTCGCCGCGCGCCTGCAGCGCGCCGCGGTCCACGGGACACGCCAGAATCTTGCCCAGTTGTTCGAGGATCAAATCGAAACTCGCAACGTCGGTTTCATTCTACGTGATTTCGCAACTTTCGTGCGTCCTTCCGTAAGGACCACTCCTTGCCGCTCACAACCCTGTCGGATTAGAATTCCGCCGTGCCCGCGTCCCGCGATATCAGCGATTTCATCGAACGCGCGAAAGCCAACGGGATCTCCGACGAATCACTCGTCGGCATCCTCTCGGCTCGCGGTTGGCCCGAGAAGGAGGTCTACCGCGCTCTCGCCGATCATTACGAACAATCGATCGGAATCGAGGTTCCTGACCGCCGCGGCGCCGGGACGCCCGCGAAAGATGCGTTCTTTTACCTTCTGATTTTCTCGGCCTTGGCCACCTGGACAATCGCGTTCGCCTCGCTCGCCTTCACTTTGATAGACCGCTGGCTGGCCGACACGCTGTTCTCCTCGGGCTACGCCGCTGCGTATGACGTCTCGAGCGCCAGTTGGAGTCTGGCGTCGATCATCGTCGCTTTCCCCGTCTATCTTCTCTTGTCCCGCGCCGTCGTTCGCGACGTGAGAGCGCACCCGGAGAAGCTGAATTCTCCGGTGCGCAAGTGGCTCACTTATCTGGCTCTCGTGATTGCCGCCTGTGTCTTCATCGGCGATTTGATCACCGCCCTCACCTACTTCCTACAGGGCGAAATCACCACACGCTTCCTCGCGAAGGCGTTTGTAGTCCTGGTGCTCTCCGGCGGAGTTTTCTTCTACTACTTCGGCGGGCTCAAGGACGCGGACTCCGCCGCGCGACGAAAATTCGCCCGCGACATGTGGATGGCAGCCGCCAGCGCGGTCTGCGTGGCGGTGATTTTGGCGTTTGGATTCGGATTCACCGGCGCGCCGAAAACGCTGCGCACCCAGCGAGCCGATTCACGGCGCGTGCAAGACCTCTACGAGCTGAGCCAACAAATCAGCAACCGATGGAACGTCCGCGGCCACCAATTGCCGGGGCATCTCGATGAGCTTCTTGATGTGCCCTTGGCCGATCCCGTCACTCGCGGCACATACGGCTACCGGCCCGGCGACGGCAGCAAATACCAGCTCTGCGCCTGGTTCGCCATGCCCAGCCGAAACGATGACGGATCAGCGCAAGCAAAACAGTGGAGTCACCCGGCGGGATACTATTGCTATTCGTTTGACGCAGCCGAGCCGCCGGGAACGCCCTCGTTTGCATACTCGCCCTTCGGATTTTAGCTGCGTCTTGATGCCGGCTTGAGCTACGCCTTGATCAGTCCGAGGAACTGCCGCGGATCGTTCTCGAATCCGGGAAACACCGCTTTCAAGTCGCGGTCGCCCATGTGCTGGGTCATGATCTCACCGAGGACGCTGCGATAGTCCGTCGTGACGGCCAAATCGCGGTCCTGGTAAAGCTGCCCGTCGTTCATGCCCGGCCACCGCGTGTAAACCTTGCCGCCCTTCACGTCGCCGCCCATCACGAACATGCAATTCGCGTGGCCGTGGTCCGTGCCGCGGTTGCCGTTCTCGTGCGCCGTGCGCCCGAATTCGGACATGCTGACGAACACCACGTCGCCCATGCGGTCGCCCATGTCCTGATGGAACGCCGCGATTCCCTGCCCGAGATCACGCAGCAGATTCGACAGCTGTCCCTGCACGCCGCCTTCATTCACGTGATGGTCCCAGCCGCCGCTATCGAGAAACGCCACCTCCAGCCCAACGTCCGCCTTGAACAACTCTGCGATCTCCATCAGGCTCCGGCCGAAGCGGCTCGTGGGATACTCCGCGCCGTTTTCCGGCTGATACGCGTCCGGATTGATCTTCTTGAGCTGGTCGATCGCCTCGAATGTTTCCGTCCCCACGCCGCGCAGCGCCTGATCCACTGTTTGCGCGTACATCGCCTCGAACCCGCCTTCCACCGTCTGCTGCGGCCCGTACATCTTGAATTGCTTCAAGTCCGGAATCGCCACCGCGGGCGCGCTGCCCGCCAGAGTTCGCGGCAGGTACGGCCCGAAAGCCACTGCCCGGAATGGCGACGCGGTCTCCTCCGGCATAGACTGCATCGCCCGATTGAGCCATCCATCCTCGGTGGCCTTCACGCCGGGCGTTCCCGACTCCATGAAATCCTGCGCGTCGAAGTGCGAGCGCGTCGGATCGGGCGACCCCACCGCCTGCACCACGGCGAGCTGCCCCCTCTGAAAGAGCGGCACGAGCGGCTGCAGGCTCGGATGCAATCCGAAAAACCCGTCGAGATCGAGCGCCGCATCGAGGCTCCCGCTTTGCGGCTGCGGAATCGCAATCGTCGGGCGCAGGCGGTAGTAATTCGGCTCGGCAAACGGCACGACGACGTTCAGCCCGTCCATCGCCCCACGCTGAAAGAGCACCACCATCTTTTTCTTGTTCGGCGCCGCGCTTTCCGCCACCGCGCGCTGCAAAAACGACGGCAAAGACGCCATGCCAAGCATCGCGATCCCGCCGCCCTTGATGAAGTACCGCCGAGAAATATTCATGGCCCGTTCTCCGTTTCTCACTAAAACCACACGCCACGCACGCTACCAATATGACCGGGCCTTAGCGGGCCGGAGCTTCCAGCTCCGACATAACAACAGACCGCGAAGCGCTCAGGTGGAAGGGCTGGGCTTCAGCCCAGCCATGAAAGACCGCGCGAAGCGCCTACCACTGCGCAGCCCCACTCGCAGCATGTCGTCGTCTTCCGGCCCTGCGCGCCAACCTACATCTACGCGCCCGCCGCCGCTTCCGCTCCTGCCGGGGAATCTGCTCCTCCTTCGCCCCTCAAACGCGGTCATCGCGTACCGCGCAACCGGCCTTAGGGGGTCGGAGCTTCCAGCTCCGACATAACATCAGACCGCGCGAAGCGCGTTCCACTGCGCAGCCTCACCGCAGCATGTCGTCGTCTTCCGGCCCTGCGCGCCAACCTACATCTACGCGCCCGCCGCCGCTTCCGGTTCCCTGCTTCCCTGCCTCCGTGCCTCGCTGACGTCTACCGCCGCTGAAACTCCGGCGTCCCAAGAACCAGCCCCGAGAGCAGTCCTTCATTCACCTGCTTCACCGGATCGTCCAGCCGCGCCTGCAAAATCTGCGGATCGTTCAAACGCGCCTCGAGCGTTTGCATCGTCGTCGGCGCCACTTGCCCGCCGAGAAAAATCTCCGTCGCGCGCCTCAACGCCATCTCCGGATCTTTCGACGCATCTTCTCCAAACATATCCGCCAAATCGACGTTCGCGCCCGCCATACGGTCCGTCGCAAATCCCAGCGCGAAATTCAGCCGGTTCAGCAGCGCGCCCGTATTCACCCACGTCGACGCCTTGTCCGAATATCCCGTCGGCGGCTGGCACAGGAACAGCGGCTCGCCCATGCGCCCCATCCACACCGCCAGCGGCAGCGATACGCTCACATTCGCATCGAGCGCGCGCGCCGTGCTCGCCACCAGCTCGAACGGCGTCTTCACCTTCGCGCGATACGCTTCCTTCGACCAGAATTCCGGCGAATAAATCATGGTCCGCAGCACGGTGCGAATATCTCCGCCACTCGACTCGTAGCTCTGCGCCATCCGCGCCACCAATGCGGGCGGAGGCGCGTCGGACACGAAATGCCGCGCCAGCTCGGTCGAAATAAATTTCGCCGTGTGCGGATCGTTCGCCAGCATCGCCAGCGCCTCTTCGCCGTCCTTCTCGCCGCCGTAGTCGAACGTGTGGCCCATCACTACCTTCTTGCCCTCGGCGTGGAATTCGGGAAGAAAGACGAATTCCGGGTCGCGCCGCGGCTCCTTCACCGTCCAGCCGGTGAGGCATTCCGCCATCTCGATCACATCCTGCTGCGTATAGCCCGCATCGACTCCCACCGTGTGCAACTCCATCACTTCGCGCCCGTAATTCTCGTTCAATCCGCGATCTTCCTGCTGCTTCTTGCGCTGCGCCATTTGCGCGTCTTCAGCTCCCTGCTGCTGCGGCGTGCCGAACGGCTGGAAGCCGCCGCCAAACGCGCCCTGAAACCTCGCGCGCCGCTCCGCAATCTCCTGCTGGCGCTCCTTGAAAGCCGCCGGATCGACGCTCAGCCAGTTATCAAGAAAAAAAAGCATCGCGGGACTTTTCGCCGTGGCGGTCAGCAGATCCTGGAATTTCCCCAGGGTGTGCGGGCGGATCGTGTCATTCACGTACGACGTCAGCATCCAGCGCTCGGGTCCCTTGCCCGCAAACACGTTGAAGTGGTTGAACCAGAAATCCTCCATCACCGCCTCGAGCTGCCGGTTGCTGTAAACCGCGCGATCGATCTTCGCCATCGAGAGTTCGGCGATGATCCGCCCGGGCCCTTGAATCTTCGCGAGCGCCTCCGCTCCTTTGTCGGCGTTGCCGTTTGCCATTTCCTGCAAAGCCGCCACCGCGTCGCGGCGCTTTTCCTGCATCTGCTGCTTGTATTCTTCCTTGTAGTCTTGCTTCGTTTCGCCCGCTTGCTTCGCGGCCAGGGCGAGAGGCGGAAATTGCTCGAGCAGTTGCTGCGACGACATCGCCAGCGTCGGATATTTCTGCATGCGCTCGTCGAGCGCTGAATCGTCGATCGAATCCGGATCGAGCTGCTGATCGATCCACTTCTCGAGCCCCATCTTTTCCACGCGCTCCACGTCGCCCGGCCGCGGCCCGTACCCCAGCCGGTTCAGCGCGTGCAGCGTCGCTTCGTCTTCGGTCAGCTCCGTAATCGGCAGCTTCCCCTTGAATTTCTTGTCGAGTTTGAGCGACGGATTTTTCTCGCTGGAGAGATTCGCTCCATCTTTGCCGGCATCCGCCGGCGCGGCGAAGCCGAACATTGCCGCTAACACAGCCGCGAGTACGAAGGCCAGAAAACTGCTGCCCGCCGCGTCCAGACGGCAAGCCGTCGGCGTTTCCGGACGCGCCTTTTTGCCGCGCTTGTTGCGCCGGAACCCGGCATCGGATGAGCGGGAGCGTCGCATTTGCATCCAGTGTAAACCCCGCCACCCCGCAAAAGTTGCGTCCGTATCCCTCTGGTTATCCGCAGATTGGAGGGCGTTCGCCAGGGGGCGCAACCGACAATTCCCGCTGTTCGCGATGTGGGTGCTAACATATTCGGTAGTATTACTAAACGGCAATAATTCGCATCATACGAACACTTGTATGCTTTGGTCGCCGGGGTCAGTCTTGCTCGAATCTTTACAGATCCAACACCGTGAGGGTCCCTTCCATGAAGAAAGTCATGGTTCCCGTCAAAACGTGGCAAGGCGTTTTCCGCCGACTTCTCGAGTCGTTCTTTGTCGTTACGATCGCCGCATGCTTTATCGGTTGCGGCGGTGGTTCATCCACTGGAATCCAGACGGGCCAAAACACGACGGTCGTATTGCTCGCCACCAGCACCGCGAACGACCAACTCACGGAGTTCTACATCGCGATCAATACCGTCCAGCTCATCGACCGGGCCGGCCACGCGGTCACGCTGTACGCCTACAATAACCAGGCGTCGCTCAATGACCCGGGCTCGCAGCCGGGCGAGTTCATGCATCTGAACGGAACGTCTGAGCCCCTCGTGATTGCGACGGTGCCCCAAGGGGTCTACACCTCCGCCGTCGTTGGAACGAATGGCTGCCTCTTCAGCCTTAACCGTTTCGGCCCGCCCAGCCCGGGACAGCCGGATACCTTGAACACGGACATCTACTCCCAAGGACTCTGCGGCCAAGGCACCGGCCAGACGACGGTAAACCTGTCCTCGCCAATTACGGTGAGCGGAAACACCATGGCTCTTTCCTTGAACTTGCAAGTCTCACAGTCCTACACGCTCACTGGCATCGGCTCCGACGCTGCCTACACAGTCTCGCCGGTCTTCAGCCTCGCTCCGTCCGTGATTTCTGCTTCTCCAACCAACGATCAGAATGGGAAGATCACAGGACTGGACGCGCAGGTCACGTCGGTCAACGCGAACGCATCCACCTTCGCGGTTCAGACAATCGACGGAGTGCCGCTTTCGCTGAATTCGAACGGGAATACCGTATTTCAAGGGATCTCCGGCGCCGCCTCGCTCGGCACCGGAAATTTCGTGAATGTGGACTTCGTGATTCAATCCGGCGGGGCGCTGCTCGCCACGCGAGTCGAAATCGATGATCCCTCGGCTGTCGGAGAATTGGTTGGCCCGTGGCTGGCCTACACCGCCCAGCCGGACGTTCTCGTCATTTACCCGGTTACGTGTTACCACCTCCCGGACACTGGCTTCTGCGATAGCGTGATTCACTTCACGGACACAACCGCTTTCGGGGTCACCGGCCAACTGACCAACCTGGAAAGTCTGCCGTTCACTCCAAACTTCGGCAGCTCGACCTTCCTCCTGGGCGCGACTCTCTCGTCGTACTCGGACGGCGATCGCGACTCCCAGGGCGCGCCCTACCTCACCACAGTCACTCTCGGACCTCAAACGATCGACGGCACCATCACGTCGATGTCGACCATGAATGGATTTTCGGTCTACACGGTAACGCTAGCGCCGTATGACTTAATTCCGGCGTTGCAGCAATATGCGGACCAGGCGCTTGTGCCACCTCCCAACCTGCTCAGTAGCCCGAACACCGTGACCGTCTACGCGGACTCGAACACGCAGATCCTCACCCTCGCATCCATCGGCCAGGGCAGCCTTCTGCGATTCCGCGGCGTGATCTTCGACGACAACGGTGCGGCGCGCATGGATTGCCAGGAAATTCTCGACGGCGTGACTGAATAACGGACGCCGCGCCTAGTGCGTCATCGCGTAAACGACGTAATCGATGCCGATGCGGAAGCCGAGGTCCGAAAATCGTTCCGGATATGCCGGGCGGTCCGACCACTCCCACGAATCGCCGATATCCGAATTGAACGAGATCGCCACCATGATCCGGCCCCGGTCGTCGCGAATCGCGAGCCAATGCGCTCCCTTTCCGTCGTCCGGTCCCTGCGGATAGTCCGGCACCTTGTAGCCGAGCCGCAGATGATCGGCGCCGGGAATCTGGTAGCGGTCGTCCAGGTCGTAAATCGTGTGAAAGATCGGGTCGTTGTTCGGAATCTCTTCGATCGGCCGGTCGGGAAAAACCATCCGTATCCGCTGGACGAACATCTGCCATTCGTACGCGCCGTGAAAATCGTCGGCCATAAAAAAACCGCCGCGCAACAGGTAGTCGCGCAACACGTCGGCCTGATGCTGCGTGATCCCCCACTCGCCCACCTGAACCGCATAGAGCCACGGCCAGTTGTAGACTTCGCCGTCGTCGTCGAGGTTCACGTCCTGCTCCACCGACCGCGCGTCGATCCGTGTGAGCCGCCGCACGGCGGCAGCAAGTGAACGATCCGCCGGCGGTGAATCCTGCGTCCACAGCGACATCCCCTCGCGCCAATCCCCGTCAAAACGCCCGCGGTACCCGTCGTTCGGCCCTGGCGGATACATCAGCCGCGCGAAAGCCCACTCCCCCGGACGCTGCCAATCCGGCGGCAGCGGAGTCGAATCGCCGTATTCCACCGAGGGATATTGCCGGAAGGGCCGCTGCGCAAAAATAGCGGTCACGAAGACCAGCACCCCGCCTAGCGACAGCAGAATCCTCGCGAGGCGTTGCCGAGGGCTTTCCGTGATGGACGTGTGACCCACTACCCGCCTGAAACCGCTAGAGCTCCGCATCCGGTGCGAGCCACATTCGCCGTCGATACGTCTAGCGCGCTGCGCGAAAACCGTCGAGCGTCCAGTAATCCTGCGCTTCATCATGCCGCAGAACGTAATAATTTCCGTCCGTGGCCAGCACGCGAAAATAGCTCGCGGCGGGCGAATACCATCGGCCATCGAGCTCCCGCACCTCGAACTCGCGCCCGCGCAGCACGAACCTCAGCGGCCGCTCATCAGCTCGGTGCCCGGCGTAGCATTCGACGTGAATGTCGCTCATCGCGCGCTCCTTCTGCGCGAATGCCCGAACCAGCCCGCCGCGCGTCCCGGCGACTTCTATGGAATCGTCAGCGTCTTCGCCTGCCCAGGCGTCGCCGCCGCCCGCGCCACGGCCAGATCCTCGCGCGCTTCCGCATTATACGCCGCGCCCAGCAGGACGATCATCGCCGTCAGAAACATCCAGATCAGCAGGCCGATCGCCCCCGCCAGGCCGCGGTACATTGCGTCGTACGGCATCTTCCGCACGTACCAACCGAAAATGATGTCCGCGGCCCACCACAAGATCGTGGACACCAGCGCTCCCGGCAGCAGGTCCATCGTGCTCGTATGCTCCGGCCGCCCGAGGCGGTACAGCACCACCAGCACCCCCATCGCCAGCACCAACACCACGATCGCCGACAGCGTTATTTCAAGCTCGCGCGTCATGTACACCGATTGCGTCCGCACCATCAGCCATGCTCGCGTCTGCTTGCCGAACACGGTCAGCACCACCACCGCCAGCATCGGAACGATCGTGAGGCACAGCATCACGAGCGCTCGCGCCTGCCTCCGCCAATAGCCCGGCCGCAACGGGTCCCCCTCGATCACGCGAAAACCCTCGATGTAGCCGACCATCACCTGCATGCCCGTAATCAAAGTTCCGCCAAGCCCCAGCACCATCCACTTCCACGTGTGCACCGTTTTGCGCACGAAATACGCCGACACGACTCCCGCGCTTCCCGGCGGAAGGATCAAGCTCAGATGATTCGGAATTTCTTGCAGTGCGTCGTGGAAGAGCCGCGTGCCGCCGAGCAGGCCCAGCGTGAAAAGCAGCAGCGGGAAGAACGCGAGGAACATGTTGAAGGCGATCGCTTGGCTCAGCGTCACGCAGTCCGGGAAAATTCGCCCAAGCGCCCGGGCAAGCCTTGTCAATATCGCTTCCATTGGCCCGAAATTATACGGGAACTCCGCCAGTTCGCGGCATGCGTTTCGCATCGCATCGTGGCTGCTGCCGTCCTTCTTTCCATTTCTTCCGCCGCGCCGTATCCCCGGCCAAAGCCGCGGAGCGGCGATTGTACCCAGCCCGGCACGCAGCCCGCCTGCCGCCGGGCAGCCGGAGCGGAGTGCCGGGTCTTCGCTCCTGAAGGATCCAAGCCCCGGAGGGGCGATTGACGAAGCCCCCGCCCTTGTCGCCGCCAAACTCAACCTGTAAACTTCCTGCCGAGCCGAATCGAATCCTCAGGAGCCTTCGCGTGACCACCCAGCCCAAAACAGCCGCCACCCGCAGCGAAGACGCCATTCGCAAGCACAAGGAATATCTCTGGCCGGCCGTCGCCAATTACTACCAGCATCCGCTCGTCGCCGATCACGCCTCGATGCAATATCTCTGGGACGTCGACGGCAACAAATACCTCGATTTTTTCGGCGGCATCGTCACCATCGGCGTCGGGCATTGCAATCCCAAGGTCACCTCAAAAGTCAAAGCGCAGGTCGATAAGCTCCAGCACACCTCCACGCTTTTCCCCAACGAAGCCATCGTCGCGCTCGCCGAAAAGCTCGCCGAAATCACGCCCGGCAAATTGCAGAAGAGCTTCTTCACCAGCTCCGGCACCGAAGCCAACGAAGCCGCGATCCTGCTCGCGCGCATGGCCAGCCCGAGTTACGACATCGTCGCTCTCCGCCACGCCTATTCGGGTTCATCGGCTCTCGCGAAGAGCGTCACCGCTCACGCCGGCTATCGCAAAGCGGGAGTCATCAGCGTCGGCGTATCCCACGCCGTCAGCCCGTATTGCTACCGCTGCCCGCTGCATCTGAAATACCCCGATTGCGGCGTGGCCTGCGCCAACGACGTCGAAGACCTCATCCAGACCGGCACCAGCGGCTCGATCGCCGCCTTCATCGCCGAACCGATCCAGGGCGTCGGTGGCTTCATCACGCCCCCGCCCGAATATTTCAAGATCGTTTACCGCATCGTGAAAAACTACGGCGGCCTCTTCATCTCCGACGAGGTGCAGACAGGCTTCGGCCGCACCGGCAAAAAATGGTTCGGCATCGAGCAGTGGGAAGTCACGCCGGACATCCTCACCTGCGCGAAGAGTATGGGGAACGGCGTGCCCGTCGGCGCGACGGTCACCACCTCCGAGCTCGCCGGCAAATTTCAGGGCCTCACCATCTCAACCTTCGGCGGCAATCCCGTCACGTCCGTCGCCGCGCGCGCCGTGATCGAAGTGATCGAGGAAGAAAATCTGCGGGAGAACACCCATGTCGTGGGAGGCTACCTCCGCCAGCAACTCGAAGCGCTCCAGCAGAAATATCCGCTGATCGGCGAGGTCCGCGGCATGGGCTTGATGCAGGCCCTCGAACTCGTCCGCGATCGCCAGACCAAAGAGCCCGCGCCCGCCGAGACCAATCAGCTCCTCGAGCGCGCCCGCGCCAACGGCCTGCTCATCGGCAAGGGCGGCCTCTTCGCCAACGTCATCCGCCTCGCTCCACCCATGAACATCTCGAAGGCCGACGTCGACGAAGCCCTCCGCCTCCTCGATAAATCGTTCGCCGAAATCAAATCCTGACGAAATACGGAGCGCCGACTCACGTAGCGCCGGCCTCTCCTGAGTGCCATGGCGAAGGGCGTCCCGCCGACTCTCGTCAGCCTCCTCGAAGCTGCGCGCACGCGCGACGCTTCGCCGCCCGCAGGGGGCGCGCACGCGTGCCGCTTCGCCGCCGTAGGGGCGCTGCTCGCACCCGTGACAGTTCGCCGCCCGTAGGGGCGCTGCTCGCCGCGCCCCTTCGAAGCCGCCCACGCGCCCTCAGCTCGAGTCACCAACACGCAAGCTTCCCGCCGGAGCTCAAGCCGACCGGGCCTCGGAGGCGCTCCCCCTTCGCCGGAAGCAGCCTCCTCGAACGTGCGCGCAAACGTAACGCTTCGTCGCCCGTAGGGGCGCTGCTCGCTGCGCCCCTTCGAAGCCGCGCACGAGCCCTCAGCTCGTGTCACCAACACGCAAAGCTTCCCGCCGCGGCTCACGCCGATCGGGCCTCGGAGCCGAATCACTTCGCCGGAAGCGCAGCCTCCTGGAACGTGCGCACAAACGTGACGCTTCGCCGCCCGTAGGGGCGCTGCTCGCTGCGCCCCTTCGAAGCCGCGCGCGCGCCCTCAGCTCGTGTCACCAACACGCAAGCTTCCCGCCGGAGCACAAGCCGACCGGGCCTCGGAGCCGAATCACTTCGCCGGAAGCGCAGGGCTTTCAGCCCTGCGAAAAACCGCCCGAATAAACCGGCTTTAGCCGCGGGTTCCGGCCTCAGGTGCCGGAGCTCGTGTGAGCCTATGTCACAACGATCCAGTCTCCGATGCGCGCCCGCTTTCAACCGCCGAAGTTCCGCCATCCCCTGCCGCGCCTTGCAGGGACGAGATTCGGCGGGCCCTGGCCGAATCTCCACGGTTTTTAGGGGGTCGGAGCTTCAGCTCCGACATAACGACGCGCGCGAAGCGCGCCTCCTTTGCGCAGCTTCATCCGCAGCACGTAATCGAGGTAATTCCGGGAAAACGGTCCGAGTCACTACAGGCTGGAGGAGCGCCGCGGCCGACGTCACAAGGCTTCCCTTCTACTGTGCGCTCGAGACAGCCCTACTCCAGCGTCTTCGCGTCGAAGCTGCCAAGCTCGCCATCTTCTGCGGTAAAACTGACCTCGATCGCCCTGCAGCATACTTCGCAGTCTTCGATATAAATCTGCCGACCGCCGACCGACAAATCGAGCACCATCGAAATCGGCTGGCCGCAATAAGGGCAGGTAAATTCGTATTCCATGGGAAGGCATGCGTCCGTCCGGGCGACGGGCGCCGAGGGTAGCTTTTCGCTAAGGTCCGAAGCGCCGCGGCCTACTTCAGCGCCTTCTGCAAATTCTTCGTCGTCTTCTGCAGCTGCTTCTTGAGCGCCTCCACCTGCTTCGAAATCGCCGCCAGCTCCTTCTTGGCCACGACGCCCGCCTTCGCCACTTTGTGCGCCGTGCGGTCCGCCCTGCCCATCACCGACCCGATGGTTTCAGCCGCCTGCGTGAGCTTCGTCTTTTTCGCCATTCCGTTCCTCCGTGAACGACAAGGTGAAAATCAATCGGTTCTGCGTGGCTGCGCCTGCTGCTACTTTGATGCTTCGCTGCTGGCCGTCGGTGTGATTTCGGGAGCCCGCGCCGCGCCGGTCCCCTGGTGAATTTCCGCTGCTTTCCCGCCGCCCGGAATCTTGGTGCGCGCCAGCTTCACGCGCGAAGCCGTCCTCTTGCCCCGGCTCGCTTTCTTCCGCCTCGCCGGCTTTTTCGCGGCCGCCTTCTTTCCCGCTTTCCTCTTCGACTTCTTCGGCATGCGCGGAGTGTACCATCGCTCCGGCCCCGGCCCAACCAAATCCGGTCCGTCGCCGCCGCGAAATCGCGCTCGTGCAGATCTCGCGTCCCGGCTGGCCTGTCCCTCCGCCACGCAAATTCAACGGGAGTGATGTATTCTGCTGGTCAGTGAAACCGCCAATCAGAAATGCGCGCAGTCTTGGAATCCAGCTCCTCGCCGCGATCGGCCTGTGCCTCGCAGCGAGCCTATTCTCGGCCGGGATCGCCGGAGCTGCGGCCGACTCCGATCGCATCCATTGGAAGCAGGTCGACGAATCCGAGGTCAAGCTCGATGGCAAGCCGCCCATCGGCTCGAACGTCTATCTGCCGGACAAGAAGAGCAAGAAGAAGGACATGGTGCTCGTCCTGCTCGGCCACCGCTATCTGCTGCTCGACATCAAATCGCGCCTCGTCTACGCCGTCTTTCTCAGCGATATCACCAGGCAGGGCGACGACATCGAAACGCCCGACTTGGCCGAGCCTTCGCGTCTCATCCCCAGCACCGATTGGACCTCGCGCGACGTCGGCCCCGCACAGCTCGTCAAGCTCACCCTCGGCGATTACGACCGCGTCCTCGAAGTCGAGCTGCCGCACCCCGTCGACCTTCGCGGCCTCTACACCTTTTAGTCGCAACGAATAATTCCGGTGTCAGGGTTCAATCAGAACAGAGGCCCTGAAAATTGCCGCTGTCTCGAAGCAGGCCGTTGTCCATCGTTGCGCCAAGCACCCAGCCCGTGTAGCCAGCGGCAGTTTTCACACGAACCCACCAGTCATGGGTCCCGTTCTCGATGACCACGGAGTCACAAACATCCTTTGCACGGCACCCGGTTCCGTCCATCTCGGTGGTCGTCCCGAGGTCGTAGTCCATGTGCCATTCCCCATTGCTCCAAATGTCTGCGTCCTCTTCGCCCGAGGTCGCATAACGAAGGATGATGTCTCCTTGCTTCAGAGAGAGGTCGGGAATCGCTCGCGTGACCTCGATTCTGTCGGGCCTGCGAGTGACGGTGGTGCTGGAAAGAACCGTAACTTTGTCGCCTCGCTTCAGCTCAGCGATCACCTTGCGCCCCTCTTCCCAAGAGGAGACCAGCCGTCCTTGTTCCCTGATTTTCCAGTTCGTCACAACGCGCCCGTTGCCAGGGCAAAAGGCTTCCTGGACGACCGGAAGCTTCGGCTGCGGAACAGCATGTTTCGCGGTTCCTGGGACCGAGCCCTGTTGCGCAAGTACGGTCACCGTGAGAAGAAAAAGAGTCGCTAAGCGCATGGTAAGCATACCGGACACACGGCTATGAAATCGCCTGGACGGATTCGTTCTCCGGCCGGAGGCTGCGATAAACCATCCAGCCCGTGATCGCCAGCATCCCGATCCACCCCAGCACGCGCACCATCATCGCGATCTGCGTGTCGTGCTGCAGCAGCCCCACTTTGCCGAAGAGGTAGTTCCAGTCGTGGATCACGTAATCCGCGTCGCCCACCGTCAGCAGCGGCAATTGCTGCGCGCGCGCGTCGGCCATGTACGTCGACACCGGCAGCAGTTGCTCGAAGAAGAAGAAAAGACAGAACGCCGTCCCCTGCACGTGCCGCTGAAAAACGAAGTAGGTCGCGAGCATCAGCGGAACTCCCAGCTGCAGCAAAGTTCCTCCCGCCACGCCGATGAATTCGCCGAAATAATGGAACAGCAGGTGCCCGCCCTCGTGGATTGGAATGAACACCAGATCGATCATCAGGAAAGGACCGCTTCCGCGCGCCGCCTGAATCAGAAACAGAGCGTAAAAGGCGCACGCGATCAGCAGGATCGGCCGCGCCACGGGCTTCCAATCCTCCTCGAGCGTCTCGAGAAAAGGCAGCCGCTCGGTCCAGTTGTCGGGCAGGCGCATTCGGGCTGTGGCTCCCAAGTCGCGCGACGCGCCTCGCACATCCGGCGTCGCGACAATTTCAGTCTAGCATTCGGAAATGGGCGCGGAACCGCGCCCTTCGAGCGATGCGTCTTGGAATGCAACGCTTACACGCTACCGACCTTCGGTCTCCCGATTTCGATTTCGGCGCCGCCCAGCGCCGTAGGCGCGCAAGAAGTTAGCCCCGGCCGGAAGGCCGGGGGCATTGGAGAGTGAAAAGCGAGGAGCGCCGTAGGTGCGACACCCTCACCCTAAGGGTGCGTGACTCCGGATATCCACGGAATGCCGAGGAAGCCTTCCTTCAGCTGAACGTCGACGAAATCGCCCCGGTTGAAGCTGTCGAAATCCTCGCGGTCCACGGCGATCCGCTCGACGCGATGCCCCTCGCGCCACGACGTCACGATCAGCCGCCGGCTCGCCACCGGACCCGGCATCGAGAATTTGCTCACGACCTGCTCGCGGATGATCTGCGGCGCGCCATGGTCAAACGCCCCGTTCGCCAGCAGCGCCACACTCAAAATCCAAGGCACTGGAATCAGCCCGTAGTAGACGCGCTTCAGCGCTTCGACTTCCCCGTGCTTCAGCGCCCGCCGCTCCACCCAAATGGCCAGGCCCAGCGTCAAGAAAAACAACAGCCCGATGAAAATCAGGATTCCGTCGAGTTCCAGCGAAGGATACCTCTCGCTCGCCACCACGAACGCCAGCGAGCCCAGCAGAAAGATCGCCGTGCGGTTCAGCAGCCGCTTTCGCAGCGAGAACTCCGCCGCCGACGGCCCCATGCCGCACGCGTCGCACACCTCCGCCGCCCGCTCCGCGCCGCAATTCAGGCAGCGCGTCATCGTACCGGGCGAACGCTCGACGGTTGCTGACCGAGGCATACCACGTTCTCATCGCGGCCGTTCGCCAGCAGCTCGCAGTCGATTTCCTGCGCGCTGCGCACGGCCTGATCCTGCGTCGCCCCGGCCGCAGTCGCGCAGTGCGTCGCTCCCTTGAACGTCATGCAGACCTCGTAGCGCGTCCGCGTCTCCTGAAACGACGAGTAGGCCATCACCCCGATAAACACAATCACGCCGACGGCTATCACCCAGCGTATGGAATTCGATTTTTTCGGCATCACGCCTCAGGCGACTTCGACATTGCTAACAACCCGCCGGTTCCCCTCCGGCCGTCCGCCGCTCGATCTCCGTCGCGATTTGCTTTCTCCGCTGCGGCGCGAGATCCTCGACGCCCGCGATATCCTTCAAATCTCGCAGCGTCAAGTCGGGCAGAAACTCGGCCACGCACCCGGCCGGCGCCTGCGGGTTGCGGACCAGCGCCGCGCGGATATTGTACTGCCGCGACCATTTTGCGTCTTGTGCGATCGCCGCCACCACCCGCTCCGGCACGCCCGGCTTCGCCAGCACCTTGAGCACCTGGCTTTCCGTGAGGAACGGGTTGGCGAGCGCGAGCTTCACCGCCTGCGGATGGCCCTCGGCGAGCAGCGCGCCCGTCACGCGCGATGGACCCCGGCGCGCCAGCGTCAGCTTTTGGCCCACCGGAATATGCGGCACGCGCGAGATCACGATCTCCTCCGCCACCCGCTTGATATCCGCCGGCGCCGAAGGCAGCAGGCTCAGCCGCACCAGGTCGAAAAGATACAGCTGCCGCACGACCGCGAGCGCCACGCGCTTCGGCGTTCGCGGATGCCGCGCGAGGCCCAGCCGCACGCTCTCGCTCGACGCCCACTTCCCTTCCGCGCCGATCGCTCCGAGCACGTTCGCCGGCAGATCGAGCCGCTCCAGCAGCTGCGTGACGTGCGTCTCATCCAGTTTGGGATTTTCCAGCAGCGCGAGCAGCACGTCCTCGCCCGCTTCGTGTATCAGGGACTTGAGCTCGTCCCCGGAAGCGGCGCGCGCCAGCTCGATTCGCGCTTCCGCGTCAGGCGGCATTGCCTTTGGCCCGCACGAGCTGCGCGGCCATCCGTGACGCCGCCTCCGCGGGAGAAATCTCGATCGGCACCAGCCGCACGTGGCCGAGCGACCGGTTCAATTCCGCGTCGATCGCGGCATCGAAGACCTTCGAGCGTCCATAGACTCCGCCCACCTTCGCGATCGGGATTTCGCGGTTGCGCCATCCCAACTGGTCCGCCACGCAGGCGGCGAGCTGCGCGAGCGAAAGCGCCGCCGCCGAGAGAATGCCGCGCGAGACCTCGTCGCCCCGCTCCGCCAGCTCCGCCACCAGCGGAAATGTTTTCGGAAACACGTCGTCGGGATTCTTCGAAATGTGATCGAGCAGCAGGTCCCAATCGCCGGCCTGATGCCATTTGAAAATCCGCTTGGAAAGAGCGGTCTCCGGCCCGCGCGCTTCTTCCGCTTCCACCACCGCCTTGAACGCGCGCTTGCCGATGTCGAAGGCGCTGCCTTCGTCGCTGAACCAGGGGCCGCGCCCGCCCGCGCGCGCCGTGCGCCCGTTGTCGCCCCGCCCAAAGGCCGCCGAGCCCGTCCCGGCAAGCAGAATGATTCCTTCGGCCGAACCAAATGCCGCTTCGAGCGCGATCTCGAGGTCAGTCGTCACACGCACCGTCGCGTTGGGATATCCGCGCTCGAAGAACGTCGTCGCGCGACGCACCACGCCCGAGCGCCCCGCCCCTCCCAGCCCCGCGCATATGGCCCGGATGTGCCCGGCGCTGATCTTTTGCCGGCTCAGGACGATGTCCGCCGCCTCGCTGAGTGCAAACCACGCGCGCGTGTAGCCCGTGCGCAGCGGGTTTGAGGGTCCTCCCATCGACCGCCCCACCACTCGCCCCTCCGAATCGGTTAGCACGCACTCCGTCTTCGTTCCCCCGCCGTCGAATCCGAGAAAATACGTGGCTTCCGAAGCAGCAACCTTGTGCGGCATAAGATTCCTTCCCCTGGCGACTCAAAAGCAGACACGCGTGGCAGGCCCGTTCGTGGTCCCGAAAGTAAATTCTACACGCCCCGGAGGCTTCCTCGAAACACGTTTCGAGTGTGAAACTGTGAAAGTTCAGTATCTGCTAACTAACTTGTTTTCAGAGCGTTAAGACGACCATTCCTCCGGCAGACCCCATCCGCGCGGATACGCGGGCCTCTATAGAAGCGGCCGCGATCCACCTTCGATTCCCACGGGAAAAAGGTCCGGATGAATGATGTGTGCCAGAATGGCAACGCCGTCCGCCAGCCGCGGCCCCGGACGCGAAAAATAAGCGTTGGCGTCCACCGCGAATACGCGGCGCTGTTGCACCGCCGGCAAGGAGTCCGCGCCGTGCGGCAGTTGATCGATGCGAAATTCTTCGGCGATGCGTCCGGTTCCGTACCCGCAAGGCATGATCGCGATCACGTCCGGGCGCGACGCGAGAATTTCTTCGCTCGTCACCTTGAACGACGGCTGGCGCAACTTGCCGACGACGTCTTCCCCGCCCGCCTTCCACACCATCTCCGGTATCCAATGCCCCCCGACGAAATACGGGTCCAGCCATTCGAGGCAAAGTACACGCGGCCGCGTTGCCGCCCGCGCCGAAACGCTTTCGATCGCGGCTATTCGCGTCTCGAGCGCCCCCGCGAGCGCTTCGGCCTCGCTCCGGCGGCCCGTCGCATCGCCGACCCGGCGGATGTCGTCCCACACTTCCGCGAGCGAGCGCGGCGTCAGCGACAGCACCTGAGGCGGCCGCGGAAATCGCGTGAGCGCCGTAGCAAGATCGTCGGGCGAGGCCGCGCAGACGTGGCACAGGTCCTGCGTGAGAATCAGGTCGGGCGAGAGTGAGCTCAGCAGTTCCGCGTCCACCGCGTAGATGCTCTCGCCGCGCGCGATGATCTCGCTTACCCTGCGGTCGATTTCCGCCGGCGTCGCCTGCGGATCGACGCGCGGCCGGATCAGCGCCGGCTTCGTCGCGGCCTCGGCGGGAAAATCGCATTCGTGCGTCACCCCGAGCACCGAATCGCCCAGCCCGATCGCGTACAGAATCTCAGTCGCCGACGGCAGCAGCGAACAAATCCGCATCCTCGCCTCGCCCGCAGTCTACCACTGCCCCGGAAGACTCATGCCTTCTGCCGGTCGTCCGTTCGTGCCGCCCTCTTGTAGCTCAGGGCCGTCCTTGCCCTGAGGCCGTGCGGCGTGCCCTGATGCCGCTTCGTCTTTCCCTTCGTGAGCCATGAGCGGACATGTCTCGGCGAACGAAACAATCGCGATTCCGTCGTTGGTGGCCGCGGGATTCGTATGCTATACAAAAAATCAGGACATCCACGAACAAAAGACCGCCAAAACGCGCCGGAACCGGCCACTTAGCGTGTTTTAAGCGACTTTATCGCGGCATTTTTGTCCATTCTTGACACATGAAATCACCTGCGTCCACGCGCGACAAATCCCGCAACAGGAGGACCGTGCGCGCATCTCGTTCCTCTTGGATCGAGAAGACCCTCGCGCGAATGACGCTGCGCGAAAAAATCGGCCAACTGCTGATGGTCCCTTTCTTCGGCGGCTTTTCTTCGGCGGAAAATTCCGAATATCTGGAAGTGATTCGCCAGGTCGAGCGAAACCGCGTCGGCGGGTTGATCCTCGCCACCGCGCGCGGGCCGATGGGCATCCGCCGCAGCCAGGTGTATCCGGCCGCCGAAATAGCGAATGAACTGCAGCGCCGCGCGAAAGTTCCGCTGCTGATCGGAGCGGACTTCGAATCCGGCACGCGCATGCGCATCGAAGAAGGCACTGCGTTTCCCTCCGCGATGGCGATTGCGGCGACGGGCGATCCGAAGTTCGCGTACGCGGCGGGCAAGTGCACGGCGCTCGAAGCGCGCGCGGCGGGCGTCCACTGGATCTTCGCGCCCGATGCGGACATCAACAACAATCCCGATAACCCGATCATCAACGTGCGGTCGTTCGGCGAAACCGCCGGGGATGTGGCGCGCTACGTCGAGCAATTCGTGCGCGGCGTCGAAGACAACGGCGCGCTCGCGACCGCGAAACATTTCCCCGGACACGGAAATGTAAGCGTCGATTCGCACCTCGCGCTTGCGACGGTGCCGGGCTCCCGCGCGGAGATCGAGAAAAACGAGCTCGTTCCCTTCCGCGCGGCGATTCGCGCCGGCGCGAGCTCGATCATGCCGGGGCATCTCGCGGTGCCCGCGCTGGAATCGGGCTGCGGCCTTCCGGCAACCGTTTCGCGCAGGATCCTCACGGGACTGCTCCGCGGCGAAATGAAATTCCGCGGATTGATCATCACGGACGCGATGGATATGGGCGGGGTCGCATCGCTCTTTGCGCCGGGCGAAGCCGCGGTGCGCGCCGTCGAGGCGGGCGCGGACGTTCTGCTGATGCCGCCCGTGCCGGACGCGGCCATCGCCGCGCTCGAAGACGCGGTTGCGAGCGGGCGCATTCCCGTCGCGCGAATCGATGAGTCCGTTCGCCGCATCCTGGCAGCGAAGGCGCGCCTCGGCCTCGACCGCACGAAGCTCGTCGACGTGGCGAAACTCAGCGAGGATTTCGGACGGCCGGAATTCGAGGCGGCGGCCCAGGAAATCGCCGACTGCGGCGTGACGCTCTTGCGCGATTCGCCGCGCCTCGTGCCGCTCGACGCCACGCGGCCGCTACGCGTGCTGCTCGTCGCACTTTCGGCTGATCCCGACGCGTGCCCCGGCGAAAGCATCGAGCCCGAGTTTCTCGCGCGCGTGGATTCGCTCGCGGTGTTGCGCGCGGACACGCGATTCAGGAGCGTGGCAGAACTCGTGCTGCCTCGCCCCGACACGTACGACGTGGCGATCGCCGCGCTTTTCGTCCGCGTCGCCGACCGCAAGGGCAACGTTGCCTTCCCCGACGACCAGCGCGCGTTCGTGAATCAACTGCTCGCCACCGGCAAGCCGGTGGCGATTGCATCGTTTGGCAGCCCCTATTTGATCGAGCGGTTTCCGAATGCGAAGACGTGGCTGGCCGCGTTTTCGGCGAATGCCGTATCGCAGCGTGCCGTAGTCCGCGCCGCCTTCGGCCAAACAACCACCGCCGGCAAGATTCCGGTCACGGTTCCGGCGACGCTGGGGCGCGGGGACGGTTTGCGCCTCCCCGCGAATCCGATGACGCTCGAGGCTGCGTCGAAGACGGGTGCGGCCACACTCGCACCCGCGCATGCGCTGCTCGATCGTGGCGTGGCCGACGGCGCATTTCCGGGGGGCGTCCTCGCCGTGGGATGGAACAACCGGTTGGCCGTTCACGCGTTCGGCACGATGACGCGCGGCGCCAAGGCGCGGCGCGTGACGCGCGAGACGATTTACGACGTGGCGTCGCTGACGAAGCCGATCGTGACCACGACTGCCGCGATGATGTTGTTCGAGCAGGAGCGTCTCGACCTCGACGCGCCCGTCGCGCGATATCTGCCGGAATTCGCGGCGGCGAGCGCCGGCGATCCGAATGCGAAATGGCGCGAACGCGTGACGATTCGACTGCTCTTGCGGCACAGCTCAGGCTTGGCCGGGCATCGGGAGTTTTTCAAAGCCGCAAAGGGCCACAAAGCAATCGTGGCGCGGGCGGTGGCGGAACCGCTGGTGCGCGAGCCGGGCACGCAGATCGAATATTCGGACGTCGGATTTATTTTGCTCGGCGAGATCATCGAGCGGCTGACGGGCGAATCGCTCGACGAATTCGCGCGGAAGAATATTTTCGCGCCGCTCGGGATGGCATCGTCGATGTTCAATCCGCCGCGCAATTTGCGTCCGCGAATTGCGCCGACGCAGAACGATACGACTTGGCGCAAGCGACTGCTCCAGGGCGAGGTCGAAGACGAGAACGCCTGGGCGATGGGCGGTGTCGCAGGGCACGCAGGGCTTTTTTCGACGGCGGGGGACGTGGCGATTTTCGCCCAGATGCTGCTGAACGGCGGCATCTACGCGCATCGACGGCTGCTGAAACGCGCGACGATCGAAATGTTCACCATGCGCGAGGCGATCGGGGGCGCGGCGCGCGCGCTCGGCTGGGATGTGCCGACGGAGCCGTCGTCGTCGGGCGCGCACTTTTCGCAGGCGAGCTACGGCCATCTCGGGTTTACCGGCACGTCACTGTGGATCGATCCCGCGCGAAGGGCGTTTGTGATTTTGCTGACGAATCGCGTCCATCCCACGCGAGCCAACGAGAAGATCAAGCAGGTGCGTCCGATGGTGCATGATGCTGTGATGGAAGCCCTGAGATTTGCCGCAAAGCGCTAAAAGCGTGAGTGCTCCCCCGGGCTCGGCCGCCGGGGAGTCAATCGCCCCTGCGGGGCTACCTTCGGAGGCTCACAGCCCCCGGCACTCCCGCGCCTGCCTGGCCGGCAGCGGCTCCGTGCCGGGCTGGGTACAACCGCCGCTCCGCGGCTCGCTCACGAGATGTCACGCGCTGCCCTCGGTGAGAGATTCGCGCCGCGAATGCCGCAGGCCTCTCCACGAAATGGTACGGTTCACGGCGATAACTCCTCGTGCACAATCGGCATCCAAATTCCAATCCCGGCAAAAGGCGGCGTGCGCGCCCCGCTATAATCTTCGTAGCGTGATTGGGGCGTGAGGAGCTTTTGAAACCGGCCAGGACAGAGCAGCGCAATCCGCGTTCGCGCGGCCTCGATCGGAAATCAACGCTCGAAATCCTGCGTGCCCTCAACCGCGAAGATGCGCGCGTCGCGCCGGCGGTGCGGCGCGAGTTGCCGGCGATTGCGCAGGCGGTCGACGCGATCGTGAAGGCGATTGGCGCGGGCGGACGGCTCTTTTACGTCGGCGCCGGCACGAGCGGGAGGCTCGCCGTGCTCGACGCGGCCGAATGCCCGCCGACATTCGGAACGCCGCCGGAGATGGTGCAGGCGATCATCGCCGGAGGCGCGCGGGCGCTTCAGCATGCGTCCGAGGGCGCTGAGGATTCAGCGGCCGGCGGGGCTCGCGATTTGCGGCGGGCAGGGCTGACGTCGAAAGACGTCGTGGTGGGAATCGCCGCGAGCGGCACGACGCCGTACGTGCTGGGTGCACTGGCCCATGCAAAGCGAATGGGGGCGGTGACGGTCGGCGTAACGGCGAATCCGCGGTCGCCGGTGGCGCGCGCGGCAAAGATCGCGATCGCGCCCGATACCGGGCCCGAGGCGGTCTCGGGTTCCACGCGGCTCAAGGCCGGTACGGCGCAGAAGCTGGTCCTGAACCTGCTTTCCACCGCTGCCATGGCGCGGCTCGGCAGAGTCTACGAGAATTGGATGGTGCACGTGGCGCTGACAAACCAGAAGTTACGGCGGCGGGGCGTGCGGATCCTGCAGGAAGCGACCGGCGCGAGCGCGTCGACCGCGGAACACGCTGTGCGGCAGGCGGGCAACGATCTGGCGGCGGCGCTGGTGATGCTGAGGGCAGACGTCAGCGCGCCGGAAGCTCGAAAGCTCCTCGCGGCAACGGGCGGAAATGTGCGCAGGGCTCTGGAGGGTGCCGGAGAAAGACGGCGCACGCGAGCATGAAGAAAGATGCTGCGGGTAAGGCTGCGCGTGGTAACGCGCTTCGCGCGGTCTTTTGTGTCGGAGCTGGAAGCTCCGACCCCCTAGGACCGGCGCCCAAGTCGCGCGCGAGTCCATTGCAGGTGCAGCGCCGAAGAGGGCGGGTTTCAAAACCACCCCTGCAGACCGGCGGGTGAAGCTGCGGCTGAGACGTAGGGCCCCGCAACCGAATGCGTCAAGCCAGCGCAAATGGCGAAGAGGGCGGGTTTCAAACCCGCCCCTACGAAGCGCCCGTAGGACGCGGCCACGGGCGTGAGGCGATGGCGTCAAGGAATGGCTGATTGCGACGATAACGAAGGATGAAGCGACCGAGGGGCTAGGAACGAAACATGGACAAGCTGAAGATTCAGGGCGGCAGGCGGCTCGAAGGGACGGTCCGGATCAGCGGCGCAAAGAATGCCGCCTTGCCGGAAATGGCGGCGGCGCTGCTGACGTCCGAGCCGGTCCAGCTGAAAAATATTCCGCACGTGCGCGACATCATCACTATGGCCAAATTGCTCGCGCACATGCGCTGCACCGTATCGAGCCCGGACATTCCGCCGAGCGAATTCACCATCCAGGCGGAGACGGTTTCACATGCCGAGGCGCCTTACGAGCTGGTGAAGACGATGCGCGCGTCGGTGCTGACGCTTGGGCCGCTGGTCGCGCGGTTCGGCTACGCGCGCGTTTCCCTGCCCGGCGGCTGCGCCATTGGAGCGCGCCCGATCGACCTGCACATCCAGGCTCTCGAAAAGCTGGGCGCGAAGATTACCGTCGATCACGGGTACGTGGAGGCGCGTGCCGAGCGGCTCAAGGGCACGACTTTCCGCTTTCCGAAAATCACCGTGACGGGCACGGAAAATATTCTTACCGCGGCCGTGCTGGCCGAGGGCGAAACCATGCTCGAGAATGCCGCGCTCGAGCCGGAAATTCCCGATCTTGCGGAGCTGCTTACCAAGATGGGCGCCAGGATCGAGGGCGCCGGCACGCCGACCATCCGTGTGCAGGGCGTCGAAAGGCTCCACGGCGCGTCCCACACCGTGATCCCCGACCGGATCGAGACGGGAACGTTTCTCGTGGCCGGCGCCATCACCGGAGGCGAACTCCTGCTGACCCACTGCGAGCCCGCGCACCAGGGCGCGGTGATCGAAAAGCTGCGCGAGTGCGGCGTGGAGATCAAATGCGAAGGCAACGGGACGCTGCGCGTGCGGGCAGCCAAGAAGCTCGTCGCCGCCGACATCGAGACCACCGAGTTCCCCGGATTCGCGACGGATATGCAGGCGCAGTTCATGGCGCTGGCGACGCAGGCGCAGGGCGTGTCGCGCATCCACGAAACGATTTTCGAGAACCGGTTTTTGCATGCGAGCGAGATGCTGCGCATGGGCGCGAATATTGCGATTGACGGCAACTGGGCGATCGTCACCGGGCCGACCCCGCTCACAGGCGCGCCCGTCACCGCGTCGGATTTGCGCGCCAGCGCGGGGCTGGTACTGGCGGCGCTCGTAGCGCAGAACACCACCGTGATCGATCGCGTGTACCACATCGACCGTGGGTACGAACGGATCGAAGAAAAGCTGCGCAGCGTGGGCGCGAAGATCGAGAGACTTTCCTCGCCCGAATAACGCTGCGAAGCGATTGCCTCAGCGTAGCCCTCAGAACTCAAGGACATGCTGCAAGAAAAACTGCGCAAAGGAACGCGCTTCGCGCGGCTCTTTATGTCGGAGCTGAAGCTCCGACCCCCTAAACCTTCGCCGGCCGGGGCATCGCGAGATCCAAAGGAAAGAGTGCTCGCAGAAATCGCCGCAAGCAATAGCGTCGTCTCCGTCGATCATCCGTTTGGATCATGAAGGGCGGGTTTGAAACCCGCCCCTACGGTCGATTCAACTGTGCAGCCTTGATGTGAAGGCGAGGCGGCCGCAGCGAGAAGGGCCGGCGAGACGCCGGCGCTACGGGTTAGACTCGCGGCTTCGCCTTTGGCTTGCTTGTCGCGCTGGACGGCCTTTCGGCTCGGGCGGATTTTGTTGTCGCTGCGAAGAGAGATTCTTCGCTTCGGTCAGAAGGACTACGCGCTCGGTCGGGGACCTACAACAAGAAGGGCGGGTTTGAAACCCGCCCCTACGGTCGATTCAGCTGTGCAGCCT